>FLOH01000126.1_pt1 | contig 217786 bp, 200 predicted proteins | sample 756751 | NCBI WGS metagenome assembly FLOH01 (sample SAMEA4026879, study PRJEB14308) | marine metagenome | biome: coastal water; material: water | depth 74 m
GGCACCCGTCTGTCTTGTCTGCGATTTCTGTCTCATCTTCATTCCCCTTCGGGTCATTACGATGAACCAGAAATCCTCTCTTATGCAATACCGCTAAGTTGTTCCATAGGCGCTGACGTCAGACAGTAAATTTCGAAAATATGGTTATTGAAGCCATAGCGTTTCTGCTTAAACAGGATCGGCCCCTTGCTTTCCAGCCGGATGGCCATGGCGACGGCGGCGAGGACCGGTGAAAAGGCGATCAGCAACAAGAAGCCGAGAACTCTGTCCTCAAGGGCTTTCAAGACAATGTTCCACCCGGTCAGCGGCATCTTCACCACTTCCATCATGGGCACGCCGGAAAAGTGGTTTTGCGAGGGCCTGTAGGGAAAACGGAAGCCGACCAGGTCCGACCCCAGGTGAATATCGGCCGGCAACACACGCAGCTTTGAGATGATATCGACCAGTCGTTCGTCGGCGTTCCAGGGCAGGGTGACGATGATGTCATCGACCCGATTATTGCGTACATAGTCGATCAGCGAATCCAGGTTACCAAGAACCGGCGCCCGGCCGACCATCGGGCCGATGCGTTCCAGCCGGTCATCGAAAACCCCGGCGACGTGATTGAAGCGGGGCCTTTCTTTCGCCATTTGCGCCATCAGCTGTTCGGCTTGCTTGCCGCCGCCGACAATCAACACATTACGGGCGAAGACGCCTATATTGGCGAGATGGCTGATAATGAAATAGCCGATTGCGCGGGTCAGGAAGATCGCCCCGAAGGCGGAAAATCCGTACATGAACATCCAGACCCGGGAGAATTCGTCGGAAACCTTCATGGAAAACGCCACGGCGAGGAGCAACATGAACGACGTGCCGATGACCACGGCGATCCGGTACATGTTGCCAAACGGCGTCATGATGGCATTGAAATCGTACAGTCCGCCGTAATGAAACAGAAACAGCGACACCAGCCAGATAAAGCAGACAGCCGCCGGATACAGCTCGGCGTTCAAAATATTGCCGCCAACGTAATAGTAAAAAGACGAGCCCCCGGTGGCGGCGATCCACAGCCCGTCCAGGACCACAAAAATACCGATGACCACAGACGTGGACAGGGGGAAACCCTGTTCCCGCGCCGTCAGCAGGTCTTCAATATCATCTGTCGTGTCGGTGACCATTCAGCTTGCCCCGGTTTCCCCGAATACCGCCTCGATTTTACGCGCCAGAGGCTAACCAACTGTCAGCTTCCCGGCAATCAAGGAGTTTCATAGAGTTAACGTGAATACACTATCTCAAAACGCCGGGAATACAAGCCGATCACCGCCCCTAGAATGACACCCAGCATATTGGCAATAACGTCACCCCAGGAAAACAGGCGTCCCGGCACCAGATCCTGGGCCATTTCGATGCCAAAAGACATCGCCGCCACCAACAAGATCGAACGGACAAGCGGCGCGCCAGGATTGAAGAACAGCGCCGGAACCGCCGCCAATACCAGGTACGTCCCAAGGTGGATGAATTTGTCGAGGCCGATGTCGAACAAAGGCGTCGTCGGTGGGCCCATATTCGGCAGCAGGCTGGCCACCGTCGTCGCCAAAAGGGCGAACCACCACGCCCGTGTAATCTGGCTTTTGTATCGATTCATTCGGTGAGAGTTCCCGCCATTCATGTTAATGCCTTTTCTTTAGCCGACCCTTCGGATTGATACAAGCCGTGCCCAATTCCCGAAAAGTCGTTGAAAAGACAAAAGAATGATATAATTTCACTTCGGTTATCCGATCCAGCAAGGTGCAAAGACAGATCATGCCCCCCACCCTTAATGATGCGGCCACAAATCCCGCCGGGTTTTCCACCCTGCTGGACAAATTCAAACAAGCCTCTGCCCATATCGGCATTATCGGCATGGGTTATGTTGGGCTGCCGCTGGCCATCGCCGCCGTCCGGGGCGGCTTTAAAACCACCGGCTTCGATGTCGATCCGGCTAAGATCACGACCCTGAATGCCGGGAAATCTTACCTGAAACATATTTCAATCGACGCCATCAGCGAACTTCGCGCGGAAGGCAAGTTTGCCATTACCAGCGATTTTTCCGGCCTGGCAGATGTCGATGCCATCATCATTTGCGTGCCAACGCCGCTGTCCGATGATCACGGCCCCGATCTAAGCTACGTGGTTTCCTCGACGGAAGAAATCGCCAAACATCTTCGCCCGGGGCATTTGGTGGCGCTGGAATCGACCACTTATCCCGGCACCACGGCGGAAGTCATGCGGCCCATCCTGGAAGCCGGCGGCCTTAAATCCGGCAGCGATTTCTATCTCGCCTATTCCCCGGAACGCGAAGACCCCGGCAACCCCACCCACGACACCCGGACCATTCCCAAGGTGGTCGGCGGCGATGGCGCCCAGGCCCTGGAATTGGCCGTCGCACTCTATAACAACATCGTCATTCAAACCGTGCCGGTGTCATCCCTTGATACCGCCGAGGCGGTCAAGCTGACGGAAAATATTTTTCGCTCCGTCAACATCGCCCTGGTTAACGAACTGAAACTGATTTACGGCAAAATGGGCATCGATGTGTGGGAAGTGATCGACGCCGCGAAAAGCAAGCCGTTCGGCTTCATGCCTTTTTACCCCGGACCCGGGCTGGGCGGTCACTGCATCCCCATCGACCCCTTCTACCTGACCTGGCGGGCCCGCCAGTTTGGTCAGGAAACCCTGTTCATCGAACTGGCCGGCAAGATCAACACGGCCATGCCTGCCCATGTGGTCAACGTCCTGGCCGAAGCGCTGGACCGGCGCACCGGCAAGGGCCTGTCGGTGGCGAAGATCCTGCTGATCGGCATCGCCTACAAGAAGAACATCGACGATGTGCGCGAAAGCCCGGCCTTCGCCATTTTGGAATTGTTGGAAGGGCGCGGCGCCGAAACGGCTTTTTACGATCCCTATGCCGCCGAAATTCCCAAGACACGCGAACACATGTCGTTGGCCGGTCGGCGGTCCATCGACTGGGACCCGGACCAACTCGGCGACTATGACGCCGCCCTGATTTGTACCGATCACGACGACATCGATTATGCCGCCCTGGTCAAGAAAAGCCGGCTCGTCATCGATTCCCGTAACGCCACCCGCGACATTACCGACGGCCGCGACAAGATCGTCATGGCCTAAACGGTTTTTTCTATGCGTTCCATATCGGCATCGCTGAAGCCCACGTGGTGGCCTATTTCGTGAATCAGCACGTGGCGGATCAGGTGTTCCAGATCTTCGCCGCTTTCGCACCAGTAATCCAGGATCGGTCGCCGGTAGAGAAATATCATGTCGACGCCCTGAACCACATCGCCGACAGATTTGCGATCCAGCGACACCCCTTGGTAGAGCCCCAGCAGGTCAAACGGGCTTTCCAGGCCCATCTCGCGTTCGGTCTCCGGGTCGGGAAAATCGACAACCCGGATCGCCACACCCTCGATGTGCGGGCTTAACTCGCCCGGCAGCGTCTTCAACGCCGCCCGCGCGATGGCCTCCAGATCATCCAGCGATGGGGCCAGCCGAGACATTTTAAACCGGTGCCATCCGCAGCGCGCCATCCAGGCGCACCACTTCGCCGTTCATCATCACGTTATCGATCATGTGCATCGCCAGCGAGGCGAATTCGGCCGGATCGCCCAGCCGCGACGGGAACGGCACGGAATCGCCCAACGCTTTTTGCACCTCGTCGGGCAATCCATACAACATGGGGGTCGCGAATATACCCGGCGCGATGGCCAGCACCCGGATGCCGGAACGGGAAAATTCTCGCGCCGCCGGCAGGGTCAGCGCCACGACACCGCCTTTTGACGACGCATAAGCCGCCTGACCGATCTGGCCTTCATAGGCGGCGACCGAAGCGGTACTGATGATGACCCCGCGTTCGGCGGTTTCCAGCGCATCCAGGCTTTTCATATCGGCGGCGGCCAGGCGCATCATGTTGAAGCTGCCAATCAGGTTGACGTTGATGACTTGGGCGAAATCTTCCAGTTCCATCGGTCCGTCGCGACCGACAATCTTGCCCGGCGTGCCAATCCCCGCGCAGTTCACCAGAATGCGCGCCGCGCCGTGGGCCTCGCGGGCCTGGGCGATGGCGTTTTTGGCGCTTTCAGCGCTGGCGACATCGCATTCCACGGCCACTGCCGTACCGCCACTTTCGACAATCTTTGCGGCGGCTTCTCTGGCCGCGTCCATATTGCGATCCAAAATGGCGACTCGCGCGCCGCCCCGTGCCAGCGCCTGAGCCGTCGCCAGTCCCAAGCCCGAACCCGAGCCGCTGACCAGGGCCGCCATATCATGTGTTTGCATTTTTATTCTCCGGCGAGATGAAAGTGTTTGAATTGAACAAGTTTCCCGTATCCCTATACTGTATCGTCCCCTTATCGAGAAGGGGATATGCGAACAGGAGCGCCAACCTAAATGGATATTGCAACCCTGCTTGGCCTGGTTATCGGCATGGCCGTCGTAACTGGTGCCATACTCGTCGGTTCCGACATGTGGATTTTCCTTAACCTGCCGGGCTTTCTGATCGTCGTCGGCGGCACTTTCGCCGCGACGCTGATCAAGTTTCCCTTAAAAACGGTGTTCACCGCTTTAAAGGTCGGCATGCACGCCGCCTTCATCGGCGACACGGATGATCCACGCAGCCTGATCGACCTGGCCATGAATTTGGCAAAAAAATCCCGCAAGGGCGGCATGCTGGCGCTCGAAGGGGCCGATATCAATAACAAATTCTTCAAGAAAGGCATCCAATTGTGCGTCGATGGCATGGCCCCCGATATCGTGCGCAAAACCCTGACGGGCGAAATGAACCAGTCGATCCGCCGCCACGAAGAAGGCGGCAAGATTTTTCGCGGCATCGGTGATTCCGCCCCGGCCTTCGGCATGATCGGCACCCTGGTCGGGCTGGTCCAGATGCTCTCTAGCCTGTCGGACCCGGCGGCCATCGGCCCGGCCATGGCGGTCGCCATGCTGACCACCCTTTATGGCGCCCTGATCGCCAATCTGGTCGCCCTGCCCATGGCCGACAAGCTGGAATCACGGGTCGATCAGGAACGGGTTACCAAGTCCCTGATCATCGACAGCGTGCTTGAAATCCTCGGCCAGACCAACCCGAATGTCCTGGAAGAGCTCTTGCAGGTCTACCTTCCCGAAAACCAGCGCGTACATTCCAGCGGCGACGAAGCAGAGGCGGTTTGAGGCATGGCCGAAAGCAAAAAAATCATGCAAGGCGCGCCGACCTGGATGGTCACCTTCGCCGACCTGATGGCCTTGCTTCTGACCATGTTCGTGATGTTGTTGTCGTTTGCCGAAATGGACGTCAAAAAATACGAGCAATTGGCCGGCAACATGCACGAAGCCTTCGGCATTCAGTATCTGAAAAAACTGGCCGGAATCGTCGAAATTGACGGCGGGCCGGTCGGGGTTGCCCCCAAACAGGCTGTCCCCAAGGTCATGTTGGACTTGAAAATCGACGATGTAATTGGCGATAAAGCGCCCGAAAAAATTGATCCGGTAACGCCACCTGCCGGTGAAACCCTATTCGGTTCCGTCGAAAAAGCGATGGCCGATGAAATCGCCAAATCCCTCGCCAATGTGGAAGAACGGCAGGGCGAAGTGATCGTCAGGTTCCCTGAAAAAGTCGCCTTCCCGTCGGGAACCGAAATAATGACCACGGAATTTCTTGTCGCCCTGAACAATCTTGCCGTCGTGCTGCAAAGAACCAAGGGCGACATCATCGTCGCCGGTCATACCGATGACCGGCCCATCCATACCGATGTCTTTCGATCCAACTGGGACCTCTCGACGGCCCGAGCAAATTCGGTCATTCATTTCTTACTGGAAAACACCAACATCGACCCCGGCCGCCTGGCGGCCATGGGCTATGCCGACTCTCGCCCCCTCATCGCCAATGACAGTGACGCTAACCGGGCCATCAACCGCCGGGTCGAAATCATCATTCGGAAGACGGCTCAACCTTCGTCGGTCGAATAGTCGCCGGTGCGGCACCGTCCATAAGGGGTTGCCGCAAGGCGGTGCGTGCCGGGCGCAAATCCCTGCCGCTTTTGGCTTCGCGGTGGGCGGTATACAGGGTCGCAGCGAAGATCACCGCCGCCCCCAGCCAGGTCCACATATCGGGCTGTTCCGAAAAAATCAAATACCCGAAGAGGGCGGCGAAGATCAGCCGGAAAAAATCAAACGGCAGGACGGCGGAAATATCGGAAGAAGCGAAGGCTCTGACCATACCCAACTGGCCGATGGTGGCAAACAGTCCCAACCCGACAAACCACAGCCAGTCCAGGGGCGCCGGCGCGGTCCAGAAATACAGCGCCGGGATGAGCGACAGGGGCGTCATGATGAGCCCCATGTAAAGCACGATGGCGCCGGAAGTTTCGGTGCGCGTCAAGGTCTTGACCGTCAGCGCCGCCATAGACATAAAGGCCGACGCGATCAACGCCAGAATCGCCGGTAGGCCAAATTCCATTTCGCCGGGCCTGAGGATAATCAGCACCCCGACGAAGCCGATGACCGTCGCCGACCACCGCCGGGCGCGTACCGTCTCGCCCAGGAACAATGCCGCACCGATGGTCGCAAACAGCGGGGCGGTGAAACTCAACGCCGTCGCTTCGGCCACCGGCATCATGGAAACGGCCAGGAACCAGCACGACATGGCGACCAGGCCCACGGCCGCCCTGAACCCGTGCAATCCTATGCGCTGCGTTTTCAAGGCGCCTAAACCGGTCCGCCAGAACCACGGCAGCATGAAGGCGAGGCCGAACAAATTGCGAAAAAAGGCGACCTGAAAGGGGTCCATGACGCTGGTTTGATGGCGAATCAAAGCCGTCATCGCGGCGAAGCTGGCACCGGCCACCAACATCCACCCGGCGCCGCGCAAGGGCGTTCCGGCGGGTCGTTCGGCGGCGACTTCGCTTGATGATTCGTCATTCATTTATGGAATCTATTCACACACCATGTCCATTACCAGCAGATACCGCGCAAACCTGGGTTGCGTGACGGTCACCGGCGGCACATAATCCGGCACAAATGAATAGGCAATTTTGACAGGAAATATACCGTGACCGACACCCCCCTCTGGCGACCGGACGCCGGGCGCATCGCCGCCACCAACATGACCGCCTTTATAGCCGCCGTCGAAGATGACTGGAATATCAACCTGCCCGACTATACGGCGCTGTATGATTTTTCCATCTCTGAGATCGAAAAATTCTGGGTGTCCCTGAAGGATTACACCTGCGTTATCGCCGAGACCTGGGGCGAGACGGTTTGCGAAAATCCCGGCCAGATGCCGGGCGCCCGGTTTTTCCCCGACGGCCGATTGAGCTTCGCCGAAAACCTGCTGAGCCGCCGCGACAATGGCGAGGCCCTGGTCTTTTGGGGCGAGGACAAGGTCCGGCGACGCCTGAGCTATGGCGACTTGTATGATCAGGTATCCCTGACCGCCCAAGCCCTTCGCCAACTGGGCCTTGAAAAAGGCGACCGGGTCGGCGGCTACTTGCCCAACATGCCCGAAGCCATCATCGCCATGCTGGCCGCCACGTCCCTGGGCGCCATCTGGTCCAGCTGTTCCCCGGATTTTGGCGTGCAAGGCGTGCTCGACCGCTTCGGCCAGATCGAACCGAAGGTGGTGTTCTGCGCCGATGGCTATCATTACAACGGCAAGACCCATGACAGTTTGGCCAAGCTTGGCGAAATCCTGGCCAGCCTGCCGTCCGTCGAACGCACCGTGATCATCCCCTACACCCGCGAATCGCCGGCCCTTGAAGGCCTACCGAACACCGTTATGCTGGCCGACTTCACCGCCCCGTTCACGCCCGCCGAAATCGCCTTCGAACGCTTCGACTTTAACCACCCGCTCTATATCATGTATTCATCGGGGACCACCGGGGCGCCTAAATGTATTGTCCATGGGGCCGGCGGCACGCTGTTGCAGCACCTCAAGGAACATCAGCTTCATTGCGATATCAAACCCGGCGACCGGCTGTTCTTTTTCACCACCTGCGGCTGGATGATGTGGAACTGGCTGGTCACCGCGCTGGCCAGCCAGGCGACGTTAATGTTGTACGACGGCTCGCCCTTTTATCCCGACGGCAACGTCCTGTTCGATTACGCCGACGCCGAAAAAATCACCCACTTCGGGACCTCGGCCAAATTCATCGACGCCATTATCAAGGCCGGTTTGGAGCCCAAAAGGAGCCATTCGCTCGATAGCGTCCGACTGCTCGCCTCGACCGGATCACCCCTGGCACCGGACGCCTTTTCGTGGGTCTACGATAACATCAAGACCGATGTGCAACTGGCGTCCATCGCCGGCGGTACCGATTTGATGGCCTGTTTCGTTCTCGGCAATCCCAACGGGGCGGTCTGGAAAGGTGAAATTCAAGCGCGCGCGCTGGGCATGGCGGTCGAAGTCTTCGACGATGACGGCAACCCGGTGCGCGGCGAAAAGGGCGAACTGGTTTGCACCCGGCCGTTCCCGACCATGCCCATCGGTTTCTACAAAGACCATGACGGTTCGCGCTATCACGCCGCCTATTTCGAAAAATACCCGAACATCTGGACCCACGGCGATTACATCGAACTGACCGAACACGATGGTGTCATCATCTATGGCCGGTCCGACGCGACGCTCAATCCCGGCGGCGTGCGCATCGGCACAGCGGAAATTTACCGCCAGGTCGAAAAACTTTCCGACGTGCTGGAATCAATCGTCATTGGCCAGCAATGGGATAACGACACCCGCGTCGTGCTGTTCGTGGTGCTGCGGAATGACTTAAAACTGGACGACACCCTGATCCAAAAAATCAAGACCGAAATCCGCGACCGTTGCACGCCCCGTCACGTGCCGGCCAAGGTTATCCAGGTCGCCGATATCCCGCGCACCAAGTCCGGCAAAATTACCGAATTAGCCGTGCGCGACATCGTCCATGGTCGTCCGGTCAAGAACAAGGAAGCGCTGGCTAATCCCGAAGCGCTGGAATTGTTCGTCGATTTGGCGGAACTCAAGGACTGAGCACCCATGAACACATTCTTTGGCAGGGCCGCGCTCGTCGGCATGGTAATCGCCCTGGCGCTGGCGGGCCCGGCTAAATCCTGGGCCCAGGAAACCGTGCACGGGTTACAACAAGCCGGATGGGTGATCGTTAAAAAGACGGACGCCGACGAATGGCGCGCCGGCCTGCCGCCCTACGAAAACTTGCGTCGGCTGATTTATGTGGTCACCTACACGCTGGAAAAAGAGGGCGAGTCCATGACCTGTACCCTGGCCCGGGACATGATGTTCGACACGTCGGAACAGAAATGCAGCCGGACCAAATAGGTTTCCCGCCTGTGCGGTAAGGACGGTTTTTGTCGGTCGGCTAACGCACCAAAGCTGCCGCTTGGTCCATGAAATGCCGACGCCGGGCGGGTGTCATATGTTCGATGGCATATCGCAACATGGTGCGCGGCATGGTGGCCGCGTGACCCTCGAGAAAATCTTCCAACACCGCCAGGTCGACCTTGCCAATTTCCCGCAACATCCAACCGACCGCCTTGTGCATCAGGTCGTGGGGATCGGCAAGTAGTTTTTCCGCCAGGGTGAGCATCTCGTCGAATTGCCCGGTCCGGATCATCGGCAAAGTAGCCAGGACCGCGACCCGGCGCAGCCAGAGATTGCCGGACTTTGCCAACCTGGACAAGATCGCCCGTTCTTGCGGATGGCGCAGCAGGTGATCGCCGAGAATTTTGGGCGCCGAAAGATCGACCAGATCCCAGTTGTTGGCCCGGTGCAATCGCGCCAGATAGAAATCCAGAATCTCTCGCCGGGATGGGTTCTCGTGATTTTTGGCGAACTGGTCGACCAGTATCAGCAATCCGGTCAGCCGGTGTTCGTGGATGGGGCTGGCGAGCAGCTTGTCGGTTTCGCTCAGGGGCAAAGTGCCGTGGCGTTTGGCGATGGCCCGTTGTTCCGGCACTTTGACGCCGATGAATTTATCGCCTTCGCCATATTGGCCGGACCCGGTTTTGAAAAACCGGGCCGAATGTTCGGCCTTTTGCGGGCTGCCCAGCGCCGCCAATTCCGCCATGACCTTCTTCGAGGATCCGTTTGGCCCGACCATCGTCGATTGCCTCTAATCTAATATAATTCAGTCCGGCAGACCGGACTTAACCAACCCGTCCCGGAGGTGAAGGGAATCGGCGTCTTTCATATAGTGCATTTGAGCCATATATGAATCGGCGGAAAAGTCGGGTGCCAAGGCGAGCACTTTTTGCGCTTGTTTGGCGGCGTCGTCGTCATTTTCCAGATAAGCGTAACAGGCTCCCAGGAAGGCATGCTGCCCCTGATCGAGAGTTTCTATTCGTTTGAATGCGTCAATCGCTTCCTGATACTGCCGGGCAGCAAAATAGGCCCGTCCCAGGTGGCTCCAGAACCGCAGCGGATGGAAGGGATTGAGTTGCATGGCCTTCTTGATCCATTCGACGCCTTCTTCCGGTTGGCCTATCCAGGTCATCAATTCGCCTTGCTGGACGACGGCCAGGTCGTAGTTGGGGTTAAGCTTGACCGATTTGTTTTGGTGGATCTGCGCCTTTTCGAAGTCATTTCGCGTAATGTAAACGGCGGCTAGGATGCGGTGAATGTCGGCGTCGTTTTCATCAAGCGCCCGGGCGCGTTCCAGCTCTGCAACGGCAGCTTCCAACATGGCGTCGGGATCTTCGTTCCAGCCATAGATCCACGCCTGGCCGAGAACACAGGCGCGCCACGCACGGGCATGGGCGTATTTGGGATCAAGTTCAATGGCCCGTTCAAGAAGAGCCAGGGCTTCGGCATTATCCGTGCGTTTCGAACGGTGATGGAGAACCTTGCCGGCCAAAACGCATTCATAGGCCTGCATGTTGTCGGTCGGCTTGCGCCGCGCCCGATCATGGCTATCGGCTTCGACCCGGCCCGGCAGGGTGGCGGTGATCGCCGCGGTAATTTCGTCCTGGATCGCGAAAACGTCTTCTAAGTCCCGGTCGTACCGGTCCGCCCAGACATGGCGGTCGTTGATCCCGTCGATCAACTGGACCGTCACCCGGACCCGGTTGCCCGCCTTGCGGACGCTGCCTTCGACCACATAGCGCACGCCCAGGTCTCTCGCCACATCGGTCGCCTTTGTCGCCTTGCCCTTGTAGGTAAAGGTCGAATTTCGGGAAATCACGAACAGGTCATTGAATTTCGACAACTGGGTGAGGATATCTTCGGTTAATCCATCGGCGAAAAAGTCCTGTTCGGGGTCGGCGCTCATATTGTCGAACGGTAGCACGGCGATTGAAGGAACCTCGAATGGCGATGGCGAGAGGGTCGGGCCGTCCGTGTCGGCGACCAGATCGTCATGGCCCGGTTTCTTGCACTGGATGCGGTAAACGTGAATCGATTCGGCGATGTTCTTAACCCGATGTTCGCCCATATCTTCAAACGGGCAATCGACGATTTTACGGACCTGGTCATAGACATGCGCCGTGACGCAAATTCCCGGAGCCTCTGCCAGGCCTTCGAGCCGTGCCGCAACATTGACACCATCACCATGGATATCGTCGGCATCGACGGTGATTTCACCAAGATTGATGCCCATGCGGAAATTCATGTGATGAGTTTCGGGTTTGCTTTTATTGAATTCGGCAAAATTCATTTGCATGGCGACGGCGCATTTGACGGCTTCGCTGGCGGTCGCAAATTCCGCCAGAAAACCATCGCCGGTGTGTTTGACAATACGCCCGGCATGTTCCGCGATGATCGGCTTGATGATGTCCGAACGGGCCGATTGCCACGCCGCGACGGTGGCGATTTCGTCCTCGTTCATCAAGCGCGAAAATCCGGCAATATCGGCGGCCAAAATTGCCGCGAGCTTGCGCTGATTAGGTTGATTGGGCTGATCGTTCATGTGGTCGCCAGGGGGCGCATGCGCTTCGGAAATCCCCAATCCTTATTATTTCATTTTGTAAGAAATGTCGGCAATCCTAACCTATTCTCTCGGTCTTTGTAACTCTTTGTAACTATGCATTACGGCGATGCTTGGCCGCAACGGCTGGAATCCGTCATTCAGCGCACCAGCACCACGGTTTTACCCATGGACTTGCGCCCAACCAGCATCATTAGCGCATCAGCGGCTTGTTCCAGCGGAAACGTGTGGGCGATGTGGGGCTTAAGTTTGCCCTCGCCGGCCCACGCCAAAAGCTGTTCCATGGATGCGCGCATGACTTGGGGTTTATAGGCGCGGTAACCGCCCCAGTAGTAGCCGTGCACGGTGACGTTCTTGATTAGCAGATAGTTGGCGGGAATTTGCGGGATGGTGCCGCTGGCGAAGCCGACAACGATGATCTTGGCGCCCATGGCCGTAGACTTAAGGGCCAGGTCGAACATGTCGCCGCCGACCGGGTCATAAAACACATCGCCGCCGCGCCCGTCGGTCAATTCCTTGATGCGGGCGCGCACATCTTCGCCGCGATAATCAATCACATGATCGGCGCCGTAATCGCGCACCACCTGCATTTTTTCATCCCCACTGGCGACGCCAATCACCGTCGCCCCCATCATCTTGCCAATTTCAACGGCGGTCAGTCCGACCCCACCGGCGGCCCCGAAGACCACCAGGGTTTGCCCCGGCTGGACATGCGCGACGTCATCCAGTGCCAGGTGTGACGAGCCGTAGGCGACCGGAAAACCGGCGGCTTCTGGATAGCTCAGACTTTCGGGAATTTTGTAGACACTGTCGACATCGGCGACGGCCACTTCGGCGAAACCGCCATAGGAAATAACACCGAGCACCCGATCCCCCAGGGCCAGGGCATCGACGCCATCACCGAGGGCCGAAATTGTCCCGGCAATTTCCAGGCCCGGGCTGAAGGGGAAATCGGGCCGCACCTGATACTTGCCCTGGATCATCAGGGTATCGGCGAAATTTAGGCCGCAGGCGTGGACGTCGATGGCCACCTGACCCGGTCCCGGTGTGGGGGCGGGAATGTCTTGTAAGGTCAGTGTGTCGGGGGTTCCCCAGTCGGTACAGACGATGGCGCGCATGATTTTTCCTTTTCTAGATTTCGATATTGGCGACGGCGCGATAGAGCGATTGCAGGGCCGGGGCGGCGGCGGCATCGCCTTCCCTGGCGCGGCCTTCCAGCACCGTGACGCAGCCTTCGACAACGGCTTTCAATTCCGGCGTATCGAGTTCCGATAAAAATTTCTCCGGGTCCGTCTTGATGGCGATGACGAATGGGTTGTTCATGGCTGATCTCCGTTTTCTATCACTTTTTCCGGCCCAGGAATTCGGCGTAACGGGACTGGGTTTCTGCGGCCTCGTCGATTAGCCAGTCGCGAAAGGCGACGACCTTGGGGCGGCCAGCCGAAGCCTTGGGGTAGACAGCGTAATAGGCGAGCTGCGCCTTGAGTTCAATATCAAACGGCTTTTGCAATAGGCCGGTGGAAAGATTATCGACGACCATGATGCTGCGACCAAGGGCGACGCCTTCGCCGGCCACGGCGGCCAGCTGGATATGATTTGAATGGCTGAACGCCGGCCCGCGGCTGACATCAATTTCAGGCACCCCGGCGGCTTCCGTCCACGCCGCCCAGTCATCCCGCATGTCGTCGTGTAACAAGGGGAATCGCGCCAGGTCTGACGGTTTTTCCAGGGGGCCAATTTTTTCCAGCAACAGCGGACTGACTACCGGAAACAGGGATTCGGTCATCAGCAAGACACATTCCAGGCCCGGGTATTTGCCCCGGCCATAGCGCAAGCCCATGTCGATGCCGTCACTGGAAAAGTCGATGACATTATCGGTCGATGAAATCCGCACATCGATATCGGGATGCAGCACCCTGAATTTGCCGATCCTGGGCACCAGCCACGACGCCGCGATGGAATCCAGCGTCGACAGGGTCAACACCCCGGCCTGTTCCTGGCGGGCCAGCCGGTCGACGGCGCCAGCCAGAATATCCAGCGCCTCGCTAACGGGCGACAGCAGCGACTGGCCTTCATCGGTCAGCAACAATGTGCGGTTCAGGCGGCGGAACAATTGCACCCCCAGGCGATCTTCCAGACCCTTGATTTGATGGCTGATCGCCGCCTGGGTGACGTTCAGTTCGCCCGCCGCCCGGGTGAAGCTTAAATGCCGGGCGGCGGCTTCGAAAGCCTTCAGGGAATTGAGCGGGGGCAGGCGCCGTGACACGTTATTTTATCCAAAGATAATTTATGGCAAATTTTACAAATTGTATCGATACATATGTGACTATATATAAATATCAATGTCTTAGTATTAAAAAGAGACCCATTTTAAATTATTTTTTCTAATGAGTAAATGAGATAACGTCGTTTGTCAGGTAGCTCGGACGATTGTAGATTCAAGGTCAATTGAGACCCCATCACAACCACCGAACACAGGAGCACGACGTTATGAACAGCACCGTTTGCAAAACTTCCGAATTCGCCCCGGTACATATCGCCGTCCGCGACGGCAAGACCTTCGATTTGACCGCATTGCCCCGCCGCTTGATAGCCGTTTTGTACGCCTGGCAGCAGCGCAGCGTCGATCGCATGGGGCTACAGTCCATGAGCGACCATATGTTGGCCGACATCGGCATCGACCGCGTCGAAGCCTGGCAGGAAGCCGACAAACCGTTCTGGAAATCCTGAAGGCCATAGGTTAGATAGTATTGCCAAGTCGGCTTGATACTTAACCCGTCAGGAACTGCATGACCGTTGCGCTGCTTTACATCGGCACCGTCCTGATCTGGGGCTCGACGTGGCTGGCCGTCAAGATGCAGCTTGGGCTGGTCGCGCCCGAAGTTTCCATCGCCTACCGGTTCGCCATCGCTGCCGCCCTTTTGCTTGTCTATTCCATAGCGAGGCGGCGGCGCTTGCGGTTTTCCCTGCGCGATCATGCCGGTATGGCGCTGCTCGGGCTGTTGCTGTTTTCGGGAAACTATATTGTTTTCTATATGGCCTCGGGAATCATGACCACCGGCCTGGTCGCCGTGGTTTTTTCGGGCATGGTCGTCACCAACATTATTTTTGGGGCGATCTTTTTCGGCACCCCGGTGCGGCCCCGTGTCGCCGTAGGCGCGGGCAGCGGCATCTCGGGCCTGGCGATGATTTTCTGGCCGGAAGTCAGCACCTTTGATTTGGCCAGCGATGGCACGGTGGGCCTTTTGTTGTGTATCGCCGGCACGGTCCTGGCCTCGCTTGGCAATATGGTATCAGTCAGCAACCAGCGTCGCGGCTTGCCGGTATTGCAGGCCAACGCCTACGGCATGAGCTATGGCGCCGCCTTCATGACCTTGACCGCGCTCTTCAATGGCCGGACGTTTGATTTCGACCCCTCGCTCCTTTACACCGGATCGCTGCTTTATCTGGCCATCTTCGGATCGGTTTTCGGCTTCGGGTTTTACCTGACCCTGTTGGGGCGCATCGGCGCCGACCGGGCGGCCTATGCCACCGTATTGTTCCCGATCATCGCGCTGGGCTTGTCTACCGTGTTTGAGAATTTCCAATGGTCGAGCGGCGCCGTGGCCGGTATGGTGCTGGTTCTGGGCGGTAATGTCCTGGTCTTAAGCCGCACGATAAAGCGGAAGCCTAAACAAGTTGCGGCCTAGGCCATGTGGGGAGACGATCTTTCATGAGTGTTGAAAATTTAAGTCCGCGGGCGCTCGATTTCTTGCGTCGCAATACATTTATGCTGGTGCTTTCGGGCGCCTTCGTCATTTCCATGACCATGGGTCTGCGTTCGTCGTTCGGCCTGTTCATGGGGCCCATGACCCAGGATTTGGGCATCGACCGCGAAACCTTCGGCTTCGCCATGGCCATGCAAAATTTACTGTGGGGGGCGTTTCAGCCTTTCTGCGGCATGGTCGCCGACCGCTATGGCAGCGGCAAGGTGCTGTTAGTCGGCACCGTGGCCTACGCCGCCGGGCTGTATGTTATGTCCGGCGCCGAAACCGTACTGGGATTCAACATAGGCGCCGGCTGGCTGATCGGCTTCGGGCTATCGGCGACCAGTTTCTCGGTCGTGCTGGGCGCCTTGAGCCGCCTGGTGCCGGTCGAAAAACAAAGCGTCGCCTTCGGCATCGCCACCGCCGGTGGATCGGTCGGCCAATTTGTTATGGCCCCCATCGGCCAACATTTGATAGATACCCAGGGCTGGGCCCCGGCCTTGACTGTCCTGGGCTGGCTGGCCCTGACAATGGCGCTGGGCGCCTTCATTTTACAAAGCAAGGCCGGTGACGAACGCAAAAGCGGCGTCGATAAATCCACCGGGGCCGAACAAACCCTGCGCGCCGCCCTCGCCGAGGCATCGACAAACAGGGGCTACATATACCTGACGTTGGGATTTTTCGTGTGCGGCTTCCAGGTCGCCTTCATCACCATTCACATGCCGTCCTATATTTCAGATCTTGGCCTGAACGCTTCCGTCGCCGCCACATCCCTGGCCCTGATTGGCCTGTTCAACATTGTCGGCACCTATGCCTGCGGCGTCATGGGTGGAAAATATTCAAAAAAATATTTGTTGAGCGCGCTCTATTTTTTGCGTGCCGTCGTCGTGCTGGTGTTTGTCGCGCTGCCTAAATCCGAACTGTCGGTCTACCTGTTCGCCGGCACCATGGGTCTTTTGTGGTTGGGGACGGTGCCCCTGACCAGTGGCCTGGTGGCGCAAATTTTCGGAGTCCGTTACATGTCGACGCTGTTCGGCATTGTCTTTTTAAGCCATCAGGTCGGCAGTTTTCTTGGCGTCTGGCTGGGCGGTTACCTGTATGAAACCACCGGGTCTTATGACGGTGTGTGGTATGGCTCTATCGTGCTTGGCGTGCTCGCCGCGTTGATTCATCTGCCGATTACCGAACGACCGGTCGCCCGCCTTGCCACAAACACAGTGAGCTGACGAATTATGCGCGGATATTTTGGTATCGGTGTCGAAGGCATTTCCAAGGTCATGAATGTGGGGTCCATATTCAGGACCGCGCACGCCTTCGGTGCAGGTTTCGTGTTTACCGTCGCGGCGACCTATGAAGAACAAATCGGCGGCCGGGCCGATACTTCCGACGCCACCGGCCATGTGCCGTTTTTCGGTTTCCCGGATATGGCCGCCATGGTCCTGCCCGCCAAATGCGCGTTGGTCGGGGTCGAACTGATCGACGATTCCATCGACCTGCCGAGCTTCCGCCACCCCCCGCGCGCCGCATATATCCTGGGTCCGGAACGGGGCTCGTTATCACCGGAAATGGTCGACCGCTGCGATCACATCATCAAGATTCCCACCCAGTTTTGCGTCAACGTCGGGGTCGCAGCCGCCATTGTCATGTATGACAGGGTGCAAAGCCTGGGGCGTTTCCAGCGCCGCCCGGAACGCCCCGGCGGGCCGACCGAGCCCTTGCCCGATCCAGTGTTCGGCGATCCCCAGTTTCGCTCGCTAGCAAAAAAATTTGAAACCCAAGTTCCCGATTCGGTGCATCCGAAGGATGATGATTAGATCAAACTGCCCTAACTCAAGGGCAGAAAATTTGATCGATTTTATATATTAAGACCAGTCGATCACCGAACGAACCGCCCCGACCGGATCACCGGCGGCGTTTGATATAACCGGTTCCAGCAGGTCGGCGACCGAGCCTCTGACGCCATCCCCCAATTCGCCAAAATGTTCAAGCAGCGCCGCCATGGCCGTTTCGGCGGCCCGGGACGCCCCATCATCTATCTTCACAGCGATACCCAAACCGGGGCCGGGCAGGATGCCGGCGTAGACGCCTTCGGCACCGGTTTTCACGGCAAATGCGCCTTTTCCTGCGGCCATCATGCGGGTATCGAAGCAGCCCTGGCCGCCAACCAGCTCGGGATGGGTGGTCATGGCGGCGATGATTCGCCGGCTCGCCGCCGCCCGGAGCTCTGGCAGGCTGGCCGGGTTCGCCATGCGGGCCAGGGCGCGCGCCATGCCGACAAGCGGCAGGGCGAGAACCGGGATGCCGCAACCATCAATGCCGTGCGGCGTAGCACTTAGATCGCAGTCGCCTAAATCAGCCACCACCGCCTTGAGGCGTTGCTGCACCGGATGGTCGGGCCGGCTGTACCCCTTGGTTGGCTCGCCCATGTGCAGGGCCGTACACAGAAACCCCGAATGTTTGCCCGAACAATTATTATGGCTGCGCCCCGGGATTTGTCCGGCCCGCACCATGTTGGCTACTTGATGGGCGTGGCGCGCCGGATGGGCGCCGCATTCCAGGTCATCTGGCCCCAGCCCCATACGCCCCAGCCAGTGTTCCACTTTTTCGACCTGGGCCGGCTCGCCACTGTGGGATGCGCACGCCAGCGCCAATTCCTCGGTCGTAATATTGAAATGATCGGCGGCGCCGGTTTCGATCAGCGACAACGCCTGCAAGGGTTTTATGGCCGAACGCGGAAAGATCGCCTGATCCACATCGCCCCGGCCGAAGATCACTTTCCCCGAACCGTCGACGACGGCGATGGCCCCCCGGTGGCGGCTTTCGACGCCGTTGCCGCGACTGACTTCGATGAGTACCGGATTATCCATAAAACGTCCTTATCTCGTTGCCGCCTTTCTTACATTGCCAACCCCCCTTGGCAAGCCTTCACCGCGCGGGTATCACTATTGCCATGAGATATTTTTTTATCCTGGTGATGTTTATCTTCGCCGCCGCCCCCGCCGCACATGGGCAAACCAAAGCGACCGGCGGCCTGATCGATGTTTTCGGCGATTGGAGCGCCTTTGCCAACACCGCCGGCGGCAAGTCCGTTTGTTACGTGGGTAGCGAACCGCAAAAGGCCACGGGGAAATATGCGAAACGCGGCGATACGTTGATTCTGGTGACCCACCGACCGGCGGAAAAATCCATCGGCGTGTTCAGCTTCATGGCTGGATACACCTATAAACCCGGCAGCGAGGTCGAAGTTATCGTCGGTGGCTTCAAACAGCTTCTGTTCACCGATGGCGGCCATGCCTGGGCGCGCGACGCCAAGGCCGATGCAGCCCTGGTCAAGGCCATGAAAGGCGGCAGCGGCCTTGTCGTCAAAGGCGCATCGAGCCGCGGCACTGCGACCGTCGACACCTATTCCCTGAAGGGTTTTACCGCCGCCTACGCCGCCGCGTCGAAGGCCTGCGGCATTAAATAATAGGTTTGGGATTCCTCCCTAAGTCGCTATATCAAGGCCACCATGACCGAAACCATTACAAAAACCGCCCTGATCGGGTTGTCGCGCGACGAACTGACGGCGCTGATGGCCAGCATCGGCGAGAAACCGTTTCGCGCCAAACAGCTTTGGCACTGGATCTATCACCGGGGCGAAACCGACTTCGCCAAGATGACAACCATCGCCAAGACCATGCGCGAACGCCTGGCCGAACAGTTCGTGGTCGGTCGCCCGACCATCAGCACCGAACAAACATCCACCGACAAAACCCGCAAATGGTTGTTTCGTTTCGATGACGCCAACGAAGCCGAAACCGTGTTCATCCCGGAAGAAGATCGTGGCGCGCTTTGCCTGTCATCCCAGGTCGGCTGTACGTTGACTTGCACGTTCTGCCATACCGGAACCCAGCGACTGGTGCGCAACCTGAGCGCCGCTGAAATTGTCGGTCAGGTGATGATCGCCCGGGATAGCTATGGCGAATGGCCATCCATCGCCGGTGACCGCTTGTTTACAAATATTGTCATGATGGGCATGGGTGAGCCGCTGTTCAATTACGACAACGTGGCGACGGCACTGAAGATCATCATGGACGGCGACGGCATCGCCATTTCCAAGCGCCGCATCACGCTTTCCACATCGGGCGTGGTGCCGTTGATTGAACGCTGCGGCGCGGAATTGGGGGTCGGCCTGGCGATTAGCCTGCACGCGGTAACCGACGAATTGCGCGACCAGATCATGCCCATCAACAAGAAATATCCGTTGAAAGAACTGCTTGGTGCGTGTCGCACCTATCCCGGTTCCAGCAATGCCCGGCGCATTACGTTTGAATACGTGATGCTGGACGGCGTCAACGATTCCGTCGCCGATGCCCACGAACTTGTGCGCATGGTCAAGGGCATCCCGGCCAAGTTCAACCTGATCCCGTTCAACAAGTGGGACGGCGCCGAATTTAATTGTTCTTCCAACAACGCCATGAACCGCTTCGCCAAAATTTTGAACGACGCCGGATATTCCGCGCCCATCCGAACCCCCCGGGGCCGCGACATCCTGGCCGCCTGCGGTCAGCTTAAATCGGCCAGCCAAAACGCCAAGATGATCGCCCGCGGCCTTAAAGTTTCCTGATCCTGACGATTTCGGCATCGCCGATGGCCGATGTGTAAATTGGCGCGGCCATCTTAGGTCGGTTGCGGGAAATGCCTTATGAATTCTTGAACTATCGTTCCAAATATAGTATAAAGCGTGCAGTCAAACGGAGAATCCCATGGCGCGCAGCAAGGCATTTGATCAGGGCACGGTCGTTACCAAGGCCATGGAGGTCTTTTGGAGCAAGGGTTATGAGGCGACATCAATCCAGGACTTAGTCGACGCCATGGGCATCAACCGAGGGTCGATCTACGACACCTTCGGCGACAAATCCGGCCTGTTCAAGGCCGCCTTGGAACACTACATGGAAGCTTCCCCGGCCCGCCAACTGATCGCCGAGGCCAGCACCGCCCCGCCCCGCAAAACCATCGAGGATTTTATCACCTTACATGTGGAAACATCCTGTTCACCGGGCGGTCAGCGCGGTTGCCTGATGACCAATACCCTGACCGAACTGTGTTCCGGCGACGGCGACATGGCTAAAATGGTGGGAACCCGCCTGCGCCGCATGGAAAATGCGCTGTATATCCTGGTTCGCCGGGGCCAGGACTCAGGCGAAATTTCATCCGCTCAGGACGCCCACGCCCTCGCCCGCTTCCTGATCGCCACGGCCCAGGGCATCAAGACGCTGGCCAAAGTCAATCCCGGCCGGGAAACCCTGGATGACATCGCCAACGTCGCCCTTGCCAGCCTTGATTGATCGCCATCACGCAATCGTGTCCGGTTTTTAAGGCCTATATTGGAACGTTCGTTCTATTTACGGTTGACTTGGCGTTGATCGACCCTCAAAGTGGCATTAATTGGAACCTTTGTTCTAAGCGCATAAAAACCACTGCGATGAACGCCGAGAACACGACACATGATACTCACTCGATATTTCTTGAGCCTCGACTTTATGAACGCGTACTTTTGCGGGAATCGCTGGCAAAGAACGCGGCGGCCTCCTTTAATCGGAATAAACCTCGAACCGATCGCGGTCGAAGGCCAGCGGCTGAATGACGCCGCCCGACGCCTCCAGAACATCCTGCACCCGGGGCTCGGCGATAGCATTCTCCCAGACTTGCGCAAGGTTGGGGAACTCGCGCGCCAAATCGATCTCGGCCAAAAGCGCATTCCTGATCTGCGGCACCAGGAAACAATCGGCCTGGGTCAACTGATCCCCAACCGCGAACTTCCCGGCGGACCGCGCCAGGATGTGTTCGAGCGCGCCGAACTCACGGCGGATGTAGTGCAGCCGCAGGGGATGAGCGGTCGGGTCTGCCTTCACCATGCCCCACTCGCTCATCGCCTGTATGATAAAGGGAATGTTCTGGTAGGGCTGAATATCGGCGGCGACGATCCACATGATTCGGTGCATCTCGGCCCGCGCCCAAGGGTCAGCGGGCGTCAAGGCGGCGCCCTTGCCGCCCGGCAGCACGGCCTCCAGGTATTCGATGATCGGCCCTGTCTGGGTCAGTTTGCGGCCGTCGTTCAAGAGCAGGATCGGCACCCGTCCCTCGGGGTTGAACGCCGTAAGGTCCGTTGTCCCGGCTTTGAGCGTTTCCGGATCTCCGTCCGGCATGGTGAAAACCAGAATGCCGCGATGGTCAGTGGCAAGGCCGGTCGAGGTCAGCGCCACCTCGTCTTCCGAGATGCCGCAGCAACTGAGATAGATCGTCACGCGCAGAGATGCGCTCGACGCCCGGTGATGGAACAATCTGCCGATACTGGCAGCCGGTACGCTCATGACTTAAGGCTTCCTCCTACTTTCCGGCGGATGGCATTCATGCCGCTACGCCGACGGTGTTGCGCTCGGGTAAGAGTGACTATCGCACCTTGTTTGCTTCCAAGAACATAGCTTGCGACAATGAATCGAAGAAACGCTGATAAATTTCAGGGTCACTAACGGCCTCAATATTGAATTGCGCGCTAGCCCTAACAAAAATTTGCCCCTCTCCGCGAGGACGAGAAGTCACCGTCATTTTCATAAGGTAGTTTCCCACCTTCGTTGCGGTAACTACTCCTAAACCGACATTTCCCAGATAACCTTCAATTCTGAGCAAATCGTAGGCGATCTCCGCCACCGATGGAAGGAATTTTGCTCTGCGGTCATTCGGCAGCCACGATTTGATGATTTGGCCGTTGTTGGAAGCCGATTTGGCCAATTTTGTCGTCATCCAGACACACCTCTCCTGTCTTTTCCACCTTGCCGTCAATTTCCTCGGCCTACGCCGGAACGGGTCTTCGGCGTAGATCATCAATCAAGGCCAAGATTTTCTGGAACAAGATTTTCGACACGGCAACCTCGGCTAATTGGAACGTGACATAACGGCCATGACTGACAACCTTGGCTCCGATCTTGACCAGCTTCTCCCGTAGCGTGGTCAGCGACCAGTGTTCGACCTCCTTCGGCAACGCAAGCGTCCGCATGAAGTTGCCCAGATTGTAGGCCAGGGCGTGAAGCTGGAGCCGCACCTCGTTATTGCGGAACTTGCTGCAGGACAGCCGCGTCCATTTGATGGCGTACTTGCCTTCCTTGATGTACTGCTCCGCTGTCCCTCGGTGATTATAAAACGCTACCACCCGTTCGGCTGGGCGGCTCAGGTTAGTGACGATAAAGCCGACACGGGGGTACAACTCGCCGGGATGCCATTCCACCTTGGCAACAACCCGCCGTTTCTTGCTCCACGATCCGGCCTGATAGCTGAAGCTGGCGTAATAGCGCCGCACATGGTTCGGTGGGCGACCGACGGGGCGGGTCAGCAGGTGGGCAATGCATTCTTGAAGAATCTTGTTGGCCTTGAGGCGGATGGCATACTTGAAATCCTCGGCTTCCAGAAATTCATAGATGTCCGGCGAGGCGAAGGCGGCGTCCCCTCGGAAATAGCGACGCAGGTTCCGTTCCCGGTAACGCTCGACGACCGGTTCCAGAACGTTGCGCCAACCGTCGGCGCTATGAACATTGCCGGGGCGAAGCGAACACCGCTCCAGATCGCCGAACTGGTTGAACAGAAATAACGGATGGTAGCAGGTGCAACCGAAGTGACCATTGTACGCCGTTCCCTCTTGTTCGCCGTGCGTCGGACTGACGCTGCTGTCCATGTCGAGAATGATTATCTTCGGCGGGCGGCGGTCATGAACCCTGTCGATCCACGTCCCGTTCATGTCGGCCAGGACTTCAATGTTCGCATCGGTCGCCAGAAGCTCCGTCTCGAAGCGCCCCATCTGGCTGGTGGATGCAGCCTGTCTTTCGACGGCCTTGCCGCCAACAATCCACCGCATGGCAGGATCACGTCCAAGACGGTCGGCGTCGTTTACGTCCTCATAACCACCAAGGCGACCAAACACCGACTGACGGAACTGCCCCGTCATGCCGTGCCATCCGTTCTTGCCGGTGCGGCTGTCCTGGAAAATACTCCCGGCAATCTCGGTCAAGCCAAGGGCATCGTCAAGCTCCCGATAAGCGAGCAACCCTCCGTCAGAGGTGATCTTGGAACCATGGAATTCAAGCTTCAAGCGGCGGTCAAAATCAACCCGTAAACCGTCCCGTTTCGATTCACCCATCGGGTGCGCCATGCCAACCACCCCATAAACGCCTCAACATATTGATTCTTATAGCAGAATCTTCATCTCATGGCATTGATTAACGAATCCATCTGGGAAATGGGGGCTAAGACAACCCACAGGCAGGAGCCCTCCATGACCATCTTCGACGTCCATACCCCTGAAACGGCGCCCGAACAGTCCCGCGAGACCATGGCGGCCGTTGCCGGCAAGTTTGGCTTTATGCCCAACATTTACGGCATCTTCGCCGAATCGCCCGCAGTCATCAAAGCCTATGTGTCGCTGGGCAACCTGCTGGGCGATACTTCGTTTACGCCGGGCGAACAGCAACTGATGCTGCTTACCATCAGCGCCGCGAACGGTTGCGATTACTGCGTCGCCGCGCACACCATTGCCGGCAACAAATTCAAGCTGGACCAGCAGGCTATTGATGCGGTGCGCCAAGGCGCGCCGATTGATGATGCGCGCCTTAGCGCCCTGCACGGCTTTGCCAAGTTGATTGTCGAGAGCCGGGGCAATGTTTCTGCCGGTGATGTCGACGCCTTCATCATTGCCGGCTTCACCAAGGAACAGGCCCTTGAGGTCGTCCTCGCAACTGCCTTGAAAACCATGAGCAACTATATCAACCACTTCGCCGAAACGCCGCTCGATGATGCCTTCGCAAAAGCCGCCTGGGAAGCCCCAATGGCGTATGTCGCCTGAGCTTTGCATTTTTCTGATAGGATTCTTAAATGCCTGATACGCCGCCCCGCAAAGAATTAATCTTCGTCGCCGACCCCATGTGTTCGTGGTGCTGGGGGTTCGCCCCGGCGATGGCCGCCATCCGCCGGGATTACGGCGATGTGGTGGATATTTCAATGGTCGTCGGTGGCCTTAGGCCCGGCACCGTCGAGCCCATGACCGACCCCATGAAGGGTGAAATTCGCCATCATTGGGAACATGTCAACGAGGCCAGCGGCCAGCCTTTCGATTTCAATTTTTTCGAACGCGACGGTTTTATCTACGACACCGAACCGGGCTGCCGCGCCGCCGTCAGCGTCCGGGGAATAAAGCCCGAAGCCGCGCTCGATTTTGTCGAAACCCTGCACCGGTCTTTTTATGCCGAAAACAAAGACATCAAAGACATTAATGTCCTGATGGCCCTGGCCACCGACGCCGGGGTCGATGCCGATCATTTCCGCAAAGTTTTTGAATCCGAAGAAGCCCGCAGCGAAACCGCCAACGATTTCGCTTATGCCCGCTCGTTGGGCGTCACCGGGTTCCCGACCATTGTCGCCCGCGACCAGAGCGACGATGGCGAGGGTCAATACGCCTACCTGACCGTCGGCTATCGGCCCTACGATGCGCTTGAACCGTTGCTGAAAGAGTGGACCGGAAAAGCTTAAGAGACCTTGCCCGCCGCCAGCTTTTGCCTATACTGCCGGGCGCGTTAGCTGACCCGATCAAAGCAAGGTTATTTACTCATGAGCGATATCAAAAAAGTCGTCCTCGCCTATTCCGGCGGGCTGGATACGTCCGTCATCCTGCGCTGGTTGCAGGACACGTATAATTGCGAAGTCGTCACCTTCACCGCCGACTTGGGCCAGGGCGAAGAGTTGGAACCGGCGCGTAAAAAAGCCGAGATGATGGGCATCAAGGAAATCTACGTCGATGACCTGCGCGAGGAATTCGTTCGCGATTACGTGTTCCCCATGTTCCGCGCCAACGCATTGTACGAAGGCACCTATTTGCTGGGCACCGCCATCGCCCGGCCGCTGATCGCCAAACGGCAAATCGAAATCGCCATCGAAACCGGCGCCGACGCGGTGTCTCACGGGGCCACCGGCAAGGGCAACGATCAGGTGCGCTTCGAACTCGGCTACTATGCGCTCAAGCCCGATATCAAAGTCATCGCGCCGTGGCGGGAATGGGATTTGAACAGCCGCACCAAGCTGATCGAATACGCCCAGAAACATCAAATTCCAGTGCCCAAGGACAAACGCGGCGAGGCCCCGTTCAGCCAGGACGCCAACCTTTTGCATATCTCGTCCGAAGGCAAGGCGCTGGAAGACCCGTGGGTCGAGCCCGATTATGATCATGTCCTGACGCGCATGGTGACGCCCTATGCCGCGCCCGATACGCCAACGGAAATCACCATCGAGTTTGAATCCGGCGACCCGGTTTCCATCAATGGCGAAAAAATGTCGCCCGCAACCTTGCTCACCAAACTCAACGAGTTGGGAGGCGCAAACGGTGTCGGCATGCTGGACATCGTCGAAAACCGTTTCATCGGCATGAAGTCCCGCGGCGTTTACGAAACCCCCGGCGGCACCGTGCTGTTCCGGGCTCGCCGCGCCATGGAAAGCCTGACGCTGGATCGCGGCGCCATGCACACCAAGGACGAGATGATGCCGCGCTATGCCGAACTGCTGTACAACGGATTCTGGTTCTCGCCGGAACGGGAAATGCTGCAGGCCGCCATCGACAAGTGCAACGAGCCGGTCAGCGGCACCGTGCGCTTGAAGCTTTATAAGGGCAACGTCATCGTCACGGGACAGAAGTCGCCGAACTCGCTCTACAGCCAGGAAATTGTCACCTTCGAAGAAGACAGCGTCTACGACCAGCGCGACGCCGAAGGCTTCATCAAATTAAACGCCCTGCGCCTGCGCTTGCGGAAACGCTAAAGCCGATCACGTTTAAACGTGTAAATCGGCTCGCTCATTTAGAGCCGATCTAGAGGATTTTCGTCGCCGAATTTTCCCGCAAGATTTCCACCGGCAATTTGCCCAGGTGATAGACGTATTCGGCGACCGGTGAATACAGCACCTTGATGCCCTTGACCGTTTTCAGGGCGTAGGAATTCCGGGTCTTGATGCGCAGCTGATCCAGGCCGTTCTTGCGCACAAAACTCATGGGACTGCGCAAGGCCTTGCGATCCTTGGGCGCGTCGTTGTTCCAGTTAATATCGACGACCGTCCAGATATCGCCGGTCGCCTGATCAATGCCGACAATATTTACCTGGCCGCTGCGCCAGCGGGCATAGCTGATTTGGCCGACCACGCCGAAATGGGCGATTTGGGCGACCACGGCGGTTTCCGCCAGGTTGGCCATGGCCGCATCTTCGATTCCGATGCCGCCGAACAGGGCGGCCCGCAAGGACGGATTGGTCAGGTAGACCTTGAACGCGGTGGCCCGCCTAAACCGGGCGGCGGTTTGATCGACCCGGTGCACCCGGTGGATCAGGAACGCCGCTTCCAGGTAATCCAGGTACTTGCGCAGGGTATTCTTGGCGACCCCGACGGTTTTTGAAAGCTCTTCTAAGGAGACCTCGTTACCGCTGTTAAAGGCCAATTGCGAAAACAGCCGGTTCAATTCCTGGGTATCGCGAATGGCGTACAGGTTCGGCAGGTCGCGCAGCAGCACTTTGTCGATGATATCGTTGCCGTAGAACTGCTTCGAACCGTGTTCGGGTTCGCTTTGAAACAGCCGTTCGGGAAACCCGCCGCCGTTCAGGTAACCCAGAAATTCCTGGTTCAGGCGGCCGATATCCAGGGTCTTGGTCCATTCTTCGGTGCCGGGATTGAACAGCTCCTCCTCGACCCGCCGGAAACGCAGATATTCGGCGAATGTCAGGGGCGGTAAATGGAAGTCGACGAAGGGTGCGGGGCCGGTGTCGGCTTGCTCTGAGACCAGCGTCGGGGCAACCGTCCCCGATGCGATAAAGCGGATGCCGGGATGGTTCTTGGCCAACCCCGCCAGTTGGCTGGCCCAGTTTCGGGCGTATTGAATGCCATCGATAAAGACATACAATTTTCTTTCGATTTCAGAATGACCCTGAATTTCGAGAAACATCTTGACCATGGATTGCAGGTCCATACCAGCGAACAACGGATTTTCCATGGACACATAAAACACGTCTTCGGGGGCCGTCCCGGTGTCGAGAAGATGTTTGATGGTATGTTGCAACAAAACCGTCTTGCCGACCTGGCGCGACCCCAGCAACGCCGCCGGACGATCATCATCGGCCAGGACCAGGCGGGTAAAGGGCTGGAAATACATGCGCCGTGGTTTGCCGGCGATGGTCGAATCGATGCCGCCGCCGACCACCCACCACGGGTTATCGAACAGGACCCGGTACTTGAACTCGTTTTCGGTAATTTGCTGCATTATACATCGCTTGAAACTGTGGAATTATCCGAAATACTATGTTATTTCCGTATTAAGATCAATTTAATGATCCTATAAGATTCCAAAGGAGGGGTTATTTTTTGCCCACCGATCCCGAAGGCCCGTTCCGATTCTCTATTATATTCCGGCAATTTCATATCGATTTCAAAATTATTTCGATATAATTCGGCACTATTTCGGTGGCCGGGCCATACGCCGCATCGTCGAACACTTGGCCCCCCTGGCTCGACTCCAGGTTTAGCTCGACGGTTCTGCAAGGCCCCCGGGCCGTGACATAATCGATAAAACCGGCGGCCGGATAGACACTGCCCGATGTGCCGATGGATATAAACATTCCGCATCCGTCCAGGGCCGGGTAAATAGCCTCCAGGCCCAGGGGTGTCTCGCCAAACCAAACCACATGGGGCCGGGCCGTGCCGACCGATCCGCACCGCGAACATTCCTGCACCGTAACGATATCACCTGGGCAATTTGCCACATGGCCGCACGCGCCGCACCGGGATTTCAGCAACTCGCCGTGCATGTGATGGACATTTCGGCTGCCGCCGCGTTCATGCAGATCATCGATATTCTGGGTGACGATCAGCACCTCGCCCGGCCATTCGGCCTGCAACCGGGCCAGGGCCTTATGCGCCGCATTGGGCACGACGCTGCCGTCGATGAGCCGCCGCCGCCGGGTATTGTAAAAGTCCTGGACCCTTTCGGGGTCGCGCGCGAAGCCTTCGGGCGTGGCGACGTCTTCGACATTGACCCGCGTCCAGATACCGTCCGCATCGCGAAAGGTCGACAGCCCGGATTCCTTTGAAATTCCGGCCCCGGTCAGGATGACGATGTTATATTTTTCCATGCCCATATGTTCAACCCGGTGCTATTTTCGATCCTAGAACACATTAATCGGAGAAAATAGATGGTCCGCGTCCTGTTCGTCTGCCTTGGCAACATCTGCCGCTCGCCTACCGCCGAAGGGGTTTTCCGTCATCTCGTCGAAAGCGAAGGCCTGAGCGAGGTCATCGATGTCGATTCGGCGGGAACGGCGGGCTATCACGTCGGCCAGCCGCCCGATGGCCGGTCCCAGGACGCCGCCCGCCTGCGCGGCATCGATTTGAGCGGCCAGCGGGCGCGGCAGGTGAAAATTCACGATTTCGAACGATTCGACTACCTGCTGGCCATGGATGATGAAAATTTCGCCAACCTGATGGCCATTTGCCCCCCCAACAGGGTTCGCAGGGTTCAATTGTTCATGGATTACGCACCGGGCATGACCAAAAACGTGCCCGATCCCTATTACGGTCAGGGCAACGGCTTCGAAACCGTGCTCGACATGATCGAAGTCGCCTCCAAGGGCCTACTCGCAGATATCCGCGATAAACACCTGTAGCCTTTAAGGTAAATGCCCCTGCGGGCGCGCTCTTCGCGCTTGCTTGGTCTCTGGAAGCCAGACCTTAAGGCGCGACAGGAGCTCGATCTTGCCAAACCTGTTTCCTGTTCGGCCTTAAGGTCTGGCTTCCAGAGGCCCAGCCAAGGACCCCGGAGGGGGCCGCCCGGCGCTTGAGGGGCACGACCCTAATGGGCACTTACCTTAAAGAAACAACACCAACACGCCGGTGTAGCCGTACAGTCGGCTGTTGGAAATTTCGCCGTTGCCATAGAAGCCGACCAGCGGAATGTCGCCCAGCAGTTCGGTGATGATGGCGATTTCATGGGCTTCTTCTTCAAACAGCGAGGGGCCGCGCCCCAGGCAACTGAAATACAGGCCACAGCGCGGCGGGCCGCCCAGGCGGCGTTTCAGGCGGTGCAGGTTTTCCCGCAAGTCCATTTCGGCGCTTTCCTGATCCCGGCGCACGAACATCACCCGTTCGCCCATGGTCACTTCTTCGCTGATCGCCAACCAGCCCCGTTCCGGATCGATGCCGACCAGGCTGCGCACCATATAGTCGCCGGTGTCCGATCCTTCGATGAGCAGCGCCGCATGGACAAGGCCGGCGACCTGGGACAAATCGGCGGCTAAGTCGGTCCCGATATCGGCCTTGAAAACATCCATGGCGCGTTCGCCATCCAAGCCGATCAGCACGTTGTCGACACATTCCGTTATGATGTGGCTGCCCGAAATTGGTGTGCAGCCCTGGCTTAAGCAGGTGGCGACGGTCACGTCGGGGGCAAATGCGATACCCGAAACGCCGCCCTGGGTAACCTGTTCGGCGACCTGATGGACGGCGCCGGTCGATGACGTTACGGCGCCCACCAGGAAGCCGCTTGTACGCCGCGACAAATCGCCGATCAGCGTCGGCAAATTCTGGTTGGTCGGATCGCCGTGGATGATGCCGAAATGCGATTGCACATCATCCATCCAGTCGATCACCTCGCCGGGCAGTTCGCCCAGGTCGTCTTTAATGGTCGGCAGGATTTTAAAGTTTTCATCAGTCACCGTCATGGCCATCACGGCGACCGCCGGAACGTCGAAATATTCACCGGCATTTGCAGATTCGACATCTTCGCCGCGGTTGGCGCAAATACCGATACCAACGCTGCCCGTCCAATGTTCGATACCGGTTTTTTGCCGCAGATAGGTCAGGATGCTACTCAGGTCATCGGCCAGGGCATCGGTCACATAGAGGAAACCAAGATTAAAGCCCGCCGCCGGGGCGTCGCCTTCTAACAAGCCATCGGCACAGACCTTGGCCGCATGGGCCCAGTCCTGACCTTCGGTGTGAACGACCTTGACGGCACTCATTGGCGCTTTAGACCTTCCGTTAACATCTCTTTTATATAAGGCAAAATGCGTTCAATTACGACATCGACGCCGCGGGAATTCGGATGAATGGTGTCAGCCTGGTTGAGGTCGGAGATCGCCGCGACGCCATCGAGAAAAAACGGGTAGAAAAAAATTCCGTGCTTTTCGGCGAGCCGCGGATAAAGGGCGGCGAATTCCGCGCCGTATTCCGGGCCCAGGTTCGGCGGCGCCTTCATGCCGGTCAACAAAACCGCCGGGCCCTTGTCGCGAAGCCTGGCGATCAGGGTATCCAGATTGGCCTGCGTCGCCGCTGGCTCCAGCCCCCGAAGGCCATCGTTGGCGCCCAGTTCGACGATGACCGCATCGATGGTGGCGTCCCCGGCCATGGTCATGGCCCAGTCGAGCCTGGACAGGCCACCGGCCGAAGTATCACCCGACACTCCGGCATTATAGACAATCGCCGGGATGCCTCCGGCGATGAGTGCCGCCTGCAATTTGGCCGGAAACGACTGTTCCCGGGGCAGGCCGTAGCCCGCCGTCAGGCTGTCCCCCAAGGCCAGGATGCGAATGGCATCGGCGGCCTGGGCGCGCGCCCCCGGTAACGTAATCGTCATCGCCGCAACCAGCGCAAATCCGCCGATAACATTGACAAGTCGGCGCATTGCGCCATATCGCTGAGAGAGCAATTTTTTAAACAGGGGCGTCATGTCAGATCATTCCCAAGCGGCCATTCATCTCGACGGTGTCAGGCTTACCCTGACCAGCAATGCCGGCGAGGTCAATATCCTGCGCGGTATCGACCTGGTCGTCGAGCCCGGCGAAAGCGTCGGTATTGTCGGCCCCAGCGGTTCGGGCAAGACATCCATGTTGATGGTGATTGCCGGCCTGGAACGGCCAAGTGCCGGTCACATCGGTGTCGCAGGGCAAGCCATCGAAGCCATGAGCGAAGACAACCTGGCGCTGTTTCGGCGCAACCATGTGGGCATTGTTTTTCAGGATTTCCATCTGCTGCCGACCATGACGGCGCTGGAAAACGCCGCCATGCCGCTGGAATTTGCCGGGCGTGACGATGCCTTTGAGCGCGCCCGCGCCGAGCTCGAAGCCGTCGGGCTGGGCCATCGCCTGGATCATTATCCGGGACAGCTTTCCGGCGGCGAACAACAGCGCGTGGCACTGGCCAGAGCCGTCGTCGCCGAACCGGCGATCCTGCTTGCTGATGAGCCGACCGGCAATCTGGACGGCGAAACCGGCCGCATGGTCATGGACTTGTTGTTCGACCTGAAGGAACGCTGCAAGACGACGCTGTTGCTGATTACCCACGAACCCGACCTGGCGCAGCGCTGTTCGCGGATGATTCAAATGCAGGACGGCCTGATCGCCCAGGACGGCGCAGAAAGGCGTTCCGCTTGAACGGACTCCCATTAGCCTGGACCCTGGCGCGGCGCGAGTTGCGCGGCGGTCTCGCCGGATTTCGGATTTTCCTGGCCTGCCTGGCGCTTGGCGTCGCCGCCATCGCCGCCGTCGGCTGGATCAGCGCCTCGGTGGTCGGCGGCCTGAATGCCAACGCCCGCAACCTGCTGGGCGGCGATATCAGCCTGCACTTCAACAATCGCGCCTTCAGCCCCGAACAGAATATCTGGTTGAACGCCCATACGGCGCGGACGTCGATGTCGGTAGAAATGCGGGCCATGGCGGCGCCGGAAAATCTTACGTCAAACTCCGGCAGCAATGGCCGGCGGCGCTCGTTGGTCGAATTGAAGGGTGTCGATAGCGCCTATCCACTGTACGGCGAAGTTGACCTGATCCCGGCCATGGCCCTGCCCGATGCCCTGACCCGCCAGCGCGACGGCACCTGGGGGGCGGCGGTCGACAAAAACCTGCTGTTGCGTCTGGGCCTTGGCATCGGCGAGAAAGTCCGGGTCGGGGTCGCGACCTTTACCATCACCGCCGTCGTCGCCCGCGAACCGGACCGGGTCGCCACGGTGCTCAGCTTCGGGCCGCGCTTTATGGTTTCGAACAAGGCGCTGGACGAAACCGGGCTGGTCCAGCCAGGCAGCCAGATTCATTATCACACCCGGGCGATTTTGCCTGCCGGTGCCGAACCATCGGCCTGGCGGGATAAATTGGACGAGACTTTCCCGACCGCCGGCTGGCGCGCCCGCACACCCGATCAGGCGGCGCCGGGGGTCAGGCGCTTTATCAAACGGATGGCCTTGTTTCTGGGATTCGTCGGCCTGACCGCCTTGTTGGTCGGCGGCATCGGCGTGTCTAACGCCATTTCCAGTTATCTCGAAAGCCGCACCGCCGCCATCGCCACGTTTAAGTGCCTGGGCGCGCCGGGCAAGTTGGTGTTCCAGATATACCTGTTGCAGGTCCTGGCCATTGGTAGTGTCGGCATCGCCCTGGGGTTGGTAGCCGGGGCGGTCGTGCCGATGGTTACGCTCAACTTGCTGGCCGATTACTTGCCCGTCGCACCGGCTCAGGGTTTTTATGTCAAGCCGTTGCTGGTGGCCGGCGGCTTTGGATTTTTGACGGCGTTGACGTTCGCGCTGTGGCCCTTGGGCCGGGCTCGGGAAATTCCGGCGGCGACGCTGTTTCGCGACAAGATAGCACCTTCGGGATTGCGCCCGGGAAAACCGGTGATGATTGCCGCCGCCGTCGGCATCGTCCTGCTGGGCGCCTTGACGGTGATGACGTCGAGCGAAAAAAACTTCGCCTACTGGTTTGTCGGCGGCGCGCTGTTGACCTTGGCATTGCTGCGCCTGGGGGCGGCCTTGCTGGTCGCCGCCGCGGCGCGCTTGCCGAAACCGCGCGGCGCCAGTTTGCGCCTGGCGCTGTCAAACATTCACCGCCCCGGCAGCAACGCCGCCAGCATCGTCGTTTCGCTGGGAATGGGCTTGTCGGTCCTGATCGCCGTCGCCCTGATCGAAGGCAACCTGAGCCATCAGGTCAACGAACGTTTGCCGCAACAGGCCCCGGCCTTTTTCTTCATCGATATCCAACCCGATCAGGTCAAAGACTTTGACGCCACCGTCACCGGCTTCAGTGAAACCAGCGGCTTCAAGCGGATGCCGTCCTTGCGCGGGCGCATCGTCAAAATCAACGGTGTGGCGGTCGAAAAAGCCGAGATCGCCCAGGATTCAAAATGGGCGATCAATGGCGATAGGGCGCTGACATCGTCGGCGACCTTGACCGAAGGCTCGATCATCACCGACGGCAAATGGTGGCCGGCGGGATACGTCGGCCCGCCGCTTATATCTCTTGACAAGGGCCTGGCGCGCGGTTTCGGCGTCGGCCTTGGTGACACTCTAACGCTCAACGTTTTGGGGCGGCGCGTGACCGGAACCATCGCCAGCTTGCGGGAAATCGACTGGCGGTCGTTGCGTTTCGACTTCGCCATTATCTTCGCCCCCGGCCCGCTGGAAGGCGCGCCCTATACCCACATCGCCGCCGTCGAAGCCCCGGCAAGTATCGAAGACGCGCTGGAAGAAGCCGTCGCCGCACGGTTTACCAACATCACGGCAATCCGGGTTCGCGAGGCACTGCAAGCGGCATCGGGCATTCTTGAAGGCATCGGCCAGGCGGTGCGCGGCACCTCGTTAATCACCATTTTGGCCGGCGCATTGGTGCTGGCCGGGACCATCGCGGCAGGCCAGCGGCGGCGCATTTATACGTCCGTGGTTTTCAAGGTGCTGGGGGCGACCCGGTCGAGCCTGCTCGCCGCCTTCGTCATCGAATTTGGCATCTTGGGATTGGCCACCGGCATCGTCGCCGCCATCATCGGCACCCTGACTTCGTGGGCGGTGATGGTCTTCCTGATGCGCGCGGATTGGATCTTCCTGCCTGGCGTGGTCGGTTGGACCGTCGCCATCTGCCTGATGGTCACCGTCAGCGCCGGATTCTTCGGCACCTGGCGGGCCTTGGGCGAGAAAGCCTCAACCCACTTACGCAATGAGTAATCCTTGATATTTGCCTTTTTCCTGACATATTAGTGTTAGATTCTACCGCTTCCACGGGTCCAACAAGAGGATGAGAAAACACATGGTACAAGAACCCAATAGCAGGTTCACGCTCAACACCGGGCAAGTTCACACCGGACAAGGCGCCGTCGCCGATATCGACGAGGGCCTGCGCAGCTATATGCTCAAAGTTTATAACCTGATGGCTTCGGGCCTCGCCCTGACCGGCATCGTCGCCTATTTCAGCGCCAATACCCCGGCCATCATCAACACCTTGTATGTGGCCGGTGATGGGGGCTTTTTGCAGCCCACCGGGCTCGCCTATCTGGTGATGTTCTCGCCGCTTGCCTTCGTCCTGGCGCTGTCATTCGGCATCAACAAGATGCAGGCATCGACCGCCCAGGCCGTGTTCTGGGCCTTCGCCGGCGTCATGGGCCTGTCGCTGGCCAACATCTTCCTGATGTATACCGGCGCCTCGATCACCCGCGTGTTCTTCATCACGGCGGGCACGTTCGCCGGCATGAGCCTGTACGGTTACACCACAAAGCGTGACCTGACCGGCATGGGGTCCTTCCTGATGATGGGCCTGATCGGCATCATCATCGCCAGCGTCGTCAATATGTTCATGCAAAGCTCGGCCATGCAGTTTGTCATTTCGGTGGTCGGCGTGCTGATCTTCGTCGGCCTGACCGCCTACGACACCCAGAAAATCAAGAACATGTATCTGGAAGCCGACGGCGCCGAAGTGATGTCGAAAAAAGCCATCATGGGCGCGTTGACCCTGTACCTCGACTTCATCAACCTGTTCCTGATGCTGCTCAGGCTGTTTGGTGATCGGAAGTAACGAAAACGCTTTTCTGAATTAGAGGCCCGGTGAAGAAATTCACCGGGCTTTTTTTATGTTGCCTTTCATTAGGGTCGTGCCCCTCAAGCGCCGGGCGGCCCCCTCCGGGCCCCTTGGCTGGGCCTCTGGAAGTCAGACCTTAAGGTTGGACAGGAGCCCGGTTTGGCTAGGCTGATTCCTGTCAAAGGATATGGTCTGACTTCCAGAGACCGAGCAAGCGCGAAGAGCGCGCCCGCAGGGGCACATACCTTAATGAGCTGGATTGAAATCAAGCGATCCTGTTCGCAGGCTCAACACCCGCAAAGAACGCATCCAAATTATCCAGCGCCCTGAAGCCCATGGCGTTGCGGGTTTCTATCGTGGCGCTGCCCAGGTGGGGTAGCAGGAAGGCGGTGGGGCAGTCGTGATAGCCCGGCGCGATGTTGGGTTCGCCTTCGAACACATCCAAACCGGCGGCGGCGACGCGACCGGATTTAAGGGCCGCGATCAGGGCGGCATCGTCGACCACCGGGCCGCGTGCGGTGTTGATGACGACCGGGTGCGGCGGCAACAGGGCGATGCGTTCGGCGTTCAGCAGATGCCGCGTCTCATCGTTTAAGGGGCAGTGCAGGGATAAAAAATCGCTGGCGGGCAACAGGCTATCGAGGGTCTGGTGAAACGTCGCGCCGTGTTCCAGATCGGCGCTTAGGCGGTTGCGATTGAAATAGTGGATGTCCATGCCAAACGCTCGGGCCCGTTTGGCCACGGCGCGGCCGATGTCGCCCATGCCGACGATGCCGAGCCGTTTGCCCGCGACCTCGATGCCCATCAGTTGGGTCGGCGTCCAGCCGGTCCAACCCTCGGCGATTAACCTGGTCCCTTCGGCGACCCGCCGCGCCGCACCCAACAAAAGCAGCAGGGCGATATCGGCCGTCGCATCGGTCAGCACGCCGGGCGTATTGGTGACGACGATGCCGCGTTCCCTGGCCGCGCCCAAATCGATGTGTTCAAAACCCACGGAAAAAGTGGCGATGATTTTGACGCTGTCGGGCAGGGCCATAATGACATCGCGGCCCATATCATTGGTGATCGTGCACAGCACGCCATCCATGCCCTGGGCCCGGGCCAACATATCTTGTGCCGGGTACGGATCATCGGCGGCGTTGATGGTCGCCCGGTAGGAGCCAAGGGCCCGCGCGGTCACCGCATCGGGAACCCGCCGGGTGATGAGAATTCTTTTTTGCTCTGACATGTCTGTTGGCCTTTTATTCATGGATACCTGCTATGCCATACTTTCAAAAGCTCTAGGAACCAACATAAAAATGACCCTCGACCCGACCCTGCACGCCGCCGCGCTGGCTCTGTTTTCGGCGATGCTATTCGCGCTGTCGATTCAGGTTCAAAATCTGGGCCTGGGTCACGCCGAACCACGGCCCGGGGTGATCATCAACATCGGCACCACGGCATTGGTGTTCTGGTGCTTTGCGCCCTTTGTGGTGGAAACATCTTATTGGCTGACATCGGCGACGGCGCTGTTCGCGCTGGTTGGTTTGTTCCGTCCGGCGCTGTCGGTTAATTTGGCGGTCGCCGGGGTCAAGCATATGGGGCCGACGCTGACCAGTGGCTTGGCCGCGACCAATCCGCTGTTCGCCGCCTGCTTCGCCATCTTGATTCTGGGCGAGGAAATGACCTGGTCGTTGGGCCTGGGCACCCTGGCCGTTGTTTGCGGCGTCGCCGTGTCGGCATTTCGGCCCGGCGGGTTGACCCGGGGCTGGCCCCTGTGGGCGATTGGCCTGCCCCTGGGTGCTGCCTTCTTTCGCGCCCTTGGCCACCCCATAACGATCATCGGGCTGAGGGAAATCCCCAGCCCGTACTTCGCCGGCCTGGTCGGGTACACGGTGTCGATCATCGTCGTGTACGGATCTTTTCGTCTGCAAGGGCGGCGCATGCCAACCTTGACCCGCGGCCATTTGTGGTTCGTCGCATCGGGCTTGTTGAACGGGGTTTCGGTTTATTCCCTGAACACCGCGCTGGGCCTGGGTTCGTTATTGACGGTGGCGCCCATCGTCGCCTGTTCGCCAGTGTTCACGATTTTGCTGGGGCTTTTTGTGTTTAAAAAGGAAACCATATCGTGGCGCACCGTGGCGACCGTCACCCTGGTGATCACCGGGGTCATCACCGTCATCGTCAATTCCTAACCGCGACGCAGCCGGTCCATGGCCTCGTTAAGCTGGCTCATGCGGTGGTGATTGCCGTGGTCGCCATCGGGATGGTGGATGGTCGCCAGAGTCCTGAATCGCACCTTCAGGGTTTTCTGGTCGGGACGACTGCCCGGCGGGAAGCCCAGAATATGCAGGGCATCGTCGCGCGACCGGATACCCCCGGTCAGGGGGTCGAACGACAGCACCGATACAATAGCGCGCAGGCGTTCGACTTCATCCCGGGCGACCTGGGCCTGTTTTTCGGCGCGCACGGTTTCCGGATCTGCCGGTTGCTGGCCCGCAAGCCCGGCACCGGTAAACCGTATGCCGACATCGCCCTTGTCCAGGGCCAGGGCCAGGCCAAGGGCGCGGCGCAGGGTCACAATATCCTGGCCGGGGCTCAGGCGAACCTGCAGCCGGGGTTTGCGCCGCAACGGCTGGCCCTTGCCCTTGCCGGATTTCAAGATGACCGTTTCCCGATCGTTGGCGGCGGGGCCGCCGGGGTCGGCAAAGGCCGCGATGATCGCCGGCGGCACCACGAGGACCACCGACCGGGCCAGGTCGGCGGCATTGCCGCCACGCCGCGCCGCCAATTCACCGACGGCGGCCCGAAAGGTGCTGGCGCACGGGATCGTATAGGATTGTTTGCGCACGGTTTCCTCTTTTCCCGGGGTCATCACAATACCTGCCATGGAACGTGAGTTATGGTTAATAAAGTATTGATATTACGCGGAGATTTTCCCGGCAGCCTGTTCAAAGCCGTTCCCCGCCGGTAACGATATGGCCGATCAACCCCCGCGACCGGCCAGGAGCCGTATTTTGTGCCGTATTCGCCTTTCGTCATCAAAATAAGCCATTTTTTGGGCCTGGTTTGCCCCCTCATCGCCGAATCCTATAACCCCGATTGGGCCGCCTGGGTCCGTAAGCAAGGCCTTCGGGGCGATCTGCTCGAATCATATAACTACATATGTTGTTGTTTATTGAAATTACGGCCAAAACTCTTAATCAATTCTTTATTTTCCGGGACTCGTTCTTCAAAAAGCAATATAGCGCGTTGTTTTTACGCATTTTTTGAATATTTGAAATATGCCATTTTGACCGAGGCCGGATCGCTGGCAGGCGAAAAATACCGCCTAATGTGTCGCCGGGGACAGTATTTGCCCGGATCACCCGGAAATTACTGACTGTCCCGCACCGTCCCTGGTGCGTCATCCGTGGCCCCCTGGTGGGTCGTTAAATTTATGATACGACCCCGGCCCATATGTCGCAGCCCGTTGCCCAAACGAGCCCCCGTCGATCATTTTTATTGTCCGACAGATATGATTTTTCAACACTGGATCGCCGCGCCCGGGCGGGCCAGATCGGCCTTTAGAAAATTTGTTACCGTCTCGGACCTAAACTTCCCAGATCAGAAAATAACCCCCTTCGCCCGGCCAACCATGGCCCTGAGGGCGGCCTTTTTCGGGACGATTTTTCGGCGCTTTGAGACCGCCCTTCATCCTTCGGCCGGCGCCCCGTTAACCCCCATCGGGGCCGCAATGACAATCCCGTCGCATTTTCATAAAAGTCTCTATTACCTAGTAATTACAATGTTTTACGGTATCGAAACGAATGCTTTTATCGACAATTTTCGAAATTTCTGAGACCCCTCTGCCGTTGTCCCACGGCCTTAAGGATGGCATCCGGCGGGGCCGCGTTCGGTCTTCATTCGCCTCGATATGCGCCGCGCCACGTGTCCGTTTCGATGCGATAACGGGAAGCCGCAATGCTCTCGTCGCGGTCTCTTTTTGGGGCGCGGTCGGGGTGGGAAAGCCTGCCGCCAAGGCGCTTGCGGGAATTTCCGACTCGAAAACCGAATGAAAAGATTACACAAAATAATTTGGTATTTTACTTGTCAAGAGCTTCGGCATTTCCCATTTTCACAATAAGGGGAAAACCTAAAACGTAGGGAGGCGATCATGAACAAGGCAACATTCGGCGCTGGCTGTTTCTGGGGTATCGAGGCGGCTTTTCGCAATACGGTCGGCGTCACGGCGACCGCCGTCGGTTATCTGGGTGGCTCAACTGATAGCCCGCGATATGAAGACGTGTGCACCGGACGTACCGGCCATGCCGAGGTGGTCGAGGTCATTTTCGACCCCACCAAAACGGATTACGGCACCTTGTTGAACATTTTCTGGGAAAACCATGACCCGACGACCCTCAATCGCCAGGGCCCGGATATCGGTAGCCAATATCGCTCGGCAATATTTTTCCATAGCGAGAATCAGCGCGAGCTGGCCCGGACCTCAAAAGATATGCTGGATGAAGACGGTCGGTTCGGCCGCCCCATCGTCACCGAAATCACCGCCGCCACGATGTTTTTCGCCGCCGAAGACTATCACCAACAATATCTGGAAAAACGCGGCATGGCGTCCTGCCTGATCCCGACGGCAACACGTAACGCCGCCGTTTGATTTTTTTAAAGCAGACGCTTTTTGTAGCTGGCCGGATTCATATCCTGTACGTCGATGCTGATACTTTGAACGTCGGGAAAGCGCCCCGCCAGGCTATCGCGCAACGATATGGAAAGTGATTCTTTTTGGCTGTCCGTGCGACCGGCAAGCAGCCGTACGGTCACATGAATGAAATTTGTCTTGCCGTCGCCAAACAAGAAATCCTCATACGGGATCGCCCGAACCTTGATGTCTTCGCGATTGATAAAGCCGCTCGCCGCACCGCATTCCAAAGTGATGTTCAAGGCGCTTTCAATATCCTCGGTGCCGATAAATGCTTTGGCGTGTTCAATGATAAAATGGGGCATGGCTAGAACAGAGAAAAATATTCTCGTTGCTCCCATTCAGATACCGTCATCAAATAACGGTCCCATTCCGCACGCTTGATGTGCGACAGGTAATTTACGAAATCTTGCCCCAGTTCCGTCTGGAACAGTGTGCCGCCTTCAAACGCTTCTACCGCCGCAATCATGCTTTTTGGCAACGCGGGGGCTTCACTATCGTAGGACGCTTCAATAGGCGCGGGTGCGGTTAGGTCGCCGTTGATCCCCGCCAGGCCGCCCAATATCTGGGAAGCGAAAAAATAGTACGGGTTGGCCGTTGTATCGGCGACCCGGTTTTCGATCCTGCTGGCCGGATCATTAGGTCGCATCAGGCCCCTGATCATCGACCCGCGATTATCGACACCCCATTGAATTCGGTCGGGCGCCAACTGAAAGGGTTGATACCGTTTATAGCCATTTACCGTCGGCGTGGTCAGCAAGCAACTTTCGGCGGCATGCTTTAACAATCCGGCAATCCAGTTGCTTGCCGTTGGTGTGATTTCACCTTCTTCGGATGGCGTAAACAGGTTTTGCCCGCTATCTGTATCGATCAACGACTGGTGCAAATGCCAGCCACTGGACGCACCATTTTCGACCCGGGGCCGACACATAAACGTGGCGTGCAAATCACGTCGGGCGCAGACCTCTTTGACCATGGAACGGAACATCATCATGTTGTCCGCATGGACCATTGGCGTATCGGGTTCAAACGTGAATTCGAATTGGCTGGGCCCCATTTCAACTTCCATGGACCGCACGGGAAGCCCCAAGGCCTGGGCGGAATGCCTGAGTTCGTCCATTATCGCTTCAAGCTGGTCGTAGGTGTTTTCAGATAAAAACTGATACCCTTGCGCCAGCAGCCGTGTTTCGGGCGACGCGCCGGGCATTGTTCCGTCTTCGTGGTGGAGCTTCGAATCAAGGCGTTCAAAGACATGAAATTCGACTTCCAGACCAACCCGCATCGATATGTTTTTAAGGTCCAGCTTTGCGATCGCTTTTTTCAGGATTGTCCGGGGATCATACGGAAACGGCTGCCCTAACTTGGTCGCAACGTCGCACAAAATCCACGATGAATGTGCCGACCACGGCAAGGTCCTGAATGTTTTTGGATCAGGCACCATGACCAAATCACCTGCCCTGAGCAGGGCTTCGGGGACGATGAAATCTTTCTCGGTCCAAAGCGGGAAAACGGTGCGGTTGGATGTGTCTTTCAACATCAATGTCGACGGCATGGCGATGCCCGTCGTAAAAGCCGACAGCAGCGCGCTGCCGACGATGGTTTTGCCCCGCATTATGCCGTGTTGGTCGGCAAACAAAACGCGTACGGTTTCCGTATCGCTGTCCGCCACGCGCGCTAACAAGTCCGACGCCGCTTCAATGTCGGCGTCTGTTAACAGACCGTTCCTGGCCAGAAAACCCGCTTTGATTATTTCCGTGGTATCTGCGTGCATGCTTATTCTTCCAAACTTATTGAAACGCCGGCTCTGGCATCATTTGATTTAAGCGCTTGACGATGCAGAAGGTGAAATTTTCGCATCCCACGAACAATTTTCGCGGCGTTCGGCATCGCTTTCTTCCCATACACCGGCCCAGTTATCCGTTGGTCCGATGGCATCCACGGCAATGGGCCCCTGAATATTTTTGACAGCCGCACCATTAGGCATCGGCAGGGCGTCGGTATCTTCATTTTTCACGCTCTGGATCGCCTTTCGCAACATCTTGCGATACTGGATAATCGCCACATCCGTTTTCCCGAGGCGTTCTTGCGAGCGATCTTGAATCCTGCCCATGGATTCTACCGCCCACTGGTCATGGACATTAATGTCCATCCCCAGCCCTGTATAGGTTAAGGCGGCTTGTTCGGCCGAATCGTAGCCGTAATTGTTGCTGGCATTTTTAAGCGGCGCGTAATCGGGCAGGCGATGTTCTTTCAGGCGTTGTTCGCGCATCAGTTTTTTATCGACCGGCGCCCCGAAGCTCGTGAAAATCGAATACCAATAGCAAGTCTCGTCATCGACGGGCACATGCCATTGGGTGATGGTCATTTCCCGCGACATGGGAATGCAGATTGTTTCGGGGAAGATCTGGTTGGTCACGCGCACATGGGTCTGGCCATCTTTCATATGCCGTAAAGAAACCAGCCGCAGGCCGTAGTCTGTTTCACTAACCAAAATGTCCGGGCGCGGATATTCCCGCAGCAGCTGCGTCATGGGGGCGTCTGTGTCTGCCGCCTTATCGCGGAATTGCTTGCCGTAACTTTCGTCCGGGTCTTCATCTTTTAAAAACCGGTGCAGGAATGAGGCGTGCGCAGGATCAATTCCCACTTCCAAGGCTTGCAGCCAGTTACATTCCCAAAGCCCCTTAAAGGCGAAAACATGTGTGTCCGGCGCCCGAAAGCAATCAAAATCCGGAAATTCCGGAGGCTCCCCCGGCCCCATGTAGGCGAAAATAATGCCGCTTTTTTCGACCACCGGATACGCCGCGATTTTGACCTTCTTGTACATGTTGCTGTCTTCTGGCTCGCCGGGTTGTTCGATGCATTTCCCGGTACGGTCAAAATGCCAGCCATGAAAGGGGCAGCGCAACCCGCCGTCTTCCAATCGACCCAGGCACATGTCTGCCCCACGGTGCGGACATTTTCGGGCGATCAACCCAAGCTCTCCATCATCGTCTCTAAAAAGCACGAGCTTTTCGCCCAGCAGGGTAACAGGCACGACGGGACGTTCCGACTTGAGTTCGTCAGACAGTGCGGCCGGCTGCCAGTATCGACGTAAAACCGCGCCCGCATCTTCATTGGGTCCAACTCGCGTAAGGCTTTGGTTTTCTTCTTCGCTTAACATTTGCTGGGCATCCTTTGTAGGGTTCCCCTGAAAGTTATCTTGGTTCAATCTGCTCGTCGTCATTTAATTTGTTTTTTTGACACCAGGCCCCAAGCTTCGGGAAGGCGCAATCGCGGCGCTGGGTCAGCGCCCGAAGGTGACGCAAAAAAATAGGCCTAGCGAGATTCCGCTAAGCCCTTAAAAAATGGTGCCGCCTGGGTGATTTGAACACCCGACCCCCGCATTACGAAAGCGTAAATTGAGAAAATTGTCGTTTAAATCAATGAGTTGTTCGGGCGCTGTCGCGGCTTATACCGGATAAAACGGATTTAAACAGGATAGCGCAGGATAGAAGTGTCACGTTTTTGACACGCCAACACTGCTACTTAACCTTATTCCTTAAATTTATATTTTTACGTTCAAAATCTTGCACCTAACGTGTACTAAAAATTTAGTAACAAAATACCTACAAATAACGCTAACGCTGTTAGGCACTATATCAATAAATGTAATTGGTGTATAAAAATTTTATTGAGTTATATCAGCATTATACACTCAAAATATATGCGTTAGTTAAAACCATTGACTGTCAGATAAAACCTGCTATTTTCTGACAGTCGAAAGGGAATAGAATGGCAGCTACTATTACAGATAGAATTCTTCGCAGAATTCGTGGCAAAGGGCGCGGCTGGACCTTCGTTCCAAAGGATCTTTTAGACCTTGGAAGTCGCGCCGCTGTAGATCAGGCTTTATCGCGCCTTGCTCGAAAAGATAGAATCCGCCGCGTAGGGCGGGGGATTTATGATTACCCTAGAGTCAGCAAGCGCCTTGGAGTTCTATCTCCCTCCGTTGATGCAATTGCAAGTGCCGTTGCAAGAAAGTCAAACAGCCAACTGCAAGTATCTGATGCTCAGGCAGCAAATGCTCTTGGCCTGACTACGCAAATATCTGCAAAGCCCATTTATTTTACTAGTGGCCCATCAAAGGTGGTGCGTGCAGGTAATCACTATATTATTTTCAAACACACTAAGAGCCTTAGTGACAAGAATACGATTAAGAGCAAATGGGCTCAGTTTGCGCGTCAAGCCCTCAACTTTGTTGGGCCGGACGGCCTAGATGACAATATGGCTCATAAAATTTTACTGTTTACAAACGCTCATAAAAGTACAGATGTCTTGTTTAAAAACATCCCCTCTTGGGCCCATAAGATACTTTGGGATAATCGAACAGACAAAGTGCGCGCACAAAGCACTGTTAGGTAGCGCATGGATGACGTTGCTAAATGGTCACAAAAGGATCGAGACGATCTATTTAGTGAAACGTCAGCATCCAAAAACGGCCTTAATATTACGATTATAGAGAAAGATTTTTGGGTCTGCTGGGTGCTAAAAAGAGTGTTCAGCTCACCTACAAAAGAACTACCGCTAATTTTTAAAGGCGGAACATCATTATCGAAAGCCTATAGCGCAATCGAAAGGTTTTCAGAAGACATAGATCTTTCAATTAACAGAACGTTTTTTGACTTTCAAGGCGATAAAGATCCTACAAATATCGACCTTTCAAGAAACAAACGAAAAAAATTATTAGACGAAATGGCTGAAAAGTTAGCCAATTATCTTGAATTCAAACTTCTCCCAGAACTGCAAACAATATTTACCTCAGAACTGGGAGAGGGCGGCTGGCGGTTGGAAATCTCTAAAGACAACAAGGAAAATATGCTCTTCTATTATCCGACTACCAACGGACCAGCTGAAACGGATGAGTATATAAAGTCAGTAATTCTTCTAGAATTCGGCACGCGCAGTGATCATTGGCCATCTGAGATGGCTTCCATAACTTCGTATGCCGCTGAAGAATTCTCGAGTCATTTCAATAACCCCAGCACTAATGTCAATGTCCTGAAGGGGGAGCGTACTTTCTGGGAAAAGGCGACAATTCTCCATGCAGAATTCCATCGCACACCTCCCAAAACAAACGCAAATCGGTTACAGGAAAGACTGGACAGTTGCGGTCAGACGGCCCTCGAAGAACAGGCGCAAGATCTTTGGGCGCGCGCCGACCAATTGACAACGCAGATATTGGAGACGCCTTCAAAAACCATGAAAGGCGTTGCTGTTAAACTTCGCAGGGCGGAAGAATTCGGTTGGGATGAGCTAAGTATTTCATTTGCCACAGCAGCCCTTGCCGACATCGAACGACTGACGGCCTGAAGGATGAACCATGCCAAAATTGACACCAGAACACATCGCCACCGAGGAACGCCGCAGCGCTGAGCATTATGACGACCTGGCCGCGAAGGCCCGAAAGGCCGGTGATCTGGTGTCAGCCGCTGAAAGTGACGCCTTGGCGGACCTCTGTCGGAAGCAGGCGGATCGAGCGGGACGCTTTACGTCATGCCGTCAATCGAATATCTGCAGTAAATAGTATTACAAAAAGTTTTAATTATTTTTAGTTTGACTATTTTAAGTAACCCCTTATTGCTTAGGCGATGTTGTATTTTCACTGGGGGTTTAAATGAAAAAAGTCGTTCTGGTTACCAGCTTGTTCTTAGCTGGTTGTGCTTCTCAGCCTGATAAAATTGTATCTTCATATGTATCTCCGGTAAAATATTCCAATTACGATTGCCAGCAGTTGGCTATGGAATCAACGGCGGTAAATAGCCGGGCTAACGCGCTCAGCGGAACTCTGAAGAAGAAAGCAGACAACGACGCCGCCCAGATGGGCGTGGGATTAATTTTGTTCTGGCCTACGTTGTTCTTCCTCGAAGGCGGCGACGGGGTTGAGGCGCAAGAATATGCACGGCTCAAGGGCGAGCACGAAGCCATTGAAACCGCGTCCATTCAAAAGAAATGTGGAAACGGAGCCATTGTTGACACCTCTCTCGACCTGGATATCTCTGACCGACTGGAGAAGCTCAACGACCTAAAAACCAAAGGGCTCATCTCTGAAGAAGAGTACGTGCAACAAAGAAACACTATTCTCAAAAGTATGTAGTCGTTGAGGGTGGCCAGGGTAACACTTGGTCATCCCAGGAGACTCTAAAGAGCAAGTGTTGGGGGAAGCCCAGGGAGAGATGATGAAGCGCACAAAGCAATATTTTCGAGTTACCGTTTTTTCGGGAATGGTGGCTCTATTAGCGCTGGCCGTGCAGGGAATCCTAACTCTTTCATGAAGATGTTTAAGGAAGATTCGGAGGCGAGCCGCCATCGTCAACGTAGGTTCATGATTGCTCAAAACCTGATCGCCAGCGGCGCTAGGCGTGATCGAATGCAAGCCGCGATCAAAGCCGCCGACAAGTTTGATACGATGAGCCCGAAAAAGATCGCCGAACTTGGACCTCTGACGGAGCTGTATCTCGCCTATCAGCGATTGTCTGACGACTCTGCGCATCCTTCTGCAAGGGCCTTGGAACATCATGTACAGGCTAACGCAGATCGCTCAGGATGGAATTGCATGTGGTGCATCGGTGAGCAGGGCCAGAACGCCGCCACGCTCCGCTTCGCAATTTTGGCAGCCCTTGCTATCGGTGTCGGAGTTACGCAAATGCTGGGGGATATGAACGGCAATGCCGAGTTCGGCAAGCTATCCGAACGCCTCGATACCATGCCGCCTGTACCCATTGTGTAAATAGTGAATAAAGGTAGGCCCTCTGCGGGGGGCGAAATTGAAACGAGGTTTCATAAAAAATATGCATGATGGCCCGGCACTTGTAATCGACAAATCGACGCTTCAAAGCCTCAGTGACCGCGAAAGCCAGTGGCTGTTTCACTTCTTTCATGTGGTCCTGACGCCGACGCTGTTTCTAGAAATCCGAGGGGATTTGGAGAAGGCGGCGCGTGACGGGAAAACGTCAGAGGAAGAAGTTGCAATAATCGCTAGCAAGATTCGTGGATTTGGCGCGACCGTAAACATGGATCACTTCGAACTCTGTGTTGGCGATTTGATGGGCCACCTGGTTGAAATGCGTGGCGTCCCTGCGCTTGGCGGCGGAAAGGAAATTACAGATAGCCACGGCCGGGTTGCAATGGTCTTTGATGAACAGTCCGAAATCAAAGCTTTGCGGCGTTGGAGTGAGGGGGATTTTTCAGATGAAGACTGGGAGTACGCACGGTTCTGGCGCGCCTCGCTTGAGAACCTCGACTTGGCCGAATTGCAACGCGGCATAGGTTCGCTTAAACAAGCAACCAAAGATATTACATCGCTATCCGGGATATTGGATTTCGTTGACAAAACACTCGGGGCGCCCGGTGTTGCCTATAAGTTGTTGACGCAGGCGTTGGAACTTCTGCTCATCCCGGAAGACCTGCACCGACGAATAATTGCGTCTTGGAAAATGTCTGGGCGCAAGCAATTAGGTGTCTACGCACCTTACGCGAACCACGTTACGAGGGTGGAAATGTTTTTCTTTATGGCGTTGGCCAGAGATCTAATAGCACCCTTTCCAAACACCAACCGGATCGACATATCATATTTGTACTACCTGCCATTCTGCAGGGTGTTCGTATCAAACGATAAACTCCATAAGCGGACCGTGCCGCTTTTCGTTACCGGCAAGAAGATGTTCGTGCCAGGCGAAGAGCTGAAGACCGATTTGGCGGCGCTGGCGTCACACTATGAGGCGATGCCCGAAAAAGTGATTAATACGGGCTCGAGGACTTACGCCCGATATCCGCCAAGAGATGGAGATTTTCTCACAGCACGGATTTATGACTGCGTGCGGCCCGATTGGCGGGAATGGGCCGAGTGGCCACCCGAAAAGCGGACACCTGAGCAAGACGCCAAAACCATGGAACGCCTTCGCCCGATGATGGAGGCTATCGAAGACCACGAGAAACGTAGCAAGTCCTGAAACACGGGTGTTCAAAAGGGTGCGAAAGCCCCTCTCTGGGTGCCCCATAGGTGCCCCAGAGAAAATTCGTTCAATCAGTAAATCGACTAAGCCCTTGAAAAGAGTGGTGCCGCCTGGGTGATTTGAACACCCGACCCCCGCATTACGAATGCGATGCTCTACCAACTGAGCTAAGGCGGCATTTGGTTATGTTTTTAGCACTTCCGGGGAACTACTTACTGCCCCGCGCTTTTTTCGTCAATATCTTGTGGCCGGGCGGGCAGGGTGGAAACGTCGGAAGTCTCGATTTCCGGGGCGGGCTGGGGTTCCGTTATCGCCGCGCCGGACAGCAGGGCCGGGAGCGTCTCCGGGGATTCCGGGGATGCGGTCAGCGCCAGCACGTTTAGCGGCCGCGACCAATCGAAGCTATCGAAGCCCTGGCACTTGCCGCACAACGCCGACCACTGCCGGGTCGTATTGCCACAATCCCGGCACACCCACATGGCATCCGGTTCGGCGTTAGCGGCCCTGAACAGCCATTGCCGGGCCGATTCCAGGTCGTTATTTTCGCGTTCTTCCAGTTCCGCCATCATACGACAAACCGCCACGGTCACCGGTTGATCGGGCGTGTCGATCAGACGCTGCAAATTATGACGGGCGTCGCCCCACAGCCCGGCTTCCAGCGCCACGGCGGCCAGCATGGCGAAACTTTCCCCGTGTTCGGGACTGCCAGCGGCCAACTTTTGGGCGGCCTTCATTTTGGCCAGCGCATCGACGGCCCCGGCGGCCGGCCAATAAGCCGTCGCCAAATCCGCATGGGGTTGGGCGCGCCAGGCGCTTTCCAGGGCTGCGCACGCCTTGCGCCCCTTACCGGCTTTGACGAGCAGGCCCGCGTAATGTACGGCGCCGGGGCTGAAGTCCGGCCGATCATCGAAGGATTTTTTGGCCTTTTTCAGGGCCAATTGAGAATTCCCCGCGGCATCCGCCTGGACACTTAACAAATGGCCCAGCACCGCCTGATGACGCCGCGCCTGGGCCGGCGATACCGCCTTGTTGCGGATGGCGCTGGCCAGGGTGTCGCTGGCATCTGCCCACAGGCCCTGGCGGGTTAGCAAATCAAACAGGGTCGACCCCAGCCATTCGCTCGCCGGTTTTAAATCGTGAGCCCGCCGCGCCCAGACCAGGGCCTGGGCGGTGTCTTCCCGCCGCATCGCCTGTGACAGCAAGCCGCGCAAGCCGAGAAATTCCATTTCGGTATGGTCGAGCATGGCGGTGAAGAAATTTTCAGCCGCCTTTTCGTCGCCGTTCAGTTGCGCCGCCTGGGCCGACAGCAACATGGTCAACGAAGGATCACTAAGCAAGCCATCGGCACGGCTGCCCTGACGCCGGGCTTCCATGGCATCGCCGGCGGCGACGGCGACCATGCCGCGGGTCAGCGCCAGATAGCCTCGGCGGCGGCGGCCCTCCTGACGGGCCCGGCCAATGCTTGCCGGAACGCCGCGCAAGACCACCCAAAGCCGATACAGCACGGCGGCAACGAAGGCGACCATGGCGAAAGTGGCAAGCAGCAACGCCGCCGATGTCTCGATGCGGTAGCCCTGCCAGTTCAGCAGCACGTGGCCCGGGTTATCGGCCAGCCACATGGCGATGGCGGCCAGCCCGACAAGAACACACAAATACCAGATTGCCCGGACCATTGGTTTTTTACTCCGCAGCCGGGGCCAGCAGCGACACCGCATAGACGTTCAATAACGCCAACGCCCGTTCTGCCGCGAGCCGCTGTTCGGCGCGCTGGGTCCATTCCCGCGCCCTGGCGGGCGGGTCTTTCAGGTCTTGCAAGATGCCGACCGCGGTTTGCAGATCGCCATCGCGCAGCGCCTGGCTGACCTTGTCGGCCAGCGCCCCGGTCGATGCCGGAACGTCGCCTTGCCCATCGACGCGGCTGATCCGGACCAGCGACATAAGGCGGTTCAGGGTCTGGCTAAAAAAGCCTTCATTCGGGTCCGGTGTGGTGGCCGTTAATTCACCGACCAGGCCTGCGTAATCCCTGCTTAATGCACTTAAAGTCGCCACACCGGTTTCGGCGTGGGCCTGAAGAACCTGGATGGGCTGGCCGACTTCGGCGTCGGCACCGCCCATGCGCAGCACCGTTTTCAGGGCCTGGGAATACGGTGCACCGGTGGGCAGAATTTGGCGTAACTGACCGACCGCCAGGACCAGCGCCTGGGCATTGGATTGGGCCGCCGTTTGCCGCCGGTTGATATCGCTGCCGGATTCCAGGCTGTCCAGCCGTTTTGCGATCTCGCCGATCGCCGCGGTCATTTCCGCCGGCGGTTCGGCGGCGCTGCGGGCGACATCCGATACGCCCTCTTCCAGCCGGTTCAGGCGATCAAGCACCGTTCCCACCGCCTGATTGCTTTCTTCCATTTTGGCCAGCCGCCCGGATAACTGTTCCAGGGATTTGCTGGCGTTGGCGACTTCATCGGGCAACGCCGTCGCATCGACCATCTTGCGGACATCGCCAAGTTGCTGTTCGAGCAATCCCAGGCGGTCGATCAGCGCCCCCAGCGTCACGTTAAGGGCATCGCGTTCGCGTTCAACATCGCTGGTCGCCGCCGCCTGGCGCACCGGCTGCTTTTCTTGCTGGCGCGGGGCGCCCTGGCCTCCGGCATCGCGTTCCATCCACTGGGAAAGGCCCGGTATATACGCGCTCCACAAGGGCAGCGTCGCGTAGCCGCCGCCGATGACGATGGCCAGAAACGCCAAAATCCACAAGGCGCCCGCAGTTTCCTTCTTTTTTTCCGGCGCGGCTTTTTTGACGGTACCGCCACCGGGGGCCGGGGTTTCCGGGGCCGAGCCGGTTTTTTCGACCGGCGCAGAGCTCGCCGACGGTGTCGCTGTGGGCTTGTCTTTGCCTGGTTTGTCTTGAGGTTCTTTAACCACGCTTCTTAACCTTTTCAGGGGCCCGTGGGCCCGTATTTTTTATCCCCATCAGAATAACAGGGTTCGCCGTCCGATGGGCATAAGAATTTGGCGCACGCTTAACTCTTTTTATTCTTCGATGATCCTGATCAGCGCTTGCTGGTCGGGGTGATCGGCCACGGCCAGTCGCGCCCAGTCCATCGCGCGCACTTTTTCGGCGACCGCCGGGCTCAGGCAATAGGCCGTCATCTGGCGGCAGGCTTCCGCCAATCGGGCCGCCCCGATCAGGGTCGCGAAACTTTCCGCCGTGCGCGGTGAAAACAACACCACCCCGTCGAATTTTCCGGCCGCTATGTCGGCTTGCACCGCTGGCGATAACTGGGTGGCCTTTACCGCTTCGTACAAAACCGCGCGGCGAACCTCGAAACCGGCTTTTTCCAACACGCCCGCGAGGTCGCCCGCCACCTGGGTGCCGGCCACATGCAACAGCGCGCCGTCGCCTGGGCGACGTTTGTCGATGACCGCGGCGGCCAGCGCCACCACATCGCCATCGGAGCTGTCGACGTGGCTAAATCCGGCTTGGCGGGCGGCATTGGCAGAACTTTCCCCGACCGCACAGACCGCCAGATCGCGGCGCTTTGAGGCCCTAGCAAAGGCGCGCAGGCCGTTGGCACTGGTCACCAGCAACCCCTGGACACCATCCAGCAAATGCCCCATTTGGGCCGCTGGCAGGACCAGATCGCGAATGTCGAGCAGCGGTTCGATGACCGTTTCGATGCCGCGCCCGCCCAGCAGTTCCGCCAAGGGTTCGGCGTCGTCTTTTGGTCGGGTGATCAGCAGGCGCATCAGTCCAGGAAACCCGGACCGGCCCGACGCTTCAATTCCTCGCCGGCGTCGCTGCCCATGGCCAGGGCCTGTTCGACATTTGCGACCACCCCCCGGCGGCTGGTTTCAATCAGTTCGGAACCATCGGGTTTGACGACCAGGCCGCGCAGGAAAAATCCATCATCGGTAAATTCCGCGAGCGCCCCGATGGGGGTCCTGCAAGATCCGTCTAACACGGTCAGCAAGGCCCGTTCGGCGCTGACCCGGATCACCGTTTCGTCGTGGTTGATGGCTTCCAGCAGGCCCAGCGCGTGGGTATCCTCGGTGCGACAGGTAATCCCCACCGCCCCCTGACCAACCGCCGGCAGCATGTCGGTGGTTTCAATAACCGCCGTCGCCACATCGGCCCGGCCCAACCGGTTCAGGCCGGCCAGCGCCAACAGGGTCGCATCGACATCGCCGGCGGCCAGTTTTTTTAGCCGCGTCTGGACATTGCCACGGAAGGTTTCGACCTTAAGGTCCGGTCTTTTGTTCAGGACCTGGGCCTGGCGGCGCAACGAGGCGGTGCCGATGACGCTGCCAGGGGGTAAGTCGGCGATGCTGGCGGCCTTGTTTGAAATGAAGGCGTCGCGAGGGTCTTCCCGTTCCAACATACACGGCAGCACGATGCCGTCCGGCAGCCAGGTCGGTACATCTTTCATGGAATGCACGGCCAAATCGATGCGACCGTCTAACATGGCCTCGTCGATTTCCTTGGTAAACAAGCCCTTGCCGCCAACTTCGGCGAGCGCCCGGTCCTGGATCTTGTCGCCCATTGTGGTGATGATGACGATGGCGATGGCGCCTTTTGCGGCCATCGCCGGGTGGGCGCTTTCAAGGCGGGCCTTGACCTCTTCGGCCTGGGCCAGGGCCAGCGGGCTGCCACGGGTGCCGATGCGGAGGGGGGAAGAGGGTGTCATTTAATATATCCCGGTATCTGAAAGTAATGGTTCGACGGCGCGACTGAGGGTAAAGTCCGCATCCAGAAGATAAGAACAATACGAGTTTATAGATGATCGTTCTAGGGATCGAAACAAGTTGTGACGAAACGGCCGCCGCAATCGTCACCGGCGACGGCGAAATCCTCGCCGATGCGGTGCTGTCGCAGCTTGACGAACACCGTCCCTACGGCGGTGTGGTGCCCGAAGTGGCGGCCCGCGCCCACTTGGAAAATATTGATTCTCTCATCACCCATGCCATGGACGATGCCAAGATCGGCTTCGCTGACCTGGACGCCGTCGCCGCCACCGGTGGGCCGGGCCTGATTGGCGGCGTTATTGTCGGGGTGATGACCGGCAAGGCCATCGCCGCCGTGCGCCAAGTGCCGTTCATCGCCGTCAATCACTTGGAAGGCCACGCACTTAGCGCCCGGCTGTCGGAACGATCCGGCGACGGCGAAGACCTGGCGTTCCCTTATTTGCTGCTGCTGGTATCGGGCGGCCATTGCCAGTTGTTGATCGTCGAAGGGGTCGGCCAGTACCGCCGCCTGGGCACCACCATCGACGATGCCCTGGGCGAAGCCTTCGATAAAATCGCCAAAATGCTGGGCCTGGGCTACCCCGGCGGACCGGCGGTGGAACAGGCGGCGCGGTCCGGTAACGCCGGCCGCTTTGACCTGCCGCGCCCCATGAAGGGCCGGGCCGGGTGTGATTTTTCGTTTTCGGGACTGAAAACCGCCGTCCGCCACGCCGCCCTGTCGTTACCCGAAGGGCCGATGCAAGATACCGATATCGCCGATCTGTGCGCCAGTTTCCAGGTCGCCGCCGCAGATACCCTGGCCGATCGCACCGGCCACGCCATCGATGAATTCAAGGCCCGTCACCCCCAGGGGAACGCCCTGGTCATCGCCGGTGGTGTCGCCGCCAATTCGGCCCTGCGCCAGCGCCTAACCACATTGGCTGCTGACCGGGGCATCCGCCTGGTGGCCCCGCCGGGACGCCTGTGCACCGACAACGGTGCGATGATCGCCTGGGCCGGAATCGAACGCATTCAGGCAATGGGCCTTAAGGTCGCCGCCGACGGGCTTGATTTTCAACCCCGACCACGCTGGCCGCTGGACCCCGACGCCGCCCCCGCCGCCTTTGCCGGAGCCAAAGCATGACCGCCAAAATCAACACCATCGGTATTATCGGGGCCGGGGCCTGGGGGACGGCGCTGGCCTGTACGGCGGCCAGGGCCGGTCGCACCGTCGTGCTGCAGGCCCATGAAGCCGATGTCGCCCAAGCCATCAACGAGGCCCACGAAAATACCAAGTTCCTGCCCGGCGTGGCGCTCGATGCGGCCATCCGGGCGACCACCGATTTAGCCGACGTCGCCGCATGTGATGCCGTGTTGCTGGTTGCCCCGGCCCAGTTCTTGCGCGCCGTAACGGCGGAAATGGCGGCGATCTGGCGACCCGGCACCGCCGCCGTGATTTGCGCCAAGGGCATCGAAGCGAACAGTCGCGCCCTGATGAGCGAAGTTTGCGCCGCAACCTTGCCCGGCGTGCCACTCGCCGTGCTGTCGGGGCCAACCTTCGCCCGCGAAGTCGCCGATGGCAGGCCGACGGCTGTTACCCTGGCCTGCCCGGATGCCGAATTGGGCGCGGCATTGGGCGCGGCACTGGGCACCCCGGCGTTCAGGATTTATCGCTCGCCCGATTTGATCGGCGCCGAAATTGGCGGCGCCGTGAAAAACGTGCTGGCCATCGCGTGCGGCATCGTCGAAGGCCGCAAGTTAGGCGACAACGCGCGCGCCGCCCTCATTACCCGGGGCCTGTCGGAAATTATCCGGCTCGCCGTGGCCAAGGGCGGCGAGGCCAAAACCGTCAGCGGGCTGGCCGGGTTGGGCGACCTGACCCTGACCTGCAACGCCATGCAGTCGCGGAATTTTTCATTGGGTGTGGCCCTTGGCGAAGGCCGGTCGTTGCAAGATATCCTGGGCGAACGCAGTTCCGTCGCCGAAGGCGTGCACAGCGCCGAAGCGGTATCGGCGCTGGCCCGGTCCTTAAACGTCGACGTGCCCATTTGTACGGCCGTCGATGGCATTTTGAACAACAGCGCCGATATCGACGCCACCATCACCGGCCTGATGGCCCGACCGGTCGGGCCTGAAGATTAATACCAAGGAGTTTTGATCATGCATTTCATCATTCACTGCACCGATAAACCCGGCCATACCCAGGTTCGTGCCGACAATCGCCCGGACCATGTGGAATTCTTAAAAGCCCATCGCGGCAGCATTTTCACCGCCGGGCCGACCCTGGACGATGACGGCGACGGTATGAACGGCAGCCTGCTGATTGTCGATTTCCCCGACGCCGCAGCGGCCAACGCCTTCGCCGAAAACGACCCCTACGCCAAGGCCGGATTGTTTGAAAGCGTCGTCATCAAGCCCTGGAAAATGGTTTTCGCGCCTGAATGACTGACATTCGCCAGTTCGGGAAACAAAAAGCCGACATCACCTATCGCGACCGGCCTTGTGTTTACGCCATCGCCTATAACGATTCAGGCGAATTGCTGGTCGCCCGGGCACGCGGCAATCTGATGTTGCCGGGTGGCGGCATCGATGAAGGCGAAACCGCCGAAGACGCTCTGCACCGCGAAGTACTGGAAGAAACCGGATGGCGGATCGATAACCTGCGGCCCGTGGCCCAGGCCAACGAATACATGATTTCCAAACGCAAAGACCGGGCCACCAACAAGCTGGCGCAGTTTTTTAGGGTCGACGCCCGAGGCCAGCTTCATGCCCCCCTGGAAGACGATCACCAGCCTTTGTGGATTCCCCGGAAGACGGCCATCAACGACTTACACCACCAGTTTTTTCGCTGGGCGGTCGAACGGGTCGAGCCCTTATGACAGCGACCCGGTTATGCGCCCTTGATGATATTGTTGACGGCGACAGCGCCGCCTTATTCGCGGAAGTCGATGGTGCCATGCGGGGCTTCATCGTTGTGCGGCAAGGCGAGGCGGCGCACGTTTACATCAACAGTTGCCCGCACATCGGCGCGCCCCTGGATTTTACCCCCGGGCGTTTTTTGACCCCTGAAAAAGATTTCATCCTGTGTTCGACCCACGGCGCGCTGTTTCGCATCGCCGACGGCCATTGCGTGTCGGGCCCGTGTGCCGATCAAAGCCTGACTGCCGTCGCCATCGACATTCGCGATGGGGAAATTCACTTATCCCCCTAAAGCACCCCTTGTGTTGGCCCCGAAAGTTTGGATAATCATACCCAACAGGGAGGCTACCATTATGACCCACAATGAAATATTTCCGGTACCCGAAGCGCTGGCCAAAACCGCATGGGCCGATAACGACAAATATCTGGAACTTTACAAGCAATCGGTCGAAGACAACGAAGGCTTTTGGGGCGAGCAGGGCAAGCGGCTGGACTGGATCAAACCTTACACCAAGGTCAAGGATGTCAATTACGACGGCCCCGATGTGTCCATCAAATGGTTTTATGACGGCACCCTGAATGCCTCGGCCAACTGCCTGGACCGCCACCTGGAAACCCGTGGCGATCAAACGGCGATTATCTGGGAAGGCGATGACCCGGACGTATCGCGCACCATCACCTATAGGGAACTGCACGCCGAAGTTTGCAAATTCGCCAACGCCATGAAGGCCGAAGGCGTCAAGAAGGGCAGCGTCGTCACCATCTATATGCCCATGGTGCCGGAAGCCGCCGTCGCCATGTTGGCCTGCGTCCGCATCGGTGCCATCCATTCCATCGTGTTCGGCGGGTTTTCCCCCGAAGCCCTGGCCGGTCGCATCCAGGATTGCGATTCCCATTGTGTGATTACCGCCGATGAAGGCGTCCGCGCCGGCAAGCCGATCCCGCTGAAAGCCAACACCGACGAGGCGATCAAGAAGTGCACATCCGTCGACAAGGTATTCGTCATCAAGCGCACCGGCGCCGATATCGACTGGGTCGAGGGCCGCGACGTTTGGTATCACAGCGCCATCGAAAGCGCGTCTGCCGATTGTCCGCCTGAAGAAATGAACGCCGAAGACCCGATGTTCATTTTGTATACGTCGGGCTCGACCGGCAAGCCCAAGGGCGTGTTGCACACCACCGGCGGCTATATGGTTTACGCCGCCATAACCCACCAGTATGTGTTCGATTATCACGATGGTGATGTCTATTGGTGCACCGCCGATGTCGGCTGGGTCACCGGTCACAGTTATATCGTTTACGGGCCGCTGGCCAACGGCGCCACCACTTTGATGTTCGAAGGCGTGCCCAATTATCCCGACACCTCGCGCTTCTGGCAGGTTTGCGACAAGCACAGCGTCAATATTTTCTATACCGCGCCAACAGCCATTCGGGCGTTGATGCGCGATGGCGACGGGCCGGTTAAAAAGACGTCCCGCAAATCACTGCGCCTGTTGGGAACGGTCGGCGAGCCGATCAATCCGGAAGCCTGGATGTGGTACAACGATGTGGTCGGCGAAGGCCGTTGCCCGATCGTCGATACCTGGTGGCAAACCGAAACCGGCGGCATCATGATTACCCCGCTGCCCGGCGCCACGGCCACCAAGCCCGGTTCGGCGACGCGCCCATTTTTCGGCATCGTGCCGCAACTGGTCGATGGCGACGGCAAGGTTCTGGAAGGCGCTGCATCGGGCAACTTGTGTATCGCCGATTCATGGCCCGGCCAAATGCGGTCGGTCTACGGCGATCACGAACGCTTCGTGCAGACCTATTTTTCCAACTATCCCGGCAAGTACTTCACCGGTGACGGCTGTCGCCGCGACGAAGACGGCTATTACTGGATCACCGGGCGGGTCGATGACGTAATTAACGTATCGGGCCATCGCATGGGCACGGCGGAAGTCGAAAGCGCCCTGGTCGCCCACCACGATGTCGCCGAAGCCGCCGTTATCGGCGCGCCGCACGACATCAAGGGACAGGGCATTTACGCCTACGTCACCTTAAACGCCGGGATTGAACCTTCCGATGAGTTGAAGAAGGAACTGGTCTTGTGGGTGCGCAAGGAAATTGGCCCCATCGCCCAGCCCGACTGGCTGCAATGGGCGCCGGGGTTACCTAAAACCCGTTCGGGCAAAATCATGCGACGCATTTTGCGCAAGATCGGCGAAAACGATTACGCCAACCTGGGCGACATCTCGACCCTGGCCGACCCCGGCGTCGTCGATGATTTGATCGAGAACCGGCAGAACCGATAACAAGATCAGCCCGCTCTTCCGTTATCTTTGATTGTCGGGTTGTCTTGCGGCGCGTTGGCTCAGCACGAGGGCGACTCCGCCTAGCGTTACGGCGGAGGCCAGGAAAAGACGCAGTGATAGTTCTTCCGATAGCAGGACGACGCCGCCGAAGGCCGCGATGGCCGGAACGGAAAGCTGAACAGTCGCTGCGCGGGTGGCGCTCAAGGTGGGAAGCACCGCATACCAAATGACATAGCCACAGCCAGACGCAATCGCCCCCGACGCCACCGCTAGAGCCAAACCATTTGCAGTGGTACTGAATTCATCCATAAAAAACAGGCTGACAATCAGCACGAGAGGAGCCGAATAGACGAAGTTTCTGGCGGTAGCCTCGAGAGGGTCCGCCGCTCCCCTACCCATCAACGAATACGCCCCCCAGGCAATTCCCGCGATCGCCATAAGAATAGCGCCCGAAAGATCGGGTGCGGTGACGCCTGGCGAGACCAGATAGATGAGCCCGAAAACGGCCAGGGAAAGCCCGGCCCATGACATGAGTGAAAAGTGTTCACCTTGCCTGAGCGCAAAAATAAACATCGTAAGCTGGACCGCGCCAAAAAGTATCAACGCGCCGGTGCCTGCCCCGAGCGACAGATAGGCGAAGGAAAAGAACGCCATGTAGGTAAACAGCATGGCGGCGCTCCGCCAGTTCGCCGTGCTGGGCGCGCGTGGGCGACGGCGTATCAGCACAATCAGGCCCAATATCACCGCGCCGGAAAGAACCCTGACAGAGGTAAAGGTTGCCGCATCAATCAACCCTTCTCCTAAAGCCTGTCGGCAAAGCAATGAGTTGGCTGCAAAAGCCATCATGGCGAGGGTCGTCAGCAACACGGAACGCAGGGCGGTGTTTTCGGAATTTACAGACAACTTTTCATATCCTCATTAAGGGCAGACAAGAACAAGGTGAGAGTCGACCCTGTCGGTCGTGCGTGGGTGTCTTATGCGGACCGAATGACCTGGCTTCAGGCTAAATAGTCTTCGATGGTTACGTCGTTGAGCTGGCTCGTTTCGAGGCGCGTTTCCGAATATTCCCGGTAGGCGCCGGAAGTGAGAAACAGGTTGAAGAGGTCCGTATCGATGTGACCTCCCTTGGTCATTTTGCCCATAATGCCGAGCGCTTCGGTCAGGGTCTTGCCTTTCTTATAAGGCCGATTGGAATCGGTTAAGGCCTCGAAGATGTCGGCTATGGCCATGATACGCGCCGGTATCGACATGTCGTCTTTGGAAAGCTTGCGTGGGTAACCGGTGCCGACCATTGTCTCATGATGCCCCCCGGCATATTCCGGCACCCGCTTCATGTTGTCGGGGAACGGAAGCTGTTCCAGCATGATTATGGTTTGAATAACGTGGTCGTTGATCTTGAATCGTTCTTCTGGCGTAAGCGTCCCGCGCTCGATGCCCAGGTTGTAAATTTCGCCGTGATTATAAAGATGTTCCGGCACGTCGATGCGGAACCCCCACCGATTGTCGCCGAACGGGTTAGACGCGACACGATGGACAATGTGATCCTGACGATCCGCCAGCAGAGCCTCTGCCACCGGCAGGTCGACCACCGGACGCGACGCCCGGCGCTTGGTTTCGTCTTCGGATAAACCGATGCTGTCATCGAGATGCCGCAGCCAGGTCCGCGCGCTGATTTCCTGCAGGCGAGTCAAGTCCGCTGCATCCATAAATTCGCCGCCACGATTGCAGGCGGCGACAAAAGAGAATTCATCGCGAAGCCGCTCGATTTCTGCGTCTCGAGCGGTCTCCAGTGCCGATGAATCCTCGGCCCCCGCTATTTTTCCCTCGAGGCAGCGAACCTGCGCATCGCGGATCATTATCTCGAAACGAGTGCGGATTTCGTGAATTCGGTTGTAGATGGTTTCCAGCTTGGTGGCCTTATCGACCACGTATTCCGGCGTCGTGACTTTGCCGCAATCGTGCAGCCAGGAAGCAATATGAAATTCGTACCACTGATCGCTGGAAAGGCTGAAATCGGCAAATGGACCGTCTGTTTTGGCGCAAGCGGCTTGCGCGAGCAATTCCGCCAGCACGGGGACTCTGGCGCAATGGCCTCCGGCATAAGCAGACTTGGCGTCAATGGCGGAGGCAATCAGTTCGATGAAGGAATCGAGCAAATCCTTCTGGGCCTTGAGCAGATTTTGGTTATCCAGCGCAACCGCTGCCTGACTCGCCAAAGCTTCGACAAACTCTTCGATTTCTTCAGAGAAGGGAATAGTCTCGCCCGTCTCCGGGTCCTTGGCATTGATGAGTTGGAGGACGCCGATGACATCACCGGTTCGGGGCGTCAGCGGTACGGTAAGGAAGGAGCTGGACCGATACCCTGTGTCCTTGTCAAAACTTCTGGTGCCGGAAAAATCGAAGCCCTGTTCAGTATAGGCATCGGCAATATTGACGGTGCGCCCGGTGTGTGCGGCATGGCTTACCACATTACTATGGTTGGGCTCGCCGGATTGATCGTCCAACAATTTCACCGGCGCAAACGGAACATCGCCACCAGTGGCACCGCCGTAGAGAATGTTCAGCGAGCTATTGCTGACGATCTGAAAGTCAAGATCATTACCGGATTTGATATAAAGCGTACCGCCATCGGCGTTTGCCAGAATTTTTGCCCCCAGCAAAATGTTCTCCATGAGTTGTTTCTCATCCCGCTCGGCGCTTAACGCTATCCCTTGTTCAATAAGCTTCCGCAGCTTCTCCTGACTGCTCACTAAATCCTGGGTTCGCGTTCGGACGGTATTTTCGAGGGCTTCATTCTGCTCATTGCGTTCCTTATAAAGGGTCTCTATCTCGCGTTTTTGCTCGGCGATTTCAGCATTATTGGTTTCCAGCACGTTATTGGCATTAAATAGTTTGTCATTCATTGATTGGACAAGCCGGGACTGTCGGCGTTGCGCTGCGATAATCATGAACCCGGACAGGCTGGCAAAGGCGAAATAAATCAGAAGGTATTTGAAAGAGAAGAGATTGGCGGCGATTGGTCGGACCACGGAAATTTCCTGAATTCCGCGCACATCACCGACCACCCAGTCCGTCTTTGGGCTGGCCGGATGAGAATTGTGGCAACTTACACAAGACGGCCCCATCACCACCGGCGAAGCGATTCGAATATTCACATCGAATATAGTCCCCTGCACATCAACAATGGGTTGCGACGCATCCCGGCGCAGCGACGCCAGGGCGCCGACTTCAAATGCGTCCAGGCCGTGATTCGTGCGCCCCTTGAACGGGAAATCGGATACGAAGCGATATCCAACGGCTTCGTCTGGGCCACCGAGACGATTTCCAAGCTCGATCGACAGGGTCGCCGGAACGGGAATACCGCCTTCGATCTCTCGATAGCGGTGCGATGGAACGGCCTTGCCATGAGCCTTGACCACCCGGCTAACGACGTCACTCGCATAAAAATCCCGCATATTGTTGATGACATGGCCGACTTCAGTTGCCTGAACGCGGACCATTCTTTCGGCAAGGTCACGCAGGTCGAGCCATACGGCGACAGGCAGCGCGAGCAGCCCCGCAACGACGGCAAAAATAAGAAAAGGTCCGAATGCAGCCTTGGTGCCTAATGTCATCGTGCTCCCTCTACTATGCTATATTCCTTGTTTGGGAGAAGTGCCTGACGGTTTTTACAAATGCCAGCACCCGACATTTCACGTGTGATCTTCGCTATAAGTAAGAACATACTATATTAACCCGTTCTCTGAATGATTATTTTTTCCAATCACCTCAGATTTATCTAAACAACCGTTCCTGCCTAATCGCCGCCATAATAAGGATGTGTGTGGCAATCCGATATGCAGGGTGGGTGCCTTAATCGTAACGGATACGTCGACCGCCTTCTATGAAGTCGGATTTTCCGCCTGAATTTGGCGGATGCGTTCCAGGTTGTTGTTGGCGATGCGGGCGGTGTCTTTGCGTCCGTGTTTGCCATAGACTTCTGCGGCGCCTTCGAAGCACTGGGCGGCTTCGTTCAGCAGCCCGCTGTTGTTGCTTGTCTTGTAGATCGAAAACGTTACCGCCCCCAGGTTGTTGGCGGTTTGCGCCCACAGCAACGGTGCGACGTCGCGCCGCCTTATTTCCAGGGACTGACGGAAACACGATGCCGCATGGTCCAGGGATTTGTTGTTTTCATTGGATTCACTCAGGGTCATCAACGTCACCCCAAGCTGGTTCATCAACTGCGCCCATGGGCCGGGCATGGTTTGGCGGGTAAATATCTTGAGCGCGTTTTGATAGGCGGCACTGGCGCCCTTGAGGTGTTTTTCCGGATCGCCGGAATTCGATAAACTGACCAGCACATCGCCCAGGTGAATTTGCGCCAGGGCCCAATCGTTGGCATGGGTATGGGGCCCCAGGACGGCGATGATGCTGCGGTAACAATCGGCGGCATATTTCAGCGGTTCGGGTTTGTTATCCCGCTTCGAAAGGGCTTGCAGAGCGGAAGCCATATGGTTTTGGGTCAGGGCGTAGCCGACGGGATCTTCCGGGTCATGTTGCTGGGACAAGACGACCCTGTAGGCCTTGATTGCCCGGTCCAGGCACGCACTGTCGCCGCCGACCCGCCACAGCGCTGCAAAAATGGTGCCCAGACAGGTCATGAACGAGGCCAGCTGCTTTTTTTCAAGATCGTCCGGTGGCGTATCGACGAAGGCCGCCAGGGTCAGGGTGGTGGTGGCGAGAATTTCCGATAGTTCGCCGCGAACCGCTTCCGGTTTTCGGGGCGCGACGGCGCCGACGGCGGCGGCGAATATCATTTTTTCCAATCCGGGGTCGTAAGCCGTCGCCATCTCGAGGGTGTCGCCCAGGCCAAAACTGCCAGCCTTGACGTCGGCATCGGCGGCGGCGCACAGGAAGCGGATCGTCAGTTTGCCGTCCGCCCCGGTGGTTTCGCCCCACAACAAGACGTCGCAAGACGATTCGACCAGCCATTTGCGACCGCTTTCCGCCGCCCCCAGCAGCTTTTCGACCATACCGCCCTGGTCCGGCTGTTTTAACTGCTTCGGCATATGTTGAACGTGGACCCGGGGCGTTCCGCCCAGGAAGCCGACAATCCGCTGCGCCACCCGGCGGCCATCGGGACCGTCAAAATCACAAACCTGGATATTGATCGCCCCGGCACCGGCGAGCTCGGCGCTTGGCTTATAGCCAGACCCAACTCCCTGGCCTGTCGATGGATTTGCCGGCCTAACAAGCCAGTCGATTACCGATTTCAGCGCCATAGAGGTTTCCAGAGGTGATCGTCATTTCGCTAAAAAATGATGCAGCAGTTATGGCTTCCGGGCAAGCACAATGAATCCGACTAGAAATCTATACAGCGGCCCTTTTTTTCCCAGTCGCCATATCGGGTCGGCTCCAAGCCCTTTGGCCCGCCGGCTTCCGTTTTTTCCGATTTCTTCGCCGTGTCGGGCGCGTCATCCGGTGAATCGGGGGTCTCCGGGAGGGGGTCTTTATCGGCCATTTTGTCTCTCGATTGTTGCGCTGGTCACAATGACACGACTGACCGTGGGCGGGAAGACGGTGAAAAGAATAAAGTTCGTCATTGCATCGACCCTGCCCTTTGCGGCATGACAGGGCATGACTGAAAATATTCTTCTCCCCCGCCAGGTGGCGGTCGATCTTTTGGGCGCCGTCCTGCATCGCCGATTGCCTCTTGATGACGCGCTCGAGGCCTCATCCCCGTTTGCGGCGCTCGATCAGCGCGACCGGGCTTTCGCGCGCAATATGGTATCGACGGCGCTCAGGCGCCTGGGCCAAATTGATGACTTGATCGGGCAGTGCCTTGAACGACCCTTGCCGCGCAAGGCCGGCCTGGCCACTAATATCATCAGGCTGGGCGCGGTGCAGTTGCTGTTTACCCGCACGCCGCCCCACGCGGCGGTCAGCACATCAGTCCAAATTTGTAAGGACCGGGGATTCGAGAAATACAACAAGCTGGTCAATGCCGTTCTCAGGCGGCTGGGCCGGGAAGGCGAGGGCATGCTGGCAACGCAGGATGCGGCGCGCCTCAATACGCCCGACTGGTTATGGCAATCGTGGAGCAGCGCTTATGGCGAGGAAACCTGCCGGCTGATCGCCAACGCCCATATGATCGAGCCGCCCCTGGATTTAACCGTCGCCGCCGATCCCGATATGTGGGCCGGACGCCTGGGTGCCGAAGTTTTGGCCACGGGATCGCTGCGCTTGGTCCGTGACGCCCTTGCTAAACAAGGTGGCGTGCCGTCGCTGCCCGGGTTCGATGCCGGGGCGTGGTGGATACAAGACGCTGCGGCGGCAATTCCGGCCCGCCTGTTGGGTGACATAGCCGGTAAATCGGTTATCGACCTGTGCGCCGCGCCCGGCGGTAAAACTGCCCAGTTAGTCGCCGCCGGGGCCGTCGTCATCGCCGTTGACCGGTCGCCCAAGCGCCTGGAACGCCTGCGGCAAAACCTGCAGCGCCTGAATTTGTCGGCGGAAACCATTGTCGCCGATGCCGAACAATGGCGACCCGCGCAACCGGTCGATGCCGTCTTGTTGGACGCGCCGTGCACGGCGACGGGCACCGTGCGCCGACATCCCGATATTCCCTACCTGAAAACCCCGGCAGACGTCATCGATTTGGGTCGTCCCCAGGCGGCGTTGCTGACGGCGGCTTTCCAGATGGTCAAACCCGGCGGGATGGTTGTCTATTGCACCTGTTCCTTACAGCCCGAAGAAGGACCAGACCGCATAGAAAACTTCCTTAACGACACCCCGGACGCCCGTCGCCTGCCCATCGATGCCGGTGAAGTCGGCGCCATGTCCGACCTGTTAAACGCCCAGGGGGATCTGCGCAGCCTGCCGTGCCACCTGGCTGAATCCGGCGGAATGGATGGCTTTTATGCGGCTCGGCTGGTTCGGAAGTAAGGCCTTCGCTTGCCCCGGTTTGGCGAACCTGCTACCACGTAATTAGCCGTCTAATTCGTTGTTTTCGCACCTGCAGGGATACCAGCCAGATGATCCGGGCGAGATCCAGAACGGGTGGCCCGGGGTCTAGCCAAGACCCCCGGCACATCTTGGGACGCGCCGTCATGGCGTTGAAACACCTGCTGTACGCCAGCCCGATATACCCGATAACCTTGCGCGGCAGGGTTCCCGCCGACCTGCGCCTGGTGCCGCCGCGTTTCCGCCCGGGGGACTCAGCCCGTGGCAGGGCCATCTTGAAGGGCGAGTTCATGTTGGTGTCCTATCCCTGCCAGCTGGGCGACGCGCCCTGGCGAAATGTACCGCCCAATCCAGCGCAAGGTGCGGCACTGCACGGATTTTCGTGGCTTGGCGACCTGATGGCGCAGGGTTCGGACGATGCCATCCGGCTGGCCCGCCACCATGTCAAAGGCTGGGCCGAAATTTTCGGTCGCTGGGATGCGCTCGCCTGGCGGCCCGATGTGCTGGGGGCCCGCCTGTCGGCATGGCTGGTGGCATATCCTGTTTTATCCCGGGACAACGAGAAGACCCGGCTTTTGATGCTGGCCTCGATGACGGCTCAGGCCCGCCATTTGGGGCGCTCTATCGCCGCGATGCCCCGCGACGGCCGGGCCTTCGACGCCCTGAAGGGCCTGATCGACGCCGCCATATGCCTGCCCGGCGCCGATCCCATGCTCGATGCCGGCCTGACGAGCTTGAGCAGCGAAATCCAGCGACAGATCAAGGCCGATGGCGGCCAAATCGAACGTAACCCGTCGCTGCACCTGGCGATACTGGAAACCTGCCTGGAAATCCGGGTGCTGCTGGGCCAAGCCCACATCGAATCGCCCGGAGAACTGCAAGGAGGCATCGACCGCATGGCGCCGATGCTGCGCGCCTTCCGTCATGGCGATGGCCGCCTGGCCCTGTTTAATGGCTCGTGTGAAGACAACAGGTCCGATATCGATGTCATCCTGACGCATGCGGAGGTCCGGGGCAAAGCCTTGACCAGCGCCCCCCACAGCGGTTTTCAGCGGCTTACCACCGGTAAAACAGTGATCCTTGTCGACACCGGTGTCCCCGGGCCCGGCCGGACCACCCACGCCGGCACCCTGAGCTTCGAAATGAGTTACGGCAAGGACCGGATGATCGTCAATTGCGGCTCAAAACCCGGCGAAGACCCGGATTGGCGCGACGCCATGCGCGCCACCGCCGCCCATTCGACCCTGATCGCCGACGAGACCAATTCCCTGGAATTTCTGGATAAAGGCCGCATCGGCGTCGGCCCGACCACCGTATCGTGCCGCCGCAAGGAGGCCGATGGCGCGATTTGGCTGGAAACCGGCCATGATGGATACCAGCGTACGCTCGCCCTGCAACACCTGCGAAACCTGTATGTGACGGCCGAAGGCGACGATATCCGGGGCGAGGATGTCCTGGAGGGAACCGGTGGCCGGGAATTCGCGGTGCGCTTTCATCTGCACCCCGACGTTCATGCCTCCCAGGCCGAAGGCGGCGCGGTCCTCCTTAAGCTTCCCGGCGGCTCGGGTTGGCAATTTCAAGGTTCCGGCGGCGCCGTGGCGCTGGAAGAAAGCATCTATCTTGGGCGCCCGGACAACCCCCGTCGCAGCGAACAAATCGTCGTCTCCGGCGCGCTCGATGGCAGCGGCGCCCGCATCAAGTGGCGGCTGCATCGCATTAAGGGCTAATTTCGCCGAAAAAGCTTTGTGCGCGGCGGCGAATTCGTTAGTTTCCGAACCGTTGGATCAAATCAATTGGATACAAGAATGTCGATTCTCGTTACCGGCAGTGCGGGTTTTATCGGAAACGCCCTGACCCGGCAATTATTGGCGCAAGGTGAGAAGGTAATTGGCCTTGATAACCTGAACGCCTATTACGATGTCGACCTGAAAGAAGCGCGACTGGCCTTGGTTAAGGATCATCCGGGGTTCACCGAAGCTCGCATCGACATGGCCGACCGCGATGCCATGGCGGCGCTGTTTGCCCGGGAACGTCCGACCCGGGTTGTTAATCTGGCGGCCCAGGCCGGCGTCCGCTACAGCCTGGAAAATCCCCATGCCTACGCCGATAGCAATCTGGTCGGGTTTTTGAATCTGCTGGAAGGCTGCCGCACGGCAGGCGTCAAGCATCTGGTGTTTGCGTCATCCAGTTCGGTTTACGGCACCAATACCATTTTGCCCTATGGCGTCGATGATCCGACCGATCATCCCATCAGCCTGTACGCGGCAACCAAAAAAGCCGGCGAGATGATGGCCCATTCCTACTGCCATTTGTACGGTATTCCCATGACGGGCTTACGGTTCTTCACCGTCTATGGCCCCTGGGGTCGGCCCGATATGGCGCCCATGAAATTCGCCAAGGCGATCATCGCAGGCGACCCCATCGACATTTATAACGACGGCAACATGAGCCGCGATTTCACCTATATCGACGATATTATCGATGGCGTGATCCGGGTGCTTGGCTATTTGCCCGAGCCGGTCGCCCTGGCCCCGGGTGCTGTGCCTAATCCGTCGACCAGTCACACCGCGCCCTACCGGTTGTACAACATCGGCAACAGCAAGCCGGTTGATTTGATGGATTTTATCGCCGCCCTGGAAGCCAGCTTGGGCCTGCAGGCGGTCCGCAATTTTATGCCCATGCAGCTCGGCGACGTTAAGGATACCTGGGCCGATGTGGCGACGCTGGCGCGCGATGTCGGCTATCAGCCGCAGACCTCTATCGAAGACGGCGTCGCCCGGTTCACTCAGTGGTACAGGGAATTTTATGAAAAATAGGCCATGTGCGGACTAGCCGGAATTTTATCGTTCGACCCGGCGACCTGGCCCGTAGAGGCGGCGACGCTGGCCGCCATGGGGAGTGTCATGGCGCACCGGGGACCGGACGGCAGCGGCGTGTGGACCGACCACGGCCAAGCCATCGGGTTCGCCCATCGCCGGCTCGCCATCATCGATTTGTCGGCCGCCGCCTTGCAGCCGATGTTCACCGCCGATGAGGCGCTGGGCATCGTTTTCAACGGCGAAATATATAACCACCAGGAATTGCGCGACGAGCTGACGGCCCTGGGCCACGAGCAATGGCGAACCGATCATTCCGATACCGAAGTCGTGTTGTATGCCTTCCGTGAATGGGGCATCGATTGCCTGAAGCGATTTCGCGGCATGTTCGCCTTCGCGCTGTGGGATGTGGCTCAAAAAGCCCTGTGGCTGGGCCGCGACCGTATCGGCGTCAAGCCATTGTATTACGCCCAGGATGATCGCGGCATCGTCTTTGCGTCGGAAATCAAGGCCATCCTGGCCGGGCCCGAACGAAAGCGCGCGGTCAACGAAGAAGCGTTTTTCCATTACCTGTCGTTCCTGACCACGCCGGCCCCGATGACCTTGTTCGACGGCATCGAAAAGCTCGGCGCCGGGACCTGGATGCGCATCGCCGCCGACGGCCAACGGCACACCGAACGTTGGTGGGACGCTTTCGATGATGTCACCCCGCTGAGCGGCCAAAGTGAAGTCGATATCGCCGCCGCCGTCCTGGACGAATTGAAAACGGCGGTCAACTATCGCAAGGTCGGCGACGTGCCAGTCGGCGTCTTCCTGTCCGGTGGCGTCGATTCCAGCACCAACCTGGCCTTGTTTTCCAAGGGGGAAGAAAAACCCGTTAAAACTTTTTCCATCGGTTACGAAGGCGATCAGGGCAGTGTCGCCGATGAACTTCCCTACGCCCGGATGATGGCGGGCGAGGTCGGGGCCGACCATCACGAATACCTGATAAGCGAAGATGATTTGCTGGATTTCCTGCCCAAAATGATCGCCCATCAGGATGAGCCCATCGCCGACCCGGTGTGCGTACCGGTGTATTTTGTATCGAAACTGGCGCGCGATAATGGCGTTACTGTGTGCCAAGTTGGCGAGGGCGCTGACGAATTGTTTTGGGGCTATCGCAGTTGGAAAATTTTCCTGCGGTTAGAAAAAGCCAACGCCCTGCCGGTGCCCCGGTTGGTAAAAAAAATGGGCCTTGCGGCCCTGCGTCAAATTGGATTAGGCGATCGCCTGTATACGGAATTCTTGCGTCGAGCGAGCCTCGGTCAGCCCATATTCTGGGGCGGCGCGGAAGCCTTTCCCGACGCCGAGAAAAAGAAATTCCTGTCGCCGCGGCTTAGGAAAAAATTTGCCGGGCGAACATCGTGGGAAGTGATTGCGCCCATTCGCGCACGCTTCGAAGCGTGCGCCTGGGAAACGTCGGCCCTGAACTGGATGACCTATCTGGACCTCAACCTGCGGCTGCCTGAATTGCTGCTGATGCGGGTCGATAAAATGAGCATGGCGGCCAGCATCGAAGCCCGTGTGCCGTTCCTGGATCATCATTTTGTCCGACAGGCGCTGGCCATACCGAGCGCCCTTAAAACCCGTGGCGGCGACTTGAAGCATATTTTGAAGCTCGCCGTGCGCGGCCTGATCCCGGACAAAATCATCGATCGCCGCAAACAGGGTTTCGCCGTCCCCATCGAAGACTGGATCACCGGACGGCTTGGTGAAAGCGCGCTGGAAACCCTGAACACCTTCGCCCGGGAAACGGATTTTCTGGACCCGGAAATGATTCGCAACCTGTCGCCGGAAAAATCCCCGCGGCAGATTTGGTACCTGTTAAACTTCGCCCTGTGGTGGAACGCCTATATCAAACCATCTGACAAACTTCACGGTAAAACCTAAAAAATGAACAAAAAATGGATAGCCATTGCGCTGAAGGTATTGGTTTCGGGAGGCCTGGTCTGGCTGCTTCTGGGCTCTATCGATCTGGGCGCCGCGCGGGACCGGATTCTGGCGGCGGAACCCTGGGCGCTTCTGGGTGCCGTCGGCATCTTCGCTGTCCAGATCGTCGTCATCGTCTGGCGCTGGCAAGCGGTGATGCGGGCCATCAATACCGGCTTGCCGTTCTTCAAGACTTTTAACATCACTTACATGGGGCTGTTTTTCAATCAGGCGCTGCCTTCGTCGGTGGGCGGCGATGCTGTGCGCATTTACAAGACCTACAAGTCGGGGATGGGCCTGAACCGCGCCATCAACGGCGTCATGCTCGACCGCGTCGCCACCGTGCTTGGGTTGGTCCTGTTAGTCGTCGTCGCGGTGCCGTTCTTTGGCGATCGGGTCGGACCGACGGAAGCGCAATGGATTATCCCTGCCGTTTCGGTCTTGGCCGCCGCCGGTGTCGCCGGCCTGTTCGTGCTGATGTTCTTAGACAGCCTGCCGTCCCGCTTTTCACATTTTCGAATTGTCCACGGTTTGGCCCTGCTGGCCGCCGACACCCGCCGGGTATTCCTGTCGCCCCGACACGCCGCGACGGTGTTGCTGATTTCGCTGATCGGCCACGCCAACATCACCTTCGGGACATATCTGATAGCGGTTTCGCTTCAATTGGACATTTCGTGGATCGATTGCATGGTGCTGTTGCCGCCGGTGATGCTAATGACGACGCTGCCCATATCCATCGCCGGATGGGGCATCCGCGAAGGCACCATGGTCGCCGTCCTGGCCTTGATCGGTGTGCCGTCGGAAGGGGCGTTGGTGCTTTCGATTTTATTCGGCCTGGCGGCCATCGTCACCGCCCTGCCGGGCGGCCTTATCTGGATGCTCAGCGGTGACCGCAAAATTGAGGATTTGGAACAGCTCGATGCCTGAGGGACAAACCCTGATCCTGGATCTGGACGGTACGCTGATCGACAGCGTGCCCGATATTTGCGCGTCGCTGAACCGGGCGCTGGCAAGCGAAGGCGTGGCGCCGGTGCTGGTCGATCAGGTCGACAGGTTGCTTCGCCTTGGGGCCCGCACGATGATCGAAAATATCGTTCGCGATAGCGGCGGCGGCGGCGACATTGATATTGATGCCTTGCGCGATTTGTTCCTGGCCGAATACAGCGCCCGGCCCGTGGAAAATACGGTGATCTATCCCGGTGTTATCGAGGTCTTGAAAAAATTCAAGGCCGATGGGGTGAAGTTTGGCATTTGCACCAACAAGCCCGAAAAAACGGCCTATCCGGTGATGCAGGCCTTAGGGTTGCTGGATTATTTTTCGACCATCGTATGCGGTGACACCCTGCCATATAAAAAACCCGATGCCCGTCATGTGCATCAGGTTATAGATTTACTCGGCGGTGATGTCGCTCGCGCGGTGTTTATCGGCGACAGCGAAACCGACATCGCCGCCGCCCGCAACGCCGGCGTCCCCGTGGTGCTGGTTTCCTACGGCTACACCCTGTCACCGCCGCAGGACCTTGGCGCCGATGTGCTGATCGATCATTTCAGCGAATTGCCGGACGCCCTGCGTCGCCTTACTTAGCGGCTGAAAGAACGCAATACAGGTTAGCGCCCCACAACGGCGGCGGCGTCAGCAACGCCCACGACAGAAAGCCATGCACAAGGGCATCGGTGATCCGTCGTCGTGGTGATCCCCGGCGCTGGTCGTAGAGCGCCTCGATTCGTAATCCACAGGCCGTCGCCAATTGCCGCAGGCTTTCCCCGGTGTAGGCGGTTTTGTGGGTCAGGTCGCCGAACTGGTAATTGGCCCCCCAGGGCGATGCCGCGTTAGGCACTTTGATAATGATTTTTCCCTGCCCGGAAAGCGCCGCAGATAGGGCCGTGAGCAGGCGAAAGCCTTCGTCGGGTGTAAAGTGTTCCAGCACATCAAGCAGCACGATCCGGTCGACGGCGATATCATTCGATGCGTCCAGATAGGCCCACACATCGGCGCAGTCGAATCGTTCCGCGACTTCGGGTGGCTGGACATCCCGCAACGCCGGGTCGTGGTCCAGGCCCCGGAAATCCTTGAGCCCCTTGGCCGCCAGGTAGGCCAGAAATTGACCGGTTCCGGAGCCTATTTCCAGGCAGCTTAGGTCGGTTGAGAAGTCTCCCGGGACCCAGATTTCGGCATCAAACCGGACAATATCCTTGGCCGCCAGCGACGGCGTTTGATAATTTTTGTAGGCGCGATAGCTGGAATAAAAATCCGGTGGCATTATATGACTAGTCTCCGCGACGGGTCGATCCGGGTTAAGTTTTCATACCATATCAGAAAACTAATCGAGCACATAAACCGTCACCGGCACCCGGTCCTGGTGCAGGATCAGGCGGACCGGAAATTCCCCGACGGGGCCCCGAAGACGGGCGCGTTCCAGGGTGGCCCGTTTTTCAGGGCCGGTGATGATTAAAAAAATTTGGCGGCTATCGAGCAGCGCGGTTGAGGTCAGGCTCATCCTGGCCTGCCGCGAAGCGGTCGCGGCCACGGCCAGCGCCCGACCGGACGCCACCATCCAGTCCCCGGTTCCGGGAAACAGCGAGGCGATGTGGCCGTCTTCGCCCATGCCCAAAAAAACCCCGTCCAGCGGCCAATCCAAAGCGCCCAAAGCGGCTTCGGTTTCGACAAGACCGTCGAACGGGGTTGGGGAATTGGTTTTCAGGCCGACCAGCCGGGCGTGGCTCGCCGGGCCCTGCAACAACAAGCGCCGCGCCAGTCCTTCGTTGCTGTCGGGATCATCGGCATCGACCCAGCGTTCATCGGCCAGGGTGACGGTGATGCGGTCCCACGCCAGGGGCTGGTGCGCCAGCAGCGGAAAAATGTCTTCCGGTGTGCGGCCACCGGAAACGGCGAGCGTCGCGCGGCCCCGCTTATCGATAGCCTCAAGAAGGCACCCTGAAAGATCGTCGGCCAGTTTACGGGCGCAGTCGGCCCTGTCCGAAAAGCAGAGTTCTTTTTGCAGCAGGCTTTCAGATGACACTGCGTCCGCCATCCATAATCAGGTTTTGCCCGGTCATATAGGATGACATTTCTGAACAAAGGAACACGATGGCGGCCTTGTATTCATCCTGGTGGGCCATTCGGCCCAGCGGGATGAGGCTGGACAGGCGGTTAACGAATTCATCCGGCTGGCCGTTATAAACACCGCCCGGCGAAATGGCGTTGACCCTGACATTGGCGTCTGCCCAATAGGTCGCGAGATACTTGGTCAACCCAATGAGCCCGTGTTTAACCACCGAATAAGTTACCGGCTTAACCGGCTGTTCGTTTTCCGGGACACCGTCCTTGCGATACAGGCGTTGATCGGGGGCAATGACCCCCAGGTCTGAAGCGACGTTGAGGATAACCCCCTTGCCCGCAACAGCCATGCGCGAACCAATCGCCTGACTGCACAGGAACGCCCCGGTCAGGCCGATGGCGATATCCTGATCCCACATGGGCCGGGAAAAATTCTCGAAGCGGCTCCAGGTCGCGCTTTCGCCGGGCCCGACCTTGGGGTCGTTGGCCGCATTGTTGATGAGAATCCGGACCGCTCCGTGGTCACGCCACAGGCGATCGGTCGCGTGATCGACGGCGTCCGGATCGGTAATATCGACGGTCATGGCGAGCGCCGGACAGCCGTGGCTTTGAGATATTTTCCGCGCCGCATCTTCAGCCGCGCTTTCGTTTATATCCCAAAGCATGGGGTGTCCACCGGCTTCGGCGATGGCCTCGGCATGCTTGACCCCCAACAGGCCGGCCCCGCCGGTAATGACGGCAAGCTGATCCTTCAGTGAAGACTGGTCAAGAACTGTCATAAGGCCGTGGAGCTCCGCGCGTTTTCCAGGAAGACGGTGACGAAATCAATATTGGTTTGTGCCGTTCGAACGGGGTCCTCTCCTCTTTGGCTTTCAAAGGTGTAAGGGCCATCGTACCCGATGTCGCGAAAGGCGTCGAATACGTCGGAAAAATTCACCAGCCCCGTTCCCAACGGCACATTCTGATTGTCTTTATTCTTGTCTTTGATATGGACGTGGCAGATGCGATCCCCCAATTCACGAATATCATTGGCAAGGTCCAAACCAGAGGCGGCGCGGTTTCCCGTATCATAAACCGCCTGCACATAGGGCCGGTCCAGCGCGTTCAGAAAATCGCAAAGTTCGGGTCCGCTCAAAATGGTTTCAAGGCAGGTAATCATGCCCGCCTTGTGCGCTTCATCGGCAATTTCGCCAACCGGCCCCAGGAAATCCTTGGTGTTTTCCGCCGTCATTTCGCTGGCATCGAATAACGGCAGAACATACTTTTCCATGTTCAACAGATAGCCCCTATTGATAAGGGATATGTTCTGCTGCAAGACTGCCGGATCGGCGATCAGGGAATTTTCAACGACAAAGTCGTTGCACAGCGCGTGCCCGGATAAACCATTTTCCGCGACCAGGGCGTTTATCTTTTCGATGCCCTTATCAGACCACAGGGGATTGTCCGGGTTGTGTTGCACCTCGGCTATTAATTCTATGTATGAAATTCCGACCTGCTTTGCCAAGGCAAATTCGTTTTCCCAGTGTTCTTGCGGGAACCATTGCAGGCACCCCGGCGGCGATTGGGTAAGACGCCCCTGAACGATGCCAAAAACTGGTGCAACGGTCATATGCTTTGCTCCGCCCCGCTTCGTCGACCTGTTGCAAAGAATGTGCGTGTTGGGGGCCGTGGCGTCAAGGGTCGCGCGCTTCTCCGGCCCAGTTATGACCAAAGAGATGTGACGGCTGTCGAGAACCGCCCCCGGCGTCAGACTCATCCGGGGCCGTCTTGAGCCCGATGAAACGGGCGTGCTGCCGCCGGAAACGGCAAGCGTGGCGTGACCGAGTTGCGCGATGACCCGGTTCATGGATGTCTCCATGTCATCTGCAAGACGTTCGGCGGAGTCACCCAACGAAGAGAATAGGTTTATGGTTAGCATAGGAGATCTCATGTGACTAATTGTTCTTCCTGATACAATATTCACAAGCTCGCTGCATCTGTTCAGCCAACGACTTCATTGGCACGGCGGCCATGTTGGGCGACCAGAACGTCGACGCCATGGGCCTGGAGCCAGGATACCACGGACGTGAATACACGCTCAGCTGACGTCTCTACATATTTGTTCCTACCTACAGTAAAAATTTGAGCGGTAAAAAGTTTCTTTTGGTCAGGGTTATCTATAGACCGGCCGGGAACGTCCCCTCTTAGCTAAAAAAGGTTTCAACACACAAAGCTACTGTCAATTTTAATTGTTAATAACAATTAGAAACAACAAATTTTGCTATTGGGGTTTTTCGCCAAAGGCGAAGACGCTAAAGATCTCCGTTGAATTTCAACTATTTTTTTTATAGAGCTTAATGATTTCCATTTTTCTATTTTTATTCTATTATTTTTCCCGTATATTTATAATGCGGGAGTTTGTCCAATATTCATTGAGATAAACAGCTGCAGGGGCCACAAATCCTGTCGTTGAGAGCGTTGTGGTTGACTTGAAACCGCGTTTGCACGTTAATTCATGAGTTGGCGAATAAGTACGTGGACAAATCGGAAAGCTAGTATGCTTCTGTACGCTTTTCAATTTAGAAACATGCCCTTCCTTGGGCAGAAGCATCGTTGACAACGATGCTTCTGATCTCTTGGCTTTGAATTTTATCAAATTTCTCGTCACTCTTTTGGTAGGGCTGGCGCCAACCTGACTGCAAACCAATCATTCAGTATTGGGCAAAATTCACCCTATCAAACACATTTCTTAAGAGGAGAAAGAAATGAAATCAAATTCAACCATAACCACTGACCCATCCCTTGACGACTCGAACAACAAAGGGAAAAAAGGGTTTCCGAAAGGAGTAAGCGGAAACCCGGCGGGTCGCCCTAAAGGTAGCAAAAATAAACTTTCCCGCATGACATTCAGCCTGCTGGAAGATAATTCGGAAGAAATAGTGTTGGCCATAATAGAGAAAGCCAAGGCCGGCGATCCATCTGCCCAAAGGCTTTGCATGGAACGGTTCACTCCACCGGTTCGCTCGACAACCATCCAAATCTGCTTGCCAAAAATCAATTGCGCTGAAGACATTGAAAAGGCTTATGAGGTGCTCTTCGAATATTTAGAGGAAGAAGGAATAACTCTTGATGAGCTACAATGCATATCTGATTTATTGGAAAGAAGGAGAAAATCCATCGAAACCGTTGACTTGGCTGAGGAACTAGAACTGATAAAAAAATACATTAAGGAAACAAAAGATTCTATTTAGTAATTAGGAGTCATCTTGTGAGTTTAAAATCCGCGGATTCAAGTTGCTAGTGCAACAGGTGGATCAATGCCGAAGAATACCTGATTGGGCGTTTTTATTCCAAGGCATTTTCGGGGTCGGTTGTTCAATTTATCCATAACATATTTGATCTGCTTTTCAGTGATCCTGGTAAAGTCACAATTCTTGGGGAAGTACTGCCGAATGAGCCCGTTAGTGTTTTCATTCAGTCCACGTTCCCATGATGCATAGGGATGAGCAAAGTAAAATTTAGCTTTCAGTGCCTTGGCGATAGTTTCATGCCTCGCGAACTCTTTACCGTTATCTGAAGTCATCGTGTAAACCTGACGGGCAAGGGGACTGAGCAGATGAATAATAGCGTTAGCGACGTTATCAGCCGTTTTGCGTTCGACTTTATGGATCAGAGTTAATCGTGATTTTCGCTCAGTCAAAGAGACGATGGCTTGCTTGTGGGCTTTCCCAATAATGGTATCAAGCTCCCAATCACCTAAACGACAGCGCGTATCAACAATAGCTGGGCGTTCATCGATGCTAACTCGGTTGATCAACTGGCCTCGGCGACTGTAACGACCATATCGTTTGCGTCGCTTCTTCTGACAACGCAGGTGACGGTAAAGAACACCGCCCTTTGCTTTATCTTGGAGGACATATTGATAAATCCATTCATGGCTAATGCTGGTGCTGTGTTCTGCTTCAAGCCAAAGGCTGATCTGCTCAGGGCTCCATTCCTCTCGAAGCAGGCGTTCGACCAAAAGCCACATCTCTATGGTAATACGTGGCTGGAATTTGTTCTGACACCGCTCAACAGAAAAGTTATGTGCTTGCCTGGGACGATACCCACGTAAACCCCTATTTCGTCTAAGTTCACGGCTAATCGTGGATTTGTGAACACAAACTACTTCCGCAGTCTCCGTTTGGTTCAATCCCGCTTTCATTAATGCCTGTATCTGATATCGTTGCTCTCGGGTTAACTGTGTGTAGTATCGCATATATGCCTCTCATTCTTGCCGGAACGAAAGGTTGCGATGCTACCGCAGCTTAACCTGTACGCCGACAGATGAGTTGCACTTACAACTTGAATTCACGATCTATTAGACGCGAGATTATTGACATAAAAAACATATTAGGAAATGGCATTGATCAATTCGATTTTGATAAGGCGACGGAACGACACAAGGCTAGGTTGGATATTTTGCAAGAAGAAAATTTGACGTATGTATCAAACACCTTTGAATTAATCTTGAGCTCAGGAGATTTACCTGGTTTCTCCGTCAAGGGAATAATTGATTACCCAATTATACAGATACTGGAAAGCTCCCCCTGACAGATCTATTTGTTGGTTAACGGCTAGCTTATCGCATATTCACGATGACGAATTCCGCCGCTACCAACCAATAGGTTTCAGGTTGCTCTAACGTTTCATTTATTTGATTTTTTTTTGGCTAAGGTAATTGGCGCAAGATTAGCTGGATATCTGGGTTCGCCGCTGTATTAACTTGTGCACAGCCAGGCTGAATTTAGGGTGTGCTTGCAGCAAGACAATATGTGGTTCCATATTGGTCCTAAATGGTGTATATTGCTCCATTCGTTAGGAGTTGTAGACGTGGCCGTTAATGTGAAACTTTCCGATAACTTGGTTTTTGAAGCCAAACGCTTTGGCGCAATCTACCATCGCTCACTGCCCAAGCAGATCGAATACTGGTCTCAAATGGGAAAGATTGCCGAGGAAAACCCTGACCTGCCATTCTCGGTGATCAAGGATATACTGATCGCCCGTGAGGAAGACGCAATTGAAGATTATGTCTTTGACTGATGACGCGGATCCTTCAGACACCGACCTTTAAACGGGCGATGAAGCGCCTTTCCAAGCAGCAGAAGCAGGAGCTCGACGAAGCTGTACGTGTCATAGCTGAGGATCCAAGTATTGGCGAAATCAAAGTGGGAGATTTGGCTGGTGTGCGGACCCACAAGTTCAAAATGAACCGTCAACTGACGCTGCTTGCCTACGAATTTTCCCAAACGGATGACGTCATCAAGCTGCTAGCGCTTGGCAGCCACGAGAACTTCTACAGAGACCTCAAACGTTAACCGTCTTTTTAGAGATCAATCATTAATCATTTTGCTATTAGAGCAATTTCGAATTGTTTTGGCGCATAAATAACCATGAAGATCCCAAAACACCCCGGCAAGCTTCTTAAAGACGAGATTGAAGCTCGCGACCTGAGCGCAAGCAAACTTGCTATGGCGCTCGGCGTTCCGGCAAACAGGATAACCGATATCGTACGTGAACGGCGAAATGTCACTGCCGAAACAGCCTTGAGACTGTCACGATATTTCGGAAATTCCCCAGAGTTCTGGTTGCGCTTGCAAATCAGGCACGACCTCGGGAAAGTTAACGCTGAACAGGGTGCAGAAATCCGCCGTACCGTAAAAAAAGTAGCGTAACAACTCTAGCCCTATAGACAATCGCTGCCTATTTGGCGGCATCTTTTCTGTCGTTACCGACGCCTCTATATCGGCCCCAGCAATCTAACGCTCGTCGCGCTTTCTCAGCCTGACTCCCGCGCCACCGCCGTTTTCATCGATGAAAATGATGCCTTCATCTTCAAATGCGCGCCTGATTTTACTGAGCGTGCTTGCAAGAGCGTCCGAGCCGTTCTCGTAACGGCTCACGGTATTAGCAACCACACCCGCTCTTTCTGATAGCGCTTTCACGCTCCAGCCTAGGGCGCCGCGGGCCATCCTTACTTGCTCTCTTGTAACCATGCACAGCCTAAGCCCCAAAATAAATATTGAATGACAAGCCTTTAAAGTGTATATTCAACACTTGTGGTCACCTATACACACCTTAGACATCATTTTTCACAACTTTAATGCTATCAATTTGGCTTTATCGAAACCTTCAATCCAATTTTATCAGACAAGGCGAAAATATTATGAACACCCCCATCATGCTCGAACTGCAACTCCACGAATACCTCCGGGAACAGCTCATCGACGAGTACTCGGACATCGACGAAGAGACGCTGCACGACACCCTCGAAGGCATGACCAACCTGCATGAAAAATTGGCCGCCGTGATTCGCTCCCAGCAACATGATAGCGATATATCAAAAGCCCTCAAAGAACGAATTGCCCTCATGCGGGATCGATTGAAGCGGTTCGAGCAGAAGGTCGATAAGAAACGGGAACTGGTGACCTACGTCATGGAGTGCGCCGATATCCGGAAACTCAATGAACCGGACTTCTCCGCCTCTCTCAGGCTGGTGCCGCCGTCCCTGCAGGTGATCGATGAGTCCGTCGTCCCCGACGAGTTCTGGAGCCCACAGCCGCCGAAGCTCGATCGTCAGGCTTTACTGGCACAACTCAAGGCCGACCAGTGTGTTCCCGGTGTTTCCCTGAACAACGGCGCCCAGACCGTTTCGATCAGGACAAAATGATGCCTTTCAGCAAAGCCCAGAACAAGGCCCTGGCCGCCAAACTTAGTGCCAGTCATGTCAAGACCCGCATCAAGGACGGCGTGACGCTTTCCTATATCGAGGGCTGGCACGCTATTGCCGAGGCCAATCGGATCTTCGGCTTTGATGGTTGGAACCGGGAAACGGTGAGGGCGGAGTGCGTCTGGCAGGGCTGGAACAATGGCAAGAACGCCTGCTCCTACACGGCACGGGTCCGTGTCAGTGTCCGGGCGGGGGACAATATCATCTGCCGCGAGGGCTGTGGTTCGGGAAGCGGGTTCGGGACGACGCCCGGTGAGGCCCATGATAAGGCGCTGAAAGAGGCGGAAACCGATGCCATGAAGCGGGCCCTGTCGACCTTCGGCAATCCCTTTGGCCTGGCGCTCTATGACAAGGAGCAGAAGTGCGTCCGACAGTCCCGATCAAAACCAGCCGGAAAGTCGCTTTTATGGACGGTTTTCAATCCAGACGGCAAGAAGATCAGCGAGAGTAGGGACCCGGTCGATTTCTGCTCCTCGATGAAGCAGCACCTGGAATCAATTCAGGACCCCTCAGAGTTTATGGCCTTCTGGCAAAAGAACCAGGAAACCGTGGTGAAGCTCCGGGAATTCCTGCCCAATCTCAAAACCGAGCAGGGGCGCCATTATGGGGAAATTCTCGGTTCGATCTACACGGTCCGTCTGCAGGAGTTCGCGGCCAGAAAATCTGAAGCCACGAAGATTGCCGATAACGAAAGCCATGTTGAGGCGAGCGGAGCTGTGGAGAACGCTGAAAAAATTGCCGGCCCGTTAACTCCCGTTCCTGAACCCATAGCGCCGGTCACTTCCGGTGCTAAACCGATTGCGCCCTACTGTAAACGTATTCGCAACAAGGAGCATCTTCGCTTCGTCGCCTCACGGAGTTGCCTGATCTGCGGGCGAACGCCCTGCCACGCCCATCACATCAAGTTTGCACAGCCCCGTGCCATGGCCAGAAAAGTCAGCGATGAATGGGTCGTGCCACTCTGCTATATCCATCATCGCGCCCTTCATGATCGAGGAGATGAAAAGGCCTGGTGGAATCAGAATAAGATCGATCCCTTAAAAGAGGCCGATCGATTGTGGTCAGAAACACAGAATGGGCCGGCTACAAAAGTTAGCGCTTGAAAAATCTGCTCAGCGCTATGTGTAAGCACGAATGATGGCTCTGCCATTCGCACTATTATGGGGTTTAACAATAAATCGCCGTATCGCCGTCGTAGGCGGTTACGTACCACGCCTTTTCAACTTGCAGGGGGCTGGGCAGGCCCGCTTGCTGAACAAAATCCGGGTCCGCATTGCCATGCCTTCGGCGCCAAAATGCCACCGCAGGCTTGCGGCAGAACGACAGACGAGCAGGCGGTTGGTCTCGTTTCTCTTGCGCCGCCACAGGCCGTCAAAGTCATCTCCGGTTTGGCCGGTCTCGATCAAGTCAATGTTACCGGAACGACCTTGTGGCGGATGCCCCGCAGTCGACCGCCGCCGCCAAAATGGCTGCTGAATTAGGCATAGATACGACCCTGCTGTTTGTCGTTGCAGGTGCGGCCGGCGGCGGAGTCTGCTTTTGCGTCGCTCATCCCATGCACACCGCGAGGGGGTCGCAGAAGGAATCCAAACCGGCGATGGCGGCCCGGCCCATGGCCAGAATGGCTTCTTCCGACGAGCCGCCGATATGCGGTGTCACCAAAAAGTTGGGCAGGCCCAGAAGCAAGTCATCTTGCGGCGGTTCGGTGGCGAACACATCGAAGCCCGCCGCCGCCAATTGACCCTCGGACAACATGGTCGCCAATGCGGCTTCGTCGACCAGCCCGCCGCGCGCCAGATTAATCAGCACGGCGTCACTTTTCATCAACGCCAGCCGTTCGGCAGACAGGATATTGCGGGTGCTGGCATCCAGCGGCGTGTGAATACTCACCACATCGGAATCCTTAAGCAGCGTTTCCAGGTCCACCGGGCGCACGCCAAATTCCTCATAAAAAGCTGCGTAGTCCTTGATGTCATGGGCCAGCACCCCGCAGCCGAAGGGTTGCAGCATCCGGACCAGGTCCTTGCCGACATGGCCGCAGCCGATGATGCCGACAGTCTTGCCCGACAGCTGGCGCCCGACATGTTGCCGCCAGGTGCCGTGCAAAACTTCACGCTGGGCGGCGGGAACATGGCGCAGCAGGCCGATGGCGAACGAGATCGCCAGTTCGGACACCGAACGCCGGTTGACGCCGCCGGTCCAACCCAGCTTGACGCCGCGTTTGCTCATGGCGTCCAGGTCGATCATATCCATGCCGACCCCGTACTTGCCGATCACCTTGAGTTCCGGCAGGGCAGCGAATACCACATCGTCGAGAATTTCCAGCGCCGTGATCGCCTTGTCGTGGCCTTTAAGGAAAGCCACCAACGCCGCACCAACCAATTGCACGCCGTCGTCGTTGAAGGTGGTTTGGGGATAGCGCGCCAAAAGTTCGGCACGCAGAATTGGGTGGCGGGAAAACGAACGCGAGGTAACGGCGACGCGGGTCATGCGGCGCGGACCTTTTCCAGATATTCGGCGCAAAGCCCCCGGAAATTATCGTCTGCGGCATAATTATCCTTGAACACGCGGCCCTGTTTATCGGGCAGGATCAAACCGACGGACCCGGTGCCAATATTTTTTTTGTCTTTGGACAGGGCATCGAGGAACGAACCCTGCGGCACCGGGGTGGTCTCGTAGCCTTTGAAGTTGGCCGCCAGGCTTGGATGCATGCGGTCAAAGTTTTTCGCCGTGCCGACGTCGATTTTTGCCGAAATCCAGTTGGCCATATCCATGCCGATGGTCACGGCGATACCGTGGGGGATGCCGAATTCCGTCGCCGCCTCTATGGCGTGGCCAAAGGAATGGCCGTAATTGAAAATATTGCGCGGACCCTGGTCGAATTCATCTTTTTCGATGTAGCCCTGTTTGACCAGCAGCGAGCGGCGAATATATTTTTCCATCACCGCCGGGTCGGTGAACAGGGCATCGTAATCAGCCGCGATGGCATCGAAACTGTCTGGCCCGTCGATGACTTGAACCTTGAGCATCTCGCCGACCCCGGAATGGATGTCGCGGGTGTCCAGGGTATCGAGGAAGCGGGTGTCGATGACGACATTTTTCGGCGGCGTAAAGGTGCCCAGGATGTTCTTGGTGTCGCCGCAATTGATCGAGCTTTTCGACCCGATGCAGCTGTCGGCCTGGGCCAGCAGGGTGGTCGGGTAAAAACGCCACTCAACGCCCCGCAACAGGGTGGCGGCGAGAAAGCACGTGATGTCCTGAATGATGCCGCCACCGATGGCGATCAGCACCTGATCGCGGCGCAGTTGGCGGTCGACCAGGTGGGCCACGTAGGCTGGAAATTTGTCCAGCGACTTGTTGGTTTCAAGGGCCTGTATCAGCAGAACGGAAGGGTGGGCGAGGATCGCCGCCATCTGCGACCCGTAAAGTTCAGCCACCCGTTGATCTATAATGAAGTGAGCATCGGCGGGAATCTCGGTGTTGAGCTTCGTCAGGCCGTCGCGGTCGAACGTCGCCTCGTAAGGCCCCTTGTGGGATTGAATGGTCAAGCTGTCGGACACAGTGTTTTCCTTACCAGCAATTAGACGCGCGTGAAGCCGCCGTCGATGGCGATGTTTTGACCGGAAATATAGGTGTTTTCAGGTCCGCCCAGAAAGGCCACAAAATTGGCGATCTCTTCGGGTTTTCCCAGCCGCCCGACCGGCACCTGGGTCGCCAGGTCCGCCATGCCATCGGGGCCGAGAACCGTACGGGTCAGTTCCGTATCGATGAAACCCGGGGCGACGCAATTGGCCAGGATGCCGTGTTCGGCGACTTCGGCGGCCAGCGCCGCCGTCATGCCATCGATGGCGAACTTGGATGTGGCATAGGCGCCGCGATGTTCCTTGGCAATTTTGCCCCAGATGGAACTGATATTGATGATCCGCCCCCAGCCCTTGTCTTTCATGCCCGGCACCACGGCCCGGCACAACAGGAACGGGCCATGCACGTTGACCCGTTGAATACGGTCGAAATCATCCGCATCGATTTCGGCGAACGGGCCTATTTTGTTGATGCCGGCGTTGTTGACCAAAATGTCGACACCCAAATTCGCCACCCGGTCGGCGAAGACTTGCGTCGCCGCCGTATCGGTGAAATCGACGGCCAGATACTCGCTGCCATCCGGCCCCTTGCCATCGGGTTTCGTTCCCGTGGCGATGACCCGCGCGCCCAGGCTTAAAAATTTGTTGGCGACGGCTTCGCCGATACCGCGTGTCGCCCCGGTCACCAGAACCGTTTTGCCCTTCAAGCTATCCATCATTTTTCCACCACGATATTCCATGCGAACCCAAGATAACGCCCCAGCCACAATTCCGTTTTTGTCTCCGCGAAGAAGGGCGCGCCGTAAACGTAAATTCCACCGTCATGTGCTTTATAGCCCATAAAGCTCATCACCGCGTTACGGATTTGCGTCAGGCGCGGCACGGCGAAATTGTCAAACTGGAAGCTGTTCTTGCGCAAGCTGTGAATCTTGAAGCCCTTAAACAAATGCCGCATTTGCCGCTTCGAATAGACCCGGGTGTAGGGGTTTTTGGTTTCCCCGTGCTTGGGCTTGCCTTCAGTCAGGCGGCCGACCCATTCGGCTTCCGGCCAGCGAAACATTTCTCCGGTGATAATGGCGCGGGGAACGATGTTGAGCCAGTAGGTGGTCGAATGACGCGAATACAACATGATCACCGCCTTGCCACCCGGCTTCAGCACCCGATAGACCTCGGCGATGCAGGTGTCGGTATTTTCCGAATGATGCAGCACCCCATTGGAATAGACGATGTCGAAGCTGTCGTCGCGAAATGGCAAGTTTTCGCCATCGGCCTGATAAGCCCGGCCTTCGCCACCCTCGATCAGGGCCAGCTTGCGCGCCGTGGCGGCGACCCGTTCGGCGGTTAAATCAACGGCCACCATGGACGCGCCGTGTTTCTTGAAAACAGCCGAATGCGCCCCGCCGCCGGGGCCAATTTCAAGGACCCGTTTGCCCTGCAAATCATCCAGGGGCATTTCTTCGACCGCCAGCAATTGCCGTTTTTCGAACAAGTCTTCGACCAAGGCCATGTTGGCGGCCATGGTTTGGGGGGTCGCGTCGTCTTCGTGGCCCTCGTAAAGCTGGCGGTAAAGATCGCCCCACCATTTCTGGATATTGGCTTTTTCGGCGGTGTCGGATGATCGCGCCAGCAAAACACCCGAGCCCTTGTCGGGGTCGGCGGCGAACCTAGCGGCGCAGGCCGTGCAGTAAAAGCCGTCTTTCCCGGTCAGTTCGAGTTCGGTCGCAGCGCATTCCGGGCAGCGCAGGATTTCCCGGGCATCGCGTTCTAAAAGGCAGGAAGCCGTCATCAACCCGCACCGCTGTAAAAAGCGACGACGCACCAGATTTCATCGGCGCTGTTATTCATAAGCAGCAGGGTCAAGCACACGAAGTTGAAGGTTATGGCCCAGGCGACGACGGTCAACACCGGGTTCGTATCGGCTTTTTTCTTGCCCGTCTTGCCAAACATCGACTTGAGGGTCGCCCCCCACAGCGCCACGATCAACACCGCCAGGCCGTGCAGGATGCCGAAGATAAAGAATTCTATGGTGGTGCCGTGCCAGGCCCCGACGGTGACGAAGGTAACGATAACGGCGACGGCGAGGCCAAAATTCTGATACGGGCGGGGCAACTTGCGATGGACCGCCATATTCAACGGCATGAAAATGTAATCGCGAATCCAGTGACTGAACGACAGATGCCAGCGACCCCAGAAATCCTGAATATTTCGCGCCAGATAGGGCCTGTTGAAATTTTCCGGCAGGGTATTCATGCCGCACAACCGGGCCAGTGCGATAACCAGATCGGTGTAGCCGGAAAAGTTCAGATACAAATAAACAGGAAACGCATACAGCACCACGACGCCATCTAACACGGTCGCATCGGCCTCTGCCAAATACAGTATGTTTGCAGGTTGCAAAAAGATCGGGGCGATCAGGAAGGCCTTCAAGGCCCCGTTGACCCCACGATGCAGCGCCGCCAGTACGGCGTCCAGTTCGGGGCGGCCAATGTTTTGCAAGCCTTCGCAAAATGCCGGATACCGCTGAATCGGCCCGGCCAGCAGAGTCCAGAAAGAAAGGGTATAAACCAGATACCGTGGAAGCGTCAGGGGCAGGTTCGGGTAGTTCCCGGCCTCGATGATCAGGTGCAACTGCCTAAATAACAGGTAGGACAAACCAATGATGGTCACCGGGTGATCCCAGAATTGTAACCCTTCGAATCCGGTATAGCCCTTGACGATGACGAAAAAGCAAACCTGCCAAACGATCAGCCCGGTGATCGGCCACAAACTATCGATGCGGTCATTGTTCCACAATCGGCGGATCAGAAAATAAGGCGGGATCAGAAACAGGAACAGGAATCCGGCGGCCCACACGTCCAGCCAGGTCGCCAGGAAAACGGCGCTGGCCGCGACCATCCAGGGCAGGAACATCCTTCGCCACGACGACCAGGCAACCAGTACTGAGCCGGCGGCTAGGCCGGCGAAGCCGATGCTGTCGGCCGAAAAAGGTAGAAGGTCGGATATCATCGAGCCTTAGTCGCTCCCGCCAGAAGTAATCCAGTCGGCGATGGTATCGGCGAAAATGGCATGGCCCTTACGATTATAGTGGCTGTCATTGTAAAAAATTAGCTGCGGATCGTTGGCGGCCCTTAAAGGCGTAAGCACATCAACCACGAAAATGCCCCGGGCTTCGAGCGCCGCCTTGAGAGCATCATAGGGTTGGGCGGCATCCTGGGTTTCCGGCGCCAGATTGAAATAGGCCATAAATTTTGCCATACGCGACGGATAGAGGTGATGATGTTCCGGCAGAAGCACGACGGCGAACCGGGCGTTGAATTCCTCCTGCACTTTCTTCTTTATCGTCAGGTACTCGTCCGCCCAGATAGCGGCGGCGGCCTCGACATCGGATCGCCTGGATTTGTCTAACATCAAGTTTAGGCCCCGGTACTGGATGTCGATGTCCTGGACAAATCCTTTGTCTTTCAGCCAGTCCCGAAGCGCCGGAACGGCGATCATCTGGCTTTTGACATAACCATACAGCGCCACATTGCGCAGCAGGATCGACTTGATGCCAAGAAAGGCGAAGGCTTCAAGCCGCGTCGCAACGCCTAGTCGCTCGAAAAACGTGCTCGCGGGGCCTTGCTTTTTCACCTGCTCTTCCTCTGTCTGCGAAAAAGCATCGGGATCGATGAGGTCGTAATTCATGGAAGAGACCAGAAGAACGGCTTTCGGACGGGCGCCCAATTCCGCCATCTTGTTGATGATCTGCAGGTCCTTTGGCAAATCAAGCCCCAGCCCCGCCATGTTGGCGACGGGCAGCTTTCTGGCGTCCAACAACCCCGTAAAGGCTTCATCGTCATTAAGGCCGATTGCAAATGTGTTGGAATCTCCGAAAATCCAGGTCCCTGCCAAATCTTCTTCGAAGCCTTCCCGCCGATCCCGAAAGCCATACTTGTTGGTGGTGTTGACCACATTATAATTGGCCGGGCTAAAGCGCCGCAAATTCAGATTAGGTTCGTTGAATACGCCGAAATAGGGATTGTTGCCAATCGATCGCGGCGACAGGCCGACCCATTCGGGGAACAAGATGGTGCGGGTTGTCAGTTCCAGCGCGGCGAAAACCACAAATCCTGCGAGACCGAAAACGATGACGCTCCACAGGGTTTTGCCAAATACACTCATCCTAGAACTGCTGATAGGCGATCACCGCCACTTCCCTGGAAGACAGCGCGAGCACAAGGAAAACGGTGAGCTTGATAATGAACCACGCCAGTGAGACTGAATTTCTCATTTATTGACCCGCAGGGGGACGTCGATTTCCGTGAACAATGCCAGGTCGAGCCGCCACAGAAAGGCGCCATCGTCCTGTTGCTCGAGAAATTCGAACCCGAGTTTCTGATAGTGATCCTTGATTAGTTCATTCCGCGGCGTCGGGATATATAGGCCGTTGAGGAACCGCGCGCCTTCGGTCTTTGCCGCCAGGGCGATGGTGTTGAGCAGGGCTTCTTCGACCCGCCGCCCGAGAACCCGGCAGCTCATCAACCAGGTGTCGATTTCCCACACTTCATCCCTGACCTGGCAAATGACGATACAGATAATGCCGTTGTCGCCGAAGCTGTCTTCCAGGCGGGCCTGGAAGGTCCGCGTTTTTTCGTCTGCCTCGAAATCGGCAATCTGCTGTTCGGTGTATCTTCTGGTTGTCAGGTTGAACTGATTGGATTTGTTGACCAGTTGGGTGATTCTGGGCCGGGCGATATCGTCAAAAGGTTTTACGGTCAGCACCATATCCAACGAGCCCAGGTAATCCCCCAGATCTCGCGACTTCGACTTGACTTCCAGCCGTTTGGCATTGGCCTGATACTGGGCCACCCGGTCGCCATCCTCGCTGGAAAACGAAATCGCGTCGAAATAGCCGGCGGCGGCCAGAATGCGCGGATAAAACGCCGGATCGCCGGGGATTTCCGGCACCGCGACATCGGGCAAGGCGGCGCGAACCTGGGCCCGTTCGGCCGGGTTGTCATCCAAAAAGACCAGGCTATCGAGACCCAGATTCAATTCGGCGGCAATGGCTTCGATATTGCTGGCCTTGTCTTCCCAGTTGGCCTGAAAGACGGTGATGTGTTCTTCCTTGAGCAACATTTCCGGATGCTCCCGAAATGGCTGTCTGGCGATTTCGTCGGTATTCTTGGAACACACGGCGAGCATGATTCCACGGTCCCGCAAGGTTAGCGCCATGCGCTGCACGGCTAAAAAAGCCTCACCCGCCGGGTCGCCCTGCCCTAGTACGATGCCGTCTAAGCCATCATCGCCGATAACACCGCCCCAAATTGTATTGTCCAGATCCAGGATCAGGCAACGGCGGCTCTTGCCCTTTACCGCGCCCAGCAATCGACCGACATAATCGGCGTAAAGCGGCAGGCAGGTTTGGGCGAAGGGCAGCTTGGCCAGATACCACTGGACCGGGTCGTGCCATTTGTCCAACCCCGCCGTCGCGGCGATTACCGCGACATCCAGAAGCACCTGCGAACCTTGCTCAACCATCTGAAGCAACCCTGCATTGAATGATTCAATCCGGGCCCGGGGCGACGGCCCGTACAGGGAATCAAAATTGCCGAACAGTGGTTCCGGCACGGCTGCAAGTGTCTGCACAATAATCAGGGCGCCACAGGTTTCACTGATCGCCTGACAGATCGCCTCGACATGAGCCAGGGCTTCATCGGCATTTTTCCCCAAGGGCAGTTCCCGGTGGTCGAGGGCCAGAAGCACCACATCGGGTTTGCCTTGGTAAAGCTTGGAATTTGCATCGAAAGCCTGCTGGGCGACCATGCCGAAGGGTACATCCACCAAGTCCACGGCGATGCCGTGGCGCAGGGCGCTGACGGCGATGGCCGACGTCATGAAATCTGTCGTGCCATTGCTTAATGTCGCGAGACGCAAAGGGCTCAACGGCGAAAAATCTTCGATGCGCGCCATCGCCTTGTGCAATCGGGTCATCTGGTTGAGGTTAAGCGCAAGTCCTGACAGGGACCTTAAATCGCCACCGCTGGCGACGCCGCCGCCCAACGCGTCGCAGCGGGCCTTGAAATCTTCCGGCGGCGGCAACAACCAGGGCAGGTCAATCAGTGCCATTTTCATGGCGATTCCTGTTCCATAAGCAGCGGCAAGATTTCTGCGGCGATCTCGTCGGGGGTGCTAAACCGCCCTTCGGGTCGCTTGCTCCGCTCGATTTCCAGGTAACGCGCATCAAACGCGTTCAGCATGTTCGTTTCCATGAAACCGGGCGCCACTTCGGCGCAGCGCAGCCAGTTGAATTCCGCCGCCGCCGCCTTCAACACACCGCGCAGGCCGTACTTGGCGATGACATAGGCGCCCATGTTCGAACTCGCCGCCTCTTCCGCGCCGCCCATGGCCGACGTCAGCACCGCCACCACCGTTCCTGACTTGCGCGGCCGAAAGCATCCCTTGATGACCCCGGCGAGAAGATGTTGCACACCGGCGACATTGACCTGCCATTGATCGTTCAGGTCGGCTTCGGAAATTTTGGTGAAGGGGCCGATGACCGGTGGCGGCGAGGCACAGAGCACCAGCCCGCACAACGGCGTCGACAGGTTTTTCAATTCCGCGATCGCCGCATCGATGGACTCCCGGCGGCTCATGTCGAGCTCCAGGGCCAGTCCGTTGGTCGCCTCGGCCAGGCTTTCCGCCGCCGCGCGCCCGGAACGATATCCGATGATCGGCATCAAACCGGCATCGGACAACCGACAACACACGGCCTGACCCAAACCACCGGTGCCACCGCTGACCAGAACCGCACTCACTGGACCACGACCTCGGCGCTGCCCTTGGCGATGATGGTGCGGTCGCCCGCGAACACCTTCAGCGCCAGCTTTAACATGCGAACCGCATCGGATTTTGTTTGCACGACAGCCTGCAATTGCGCGCTTTCCCCCACCATCAGCGGCTTGTGGAAATCCATCTTCAGGCCCGTCCACAGGCAATCCCGTCCCGGCAGGTGCATGCCGACCAGTCGCGAGACCTGGGCGACCAGCAATGCTCCATAGACCACCGGCCCGTCGAAGCCCTTGGTGCGGGCGAAGGCTGAATCCCGATGCAGGGGATTATGATCCCCGGACAGGGCGGCGAAGGCGGTCATATCTTCGGCACTGACGGCAAAGGTGAGCGCGACCTCCATGCCCTCATGGATGTCGTCCCAGGCCAGAATTTTCGCTTGATCTTCTATCGGACGTTCCATTCTTTATGTTTCTGTCTGGCCCTGATCCCGGCCATCTTCTAGTATCCCAGCGCTATAAGTACTGGAACTGTTAGGTAAAATTCAATGCGTTTCCCCGAATATCCACAGCTATCGGCGTTAACAGGGGCAATCCTTGCGACATGGCCGCAACACGAGGCCTTTATAGCGAAGCGCTTCGCAGAGCGCGAACCGGCGCATTTGGCGCTGGCAGAAAAGCTTTCCGACATGATTTGCACCCTTGCCGAAGGGCAATGGTCGGCCCTGGCCGCCGATTATCGCTGGACCTGTGAAATGCTGCTGGAAGAAGAATTGCATTTTCGCCGTTCGGGCGCATATCGGTACGCCACCTTCGCCGAGGCCGAGGCCTTGGTGTATTCCGATACCCCCCTGATGACCCGCTATATCAACGGGCTGCTGGTTACTCAGGTGCTGTGGGCCAACCACACCGGCGCCCTTAAGTTTTTTATCGAAAGTTTTCTGGGCCAAAGCAAGCCCGACTACCGCTTGTTAGAAATTGGTCCCGGCCATGGATTGTTTCTGTATTTCGCCGCCACCCAAACGGCCTTCGGTCACCTTGAAGCCTGGGATGTCAGCACCGCCAGCATCAATTCGACCCGCCATGCCCTGCAACGCCTGGGCGTAGATGAGCGGCTGACCCTGAAGCGATGCGATTTGTTTGACGGTGAAGCGCCGGATGCGCCCTTTGATTGCGCCGTCATGAGCGAAGTTCTGGAGCACCTGGAAAATCCGCTTGAGGCACTGGAGAAAGTCCGGGGCGTGCTATCCCCCGGTGGACGGATTTTCATCAACGCGCCGTGTAACAGTCCGGCCCCGGATCACATATATCTGTTTGAGACCCCGGAACAGATTTCCGACATGGTCGCCAAGGCCGGTTTTTCCGTGCTCGAAACAGCCATCTTTCCCTTGACCGGCTATACCGAGGAACGCGCCCGCAAGGCGAAACTGACACTATCGTGCGCGGTCATCGGGGAAGTTATTTAGGCGATCTTGGATTCGATCAAAGCCGCCATTTCACCGACATTTTTCAATTCGGTAATTTCGGTGATGGCAAAACGGATGTCGAAGGCTTCTTCGATGGCGACGATGACCCGGATGTGGCTCAGGCTATCCCATTCTTCCACCTCATTGGCGGTCAGTTCCGCGGTCGCGACGATGTCATCGTCATCGAACGTGTCGCGAAAAATTTCGGTCAGCTTGCTATAGATATCCATGCCGTCTCCGTTGGTGTTAAAGGGTGATTTGCCATTTATCCCGCCACACGGGGTCGGCCTGATAAATGCGATAGACGTGTTCCATGGTGCTTAGGGCATCTTGTGATGAACCGTTGAGCACCGGCGTGTCGCCCACAATGCAATCGGCGAATTCGGCGATTTCATCGGCCCAGGAAGTGTCGACGGTGTAGTCGGTCGTGACTTCCCGGGGGTCGCCGCGATCCTCGGCGTCGGGATAGACCACGGTCAGGGTTTCCGCCCCGTAACTTTTGGAACTGGAAAGAATTCCCGACAGCATCAGGCCGCCTTTTTCCAAGGTTATTTCCAGCCGGAAGCTGTGCCGCCATTGGGTGGCGGTGGAATGCAACATGGCCACCACGCCCCTATCGGATCGCATCAGGGCATAGGCGTTGTCTTCCACGTCGTGGCCCCAGAAATCGTTGGTGACATAGCTGTGCACGTCGTGGAATTCGCCGCCAAACAATCGCATCAGGTCGACCATGTGGATACCCTGATCGAGCAGGATGCCGCCGCCGGCGGTTTCCCGGTGGGCCCGCCAATTGGAATCCGAATCATAACTGATGAATTTGGATTTGCCGTAAACGCCGCGCAGGTTCAACACCTTGCCCATGTCGCCGGATTGCATGACCTTAAGAGCGTCGCGAACGGAATCATGATAGCGGTGGTTGAAGCCGTATTTAAGTTTCAAGGCGGGATGCTTCGCTTCGACTTGGCGTACTTGCCGAATGTCGTCCACCGTGCGCCCCGGCGGTTTTTCGCAAAACACATGCAGGCCTTTTTCCAGGCCCGCCATGGTCACTTCCGGGGCTAAATCGTTGGTCAGGCAAACGAACAAGACGTCCAGGTCTTCGGCGAGCAATTGCGGGTAGGTGACGTGCGTGCGCACCCCGTCAATGTGAGCACCTTCATCAGTGAAGGTGCGGTCGCAAACGGCGACCACTTCCATATCCGGATGGGCGTCGATGAAGTGACGGCGGCGCTGGCCGACGACACCGTATCCGGCAATGCCGACCCGGAGCTTTTTCTCACTCATGAAACAGGGAAGTCCTTGAGATATCGGTGTGTCATAGGATCACCGGCCAGCACCTTTTCGGCACGCGCCAATTCGGCCGGGGTGTCGATGCCGATGGTTTCGGTCTCGGTCGTTACCACGTGCAACGGCAGGCCGTGTTCCAGGACCCGCAGCATGTCGACGGATTCGATAATTTCCAGCGGCGTTTGCGGCAGGCTGGAAAACTGGTGCAGGAAGGCCGCCTTGAAAGCGATGATGCCGGTTTGCTGGTACATGGGCGGGTTGTCGGTGCGGGCGCGCGAGGGAATGGGGGCGCGGGAAAATAACAGGGCGCGACCGGCGGTATCAAACACCGCCTTGACCGTATTGGGATCGTCGTGGTCTTCGGTTCGATACAGCCGGGAAACCAGGTTGATCACCGGCGAGCCGGTGGTCTCGTATACCGCGACCATTTCGGCCAGCATTTCCGCGCTGACCAGAATTTCATCGCCCTGAACCATGACCACCAGGTCATCGTCGGCCAGGCCCAAATCCAGATTGGCGATGGCTTCTTCGACCCGGTCGGTGCAGCGTTCGTGGCTGTCTTTGGTCATCACCGCCGCGCCATGGTCTTCACTCACGGCGTTAAAAATAGCCGCATCACAGGTCGCCACCACCACCTGATCGAAACCGTCATAAAGTTGGCAGCGGCGCAGGATGTGCAGGATCATCGGCAGGCCCAGCAGCTTTTCCATGGGTTTGCCGGGAAAGCGGGTGGCCGCCATGCGGGCCGGAATAATACAAACGACGCGCATCATTCAATGCCGTCCAGCGGGTTCCCCAAAGCGCTGCGCAGGGCTATTAAATCCGTGGCGTAGGCGATCATAAGGAATCCTTCGGCGACCCGGGCCTTGAGTTCGGCGGCATCGGGTTTGACCTGATGAATGCCAATGGCCTTGCCGTTGGCATCGCAGGCTTGCCGCACCTTGGCGACGGCGCCCTTGAAGGCATCCGTAGTTAAATCGCCGGGCGTTCCCAAATCGGCAGACAAATCATAAGGGCCAAGAAAAAGGCCATCGACATCTGCCATGGCGGCCAGCGAGGCGGCGGCTTCGACGCCTTTCAGGGTTTCGATCTGGGGAATCAGCAGGGGCCGGAAGTCCCGGTAGTAGGACTCAAATTCGTCGCCATAGGCGTTGCATCTGGACAGGCCCGCCCCGCGTTTTCCAGAATACAGGCAATGATCGACGAAGTCGGCGAAGTCAACGGCATCTTCGACCACCGGAATCAGCAACCCGACGGCCCCGGCGTCCAGCATACGGCGAGCCACGTAAGGATCGGCGGATGGCAGCCGGGCCAGGGCAGCGGTACCGTGGCGTTCGGCGGCGATGAAACAGGCTTCGGCCTGATCCAGGGTTAGGGTGCCGTGTTCCAGATCGACGGCCAGCCAGTGAAAACCGCACGACGCCATGGCCGCGGCGGCCTTGGCCGATCCAATTGTCTGCCAAGCACCGATGCAGGGCTTGCCAGCCTGCAGCCGGGCGCGCAAATCAACGGGCCGGGCCGGTTGGGGGGTTAAGGGGTCAGTCATGAAGTGTCAAAAGCTCCCGCCAAAGGTCCATCGCCACCGGGGCGAAGAAGGTTTCAGGGGCAACAATGCCCGGTTTTACCGGATTGTCCAAGGCCTCTCGCAAGGTCAAATTTGAAACGGCGGGGACATCCAGTTCGTCTGGTAAAATATCCATGGCGATGCGGTCTTCGGGCCTGAATCGCCAGGTCGGCAGCCCGGCCAAGGCGGCTTCCTGACCGACGGTGGTGGCCGCGAACAAAACCCCCGCCAGGCCCTCTTGATCGGCTAAATTCTTGTCGGTGCGTCGGAGCCGTTCGGACGGCTCGAAAATAAACGGCGACATGGGATGGTCTTTGATCAGGAAATCCCGATCCGTCAGCCCCCGGCAGGCGGCGATCATCTGGCTCGCAACGGCACCATCAAAGGGCAGGGCGACGAAGACCGGCCCGTGCGGATCGTGGGTCACCTTGGCGGTCGCGGTAAACCGCAAGGCGCCGCCAATGTGCAGGTTTTGCCGGGGCACACCCATGGTTATCAGGCGGTCCAGGGTCGCCTGTCCCGACGTCAAGATTTGGTCGGGCAGGCCCGCCACGCCATCGCCGTTGGATCCGGGGCCATAGTTGAGCATCTGCCGCCCGACCACGGAATGTTGATAGCCGATGGTCATAATGCCAAGGGCCTTGGCGCGACGGTGGAAGGCGCGTTCCCAGGAATGATTCTCCCAAGGCCAGGCGACCACCTTGGGGCGGGCGCATATAAGCCAGCTGGCCTGACAGTGATCCTGCCATGCCAGCAAAGCGCCTTGCCCGGTGCCGCCTTCCAAGGCGGCAGCGCGGCGCACCAGCCATTGGTAATTCCCATTGATTGTCGGTCGCCATTTATCAAACGGCAACAACAAGGCGCGACCGGGATTGCCGAAACCGTGCAGGCTGAATGAACGGCCGTCCTGTGCCAACTGCAAGGCTCTTGTCCTTGGACAATCCACATGCAACACCCGTTGCAGAGATGGCAATTTTTCCATCAAGTCGCCGAAATAGCCGTCGACCCCCGCAGCACTACTGCCCGGATGTCCGTAAACCAAAAGGGTCGCGGCATCGGTCTTGATCCGTCGCCTATGAAAGCGCAGGGCCAGCGAGGTGACACACAAGGTCAAGGCCGCCTTGGTCCGCGCCGCGTATCCCCTGATCCAGAGCCCTGCGGTTTTCGCTAACAGGCCCGGTGCGGAGCCAGCATCGACGCCGTCGAGATTTGCCAAATGGCGAAACACCCAGGGATCATCGCAGACCACCAGGGTCGTCTCTTTTTGCCCGGCCCAGTCCGTCACCAGCCGCGACCAGGCCATCATCAGGCCCATGTCGGAAACATTGGTGGCACAGCTTGGGGCGTGGGCCAGATGTGATGAAGCCTCGGCGCTCAAGGCGCGCCCCATCGCCAGCCAGTCATCGGATATGGCCGCAAACGCGACTTCCAAAGCCGCCCCCAAGTCGGGTAGTCGTTTTGCCGGATCAAGGCCGGCGCTCGGCGTGCCGGTGATGGCGGCCCAACGCTCAACGGTGGTGGGCAAATCGCGCGACGGGCGTAAAAGGACGGGCATGTATTAAGCCGGTCGCCTTGCCAAAATCCACATGTGCGAAGACTGCTTTTTTTCGACCAGAGCCGCTTGAAACGCCGCCCGTTCGGTCTCATCGGCATCCAAAAGAAGGTGGCGCAAATCGGCATCGCCGACCACGTCATCATCTTCTCGCAAGGCTCTGGCGACCATTTCCACATCCAGTTGGCCCGGTGTTTCGAAACTGACCATTTCAAGGCCGGCCCGTTCGAATAATGAGCGCGCGCCTTTTTGGCTGAGGAACGTCAGATGATGGGGCGGAGAAACGGCCTTGGCGCTTTCGCCCAACGTTTGAATATCGAAACCGTCGCCGCACAGACCGCTGACCAGGACGAGCCCGCCGGGTTTGGCGAGGGCGGCAAGATCGCGGATAAAAGGTTCGGGTTCGCCCAGATGTTCGATGACTTCGAAACTGACCACCAGGTCGCCGCCGTCCCGCCACGGCGTATCGGTTACAGCGTCTATGGCGAAGCCTTCGAAAGTTTCCAGCCCCTTGGCCCGGCATTCTGCGGCGGCGTCCCGACCGGGTTCGACCGCCCGCAAGGCCAACCCACCGTCCAGTCGCCGAATTTCTTCGAGAAACAATCCGACGCCGGCCCCGACATCGATGATGGTTTCAAGGGACGTGCCGAACGTTTGCGCCAATTCAAGGGCGCGCGCGGCCCGGGGCTTGAATATTTTTTCGCGGCGCGCTTCGGCCACGGCGGGGAAAAAGGTCTTGGCCCAATAGCGCGCCGAATCGCTGTCGCGGTAAAAATCCGCCATTTGTTCGGCGCCGGGGCGCGGGTTGGCGAACAAGGTACCGCAGGTTTCGCAAACCAGAATAGGGAAGCCGTTCTTGACGAATTTTTGCCTATGGATCGCGCCCCCGCAGCCCGGGCAATCACCCGTGGGCAAGGCTGCGGTGTCGGGAAAAAAGCGCGCGGCATCCTTGGCCGACAGCCGCAAGTATTCGGCCATCAGATGGTCAGGTCTGATTTCGGCTTCCCGCATTATCAGGAGGTCGGCTCTCTCATTGTGATAGCGGTTAAACCAGCAAACGCGCTAAGCCGAATGCCGGAACCCACGGAAGGATGCGTCCCGGTTTTTATAAAGATCATCCAGCTGCTTTTGCACGCGTTTGTGTGCCCCTTTGTGATAGTTGTCCAGCAACGCCGTATTAGCTTCATGCAGGGCTTCGTAATATTCCTCATCGGACAGTTCCGTGAAATTCACGCAAATAAGATCCGAATTCAGATGCTTGTTATCATAAAAGTCCGCAGGGCCTTCCAAAAGACCCTGTTCGATGGCGCGGTGATACAGCGGGGAGCCCGGATAAGGGGTTACCGGGCGGATTGTCCGCATTTGCGCAAAGTCATCATACTTCAGAAGGAAATCCACCGACTTTTTCAGGGATTCTTTGGTATCGGCGATGTTGCCAAAAAGCATGTTGAGACCCGGGCTGATACCGGCTTCCAGCGTCGCTTCGATACCCTTGACGACCTGATCGTCGCGCAGGCCCTTTTTCATGAATTTCAGGACCGTGTTGTCCATGGATTCGATGCCGTAGTTGATGAAAACACAGCCGTTTTCCTTCATCAACTGCAACAGTTCGAGCGAGCAGTAATTTAGCCGCCCGTTACAGTTCCATTTAACGTCCATACCCTTCTTGCGCCGTTTGGCGAAAGCCTCGCAGACTTTTTCCGTATGCTCGACCGACGTCATCAAAAGGTCGTCTTGGAACGAGATATAGGTGATGCCGAATTCCTTGTTGAGGAATTCGATTTCATCCATCAGGGCTTCGGGGTCGCGGGCCCGATACCCGGTGTCCATGCGGTAACAGAAAGTGCAGCGGAAAGTGCAGCCCCGGCCCGACATCAACGGCATGGCAAAATCGGCGGTCGTCGCGTTGGGGGGACGAAACAGCCGGTAATGTTGCATTTCAAACTTGTGGTAATCGGCGATTGGCAGGGTATCGAGATCTTCGATCTGGGCGCGGCGTTCGTTAACAATAACCTTGTCGCCTTCCCAATAGGCGACACCCGCCACATCCTTGAACGATCCTTTGTTTTCCAGGGTCGTCATAATTTCGGGCAGGGTCGTCTCACCCTCGCCCAGGCAAATCAGGTCGGCGCCGGTGCGGCCCATGAAAAATTCCGGTTCCGGCGTCGGGCCATAACCGCCCAGCATGTAGAAAGGCCGGTTCTTGGATGCATTTATGGCCTTGGACAACCCCATCAGGCGGGCGTACTGGGAATAGCCGGCGATAACGCTGATCATCACGGCGTCAAAATGATTATCGTCCAGATAGGTCTTAAGCTCTTCATCTCTATAATGATGAACGTCCTGGCTCCAGACGACAACGTCATGTCCCTCTTGCTTCAAAATCCCGGAAAGGGCACCCAAGCCCATGGGGAAAATATGGATATACGAATCATTATCGTAGACAACCATTAGTACGCGCATGAGGTCTCCTTACGGCACTGCCGCCATTTTGATGTTATTAGAACTACTATTTGGTGAGGGTCATACATCGATTCAAGAGCAATTTAAACAGGTTCCGTCGAAATTTCCGACATTTCAACCATTCGGCTGAAGTCCACATTATGGGCGGCCAGATCGGCGAAGGTTCCGGCTTCAACAATTCGCCCCTTATCCAAAAGGACAATAGTATCACAGTGACGCACCGTGCTCAGCCGATGGGCGATGATGATGATGGTTTTTTGGCCGGCCAGGCCATTAATGGCCGTGCTGATCTGCTTTTCCGTTTCGCCATCAAGGGCCGATGTCGCTTCGTCCATGACAAGAATTTCCGGATCACTATACAAGGCCCGGGCGATTCCGATGCGCTGGCGTTGGCCACCCGACAGTCGCGCGCCGCGTTCACCGACCACGGTGTCCAGGCCACCTGGCAAATCCCGAACCAATTCACTCAGTTGGGCCAATTGCAGCGCCTCCTTGATCTTGCCATCATCGATGTCTTCATCTGACAGGCCGAGCGCGATGTTGCGGCGCAGGGTGTCGTCGGTCAAGTAGATTTCCTGGGGGATATATCCAATTCGTCGCTGCCAACCGGGTAAATTGCTCAAGATATCCCGGCCATCGACAAGCAGGCGTCCGGCGCTGGGGCTCAGCAGGCCCAAAATGATATCGACCAGGCTGGTCTTGCCCGCCCCGGAGCGCCCGACAAAGGCCACGGACTGCCCCTTGATGATGGTAATGTTGACCCCTGAAAGGGCGGCCGCTTGCATCTCGGGATAGTGGAAGGAAACATCGTGCAGGCGCAGATCATTTGTGAACGGGATATCCGGCGCCGGGGTCTCGACCGCATCAGCTTCGCCGCTTCGCCCGGATTGGGAGTCATGGTAATCCCTGTGGATGATATTAACGGCGGCTGAGTTTTCTCGTAGCGTGTTCAAATTGGTGACGATCTTGCTGAACGCCGGCAACAGGCGCATGGCGGCGACACCGAACAGGCCCAAGGCCGGCAGCACGCTTTTTATGTCTTGCTGATTGACCACCACCAGGGTCGCCACCAGCAACAACATGCCGCCCATGGCGATCACTTCAAGGAACAGCCGGGGCACGTGTGATAGTGTCATCACCTTGGATAAAATCCGCGCCGATGCGAGACTCGGTCGGCCAAAGGCTTCGGCGAAAAACGTTTCCGCCCCCAGCAGTTTTGTCTCCTTGATAGAACCCAATGCCTGATTGGCCCACAGCATAGTTTCGCCGTCCAACCGAACGATTTTCTCGCCCCATGCCCGGACCCTGCCACCGATGGCGCGGTAAAATATGAAGGAGGACAATCCCATGACGCCGCCCATGATCAACGCCGCCTGGGGATTGGCCAACAGCAACACCGCGATGATTCCCACCGAAATAATTGTATCCATGGTCAATTGCAGCAGCGGCGCCAGGCCTTTGACAAACAACCGCATGGACTGGTTAATGGAATTGTGCACCAGTTCTGATGTGTTGCGTTGCAGGTGAAAGACGTAGGGCCTGCAAAGGTATTGGTGCAAAAACTTCTTTGCGAAAATGGCCCGCCGGTGTTGCACGAACCGTTGCTGGGCAAAAATAATCAATCCCAGTATCAGATTTTTGAAGACAAAGAACCCGAACAAGGAGAGACAGAAGGCCAAAACGAATGAGTTCGAATCGGCCCCGGCCAACCCGGAAACATAGTCGCCCAACACCGGCAAATCGGTCATCTCTCCGGGATTGATCAGAATGTGCAAAAGGGGAATGAACAGGCTCAGCCCTGCCATTTCGAGTATGGCCGCCACGAACATCAGCACGAACATCCAGATCAGGCCCCGGCGTGTCGAGCGATCCAGAAGAGAATAAATTTTGCTAATTTGGTCTATCATTTTAAATCACTGAATTTCCAAAAGATGACGCGTTGCCGATGCGCAAGCGTGATATCCGCCTGAAGCGATCAACCTGCTTATTGATATTCGTCTCGCGATTCGCCATTTACCCGCCAAAGAAACAAAGATTGCTTAGGCCGCGTCCTGCCGGTTTAAGAAAATACGCCTTGACGCGCCCTGAAGCCGGAATTAATGATCCACCGGACATGCCAGACTTGAAAATCCTTTGTATTATTCCTGCCCGTGGCGGCTCTCAAAGAGTCCCGGGGAAAAACCTTGCGCCTATTAACGGCAAGCCCCTGATCGCCTGGACCATCGAAGCGGCGCAATCCGCAAAGCTGGTGACCCGAATCATTGTATCGACGAACGACGACGAAATTGCCGACGTTTCATCCCGGCTTGGCGCCCAGGTGATCATCCGCCCCGCCGCCATAAGCGGACCCACCGACAACTCCGAATCCGCCCTGACACACGTACTGAGTCATCTGTTGGAAACGGAAGGCTACCAACCCGACCTGATCGTCTTTTTACAGGTCACATCTCCCCTGCGGCGTAGCGGTGACGTCGATGCGGCGATCAGCCAGTTGATCGCGGAAGATGCCGATTCCCTGCTTTCAGTGAGCCCCACGCCTGGGTTTATTTGGAAAGTAGAAGATACGGTGCCGGAGCCGATCAGCTTCGAGCTCAACAATCGTCCCCGCAGCCAGGAACTGGAAAACAAGTTCGTCATCGAAAATGGTTCAATATACGTTTTCAAGCCGTACCTTTTACTTGAACAGAATTGCCGGTTGGGAGGCAAAATAACGGCCTATTACCAGCTGCCGATTTCTTCCCTCGACATTGATCATCCGGAAGACCTGGCTCTTGTCGATGCGCTTATGCGCCAACCCGACTTATTCAGCTGATATCCCAAACCTTTCGATCATCAAAGAGAGAAGCCATCATCGACGACGATGTTTTGCCCATTGATTCGCCCGGATTGATCCGAAAGTAAAAACAGAAAAACGCCGCTCAGATCGTCGCCATCCAGCATTCCTTTGCCGCTGCAATGCTGGTTATAGCGTTCCAGAAACAAACTGGGCTCATCGTTCAATACGCCACCAGGGCTGATGCAGTTGACCCGGATATTTTTGCCCTTGAGATATTTCGCCAGATACCTGGTAAGATGGATGATCGAGGACTTGCTGAGGGCATACTCAATCTCCTTGGTCATCTGTGTGCCTTCATAAATTTCAAACCGCGGCGCCATGACGCCATATATCGACGAAAAGTTTATGATGTTACCCCCACCCTGGGCTTCGAAATAAGCCGCCGCCTTTTGGCAGACCAGGAAGGCGCCGCCCTGGTGCATGACCAGATTATTGCAGAAATCATCGTAGGTGACGTCTTCGAATTTCGCGCCGTAGCTATCCGACTTCGGGAAGGCGCAGTTGACGATGGCATCGAAAGGTTGGTCATTCCCGGTCTTCGTTTCGAACAAGGCCTCGACCGATTCCGGCTTGGTTATATCAACTGTCGTGCAGTGTAAACGTCGCCGAAGTTGCGCATCCAGATCAGAGAAATCTGCCTCTTTCATTGAACGCCCGGCGGCGACAACGTTGGCGCCGTTTTCCAGTGCCGCAACGGTCAGAGTGCGGCCGATCAATCCACCGGCACCGGCGATGATAATATTTTTTCCTGTTAGCATGCTCTTGGCTTTCCAATCTTATTTTCAGCGCTCGGCAAACTCTGAGCCTTTCTCGAAGCAGTCTTCCAATTTGTCGAGGGCCTGCCAAAAGCCTTCGCCGCCGTCTTTGTTTTGTTGTTCTTTGTATCGGTCATTTCAGCCCTGCACATAGGCACGTTTTACAAGGTTGTCCGCCGGTGACGGAAAAGGGTCAGAGAACACTTTGATTCAGGAAGGAGGTTGTCTTTACAAACTATTTTTCTTGCCAAGAATACCGTGTTTCAGTTTAAGTATTATTTCGTAAATTCCGACGCGCATGAGCAAGACTGCGGTTTTCACCTTCAGGCGCTGAACCTTTGCCGAATAAGAAGTGGCATAGTGTTCTTTTCGGAAAAATTCATTTTTTACCGCTTCATAATTTTTGGAATCGGCGACATATTTTTTTCTCGGGAAAGGCGCCCTTTCGAAAGAGCCCGGTAACGAATTCATCGCCGGCAATAAATTCAAACCCATTTGATTCGACGACCATTCTCAGGGTACCGAGACAATAATTGTAAGGGTGGGCGACTTGTGAAAATTTATATACTTCAAACAATGACTTGTTGAGAACGCCGATATTGCGAATTAACAAAACGCCATCATCCTTCAGGATATTGCGAATACTTGCCAATCCCTTCTCATAGTCATAAATATGTTCAAACACTTCCGTCAAATACACAATATCGAATTTTTGATCTGTTTTGAAGTTGTCGACCAAACCGCACTGAACATTCAGGCCGTGGGTATTGGCATAATCACACGCCCCCTGAAATGGCTCTACACCACCAACTTCCCAGCCGTTTAATTTGAATTGGCGCAGGGTGTATCCCTGATTGGCCCCAACATCAAAAACAGATTTTCGCTGGCTAAAATCCTGGTCATGCTGTTTTAGAAACGCAATTAGCTGGCTGTAATATCCGGTATTTGATTCCAATTTTGAAACATCTTCAAATTCAGAATCTTGCGTGCGATATAACCCTGATTCGTAAAAGGCATTATACGATTTTTGGTCGAGTCTCGGGTTATTGATGACGAGGCCACAGCTCGTGCATAGTACCGTTTGTAGGGGAACCTTATCGCGGTCTATGGTGGTAAGCACATCAAATTCATCGTTGCCGCACACGCAATCTATTGTTTCCGTTGTTAAATCCTCTTCGGCAAGGGCTTTTATCATTCTAAATCTGTACGCTGTCATGGACGTGCTTTTACGGCCGGAAAACCACCGCTGGGTATTCGGGGTATGATAATAATCATCTTCAAATAAGAATTTTCGAATTTTCATCTTCAGTTTTCCGTTTGTGTGCGTTGAAATTAAAATGTCTTGGCTAACATTTTCAATGTGATCTTCCCAAGGGGCTGACACAGTTCCGGGGCCTTGGGCGACGAATCCATGCCTTCAACGAGAAAACCTTCGGCGGCAAACGCTCGCATCATGTCGCCCCGGCCACAGCCGACATCGAGAATCCGGATCTTTCTATTTTCCGGTCTGGCTCGAATCTACGACATTACTGTTTTCAATATCGGTTATTCTTAAACGCCCATTCGCATGATTAATTTTCCTGTTTCATATTGCTTTCACCGGCCTTGGTGAAGCATTCCTCTAGCTTGTCAAGGGCATACCAAAAACCTTCGCCGCCGTTTTTGTGTCCCTGCCAAACTTCGGGAATGAAACTGGCCTTGGGTGCCGTTTCGTTGATGGCGCGGGCGAAGGCGACAAAATCTATATCACCTTCGCCGACTTGCAGGCCTTCGCCATCGACGCCCCTGGCATCGGCCAGATGCATATGGGCGGTGTAGGGACCGACTTGGCTGATGAATTCCATGAACGATTTGTGCCCATAGGTGCAGGCCAGTTTGGAATGGGATATATCCAGGCAGACGCGGATATCATTATCCCGGCATAACGAGACGATGTCATCGATATCGACAAACAGGTTGTGATGCCGCTGGCCGCCAAAATGCCAGGGGAACGGCGGCATGGTCTGGGGGATGACCTCGACGCCGTCCATATCCAGTTCCTGCCAGCTCACCAGCAACTGTTTTTGCAGCGCCGCCCGTTCGTCCATGTCCAGGTGCCGGTCCAGCGAGAACCCGCCGACATTGGTAACGATCATGGGCCGCCCGGTGTTGGGAAAATAGGCCTTCAAGCCGCGGGTCAGATTGATCACCCGTTGCAATTCAGCGACCGAGCGGCGGCGATAGGTTTCGTCCGGCGAGCACAAATCCAGCAGATGGTCGCCGGCGAAAAGTTCCGGACTGTGCACCACAAAATCTACGTCGGAGGGTCCGTCGAAATGATCTTCCAACTTTTCGTCCATGTCCTTGTAGCTTAGATGAAATTCAAGCAGGTCAGGATTTGTTCCGACGATCAGGCTCTTGTAGTCGTGATATCGGACCGGGATGCCCCAGGGGCGTCCATAGCTGTATGTGGTGCGGACCTTGACGCTCTTGTCTTCCAGATCGCTGGGGAAAAAGAAATCTCCCGCCGCCATATCCCTGATGGCCTTTCGCCCGATCAGTTTGTCCAGACGATTGGGCTGCAAACCCTTCCCGGGGCTACGAACTTCGACCATGGCGCCGGTGATGATTTCTCCGGCTCCAATGCCGGTCTTGGCGATGACGCTCTTGGACAGAATTTCCCGGTTCATCATTTCGCCCTGGGTGATCTGGCGCGTTTCCTGCCGGCCTAATGCGGCCTCGACCTCGCGGATACCTGCGACCATGCTTTTGAATTCACCCGGCAAAAGGCTGACCTTGTGGTCGTTGCCTTCCATTTCCTTGTCCATGGTCAGGTGCTTTTCGATCACCTTGGCGCCGAGCGCGGTGGCGGCGATGGGGGTGCTGATACCGCGCTCGTGCCCGGAATAGCCGACCGGGCAATCGCCCAGTTCCTTGAGCCTGTTCATGTACTTGAGCTGAATATCCTTAAACGGCGCGGGATAGGTTGAATTGCAGTGCAGCAGGATGAAGTTCGCCGCATTTTTCTTAAGAAAGTTTATGGTCTGGCGAATTTCGGCTTCCGTCGACATACCGGTCGACAAAATAATTGGCTTGTGGGTGGCGATAATCTTTCCCACCAGGCCCAAATTGGTCAGGTCCGCCGAGGCTACCTTGTAGGCGGGCATGCCATAATCTTCCAACAGCGCCAGGCTTTCCATGTCCCAGGGCGTACACAACGGCATCAGGTCCTGTTTCTTGCAATAATCGAAGGCGGCGAACATTTCCTCGTTGCTCAGAGAAAACCTGGACAGCAAATCCAGAACGTACTGGGCACCCAAATCCTCGCTAACGTCGTTGGGATTGCCCAAATTGGTATAGATGGCGTTCATCTGGCGCATCTGGAACTTGGCGCAATCGGCGCCGCAAGCCTTGGCTGCGTCGATCAGGGCCTTGGCCTGGTCCAGGCTGCCATTATGGTTGTTGCCGATCTCGGCAATAACGAAGGTGGGCGATTCCCCGGAGATCAAAAAATTGCCAATTCGCATTTCCGGCTGATGACGGATGGCCACGCCAACCAGATGGTCCCGATCATCCAGGATGGGAATGGTCTTGATTTTACCGGCCAGATGTTTTTCGATTTCCGGTACTGGAGTCCCTTCCCGTGCCGTAATGCAATTGCCGGAAATGACGGCCGAAATCGGTTGTGTCAAATCCATGGCCGGATTCTCGATAACCCAACGACGAAAGTCGCCATCGGTCATCATGCCTTCAAATTTGCCGGACTGGGTAACCGCATAAATAACGCCGGACTTATTTTCGCCGATCTTCCTCAGCGCCTCGACGAGATTGTCATCGACGAAGGCGCTGTAAGGAGCAATGTGTCGTTCAATAATCATCAGATTCCATCATTTTAAGAGGAGCCGTAAGGAGAAAGAGGCGGTGATGTCACGCGCCCTTGAGGCGTTGGTGTAATTTTCTTTGGTCGCAGCGTTTGGCACACTTGTGGCCCTTCGGGAAAGCGCCGGTAACGTGCCATTGACGCAAGTTTTTGTAGTTTTCGCCGTTCCAGATTTATTCAAGAGATTGTTCGGCGATATTTCCCTGGGCCAGTTCGCAGTTGTAATCCTGGGTGCAGGGGACGACCGAGCCATCGGCCATGACGGTCAGCGATGTCCATGGGTATTCGCAATACTGCTCGTCGTAATGCGAGCGATTGGGCATCGCATCGTCATCTTCGAAGTACCAGCGGTTATCCTGACTTTTTACGTAGGCGTAGACGTCGCAACCTTTCCACATATCGAGGAATTTCTTGTGCATTTCCTGGGATTCATCATCCTCGCTTAGCGCGATCATGGTCGGCACAATGAGGGTTTTGTAGCCCTTCGCCTTTTTCATTTCTATGACGTCGAGCATGGTCTGGTAGGATTTGTCGAAGTTATTGTATGTTCCCCGAACCTGTTGCTGGCGTTCATCCGTCAAACCATCCATGGAAAATTTAAGCACCGTGAGCCCCGCTTGCATGACGCTTTCGGCCCGCTTGACGCTGATATTGGCAGGGACACAAGAGAAATAAGTGGGAATACCGCGATCCGTGCAGGCCTGAACCCGGGCCGTGATGTTTTTATCGATCAGGGGCTCGCCGTAGCCGTGCAGAATGACGCAACGGGACACCACATAAAAATAAAATGCATTTTCGTGGCGCTGGTCGAAATTAATGCCATAAGTTTCCTCGATGAACTTCCAGAAACTTTCCAGATCCTCTTGCGGTTGCGGCTTGATTTGGTCGAGAACGATTTCAAACTGATCCTTGTCGATCCACTGGTTTTCCCGCGTCATCAAGGTCGTGCGGGGGCACATGACGCACGTCATGTTGCAGTGGTTGGTGGTTTCCATATTGAACAGGTGCGGCACCTTCGAACGGAGCTCCTCCATACTGCGCTCTATGGCGGCGGCATCGGCGGTCGTAACCTCGCCCCGGACAATGCGGTCCCGCAGCTCGGTCGCCTTTTCCATATAGTTGATATCGAACATTTAAAAATCCTTTGTCTTGAATAGGGGCCGCTGGCGGCGCGAAGCCATCACACATATGTTCTACTAAATGGGGCCGGATGAGAGAATTTGACAGGGTTATTAACAGCCTTGCGGTCACTTTATCTAAAGGGCAAGGCTTCTAAATAGGGGCAAAGGCCAGGTGGGGAATGGGTTCCGGCGGATCGCTCAAGACCCCCATGTTCCAGAGAATATGGTCCCACGAGATCCTGCCCGTCAGGTCAATCAATTGAGGAAATGTTTCCCGTGGCAAGGACCATGTTCCCTCTTCGGCCATTTTGACCCGACTGATGGCCTCTTCGGCAGAGTGGACGCAGACTCCGGGCAATTCGCGATAGTCCGTAACCTTCCAGACCGTTGGCTGGAAATCGAAAATATACGAATCCAGCCCGGCCAGAAGTGCTTCCGCAGACAAGGTCGATCCATCGGAGAACGCATATTGGCAGCAAAACAACAGGTCGTAAGATCTGCCGAGATGCAGTTCGACATTTCCTGGCGCGGTTTCCAGAAAAGCATGCAGTTTTTTACCAAAGGAATTCGACATATCACGGTCCTTCGGCTTGACGTTTATATATAGTTTTTTATTCGGGAAGGCCTCTGCCAAGGCCCCGACGGCAGCGATGCTCTGATCTTCCTGAAAGATTCGCCCAATAAACAGGGCGATATTCTTTTCCTTCGGTTCCGCCAGTTTCCAAAATTCTTCTCGCGTAAATCCGAACGTACCGATAGGCCGGACTTCCATATGGGTCGGCCATTTTTCTTTGTAGTAACGTTCGTATTGAAAATTTCCCGCCACGAAAAATACATCAAAATCCAGATGTCGCAACTGGTGCACTAGGCCACTAATGGCGGGAATACCGTGCATTATTCCATAGGACTTGGCACCGGCACGCCGCAATTCCTGACTACGAATATGATGGTAGGAATTATATTCATCCCGGCACCAGAAATTTTTGAAAGCGAACCGGTTGAAAAGCGCCCGGTAGACTATGCGACGGTGCGGCAGAACGATCAATTGGCGGAAGAAAGAACTGGGTAAATGATTTCCTCTCAGGGAAAGTTTACCCATGTCCCTCACCAGTTCTTTCAACGCCTCCAACGCACCAAATATCGAGTAAGTTCCGACGTCTGTCGAACAATAGCGATAGCCTTCCAGCCGGTCGCTAAACTGTTGAGCCTGAAGGCCGTTACGCAAGATGACGACTGTCGATTTTCCCCGTTCCGCCAGTTCGCCCCAAAGAATATTGTCCTTGCCGCTTCCGACAAAATCAGAGCCGAGAAATATCTCTTCCGGGGCAGGCGAGCGTAACCGCACGTGACGAATGATCCACTGCGCGGAATAGGCCAGCACGCCAATGCCCAAGGCGGCGTTAACCAATCGATCCACCCCTAACCGACCCTTGAAGCTTTTTTTCGTTTCACCGAATCGGTAGGCGTGGAAGGTTGCATCGAGGGCATCCCCGCCGGTCACGCTTATCTTTTCTTCTTCTGGTTCGGGCTCCAGCCCAGCAATGCAATAGGCCGTCTCATAGTAATTAAATACCTGGCCGCAGCACACATGGCGATAGGCCGATGCATAGCGCCCGTACATCGCATCCGCCGTGTCAAAATGAAATGTTTCCTCCATCCAGGCTTCGGTTTCGGCGAAGACATTGGTGCACCGAACCAAATCAGCGAAGAAGGGGTAGAGCACCTTGTCTTCATGGTCTTTACGCAAATCGGTGACGCTTCCCTTGGCGCGCAACTTATCGACGATCCTGTCCAAGTGCCCCGTGGCCGCTCCGTTGACCAGCGATCTGGTCGAGACCACGCACGTCGGTTTTTTCCTCCAGGCCCGCCACAGAAGCCGCGGCAAGCTGACTTCTGAAAGAATCATATATTCCATAGGGACCTAGACTCTGCTTTCTTGAGCTGCAAAAGTTTCTTCCATCACCTGCCACACCCGTTCCGACGAATTGGCGATATCGTCCGCGCTGCACAAGTTCTGAAGGATGGTTTTGGCCTGGGGTGGCTCATGGTTTTCCAGGGCAACCCGCAGGTCTTCGGCAGAATTGCAGACGCGCGCCCCGCCAAACAATTCGGGCCGCAAGGTCGATGGCAGGTTTTGGAACGGATAATAACGCCGCCCGACTAACATGGTTTCGACGAAGCTGCCGGAATTTATCGGCCCAACCACCACATCGGCCCAGGCTGCGTGATCCTTCAATTCGCCGTCGGACCTGATTTCGCATTCAACCCCGTGATAGGCCAGCACCTGTTCAAAATAGGGTTTCGCCCGCACGTATCCGGAATGCAGCTTCAGGCGCAAGGTCGTAAATCCGGCGTCGCGCAAAACCCGGGCCGTGGCGACAAGAGCGACGAAGGTTTCGCTATACAAGGCCAGCGGATTGTCGCCCGTTGGCGTAATCGGCAAAATCAACGCCTTGTCCCGACCCGTCGGCGGGGCGGGCTTGGCATTTTTCCTGAATTCGTCCAGGCCGGGGTAACCGGTGCGCACCGCGGGCAAGGTTGCACGGGTGGCGGCCAGCCATCGGTCGTTCTGTTCGCCCCAGGATAAAAGACGGGCGACGATGGGTTGGCGCCCACCCCGGTCAATACCGCGGCTGTCCGTCGCCTGGCCCGAAACATACAGACCATTGGGTGATTCATCAGTTGCCACGCCCTGCGCTTTGGCCATTTCCGCGATCAGCGCGCACGTCGCATTTTCCGAATCACCGATGATCGCGCGGTCGATGCCCAAGTCGCGGATCAGGCGTTCATACCGTTTTGTCTCGCGCGCCCGCTGCCAGATCCAGCCATGGTCGACCAGGTGGCGGCGAATAAACGCGCGCTGCGCCAGATCAATCCCTTCGGTGCCACCCTGCCAGGCTTTATCCAAAGTAGCGATAATGGCGTCGATGGCGGCATTGTCCCCGGCGTTTAAAGTGGCGTCGGGCAGGCGCGATTGCAGAATTCCACGACGCAGACAGAACCATAAAAACTTGAGACTTTTCGGCCAGGGTTCGGCCTGAATGACCGGTGTCAGCCCATGACCGGCGGCGTTTTCCAGAAGATTGCGTACGCAATGCCAGTTGAGGAATAGAAACACCCTGGGTTTGCGCGGGGTAAAGAAAAAGCGGGCGCGGGACAGGGCGGTGACGGTGAAAAGATAGACCTCTCGCAACGGCCGTTTCCGCGCTTTGGCAACCGGGACGGACTTTATGGAAACGACCGGATAGCTTGATCGTTCCCGGGGCTGGGGATCGAGACTAAGCCTGAGCTCAACGCCCCGCTTGTTCGCCACGTCGGCCACCAAATCGGCTATTGTGTCCAGATCAAGAATATCGGTTTCCACCCGCATATCATGAAGCACTATTTCTGCGGGCCCGTAGCGTTCGCACAACCGGTCCAGGGCGTGCCACTGTCGAAAATAGGCGGCGCGCAGATAGCTGACGTGACGGTTTATTTGCTTACCCAGCGAAACACCCCTAAACAGGGTGACATCGACGCCGTCCACGTAAACCCATGCCGAGGCATCCAGGTAATGATCGTCGGGATCGCCCAGCTCATCGGGCCAGGTGCCGAGCATGGCCTCGAAGTGCACGGCATGGTGCCCCAGGTCGCACAGTTTACGCCAGGCCAGCCAATCGCTGGTTACCAACAGGCTGTCAGCATCGGCGTGGGCCAGGGCTTGGTCAAATTCCGAAACCAGAACCAGGCGGCGGTAGCTTGGTTTCAGATGCCGGGGCAGGTCGAGAACGGACAGGGGGCCTTCTTGTGGCTTTTCTACCAAGTCGAAAAACCGCCATCCACGGCGATTGTCTGTCCCGTCATATAGCTCGATGCGTCCGAGGCCATGAAGACCACCGCGCCGACCATTTCATCGGCTTCCGCCATGCGGCCCATGGGAACTTTGGCGCTGTAATTTTGCGTGAAGGTTTCGTTTTGGCCACTGGCGACGCCGCCGGGCACCAGGGTGTTGACCCGAATTCCCTTGTCGCCCCAGTACGACGCCAAATAACCTGTCAGGCCGATCACTGCGGCCTTCGACGCCGCATAAACGGCGGGCAGGCTAATGGTCACGCCCAAGTACTGTGAACCTTCATATATCCTTTGATCCGGCGCGACGATGCCGTAAATGGAAGACGTCTGAATAATGCTGCCGCCCTTGCCCCTCGCCACCATGCGCTTGCCGACGGCTTGCGAGACCAGGAACATGCCATCGATGTTGACGGCCATAATGTCGCGCCAAACCTCCAGGCTGTAATCTTCATACGAAGCGAAGAAGGCTTCCAGGTCATCGCTCTTTTTCGCCGCGTTGTTGTGCAGGATGTCGATTTCGCCCAATTCCTGGGTGATGGTTTCGACCATCGTTTCGACCGACTCAGGGTCCCCGACATCGCACAATACGGCCAGGGCCTTGCCGCCCTGTTCTTCATTGATCTGCCGCGCCAGATCTTGTGCGGCAGTTTCGTCTATATCGACGACCGCCACCGCCGCGCCGTGGGCGGCGAGACCGCGACAAACCCGGTTGCCGATAATACCCGCGCCGCCGGTGACCACGGCGACCTTGCCGGACAGGTCAAAAAAATTGGCGTTCATGTTCAGGTTTTACTCCGCAGCGACAGGATCAATTTGACGATTTCGAAATCCAGGGGATGGTCGATATCGAAGGACCGGTCTTCCGGCATGACAAAAATTTTCGTGTCGCCATAAAATACTTTGGGATCATCGACGAAGGTATCGCGCCGCCAAACGTAAATTGACGCGTTCATGTCGTAACAATCGGGCGCGTCCTGACGCCGCTGCACCGGTGAATCTAACATTTTCGAGACCTGAACCCGGCCACCGGAATCTTCTTCAACCAAGTTGAAATAGGGCGAGCGACGCGACGGCGAGCCGGTAATCACGTTGGTCACGCCTGTGTTTTCCAACATTTCGACGGCGCCGCTAATATCTTCGATCAGCCGTAACGGCGACGTCGCATCCAGATCGACCAGCACATCAAATGTCTTGCCAGCTTTTTCTTCCGCCGCCAAAAGGCAATGCCGAATGGCGGGAAGTTTGCCCGCCGTATCCGTGGCCATTTCCGCCGGGCGTTCGATGAGCCAGTCCACTCCGTATTCTTCGCCCACCGACAGGATTTCATCGGAATCGCTGCTGAGTGCGATGCCTTCAAACAATTCGCTGTGCCGGGCCTGCACGATCGAATGGGCGATCACCGGCAGGCCTTCAAGCAACGCGGTGTTTTTACCGGGCACGCCTTTGGAGCCACCACGGGCGCAAATGGTACAAATGCGGCTCATGGCGTCGCCTCGTCGCGACCGACCCAGCGGCTATCCCGCGCCGCCTGTTCCGCCGCCGCAATCAGTATTTCGATTTCGAGACCCTGGGCCGTCGAACACGCATCACCCTCGCCCGTTTCCAAAATTGTGCGATGCTGCGCCAGATAGCTTTCGTCGCGTTCGACGTCGATGGTTTTTATGTCATTACCGATGGTGACCGTGTTGGCGATCAGGTCGGCGCGCACCGTGCCGGTATCGGTGATGGCGACAAGTTCCCGTTGCGGCATATCTTGAAGATAGTTCACATGCACCGTGACCGCCGGGCAGTTTTCGGTTTCCACAAGCAGTGAGAAAACATCATCGCTGTCGATTTCAAGTCGGCTGAAGCGACCGCCCAAGGCCGCGACCCGACGCCAGGGGCCGCACAACCACATGATATAATCCAGCTCGTGACTTAAATCCCGAAGCACACCGCCGCCGTCGGCGCGGCGCGCCGAATAACTTTTTTCATAGTCGGTACCCGGCCGCCAGTCGGGCAGATACTGGCCCGCATGGGCGCTGAAAGCCAGAATGGGTCGGTCGCCAATCGATTGGCGAAAGGCCTGCAATACCGGATGAAAACGCAAATTATAGGCCACATGCAACGACTTGAACGCGTTGGTCGGCACTTCCCGAACGGTCCCGAACAAGGGTTTTTCGACCAGCACCGCGCCGCCGAAACCGGCATCGGCCAGGGCCGATAAATCCGCCGCGTGCTCGCCGGTACGGCTGGCGATGACCACATAATCCGGATGCCCATCGGCGAAGGCTTCAAGGATCGTCTTGTAGGAGCGCCCCGCAGCAACATCCCGGCGAGAGACCACGGCGACTTCGGCCTTCATCTCACCCAACAGGCGGGCATGCCGTTGACCGATAGAGCCATTCCCGATGACCAATGCTTTTACGATTTAAAGACCTCGTCGAATTCCATATTGGCCCGGCTCAGATCGTCGAGCCTGCCGATGTCCAGCCAGTATTCCCTGATTGGGAACGCCGCCGGTTTATGGCCCTTTGCAATAACCGCCTGAAACAAGTCCGGCATGTCCATGGGCGTGCCGGGTTTGACCAGGGAAAGGGCTTCGGGTTCGATGACATAAATACCGGCGTTGACGAAAAATTTATGCAGCGGTTTTTCGTCAATTCCAGCAATCCGGAAATTTTCAATTTGCACCACACCGAAAGGCACCTGAACGTCATATTCCCGCACCCCCATGGTCGCCAGGGTGTCGTGTTCCTTATGAAAATTCAGCAAGTGTTCGAAGTTTACCCGGGTCAGCAAATCGCCGTTCATGACGATGACCGGGTCTTCCAGAATATCTTCGATTTGCCCCAACGGCCCGGCGGTGCCCAGGGGTTCATCTTCATGAAGGTAGGTGATTTCCACCCCCCAACGGCTGCCATCGCCAAAATAGTCTTCAACCATTTCGGCCTTGTAATTGACCGAAAGATAAAACTTTTGGAAATTCTGCGCGGCGAAACTTTCCAGGATGGTTTCCAACACCGGCTTTTCCCCGACGGGAATAAGTGGCTTGGGCATGCTTTCGGTCAAAGGCCGCAGGCGGTTGCCCTGACCCCCGGCCATCAAGACCACCCGGTTGGGGCGTCTAGTTTGTTTGGAGAAAACAATTTGATCCGCCGTGTGCAGGCCAATGACCCGGCCTTGACCGTCGACCTTGGGCATCTGGTAAAACTGCAGCCGTGTCATGGTTTCGTGAACTTCCAGGTCCGCCATTTCAGGAGTAACCCTGTGCGGTTGGTCGTTCATGACCCCGGATACCGGTTCGGACAGCGGCATCTTGCGCAAGATGCCGCGACGGATATCGCCATCGGTGACCGTGCCCAGCAGCACCTGCGCCTCGTCCGCCACCAGACAGATTTGCAGGCCGCCTGCTTCAAGAATGCCGATGGCATCCAGGATGGAGGTCTGCGGCGCAATCAGTATTTTTTTCCAGTCCTTCATTTTTTTTCCACAGCTCAGGGCTCGATAAGTTCATCGGCGTCATAATCACGGGCCGCCACCGTGCCCAGAACCCGCCAGTACGCCATGGGCGAAATACCGTTTCCGGGTCGCTTGGCCGTCAGGTTTTGTTCCGTGAACTTTTCGCCACCTGCAATGGGCCGCAAGGCCACCAGACTCTTGCGGGCGATGTCGCGGTTTGCCGCTTCGGATGGCATCAACCGCTTGTCGCCGTCGCCCAAGGCCGCTTCCGTGGCGCGGATCGCCGCGACCATGGCCGTCAGTTCATCGGGCTCCAAAGACGCCGCGTGGTCGGGGCCGGGCAAGGCGCGATCCAGCGTGAAATGTTTTTCAATAACCTGCGCGCCCCGAGCCACGGCGGCGATGGCGACGGCGATGCCCAAGGTGTGGTCGGATAATCCAACGGTCAGCCCGAAGGCTTTGCTAAGGCTGTCCATGGCGCGAAGATTGACGTCTTCATAAGGGGTCGGATATTCCGTCGTGCAATGCAACAGGGTGACTTTGCCCTGCAACTCCTCGGCCCGTTCCAGCGCCTGCGTGAATGCTTCTGCGCCGGGCTTCGCCTTAGTATCACCTGAATACCCGAAGGCCAGGACACCCAGGGCGTCCCGCACTTCGTCCATGGTGCTCATGCCCGTGGAAAGGATGATATCCCGGCCGCTGCGCGCGGCGGCCAGCAGCAACGGCGCGTTGGTGATTTCACCGGACGGTATCTTCAGGGTCGTCAGTCCCATGTCGGTCACCAGGAATTCAAGGCTATCCAGATCAAACGGTGTCGACAGGAAGGCGATGCCCCGTTCCCGGCAACGGTCGGCCAGTTGGGCGTGGTCGGCGTGGGACAGTTCCAGCTTGGCGACCATGTCGACCTGGCTTTCTGCGGCGTCGGTGGTTTGTTTTTGATAGGCCGCCTTTTCCGCATGGGCGGTAATTACCGAAGACGCCTTGAAGGTTTGAAACTTCACCGCGTCGGCCCCGGCGGTGGCGGCCACGTCAACCAGTGCCAATGCCCTGGCCACGTCGCCGTTATGATTGACCCCGGCTTCGGCGATGACATAAACGCTCATGTCGCGGCGGGCTCCTGATCGTGGAACGGTTTGGTGATAATATTTTCGAGCGACACCGTGGCCAGGACGTTCTTTATTTTGACCGATGCACCGGAACGACCATAGGGCGGTTCATCCTGCCACGCCGTCTTCAGAAAATCCGGATCCAGGGCGCGGGTTATGGCGTCTTCAATTTCCAACCTGGACTCGCCGCAATCGATAATCGATGCGGCGCGCAGGCGGCCCTTTTGGCGATCGCCGATATTGACCGACGGCGTGCCGACCGACGGCGCTTCGACGATGCCGCTGGAAGAATTGCCGATCAGCGTCTCGGCGAAGTTCAGGGCGCTCAGGTAGCGGCGATGCCCCAGACTATCGACGAACAGAGCCCGGCCCTCGTTGTTTGCGGCAAAACGTTGCACGACGGCGGCGATTTCACTGTTGCCGGTGTCGGCATTGACGCCGGAGATGACCACCCGGTAATCGGCGAAGGCGTCCAGCGCGGCCAGCATTTCGTTAACCGCAACCGCCGGGGCGGCGTTAGACAACGTCACCGGATGATAGCTGATCATAATAAAGCGCTGTACCAGATCGAAGCCCAGCGATGCCGACAATTCCTGTCGGCTCATCATTTCCGAACGGATCAGGGCATCGAGCCCTGGCGTTCCGAACTGGAAGACCCGTTCCGGCGCCTCGCCCATTTGCCGGACCCGCCGGGCATAAGGTTCGGCGGCGGTAAAATGCAGGTGTGACATCTTGGTGATGGCGTGACGGATCGATTCATCGAACGCCCCTTCGGTAACCTCGCCGCCATGCAGATGGGCCACCGGTATGCGCAAAATCAAGGCCGCCGAAGCCGCCGCCAGCATTTCGTACCGGTCGCCGAGAATAACCACGATGTCCGGGCCCAGGCGTTCCAGGGCTTCGGCCAGGCCGGTCGTCGCCGCCCCGACAGCGCGCGCCACATCCAACGACGTATCGCCGTCCGGCAGGGGAACCTTGGCGGATATGACAAAACCGTCGGCTTCGATCTCCCGGTAGGTCTCGCCGAACCGTGGCGACACATGAGACCCGGTCGCCAGAATTTGCAATTCAAGGTTCGAATCATCGGCGATATCGCGCGCCAACCACTGCATGTGGCCATAGTCGGCTCGCGATCCAGTGATCAGGCAAATTTTGCGGCTCATGACGCCAGCACCTCTTTGAGCGCGTCGATGATCCGGTCTTGATCGGCTTCAGACAATCCCGTCGAACACGGCAACGTCAGGATACTGCGCCACACCGCATCGCAAACCGGTAACGCTTCACATGGCGTCGAAAGATAGGGTTTTTGCAGGTGTATGGGTTTCCAGAAAGGTCGACCATTGATGCCGCGCGACCGTAACTCTTCGACGACGGCGGCGACGGCGGGGGGACGGGTTTCGTTCAAGGTGATGCCGCTGAACCAGCAGGCGCTGTCCGCCCAATCGGGACTGGGGAAAAATCCGATGCCGGGGATATCGGCGAATGCCGCGGTGTAGCGACGACTGATCGCCCGCTTGCGCGCCACCAGGTCATCGACCCGTTCCATCTGCGCGCAGCCAACCGCCGCCTGCAAATTGGTCATGCGATAATTGTAGCCGACCCGGTCATGATCGTATTCGGTGCCGCATCTTGCCGTTGTGCCCAGATGCCGGGCCTGGGCGACGATCGCCTCGTCATTTCCACAAACCGCGCCACCGCCGCCGGCGGTGACCGTCTTGTTGCCGTTGAAGGAAATCACCGTCAGGTCGGCGCCCAGATCACCCATCAGGCGATCCTTGTACGTGGCGCCCAACGCCGCCGCGCCGTCGGCGACAACGGCGAGGCCGAATTGCCGTGCCGTCTCGACGATGGGATCCATGTCGGCGGGTTGCCCCATAACGTAAACCGGCAGCACCGCCTTGACCCGGCGTCCCGTCGTCGTGTGAAACGTTTCGCCGTTGCGTTGTTCGGTCTTGCTTTCAAGGGCCGCGCGAAAAAGATCGGGATCCAGCGCCCAGCTATCCGGCGAAACATCCATCAGCCAGGGCGATGCGCCACAGTGGGCGATGGCATTGGCGCTGGCGATAAAAGTCAGCGACGGCAGGATAACCAGGTCGCCCGCCGCCACACCGACGGTCATCAACGCCAAATGCAAACCCGTGGTGCCGGAAGAAACCGCCGTTACCGCCGTAACACCAGCGGCGGCGGCGACGGCACCTTCAAACTGCGTGACGAACGGCCCGACGGAAGAAACGAAGGTGCTGTCCACGCATTCCTGAAGGTAACGGGCTTCGTTGCCGCTTAGATCAGGAACACACAGGGGGATCATTTCAGCCACGTTTTTTAAACCATGTATCCACTATCGGCGCGGACCCTATCCAGGCGACCGCGCCACCAATCGACGGTGCGTTCGATGCCTGTTTCCAAATCAATCTTCGAGGTCCAGCCAGACGCTTCGGTCAGGCGGGCGGCATCGGCCAGCAGGGTCAGGACTTCGCTGTTGGCCGGACGCTTGCGGTGATCTTCCTTAAGGGTCGGTTTTTCGCTACCGGTTACGGCGCGTACTATGTCGAGCATGTCGCCGATGCTGACCATGCGGCCGCTGCCGGCGTTGAAGGCCTGACCTGAGTGCGACGCGTCGAGGTCGGCGGCGGCGAGAAAGGCTTCGACTGTATCGCCGACAAAATTGAAATCCCGGGTCGGGGTCAAATCACCGACACGAATGGCATCGCAACGGTCGTCCAGAGCTTGGCGGATCACCGTGCTGATAACGGCGCGTTCCGATTGGCGCGGGCCGTAGGTATTAAAGGGTCGCAGGGTGACCACCGGCAAATCGAAGGACCGCGCGAAGGATTCGGCGATCATGTCGGCACCGATCTTCGAAGCCGAATAGGGCGACTGGCCCTGTAAGGGGTGATCTTCGGTGATCGGCGTGAACAGGGCGGTGCCGTAAACTTCGCTGGTCGAGGTGTGGACCACCCTGGAGACGCCACCGGCCAGCGCGCCCTGGAGAACATTGACCGTTCCCTGCACGTTGGTTTGCACGTAACTGGAGGGCGCATCGTAGGAATAGGGAATGGCGATCAACGCGGCCAGATGGAAGACCACGTCTTGGCCCTTGCACACGGCCGCCATTTGGTGCGGGTCGCGCACGTCGCCGCGCACGATGCGCAGGGCCGACCGGGTTTCAGGGGCGGCGGCGTCAAGCCAGCCCGCGGCGTCGAATGAATTATAAAGGGCCAGGGCGGTGACGTCGGCACCCAACGCGACCAGCCGTTCGCAGAGATGCGAACCGATGAAACCATCGGCGCCGGTGATCAAGACTTTGCGGTTTTTCCAGCTCATGTTCTCGCCGTTTTCACTCTCACTAATTTCAGAAATTTGGCACGCTACCGCAGTCCGGGTGAAAACACTCTCCCGGACTGCCGGTTAAAACCGGATACGCGAAACGGCGGCCTTTAGGCCAAGGCGCCGATTTGTTCCACGTCCATGCGAACCTTCACTGCCCGGCCCATGAGGTCGAGCAGGATGAAGATCCTTTCGTTGTCATCGACGCAATCAAACAGGCCGACCTGATCGGTCAGGGGGCCGCTTTTGATTTGCACTTTGTCGCCCTTGTGAAAGGGCAAATATTTATCCATGGACACCCAGCCGTTGTCGTCTTCGCGGCAGCGGATACTGTCGATGATATAATCGGGCACGCGGGCCGGTTCGTTGCCGTTGGCGACCAGTTGGCTGACCCCGAAGGTCGAATTGACGGCGCGCCAGGGCGCCGCATCGGTATCCATGCCGACAAACAAATAACGCGGAAACAGCGGCATCGCCACGACATCGACGCGGCGGGCGTGGCGGCGGGTTTTTTGGTACTGGGGCAGGTAGACGTCGAAGCCCTGGCGTTCCAGATTAAACTTGGCCTTGGCCTCGGCGCGGGCCTGGGTGGCGACGGCGAACCAGCCATACATGGGCCTAATCCTCCATCAATTGCGGGCGGACCCGCGAAATGTGTAAAAATTTAGGGAACATCAGGCGGTCGACCGTGACGCTTTGCAATAACGTATCGAAAGCCTTTTGCGGTTCTTTCATGTCGGTGATGACGATCCTGTCGACCGCGCCTAAGTCTTCAACGGTGCGGAAGACGGTCAGGCCGGCGAACTGCACCCCTTCAAAATCGTTGGTTTCGATGATGCCGAGGATTTCGACGTCGTGGTCACGCGCGCACAGGGTGGCGATTTCGGCCAAATCGCCGACCCCGGCCAGGGCGATGCGGTGATGACCCGCCTTGGCGCACTGTTCGAACAAATCCGTGCATTGACTGCGCGCGGCGCGGAAGAAGTTAAATGATATGGACAGATATTCCCCGGTCAGGCGGCTTTTTTCCGCGAAACCCTTGGGTGTCAGGTAATAGGCGTAGCGATTGCGCGGTACCTGCTGAATCTTGATGAAGCCTTTTTTCGCACACCGTTTCAGGTAGGCATTGGCCAGGCCGAGCGCGATATCGAGCTCGCCAGCCACCGAACGCTGGGTCACCGTGCTGTTTTGCTCTACCGCGTTGAGCACACCGAGCGTAATTTCGGCCTCGTTGACGGTGGCGCCATGTCCTGAATCGGGATTATCGCTCATGACAGAATCGCATCTTTATCCACAACCATGTTCACGACGCGAACACTACGTTGTTCACGCCCTGAACGTCAAGCGTTTTCAGGACTCTAAGGCAATAATTCAAATTTAGCCTCAAGATCAATCTGGTCGCCGGGATCGGCAAAACTTTGCAGGCCGCCGCCCTCCCTAACAGCTAAATCACCAATCGCTCGATAGGTCGCGAATGAATAAAATTGCAACGGGACATAAAGCGCATCACCGTATATACGTGTATTTTATTCGACCAAAATGCCGAAACCGAATTGAACTACGGGATTTAACGTTGTCACGCGCCCAACACAACGATATCGCTTCTATCGACGCCTTCGACGGCCTTCCGCCTGCCGATCGGCATTACGCGGTAATGTCTCTGATCCGGACAGTCGAGGAAACACTGCTGCGGCTTTTTTCGGAAAACAAACTGTTTGGCACGACCCATACTTCCATTGGACAGGAAGCAGACGCGGCAGGAATTTTCGCGGCGCTTGACTGCGACCGGGACATTGTTTGGAGCAACCACCGCTGCCATGGCCACTACATCGCTTACGGCGGTGACGTCGGGAAACTCATCGCGGAAATAATGGGGCTTCCGGAAGGGGTTTGCGGCGGACGGGGTGGCAGTCAGCACTTGTGCTTCCGTAACTTCTATTCCAACGGCATCCAGGGCGGGATCGCGCCCGTCAGCGTCGGTTGCGCCTTGGCCGAACGCGACAAAGGCAGCATCGGTGTGGCCTTTTTCGGGGATGGCACCATGGGTCAGGGCGTGGTTTACGAGAGCTTCAACCTGGCATCCCTGCTGGATGTCCCGATCCTGTTTGTGGTCGAGAACAACATGATCGCGCAGACGACGCCCAGCGCCGCTGGTGTGGCGGGAAATATAACCGACAGGGCCGCGGCCTTCGGCATCGAATGTTTTCACACCGATTCAACCGACGTCGATGTCATCACCACGCAAGCCGAGGCCCTTGTCGCCAAGGCACGGGACACCCGGCGCCCGGTTTTCTGGCATATCGAGACCGTGCGTCTGGGGCCTCACAGCAAAGGGGACGACACCCGCACCGCAGAAATGCTTGATGTCCTGCGAACCAGGGATCCCCTGATTATCCAAAAAGATCGCATTTCCGGGGCCGCAGAAATTGACGCCTGGTGCCGCACCAGTGTCGACCATATCGTCGCCAAATTGCTTGGGCAGGCGACAGCATGAAGCGGGTTTTAGATGATATAAACGAGGCCCTGCACGGCCTGATGTCTGATTGTGACGATGTCTATATCCTGGGCGAAGACGTGCTCGACCCTTACGGCGGCGCCTTCAAAGTCACCAAAGGCCTGTCTACGGCCTTTCCGGAAAGAGTCATTTCGACTCCCATCAGCGAGGCCGCCATCGTCGGCCTGGCCAACGGTCTGGCCTTGCGAGGAAAGCGCCCGATCGTCGAATTAATGTTCGGGGATTTCACCGCTCTCGCGTTCGATCAGATTATCAACCACGCCGCCAAGTTCGCCTGGATGTTCAATGACCAGGTCCGGGTTCCTGTGATCATCCGCACCCCCATGGGGGCGCGGCGCGGATACGGTCCGACTCATTCCCAGTCCATCGAAAAGCACTTCTGCGGCGTGCCCGGTTTCACGGTCTACGCGCTGGACCAGTACACGCCTCCCAGGGAAATTTATCGGCAAGCCTTTGCCGCAGAATCTCCGTGCCTGGTGATCGAGAACAAGACCCTGTACGCCAAACCGCTAAAATCCGTAGATGATCTGCCGCGCCATGACAAACCCGATGCCATCATCCTGACCTATGGCGGGGCCGTCGATATTTGCGTACAGGCGGCGATGCGGTCGTTGGAAGAAGAGCTCAATATCGAAGTTTACCCCATTACCAGGCTCTCGCCCTTCCCGGCCGATGACGTGCGCAGGCTCGCGAAAAAATGCGCAACCTTTTTGACGGTCGAGGAAGGCAGCCCAGGTTGGGGGTTTGCCGGGGAATGCGCGGCAGCTTTGGTCAACGAAGGGGTGCGGATGTCTTCTCTTGGTGGTCCCGACCACCCCATCCCGAGCAGTCGGATGTTGGAGGAAACCGCCTTCTTCGACGTTGAGCAGGTTTGCGCCGCGACGGTAAAGCTCGTATTAGGGTAATATCATGACCACCATGAAATTTAATGTTCCGCGAATCAACGCCAATGAAGACGAAGCCGTTCTGGTGGAAATTTTGGTTTCCCTCGGCGATGAGGTAGAGGTCGGACAACCCATCGCCGTTCTGGAAACGACGAAGGCTGCCGTCGATGTGAATAGCGAGGCTGCGGGGGTGGTCGTAAGATTCTTCGCCGAACAAGGGGACATGGTAACCGCCGGCACGGCCCTGTATGAACTTGAAGGAAGCTTCGAAACTTCGACAGAGGAAGAAGCCGATGCCGGATCTGGAAAAACCCCCGAACCGCAAGGTCCGGCCATCACCACAAAGGCCCGCCTGAGCGCCAGGGCGCTGGGAGTTGATGTGGAAGCCCTGGCGGTTTCCCTGGGTCGCAAGGTCCTGGTCGCCGATGTCGAAGCCGCCGCCGGGGAACCCGGCAAGATCGAAACCGGCGGGCGAAAATCGGTCGTGGTTGTCGGCGGCGGCGGCCATGCGGCCACCCTTATTGACGCCCTCTCCGGTCTGGATTTTGACATCATCGGCTGCGTCGATGACCACAAGACGGTCGGCGAGCATGTCTGCAACGGAATCAAGATCATCGGCGGCAATGGCGACCTGGCAAAAATTCTAAAGGACGGAACGCCTTGCGCCGTTATTGGTGTCGGCGGCGCGACATCCAGCGATGCCAGGGCCGGTGTTTACACCGACCTAAAGGGCATGGGCTTCGAGTTGCCCGCCGTGATTTCCCGTCATGCTTATGTGTCGGACTCGGCTGTTATCGACGAGGCCACGGTCGTCCTGGCCGGGGCCGTCGTCGGCCCCAGGACCGTGGTCGGCAAGAACTGCATCATCAATAACAACGTTACCATCTGCCACGACAGTGTGGTCGAAGATCACGCCCACCTGACCCCCAATGCCGTTGTCGCCGGCGGCTGCCATATCGGTGAGAGATCAATAATCGGTATGTGCGCGACCATCCTGTTCGGGGTTCGGGTGGGTAAGGACTGCCTGGTGCACAACAATTCCTCTGTCGTCAGTGATCTGGCCGATGGCGCGGAACATAAAAACAAATAGGCAATAGCGGGCTGCCCAATCATGCCGGACAATCAACTTCAAAACAATTTGGCCATTTCCTTGTTGGTGGCGGTGTCGGGTGTGCTTGCGGTCTTTGACTATGGCGCCATGACCGATCATTACATCTATCTGTACACGGCGTTCCAGTTTCCCGAAATCGCCGCGGCCGATCCATACCTTAAAGACAGTTTCTTCAAATTCTCGTCGCTGATCTATTCGCTCAACGAATTTTTGCGACTCCAGGACCGGGAGTGGCTGGTCTTCGCCTTCTTCCTGGGTTCGGTGATCGGTGGCTGTTTGCTGGTTTACCGGCTGCTGCGTCGGCAGTTTGTGCTGGAACCCTGGGCCGCCTCGCTGACGGTCATTCTGGTGCTGCTGGTGGACCGAAAAATTCTGCCCAATGCCTGGCCGGTGATCATGCCCATGCATCCGGCCTCGCCCAGCATGTTCACCAACATCCTGGCTGTGGTGGTGCTGTATTATCTATTTGAAAAGAGGGCGCTGGCGGCGGCCGTCGCCCTGCTTTGCCTGCACCTGGTCGCCACCAAGGAGAACGTGTTGCTGCTGCCGTCGGCCGTGCTGTTCGCCGTATTGTGCAAGGATTTAGGCTGGCGCAAGGCGCTCTATTTCCTGCTGCCGTTCGGCTATTTAGCCTACATGGCGGTAAGCCACACCAAGATCCAGGGGTCGCCCGAAGCCGTTCGGGAACTGATGCGCTATACGGTTGATGTCGAAGGTGGGGACGGTAATTTCCTGTTTCACGATTTAGCCACCAACATCGTATTTTTGCTGAGTCTGATCGGCCTTTCGGTTCTCGTTCGACCCTTTGCACCGCACGTCAGGCAACTGGCCTGGGTTTTTGCCCTGACGGCGGCGGGGTTGTGGCTGGTCAATGTGGTGCACTTAGGCTTTTTCATGGATCAATTGCCCATTCCGCAATTGGTTTATATAGGCCCGGTCCGGTCCATGCGGTTTGTCATCTTTCTTTTTTACCTGATCGCCACGATCAGGATATTTAAGGCCCAGGGCCTTTTTCACCATGAAAAAGCGGGACTCCTTCTCGCGTTTTACGGTCTTACCCCGCACAGCCTTGGCGCTCTGCTTTTGGCGGTTTTGGTCGTGGGACTCGCCTTTCTGCCCCGCTTTATTGTAGCTTATGGCCCCGCCGCCCTATCGGGGCTGGCAGAACGTCTCAACGGGCAAAGACGGATCTGGCCGGAGATGCTAGCCGTCGCCCTGTTCGTCAGCGCCTGGGTCTATCAAACCGGCCATTATGGTTTTCAGTGGGATGGGCAAGCCTTTGCCAGCACCGGCCGATGGAGCGGTCCCGTGCAGGGAAAGAGCCCGGCAGAATGGGCCGCCTATAAAGCTGAACGAAAGCAGGAGATGTACCAGCTCCTGGCCATCTACGAGTCAGGTAAAGGCGTCTATACGGCCTCTATCGAGTTATCCGCTCAGGCCCACAAGGCGGCCTTTTCGGCGGATTCCTTCGCCGGCTTTGGCCTGCACCCGACGCTTGCGTATTTCGCTGAGGTCGAAAGCCGAAAAGCCACCCAGAGCGCCATTCTGGACCGACTCAATTCCGGTCAAATGGTGGACGATGATTTGAAAAGTTTCCTGGCCGCCCGCGGTGTGAAAATTATGCTGCCGGCCAAGGTCGCGGACAGGTTCGGATCGGTGGAATCGGTCGACTACGGCGACGTGCGCCTGCTGAGTTTCAACAACTAGCGTGCATTCAACCTTCGGGCCTTTCCGCCGTTACGATCAGCGTGTCGGCGAACAAGGCGTTAAATGTCCGTGATTTGTGCGAGAGGTGCCAAAAAGCGGATTTGGTCCGAAACCTGATTTCCTTCTTGAAACCAAGCGCCGTCATCAGGCCGTGCCACAGCCGATTGTCAAAATCCGGAAGGATGGCGTACATGTTGCGACCCAGACTCTGGCGCGGCCGAAAGCCTGCTTCGATTAGCAATTTCCCAAGGGATTTCTTCGAAAAAAATCTCAGGTGCATGGGATGCTGAACATCGCTGAGAGTCACGCCGAAAACGGCAAAAAGCCGATACAACCAAAATGCCGAATTGGGTACGGAAATAACGACGGCGCCACCGGGGCGGATTATCCGACAGAATTCGTCAAGGAGATCGCTGGGCTGCACCAGGTGCTCGATGACTTCCGAACAGAAAACGATATCAAAACTTGAATCCGTATAATCCAGGCGTTGCTCGATGTCCGCCACCCGCCCCTCGAACCCGCGTTCGGTATATCGTTTTATGGCGTTTTCCGAGATATCCAGGCCCTGGACACCAAAGCCGCGGTCGGCCAACCATTGGGAATTCAGGCCGGCACCGCAGCCGACGTCCAATACCGATTTGCCGATATCACCCGGTACGCTTTCAAGCGTATAGATTTTGCTCGTGCGGGGGATTTCCTCGCCCTCGGCGTACTTGGAATCATAAAAAGCGGTGTAGCTTGGCGTTTTGTTCATAAGGCCGATCAATCCGTTATTTATTGGCTAGGCCACTGGCCACGAACCACTGCCAGGTTTCCCGCAGGCCGTCGGTCAGGGTGGTTGCGGGGTCGAATTCAAATTCACGCCGGGCCTTGGAAATATCACACCATGTCTTTAAAATTTCACCCTGGCGGGCCTCTTCATAGCGAACAGAAGCTTCACCGAAATCACCAATTGTTTCCTGCATCAAGGCGATCAATTCATTCAGGTCCGTCGGTATTCCGGTGCCCAGTTGAAAGACCCCGGACTTGCCGGCGACCAGGGCCTGATGGATGCCGGCGCACAGGTCTTTAACGAAGACATAATCGCGAACTTGCTGTCCATCTCCGTAAACGACCAATTCTTCGCCGCTCAAAATCTGTTTCAAAAAATGAGCCACGACGCTGCCCTTATGGTAGGAGCGCGGGCCATAGACATTGGAAAACCGCAGCGACATGATATCCATACCGTAGGCGCCGGCGAAAGCCGAGCAATACCCTTCGACCGCCAGTTTCGATGCGCCGTATGGCGCCAACGGGCGGGCCACCAAATCCTCGTGCACCGGTGACGGCGCTTCGCCGAGGATGGCGCCGCCTGTCGAGGCGCTGACAATTCGTTCAACCCCCGATGTTCGGCACAGGTTCAGCAAATTGAAGCTGCCGACGACATTGATCTGAAAATTCTTTACCGGGTCTTCGATCGAATCGAGCACCCTTGTATCGGCAGCCAGATGAACCACCGTATCGATGCCTTCGATGGCCACCGCCAGGGCGGCCTGATCCTGGATATCGCCATGAATGAAGCGAACGTCGAATTCGGCAATATGTTCGCGTCGGCCCAGGCTTTCGTTATCGAAAACGGTGATATTGACGTCATCGACGGCGCTTAAATGTTCGATAAGGTTACTGCCGATGAAGCCGCAACCGCCGGTGATTAGAATATTTTTCATGATCGGTTAAAATCCAGTGATTAAATGTGCTGCGCGCGCCAGGGCGTGATGAGGGCGAGTGCAGAATAAAAGATAAATGTAACAAAGGAAAAAATCATAAAACTATTGGCTAGGGCATAGGCGTCCATTTGGTGCCCCCAGACGTAGACAAGATACGCGATGACCGGGATCAACAACAACAGGGGATGCCAGTCCCTGGTCATCGCCAACTGAGACACCACCAAGACGCGCAGCAGGCAAAGGGGAATGGTCGCCAGCGCCAGCACCGTCATGATGTCACCTTGGCATTCCTTCAGGCCATAAGTCCCTTCGCACACAAAATCGGATAACACGGTGATGCCCCCGGCGGCGGCGGCGCTCACTAACAAGGTGCCGCCCAGGCCCTTGGCCAGAACCAGGCGCCGGTTTGCGGTGTCTGCCTTTTGGCCGACCATGACGGCAAAGAAAACCTGTATCACCGGCATGGTAATGATGAGGATCGCCTTGGGCAAAATCGAAGAGGCGGAATAGCGGCCGAGACTGGCGACGTCGAGCCCCAGATAGGCCAGCAGGATATCGGTGTACATGAGGGCGATTAACAATCCGTAGCTCAACAAGAACGGCGCCATTTTCAGAAAGTTCGGCAGATTGACCGACCCCGTAGTGGTCGCCGTGACGGGCCCGCCGTCTGCCTGGCGGGTGATATAGCGGTAGCCCGCGGCAAACACCAAAACAAACGCCAGCAAGATACCGCCGAGCCCGGCCCAAGCGGTGCCAATAATATAAAATGCCGCAATGGCGAGACTGAAACGGGCGGTCATGATGACCAGGCCGGTGACGCCAAGATGTGTGAATTTACGGAGTCCCTGGAAAACCGCCCGCATCGAATCCACCAGATAGAAAGCATAGACGCTTAGAACGATGAGCAGGCCGATGTGCAGGCCCTTGACGCCGACGAGGTGGCCAAAAACCGTCATCACGATCAACAGGCAGATTGCCACAAGCCCGGCCCATTTTGCCAAAGCGCCGACATAACGTCGGTAATCGGCGATTGCGGCGCCCTCGCCGCTTTGATCCAGGGTTTCGGAAAATCGCCGCGCAAAATATAGCCCAAGGATGAGGGCCGGTGCCGCCAGCACATTAAAAATCGAATTGGCGGTGAAAAAAATTCCGAAGGCGGCGACGTCCAACAAATGCGTGGCGCCGTACATCAGGCCGAAATTCAACAGATATCCAGGGATCAGAAATAAAAGAACCGTCGTCGATTTTCTAATCACGGAAGTGCTGGTAGTTTGTGTCATGTTTTTGTTATGCTCACGCGGGCCATTGTCGTGTCGTGACTGTGTTATTGGCCGGTATTCTAGAGATGTTGCCAACGACATCCAAGGGCGTTATCCTGCGCCCGGACGATAACTTAGTAAAAGGTTCCTTGTTGATTATGCAGGCATGAAATTATCTTTCGAACTGGCCGTTATCGTTCCAATCTATAATGAGGAAGATATCCTTTGGCGGAATATGGAGGAGTTTTCCGAGAAGCTAGACGAAACCGTCGGTGCTTCAAAGTGGCAGTACATCCTGGTCGATAACGGAAGTACGGACAAAACCCCCGAAATCGTCCAACAAATCATCGACCGCTGGCCGGGTTCTTTTTGCGTCAACCTGGACCAACCCAACTACGGCAAGGCATTGCGGGCCGGGCTTGATGCCTGTGAAGGGCCGTGGGCCCACATCATCAACGTCGAACAGTGGGACCCGCTATTCCTCGAGTGGTCTTGGAAGATGCGCAATCACTATGACCTTATTCTTGGTTCCAAAAGGGCCGACCCGACAATCAATTACCAATCGACATACCGCCGGCTTCTCAGTTGGGGACTGAACAGCATGCTTCAGCTGTTTTTCGAATACACCGCCGTCGATTCTCATGGGCCGAAACTTTTGAAAATGGATACCATGCGGCCCATCCTGCGCCAGACGGTTATGAATCGCGGCCAGTTCGACACGGAATTCTCCTTGCGGGCGATTCGCGCCGGCTTGTGGATTGCCGAAGTCCCGGTTGTCTACGAGGAACAACGCGTGCCCCGCAACTGGATGATCAGCAAAATAGTCTGGAACGTTAGGGATTTGTTTCGCTTGCGCCGCATTGTACAGCCAATCCCCTACGCCGGTTGCCTCAAATTTCACCGTTGGTCCCGGCACGACCTTCTGGGGCATCCGTCTCCCGCCGATCCCGGTTTTTTATCGGACGTCACGGCAGCGGATTAAAAGAAGCGGTCCCGAAAAAATGGCCGCCGGTATCGTAACGTGACGATTTTTGCCCCCGGCGGCACCGCCACCGCCATATGCACCATGTTTGCCTGAACCACCGGCACCGGTCGGCCGTCGGCCGTGGCCTTCCAAAAAGGCAAATAGGCGGTGTTGATCATCAGCACTCCGCCATCGGGCGCATCGACCTTCATATCGTAGCCGTTGGTGACCAGTCGATAATCCACGACCCGCATCTTTTCGGGCCGTTGATTGAGAACGGCAACATCTTTTTTCCGGACCACGGCGACCCGTTTAAAGGCCTCATTCTTGATCATCAGGAGTAACGCTTCATCATTCAGATTTTCGGCCACTGCCTTGAGCGCCGTGGCCGAAAAAACACGGGGCAGACTTTGCGGCACCCGGTAAACATAAATTTTGCCATAGCGGAAGATCTTGGCGAACCGGTGTTGAAGGTAGCCCCATTTTTCTGGCGCCGTGTCGAGGCCGCGGAAAATAGAATATGTATCGTCATCCGGCCCGGAAACCTTTTCAATCCCGCCGCCGTGGAGCGGAACCGGGGATAGGACAAAGCCGACATTGGCGATCCCCAGCATGTCGAGGTTGACCATCCCGTCGACACGAAAGCTTCGTTTGCTGCTCGACCAATGATCATAATCCAACATCACCCGGGGCATTTCCGCGCTTAATTGCCCTTGCGGCTTAATCCCAAGGCTCCAATACCGGACGATCGACGCCGGACTCAGGTTGACTGAACTGTCGAAGGTATCCAGTCCGTAAAACCCGGCCACGATCATCGGTTCGGGACGTTGATGGCGTATGGTAATCACCCTGAAGGGCTCCTTCGGCGCCCAATTCCGTTCCGTCAGGTTTTCGATTGAATGGAATTGGCTTTGGCCGCCGTAATAAAAATATTCGGACAGATGTACGCCCTTGAACCAAACCACGGCCGCTAACGTCCCGGCCAGGAAAATGCCGCCCACGGAAACCGATTTCGCGAACGGCGGAAAGGCCAGATTATCTTTTTCCAGCAAGTAAGCCGCCCGCGCCGCAATGGGAATAAACAAGGCGGTAATCGATTCCAGGCCGGTGTATAAACTGAGGCCTTTCACGAAACCCAGATTCAGCGAATCCCATGGGAAAGCTCGCAACAGGACAAATCCAAAAAGAAGGGAGATCAATGTCACCGGCGCCCAGAGCGCATAGGGGTCTTTTCGGGCAACGAACAGTACCAGACAAAGGAAGCAAACCAGCAACGGGATATCGAGGTCATATAATCGAGAGACCCCTGTTATCACCGCCGTCCACAGATCCCATTCCAGGGTAAAAGTCTTCAGCCCCCGCGCCGTATAGGGGGCGATTTCTTTCATGGCGTAAATGACCTCATGCCAATTCAGCAGCAAAACGCCGGTCAGGACCAAAAGGGCCACAAAGATTTTTGTCGGTCTGAATTTGTTCAGTAAAATGGCGCCTGCGATGATTGAAAATATCAGGCCGAGGAAAACATGTGTCGGCGATACCGTCATCGCCAACACCGATAAGGCCAGCACCCCCGGGAAATAGTAATTTTTGTCGACCCGGCTGACACAAACATAAATCGCCAAGGGAAACAGGCTTCGCCCCACACCATGGGCTATCGAATGATCGATAAGGCGAAAATACGAAGCAGTATAGAAAATGGCGATGGCAAAAGCCGCAAATTTGCTGCATTGGGCAGTTTCGCGCGCGAGCAGATAAGCGCCGGAAAAACCGATCAGATAGATCAAATATTTATGTAAAAACACGGCTGTCCAATGGGGGAAAATCGAAAAGAATATTTTTTCAAATGTAAAATATTGCATTCCGACCAACGACATCGAATACAAGTCGTTGCCGCCACCAAACTTGTGCGAGAACACTTCATCGGATGGGGCCGATAGAAGATAGTTGAATATCGGACTCGAATAATCCCCCTCGTTATCAAAATGGATAAAGGAATTCGGCCCCAAGGCAAAAAATTCAAAGTAAAGGACGAGCCCGAACGCAAGGGAAAGCCAGACGATGTTGTTCTCGACCCATGTTTTGGTTTTCGACAGGGGCCGAAGGCCGGCGAAAAAAATGATCACCATGACGACTTGCAGGATTGTCTGGTAAGGGGCGCTCATTTTGGCCGCGGGGTGGAAACCCGATGGTCAGGGGGGCGTGTATATTTCAAGAGCCGCCGGCCTCAACGCCACTTGGAAATCGCAGGAATTTTGCTGACATCGCAGCGATGGGAATAATTTTTCGCGATTTCTGTGACTTCTGCCGCCAGCCCTTCGCTTAACTTGGTCGGGTTCAGCCCCAGATTGAGAAAACGCTGGTTATCAACGTTCAATTCATTTTCGGCGGCTTCGTTACGGGGGTTTTCGACATTGTCAATCGGCGCGCCGGTCAGCTCCGAAACCATTTGCGCCAGTTCGCTCACCCGATGCACCTCGGTCATCTGGTTAAATATATTAACTTTTTCACCATGCTGGGGCGGATTGTTGATGGCCAGGCTGATACAATCCGCAGTGTCCTGGAGATGAATAAAGGCGCGGGTTTGGCCGCCCGTGCCGTGAACGGTCAGCGGGTGGCCGATGGCGGCCTGCATCAGGAACCGGTTGAGGACGGTTCCATAATCCCCGTCGTAATCGAACCGGTTGATCAGCCGTTCATCCAGTTTTGTCTCTTTTGTCTGCGTTCCCCACACGATCCCCTGGTGCAGATCGGTAATTCGGATGCCGTCGTTGCGGTTATAAAACAAGAAAAAAAGCTGATCCTGGGTTTTGGTCATATGGTAAATGCTGCCCGGGGACGCGGGATAAATAATTTCCTGTTCTTTCCACTCGCCAGCGTGGTTTTCGACTTTGACCTTAAGATAGCCCTCGGGAATTTGCGCTCCGGTGTCGTTGTATCCATAAACGCCCATAGTTCCGAGGTGGACGACATGCACATTGACGCCGGACTCGACGATGGCGGCGAGCAGGTTGTTCGTCGCGTTGAGATTGTTACTGACGGTGTATCTTTTGTGCCGGGAAGATTTCATCGAATACGGTGCGGCCCGTTGCTCGGCAAAATGTATTACCGCGTCCGGCTGAAAGGATGAAATGAAGGCTAAAAGCTGGCCATAGTTTTCTGCCACGTCGATGTTTTCAAACCCGATATCGTGGCCGGTAACTTCCTTCCACGCCCGAACCCGTTCCGAAATCGGCCGAATGGGTGTCAGTGATTCGACCTCCAGTTCGATATCGATTTTGCGCCGCGAAAGATTGTCGATTATGACGACATCGTGGTCTTCCGCCGACAGCCTAAGGGCCGTTGGCCAACCACAAAACCCATCTCCACCAAATACTGCAATTTTCATTTATTTACTCTAAACCACCCGCCCGCGAAAGATATAACCCGCTGTTATTGTCGCGGATTCTTTCCCGGCAACGATCCACATATTCGATAACAGAGGAATAGAGGCTTCCAATTGGGATAGCAAGAGTCCTTGTCTCACTAAAGGGGTGTTCGCGGGGTTTGCGGGTCGCCGTCACCGGGCCTTTTCAGGGCTTCGCTTTTTCCAGTTTCTTCCACTTTTTGCGCGTAAAGACACGATCGACGAACCACTTGACGTAGCGGGTTTCCTCCTGGCCGGTCAGAATGCCCTTCATCAACATACGGAAGGTTCTGATCGGGTGCAGCGCGAAGGAAATCAGGTAGAAATTATAGAACATATAGACCATCCACCAATAAAGCTCGCGCGAGCTCATGGCGTCGCAGTAGCTTTCCGCATCCTTGATGTAGAAGTCCATGGGCGAGTGGAAAAAGTCGTCGTCCAGCGAAATCTTGCCCGATTCCTGAAGCTGGTGGAACAGGCTGGAACCCGGATAGGGAATGAACTTGGTCACCGCCACATCCCACAACCCGATCACCGCCAGGCGACGGACCAGCTTTAAGGATTTGCGCAGGGTTGCCGGCGTGTCACCAGGAAAGCCAATGACGAAGAAACAGGAAACCTTCATGCCGTGGTTCATGGCGATCTTGGCGCTGGTCACCAGTTTTTCCAGGTCGACTTTCTTTTTGATGGCTTCAAGAATTTCCGGAGCGCCGCTTTCCGGGGCAAACGCCAGCGCCCGGCAACCCGATTTAAAAAGCAGTTCGGCGACCTCGTCGTCGAACACTTCCGACCGGGTGCCGCTGGGCATCTGCCAGGTGATCTTCAATCCGCGGTCGATGATCTCGTTACAGAACTGAATGGCCCACTTGCGATTGACGATGGCCGTCAGGTCCTGAAAATCGAAGTTGGTGACGTTATAGGTGGTCATATAGCTTTGCATCTCGTCGACCACCAACTTGGGGTCGCGGGTAATGTAGCGGGTCGTCCACATCTGCTCGTTGGAACAGAAAGTGCAACGATAGGGGCAACCACGCGTCGATATGATCTGCATGGAGCGGCCAATGTTGACCCCGTTGCTCTGGTGACGGGTTATGTACTCTTCCAGGGGCAGCAAATCCCAGGCCGGCCAGGGCAAATCATCGATAGAGCGGCGGCGCGCCGACAGGCCGGTATTGACGTATTCTTCCCCGTCCAGGTAGGCCAGTCCCGCGATATCCCGCCAAGCGGCGCGGTCGGCGCCGGCCTCAAGCAGGGCGATCATGGTTTCCTCGCCCTCGCCCATGACCAGGGCGTCAATTTTCGAATTACGGCAAACATATTCGGGCACGGCGGTGGCGTGTTCGCCGCCGCCGATGATCAGGGCGTCGGGAAATGCCTGTCGCAGGCCCTCGACAATAATATTGGTCAGCGGCCACTGGCTGGAGAACATACACGAGACGCACAAGACCGTCGTCTCTTTCGGCACCCGCGCCACGATGGTTTCAGGCGAAAGGCCTTGAATCATGAAGTCGGTGCGCCCGGGGTAGACGGAAATATCATCCAGGGCCTCGCCGGCGCCGTCCACCACACAAACATCATATCCGGCCTCGCGCGCCACGGCGGCGATATAGACGAGCCCGATCGGTGGATTGGGGGTGTGCATCTGCAGGCCGGAAAAACTCTTGAGGCCGGGAGTGTTGATGAAAGTAATCATGCTGTCGCAACCCATTTTGAATAAGTATGGCCCAAACTACTGCCCTGTCTTATGAGATGGGATGTAACGGCACATTACGGAAGAGGTTTCTTCGGAAATCGAAACGCCAATGAATGTGTGGTCAATCGGAAACGTCGCCAATTTTTCGCCCTTCGTCTCGCATACCCAATCCGGCGTGTAGTTCTGGTCAATGACCAAAACGCCCTGACCCGATAGTTCGGTGAGCAAAACTATCCTGTCCGCGCCGTACTCCGTTATCCGGGTTTTTCCCGAAGACAGAGGAATAGGGGTTTCCAATTCCGATGGCAAGAGCCCCTGTTCCACGAAGCCGGTTGTCCGCAGGGTTTCGAGGTCGGCTTCCGCCAGGGCATCCAGGGCTTGCACCCCGTCGACAAAGCGCGCCAGCCGGTGGACGAAAAAGGCCCGGGGAAACGCTTCGGCGTTTTCGTAGAGGTAAAGATGGGTCCGCCCGGTAAAATTTCCCTTCAGGTTGGAGACAATTTTTTCCCGGGTGCTCATCCCCGCCCAGGGCCGGCTCGCCTCATGAAAGGCGCGCCACCCCGAGGCGACGATGGGATCGCGGCTGGCGAAATATTTCACATTGGCCAGACTCAGTAGCGGCATCCGGTACATGGAATCCAGCGGCCAGACGGTCAAGCCCGGTCGTTTGACCGGGTTCAGGAAAATCCGGTCAATATCCTGCTCCCCCTTCTGCGGTGCGCCGCCGCTGTTGCGCCGCAGCACCTTGCCCCAGAACTCGGCGAACCGTTTGGTGTGGAAAACCTGATAGCCGCCGATGGTCTCGATCCCGTAGGCGTGCAGGTAGTTGGGATACATTTCAAATGAAGCCGCCCGGTAAGGTTGGTCTTCGTCGTGTATGCGGTCCGCAAGGGATTGCAGAACCGGGCTTTCAAACAGCAGCTTGTAGTTGCCCTGGCTCAGCCAATCCACGACGCTCGAATATTTTTGCGGCAGCGAAAACAGCAACAAGCCACTCGCCAGGATCAGGGGCGCGCGCCGGGCCAGGGTCGATGCCGCTTTTGCCGCCGCGCCTTGGCGTTTCCTGTCAAGGTAAGCCGCTATGTACGGCCACGCCATAGCGGCCCCGATGCTTCCGCCAAGGGCCATGAACACCCACAGATAAATCACCAGACGATTGAGTTTGAAAGACTGGAGAAGCGGAACCATGTCGATCAGCAACGGCTTGACGACCGGCAACAGGGCGACGGCCCCCAGGGCAATCCCGATGGCGACAAGCAATCTCAACAACCGGCGCCCTTCTTCGCTTTTGTATCGAAGCACCAGGACGAGACCGGCGCAGAAGAAAATCGCCGCCAGGGCCGTGTTCCAGGTGCTCCCGACAAGATTCAATATCTGATTGGACAGATCTTCCTGCATCCGTTCCTGGCCATAAAGATTATAGCGTTGCGACAGCAGGGCGAAGTTTTTGGCGGCGATAATTTCTTGCAGGCGCGGCACTACAGTCAACACCGAGGCGAAAGAAATCACCGCCCAATCGATGATCGACGTGCGGGGCCGGATAAAGACAAACCAGAGCCCGAGAATAATAAACAGGAACGGCTGAATTCTCGACAGGTAAACGACGCAGCCGTAATACACGCAGGCCAGCACGAACAGGGTCCAGGCACCGACCTTGCGTTTGTTGTCGAGAACATATTCCGTCGCCAGGATCACCATCGGCAGCAGCATTTCCGCCGCCGCGACCCAGTGGTTCGGGCGCTGGCTGTAAAAAAAGACGAATGCCCCCGCCGCCGCCGCCCAGTGAGGAATGGCCAGGGAGCGTCGCGCCAAAAGATAAAAACCGGCAACGGCCGCCGCGGCGACGGAAACCCAGTGGGCCGTATAGGCCATCCAGCCGGGCAAAAACCCGAACAGCAGCCTGTCCAACACATTGGTGAAGGCCAGGGCGACCCTGTCCGTGCCCAGGGTCGAATAGGGGTGCCACAGGCTGCTTTCCCAGCCGCCCAGCGTGCTGGCGATCAGCGCCGGAATAAACAATTCGCCGCCGTCGCCGGTCGACGTAAACCCGAATTTCCCAAGCAGCAGGACTTCGGCGGTAAACCACAGGACGATCAAGGCTATCAGCGGTGTGGGACGACTAAGGAAGGAAGACATCATTTTCCTGCATGATTACCGTTATACACAAGGCCAGATACGCTCCGAAGCCATCCTTCGATCAGGAGAGCCCGGGCGAATACGCCACCCCTAGAGCAAAGTGGTGTTGATGTTTGAAAATCCGGGGACAATTGATAGTAAACCACCGAACTGTATGTTAAGAGAGCAACATCGTCAACGAGACAGGGAAAGTCACGGTGAGTCCAAAAGTTGCTTTGATTACAGGCGTAACGGGCCAGGATGGCGCCCTGTTGGCTAAATTTTTGCTGGATAAGGGCTACCAGGTCCACGGGATCAAACGCCGGTCTTCGTCCTTTAATTCGGCCCGGGTCGACGCCCTATATACGGATCCCCACGAAAAGAATGTGACCTTCAATCTCCACTACGGCGACATGACGGATTCGACCAATCTGATTCGTCTGTTGCAGGAAATCCAGCCGACGGAAATTTATAACCTGGCGGCCCAAAGCCACGTCCAGGTCAGCTTCGAAACACCCGAATACACCGCCAACGCCGACGCCTTGGGTCCGCTGCGTCTGCTTGAAGCCATCCGCATTCTTGGTATCGGGGATCGGACCCGGTTTTATCAGGCTTCAACATCGGAAATGTTCGGCCTGGTACAGGAAACTCCGCAGACCGAGACCACGCCTTTTTATCCCCGCAGTCCGTACGGTGTGGCCAAGCTCTACGGCTACTGGATCACCATCAACTACCGCGAGGCCTATGGCTTTCACGCCTCGAACGGCATTCTGTTCAATCATGAAAGCCCGATCCGCGGCGAGACCTTCGTGACCCGCAAAATTACCCGCGCCGTCGCGGCCATGGAACTGGGGCACACCGACAAGCTTTTCCTGGGCAATATGGATGCCAAACGCGACTGGGGGCATGCGGTGGATTTCGTCGAAGGCATGTGGATGATGTTGCAGCAGGACCAGCCCGATGATTACGTCATGGCGACGGGTGTGGTTCATTCCGTCCGGGATTTCGTCGAGGCCTCGTTCGCCGTCGTCGACCGAACCATCGAATGGCGCGGCACAGGTGAATCCGAACAGGGTGTGGACGCAAAAACCGGCGACGTGTTGATCGAAATCGATCCCCGCTACTACCGGCCGACCGAGGTCGATTGCCTGCAGGGCGACGCCACCAAGGCAAAACAGAAACTAGGCTGGACCCCGAAAATAACCTTCGCCGAAATGGTCGAGGAAATGGTCCGCCATGACATTAGCCAAATGAAGCGGGGGCTGGACTTTGTCCGAGGGTCTCACGACACCGTTTAATCTGACCGGCAAGAAAGTCTGGGTGGCGGGCCACAAGGGAATGGTCGGCGCTGCCTTGGTGCGCCGCCTGGCTACCGAAAAATGTGAAATTCTGACCTGTGATCGGGAAACGGTCGACTTGGGCCGCCAGGTAGAGGTCGAAGACTGGGTCGCGGCCACGGCGCCGGACATCATTATCATCGCCGCCGCCAAGGTCGGCGGTATTCACGCCAACGCCACCTATCCGGCGGACTTCCTGTATGAAAACCTGATCCTCGAGGCCAATATCATCGACAGCGCCTATAAGGCGGGCGTCGAAAAATTGCTGTTCCTGGGGTCATCGTGCATCTATCCCCGCCTGGCCGACCAGCCGATGACCGAAAGCGCCCTTTTGACCGGCCCGCTGGAGCCCACCAACGAGTGGTACGCCGTCGCAAAAATCGCCGGTATCAAGCTGTGTGAAGCCTATCGCAAGCAACATGGTTGCGATTTCATCTCGGCCATGCCGACCAACCTGTTCGGCCCCGGCGACAATTTCGATCTGGAAAATTCGCATGTGCCGGCGGCGACCATTGCCAAATGCCATGCCGCCAAGGTTTCCGGCGACCCGACAATACAAGTCTGGGGAACGGGCGCGCCCCTGCGCGAGTTCATGAGCGTCGATGATCTGGCCGATGCCCTGGTCTTTCTTTTGCGCAACTATTCCGGCGACAGGTTTGTGAATGTCGGCTCCGGAAGAGAAATTTCCATCAAGGCCTTCGTCGAAACCGTCGCAGATGTCGTCGGTTACGCCGGCGATCTCGCCTTCGACACCTCCCGGCCCGACGGCATGCCTCGCAAAATGATGGATTCAACCGTCCTCAATAACCTTGGCTGGCAACCCCGGATCGGGTTAAAGGAGGGGCTAGCACAGGCATACGCCTGGTACCTGGAGAACATTGCATGACTGAGACCGGCCAAGAGCCCGCCAACCGGCGTAAAGTTGCCATCCGCGAGCATGGCGATAAATTTGCCGGCGAACGCCGCTCCTGGGTTCGCCGGACCGGCTACTTCCATGATTCCGATGCCGACTATATGCGATTTCTGGTGCCGGAAAACGCCCGCGTGCTGGACATCGGTTGCGGCACGGGCGATCTACTGGCCGCCCTGAAGCCATCCCACGGCGTCGGCGTCGATATCAGCCCCGGCATGATCCGGGTGGCCGACGAATGCCATCCGGACCTGACCTTCATAGAAGGCGACATCGAAGACCCGACGACGCTTAAGGCCATTGCCGGCGAGCCCTTCGACTTCATCGTCCTGTCCGACACCATCGGTGTGCTGTCCGATATCCAGCGAACCCTGGAGTCCCTGACCGGCCTGTGCCACCCGGATACCCGGATTATTGTCAGCTATTATAATTATGCCTGGAGCCCGATCCTCAAACTGCTGCAACTGCTGGGCCTGAAGATGCCGCAGGTCGAGCTGAACTATCTACCGCCTGCCGACACCGCCCATATGATGGATCTGGCTGGCTTCGAAATGGTCAAGCAGGAATGGCGCACCCTGTTGCCGGTCAGGCTTTTCGGCCTGGGCCCGTTGATCAATCGATATCTGGGCTCGATGCCTTATATCCGTCGTCTGGGCCTGCGCAATTTCTCCGTCGCCCGACCCATGGCCCTGGCCCCGCTGCCGCCGCAGACCGTGTCCGTTATCATTCCGTGCCGCAACGAAAAGGGAAATGTCGAACAGGCCCTGAAACGGCTGCCCAAATTCGGCAAGGACCTGGAAGTCGTCTTTATCGAAGGCCACAGCCAGGACGGCTCGTACGAAGAAATCGAACGCGTCGCCGAGGCCTACAAGGACAAAATCAAGATCCAGTACGCCCGCCAGGACGGCGTTGGCAAGGGCGATGCCATGCGCAAAGGCTACGCCCTGGCCACCGGCGAGGTGCTGATGATCCTGGATGGCGATTTGACGGTCCCACCGGAAGACATGCCCAAATTCTACAACGCCCTGATCCGTGGCGACGGCAATTTCATCAACGGCAGCCGCATGGTTTATCCCATGGAAGACGACGCCATGCGTTTTTTGAATTTGATCGCCAACGCCGTCTTCGCCTGGATTTTCTCCTGGCTGCTCAATGAGCGGGTCACCGATACCCTGTGCGGTACCAAGGTTTTCACCAAGGCACACTACGACCGGATCGAGGCGGGACGCGCGTATTTCGGCGACTTCGACCCCTTCGGCGATTTCGATCTTATTTTCGGGGCCAGCAAGCAGAACCTGAAAATCATCGACATGCCCATTCGATACGCCAACCGGACTTACGGTGAAACGCAGATTTCGCGTTTCCGACATGGCGTGCTGCTGATCCGCATGGTCGTTTTCGCGTTTCGCAAACTCAAGCCAGCATAGGGGCAGCCCCCGTGGGCACGAACGAACGCGTCATAGATCAGCACCGGGCGGGATGGGAAGCAAAGCCATCCTTAAGGGCCGTCTATGAGGACCTGCACCGTCGCAGCCTTTCCTGGTGCAAGGACGGCGAACTTCTGGAAATTGGCGGCGGTTCGGGTCACATTAAATCCTTCGCGCCTCACGCCATCTGCCTTGATATCCAGCAGGCACCGTGGCTGGATGTGGTTGCCGATGCCCACCAACTGCCTTTCGCTGATGCCAGCTTCGAAAACATCGTCATGCTGGATGTCCTGCACCACCTCGCCTACCCGCGCGCTTTCCTGGCGGAAGCCTTAAAGATTTTGAAACCGGGTGGGCGGCTGATCATCATTGAGCCCGGCGTTTCGCCGCTCAGCTGGCTTGTCTATAACCTGCTGCACGACGAACCGGCGACGCTCGGCGCAGACCTTTGGAATGACACGCCGCAAACCGGGGCCTTGCCCGAAGAAGCCAACCAGGCGATTCCCCATCTGCTGTTCTATTCCAACGCCAAACGGCTGGCCGCAGAATTCCCCGACATGCATGTTCTGGAGCGCCGCCGACTGAGCCTGTGGGCCTATCCGATGTCCGGCGGCTTCAAGCCCTGGAGCCTGATCCCGTCCGGTTGGGTCAAGCCGGTGCTGAAAATTGAGGAAGCCGTGATGCCTGTCCTCGGCCCGCTGGCCGCCTTCCGCATGATGGTCGTGGTGGAAAAAAAGATATGACCGTCCTGAGCGCAACGCTGCGCAAACTTCGACAGTTGACCGAAGATCCGGTGCTTCGGCGCTGGTTGGTTGGCCGACTGCTGGGTCGATGGCCGGGAGAGCCGCCCTACCAACCGCACCGCCCGCCTTATCTTTCCAATATAAGCGCCCTGCCGCCCGGCCCCGTGGCGGCGGATTTCGCCGAACTTCCCGCCGCCCCGCCGCGCGAGCCGCTGGCCCTGTCTTTGGCCGGTCAGTCCGTAACCATTGAGCCCGGCGATGAGGTTGCGCTTTTCGACCGTCAATTCGACGACATCGAAGACTATCTGGCCTTGCACCGCTTCGCCTGGTTGCCCGTCGCAGGGGACGATATTGATCCGGCCTGGTTCGGCGCGCTATGGAAAGCCTGGCGAAATGCCCATGGCACACCTGACGCCGGTTGGTCGTGGCATCCCTATACCGCAGGCGAACGGCTGGTCAATGTGATCGGCTATGGCCGTCGCCACGGCCTGCCCGCCCCCCTGGCCGATACCCTGGCGGTCCTTGGCCGACATGGCCCGGCGATTTTCGAACGCCTTGAATATTTCGGCGAACACAACACCGGCAACCATTTGGCCAATAATGGCCGCGCCTTGTTTTTAGGTGGGCTGGCGTTGGGCATCGACGATTGGGCCGGTATCGGCGGCGACATTTTATGTAGCGAAGCCCGGCGCATCTTCTCAGCCTCGGGTGTTTTGAAAGAAGGCTCTTCCCATTATCACCTGCTGTTGGCCCGGTCCTACGCCGAATGCTGGTTGGCCGCCAAGGCCACCCGGCGCCCGGAAACAGATGCCCTGGCGGCGATCACCGCGGCCGCGCTATCGGTTATCCCGGCCTTGTCGCTGCCTGGAGGCCTACCCTTGATCGGCGACATTTCGCCCGATTGCCCGCCCCGGCACTTAGGTGGCCTGATCGATACTGACAGCCACGACGGCTGGATCGGCTTGCTGGCCCCTTCCGAGCGACAGGCCCTGCTTGATTTGATGGCCGGCACCGTCGTCGGCGATCCCCGGCCCGACGGCTGGCTGCGCGCCGATATTGATGACTGGACCGGACTATGGCATTGCGCGCCCGGCGGCTGGCCCCACATGCCCGGTCACGGCCATCAGGATTGCGGCGCCTTCGAGCTTCATTATGGTGGCGAGGCAGTGTTCATCGATGCCGGTCGCGGGGCGTATGGCGAGGTCGGCGAGGCCGCCCGTTATCGCGCCGCCGGTGTCCACAACACCCTGACCATCGACGGCGCCGACCCGTATCCCGCCAACCGGCCTTATTATAACGATGCCTTTCGCCGCGCCATCGGCGGCCCGCCCCCGGTTCTGGAACGCCGTGATAACATCATCACCCTGCGCCACGGTGGCTATGGCCGATTGCCGGGCGGCGGCGACGTGCTGAGAACCTGGAGCCTGAAGCCGGGGGGCCTGGGCATTATCGATCAAGTCGCAGGGCGCGGCCGGCACCGGGTCAGGCGAAACCTGGTCACCGCCCTTGCGGTCACCCAGGAAGGCGAGGACATCGTTATCGCTGGCCGCAATCATACGTTCCGGGTTAGCGGCGATGTTCGACCCGAAATTTCGACGATCACCGCGTGGCAGGCCTACGGGCAAGGCGTTCCGGCGACATCCATTTGTTTCAACGTCAGCGCCACTCTGCCCTGGCAGGGTCATATTAATGTCAGCGTTGATTGATTTCGGTTTACTGTTTACCGGCCCTGCCGTCGCGCTTATAGACACTGTTCATTCGTTCATTTTATAGAGAACCGTTGCTCGATGCCGCCAGAATCAAGCCCCGTGGTCGATGTTAGTGTTATCGTTCCGTCCTATAGGTCGGCTGCGACCATCGGTCGAACGCTAAGCAGCATCGCCGCGCAGGCGGTCCGGCCCCGCGAAGTGATCGTCGTCGATGATGGTTCCGACGACGGCACCGCCGATGTGGCGCGGTCTTTTGCAGGCCGCATGAACGGCATCGACTTACACGTCATCGAACAGCAAAATGGCGGCGCCGGGGCGGCCCGCAATCGGGCGCTCGCGGCGGCCAGCGGCGAGAAAATCGCCTTCCTGGATGCCGATGACGCATGGCTGCCGGAAAAACTGGCGCGCAGCCTGGCGGTGATGGCCGACACCGGCGCCGGTTTGGTTTCCCACGACTACATCAGGATCGACGGCGACGCCGAACAGGAAATCGATTGCGCCCGACATTTCAAAAATCATGCCGCGCCCTTCGTGTCGCTGTATCTGCGCGGCAATATCGCGACGTCTACCGTGCTCGTCGAACGCCGCCTGATCGACCAGGCCGGGGGCTTCGAAGTCGCCCTGCGATCGGGTCAGGATATCGACTTGTGGCTGGCCATAACCGGCCGCAAAGATGTCACGTTTCATATCTTCGGCGAAGCCCTGACCCGCTATCACGTCACGACGGACGGTATTTCCAGCCGCACCGCCGAACGGCGACGCTGCGCCATGACCATTCTGTTGCGCCATGCCGATGCCCTGCACGGCCAAGGCGGCGGCGGCAGAGTTAATGCGCTTTTGCGAGCCGCCATTATTTGTCGGCAGGCAGCGACATCTTTTAGCGCCCAGGGCAAAACGGTTGCCGCCATAGGGGCCTTGGCGATAGCGCCATTTGCAGTGTTGAAGGTCGCCGGGAGTGTTTTTTCCCGCCCCCTCGCCTGGCTGTGGGTCGGCGGCGTGACGGCGGCTTATCTTGTTCAGTTTCAAACTTACATCGACCCAATTTTGGCCCTGGTGGGTTTTAAATGACCGCCGCCTTGACCCTGGCGCTGCTGATCGCCGCCTGCACCGGTTTCGGTGCTGCGACGTTGCGCGGCCTCGGCGTGTTGGGCGACCTGGCGACACGGGAACGCCTGACCTGGGCCTTCGCCGTCGGCTACGGCGTCCTCGGCTGGTTGCTGTTTTTCGTCGGCATTGGCGCTTTGTACCAGCCACTTCCGCTGATGGCGCTATTAGGCCTCGGCGCCCTTGGCCTGCTCGCCTTGCGACAGACCCCGGCACCTGTATCAAATGATCCCGAGCCGTCGCGTTGGGGCCTGATCGATTCGGCCCTGGCGGCGGCGCTGGTTCTGGCGCTGACGTTTGATCTTATGGAAGGTCTGGCGCCCCCGGCCGATGCCGATTCGATGGCCTATCACTTCGCCCTGGTCAAAGATTTCATCGCCGCCGGAAAGCTGTTTTTTGTCGAGCGCGCCATGGATGGCGCGGTGCCGCTGCTCAATCACATGACCTACGTCCCGGCGCTGGCGCTGGGCGGCGAGAAGGGCCTGACGCTGTGGACGATGGCGTCTGGATGGGGCGCCACGGCGCTGCTTTATTCGATCTGTCGACGCTATCTCGACCGCCGCTGGTCGCTCGCCCTCACCGTCATTTTTCTGACCACGCCGGCCGTCGTATACGGCGGCGGCAGCGGCCAGGTGGAAGTCCGCAATGCGATGTTTGCGACCATCGCCGCGTTTTCCGTGGCCCGCGCCGTTACCCTGAACGATCTGCGCTATGCCGTGCTGGCGGGCCTTGGGGTCGGTTTTTTCATGGCCGGAAAGTATCTCGGCCTGCTGTTCGCCCTGGCTTGCGGCCTTGCCATTTTGCTACAGCGGCGCTGGTTTGTGCATGGCCTGGCCCTGACGGTCGTCGCCCTGGCGGTGGGCAGTCAGTGGTACGTCTGGAATTTCATTCATGCCGGCGATCCGTTTTTCCCGATGCTGTTTGGGGTGCTCGACTATAGCGCCGTGCCCTTTTGGAATGCCGATCAGCACGCCGAATTGCAAAGGATATTGCGGGATGGCGAACAAGCCGTCCAGACCAATGCCTTGTGGCTCGTTCTCTATCCTTTCGTCGCGACCTTTTCAGGGTTTCGCCAATTTGAATCCGGCCGTACCGGTTTCGGCCCTTATCTTTTGTTGATGCTGCCTTTTGCGCTGGCCGGTGCGTGGCACTTCCAGCAACGATTACGCCGCCATCCGCTGCTGATCGTGGCGGTAATTGCCGTTCTTTTCTACGCCCTTTGGTTCCTTTCCGGATCGTCACAACGGGTCCGGCATATGATCCCTGTCCTGCCCCTCGCGTTACTCATCTTCACCGTCGCCGCACACCGATGGGGAGGCACCGTGGGTGCGTTAAGGCCGCTGATGGGAGCGGTGCTTGTCACCGTGGGGGTTCAACTGGCCGGTGACGCCGTATTCGGCCTGAACTACGTCCGACATTTCGTTTCCGGTGAATCCCGGGAGGCTTTTCTACAGCGCAATGTTTCCAGTTATGGTGTCGTGCCCTGGGTTAATCAGAACCTTAATTCGGACGATCGCGTGTATCTCGTTTCCCGCCAGCTGAACTATTATCTCGATGTGCCTTATTTCTATGCCCACGCGCAACAGGGCGGCTGGATCGACATCAGGCCGCAGGCTAACGATCCGCTCCGGTTTTTACGCCAAATCCAGGGCCGCGGCATCACCCACTTGCTGGTTGGCAGCGACCCATTGTCAACAACACCCATCGGCGGCCAAACCCAATGGCGCGCCTTGGTGAACGCAGGCTGTCTTGACGTCATCAAAAAAGTCGAAACGAGATCAATCGGGTCTCGTGCCTTGGGGCAAACGGGTTCGGACTACGTGTATGTCCTGAAAGTGACAAATAAAAAATGCGCCCTGTGAAAACGTGATGTCTGGCCCGGTTCTTTGTGGTAACCATCTGGCAGCCATACCGGTCGTATATCGCGTATTGTTAAATTATTTCGAATCCTCGTTTTTTTTCAGGAGTTTTCAGATTGAAGGGCAGAAAGAACGGGCAAGACGATACCGTTTTTATCAGGACCAAGACGGACGTCAGTGACATCGCCGACGACACCCAGGACAGCAACCGGCTGTGGTGGGAACGGTTGCCGATGACCTACGCCGATTGGGATAGCGAAGACCGTCTGCCTGAATCGAAAACGGACCTGATGAAACTTGAAGGCGACGTCCTGGCGCTAAGCCCGTTTCTTCGCAGCCGTTTCGATTTTTCACGTTTCAAGGCTCAGCGCGTCCTTGATTTAGGCTGTGGGTCGGGCGTCTTTAGCTGCCATTTAGCCAAGCAAGGGGCAAACGTCAGCAGCATTGATTTGACCGAAGCCGGCGTCAGGCTGACGCAGCGCAATGCCATGGCCAATGGGTTGGCCGTTTCCGTCGCCCGCATGGATGCGGAGACAATGGCCTTCGCGCCCGACAGTTTTGACTTTGTATTTTCTTGGGGTGTCCTGCACCACACGAAAAATATGAACGTTGCCCTTGGTGAGGTGCACCGTATTCTCAAACCCGGTGGCAAGGGTATGATGATGGTCTATCACAAGAACAGCGTGGTCTATTATCTGCACGGCCTTTTCTGGTTGCTCTTCAGAGGCAAGATTTTTTCCGGGTATGACTTGAAAAGCGTTCAGGATTTTTATACGGATGGATATTACCACCGCTATCTGAGCGAGCGGGAGTTGGCGGCGCGCCTGAATTCTGTCGGCCTGAAGCCGACCCTGTTTCAGGTAACCCAGTATCAGAAAAAAATTCTGCCGATGATCCCCGCATGGCTCGATACCTTCTTGAAAAATCGATTTGGCATGTGCCTGGTCTGTGAATTTGAAAAGGCGCCTGAATAAATGATGGAACATGGGGCCATCGATGCCGCGTCGCAGAAACGATTCGGACGCTTAGATGCGGGCCTGATCCTGGGGATCACGGCGTTTTTAATATTGCCCATCGCCCTGTTTGTTTCCAAGGGAGTGGCGCCGCTTTTTGTTATTTCCGTCGTCCTTGTGCTCGCCCTTTCGCTTGGCCGAGGAATCAGGCTTTCTTTTCCCCGGCCCCTCAGCATTGTCCTCGTTATATTTCTCTTGGTTGCCGCACTGAGCGCGCTGTGGTCGATCAATCCGGTATCTTCCTTAAGTTCAACACTGCGTCTCGCCCTGACCTGCGTCGGCGGTCTCGTTCTGGCTTTTGCCGCCGCTCACCTGGAAAACCAGGAACGGGATTTTTTCGAAAAAGCCTTAATCGCCGGTGGTGTTTTTGGTTTTGGTCTCATCCTGTTCGAGAATTCCAGCGACTGGATTTTAACGAGGGCCATGTATCGCATTATTGGCGTGAAAGAAGCCTCCTTGTTAACCCTGGCCCCGGTATTCAATGCCGGCATGGCGATTTGCGCCCTGTATGCCTGGCCGTGGTTGTTGGTCGTCAAACGCAGGTACGGCTTGTGGCCCATGGTGACGGCCTTGATCGTCGCGGTTCTCGCCATATTCCTGAGCGACGCCGAAACCCCGTTGGCGGCGATGTTAATTGGCCTTGTCGTGGCTGCCGCCTCGATTTTCTTCAGGCGAGCGGTGTTTGGCCTGCTTGGCGTTGCCATGGTTGTCGGCGTCATCGGCGCGCCGTTGGTACCGCTCGCGCTGCCCGACCCGCAGGCCGATACCAGCCGCTATCCGCATTTTTCAAATTCGGCGCTTCACCGCTTGGCAATCTGGCGCACCGCTGCCGAGCGAATTTCCGAGAAGCCGGTGTTCGGATTTGGCATGAACGCGACGCGCCATCTGTATAACAATTCCGACAAATCTATACGGACCTTCAACACCAGCGTTGCCGGCGAAAAAAGTTGGTACAACAATTTCGAGCCGATCCCCCTGCATACCCACAACGGCGTTCTGCAAATTTGGCTGGAACTTGGCGGGTTGGGGGCGCTGGCGCTGCTGGCGGTCCTGCTGGCGGTCTTGAACCTGATTTACCGTACCCTTGAAAACAAGGTCGATGCGGCGGCCTCTCTTGGCTTGCTGGCCAGTGGTCTTTTCATTTTTTCGTCAAGCTTCGGCCCTTGGCAAAGCTGGTGGCAGGGTGGGTTGTGGCTAAGCACCGCTTTCGTCATCGCCGCCTTGGGTGGCGTCAAACCCAAACGGCCTTGACGTCTTCCCAGGATTTCTAGGACGCCGCGCTCTTAATTTGTTTTTTTCGAGCCATGATGTTGCGCAGGATTTCCTCGCCGCGGGACGCCTGTTTGCCCGAAACCATGTTTGTCACGATGCGAAATGCCCGCGACGGCCGGCGCAGGAACATGGTTCCGTAGAACGCCGCAAAATAAAAGTAGCGAATCCAGACCAAATGCCGGTCCTTGAAAAGCGGGTTGTAGGACTTGGCGAAGGCCAAGTCTGAAAACGGGATCAGGCTGTTGAAATAGGCATCCGACATGGGTTCGATTTCATTCCGGGCGGCCAGCTGGTCGTAGAGTTCTGACCCTGGATAGGGGACGTAGGGAATAAAACTTGAATCATTGACCCCCAGCCACGCGCATTTTATGCCGAACATGAAGTTGGCGAAAAGCTGGCCCCAGGTGTCTTCGGGAAAGGCGAAAATCATGTTGATCTTGACGTTCAGGTCTCGCTTGATCGCGGCCTTCATGGAATCGACCAGTTTCGGCAACGACACCTTCTTCTTGATTCGCTTCAAGACTTCTTCGGAACCGCTTTCCGGCGCGTAATTCATATTGCGACATCCCGAACGCCACAACCGGTCAACCACGTCGGCGTCAAGGGCTTCGGAACGGGTGCCGCTGGGAATTTGCCAGGTGAAGGTGCGGCCACTGGCGAAGATGATGTCGGTAAATTCGACGATCCACTCTTTCTTGATGATCGCCGTCAGGTCGTACAAATCGAAATTTTCGGCATCGTATTTATCGATGTACTTGACCATTTCATCGAACACCATTTGCGGCGACCGCGCCTGCCAGCGGGTCGTCCACATGCCGGGGCTGGAACAGAACGTACACTGAAACGGGCAACCCCGTGTCGCCATTAGGGGCATCGAACGGCCCAGGTTGACCCCGTGGCCATAGCCGCCGTCCATATAGGCTTCCAGCGGTAAATCGGTCCAGTCGGGTTCCGATATGCCATCGATATCGCGAATCCGCGCCCGCGCCGGGTTTTTCCGGATTTCACCATTTTCCCGGGCCGAAACGCCGTCGAGCCCGCCAGCATCTTTTCCCGCCAGGGTCGCCTCGACAATTTCTAACAAGGTTTCCTCGCCCTCGCCGCGTGCGCACAAATCAATGGCCGCACAGTCCTGCAACACGTAATCCGTACACGCCGTGACGTGTTCGCCCCCGACAATGATCAGGGCCTGGGGAAATTTCGCCCGGATGCTGTTGAGAATTTTTTTGTCGTAAGTCCACGAACAGGAAAACATCGCCGAATAGCCGATGATTTCGGCATCTGGATTGATGCGTTCGATGATTTCAGCAATCGGCAGTCCAAGGGCCAGGCCGACGGTGCCTTCGACGGGGGTCAGGCGTTCGATATCTTCACCGATGGCGTCGATTGTCTGAACCTCATGCCCTTTTGCCCGCAAAGTCCCCGAAAGGTAGGCGATGGCGATGGGGGGCGTCGTCGAGGTGCTCAATGAAAACTGCGATAGAATCATCGGAGGCCGTATCAGAACAATCTTGCTCACGAATTTCTTTTCCTCTTGGTGCTACCGACTGTATGTGGCGATATACATAGACATTTAAATGCTTTTTTAAAAGCGCTTGTTTATTTCACTAGCGTTTTACCCATGTTTTTCATACAAGTTCGGCACCATGATAAAAATATCGATCCTCATCCCCGCCTATAACGAACAGGCGACAATTATCGAAATCCTTGAACACGTTGGTCGCCAGAAGATCGATGGGGTCGACTTCGAGGTGATTGTCATCGACGATTGTTCAATCGATCGCACGGTCGAATTGCTGGAATCGCGTCCGGAACTCTATACCCGGTTGGTCAAACAGCAACAAAATGGCGGCAAGGGCGCCGCCGTCAAGGCCGGACTGGCCGAAGCCGTTGGCGATTTCATCCTGTTTCAGGACGCCGACCTGGAATACGACCCCGACGACTATGAAAAACTCCTGGCCCCGGTTTTACAGTTCGACGCCGATGTTGTCATGGGCAGCCGCATGATCGCCTCGCCGATCACCCGGGTTTCCTATTTTTGGCATAAAGTCGGCAATCGGATGATTACCTTGACGTTCAATATCCTGAACAACACCACGTTCACCGATGTCTATTCCTGTTACTTGCTTTATCGCCGCTCGTTGGTGCCGCACGAAAGCCTGACGACATTGGGCTGGGAACAACACGCGGAAATTTTGACCCACGCCGTTGGCGCCGGAAAAAAATATTTCGAAGTGCCAATCAGCTACTACGGCCGGTCCTATGAAGAAGGTAAGAAAATAAGGGCGCACCATGTCATTGCGGTCCTTTGGACAATGTTGATCAAGCGCCTGGGCCGCACCCGATCTGGCGAAGGTTTGCCGGCAAATGGTGATTGAAGACGACAAGACGCCGACCTATGAAGGCGCCGACCTGGAAGCGCTGGCCACCCTGAATCGTTATCAAAGCTGGATTGTCGAAACCTTTCAGCCCTTTTTGACGGGACGGGCCATCGAATTTGGCGCCGGCATCGGAAATATTTCGACTCGTATCAGGCCACATATTTCGACTCTTGATTTGGTGGAGCCTTCGCTCAATCTGGCGGACCCCCTGGAACATCGCTTCGAAAGCGACGGCGCCGTCACGATTTTTAGGGAAACCCTTGAAGCCCGGCTTCCGGCAATCGCCGGTGGGTCTTACGATTCGGTCGTCCTGGTCAATGTTCTCGAACATATCGAAGATGATGTTTCGGCGCTGCAAGGCCTGTATCGCATCCTGGCGCCGGGCGGGCATTTGCTGTTGTTCGTTCCGGCGCTGAAATTTCTGTACAGCGATCTCGATGCCCTGGTCGGTCATTACCGCCGGTATCAACGGCCGGAACTGAACGAACGCGTGGCCGCCGCCGGTTTTGACATCACTAAATCACAATACTTCGATACCCTGGGTGTGTTTCCCTGGTGGCTGCTAAATACGAAGATGGGGGCGACCGCCTTCAATCCGTTTCTCGTGGGTATCTATGACGCCGTAATCGCGCCCCTGTCGCGCGCCCTGGAAAGCGTCATCAAGCCGCCTTTCGGTAAGAACGTCCTGTTGGTCGCCAAAAAACCCGAATAATTCCTAAATCAAGTGACCGCCGCGTCCGGCTTTGGTCTTCAGGTAGGTTTCGTTATGTTTGTTGGCCGGGAAGGCATGGGCGACCCGGCCTGAAACTTCGACACCATACTTGGACAGGGCGCTGATCTTGTCGGGGTTGTTGGTCATCAGGCGAACTTTCCCGAAGCCCAGCTGGCGCAGCATTTCCGCGGCCGGCAGGTAGACCCTCTCATCGGCATCGAAACCCAGTTGTTCGTTGGCCTCGATGGTATCGAAGCCGCGGTCTTGCAGGCCATAGGCGCGCAGCTTGTTGACCAGGCCGATGCCGCGCCCTTCCTGGGCCAGGTACAGCAACACGCCGCCGCCGGTGCGGCCAATTTCGGAAATGGCGCCGCGCAACTGATCGCCGCAATCACAGCGCAGGCTGCCCAGCAAATCGCCGGTAAAACATTCCGAATGCAGGCGGGTCAGGACACCGTCGTCATCATCCGGGTTCGGCTCGCCAATAATAATCGCCAGATGTTCGAGGCCGCCGTCTTGCGGCCTAAAGGCGATGATGCGGGTATCTTCGGCCTCGCTTAACGGCACCCGGGCCTCGCTGACGGCCTTTAAGGTGCGGGCCGCCGTGTGTTCATATTGAAAAACATCGCCGGCATCGACCAGGAGCATATCATGGCGCTCGGCCCAGGCGTTCAGGTCGTCGGCGTCGGGGTCGGCTAACAAGGCGACCACGGCGGCGGGCAACAGGCGGGCCAGCTTGACCAGGCCGATGGCCGCGGCCTCGCAGCTATAGGCCGCGGCGCCGGCGATATCGATGCCGGGGCCTGGCGTCGCGTCGAGCGCCGACAGCGGGTCGGAAATTTCCAAAATGGCCAGGGCGGTCCATCCGTCCGTGGCGTCGAGCGTCATCACCGTTTCATCGTTTACGGTCAGGCCCAGCACGCTGGCGCGGCGGCGGGTGATGGCCAGGACCGGCCGGTTGCAACTTCTCACCGCTAAATCGGCCAGGGTTTCGGGCGTTACCGCTTCGGCTGCCAGCACCAGGGCCGCCAATCCACCGCCGCCCCGCACCGCGACGGTGCGCCCGCGCCGCAGTTCCGACACGCAGCGGTCCACCGCCAGCAGCGACACCGGGTCGCGGGACGCCGGCATGGATTTCAAACGGGAACGATGCGGCATCGGTTTTCTAAATCCGTTATCCTGAAAATATAGCCCGGCTGTAACGCCCGGTTGGCCGCAACATAGCCTTAAATACCACGGTTCGAAAGGCGGAAATCGTCCCTGCCGGGCGGCAAAATAGCGATGCGGTCTTTTCAGGACGCCCCGAGCACGATTATAGTGTCGTTACGGCAAAACGGGATGCCGCATTTTAATGGATTCTGGAACCCTTCATGAGCACCGGCAAACATGTTTTGATTGTTGACGATGATGTCCCGCTGCTTGAGATGTTAAGCGAGCAACTTCAGCTGCATGAAGAATTCATCACCACGACGGCGCCGAGCGCCACTCAGGCTCTGGAATTATCCAAAGATGACTATTTCGATGTGATCATTCTGGATGTCGGCCTGCCCGACATGGACGGGCGGGAAGTGTGCCGCCTGATGCGCCGCAACGGCGTTAAATCACCGATCATCATGCTGACCGGTGCCGATACGGATTCCGATACCATCCTGGGCCTCGACGCCGGGGCCAACGATTACATCACCAAGCCGTTCCGCCTGGGCGTCTTGTTAGCCCGCTTGCGCGCCCATATCCGCCAGCACGAACGCAGCGACGACGCGGTTTTCACCATCGGGCCGTACAGTTTTCAGCCGGGCTCAAAACTGCTGCTGGAAGCCGGCGGCAACAAGAAGGTGCGCCTGACCGACAAGGAAGCGGCGATCCTTAAATACCTGTACCGGGCAGGCGACAAGGTCGTCGGTCGCGATATCCTGCTCGATGAAGTGTGGGGCTATAACGCCGGGGTCACCACCCATACGCTGGAAACCCACGTCTACCGGTTGCGGCAAAAAATCGAGGCCGACCCATCAAACGCCCGAATCCTGCTCACCGAACCCGGCGGATACCGCCTGTCGCCCTGACAAAACGTCCTTATCCGGTTAATGCAGGCGCCCACACACGCTCGAGAGCATTGTTCTGTGGGATTTTATTTAACAAATTTTTAATGCCATATAGTATGTAAGGTTGTTGTCAGGTTCACATGATAGCATCGACTCGCTGTGAAACCATCTTTCCGATTTACAGTCCCGAAAAGGGCGGAATAGGGAGGGCGGTAGGGGACGTGTCGGGCGGGAGCCCGAGTGATCCGGCTGAGAATTTGCGTCAAGGATCTGGCGTGTTTCTTTTGTGGAGTCGGTTTCATGAAAACAAAATCACAATCTATAAACAGAATTTATCAGACCGTGCTGGCGACAGTACTGGTGTGCACTGTGGCGCCCGATGCCTTCGCCACAACAATGAATTCTGCATACTTTGACATCTATACATCGTCCCCTGCCATATCCGCTTCCGAGTCCAAAGGGGCAGCACCGGCGAGCGTTACTTCAGGCTCAACTGCGGCTTCCGCCGATTTTGGCGTGCTCAAGGCTAAGGCGCAATCGGCCGCAACTGCCAGCGAGTTCGGAAACTCCACTTATAGCGGAGCATCCACGGCATTTCAGGTATCCGTTGGGTCGGCGCCGTCGGCCGGAGGAACCGGCTCGGGCGTCGTGTTTGACCCGGGTGTCGCCGTCGATCTCAGCATGAGCTTTCGCGTCGACGGCACCCTGCACGCGAGCTCCAGTGCCACCGCAGGGTCTCTGTCCGCGAGTTCCCTCGGATCGGCAGGAACGACGGCGAAACTGCGTATAGTAGATCCAAGTATATTATTGGACTGTGGCTCTTCTGACGGGTGCTATACCCCACGATTGCTGGATTTCAGTATGCGCGCCTACGCCGAATCCTATGATCTAGGTGTCGGTTACACCGCAGAAAACTATAATAACTGGTACTGGGGCGTAAACACGAAGGATGGGCTTGGCGTTTCGACGGGTTCGCAATCCAATAGCAGCAGCGGGACGGCAGCGTTTTTATCTTTCGATACAGGAATCCTGACGGCGACGATTTCAACCTATATCGGCGCCATCCTGGATATCAACGGGGATATTGGCCTGTTGGCCCAGTCCTACCTTGGGGCTTCCGCCGGGATCGATTTTTACAATACCATGGGCCTGGTTTTTACGCCGCCCAAAGATGTCGTCCTGGGTTATGGAGCTGTAGGGCTGGCCCCCTATGACCTTGGCGGATCAGTAATCCCCCTGCCAGGCACCCTGCCGCTGTTCCTGTCTGGCCTCGTCGGACTTGGTTTCCTTGGCCGGTGGCGGCGGAAGGCCTAGCGCCGAAATTGATGTGGCTGACTATTCCTGAGGCCACAAGGACACCAAAAGTCTACTCACCGAACCCGACGGATAACGGCTGTCGGCTTAAAGAAACCGTGCCTATCCGGTTAATGCCAGCAATCGGCCAGGGTTGAAGCCATCCGTTCGCGACGACAACATCAAAAGCGACAATATAATTTTTGTCCGCGACCGTTGATTTCCAAAACGTCCGGCGATGTTTCCACAAAATCCGAACAAAAAAACGCCCGGCGGGGGGTGCCGGGCGCTTGGGATTCCTTATAGGAACCCAAGGACGGCAGGGGGCCGTCCCGGGTCGGGTGGGGAAACACCCTTTCGACGCGTCCGGATAACTTCCCCGGTGATGGGGGCATCGACCAGGAAAGGGCGCGAAGGACCTGTTGACTCACTTGGGAGCGCCGGGCGGCCAGTTCAACACTATTTTTAGTTGACGACTTCTCTATCGGGCTGTTTGACCACAAACAGGCGTGGGTTGAGCGTCACGCCATAGTGGGTGGACAGCAGGGATATTGACGTTTTGACCCCCTGCGGATCGATAATGATCCATTTTTTGAGCGCCATGGGTCTTTCGCCGAAAACCAGCGTCATCGAACCTTCGTCAGGATCTTTGCCGGTAACCGTAATGCTTAAAACGGCGGGGCCGCGTTCGATGCCCAGCACTCGTATGTCATCGTCGAAAAACGACATCTTGTCGCGCACGATGATACCGGCGGGCGTCGAATTAAGGGGCAGGTAGGTTATTTCGTCCAGTTCCAGGTCCTTGTAGATCAGCCAGGTGCCGTCGGCGACGATCAGCATTTGTACCGGCGGGTCATATTCAAGGCGCAATTTACCCGGCCGCGATATGGCCAGGATGCCTTCGGCGAAGGCCCCGTTGGACGATGCCTGCAAGAACCGGGATTTCAGGGTGCCGATGCCGTTCAGGTAATTCTGGGCCCGGGTCAGGTCGGCCCGGTCGGCGGCGGTGGGCGTGAACGGCTTGGTTTCCGCCATAGCCGGGACAGCGGCAATCATCAGGGCCGGGACCGTGGCGATCAACAGGGCGAAAAGAAGTGCCCAAAAAACGGATTTACGCGGCGTAATCGCCGCCGGTTGCGACCAGGACTTCACGGCGGCCGACTCTGTTAGCTTTGCTGACAACGCCTTCTTTCTCCATCTGTTCGATTATACGCGCGGCCCGGTTATAGCCTATTTGCAGATGGCGTTGAATAAAACTTGTCGATGCCTTGCCTTCCCGGGCGATCAGGGCCACCGCTTCATCATAAAGCTCGTCCCCCGATGGCCGCCCGGTGCCTGAGAGCAGCGGGCTGTCGTCTTGTTCTTCGGTAATTTCTTCAAGATACTGCGGTTTTCCGCGTGATTTAAGGAACGCGACGACGTGTTCGACTTCTTCGTCGGAAACGAACGGCCCATGCACGCGGGTCACCCGGCCACCGCCGGCCATGTACAACATATCGCCCTGACCCAGCAGCTGTTCGGCGCCCTGTTCGCCCAAAATCGTGCGGCTGTCGATTTTAGAGGTCACCTGGAAGCTGATGCGGGTCGGGAAATTGGCTTTGATCGTACCCGTAATGACATCGACCGAAGGTCGTTGCGTTGCCATAATGATATGAATTCCCGCCGCCCGGGCCATTTGCGCCAGGCGTTGAACGGCGGCTTCGATGTCCTTGCCGGCGGTCAGCATCAGGTCGGCCATTTCATCGACGATGATGACGATAAAGGGCAGGGTTTCCATGGAAAGCGGCAGTTCTTCCATGATCGGCCGGCCGTCTTCGTCGAAGCCGGTTTGGACGCGGCGCATCAGGGTCTCGCCCTTTTTCACCGCCTCGGCGATGCGGGCGTTGTACCCGGCGACATTGCGCACACCCAGTTGCGACATCGCCCGGTAGCGTTCTTCCATTTCGCGGACCGCCCATTTCAGGGCCATGATCGCCTTCGACGGGTCCGTCACGACCGGCGTTAACAGGTGCGGGATGCCCTCATAAACCGACAATTCCAGCATTTTCGGGTCGATCATGATCATTTTACATTCGTCGGGCGACAGCTGGTACAGCAACGATAAGATCATCGTGTTGATTCCAACTGACTTGCCAGACCCTGTGGTCCCGGCAATCAGCAGGTGCGGCATGCGGGTCAAATCGACCGTCACCGGCAGCCCGCCGATATCCTTGCCCAACGCCAAATTAAGCTTGCCGGGGGCGCGCTCGAACGGGTCCGAGGCCAGCAATTCGCGCAGGTAGACCATTTCGCGTTCCAGGTTCGGCAGTTCGATGCCGATCACGTTGCGCCCCGGCACCACGGCGACACGCACCGAAACGGCGCTCATGGAACGCGCAATATCATCGCTTAGGCCAATTACCCGCGAGGTCTTGGTGCCGGGCGCGGGTTCCAGTTCATACAGGGTCACCACCGGCCCGGGGCGGACCTTGCGGATGTCGCCCTTGATGCCGAAATCATCTAACACGGATTCCAGCAGCTTGGCGTTTTGTTCCAGGGAATCCTTGTTGACGTGGGCCGACCCGACGCCTTCGGGCGGCGCTTCGAGCAATTCATGGGGCGGCAATTCGAAATCATCGCCGGGGATCAAATCAAATTTGGCCTGGCGTTTGGCGACCGCCTTGCGACCGGCTTTGGGCTTGGCGATCTTCGCCGCAACGCGCCGCGACGGTTGCCGCTCAAACATCGCCCCGGTTTCCGCCGTCGCCGAATTATCTTGTTCAGTGGTGGCCCGCCGGGCGCTAACGGGCGCCAACGCCGGATGCTGTTTGCGTCCCAACGCCAGGGCGGTCATCGACTTCATGCCCCGGTTCAACCCCTGCCAGGCGCCGGTTGCGGCGCGGCGGGTGAGGCTTGCGATGGTGCGGCCAATCAATTTCCATTCGGTGCGGCTCAACCCCAACACGGTGACCAGGGCGATCAAGCCCGGGGTCAGGGCGGCCACGGCCATCATCCAACCGGTGACCCGCCAGGTGCCGCCCAAGTACGCCACCAAGGCGTTCGCGCCATCGACTGAACTGTGCAGCGCCACCGCACCGGCGACACCGCCCAGCGGCGAGGCCAACGGCCAGCCCCTGAATCCCGGCACGGCGCTTAGCGCGCCGGCTAACAGGAAAAGGCTCATTGCCATCAGGGCCAAACGCAGGACCGGAAGCTGCGGCGGTCGCTTGCGGAAAAGCTGCACCCCCCAAACGCTCAGCACCAACACCGGCACGACACTGGCCAGGCCGAAAAGCTGTAACAACAGGTCAGCGACAAAGGCCCCCGACGCTCCCAGCATATTGCGCGCGCCGCCATCCACGGCGCTGTTTAACGAAGGATCGCCGGGACTATAGGTGAACAAGGCGGCGACGATGAAGAAGGCGCAGGCCAGTAACAGCCCGCCCCAGACTTCGTGCAACCGGCGACGCAAAAAGGCGCCGACGCCGACCGGCAAAAAGCCGCCGTTGCCGCTATGCGATCCCTGCCCTGGAGAAAAAACAGTCATGCTTTATGTTCTACGTTATCGCTCGTTTACAAGAGCTTAACGTAACTGTTTAACAATTCTCTCGAGCGCCTTTTCGGTGATGTCGGGGGCATGAACCAGGGCGATGCGGATATAGTCGTCGCCGGGTGATCCGCCACCGGCCAGGGGCCGCGACAGATAGGCGCCGGGCAGCACCCGGATGGCCGCTTCGGCCCACAGTTTGCGGGCAACCGCCTCGCCGCCGCCGTGGGCGGCGACATCCAGCCACAGGAAAAAACCGCCGGCCGGTCGCATAAATCCCGGTTGATCGCCCATCAGCCGTTCGGCCAGGTCGAACTTGGCTCGGTACAAGTCCCTGTTTTGGGCGACATGGTCGTCGTCCCGCCACAGGGCGCTCGAAGCCGCCATGATCGGCATCGGCATCGTCGCCCCGCCGAAATTGCGCAACCGTCGAAACTGTTCCAGCACAGCGGCGTCGCCGGTCACGAAACCCGATCGCAGGCCCGGCGCGCTGGAGCGTTTGGACAGGGAATGAAAGGCCACGACATTGCTGAAGTCACCACCCAGATTGCGACACGCATCGGCCGACCCGGCGGGCGGCGTGGCGTCATAAATTTCGCCATAACATTCGTCCACTGCGAGGATGAAGTCATGCTTGCGGGCCAGCTTTATGGCTTTTTCCAGATAGCCGCAACTGGCCACCGAACCCTGCGGATTGGACGGCGTGCACAGGTACATCAACGCCGTGCGGGCCAGAGTTTCGGGCGCGATGGCGCCAAGGTCGGGCAAAAAGTTGGTTGCCCGCGTGGTCGCCAACGGCACCACGTCGGCCTCGGCCATTTGCGCGGCCCCGGCGTACACGTGATACATGGGATTGGGCAGCAAGACCGCCGGGCGCAGGGTGTTCTTGACCCTCGGAACGGCCGCCAGGGCGATCAGAAACAACGCCTCGCGGGTGCCGCTGACGGGCAGGATCTGGCGATCCGCATCGATCATGTTCGTGGGTAAATTAAAGCGGCGGTTGAGCCAGCCTGTGGCGGCGGCGCGAAATTCCGCGGTGCCGTCAATCGGCGGATAGCGCCCCCACAAGGCGGCGGAGGCGGCGATTTCCCGGGCGATCATCGGCGGCGGGGTATGCTGGGGCTCGCCAATGGACAGCGCCAGCGGCTCCAAACCAGCCGGTGGCGCAATGCCATCGAGCAATTGGCGCAGGCGGTCGAACGGATAATCGGTCAGCAGGTGCAGGCGGGCGTTGAGCATGGCCGGACGTTACACCGCCCCGCCGGGAGACACAATCACCCCCTGATATCTTCTTCCGGATAGGCCCCGACCCGGTGCACGGAGAGGTCAGCCCCGGCGAATTCCTGTTCCTCGTCGAGGCGAATACCCATGGTCTTTTTCAAAATTCCATAGATTATGAATCCCGCGATGCCGGCGAAGGCCACACCCGTCACCGTGCCGGCGATTTGCGCCAGCAGCGAGACGCCGCCCAGCCCGCCCAGGGCTTCGAGCCCAAAAATTCCCGCCGCGATGCCGCCCCAGGCGCCGCACATACCGTGCAACGGCCAAACCCCCAGCACATCGTCGATGCGCCATTTAAGCTGACACTTGTTAAAGCCCCAAACGAACAGCGCCCCGGCGATACCGCCGGTCATCAACGCCCCGATGGGGTGCATCAGGTCGGACCCGGCGCACACGGCGACTAGCCCGGCGAGCGCGCCGTTGTGAACGAAACCGGGGTCGTTGCGCCCGACCACCAACGCCGTGAGCACGCCGCCGACCATGGCCAGCAATGAATTCAGGGCGACCAGTCCACTGGCCCCGGCGATACTTTGGGCGCTCATGACGTTGAACCCGAACCAGCCGACCGATAATATCCACGAGCCCAGGGCCAGAAACGGAATGTTCGACGGCGGGATGCCGACCACCGAGCCATCCTTGCGATAGCGCCCCATGCGGGCGCCCAGCATGATCACCGCGCCGAGCGCCAACCAGCCGCCAAAGGCGTGGACGACGACGGAGCCCGCGAAATCATGGAAGGCGTAACCGAAGGTCTGTTCCATCAAGTCCTGAAAGCCCAGCCGCGAGCCCCAGACCATGCCTTCGAACACCGGGTAGACCAGGCCGACAATAATCGCCGTGGCGACAAGTTGCGGCCAGAATTGCGCCCGTTCGGCGATGCCGCCCGAAATAATCGCCGGTATCGCCGCGGCAAAGGTCATCAGGAAGAAGAATTTCACCAAATCATAGCCGTTGGCGGCGAACATTCCCGTGCCACCGCCGGTTAGTTCGGTTGCGGAATAAAAAAACGTGACGCCATAGGCGACCGCGTAACCGATGAAAAAATAGACAACCGTCGAAACCGACAAATCGACCAAAATTTTGACCAAGGCGTTGACCTGGTTCTTGCGGCGCACCGTGCCGACTTCCAAAAAGGCGAAGCCCGCGTGCATGGCCAGCACCATAACGGCGCCCATCAGCACGAACAGGACGTCCGCACCGGCTTTAATCGCATCCATAATACTTCTCCCCGGAAGATACCAGACCGTAAAAAAAACAAGCTTATAGGGAGAGGGGAATTACAAGAACCGTGCCAGCGACGGGGGCCCTTGGGAAGGCGCTGAAATCAAACAAAAAAACCGGTGCGGGGGCTTTGTTTCGATATTAAAACAATTTGTTAGCTGCCGTTAATGTAAGCAGGACCGATTTATCTGTTCGAATTTTAGGCAAAAAGGGACCGAAGGGGGGTTAGCCCTTCGGTCCTTTCGCATCAGCAGAGGTGGGGAGGCTAGGTCAGTTCCGGGATGCTCCCGGAAAAACTGACCGCTATCTTAAAGAGAACGATCAGATTTACAGCGCCGACCAAGCCCCTAAAGGGGATTGGTCGGCGCTGTTCTGATCTAGACGGTCTGAGATCCCCTGCCAAATTCCGGATAGGCTTCCAGGCCCAGTTCGGCCTGATCCAAGCCGACCATTTCATCTTCTTCGCTGACCCGGATGCCGGTGGTGTACTTCAACGCCAGCCAGACGATCGAGCTGACGGCGAAGACGAAGGCGCCGACGGCGACGACGCCGGTCAACTGATGGGCGAAGGTGGCATCGGCGTTGGTCAGCGGTACCGCGAGCGTGCCCCAGATTCCGGCCACCAGATGCACCGAGATGGCACCGACCACGTCGTCGATCTTCAACCTGTCGATCAACGGCACGGCGATAACCACCAAAATGCCACCAACAGCGCCGATCAGGACGGCCGAACCCAGGGTCGGCGTGTCCGGTGCGGCGGTAATGCTGACCAGGCCGGCGAGCGCACCGTTAAGCACCATGGTCAGGTCGACCTTCTTGTAGATCAACTGGGTCAGGGCCATCGCCGCCAACGTGCCGCCGACGGCGGCCATGTTGGTGTTGATGTAGATTTTCGAGATGGCGATGGCATCCGCCGCCGAACCCAGCGCCAGTTGCGAGCCGCCGTTGAAGCCGAACCAGCCGAGCCACAAAATGAAGGTGCCCAGCGTCGCCAGGGTCAGGTTGGAACCGGGCAACGGGCGGACGGAACCATCGGCGCCGTATTTGCCTTTGCGAGCGCCCAGGATAAGGGCCCCGGAAAGTGCCGCCCAGCCGCCGACCGAATGAACCAGGGTGGAGCCGGCGAAATCGGAAAAGCCCAATTCGGCCAGCCAGCCGCCGCCCCACTGCCAGGAACCGGTGATCGGATAGGTGAAGGCCGCCAGCACGGCGACGAAGGCCAGGAACGGCCACAGCTTGATCCGTTCGGCCACGGTGCCCGAAACGATGGACGCGGTGGTGGCGACGAAGACCATCTGGAAGAACCAGTCGGATTCGGCGGCATATCCAGCATCGAACTTACCGGCCAGGGCATCGGCGTTATCGCCGGCCCAGGGCAGGAAGGTGCCCATAAAGCCGCCATCGACGCCCATATACATGGCGTTATAGCCGACCACATAGAACATCAGGCCGGCCACCGAATAGAGCGCGACGTTCTTCAGGCAAATGGTGGCGACGTTTTTGGAGCGCACCAGGCCCGATTCCAACATGGCGAAACCGGCGGCCATGAACATCACCAGGAAGCCGTGGATCATGAACGACAGGGTATTGAATATATAGGCGGTTTCGGATACTTCACCGGCCACGGCGGGCGCCCCGCCCAGGGCCGAAAACAAAACCGCGACCGCGCCGGCTAATCCTGCAAGGCGGGCTTTAGAACCAATTGCAAACATCGATAGTCTCCTTCTCTCGAATAATTCAGGCCCCTACAGGGCTTCGTTATCGGTTTCGCCGGTACGAATGCGAACCGCCTTGGAAATGTCGTAGACAAAAATCTTTCCGTCGCCGATCTTGCCGGTCCCGGCGGCGGCCTGAATGGCCTCGATAACGCTTTCGACGAGATCATCGTTGACGGCGATTTCAAGTTTCACCTTGGGCAGGAAATGCACGGTGTATTCCGCGCCCCGGTAGATTTCTGCGTGTCCCTTCTGGCGACCGAAGCCTTTGACTTCCGTTACCGTCATGCCTTCGACACCAAGGGCGGAAAGAACTTCCCGCACTTCGTCGAGCTTGAAGGGTTTAATGACTGCCATGATCAGTTTCATAATCCCTGATCCCCTTTGTTTCTGTCACCGGCCTGTGGTTATCCGGCTTGGTTGATTAAAGCCTGCGCTTTGGAATTATCCATCGGCGCAGGACGCTCCGCCGTTTACATTTCAAGACCCGTGCCAGAATCGCGAAATCGCATATTTTCGTTTAAAGTCAATTGTTTAATGGATTTAGTGCACCTATTTACGGAGCTTGTATCTTCTTTATAATGATTAATATATAAGCATTATATAACTCTGCCTCTTTTTTAAGCATAGCGCCGCGCTGGACTTTTTTGGCGATTCGGGAGACACAGAAGGATGACAAATTCCTCAGAGCCCAACGGTGCCACCCTCGCGACAGACATCCTGATCGCCGGCGGCGGCCTGGTCGGCGGCACCCTGGCCTGCGCCCTGGCCCTGGCCGGGTTTTCCGTCGTCGTCGTCGACCGTCAGACCCCTACCGATGGGCTGGCCCCGGCCTTCGACGGTCGCGCCTCGGCCATCGCCTTGTCGTCCAAGCATGTGCTCGACCAATTGGGCCTGTGGTCGCTGATGGAGCCCCAAACCCAGCCGATTAACGATATCCGCGTGACCGACGGCGCCTCGCCGCTGTATTTGCATTACGATCACGACGATATCGGTGCCGAGGCCTTCGGCTACATGGTCGAAAACCGCTCGATTCGCGCCGCCTTGGCGAAACGCTGCGGCGACTTTGCCGCCTTGAAAATTTGCGCGCCCTGCCATATTGAAACCCTGGAACGATCGCCCGCCGGGGTCCGCGCCACCCTTGACGATGGCACGACCATCGCCGCCCGCCTGATTATCGGCGCCGAAGGTCGCGCCTCACCGACCCGCGAGGCCGCCAACATCGGCCTGACCGGCTGGCCCTACAAACAAACCGGCATCGTTTGCACGGTCGAACACGAACTTCCCCACGACGGCATCGCCCACGAACATTTCCTGCCCGCCGGACCGTTCGCGATTTTACCGCTCAAGGGCAACCGGTCATCGATCGTGTGGACCGAACGGGAAGCCCTGGTTCCCGCCCTGATGGCGCTGGATGACGCCGCCTTTATTTCCGAACTGGGGGCGCGGTTTGGCGATTTCCTGGGGGTCCTTAAGGTCACCGGGCCGCGCTGGGCTTATCCGCTAACCTTGCAATACGCCGCCCGCGCCACCGATACCCGGCTGGCCCTCGCCGGTGACGCCGCCCACGGCATGCACCCCATCGCCGGGCAGGGCCTGAACATGGGCTTGCGCGACGTCGCCGCCCTGGCCGAAGTGCTGGCCGACGGCAGGCGTTTGGGGGCCGACCCCGGCGACGCTATGGTGCTGGAAAAATACGAACGCTGGCGGCGCTTCGACAACACCCTGATGCTGGCCATGACCGACGCGCTGAACCGGCTGTTTTCAAACAACGTGGCCCCGCTTCGCCTGGCCCGCGATTTGGGCCTGGCAACGGTCAACAAACTGCCGCCGCTGAAAAGATTGTTTATGAAGCACGCCATGGGGACTGTGGGGGATTTGCCGCGCCTGATGAAAAATCAGGCGCTTTAAGGTATGTGCCCCTCATTAGGGTCGTGCCCCTCAAGCGCCGGGCGGCCCCCTCCGGGATCCTTGGCTGGGCCTCTGGAAGCCAGACCTTAAGGCTCGACAGGAAACAGGTTTGGCAAGATCGAGCTCCTGTCCGGCCTTAAGGTCTGGCTTCCAGAGGCCGAGCAAGCGCGAAGAGCGCGCCCGCAGGGGCACTTACCTTAAATGAAAAGCAACAAGGCCCGACTTATCCAAACTGGATTCCCGCCTGCGCGGGAATGACAAAAAAGAGAGTCGGCTTTAAGGGTCTCTACTCAGACCCTTAGCTTGCAGGTCATTCAAATAGCCCTGCCAGATTTCGTCCTGGTTTTTGCCGAACGTATACAGGGTTTCCCACGAATAGATGCCGGTGTCGTGCAGGTCGTCGAACTTGATGCAGATGGCGTAGTTGCCGACCGCCTCAACGCCCATGATTCCAACGTGGCGGCGTCCGGCGACCACTTGTTTTTGCGACGGGCTGTGACCCTGGACTTCCGCCGAGGGGCTTTCGACCCGCAGCAGTTCGGCCGGCAGGGAAAATTTGGAGCCGTCGTCGAAATCGACTTCGATAATTTTTTCGGCCTGTTTCAGGCGTATTTCGGTGGGCTGGTGTTGCTGGCCGTAATCTTTACTCATGTTTAAATCTCGTTCGTCGTTATTAAGGAGTATCGCCGCCGGCCTTCAATTCCCGCGCTTCGTCGATCAACATGATCGGGATGCCGTCGCGGATAGGAAACGCCAGTCCGGCGGATTCACTGATTAGTTCCTGGGTTTTTTCATCATACCGCAGCGGCCCTTTGGTCGCCGGGCAGACCAGAATTTCCAACAATTTCGGATCGATAGTCGACGTGTTCATAATGTTCTCCGCTCATATGGTGATCGGGTCGAGATTATCAATGACGGGTCGTTCCCGACCCTTCGGTAGAGCCAGCTTCGCCTTCCATCAGCGACATTTCCATCAGCGAGGCGAGCAATTTGCCGCGGCTATGCAAATCCTTGCTTTCCAACAAGGCCTGCTGTTCGCGGGGTTCAAACGGGCAGATCATGGCCAGGGATGTGACCAGGGCTTCGTCGGCGGTTTCTTCCAGAGTTTCCCAGTCGACTTCTATTTCCGCACGTTCGAGATAGCGCCGAACGGCGACAAGCAGCCTGCCGCGATCGTCGATACGGCTCGAGTCTTCGGCCAGGTCGGCGGCAAAATCGGAATAATCGGCCCGGGTTCGCCGGTAGCCGTTTTCAATTTCCAATTCCTCGCCCACGGCAAAGCGGGCGAGCCCGCGCAGGGCGATCATATAACGCCCGTCCATGGTTTCTTCGAACGACACGATGCGCCCGGCGCAGCCGACGGGAAACAGTGTGGCCGTTTCGTCGATGGGATCGCTGGCCGGTTCGGCGGGTTGAACGAGGCCGATAATCCGGCCCTGGCCCAGGGCGTCGTCGAACATATTTAAGTAGCGCGGTTCGAAAATGTTCAACGGCAAGTGGCCGTGCGGCAGCAATAGCGCCCCGCTTAGCGGGAACACCGGAATAATTTCCGGCAGGCCCTTGATGCCGCTATCGCCGGGCCCCGGGCTCATCAGGAAAATAACAGCGAGGAAAGCTGCCGCCGAGCCGAAACCGTCAGGGGGTCAGAGGCCCCCAGGGCTTCGAAAATTTTAACGATTTGCTGGCGCGCGGCCTCCTCGTTCCAGGCCCGGTCGCGGCGGATAATGTCCAGCAATTGCTCTAGCGCCTGTTCGGTATTGCCTGAACCATACAAGGCCAGGGCCATGTCGAAACGGGCCTGATGATCGTTTTCGTTTTTAGCCAGCTTGCCTTGCAGTTCGCTCAAGTCGATTTTTTCCGCCGCTTCGCCCTGTTCGGCGAGTTCCAGCGCGGTTATCGCCGCGGCGACGTCGATATCGGCCTTCATTTTATCTTCCAGGCCGTCGATCATTTCCTGGGCCAGGGCACGTTCGCCACTGGCCAGGTAACAGCGGATCAAACCGCCGAGGGCCTTGCCGTTGGCCTGGTCTTGTCCCAAAACCTGGGCGTAGATGCCGCTGGCGGTTTCCGCGTCACCGGCGGCCAGGGCGGCGGCGGCGGCGTCCAGGGCTTCATCCAGCGGGCTTTTGGCGCCGCTGGTCAGGCGATCGATGAAAGCCTTGATTTGGCTTTCGGCCTGGGGCCCGGCGAAACCGTCGATGGGCTGGCCGTGCTTGAAGCCGAAAACCGTCGGCACCGACTGGACCTGTAATTGCTGCGCCAGTTGCTGGTTTTCATCGACATTGATTTTGACCAGCCTGACGATACCACCGCCCAAGGTCACCAGTTTTTCCAGCATTGGGGTCAATTGCTTGCAGGGCTCGCTCCACGGCGCCCAGAAATCGACGATCACCGGTATGGTTTTCGAGACTTCGACAACGTCGGCGATAAAATTAGCGACATCGCTGTTCTTGATGAGCTCGCCGGACCCGGCGGCTGCACCGACGGGCGTGCCGTCTTCTTCGATAATCATCTTTATACGCACTCTCTTGTTTGGTTGGTTACGCTCTAAATGGCTGTTTTCGGCTCTTTCCGCAAGGGGGTAGGGTGATAAAACGTTACAGTTTTACCTGCGCCGGGGCATGGCCGCAGGCTGCGATGAAGGCCAGAAGGTCAATTGGGCGGATCGCCGTGGTCATGCCGTTGGTCAGCGGATGATAATTAAGCACGGAAGCCGCCATCATATCGGCATCCAACACCACGTTGACCCGCAAGTCGCTATCGTTGATCAGGGCGAACGGCGTAACCGACCCCGGCGTTACGCCCAGGACATCCATCAACAGGTCGGGCTTGCCAAAGGACAGGTGGCTGGAACCGATCAGGTGGCGCAGGCCTTTCATGTCAATCGGCCGATCTTCTGAACACACGACCAGCCACAGCGCCCCCTTTTTGTCTTTCAGGAACAGGTTCTTGCAATGGCCACCCGGCAATTCACCGCGCAGCGCCTTGCTTTCCTCGACCGTGAAAACGGCGGCGTGGGAGTGGGTTTCCGTGACGATGCCAAGGCCGTCGAGCATGCCCAACAGGTCTTCCGTGGTCGCCGGTGATGGGTTTGATTGCGTTGTCATGGCGGCGATCATAGCCCCGGTAAACGCAAAGCCCCAAATGATATGTCGGCATCTGCGCAAAGCCGCTTGCATTGAGCGGCGCATTAAGTATTATCGCGCCCGACCGGCAGGGAATAGGCCGGATCATATGCGGGCGTAGCTCAGGGGTAGAGCGCAACCTTGCCAAGGTTGAGGTCGTGGGTTCGAATCCCATCGCCCGCTCCAATTTCAAAAAAGGCCCCGGCTGGTAACAGTCGGGGCCTTTTTTTGATACTTTCGGGCCAAGGCCCTTAACGCCAGGTCAGCTGCGGTTGCCAATTTTGGCCGTGGCGATGGCTTCGGGGATGCTGGCGGTGTTGATGGGGGCCATCAAATGAGCCCCGGCGATGCCGGAAATGGCGGCCATTTCCTGAAGCTGTTCGACGCAAATTTTTATGCCTTCTGCTTTCGCATCCTTGGCGCCGGCCAGGCGGTCGATGATGTCATCGGGAATGATCACGCCAAATAGATTATCGCGCATCCAAATCGCCGATTTGGCCGATGCCAGGGGGCCGTTGCCGATCAGGAAAAACAGGTTTTCGGTGAAGCCCTGGTCTTCCAGTATGGCCGCATATTGGGCGATAACATCCATATCGTAACACAGCTGGGTCTGAATAAACTGCGCCCCGGCGGCGACTTTCTGGCGCAACCTGGCCCGCCATTTTGTATCGGCCTTGGCGCTGGGTAAATCCGCCGCGCCAACAAAAAAGCGGGGCGGCGACTTGATCGGCAAGCTGGTGGGCTCGACCCCGCCGCCGGTCATTTTAACACCGTATGATGGCAGCACGCCGTCGCGGGTCATGGTCGCCGCGACATCGATCAGTTCCATGCTGGTCAAATCGAACACCGGCGTGGCCATGGGCTGGTCGCCCGCCGTTGGGTCGTCGCCGTGCAGCAGTAAAATATTGTGAACGCCCAGCGCCGCGGCGCCCAACAGGTCGCCCATCAGGGCGATGCGGTTGCGGTCGCGGCAGGTAAACTGGGTCACCGGTTCGATGCCGCCCGCGATGAGGATTGCCGAACTCGCGAGGCTCGACATATGGACCCGGGCGCTGGCCCCGTCGGTGACATTCACGGCATCGACATGGCCCTTTAACGGCAGCGCCTTGTCGAGCAAATCCTGGGCGCCACCGGCCACCGGCGGGGTAACTTCCGCGGTGATGGCGAATTCACCGTTGAGCAAGCGGCGATAAAGCTGGCTTTCGGTGGGCAGTTCAATTTTGCTTTCCATGACCATCCCCGAACCATAGCCCAATTACTGCCCCGGCGTAAACGTGCCAACCAGTTTGTGGCGGTCACCGGGGTAGGTTAGCGTGACGAAGGTGATGGGTTGATCGCCGAGCCAGGTGGTGCGTTCGACACACAGGCAGGCGGCACCGATTGATATGCCCAGCGTGGCCGCCGTGGCCTTGTCGGCATTGAGCGCGCGGATGACGTGTTCGGCCCGCGACCACGGGACGTTTTCCAGAAGCCAGCGGCCCGGTGGGGTTACTTCGAAGGTACCTTCGGTGCAGTCGGGGACCGCCTTCATATTAATATAGCGGTCTTCCATCAACACCGGTTCGCCGTCGCTTAAGTGGCCGCACAGCAAATGCAGGACCGGGGCGCCGACGGCGACGGCGAACCGGGCGGCCAGGGCGCGGTTGGCCTTGGCGCGGGAAAGCTTTTTCAACACGTATCCATAAGCCGCGCCGATGGCCGCGACTTCGTCGCCAATATCGCGCAATTCCATGACCGCGTGTTCGGCGGCGGGGGCGGCGACGAAGGTGCCGTTGCGCCGGTGGCGGCTGACCAGGCCTTCGTCGGCCAGCATTTGCAGGGCGCGGTTGACGGTCATCCGCGAGGTCCCGAAGCGGTCCATGAAATCGTGTTCAGAGGGCAGCCGCGTGCCGGGGCCGTACTGGCCCAACAAGATGGGCTTGGCGATGGCGCGCCTGATTTGCCGATACAGCGGGCCGTCGCCATCCAGCGTGAAGTCGAGCCGGGCCGGGTTCATGAGAGGGAAAACAAAAGGGTCATCGAGGTTCCTTGGGCTGATGTTTTGTCTATACAAAAGAACTTGCGCCGTGTCCATATCAATTGTATAGACAATTCATATGGGCGATCAAAAAATTCTTTGGGGCGACCCCAAAAGGATCGCGCAAGGATGGTTATTATGCCCACCAAAGTTGACCGTATATGGCGCAACGGCCGCATCGCGACCCTGCGTTCAGGCGCCAAAGACTATGGCATGATCGACCGTGGCAGCATCGCCACCCGCGCTGGCCGCATCGTTTGGGTGGGCACCGATGGTGAGCTCCCGGCCCTGAACTGCGACGACGTCATCGACCTGGAAGGCCGCCTGGTAACGCCGGGACTGATCGATTGCCACACCCACATGGTGTATGCCGGTAACCGCGCCCAGGAATTCGAAGACCGCCTGAACGGGCAATCTTACGAAGACATCGCCCGCGCCGGGGGCGGCATTTTATCGACCGTCGCCGCCACCCGCGCCGCCACCACCAGCGAACTGGTCGCCCAATCCCTGCCGCGCCTGGACAGCCTGTTGGCTGAAGGGGTGACCACCGTCGAGATCAAATCGGGCTATGGCCTGGACACCGAAGGCGAGGCCATGATGCTGGCCGCCGCCCGCCGGTTGGGGGATTTGCGCGACGTCCGGGTCAGGACTTCTTTTTTGGGCGCCCACGCCCTGCCGCCAGAAGCCGATGGCAATAAAGACGCCTACATTGAAAACGTCTGCACGGAACAGCTGCCGGCCATCGCCGCCGCCGGGCTGGCCGATGCCGTCGACGGGTTTTGCGACAATATCGCTTTTTCGCCGGCGCAAATTCGCCGCGTCTTCACCGTCGCCAAATCCCTGGACCTGCCGGTCAGGCTGCACGCCGAACAGTTAAGCAATCAGGGCGGGGCGGCGTTGGCAGCTGAATTCGGCGCCCTATCGGCCGATCATCTGGAACATCTGGACGAAGACGGTGCGCGCGCCCTGGCCGCCGCCGGTACCGTCGCCGTGTTGCTGCCCGGCGCCTTTTATTTTTTGCGGGAAACCAAAGTGCCGCCCGTCGACTTGCTGCGCCAACACGGCGTCGCCATCGCCGTGGCGACGGACTGCAACCCCGGATCATCGCCGCTGACATCAATTTTAAGTGCCATGAACATGGCCTGCACCCTGTTCCGGCTAACCCCCGAAGAAGCCCTCGCCGGGGTTACCCGAAACGCCGCGACGGCGCTGGGCCTGGGCGAGGAGACCGGAACTATCGAAGAAGGTAAATCGTGCGATCTGGCGATCTGGAATGTGGAACGCCCGGTCGATCTCATCGCCGCCCTTGGCTTTAACCCGCTTTATGACCGTATCTGGAAAGGCTCATGACCGATCAATCCGTTATCATCAATCCCGGCCAAGCGACCCTTATCGACTGGCGCGACATCTATCGCGGCGCGACGTGGTCCGTAGCGGACAGCGCCAAGGCCCCCGTCGATGCCGCCGCCCGGGTCGTCAGCGACATCGTCGCCGCCGAAGAAACCGTTTATGGCGTCAACACCGGCTTCGGCAAGCTGGCGCACCATCGCATCGCCGAAGTTGACCTGGCGACCTTGCAGGAAAACCTGATCGTTTCTCACGCCATCGGCATCGGTGATGCCCTGGCCGGGCCCATCGTGCGGCTGATCATCGCCCTGAAAGTCGGCAGCCTGGCGCGCGGCAATTCGGGTATCCGCTGGTCGGTTATCGAAACCCTGCAAGCCATGGTCGCCCATGATATTTTGCCGGTCATTCCGGGGCAGGGGTCGGTCGGCGCATCGGGTGATCTGGCACCCCTGGCGCACATGGCGGCGGCGCTGATCGGCGTCGGCGATGTCACCCACAAAGGCCTGACCCGCCCCGCGAAAGAGGCCCTGGCCGAGGCCGGATTGACCCCGGTACGGCTGGCCCCCAAGGAAGGCCTGGCGCTGATCAACGGCACCCAGGTGTCGACCGCGTTGGCCCTGGCCGGGCTGTTCGAAATAAAACGCGTGTTCCATTCGGCCCTGATCGCCGGGGCGCTGACGGTCGATGCGACGCTGGGGTCCGACACGCCGTTTGATGAACGCATCCACACCCTTAGGGGCCAGCCGGGGCAGTCAGATGTGGCGCGCGCCCTGCAAGGCCTGCTCGCCGGCAGCGATATTCGCCAGTCCCACGCGCAATGCGACCGCGTCCAGGATCCTTATTCACTGCGCTGCCAGCCCCAGGTCATGGGCGCCTGTTTGGATTTGTTGCGCGGTGCCGCCCGGACATTGGCAATAGAAGCCAACGCGGTGACCGATAATCCACTGGTTTTTGCCGACACGGGCGAGGTCCTGTCGGGTGGTAATTTCCATGCCGAACCGGTCGCCTTCGCCGCCGACATGATGGCTATGGCGGTGGCCGAAATCGGCTCTATTTCCGAACGCCGCACGGCGATGTTGATCGACGCCACCTTAAGCAGCGGCCTGCCTGCCTTCCTGACCGAAAAGCCCGGCCTGAATTCCGGCTTCATGATCGCCCATGTGACGGCGGCGGCGCTGACATCGGAAAACAAGCAACGCGCCCACCCCGCCAGCATCGACAGCCTGCCGACATCGGCCAATCAGGAAGACCACGTTTCCATGGCCACTCACGCCGCGCGCCGCTTGCTGGCCATGGCCGACAACGCCGCCGGGATCATCGCCATCGAATTGCTGTGCGCCGCCCAGGGCATCGATTTCCGCGAGCCTCTTAAAACCAGCTCGCACTTGGCCCGCGCCCACGATGTGGTGCGCGCCGCCGTTCCGCATTTAGACGACGACCGCTTTATGGCGCCCGACCTGGCCGCCGCCCAGGCCCTGGTGCAGGGCGGCGCGTTGATCGCCGCGGTCGGCACCGATGCCTTCCCCCACTTACTTTTTGGAGAGCCGTCATGAGCGAAAGCTTCACCCGAACCAATGCGCGGGAAATTCGCAGCCCGCGCGGCACCGAAATATCCGCCAAAAGCTGGCTGACCGAAGCGCCGCTGCGGATGTTGATGAACAACCTGGACCCGGACGTCGCCGAGGCCCCCAACGAACTCGTCGTTTACGGCGGCATCGGCCGGGCGGCGCGCAGCTGGGAAGCCTTCGATGCCATTGTTAAAAGTTTGCAGGGGTTGGAAGCCGACGAGACGCTGATTGTCCAGTCGGGCAAGCCGGTCGGGGTCTTTCGCACCCACAAAGACGCCCCCCGGGTGCTGATCGCCAATTCCAACTTGGTGCCCCATTGGGCGACGTGGGAACATTTCAACGAATTGGACCGCAAGGGCCTGATGATGTACGGCCAGATGACGGCGGGTTCGTGGATCTATATCGGCTCGCAAGGCATCGTTCAGGGCACCTATGAAACCTTCGTCGAAATGGGTCGCCAGCATTTCGGCGGCGACCTGGCGGGTAAATGGATTTTGACCGGCGGGCTGGGCGGCATGGGCGGCGCGCAGCCGCTTGCTGCGACCATGGCCGGGGCCTCGATGATCGCGGTCGAATGTCGCTCGTCACGCATTGATGCGCGCTTGGGCAATGGCTATCTGGATACCCGGGCCGCCACCATCGACGAGGCGCTAGCGATTGTCGATGCCGCCCACGCCGAGGGCCGGGCGGTTTCCGTCGGCCTGTTGGGCAACGCCGCCGATGTCTTCCCCGACATGCTGGCCCGAGGCATCCACCCCCATGCCGTCACCGACCAGACCAGCGCCCACGACCCGCTCAACGGCTATCTGCCGCAGGGTTGGAGCCTGGAGCAGTGGGAAGAAGGTATCGCGCGCGATCCGGCGGGCGTCATCCTGGCCGCCAAGAAATCCATGGCGGTGCAGGTTACAGCCATGCTGGGGTTCCAGAAGCTCGGCATCCCGACGGTCGATTACGGCAACAACATTCGCCAGATGGCCAAGGAAATGGGCGTCGAAAACGCCTTCGATTTTCCGGGCTTCGTCCCGGCCTATATCCGGCCGCTGTTTTGCCGGGGCATCGGCCCGTTTCGCTGGGCGGCGCTGTCGGGTGATCCGGAAGACATTTACAAGACCGACGCCAAGGTCAAGGAACTGATCCCCGATAATCCACACCTGCACAACTGGCTCGACATGGCGCGGGAGCGCATCCAGTTTCAGGGCCTGCCGGCGCGCATTTGCTGGGTCGGCCTGGGCGACCGTCATCGGCTCGGCCTGGCGTTCAATGAAATGGTCGCTTCGGGCGAACTTAAAGCGCCGGTGGTGATTGGCCGCGACCATCTCGATTCAGGTTCCGTCGCCAGCCCCAACCGGGAGACCGAAGCCATGAAGGATGGCTCCGACGCCGTATCAGACTGGCCCCTGCTTAACGCCCTGATCAGCTGCGCTTCGGGCGCTACCTGGGTCAGCATCCATCACGGCGGCGGGGTCGGCATGGGTTATTCGCAACACGCCGGCCTGGTCATCGTCGCCGACGGTACGGACGACGCCGCCAAACGGCTGGAACGGGTGCTGTGGAACGACCCCGCATCCGGCGTCATGCGCCACGCCGACGCCGGTTACGAAGAAGCCATCGCGTGTGCCAAAGAACAGGGGCTAAAGCTGCCATCGCTGGGGATTGGTTAGGCGGGTCAGGCGTCAGTACATCAAGGCCGGACTAGTTTGTAAAATTGGACAAAATGCTCGCAAGGGTTTGATGATGCTTGTAACTTGCTGGCAAGGTTATATCATCGCGCTATCGTAGCGAAATGGTTCCATACCTGATGGGGAGTTAGGTACCACAATGAAACGTAGCGCACCAAAATCCAAATCAAGCCAAATTGAACTCGCCATTACCGGCGCCAAGAAAAAAATTCGTGGCAAGACGGCCCTGAAAGACTTTAGCGGTTTTGCCCGCCAGTATTACGACAAAGTACCGCCGGCGGATCTGGCCGGGGAAAGCCCCGAAAACCTGCTGGGGGCGGCCTTAAATCACTGGGAACTCGCCGCAAAGCGCAAGCCCGGCACCGCCAAGGTCCGGGTTTATAACCCCAATGTGCGAGCCAACGGCTGGAGTTCAAGCCACACCATCATCGAAATCGTCAACGACGACATGCCGTTTCTGGTCGATTCCATCGTCGCCGAACTGAACCGCCTGAAATTGACCATACACCTGGTCATTCATCCCCAGTACGAAGTCGAACGCGCCAAAGACGGGCGACTGGCCGATTTGGTGGCCGTCGCCAAGGCGACCAAATCTTCGATCAGTGAATCTTTCATGCAGCTTCAGGTAACGCAACAATCGGGCAAGCGCCTGGATGAAATCCGGGACCGGGTCAAAGTCGTCGTAAATGATGTGCGCTCCACCGTCGAAGACTGGCTGGCCATGCGCCAGCGGATGTCGATGATTGTTGATGAGCTGATCGTCGCCCCGAAAAGGGTCGCCAGGGATGAAAGCGACGAGGCCCGGGAATTCCTGGAATGGGTCCACAACGATCATTTCACCTTCCTGGGCTACCGGGAATACGACTATCCGGCAAAAGGAAAAAGCTCGTCGATTCTGGTAAACCGTAAATCGGGCCTGGGTGTTTTGCGCGATCCCAAGGCCGTGGTTTTCCATGAACTGCGCGACGTTTCGGCAATGCCGCGCGGCGTCAGGCGCATTATCGAACATGGCGATTTGGTGATGGTCACCAAATCCAACGCCAAATCGACTGTGCATCGCCCGGTTCATATGGATTCCATCGGCATCAAGAAATACGACAAAGTCGGCAATATTATCGGCCAGCGTATCTTCGTCGGGCTGTTTACGTCTTCCGCCTATAACCGGTCGCCCCGCGACATTCCGCTGCTGCGCCGTAAAATCGAAAATACCTTCAACAACACCGGCTTCAAACCGGCCAGCCATGACGGCAAGGCGTTGATGAATATTCTCGAGACTTATCCCCGCGATGAATTGTTCCAGGTTTCCGAAGACGGCCTGTTAGAAACGGCCATGGGCATCCTGCATTTGCAAGACCGCCAACGGGTCGCGCTGTTCGCCCGGCGGGATAATTTTGAACGCTTTGTTTCGTGCCAGATTTATGTGCCACGCGACCAGTATTCCATGGCCCTGCGCGAACGCATGCAGGACATTTTATCGGACGCCTTCGATGGCGAGGTGATGGCCCATTATGCCCAGCTTGGCGATTCACCGCTGGCCCGCCTGCATGTAATCTTCAGGACCACGCCGGGCAAAATACCGTCCTACGACGTTCCCCGACTGGAAGCCCTGCTGATTGAAGCGGCGCGTTCGTGGTCCGGTCGGCTGAACGAAAACCTGATCAAGGCCCATGGCGAAGAAGTCGCCCATCGTTTATTTAATCGTTACAGCGCGGCCTTTGACTTAGCCTTTCAGGACCGCTTCAGCGCCATCGCCGCGCTCGACGATATCGACATAATCGAACACACCCTGGACACCGGCGAGTTGGGAATGAGCCTGTACCGGCCGGTTGGTGCCGAACCCGACGAGGTCGGCTTTAAAGTTTATAACGTCGATCAGGCCATTCCCCTGTCCGACGTTTTGCCCATGTTGGAAGATATGGGATTGCGCGTGCTCGACGAAGTGCCGTTCCATGTGCAGCCGCTGCTGGACGGCGAACGGACCGTCATGATTCACGATTTCGGATTGCAGACCCGGGACGGCTCGACCGTCAACCTGGCCGCCGTTCGGGAAAAATTCCATAACGCCTTCGCCCGTATCTGGAACCGCGACATCGAAAGCGACGGCTTTAACGCCCTGGTGCTGCGGGCCGGTTTGGGCTGGCGCGAAGTCGTTGTGCTGCGCGCCTATTGCAAATATTTGCGTCAGGCCGGGATCCCCTTTTCCCAGGACTATATGGAACAAACGCTGTCGAATAATCCCGGATTGGCGAGAAACATCGTCGATATGTTCAACGCCGGCTTCGACCCCGACATCAAGGATGGCGCGGCGCGCATCAACCGCATCCGCAAACAGCTCGATGCCGGACTGGAACGTGTGGTCAGCGCCGACGAAGACAAAATCATCCGGCGCTTCGTCAATTTAGTCGACTCGACCCTGCGCACCAATTTCTTCCAACTCGTCGATGGCGGCCCCAAGCCCTACTTGTCGATCAAGCTGGACAGTCAGGCGGTCGATGACCTGCCGTTGCCCCGGCCGTTGCGGGAAATATTCGTTTACAGCCCGCGTGTCGAAGGCGTTCATTTGCGTTTCGGCATGGTCGCCCGTGGCGGCTTGCGCTGGTCGGATCGTCGCGAAGATTTCCGCACCGAAGTCTTAGGCCTGGTCAAGGCCCAACAGGTCAAGAACACGGTCATCGTGCCGGTCGGATCAAAAGGCGGTTTCGTGGTCAAGAATTCGCCGCCGCCATCGGACCGCGACGCCTTCATGGCCGAAGGCATCGCATGTTATAAAATATTCATTTCAGCCCTGTTAGACATCACCGACAATTTAGACGGCGATAAAATCATCAAGCCGCCGCGCACCGTCCGTCTGGATGGCGATGACCCTTACCTGGTGGTCGCCGCCGACAAAGGCACGGCGACTTTTTCCGATATCGCCAACGGAGTATCGCTGGAATACGGATTCTGGCTGGGCGATGCGTTCGCGTCCGGCGGCAGTGTCGGGTATGACCACAAGGGCATGGGCATAACCGCCCGTGGTGGTTGGGAATCGGTCAAGCGCCATTTCCGCGAAATGGGCACCAATATTCAGAAAGAAGATTTCGATGTGGTCGGTGTCGGCGATATGTCGGGCGACGTGTTTGGCAACGGCATGTTGTTGTCGCCACATATCCGGCTTATCGGCGCCTTTAACCACATGCACATTTTTGTCGATCCCAATCCGGACCCGGCGAAAACCATTGTCGAACGAAAGCGCATGTTCAACCTGCCGCGGTCGTCGTGGACCGATTTCAATGGCAAGCTGATTTCCAAGGGCGGCGGCATATTCGAACGGTCCGCCAAGACCATCAAGCTGAGCCCGGAAATCATGAAGCGGTTCGGAATCGAAAAGGCCACCGTGACCCCGAACGAACTGATCGGCGCATTGTTGCGCGCCCAAACCGACCTGCTGTGGTTCGGCGGCATCGGCACTTATCTTAAAAGCAGTGAAGAAAGCCATCCCGATGTCGGCGATCGCGCCAACGATGCCATTCGCATCAATGCCCGGGAATTGAACTGCAAGGTTATCGGCGAAGGAGCCAATTTGGGCGTTACCCAGCGCGCCCGTGTCGAAGCGGCGCTGTCGGGTGTTCGCCTGTATGCGGATTCCATCGACAATTCCGCCGGCGTCGACTGTTCCGATCACGAAGTAAATATCAAGATCCTTATCGACACGGCGATCCGCAAGGGCGATTTAAAACGCGGCCAACGCACCGCCTTGTTGGCCCGCATGACCGACGAGGTTGGCCTACAATGCCTAGTCGACAACTATCGCCAGACCCAGGCCATCAACATGATTTTGGCCGAAGGCATGGTGGTGTTCGATAACCAGGTGCGGCTGATGCGGATGCTTGAAAAGGCCGACCGCCTGAACCGGGAAGTCGAATTCCTGCCCGATGACGAAGTCCTGGTCGACCGCGCCGTCGCCCGTACCGGGCTGACCGGCCCGGAAGTGGCGGTTTTGATGTCGTATTCGAAAATCTGGGTCAACGAAGAACTGCTGGCATCAGACGTGCCCGACGACCCAGCGTTGCACGACGAATTGATCGCCTATTTCCCAACGCCCCTGCATGAAAAATTCAAAAAGGGTATTTTGTCGCACCGGCTGAAACGGGAAATCGTCGCGACGCTGGCGACCAATTCCGTGGTTAACCGGGGCGGCGGCAGTTTTGTTTATCAATTGATGGAACGCACCGGCATGCCGCCGAGTGATGTGGTGCGCGCCTATCTGATCGCCCGCCGGGTGCTTGGCATGCGCGCCATTTGGGGCCAGATCGACGCCCTGGACAACTCCGTTCCCGCCGCAATCCAGACCGCCATGCGCCTTGAAACCAACAAGCTGCTGGAATGGGTGACGCTGTGGTTCCTGCGCAGCGGCCGCCGGCCCCTGGATATCGGCGGCAATGTCCTCGAATTTACCGATGGCTTCGAAAGCCTGTATCGCCAGCTCGATACCTTCCTGCCCAAACATTACATGACCGACGTCATCGCCCGCGCTCAGCCCTTCGTCGACGCCGGCGTACCCAAGGATTTCGCCCAACGGGTCGCCGGACTGGTTAATTTGTTTTCCGGTTGCGACATCATCCGGTTAGCAGCGGCGCGTAAAATTTCGGTACAGGACGCCGCCCGCTACTATTTCGCCACCGGGTCGCGCTTCCATCTGGGGTCGTTGCGCGCCGCATCAGACCGCCTGGAAGCACAAAACCATTGGCAGAAACTGGCCATCGCCGCCTTGATTGAAGAAATATACAGCCACCAGCTGGCGTTGGCCTCTCAAGTCTTTGATTTTGTCGGCAAGAAAAAACTACCCACCGCCGAAGCCGCCATCGCCGCCTGGGTCGATAGCAACCGCAGCGCCGTCGAGCGAACCGAACAGTTAATATCGGAACTGTCGGCGTCGGACATCAACGACCTGGCGATGATCGCCGTGGCCAGCCGACAGCTTCGAACCTTGGCCGAAACCCCCGTAGGATAAAATATGGAAACCATGCCCAAGCCAAACAAACGCTCGCTGTTTTCCTGGTGCTTGTACGATTGGGCCAATTCCGCCTTTACCACGGTCATCGTGACCTTCGTGTTCGCCACTTATTTCGCCAAATCCGTGGCGGTCGACCCGGTAAGCGGGGCGGCGCAGTGGGGTTTTGCCAACAGCGCATCGGCGGTCATCATCGCCATTCTGGCCCCCGTCCTTGGTTCCATCGCCGACAAGGGCGGCCGCCGCAAGCCGTGGATATTCGCCTTCACCGCCCTGTCGGTCGTGCTGACCGCGGGGTTGTGGTTTGTCGAACCCGATCAAAGCTTCATCTTGTTGGCGCTGCTTTTGGTAGTGTTCGCTAATGTTGGCTTCGAAATGGCCATCGTGTTTTATAATGCCATGCTGCCCGACATCGCCGCCAAGCCGATGATCGGGCGGGTTTCGGGCTGGGCCTGGGGCCTGGGATATTTCGGCGGGTTGGGCTGTCTGGTCATAATCCTGACCATGTTTGATACCTCGTCGATGGTTCAAATTCGCGCCACGTCGGTCCTGGTGGCGGTGTGGTTTGCGCTGTTTTCGATTCCCCTGTTTTTGTTCACCACCGACAATCCGTCGAACGGGCTGGCGGTCGGCGAGGCCGTTCGCGGTGGCCTGAAGACCCTGAAAGAAACCCTGGGCAATGTCCGTCAACACGGCGACATCGTCCGTTTTCTCGTCGCCCGGCTTATTTATAATGATGGCCTGATTACCCTGTTCGCCATGGGCGGGGTATTCGCCGCCGCCGCCTTCGGCATGACCACCAACGAAATTTTGCAGTTCGCCGTGTTCATCAACATTACCGCCGGCATCGGCGCCATCGGCTTCGCCTGGATCGACGACTGGATCGGCCCCAAGCGGACCATCCTGATATCGCTGGTCGGGCTGATTATCCTCGGTGCCGTGGTGATGAGCGTCGAGTCCAAAATGATGTTCCTGATATTTGGCTCGGCCCTGGGCTTTTTCGTCGGCCCCGTGCAAGCGGCCAGCCGTTCGATGATGGCCCATATGGCACCGGAGGGCTACCGCACGGAAATGTTCGGCCTGTTCGCCTTTTCCGGCAAGGCGACGGCCTTCATGGGACCGTTCCTGTTTGGCCTGATCACCACCATGACCGGCAGCACCCGGGGCGGCATCGCCGCCATCCTGATCTTTTTTCTGATCGGCGGACTGATGCTGCTGGGCGTGCCGGAAACGAAACGCGAAGCGGATTAACACTTTTTGCCAATCCCGGGAAAGAACGTTCCAACTTCTTTTTGGTAGTTGGTGTATTTCTCGCCAAGGGTGGCGACCAGGTCTTTTTCTTCAAAATACAAGACGGCGATATAAATATATGTCGACGTCACAGCGGCGAATAACAAGTGGCCCATGGTCATTGTCGGCGTCGCCCAAAAGGCGATCAGGAAACCTGTCATAATCGGGTAGCGAACCAACCTGTAGAACATCCGTGTCTGGAACCCGCCGCCAGCGGCATCGCGTTTTCGAAGGTTGGCGTACACCTGCCTTAACCCAAAAAGATCAAAATGATCGATCATGAAGGTCGATGTAAGAACAATCCCCCAGCCAATCCAAAAGATGATTTCCAGCACCAGACCCAGGGTCGTTCCGCTGACATCCCAGATTGTCCCAGGCATCGGCTGCCAATAGGCGAAGATCAGAATAAGCGCCAAACTGGCCAACAGGACGTAGGTACTTCTTTCCATGGATTCAGGTATGACCTGTGTCCAGATTTTCTTAAATCCCGGTCGCGCCATGATGGTGTGTTGGAGCGCAAAAACAGAAAGCAGCAACAGGTTCACGATAAGCGCCGTTACCAATGCGCCTGCTGTACCGGAATCAATGCTTTTTGGAACAAGCAGATTTCCGACAAAGCCGATTGAATAAAGAAATGCCGCGAAGAATACGAAATAGCTGAGTATTCCGTACAGAAATACAATTGAGCGTCCCATAGGTGTGATCCCCTTCCCCATTAATCAACTGACCGGCCCCATTACGCTCCGGTGTTATCAAACGCCGGAGGGTTATTGCGACCATACATAGCCTTACATAGAATGTCCTCAGCGCGTACTATAAGCATCGCTTGTTTTGACAAACAAGGGCTCAAATGCCGAGGCATCACCATTATACGATTTTACCAAGGGCATGGTCGGGCTCGGGCGCGGCCGGTGGCCCCGACAAGCGGTCATTTATCGTTTATGAGCCACTCATTTTAAGGGGCAAAATCCAATGAAATTGAAAATTCCGACAGGCCTTGCTCTGGCCCTAATGCTGACGTTTGCCGTGGTGTCAAATAGCCAGGCCGCGGACAAGATCGGGGTCATTCTGATGCACGGCAAGTGGGGAACAACGGCGCCTAAATCTCCCGTTGTCATTTTAGCAAAATCGCTAAGATCTGAGGGCTTTCTTGTTGTCACTCCGGAAATGCCGTGGTCGAGGGATCGCCAATATGACAAAGATTACGAGGAATCAATGGCTGAAATTGACAAAGTCGTGGCCAAATTAAAGGCCGATGGCGCCACCAAAATAGTTGTCGGCGGTCATTCCATGGGTGCCAATGCCGCCCTTGGCTACGGTGCAAGGCACAATGGTTTAGCCGGTGTCCTTGCCATCGGCCCCGGGCATGTTCCCGAAATTGTTTTCTGGAAGACAAAGTTAAAAGACGATATCGCCAAGGCCCACAAGATGGTGGCTGCCGGAAACGGTTCCCAACAAGCCCGCTTCAAAGATTTGAACCAGGGGGAAAAGAAAACCCTGAATATTCCTGCAAGCCGCTATCTGAGTTGGTTCGATCCGGATGGGCCATCGCCAATGCCAAAGAATGCCGCCAACCTTAAGCCGGGAACGCCATTGATGTGGATTCACGGTGAAAATGACAAAGGCAACGTAAAAAGAGGCAAGGGTTACATATTCGACAAAGCGCCCCCCCACCCTAAAAGCACTTATGTCGTCATCGGGGGCGGCCACAAAGCTACACCCACAAGGGGCAGCAAGAATATCATCGACTGGCTTAAAACGTTGTAACGCTTTGCCTGTGATCGTTTTCAGGTGTGCATATTTTTAGCGGGCGGGCCAAGGACCCCGAAGGGGGCCGCCCTAGTGGACAAGCACGACAAATTCACTCCGGCACCGATTCTCCGGAGCCGCCCAATTCCGCTGGAAAATCTTTCAATTTGGGAAGCCCGTCTTTCATAGGCAGAACCGTCTCTGCATAATTCACATGAACCCCGGGTTCGAATTTTAAAGTCGGAAGGAAAGCGGCGTAGACATCGATCAGGCCCAAAGTCGGATGCACGTTCATAATATGACCGCCACATTTTGTGCAGAATGTCCGCTCGCTGGATCCAGTTTTCGTGAATTTTTCGACGTATTCCGAGCCTTTGGTGACGCGCACAGCATCGGGTGCCCACAGGGTGAAAGCATTCACTGGCCCCGCCGACCAGGAACGGCAAGAAGCACAGTGGCAATACCCCATCCCTTCCGGTGCGCCAGACACCTCGACTTCAACTGCGCCGCAAAAACACGCGCCCTTATGGTTGTCACTCATCGAAGCTCTCCCCATACCGCATTATTCCAAAACACGCCCAAATGTTAGACCCGTTCTAATTACAAAGCGATTCATATTCCAAGGTATGTGCCGCTCTTAAGGTAAGTGCCCCTGCGGGCGCGCTCTTCTCATTTAAGGTACATGCCCCTGCGGGCGCGCTCTTCGCGCTTGCCAGGTCTCTGGAAGTCAGACCTTAAGGCCGGACAGGAGCTCGATCTTGCCAAACCTGGTTCATGTTCGGCCTTAAGGTCTGGCTTCCAGAGACCCAGCCAAGGGGCCCGGAGGGACCCGCCCGGCGACTGAGGGGCACGACCCTAAATGAAAAGCAACAAGACCCAGCCCACCCAAATCGGGTTCCTGCCCGGCCTTAAGGTCTGACTTCCAGAGGCCCAGCCAAGGACCCCGGAGGGGGCCGCCCGGCGCTTGAGGGGCACGACCCTAATGGGTTATTTTTCTAACACCGTCGGTGGCCGGACATCAAGAATTGGTGCCGCGTCCAGCTCTCCTCCGCCCAGCATTTTGGCGACTTCATTCAATGTTTCGAGGATTCTTTTCTGATTTTTTTCGTCATTGTTCAGAAATTCATCAATAAATTTTTCATGCAAAAGCGTCGGCGCTTTTTTTAAAGCCTGTTTGCCGCCAGAAGTTAGACGGGCATGGACGATCCGGCGGTCTTTTGTGCTCCGGTAACGTTCAATCAAGAGACGTTGTTCCAGCCGATCTAAAATCGTCGTTACAGTCGCCTGGCTAAGATTGACTTCTGCGGAAATCCGACCCGATGTCACCTCTCCAAGGCCCTGGATTGATTGCAAAATGAGAACCTGTGGCGGGGTCAATCCGGATTCTTTTGAAACCCTCTTCGATTGCAGGTCGACGGCTCGAATAATGCGGCGAAGGGCGACAAGAACATCATAACACGGGTCACCCGCTTCAAGGCGCTGAAGATAGGGACCGGTTGGTGCGACGTGCGGATTCTGCAATTTGGACATAGTGAGAATTGTTACATCAAATATTTTTCATTGCAATTCATTACATATCGATAAATTTGACATATAATGATTAGAGTTATAAATATATTTAGTAAATGTAGAACGCTCCGGAAAAGGATGGAAAATGAAAAAGTCGACTTTAGGGGGCAGAATCGAATCGGCTCGATTGGCGCAAGGCCTTACTTCAGCGCAACTCGCGGCCCGCATGGGCGTGCTAACCAAAACCATCCGCAATTGGCTAACAGACCGCTCTGAACCTCGCGCAAACAAGCTGGTTACCTTGGCGGGCGTTCTGAACGTATCGGTGAGGTGGCTAATGACCGGCACCAAGCCTGATGTGGGAAAAGATCTGGACAATTCATACGAAACAGCCAGCCTCTCGTCCAAGATGGAACGCCTGTTGTCCCTGCATCAACAGGCTTCAGTCATGATTCTGGAAATTCAAGGAGAGGTCAATCACCTGCAAAATCAGATCGATTTGGGTGAAGTGGCTATAGATGAGGCGTGATTACCTGGACAGGAACTCGTTCTTGCCAAACCTGTTTCCTGTCCGGCCTTAAGGTCTGACTTCCAAGGGCTCCAGATTTAACATTATCGGTTGGTGGTCTGATGCATCCGTTTCTTTCTGGACCTGAATATCTTCCACTTGCGCCGTCAATTCATCCGTCAAAAAAAAGAAATCCCTGCAATGAGGGCCTTCGGGCCATTGTTTGCGATCATGGCTGCCGCACGTCGCGGGGTGTGGAACGTGTCCGTTGGCGACTCGCCAGGCATCCATAAATCGGGCGTGTATGTCGCTCGTTGGTGTGGTCAGTGATTGATAGACGGCATCATCCGGAACCGAGTTGAAATCTCCGCAAATGATACTGCGTGCGGGCCTGGGAGTGGCTGCGTATGGGCCCGTCGCGGGGGCGGTCAACCCATAGTCCTGGTTTTTCAAAACATCCGAATGGATTTCGCGTAAGCGTGTTGCCTGGGCAAGGCGTTGATCGACGCAATGATATTCCAGGTGCGTGGTCGTAATGCGAAGCGGTCCGTCTTTCGCATCAACGACCACTTCCAAAGCCTGCCGTGGCATGTGGACACAGCGGTTTGGTGGGGCGGGTTGCGGAAGCAAATGGCAAAAGGCCTGGATGATTGGTAGTCGTGACAGAAACAAGTTACCGAACTGCGCTCGATGGCGCGCTCCGTCGATGGCTCTGTCCAGCGCCGCGCCAAATATAGGTTGATGTTCGGGGAAATACGCCGCCAGGTCAGCGACCTGATCGGCACCTTTCCCTCCGTCGAGTCCGGGGTTGAAACGAGAAACTTCCTGCAGACAGATGACGTCGGCATCTGCCATGTCTTTGATGACATCGGCGATACGCATCAAATCTATCCGACCGTCGACACCGCGGCCACATTGAATATTCCAGGTGATGATGCGGGTCACTTGATACCTGCATGCATGAATGATTGCACGAACTGGCGCTGAAACAACAGGAACGCAATCAATAACGGAGCGACGGCGAGCAAGGTTCCAGCGGTAATGATCGACCAGTCGACCCCGGATTCCGGTGCGCCGAATATAGCCAACCCGACCGTTAACGGGCGGGTGTTAACCGAATTAGTAATGATCAGGGGCCACAGGAAATTGTTCCAGTGATAGCTAACGGAAACCAGCCCGTAGGCCACGTAGGTGGGGCGCGCCAGTGGAACATAGACCTTCCAGAGGATTTGCATTGGCGAGCAACCTTCGACCCTGGCGGCGTCTTCCAATTCTTTCGGGATGGTCTTGAAGGTCTGCCGTAACAGGAAAATGCCGAAGGCGCTGGCTATATATGGCAGCCCGATCGCGGCGATGGTGTCAACAAGGTTAAGCTTGCTCATGGTTACATAGTTTTCGACGATCAGGACTTCGGGCATGATCATCAATTGCAAAAGCACGAAGGCGAAGGCGATTGATTTTCCGGGAAATTCATATCGGGCGAAAGAATAGGCGGCAAGGGTGCACAGAATAAACTGCGCGATAAGGATCGTGGTCACCAGTATGAAAGTGTTGAGAAAATATCTCGCGAACGGAGCCTGATCCCAGGCGACCCGGAAATTTTCCAGCGACAGGGGCGCGAACAATTCGAACCGTGTCGCATATTCCGGCGGATGAAAGGCGCTCCAGAATGCATAGATCAACGGCAGCAACCAAAGAAATGCCAGCAACCATGCTGCCGCCGTTTCAAGGTGAAAAACAAAGCCTCTGTTTTTAATCATCGTGCTCACTGGTAATGCACTTTCTTGTCGAGAAAGACGAACTGGCCGATGGCAATCAAGGCCAGCGTCACCAGCAAGACAACCGTCAGGGTCGAGGCATACGCCTGATCAAGGAAGCTGAACGCGACTTCGTAAATGTAATAGAGCAAGAGAGAGCTGGCATTGTCCGGCCCGCCCTTGGTCAGTATGAACAGTTGATCGACCAGCTTGAATGAATTTATCACCGCGTTGATAAGAACAAACAATGTTGTCGGCATCAAAAGCGGGAACATCACCCGGCGGAAATAATACCAACGGCTGGCGCCTTCCAGGCGCGCGGCTTCCTCTAATTCCGGCGGCAGTGTTTGCAAAGCCGCCAGATAAAAAATCATAAAAAAGCCGGCTTCTTTCCAGATCGTAATGACGATGATGCAACCGAGCACGGTGTCCGGGTCGCCGAGCCAGTTGTGGCTGGCGAAACCGAATTTTCTGGAGACCTGATCGAGCAGGCCAATATCGGGGGAATAGAAAAACAGCCAAATATTTGCGACGGCGATCATCGGCAAAACGGTTGGCGTGAAGTAGCTCATCCTCACCAATGATTTCAAAGGCAATCGCCCGTTCACCCAGACCGCCATCAATAATGCCAGCGCTATTGAAATGGGGATTGTGCCGGCCGCGTAAACAACATTATTCCATGCGACTTTCCAAAAGACGTCGTCACTGAGCAAGAGTTCGAAATTCTCAAGCCCGACGAATTTGGCTGGCCTTAGGGCCGTGCCTTGCGAGAAAAAGCTTTTCGCTAATGTGGCGACGGTTGGGTAGTAAGTGAACGCAATCAAAAAGACAGCCGCTGGCATCAAGAGAAGCCAGCCATATATGTGCGATTGCGAAAGCCGTCCGGTCATCGAGTTCAGGGTTCCAAAGAAATAGAAATTGAGTCCCGGAAGCGCCGGTATAAACGCTTCCGGGATATTTAAACGTTACCGACTAACGATAGCGTTGCAGCAGACGATCTGCCTGCTTCTGCGCATCGCTCAAGGCATCGGCAGGTGACTTGCTGCCAATCAATGCCGATTGAATGGCATCATCCAGCATTTTGCGAACACGGCCGGTCTGATAGGTGGACAGTTCAGCCGTAGCAAATTCCAACTGGTCGCGAGCGACGGCGGCCGGTGGGAAATCTTTGACGTACTGCATCAGCTTCGGTGTTGCATAGGCTTCCGCACGCGTGCCGAGATACCCCGTTTTCATGCTCCATTCAGCCGTGCGTGACGGTTGGGTCAGGAAGCGGATCAACTTCAAAGAGGCGGCACGCTCTTCTTGCGTACTTTTCTTGAAGATGTAGAAGTTGCCGCCACCCGTTGGGGTGCCGCGACGTTTTTTGGCAGGAAGCATGGCGACGCCAAAATCAAATTTGGCATTCTTTTTAACCGTCGTCAGGTTGCCGGTGGAATGCCACATCATGGCCGTTTTGCCTTCCAGGAAGTTCTGGCGAAGCGTGCCCCATTCGATGGTTCCCGATGGCATGATGCCGTGTTTGTTGCCAAGATCTTTCCAAAACTGCAGGGCTTCAATCGTTGCCGGTGCATCGAAATGGGTCTTGTTGCCATCACCATTCATCAGGGTCTGGCCGTTCTGCATGGCTAGCGCGCCAAACATCCAATAAGGGTATCCGGTCGACGGGACCATGGCGCCCCATTGCTCGACATTTCCACCACTTTTTTTGGTCAGCTTTTTCCCGGCAGACACCAACTCGTCCCATGTTGCCGGCGGCTTTTCGGGATCAAGCCCGGCGGCGCGGAAAGCGTCTTTGTTGTAGTACATGACAATGGTCGAACGCTGGAACGGGATGCCCCATGTTTTACCCTGTGTTTTACCGTTTTCCATCAACGCCGGATAGAAACTTTTTAGCCATTTTTTCTCATCCGCCGTTTTAACGATATCATCGAAGGCGACAATAGCGCCCTGTTCGATCAGCTCGTAAATATCGATAGAAAACATCACCGATGTTTGGGCGGGTTTTCCGCTTTTAAGCGCGGCCAGGGCCTTGATACGGGCATCGTTGTAGTTGCCAGCATAAATGGCGTTTACCTTGATATCCGGATTTTCTTTTTCAAAATCGGCGATCAGGCCATCGACGATTTTGGTCAAAGAACCGCCAACAGCGACGGGGTAGTACATGGTCAATTCGACCGCCGAAGCGGTCGTGATAAGGCCAAGGCCCAACGTCGCGGCCAAGGCCAAACTCGTAGCCAAGCGTTTTAGTTTGATAAGCATGGTTTGCTCCCTTTGTTAACGAGGAAGGCCGAACCCCCGGCTTCCTCTCCATTCCCACGCCACATTCAGGTGATCGCAGGTATTTCCTCATCAAATCTTCAAATATCGAAAGCTTTGATGTTCTCGTCTCGCTTGCCGGTATCGCTATCGAAAACATGTGCGTCGCTGCCTTGCCACGCCAAGCGCGCGGCGATTGGTTGTGGAACGCTGACCCGCCCGTTCGCGCGGATCAGAACGTCCTGATTTCCAATACGTGCGGTGACGATCGTTTCGGCGCCCAGATAATCAGCCGTGATCAATTCCGCCGCGATCCCCCGAGAATCCGAAATGCTTATGTGTTCGGGGCGAATGCCAAGTAATACAGGGTGAGGAGTCGTCGCCAGCACGGGTGTTTTGTTTTCACCCGCAATGGCCCCGCCGTTATCGGTGGCAATCGTCTTCAACAAGTTCATGGGCGGGGTGCCGATGAAGGCCGCGGAAAATGCCGTCCCGGGTTTTTCATACAGAACGTCCGGCGTGCCTTCCTGTTCGACCTGCCCGTCGCGGATCAAAATAACCTTGTCGGCCATGCTCATGGCTTCGGCCTGATCATGGGTGACATAGACGACCGTCATTTTTAGGCGTTGCTGCAAAGCCCGAATTTCAATGCGCATTTCATGACGCAGTTTGGCGTCCAGATTTGAAAGCGGCTCATCCATCAGGCAAATGGAGTTTTCGGCGATGATGGCGCGCGCCAGGGCGACCCGCTGGCGCTGGCCGCCGGATAATTGAGACGGTTTACGCGTCAGAAGGCTAGAAAGCCCGACCAGATCAGCGGCTTTCGCGAGTCGCTCGGCTCGTTCCTTCGCCGCTATCTTGCGAATTTTTAAACCGAACAGGATGTTTTCTTCGACGCTTAAGTGCGGAAACAGGGCATATGACTGAAACACCATGGATAGCTTACGCTCGGCGGGCGTCGCCGTCGTCATGTCGACATTTCCGATGGTCAGCTTTCCGTCGCTAACGTCTTCCAGGCCGGCAATCATACGCAGCGTTGTCGACTTGCCGCAGCCCGATGGCCCCAGCAAAATGGCGAACGTGCCTTCTTCGACCCGGAAGGAAACATTGTTAACGGCGATGGTTTCCCCCCATCTTTTGGTAATGCCGCTTAATTCAATTGCCGACATATGGGTGTAAGCCTTTATCTCGTTTTAGTCTTCGCGGTCGTTTCTGTGTGATCTCTAGTAATTTCTTTATGTGTGCGTTTTATGACAGTAATGTAATAAAACTTACATTAACTGACAACGGTATTCCATAAGTTTTCGCGCCCGGTTCAAATTAATCGGCTTAAGCTTGTTTCACGTCGCCCATGTGGGAGGCCACATTTAAGTCCGTCCCCCCCAATTTGATTGCGTCAACGATGGCGGGTGGGGGCTGAATATCGGTGAATATTCCGTCAAATTCAGATACATGCGCGAACGGCATCATGGCATCGGCGTTAAATTTGGAATGATCTGCTGCGGCGAATTTAAGCCGCGATATTTCCAGTGCCGCCCGGGACGCCTGGGAATCGCGATAATCATAATCAAGCAATTGCCCTTCGTCGGTCAGGGCGCCTATCCCGAAGATGCCGTAACCGACGCGGAATTTGCGTAGAAACTCGGTCGTGGTATCGCCCGTTACAGCCCGGTCCCGGTTTCGAACCAGCCCGCCGGACAGTATAATTTCAAAATCCGTATTCTCGCAAAGTATGGAAACCACCCCGATATGATTGGTGATTATGCGTAATTGTTCGTGCCCTATAAGGGCTTTGGCGACAGCTTCCATTGACGTGCCAATATCGATGAACAAGGACGCGCCATTGGGGATTTGGGCCGCGATGGCCTTGCCGATCAGGGCTTTTTCCTGAGCGTTTCTAATTTGCCGGTTCGGGTACGCCAGCCGATCAATGCCTGGTGGCAGCCCGGCGCCGCCGTGATGGCGTTGCAACAGGTTTTTTTCGCTCAGATAGATAATATCGCGGCGGACGGTTTGTTGCGATACGCCAAATTTATCGGCCAATACTTCGATGGAAGCATATCCATGCTCACGAACAAAATTGATGATCTGTTCCTGGCGGCTGTCGCTGCCTACGCGTTTTTGCTTTGCCACCCGCCTCTCCATTTCGCCGACCGTTTTGATTTTATAGTCGCAGAATAGCGGTGGTATTCGAAATTGTAAACTTTCTTACATTGTCTATCGCGAGCCGGGTTTTTAATGCCGGAAATGCCGCATACCCGTGAACACCATGGCCAGGCCGGCTTCATCTGCCGCCGCGATGACCTCGTCGTCGCGCATGGAACCGCCGGGCTGGATAACTGCCGTGGCGCCGGCTTCGGCGGCCGACAACAAGCCATCGGCGAAGGGGAAGAAGGCGTCAGACGCCACCACCGAACCGATCGCCCAGCTTTCCGTATCACCGGCGACGGTCGCCGCGTCGCTGGCTTTCCAGGCGGCGATGCGCGATGAATTAACGCGGCTCATTTGCCCCGCGCCGACGCCGACCGTGGCGCCGTTCTTAGCATAAATAATGGCGTTGGATTTGACGTGCTTGGCGACCGTGAAGGCGAATTTCAAATCCGCCATTTCGGCATCGGTGGGCTGGCGTTTGGTGACCACGGTCAAATCTTCGAGCACCCGGTTGTCGCGGCCCTGCAACAAATAGCCGCCCGACAGCGACCGCACGGTCATGCCCGTCGCCGTCGCATCCGGCATGCCGCCGGTCGCCAGCACCCGCAGGTTTTTCTTTTTCGATAAAATAGCCAGCGCGTCTTCGTCAATCGCCGGGGCGATGACGACTTCGGCGAACAGCGATGAAATTTCTTCAGCCGTCGCCGCATCAAGCGCCCGGTTCAACGCGACGATGCCGCCAAAGGCGCTTTCCGTATCGCACGCCAGGGCCCGCAGGTAGGCATCGCGCATGGTCGCCCCTGTGGCCACGCCGCACGGGTTGGCGTGTTTAATGATGGCGCACGCGATGCCGTCAAATTCGGCGACCAGTTCGAAGGCGGCGTCGGTATCGTTCATATTATTGAAGCTGAGCTCCTTGCCCTGGAGCTGTTCGGCGGTGGCGACGCCGGGGCGGTCTTCGCCGTTGGTGTAAAAAGCGGCCTCTTGGTGCGGGTTTTCGCCATAGCGCATGGTTTGCTTGCGCAAGCCCCCCAAGGCGATGCGGGTCGGCAGGGTGTCGCCCAACTGGCCGGCGAACCAGCCGCTGATGGCGGCGTCATAGGCGCCGGTGCGCCCGTAGGCCCCGGCGGCGAGTTGGCGGCGGAAATCATCTGTGGTGGCGCCATCGCCCGCGGTCATTTCCGCCATCAAGCGGGGATAGTCGGCGGGGTCGACGACGACGGTGACGAAAGCATGGTTCTTGGCCGCCGCGCGGATTAACGCCGGGCCGCCGATGTCGATGTTTTCGATGCACTCGTCAAACGCCGCGCCCTTGGCGACGGTCGCTTCGAAGGGATACAAATTGACGCACAACAAATCAATCGGCGCGATGTTGTGATCGGCCATGGCTTTTTCGTGTTCGGGATTGCCGCGCACGGCGAGCAAGCCGCCGTGAATGGTCGGCTGCAAGGTCTTGACCCGACCGTCCATAATTTCAGGGAAACCGGTGTGTTGGGAAACTTCGACGACCGGTACCCCGGCGTCGCTCAAGGCCTTGGCCGAGCCGCCGGTCGAGAGGATTTCGACACCTTGTTTGCTAAGAAACTGGCCCAGTTCGACAAGGCCGGTTTTATCGGAAACGGAAATCAGGGCGCGGCGAATGGCCGTTGGTGTGGGGGATGTCATGGCGCGGATAGGCTCCTGCTGGATCAAGGGTCAAGTTGATGGTGGGGATATAGCAGAAAACCCAAACAAAAATCCACACCCGTTCGGGCAGTGATCTAATCCTGCGGCTGATATTCCGGGACCAGGTCGGAAATAATTTCGCCGAGCCCGTCCCGGTCGGCGGCGGTGGCGGTGGCGATCAGGCGTTCGATGGTGGCGCGCAAAACATCGGCTTCGACGGCCCGGGGCGCGGCCAGCAAAATACCGGCGCTTTCCGTTTCGACCAGCGGTTCGCCGCCGTGGAACATTTCTTCGAACAGTTTTTCGCCGGGCCGCAATCCGGTGACCTCAATTTTGATGTCTTTGTTCGGGACAAATCCGGCCAGGCGGATCATCTGTTCCGCCAAATCCATGATCCGCACCGGTTCGCCCATATCAAGCACGAAAATCTTGCCGGCCCGGTCCAGGCCGGTATCTTCCAGGGTCGCCGCCTGCAAGACCAGTTCGACGGCTTCGCCGACGGTCATGAAATAGCGTTTCATTTCGCCGTCCGTTACCGTTAACGGCCCGCCGCGGGACAGTTGTTTTTGAAACAGCGGCACCACCGACCCGGTCGAGCCCAGCACGTTGCCAAACCTGACGGTGACAAAGCGGGTGCCGGCGCCGGCGCCGCGTTTCAAATCCAGCGCCTGGCAATAGCCTTCGGCGATGCGTTTGGTGGCGCCCATGATGTTGGTCGGGTTGACCGCCTTGTCCGTCGAAATCATCACCATGGTTTCCACAGCGGCGGAAACGCAAGCGTCGGCCACGTTCAACGTGCCCATCACATTGGTGAGCACGCCTTCGAACGGGTTGGCTTCGACCAGCGGCACGTGTTTTAAGGCGGCGGCGTGAAACACCAGTTGCGGGGCCAGGTCGGTCATCAAACGCTGAATTGTGTCGCGGTCGCGGACATCGGCGATCAGCGCCTGACGCGTAAGCCCCGGATGGCGTTCCCCGGTTTCCAGATCGATGCTGTAAAGGGCGAATTCAGAACTGTCGAGCAGGCTTAAGTGGGCCGGGGCGAAATCCGAAACCTGGCGCACCAGTTCCGAACCGATAGAGCCCCCGGCGCCGGTTATCAACACGCGCTTGCCTTCGATCATGTGGCGCATGGCGTCGCGGTCGAGCAGTTTTTGCGGGCGGCCCAGCAGGTCTTCGATATGAATCGGGCGAACTTCCGTCTTGTCGGCGTCGCCGCTTTTAAATTCCGTCAGGCTGGGCAAGCGGGCCAGGGTCATTCCGGCCTTGCCGGCGTCTTCCAAAAGGGTGCGCACCAAAACCCCGTCCAGTTTTTCCTTGGTCAGGATCAGCCGCTGCGGCGCATCGCCGTCTTTAGAAAGCTGGCTGACCACCTGGGCCAGGTCGGCGGTGGTGCCCAACACCGATACGCCGTGAATGTTGCGCCCGACCCGACCGGCCGATTCCGACAAAATCCCGACCACCTGATAGCTGGCGTTGGGCGCTCGGGCCAGGGAACGGATGAATTCTTCGGCGGCGTCGCCAGCCCCGGCCAGCAACACCGGAATACGGCGGTGCTGTTCGTCATCGACGGCCAAATCGAAACGGCGATCCTTGAACAGCCGGTACAGGAAACGCGGGCCGCCCAACATGGCCATCAGCACGAACCAGTTGATGATCAGCAGGGATCGCGGCAGGTTATCCAGCCGTGACCACAAGAACATGACGGCCAAAAACAGCAGGACGACCAGGGTCACCGCCCGGGTAATGGCGATCAGGTCGTTGATCGAGGCATACCGCCAAACTCCGCGATAAAGGCCCCGGTAATGAAACACCGCGGCGGCGATGGCTCCGAACAGGCCGCCGGCGATAAAAAGCGTATTGCCGCTGAAATAATCGACGAATTTTTCGCCCAGCCGCAGGTACAGCGACACATACAGCGACGCCGTCGCCATGAAGATATCGTGGCCGTAAACGTAATAGCCGCGCCGGGGGAGTTTTACTGTCATAAATTCGTTAGGTCCGATTTTTTTGATGGTCGGCGTACCATGCCGCCGTCTCTTTCAATCCTTGTACCATGCTGAACGGCGGCGTCCAGCCGAGATCGCGGCGCAACAGGCCATCGTCGATACGGAAATCATCGAGCAGCCGCGACGCCACGGCGGATTTTCCCACGCACGCCGCCAGCAATCGCAACACAGGCGGTGGCACGGGCCATAATCCAGGCCGCCGCCCCGGCACCCCGGCGCGGTCCAGGCTTGCGGAAATCTCGCCGATCAGGGTGGCGCTCGAAACCGCCTCGCCGTCACAGGCGTGATAGGTTTTTCCCGCCGCCACGGGGTTTTCCACGACGCCGCAAATAACATCGGCGAGATTTCCCACAAAAATCAGGCTGCGCCGGTTATCGACCGATGCCAGTGGCAACGGCCAGCCTTTGGCGCACAACGCCAACAGGGCCGCGAAATTGCCCTGCACGCCGGGGCCGTAAACCAGCGGTGGCCGCAGAATAACGACCTCCATGCCGGTTTTCGCCGAAATGTCGGCCAGCGCCTGTTCGGCTTCTAACTTGGCGATGGCGTAGGGATCTCGCGGTCGGGGGTGGTCCTGTTCGTTAAGGGCTGCGGCGGGGCTTTCTTCGCCCATGACCTTGACGGTACTTAAGAAAACGAGGCGCTTGACCCCGGCGGCGGCAGAATCTTCGGCCAATTTGCGGGTGCCGGCGGTATTGATGCGGCGATTTTCGGCCAGCGGATCGGCGGCGGTTTCAGCCATCACATGGACCCGGGCGGCCAGGTGGATGACGGTGTCGATACCGTCGAGCGCCGGGCCCCAGTCGGTATGAGGGTCCAGTTCAAAACTAGCTTTCACCGTCGCCCCGGGAATGTCCGCGCCTAAGTCCCGCGACGTCGCGACCACCCGGTGACCGGCGGTAAGCAATACCGGGATCAGGGCGCGACCGACAAAACCCCCGGCCCCGGTGACCAGCACGTTCATGCCTTTTCCTCCGGGATTTGGTCGGCGCCGCCGTAAAGGCGGGGAGCCCCGGCATGGGTGTCGGCATTGATCGTGTGGGCCGCATCACCGTTGCCCGCCGCCGCCATTTCCAGCACCGCCAGCATGTCTCTCGCCTGGGTTTCGCGGCTGTGACCGGGCGCCGCGGCCAGGCTGTTTTTGGCGAATGCCGATCGTTTGTTGCCGTCCGTGTACAAATCCAGGACCGCCGCCAACAGGGCTTTCGGATCTTCCGCCGCGACGTGCAGACCGGCCCGGTCGGCGGCGATGATTTTGCTGGCTTCACCCGTCGGCGCGGCCAGCAGGATGGCCAGGCCCATGGCCTGGGCTTCGAAAATTTTCGACGGGATGACGCCTGCGAAAACCGGTGACTCTTTTAAGTGGACCAGCGCCACATTGCACAGGCTCCACACCGCCGGCATTTTTTCTTTCGGCTGGCGTGCCATGAAGATGACGTTATCCAGGCCACGGGCGGCGGCATCGGCCATCAGGGCATCCCGTTCGGCCCCGGCCCCGGCGAGCAAAAAACGAATGTCGTCGCGACCGCTTTCTTCCTCGGCGTTTTTCAGGAGCTCGGCGGTATCCAGGACATTGCCAAGGGCGTGCGCCATGCCGTGGGTGCCGACGTAGCCGACGACGAATTTACCGGCCAGGCCATAGTCGTCCGACAACTTCGCATCCCGTTCCCGGGGGCCGTAGCGGGACAAATCGACGCCGTTGATGACCACGGCGATTTTGTCGCCCCGTATGCCCCGCGACACCAAGTCTTCCTTGAAAGACCCCGTCAGGGCGGCGATGGCGGCGGACTGCCGGTACAGGAACAGCTCCAACTTTTCGATTAAACTTAGTGCGAAACTTTTTTTCAGGACGCCGACGGCGGCGATCGACGCCGGCCACAAATCACCCAATTCAAAAACGAACGGCACCCGTCGCACAGCCCCGATGGCCCAACCGGCGACGGCGGCGAAAAACTGGGGCGAGGTCGCCGCCACCACATCGGGCCGGGGCTGTGTGATCCCGGCTAAAAACCCGGTCGCCATGAAGCTGAGAAAATCCAGCGTGCGCTGCGCCACACCTTTGTTGGCGGCCATATAGGTTTTGACCCTGACGACGTTGATGCCGTCCATGGTTTCGCTTTGCCGCCATTTGTTTTTGTAGCCGTCGAACAGTTTGCCTTCGGGAAAATTCGGCGCGGTGGTGATCACCGTTACCTGATGACCCCAGCGCGCCCAGTAGACCGCGCGTTCGTAAACCCGGGTCGCCGCGGCGTTGCTTTCCGGCGGAAAATTTTCCGTGAGAAACAAAATTTTCACTGTTCCGCGCCCTGCGACAGGCGAAACAGGAACAGCACATTAACCACGGCGGCAGCGGCCAGGGCCTTCATTTCCTGTCCCGACATCGCCACGGCGGCGAGAATTACCAGCGCCCCATTGACCGACAGCACCCCAAGCGCCACGGCGCCATGATCCATGCCGCGTTGGACCGCCACTTGATAAAAATGCTGGCGGTGGGGTCGCCATATTTTCTCGCCCCGCGCCGCCCGGCGACACAGGGTCACGGTGGCGTCGCACAAATAATAAGACGGCACGATAATCGCCGCCGCCCACGCACCCGATGCCGCCAGCGACAGCAATAGCCAGCCCAGAAGGAACCCCAGCGGCACGCTGCCGACATCGCCCATGAAAATTTTTGCAGGGTCCCAATTCATTTTAAGGAATCCCAACGCCGTCCCGGCGGCGGCCATGCCGTAATAGGCCACGGCCTGATTTTCAAACCCTCCGCCTAAGGATACGATGACCCCCACGCCGACGCCGATGCTGAAAGTTTCGACGCCACTGATGCCGTCGATGCCGTCCATGAAGTTGAATAAATTGATGAACCAGACCCACAGGATGCCCGCGACAATGGAATCAAGGACGGCGGGCAGCAGGCCCTGGAAATAAAATCCGTCGGCCGGGATTGCGTACAAAACAACGCCGACCACCACCGCTTGTACGGCCAGGCGAACGAGCGGCCCCAGGCCTTTCAAATCATCCAGGAAGGATACCGCCGCCAGCACAAATGCCGCCGCCGGTAGCCCCCAAACCCTGAGCACCGGTTCGCCGAGAGAGCCGCCAATGCCGATCCACGCAGCGAGGAGCACGGCGATAACGGCGATACCGCCGCCCCGCGGGGTCGGTACCTTATGGCTGGATCGTTCATTGGGAAAATCTAACATGGCGCGCGCGCGCAACACCGGCAGCAACACCCGCGTGCCCAGATAGGCAAGGGCGGCGGTGACAATCAGCACAAGGGCGGCCACAAGAAAAGTCATGGCCGGAAGTTTAGAGTCTTTCCGCCGTCGCGCAAAGCGGCGTCACACGCGCCCAGCGCCGTGACCACCCGAACCCCCAGCTCAAGTCCTGAAATATCCACATCACCCCGCCGGATCGCCCCGGCGAAAGCCTCCAGAACACACCCCAGCGGCGCTTTATGTTCAACATCGATGACCCTGGCGTGGACCGCATCGCAGCCCGGTCCGGTGGGGCGCGGTTCGCAGACCAGCGGCGTTTCGCTTTCGTCGTCATATATCAGGGTCTCGTGGTCATAGTGGGCGGCCAGGAAGCGCTTTTTATGGTCCATCAGGTTTGAGCTCTCGATATCGGCGGTGACGCCGCCCGGAAAATTAAGCTTGATCGCGATGGCCTCGCCATCGCCGTCCGCCACCTCCCGGTGGTCGGTGCGACGCGCCGAAACGCTTTCGAGCTCTTCGCCCAGCAAATCAAGGCACAGGGCGACATCATGGCTGGCGCGATCCCACAGCACCGAGGCATCCCGGCGGAACGGTCCCCAATCGCCGCCGGCGCTGCGCACGGCGTGCAGCGGCCCCATGCCCAGGCCCAGGCGTTTCAATTCCACATACGCCGGATGGTACAGGTGGATATGATCGACCAACACGATGGCCGCTTTTTCCTGGGCCAGGGCGAGCAAGGCCCGGGCTTCGGTAGCGTCTGTGGTCAGCGGTTTTTCGATCAACACGGGGATGGCGTTGTTGATCGCCGCGCTCGCCATGTCGGCGTGCAGGGCCGGGGGCGTGGCGATGATAATGCCGTCCAGGTCATCGGCCGATGTCAGCGTGCGCCAGTCATCTGAAATTATACAGCGCTCGCCGACGAGCGCCTTGCTGTCCGGATTGCCGCTGGCCAGCCTTGTCAGGTGAACATCGGCCAAGCCGTCGATGGTTTTGATAATCGTGCGGCCCCAGCGCCCGGCACCGATCAGTCCAAGCCTGAGGGCGCCGGCCATGGGTTACTGTTCGCCGATATAAATGGTGTCGGCCCAATCGAGGAACCGCTTAAGGCCATCGTCCAAGCTGACAATCGGTTCGAATTCCAATTGCAATTTGGCCTTGCGGATATCCGGCGCGCGGCGGTTCGGCTCGTCGGCGGGGTAACTGTCGGGATATTCGACGATGTCGTGTTTGACCGGCTTGGCGGAAACCCGGCCGATGGTTTCGACCAGTTCGACCATGGAAATTTCCGGCTTGGGATTGCCGATGTTGTAGGCTTCGCCCGGAACCCCCTTCAAAATCACCAACAAGAAACCGACCATGGCATCGGTGATGTAACAGAACGTGCGGGTCTGGTCGCCGCTGCCGTAAACGTGCAGCGGTTGGCCGGCCTTGATGCGGCTGGCGAAGTTGGGCAGCACCCGGTAATCGGCTTCCTGCATGCCGGGGCCAAACACGTTAAAGGGCCGGATGGTGTTGGTCTTGGTGCCGTTGGTGGTGTGGTAAATATAGCAAAGGGTTTCGCCGACCCGTTTGCTTTCGTCGTAACACGCGCGCGGCCCCTGGCACGACACGTTGCCGCGATAGCTTTCGGCCATGGGCACATGTTTCGGGTCGGGGTCGCCGTAAATTTCGCTTGATGAGAAAAAGGTAAAGCGCGCGTCGTGGGCTTCGGCGAGTTCCAGCATGCGCCGGGTGCCGGTGATGGCCACTTCCAGGGTTTCCAGCGGAAACGCCCGGTAATAATAGGGCGAGGCAATCCCGGCGGCGTGGATCACATAATCCAGCGGCCCGTCCCATTCATAGGGCTGGGTGACGTCGTGGTTGACGAAAGTGACGTTGTCTAATTCTGGAATTTCCGCGCCTTCCTTGCCCGCCGTAATCAGGTTATCGAGCGCCACTAACTTGACCGGTTCATCGAGCACGGTTGCGTTTAGCTGCGCGAAGATTTCCATGAAATAACGCCCGAGAAAGCCGCGGCCGCCGGTCAGCAGCACGGTCTTGCCAGCAAACGCCTGAGCCGGGATGGCCAGGCGCTGGGTGATTTCGTCGATGTCGGATTTCAGCAGGAACTCGGCCATATTAATTGCTCTCGTAAGTTTTCAGGTTCGGCAGAGGAACGATGAAACGTCCGCCGGCGTCGATATATTTTTGGTGGCTCTCCATGATCGGCGCGGCGAAATTCCACGCCAAAATCACGATGTTGTCGGGCTTTCTATCGTATATCGCCGACGAAGGCACCACCGGAATGTGCATGCCCGGTGAATATAGCCCCTGCTTCAAGGGGCTGTCATCGACGATAAAATCGATCAGGTCGGGGCCAATGCCAAAATGATACATCAGGGTCGTCGCCTTGGCCGGTGCGCCGAACGCGGCGATGGTCTGGCCATCGGCCTTGAGACTGCGCAGCAGGGAAGACAATTCGGCGCCCAGAACATCGATGCGGGTGCCGAAATCCTTATAGGTCGCGGCGCGGTCCAGGCCCATGGATTTTTCCAGCGCCACGAGCTCTCCGACAGACTCCTCGACGGGCCGCGCCCCGGCTTTCGGCCGCGCCACGGCGCGCAAAGATCCGCCATGGGTCGGCACCCGGTGGGCCGCGATCAATTCCATATCGTGGGCCGCCATAAACGCCACCAGCGGGCCGACCGTGTGATAGGCCAGGTGTTCGTGATAGATCATGTCGAACAGGGTGTGTTCAAACATATCGACCAGGTAGGAAACTTCGAAAACGAAAACGCCGTCGTCATCCAGCAACGTGCGCACGCCATCCAACACGCCGCCCAAATCATCAATGTGGGCGAACACGTTGTTGGCGGTAATGACCGCAGCGGTGCCGTGGTCGCTGCGAATGTCGGCGGCCATGGCGGCAGAAAAGAAACCGGCGATGGTTTCGATGCCCCCGGCGCTGGCGTTGGCCGCAATATCTTTCGCCGGGTCGACACCAAGAACGCTGTGCCCGACATTTTTGAACGCCTGCAACAGGGTGCCGTCGTTGGACCCGATGTCGAAAACCAGCGCGCCCGCCAGCGGCGCGTAATGGTCGATGACGAAGGCGGCATAGTCTTCGAAATGCTTGACGAAAACCGGTGAGGTTCCCGACACGTAAACATAATTTTCAAACAAGACCCGGGGATCGACCACATCAAGAAGCTGAACATGGTGGCAGCTTTCGCAAAAGAACACATCCAGCGGGAAGGTCTGTTGCGGTGCATCCAGCACTTCGGCGGCAACGAAAGCGTTGGCCGGGGGCGTCGGCTTCAGGGCCAGGACCTTGGTTAGCGATGTTCCGCCGCACAGGCGGCAGGTGGTCCGGTGGTGGCAGTGCTCAGTCATCATCTTCCGGGCGCCAGGAAATGGATCCCGCGTCATCGAGCATATCGACGCGCACCACATCGGCTTCATAGGTCGCCTGATCGCGGGGATTGCGCGACAGGGTCAAAAACACAGTGTCTTCGGGAAACTTCATGCCGTGATCGATCATCGGCGGCGTAAAAACCATCTGGCCGGTCTTGACATGCAGCACTTCGGGTTCATCCGTACTGCCCGTCGTACGGTAGTAATAATCGATGGTGCCCGATATCACATAACAATAGTGCCAATCGGTCTTGTGATAATGGTTGGCGCGCAAAGAGCCTTTTTTGGACTCGATCATCACGGCGGACCGCATCATCCGGTCGACCAGGGGCTGGATAGCGCCACGGTCGTCGACAAACGGTTTTTCCAACGACACGATGTCATGATCGGGCCAGCTTAAGCGTTCTTCTTCGGTGACGGGGTCGATATCGGGGCCGGTCATGGTTCTCATCCTGTCGGTGTCGGTGTTGCTATCGGGTTACGGGCATTCTTAAAGTTGCTCAGTCGCCGCGTCCATAAGTATCTTCCAGGCGCACGATGTCTTCTTCGCTGATGTGGTCGCCCGATTGCACCTCGACCAGGTGCAAGGGTTGATCGCCGCGATTTTCCAGGCGGTGATGGGCGCCAAGGGGAATGTAGGTCGACTGGTTTTCGCTTAAGGACAAGACGTCATCGCCATTGGTGACCGTCGCCGTTCCCGATACCACGATCCAGTGTTCGGCCCGGTGATGGTGATATTGCAGGCTTAATTTTTGACCCGGATTGACGACGATCCGCTTGACCAGGAATCCGGGGCCTTCTTCCAAATTCTGGTAATGGCCCCAGGGCCGGAACACCCGGGTGTGGGTTTCGTGTTCGGTGCGGCCTTCCAAGGCCAGGCGTTCGACAATATTCTTGGCTTCCTGGGCCCGCCCCTTGGGGGCGATGAAGACCGTGTCGTCGGTGGCGACAATAACGAGATCGGAAACGCCGATGGCGGCGATCAGGGGCTTTTCGCTGCGGATGTAACAATCCGACACGTCTTCTATAATAGCATCGCCCAGCACCACATTGTTGGCGGCATCGGATTCGGAAATTTCCCAAAGCGCCGACCAGGCGCCGATATCGCTCCACCCGAACGATGCCGGCACGACCACGGCGCGCACGGTCTTTTCCATCACCGCGTTGTCGATGGAAATACTTTCCGATGTGCTAAAGGCGCCCACGTCCAGGCGCTGGAATGTCAGGTCGCGCTGGCCTTTATCGACGGCGGCGCGGCAGGCGGCGATGACGGCCGGGCAGTGGCGCTCCATTTCATCGACCAGCGCCCCGGCGTTGAATAAAAATATGCCGCTGTTCCACAGATAATCGCCGGATTCCAAGTAGCCTTCGGCGGTTTTTGCATCGGGCTTTTCGACAAAACGATCGACGCTGAAAGTGCCGTCGACGCACCCTTCGGCGGTGCCGCGACGAATATAGCCGTATCCGGTTTCGGGCTTGTTTGGAGTCATTCCGAAAGTTACCAGGGCCCCGGTCCGGGCCGCTTGCGCGGCGACGGCGACGGCTTCAAGAAAGGCTTGCTGATCGGTAATAACATGGTCCGACGGCAATACCAGCATCAGCGCGTCGGGGTCGGTTTTGGCGATACCCAAGGCGGCGACGGCAATGGCCGGGGCCGTATTGCGGGCGATGGGCTCCAAAATAATGTCACCGCCAGAGACGCCGGCTTCGCGGAAAATCTCGGCGACCAGGAAGCGGTGATCGTCATTACAAATGGCCAGCGGCGGGGCAAACTGCTCGCCCGAGACCCTGTCCAGGGTATCGCGAAACAGGCTGTTGTCGGTATACAGCGCGAGAAACTGCTTGGGGCGCAAGCGCCGCGACAGCGGCCACAGACGCGACCCCGATCCCCCCGATAAAATCACCGGTATAATTTTCGACACGCTCCCGCCCAAGATTTTTTCTCCCACAAAAGACACAATTTCTTGTCGTGTTATGTCCTGTTTATAGTCGGTGCGCTCTGCAACTAGAAGATCATAATCATGAAATATTGCGCCCGATCCTAAACCGTCATAACGAGACCTTCGCCGTGTTAGTGATTTTTTTATATATTTCGGGTTTTGTTGTGCTTTGAGGGAAGCAAATGTCCGATACCACACCGTCCGGCGCACTGGATCAAGCTGACCATGACTGCCCGGCGCGGATCAGGCATATTGTCGGCGACATCTTCAACCTGATGGTCACCCAGGGCCACCGCATCGACGAAGCAACGGCGGATGCGGCCTTGTCGGGCGCCCAAGAGCGCCTGGGTGAAATATGCCTTGAATGTCTCGGCGGTGCGGCGACGGAAGATCCGCCGCGGTCGGCCCTGATGGATGAACCCACCGCCCCGAAAAAGGCCCGGGACGATAACCGCAAATACTTCCTGTTGCGCATGGTGTCGTGCAAGCTGTCCCATCTGTTCGATACGGAAAACAACCCGACCCCCCTTGATCGCGCCAGTTCCCACGGTATCGATGCCTACATGCACCGGATTTTTTCTAAAAGTGTCTACGAACAAATCAACGACCGGGCCGAGGATATCCTGGACCACACGGGCACCGGCGACACCAACATTCTTAACGCCATTCTTGATAACCCCGACTACAAGGCCTTCCTGGAAAACGTACTGGTGCGCCTCGCTGTGTCGTTCCTTAAATACGAGAGCGCCAAGGGCTTGTTTATCAGCGAGCTGAACATGGCCATGCCCGACGGCGCCCCGCCCTTGGGTCATGTTGAATTCAAGTCCGTCATGCGGGCCTTGCTGTCCGATATATTCCTGCTGGGCAAGACCCTGGGCGGCAACGACCTGCTCGATTACCGCTACGGCAAGAACACGGCGGCGATTATCGACCGGGTCGCCGACGACTTCGGGCAGGATATTTAAGCCCTGTTGCGGCAAATGTTGCCCATCTGGGGGCATTTCGACCCGGCCCCCTCCTTTTTTCCCATGGCTAACGACTTGAAATTGCTGATTTTTTAATTGGCACGCCGTTTGCGTTATCTTTGCCTGAGCGAAACAATTGGGCCTGACAACCAAGGGCGATCGATTATGGAACTGGCACGCGAACCTGCAACAACCGAACTGGCGCTTCTAAAGCCGCGCCAGTCCTTGCAGAATATCGGCGACAAAAAGGATGACGAAGATGCCGACCAGCCCGGTTTCCAGGCTTTCGGGCCGGACGGCTTTACCTTTCTCGATTTCCTCGACATCGTTAATCCGCTGCAGCACATTCCCATTGTCGCCACCCTTTACCGGGACCTGACGGGGGATGAGATTGATCCGGGGTCACGCATCGCCGGCGCCACCTTGTTCGGCGGCCCCATCGGGGCCATCGTCGCCACCGCAAACGTCGCCTTAAGCGAAACCACCGGCAAGGATATGGGCGATCACATTGTGGCCTTCCTGAATGGCGAGGACGAGCCTGCCGCCGCCGTAACGGCGGCCAACGCCCCACAGGAAAAAGGCGGCGCGGTTCAAGTTGCGACCCTTGGCCCGCTGTCACCGATGACCGCTAATCTGGAAGTCCTGGAATGGGCCCAGCGCGAAGCCGCCCTGGTCGCCGGAACACCGGCCCCGGCAACCGCCAAGGTGCCCGAAATCCGGCCCAAAGATGATCTGCGCTCGCAAGCCATCGAAACCAAAGAACTTCCCGGTGCCGCTTATGACATCGCCACCAACGTCGAAGTTCGCGACTGGGCGCAGAGCGAAACCAGGCGGGCCACTGCGCCGTGGCAGCTTCAGGAACAACGCGATCAAGCGCAGGTCCGCGACCGGGAAAGAATCTCCGTTCGCGATACCACCCGTCAGAAGGCCGTCGCTTCGGGGCTGACCCAGGAACAACTGGCCGGGGCGGCTGCCCCTTCCGGCGGCTGGTTTTCGGAAACCATGCTGATGGCGCTGGCCAGCTACCAGGATAGCGCCGGGCTGGGCAAGGCCGCGCGCGCGCCGGTGGATATCGGCGCCACCGACCAAAATATGAGCGAATAATTCCCCGGCATGACTATTTTCGTGACTCCCGATGGTCTGGCGTCATGGTCCGGCCCCGGTGGCCGAACGGCAGGGGTCCGGTGCGCCATTGGTCCGGGCGGAGTGACGGTTAAAACCGGCGAAGGCGATGGCGTAACGCCGCTTGGCACTTTTCCCCTGCGGCGGGTTTTTTATCGCCCCGACCGTGTCGAAAAACCGGTGACCGGCCTGCCCCTCGTGGCCTTGGAAGAAAACCACGGCTGGTGCGACGAGCCCACCCATGCCGCCTATAACACTTTGATTTCCAGGCCCTTTCCGGCCAGCCACGAGACCCTGTGGCGCGAAGACGGCGTGTATGATGTGATCGTCGAACTTGGCTACAATGATGACCCGGTCATCGCCGGCCACGGCAGCGCCATTTTTATCCACATCGCCCACCCCGATTACCGCCCCACCCAAGGCTGCGTCGCCCTGGCGAAGGCCGACCTGCTAGATTTGCTGGCTGGATGTAAAGACGGGGATATGTTGGTTATTGGCGGGTAGAAGAAGTGGGCGGGGTTTGGATAAGCTGGGTCTTGTTGCTTTTCATTTAAGGTAAGTGCCCCTGCGGGCGCGCTCTTCGCGCTTGCTGGGCACTTACCTTAATGAGCGATTTCGGGGCGTGCCCCGAAAATCGCCGAACCGACTCGCACCAGGGTCGCCCCGAAGCGCACGGCGGTTTCATAATCGGCGCTCATTCCCATGCTCAGGACGGCGAGGTCATTGCGACGGGCGATTTCCCGTAGCAGCGCGAAGTGCAAGGCCGGTTGCTCGTCGACCGGCGGAATGCACATCAGGCCAATCACCGGCAGGCCCAGGTCGTCGCGACAGAGGGCGATGAAGGCGTCCGCTTGGTCGGGAAATATGCCGGCCTTTTGGTCTTCTTCGCCGGTGTTGACCTGAATCAGGCAATCGGGCCTGTGGCCGCTGTTCGCCATTTCCCGGGCCAGGGCGCGGGCCAGCTTTTCCCGGTCAACGGTTTCGATGACATCAAACAGCGCCACGGCGGGGCGCACCTTGTTGCTTTGCAGCGGCCCGATCAGGTGCAGTCTTAGATCGTCGTGGCGCTGGCGCAAGGCCGGCCACTTTTGTTCGGCTTCCTGAACCCGGTTTTCGCCGAACACCCTTTGTCCGGCGGCAATCGCCTGTTCGATGGCTTCCTGCGGGTGGGTCTTGGAAACGCAGACCAGCGACGCCGCACCTGGGTCGCGCCCACAGTCGGCGGCGGCCTCGCAAATTTGGGTTTTAACCTGCCCTAGATTGGCCGCAATATCTGTTGCCATGCCGACTTTTCCAAAAACCCCGAACACCGCAAACCTAGAACACATTTAGCGAATATCAAGCCATTTGATGGGCGTCGATCAGCAATCTTCAACAACAGGGCAACAGGGTATAGTCTGGATCAAACCTTTCGTATATTAAGAAGCATCGCATAGACGGAGTCAGCCACCGCATGAACGTTAAGAACACAGTATCGCGTCGCAAAAGTTTTCGCCTTACCGCGATGAAGGCCCGCATTGTTGGCCTCATCGCCGTTTTGTTGGTGCTTGGCGCCTGCACCCAGGGCGAGGAAGCAAAGCCGGCAGGCAGCAGCGACGTCAACATCAAGGACCAGGCCGCCGGCGGTGGCCTGTTCGGTAATAACGGCCTGTTCGGCGATGATCCCTATGCCGGTGGCCGCGCCATCGGCGTCAACAGCTTCCTGTGGCGGGCGTCCCTGGATACCATTTCCTTCATGCCGGTGGCCTCTGCCGACCCCTTTGGCGGCGTCATCATCACCGATTGGTATTCGGCCGGCGGGGCGGCCAATGAACGCTTCAAGCTGAACGTCTACATTCTCGGCCGTTCGCTGCGTGCCGATGGCGTCCGGGTCGCGGTTTTCCGCCAGGTTCTGGGGTCTCCCGGTAACTGGCAGGATTCCGTCCTTTCCGATACCACGGCGACCAAGATCGAAGACGCCATCCTGACCCGGGCGCGGCAGCTCAGGAACGAATTGTTGCGGATACAGTAACGACATGTCGCGTTACAATTTCAAGGAAGCCGAGGCATACTGGCAGGCCGAGTGGGACACCCGGGGCACTTTCGAGGTTACCGAAGATTCCTCGCGGCCAAAATATTATGTGCTCGAAATGTTTCCCTATCCGTCGGGCCGCATCCACATGGGCCACGTTCGCAACTATACGCTCGGCGACTTAGTCGCGCGCTACAAGCGGGCCCGCGGCTTTAACGTGCTGCATCCCATGGGTTGGGACGCCTTCGGATTGCCCGCGGAAAATGCCGCCATCGCCCACAACGTGCCGCCGGCCCAGTGGACGCGGGAAAATGTCGCGACCATGCAGGAACAGTTGCGCGGCATGGGCCTGTCGTATGACTGGAGCCGGGAAATCGCCACCTGCGAGCCGGAATATTACCGTCATGAACAAAAAATGTTCCTCGATTTCCTGAAGGCCGGCCTGGTCTATCGTAAGGAATCCTGGGTCAACTGGGACCCCGTCGAAAATACCGTGTTAGCCAATGAACAGGTCATCGACGGCAAGGGCTGGCGTTCCGGCGCCGACGTCGAAAAGCGTCGGCTCGATCAATGGTTCCTGAAAATCACCGCCTATGCCGATGACCTGCTCGACACCCTGAAAACCCTGGATCGCTGGCCCGACCGGGTGCGCCTGATGCAGGAAAACTGGATCGGCCGTTCCGAAGGCGCCCATATCCGCTTCGCCCTCAAGGGCCGCGACGACACCATCGAGGTTTTCACGACCCGCCACGACACCATTTTCGGGGCCTCGTTCATGGCGCTCGCCGCCAATCACCCGTTATCGCTGGAAGCCGCCAAGGACAATCCCAAACTGGACGCCTTCATCGCCGACTGCAATCGCCTGGGGACCAGCGAGGCGGCCATCGAAAAGGCCGAAAAAATGGGCTTCGATACCGGCCTTCGGGTCGCCCATCCCTTCATTCCGGGTAAGGAATTACCGGTCTACGCGGCTAACTTCGTGCTGATGGATTACGGCACCGGGGCCGTCTTCGGCTGCCCCGCCCACGACCAGCGCGACCTGGATTTCGCCCGCAAGTACGGCCTCGAGGTGACCCCCGTGGTGGCCCCGAAAGACGCCGAGGTGGCGACGTTCAGCGTCGGCAACGAAGCCTTCACCGATGACGGGCTGCTGATTAATTCGGAATTCCTCGACGGCATGACCATTGCCGAGGCCAAGCAGGATATCGCCCGCCGCCTGGAGGCCTCCGGCGAAGGCGAGGGCACCATCAATTTCCGGCTGCGCGACTGGGGCGTCTCGCGCCAGCGCTACTGGGGTTGCCCCATACCGGTAGTCCATTGCAGCGATTGCGGCATCGTACCGGTCAGGCCCGAAGACCTGCCGGTCGCCCTGCCCGAAGATGTCAGCTTCGATATCCCCGGCAATCCGCTGGAACACCACCCGACCTGGAAACACACAGACTGCCCGGCGTGCGGCAAGGCGGCGCTGCGGGAAACCGATACGTTTGATACGTTTTTCGAATCCTCGTGGTATTTCGCGCGCTTTACCGACCCCAAGGGCGACGGGGCGTTTTCCCGCGCTGCCGCCGATTACTGGCTGCCGGTGGATCAATATATCGGCGGCATCGAACACGCGGTGTTGCATCTTTTGTATTCGCGCTTCTTCACCCGGGCTCTTAAGGAATGCGGCTATCTCGATATAAAAGAACCCTTTGACGGGTTGATGACCCAGGGAATGATCTGCCACGAGACCTACCAGGACGCCGATGGCGGCTGGCTGACCCCCGAACAGGCCGAACAGGCGGCGGGGCCTGTAACGGTCGGGCGGTCGGAAAAAATGAGCAAGTCCAAGAAAAACGTGGTCGATCCGGAAGCCATCATCGACACCTATGGCGCCGATACGGCGCGCCTGTTCATGTTGTCGGACAGCCCGCCCGACCGCGACCTGGACTGGACCGATTCCGGTATCGACGGAGCCTGGCGCTACCTGAACCGCCTGTGGCGGATGGTCACCGAACCGAAATGCCCGCTTGGTGCCATCGGCGCGGAACGCCCGGCCGAACTTTCAACAAAATGCCAGGAAGCCTACCGCACCATTCACAAGACAATCCACGGCGTATCGGATGACCTTGACCGCTTCCATTTCAACAAGGCGGTCGCCCGCATCCGCGAACTGACCAATCTGCTTGAAGCCATCGGCCCCGGTGAAGCCGGCGGCGGCTGGTTGCTGCGGCACGGGTTTGAAGCGACGGTCGGCCTGATCGGGCCGATGATACCCCATATCGGCGAAGAACTTTGGCGGCAACTGGGCCACGAAGCCCTGCTGGCCGAAACGCCGTGGCCCATCGTCGATGAAGCCATGCTGATCGATGATACCGTCACCGTCGCCGTTCAGGTCAACGGCAAGATGCGCGGAACCCTGGACCTGGCCAAGGGCGCGGGCGGGCAGGACGTCGAAAATATGGCCCTGGCCTTGCCCCGGGTTGTCGAAGCCATGGCCGGGAAAAACGCCCGCAAAATCATCGTCGTGCCCGACAGGATTATCAATGTTGTGGTTTAAATTTGCCCGTTATGTCGTTGTAATGTGTGGGATATTTGCCCTTGCAGGGTGTGGCTTTCGGCCCCTGTACAGTCAGCCCGCGGCGACCGGCGAAGCCGGCACCTTTAACGTCCAGGCCGATCTGGCGACCATTCATATCCTGCCGATCAAGGATCGCACCGGACAACAGTTGCGTAATTTGTTGCTGACCCGGCTGAACCCCGGCGGCGAGCCTACCCAGCCGGTTTACAATTTGCGCATCACCTTGACGGATTTGGTGCAGCAACTGGGCGTCCAGAAAAACTCGCTGGCGACCAGGGCCAACCTGCGCGTCGTCGCCACCTATGCTCTGGCATTTGCCAGTTCTACCGCGACCGGCGATGCCGCCGACCTGCCCAGCGGTCAAATTCTGGCGATCAGCAGTTACGATATTTCGACCTTCGAATTTACCACCTTGACCGCCCGCAAGGATGCGCTGAAACGCGCCGTCCGCGAAATTTCCGACGATATGCGCACCCGCTTCGCGGTTTATTTCGCCCAACGCCGAAAGTAGGCCCCGTTTGAAAATCACCGGTGCTCGTCAGGAAAGTTTCATCGCCGCCCCCGACGCGGGCATTGCCTGCATCCTTTTGTATGGACCGGATCGCGGCCTGGTGCGCGAACGCGCCCTGCGCCTGGGCAAGGGCGTTGTCGAACAAATCGACGATCCGTTTCGCGTTGTCGAATTAGCCCCCGGCGACCTAAAGAACGACCCCGCCCGGCTTTCCGATGAAGTCCTGGCCCTGGCGCTCGGCGGTGGGCGGCGGTTCATACGGGTGCGCGAGGCTACCGATGGCTTGACCAAGGCGTTCACCGCATTGTTGGGCGGTGTCGATTTCGCCACGACGGCGCTGGTGGTGGTTGAAGCCGGTGAACTCGGGCCCCGGTCGACCCTGCGCGGGCTGTTCGAAAAGATGAAAAACGCCGCCGCCGTCGCCTGTTACGGCGACGAAGGGGCAGGCCTGCGGCGGGTTATCGGCGATATCCTGTCGACCCATGGGCTGAAACCTTCCGCCGATGCCACCGCTTTCTTGATGGAAAACCTGGGGTCCGACCGCAGCGTTACCCGCGGCGAACTTGAAAAACTGGCCCTGTATATGGGCCAACCCGGCCCTGTGTCCCTGGACGACGCCATCGCCTGCATCGGCGACAGCGCCGCGTCGACCCTGGATGATGTTTGTTATGCCGCAGGTTCCGGGGATCAGGCCGCCCTGGACAAGGCGCTGGTCCGGGCTTTCAACGAAGGCCTGCACGCCGTCGCCGTGTTGCGCGCCGCGGCCCGGCATTTCCTGCGCCTGCACCAGGCGGCGGGCCTGATGCAGAGCGGAAAGAACGCCGATCAGGCCCTGAAATCCCTGCGCCCGCCGGTGATTTACCTGCACGCCGACCGCTTTCGCGACCAGATCCGCCGGTGGCGTCCGGATCGCCTGGCCCTCGCGCTCGACATGCTGACCGAGGCGGAAATGGACTGCAAAACCACGGGCATGCCGGCCGTGGCCGTGGCCGGGCGCACTCTGATGCGCATCGCCCAAGCCGCCCGCAGGGCTTAACAGGGCCGCAAGGCGGCCTTAAAAAACTCCCCAAGCAACATTTTGTTAACACCGGGGACACCTTCCAGCAACACGGGCCCTCTATACATACCCCTATCGGCGGTATCGCCGTGTCCCGCAGCGCGGTCCTAAATCCGAGGTATGTAAATTGATTGAAGTTCGACGAATGCGCGCCACCGACGAAGAGCTCGAAAGCCTGATCTGCAATCTGATAGCGTCGGAATACGGCGGCGACAGAGACCGGGGGCGAACATTTAGCCTGTTCGAGATGACCTATATTTCCACCCAGCCCCTAAAATTGACGGTAAGCGGGCAGTTCGGTGATGGTCGGCAAATATCCCTGACCGTGACGCCCGACCTGATCATCGGCGCGTTTATCATTTTCTGCACAAATGCGGGAATTCCCATCAGCCGGCGGTCGGTCAAGTCGGTCTCCCGCGATCGCAATGGAATCGCTTTCGATATGGTCGTCCGCAACCTGGAATTCGACGCCGCCGGTGCGACGTCCGACCCTATCGACTGTGCGTTCCTTCCCGCAACCCCGAACGATTTCAAAAGGCGCTTCGGCGCCGGACGATTAAAAAGGTAGCGCTGATGTTTGAAATCCGGCGAATGCGCGCCACGGATGACGAAATTCAAAGCCTGATCGCCGACCTGGTGATATTAGATCAGGATGATCGGAACAATCCGGCGACCGGATTTACCGTAAATCAAATGGCCTACGCTTCAGAATGCCCGGTCGTCGTAAAGATCGCCGGTCGCTTTGACGATGGGCGAGAGCTTGCCGTGGATATTCAGGCCGATCGGCTCGTCGCGGCTTTCCTGTTGTTTTGCGGCAAGTGGCAAATTCCCATTTGCCAGGGCTCAGCTAAATCCGTCACCCGAATAAGTGGCGGCATCGCCTTTGACATGGTCGTCCGTAATTTGACCGATGACCCGAACCCGGTGGAAAAAACCGATTGTGTGTTTGTTCACGACAGTTGCGCGAACCCGAACTATTCGTAATCGGCGTCGGCATCGCGGGTAATGCTGACTTCGTCTAAATCTTCGGCCAGGATATTGGCGCGCGATTTGTGGCTAAGCCGAGCCAGAACATCATCAAGCTGGCCTAAGTCCTTGTAATGAATGGTTAATGAGCCATGGCCGTCCTTGAAGATGATGTCGACTTTCAGGCCCAGCAGTTCCGAGACATCCCGTTCCAGGGCCAGGGTATCGGTATCCTTTGGCGGGGTTGGCGTTGATGTTGATGAGGTGGACTTCTTCGCCTGGCCTTCGCGCTGCACCAGTTTTTCCGTCTGACGAACGTTAAGTCCTTGATTTATAATCTTATTTGCCAACTCTTCCGGGTTTTTGGCGGACAACAAAGCGCGTCCGTGGCCGGCGCTCAATTTGCCCTGGTCGATCAATTTTTTGAGTCTGTCGGGCAATCCCAGCAATCTAACCGTGTTGGCCACGTGGCTGCGGCTCTTGCCGATGACCTTGGCCAGGGCCTCTTGATTATGGGAAAATTCGTTCATCAGGCGCTGATAGCCCTCGGCTTCTTCCAGCGGCGACAGGTCCTGGCGTTGCAGGTTTTCGACCAGGCCGATTTCCAGCGCCTGCATGTCGTTCATCTCGCGGATAATGACCGGCACGTCGTGCAGCTTGGCCCGTTGGGCGGCCCGCCAGCGGCGTTCGCCGGCGACAATTTCGTAAGCGTTGGGGGCGTTTTCATGATCGTCCAGGCGGCGCACCAGCAGGGGCTGGATAATGCCCATTTCGGCGATCGACGCGGCCAGTTCGGCGATTTGTTCCTCGTCCATATGCTGGCGCGGCTGATAGCGGCCCGGCTGCAAATATTCCACGGGCAGGGTCTTGGGCCCACGTTCCCGGTCCAGTTCATTGTAATCCGCCGCCGCGTCGTCGCCCAACAGCGCCGACAGGCCGCGGCCCAATTTGCGTTTCTTGATATCGCCAGTGGCCATTAGATGGATACCTCTTTCTCGCGCCGGATGACTTCTCCGGCCAAATGCAAATAAGCCTGGCTGCCGGCGCAGGCCAGGTCGTAAACCAGCACCGGGGTGCCGTAGGAGGGCGCCTCGGATACCCGGACGTTTCTGGGGATCACCGTTTGATAAACCTTGTCGCCGAAAAATTCGCGGACATCGCTGGCGACCTGGTCTGAAAGATTATTGCGCTTGTCATACATGGTCAGCACGATGCCTTGCAGTTCCAGTTGCGGGTTGAAGGCCTGACGAATTCGCTCGATGGTCTTGATCATGTGGCTGACCCCTTCGAGGGCGAAAAATTCGCATTGCAGGGGGACCAGCACCGCTTGCGCGGCGACCAGGGCGTTGATGGTCAACAAACCCAGGGCCGGCGGGCTGTCGATCAACACGTAATCATAGCCTTCCGCGCCGCCCTTGTTGTCGGGGCCGCCGGTGGCCAGCAGGGCCCGGCGCAGGGCGTATTCGCGCTCTTCCACATCGATCAGCTCCAGCTCGGCCCCGGTCAGGTCCATGCCCGAGGGGGCGATATCGAGCCCGGAAATATCCGTCTTGTGGATAACCGCAGACAACGGAATCTCGCCCATCACCACGTGATAGATATTTTTTTGGCGGTCGCGGCGTTCGACCCCCAGGCCGGTGCTGGCGTTGCCCTGCGGGTCCAGGTCGACGATCAGGACCTTTTTCTTGATTGCGGCCAGGGCCGTCGCCAGATTGATCGCCGTCGTCGTCTTGCCGACGCCGCCCTTCTGGTTGGCGACGGCGATGACGCGAGTGCCCTGGCCTTGCCAGGCCAGGCTATCGTCGGGCGGGGCGGCGGCGGGGGTTGGTGCGATGGGTTCGGCCAAGGTCGTTTTATCCGGTGTCAGGGTATGGGTTGGATGTTCGATAATTTCAGGATCGTTCCTGAGGGGTCCGTCTGGCTCTGGATCATTATCGTGTCCATTGTCCGGGTTTTTGCCGATTCCGTCAATTCCTGTTGCGCCTTCTGGCCCTTGAGAAACAGGCAAAAGGTGTGGATAGAAATGAACGGTTCGGCCATATCCAGCAATTTGTCCAGGCTCGACAGGGCGCGCGCCGTGATGACGTCGATGGCAAACGGGCTCAGGGATTCCATGCGGGCGTTATGAACCGAAACGTTTTCGGCCCCGGTCAGGCGGATGGCCTCGAACAGGAAGGCGCACTTGCGGCTGTCGCTTTCGACCAGATGAACCGCGCAGTCGCCCATGATCGCCAGCACCAGGCCGGGAAATCCGGCGCCGCTGCCCATATCCAGCACCGTCGCTTGGGCCGGGAGTTGGGGCAGCAGTTGCGCTGAATCCAGGATATGCCGCCGCCAGATATCGTCCAACGAACCGCGCCCGACCAGATTGATGCGTTTCTGCCATTTTTGCAGCACGTCTTCGTAAACCAGAAGCCGCGCCAAGGTTTGCGGCGACGCCCCCGTGGCGGTGGCGAAGTCTTCCGGGGTTAGGGGGGCGGGGGAATGTTTCACGTGAAACAATTTACGCCGAACGCTTATCACGGCGGCGAACGTGGGCCAGCAGCGCCGTCAGCGCCCCCGGCGTCACCCCGGATATCCGCGCCGCCGCGCCCAGGGTCGCCGGGCGGGCGGTTTCCAACTTGTCGATAACTTCGCTGGACAGGCTGGGGATGCCGCCATAATCCACGTCGTCGGGAATTTCCAGGCCCTCGTCGCGACGAAAGGCCAAAACATCGGCCTGCTGGCGGTCCAGATAGGCGCTGTAGTGGGCGTCGGTCTTGATCTGTTCGGCGATTTCCGGATCGATCCCGGCCAGTTGCGGCCACAGCCCGGCCAAGCTGTCGATGGTCACGTCTTGATAGGCGAGCAACTCCCGCGCCGTCCGCCGTTGGCCGTCCTGATTGATGGCGATGCCGAATTTGGCCAGCTTGTTGGGGGTCTCCGAGAGACCGTCGAGGATTTCGCGGGTGTGGGCGAGGGCGGCTATTTTGCGGCCGTAAACATCGCCCCGATGGGAGCCGACGACGCCGACACCCAGGCCTTTTTCGGTCAACCGCTGATCTGCATTGTCGGCCCGCAGGGACAGTCGGTATTCGGCGCGGGAGGTAAACATCCGGTAGGGCTCTTCGGTTCCGAGCGTCACCAGGTCGTCGATCATCACCCCGATATAGGCCTCGGCGCGGTCTAACAAGAAGGCCTCGGCGCCGCCGCCGGCCTGTTTCGCCGCGTTGATGCCGGCCATCAGGCCTTGCGCGCCGGCTTCTTCATACCCGGTGGTGCCGTTGATTTGACCGGCCAGGTAGAGCCCCGGCACGCGGCGGGCTTCCAGGGTCGGGCGCAGTTCGCGGGGATCGACGAAATCATATTCGATGGCGTACCCGGCCTGTAGCATCACGGCGCCTTCGAGGCCGGGGATGGTTTTCAGCAGCTCCCGCTGGATATCTTCGGGCAGGGATGTGGAGATGCCGTTGGGGTAGACCGTCGGATCATCCAGGCCTTCCGGTTCCAGGAAGATCTGGTGCCGCTGGCGGTCGGCGAAACGCACCACCTTGTCTTCGATGGACGGGCAATAGCGCGGGCCGATGCCTTCGATTTGCCCCGAATACATCGGCGCCCGGTCCAGGTTGGCGGTAATCAGGGCGTGGCTTTGGGGCGTCGTGCCGGTGATGTGGCAGTCGATCTGCGGCGTCGTGATGGTGGAATTGAGGAACGAAAACGGCGTCGGTGGCGTATCGCCGGGCTGGGCGTCCAGCCCGCTGTAATCGATGGTCCGGCCATCCAGGCGGGGCGGGGTCCCGGTTTTCAGGCGGCCCATACGGAAGCCCAACCGTTCAATAGTTTCAGCCAGGCCGATGGCCGGGGCCTCGCCGACCCGGCCCGCCGGGGTTTGCTGGGTGCCCAAATGGATCACTCCGCGCAAGAAGGTGCCGGTGGTGATAACCACCGCGGCGGCAGCGATGGTCCGACCATCGCCGGTGATGACGCCGCCGAGATTGCCGGCCGCGTCGAAGATAAGATCTTCGGCGGCGGCCTCGCACAGGGTCAGGCCCGGTTGTTCGGCCAGTAAATCCTGAATGGCCTGACGGTACAGCTTGCGGTCGGCCTGGGCGCGGGGACCGCGCACCGCCGGGCCTTTGCGTCGATTGAGCATGCGGAACTGGATACCGGCGCGGTCGATGGCCCGGCCCATAAGGCCGTCCAGGGCGTCGATCTCGCGCACCAACTGGCCCTTGGCCAGGCCGCCGATGGCCGGATTACACGACATATCGCCGACCGTCGCCAGCTTGTGGGTGAGCAGTAGAGTCGATGCCCCCATGCGCGCCGCCGCCGCCGCCGCCTCGCAACCGGCGTGGCCACCGCCGATAACGATCACGTCGTAGCTGATTTTAAGGTCCGGGCTCATGGCCGGGAATGTAGGGAGGGGACGGCCCGGAGTCAAAGGCTTAGCGCTGGCTTGGGGCTGAAAATTGTTTCACGTGAAACATCGGCCAACCTTTGATTCCGTTTTGTTCCTCGATTCGGCTGCGCAACTATCTCGGCGCCCATCGATTCGGCTGCGTTACTTTCCGATGCAGAATTCGCCGAAAATCACGTCGAGCAAGTCTTCCACATCGATGCGCCCGGTGATGCGGCCCAGGGCCCGGGCGGCCAGGCGCAAGTCTTCGCCGAGCAATTCCATATCGCCGTGCGGGTCGGTGGCGCCCAGCACACGGGCCAGCGCATGGCGGCATTCAACCAGGGCGAGGCGGTGGCGTTGCCGGGTCGGCGCCGGACCGCTGGCGTGGTTGAGCTGCCCGGCGACCCGTTCTTGCAGGGCCGCCAACAGGGCGTCCATACCGCTGCCGGTCTTCACGGAAACCTCGAACACCGGGCGGCCTTCCAACTCCTTGGGGAACGGCAGGGTCGCCAGATCGCTTTTGTTGAGGACGATCAGGGTATGGTCGTCGATCAGGCCTTCGGATATATCATCCGGCACGCCTTCCATGCGCAGATCCGATCCGTCCAGGACCAGTAATTTCAGGTCGGCGGCGGCGGCGTGGTGCAGGGCGCGGCGCACGCCTTCGTTTTCGATGGCGTCGCCGGACCGGCGCAATCCCGCCGTATCGGCCACGTTCAGGGGATAGCCGCCGAGGTCCAGATGGACCTCGATAACGTCCCGGGTGGTCCCGGCCAAATCCGACACGATGGCCGCGTCGCGCCGGGCGAGCAAATTCAGCAGGCTCGATTTGCCGGCGTTGGGCGGCCCGACGATGGCCAGGTGCAAGCCTTGACGCAGCCGTTCGCCACGTCGTCCGTCGGCCAGATGGTCCTCGATTTCGCCGTCCAGGGCGGCGGCGGCGGCCAACACCTGATCCGTCAGGCCGGTCGGTAATTGTTCGTCGGAAAAATCGATTTCGGCTTCGATCAGGGCCAGCGCCCGCAGCAGCCGGGCGCGCCAACCGTCGTACAGGCGGCCCAATTCGCCGCCGTGCTGACGCCGTGCCTGTTTGCGCTGGGCCTCGGTTTCGGCCTCGATTAGGTCGGCCATGCCCTCGGCTTCGGTCAGGTCAAGCTTGCCGTTCTCAAACGCTCGGCGGCTGAACTCGCCGGCTTCGGCCGGGCGCAGGCCGGGGATATCGGCCAGCGCCGCGTTAAGGGCGGCGATCACCGCCGGGCCGCCATGAATATGCAGCTCGACCACGTCTTCGCCGGTGAAGCTGGCCGGGCCGGGAAACCACAAAGCGAGGCCATCATCCAGCACCAGGTCGCATCCGGGCTTGAAAAACCGGGCCCGGCGGGCTTCTCTTGGCGGCGGTAATTCCCGATTGGTCAGCGCCGCGAGGGCATCCCCCGCGCCCGGACCAGACAGCCGCAGGACTGCCACCCCGGCCCGCCCGGCGCCGCTGGCCAGGGCATAAATGGTATCTGAAGGGTCCGCCCCCGGGGTCACGTGGGTCACGCCCCTAGCCCTTTGCGCCCTTTTTCGAGGCTCCGCCGCCACTGAATTGGGCGAAGAATGCCTTCTGCATTTGCTCCAGCCCTTCCATACCGCCCATTGCGCCCGAGGGCAGCCAGGACTTGAACAGGGCGTCCGGGTCCATGGCCGCCAAATTGGCCTTCATGCGGTCTTCGATTTCTTTGAGCATGGCTTTTTGCATGGGCGCCACATCGGGCAGGCCCAGAAAAGTGCGGGCTTCTTCCGGCGTGCAATCCACATCGACGGTAAATTTCATGGTCTCTCTCTCCCCGGTGGGCCCAAAAGGGTTGCAATGGCGGGCCGGAACATCACATGTACTTTATATAAATCGGATATACGCCTGGTGCGTCCGGTGATTGTAATCCCGGGCGCGGGCCAACCCTAAATCAATTCTGTCGTCGTAAACTGTAACATTCCCTCATGACCCAAAATCTGCTCGCCGACGAAACCAGCCCCTATCTGCTGCAACACCGGGATAACCCGGTGCACTGGCACCCGTGGAACGACGACGCCCTGGCGCGGGCGCGGGCGGAAAACAAACCGATCCTGTTATCCATCGGCTATTCCGCCTGTCACTGGTGCCATGTCATGGCCCACGAAAGTTTCGAAGACCCTGACATCGCGACCCTGATGAACGCGCTTTTTGTCAATATCAAGGTCGACCGCGAGGAACGCCCCGACTTAGATGTCATTTACCAATCGTCCCTGGCCCTGATGGGCGAAGCCGGGGGCTGGCCGCTGACCATGTTCCTGACCCCCGAAGCCAAGCCCTATTGGGGCGGCACCTATTTTCCGGCGACCCAGCGGTATGGCCGACCGGCCTTTCCCGATCTCATCAAAAGCCTGGCCGGGGCCTATCATGAACAGCCCGAACGGGTCGGCGAAAATGTCGAAGCCCTGCACACGGCGCTCGAACAATTATCCAAACCGGCCGGCGGCGGCGGCCTGACGGTCAGCCTGTGTGACGAAGCCGCGCACCTATCTTTGGACCTGACTGACCCGCTTTGGGGCGGCACCAAGGGCG
>FLOH01000127.1_pt1 | contig 216217 bp, 197 predicted proteins | sample 756751 | NCBI WGS metagenome assembly FLOH01 (sample SAMEA4026879, study PRJEB14308) | marine metagenome | biome: coastal water; material: water | depth 74 m
AGCATCAAGTCGCCAATATTGGTTTTTGATGACCGGTTTACAATCGACTTACCGACGGCATAAACCGTATTCAGGCGATTAAGGCCCCAGATGGCGTGAATGGAAATGTTGGCATCGGGAAACAGTGCATACAGAATGAAGCGATTGGTGGCGTAAATGGTGTCTTCGTAGCGAAGGTCGAGAATCGCCAGATTGCCGTGCATTTTAGTGCACCGCTTGATCTGCTCTTTCGCCGGATCCAGATGTTCCATGTACATGTCGACACGTTCTTTAACATCTGGCAGGGCGAGAATTTCTTCGACTGTATGGCCCCGGCAATAGTCGATCAGTTCCATCATCAACTGGTAGTTGGAAACACTGAAATCACGATAACGGCCAAGTCCGGTGCGGGCATCCATGATGTAGTTAAGCAGCACCCAGCCTGTCGGATTGAGAATTTCTTCAATACTAAATTGCGCCGAATCACTTTTATCGACGGCATCCATCATCTCGTCGGTAATGCCAGGCAGCTTGTCTTTGCCATAGTAATTATAAACAACCCGGGCGGCCGAGGGGGCGTCGGCTTCAATAATATGGTTTTCGGCAAGATCATCCAAACGAACGGTTTCACTTGAATGATGATCGAAGGCCAAATGGACGCCCTTGACATAAGGCAGGTTCGTTGTGATATCGTTTTCAGAGACCAAAATCGTGCCATCCTGCATGTCTTTGGGATGGACGAATTTGATTTCATCAATCATGTCCATTTCCTTAAACAGGACGGCGCAGACCAGACCGTCAAAATCACTGCGTGTTACCAGCCTGAATTTGCCTTCACTCATGAACGTCCCCTCTTGTATTAGACCAATGATTCCCGCGCATTATGCCCCATCAATGCTGCCGGTGTCATGTTTCTACCTGTAGAATGTGTATACATTATGGCGTATCGACGCACTGTCAACAATATCAACTCGCTATGAACCATTTTTTCCGTTATCCGGGACGTTCTTGTGGTAAAGCCCTCATTGAATTAAGGTCATGTCACGAAAAAATATAAGCTATAACAAATAACAACATAGTATTTTGTTCTTGATAACAATCATCAGATCAAAACTTGAAAAAATACAGGGGATTATAAAATGTTTTCATTTCTTGAAAATGCCAAAATTGGTGTTCGCATCTCGCTAGCGCTGGTGCTGCCGCTTGTCGGCCTGCTGATCTTTTCCGGCATGGAACTTATCGGCAAGCGTGGCACCGTTTCTGAAATGGATAGTCTGCAGGAACTTGCCGATCTGGCACCTTCGATCAGTTCTCTCGTCCACGAGCTGCAAAAGGAGCGCGGCACATCTGCCGTCTTTATCGGTTCCAAGGGCACCAAGTTCGTCAAGGAACTGCCTGAACAGTGGGCCCTGTCTTCGGAAAAACACGACAGCCTTGAAAAATCCCTGAAATCCTTCAACGCAAAATCATTCGGCTCCGATCTGGTCAACAAGGTCGCGGCGGCGAATGAAGCCTTGGGCGGCCTCGAAAACACTCGCAATGGGGTTGAGGCGCTCTCGATTACGGTTCCGCAGATGGCCGGTTACTATACCCCGACCATCGCCAAGCTTCTGACAATCGTCGAGGAAATGGCCGTTCTCAGCACCAATGCGCGAATTACCAGATCGATTACCGCCTACACCTCGTTCCTGCAAGGCAAGGAGCGCGCCGGCATCGAACGGGCCATGGGCGGAGCCGGTTTTGGTGCCGGTAAATTCCCACCGGCCATCTATCGCAATTTCCTGCAACTGATCGCCATGCAGAATACTTACCTCAGCACCTTTGAAATTTACGCCACCCAGGAAGAGCGGGATTTCTTGAAGAGCACCGTCGTCGGCGCTGATGTCGATGAAGTCAACCGTATGCGAAAAATTGCCATCGAAAGCCCGATTACCAATTCCGTCGAAGGGGTCACCGGTCCCAAGTGGTTCAGCACCATCACAAAAAAAATCAACTTGCTGAAAACCGTCGAAGATAAAATTGCTGGCGATCTTGTCGCTTTGACCAACGACATCCGCTCCAGCGCCAACACGACATTCATGATCCTGTTGGTCTTCACCTTGGTGTTGTTGGCGATCACCGCCGTTCTGGTCACTGTTATCGTCCGCGGCATTACCCGACCGATCGCTAGCATGACCCAAGACATGTCAGCCCTGGCTGCTGGCGATAAATCCATTGAAATCGAAGGTGCCCATCGCGGCGACGAAATCGGCGACATGGCCCAGGCCGTCGAGGTTTTCAAAGAAAATATGATCAAGGCCGACAAGCTTGCCGCCGAACAGGCCGATGAGAACGCAGCCAAAGAGAAACGCCGCATCGCCATGGAGAAATTGGCTGCTGCTTTTGAGGCTAGCGTCAGTTCGGTTTTGGCCGAGGTCGATAAAGCTTCCAATACCATGGAAACGACGGCCGAAGGCATGGCGGCAACGGCTGAAGAAACATCCCGCCAATCGACGGCGGTAGCTGCGGCCGCTGAAGAAGCCTCGACCAACGTCCAGACAGTCGCCTCGGCGGCCGAAGAATTGTCCAGTTCGATCGGCGAAATCAGCCGTCAGGTCCAACAATCAACGCAAATCGCAGGGTCGGCGGTTGCCGCGGCCCAGAAGGCCGACGAAATGGTCCAGGGACTGGCTATGTCGGCGCAGAAAATCGGCGAGGTCGTCGCAATGATCACCGACATCGCCGACCAGACCAACCTGCTAGCGCTGAACGCCACTATCGAAGCGGCCCGTGCCGGTGATGCCGGTAAAGGTTTTGCGGTTGTTGCCTCGGAAGTTAAGAATCTGGCCAATCAAACAGCCAAGGCGACCGAGGAAATCAGCAGCCAGATCACCGGCATTCAGGGTGCAACCAAGCAATCCGTCGAGGCCATTCAGGGTATCACCAAGACCATCGGTGAAATAAGCGAGGTCTCATCGGCCATCGCAGCGGCGGTCGAAGAACAGGGTGCTGCGACCCAGGAAATCGCCCGCAATGTCGAACAGGCTTCTGCCGGAACGTCCGATGTCACGACCAACATTACTTCGGTCAATACGGCAGCGGACGAAACCGGTCGGGCGGCCAGCGATGTACTTGCTGCCGCTGGCACCATGTCCATGCAGTCGCAAAAGCTGGGTTCCGAAGTCACCGCATTCCTTAAGGGCCTGAAGAACGCTTAAAGAATAATCCTCAGGACAGTTCCCAGGCCGTCCAAAGTGCCGTTATGAAAACAATGACGGCACCGGCCTGATGGGCGGCGGCGAGCGGCACCGGGATGACCAACAATAAAGTGGTGACACCAAGGGCCACCTGCATAAGCACGACGGCGGCAAGGCAATTGACGGCGAGCCTGCCGCGCGGTGGCAGTTCGGCTCCCCGCCCCCTGAACCACAGTATGGCGACCAGCACGAACAGGGCTTCGGCGAGAATTCTGTGGTTGAACTGGACCGTCAGTATGTCCTCGAACAGGTTCAAATAGACCGGCGAGAGTCGATACAGATCGGCCGGGAACAGGGCCCCGTCCATCAACGGGAAGGTATTGTAGGCAAATCCGGCGTCAAGCCCCGCGACGAAACCACCCGATAACGCGGTCAGGAAAGCCCAGGCGAAAACCAACATGCCGAAAGCTTTCAGCGGCCTGACGGTCCCGCTTTGCGGACGGCTGGGAAACAGCAGCCCCAAGGCGACCCATTCGATAACGCCGATAATAATCAAGGCCAATGAAAAATGCGCCGTCAACCGATACTGGCTGACATCGGGACGATCGACCAGGCCGCTTTTGACCATGTACCAGCCCATCACCCCCTGCAAACCGCCAAGCACGAACATCAATAACATTTTTGGGATCATGTCTCGGCTAAGCCAGCCACGAACGAGGAAAAAGACGAAAGGCACGAAAAAGACGACGCCGATCAACCGTCCCCACAGACGGTGCAGGAACTCAAACCAGAAAATCGCCTTGAAACCGGCCAAATCCATGTGTTTGTTCACTTTCTGGAATTCCGGTGAAAGTTTATATTTGTCGAAAACATCCATCCATTCGGTTTCATGCATGGGCGGCAGCCAGCCCGTTACCGGGCGCCATTCGACCATCGACAGGCCGGAATGGGTCAGTCGGGTTACGCCGCCGAGCACGACCATGGCGAAAACCATGGCGATAACGATAAACAACCACATGGCGATCATCACATTGCGACGGCAGCGTTCGGAATCAGTCATTGTATTCATGGTCAGGAAGCTTCCCCATTGTTAGCCAGCCAATCTGAAATGGAATCGTTCAGATGTTTCAGTGTTCCGTTATCGAGTTCAAGGTCAGTAAAGCGCATGCCCTCCTTGATCCTGAGACGCAGCATCTTCATGCCGCCTTCGTAAGCGACTTCCTGCAGTGTCACGGTCTTGTTCCAGGGGGCGGTGATGGTTTCCAGATCGCTGATCGAGTCGTGAGCACTCAAGGTCGCTGTCTCCTTAAAAAATAATGCGGTCAAAATAACGCGCCCTTAAATACAGGCGTTGCTGGTTTTCGTCATCTTCAAAGGTGGTCCGGTTATGCAGCACGTTATTACACAATACCCCTTCACCGGCAGCCATGCGATGCCTGAAAATATAGGGACTGTCACTGGCCAGCACACCACGCAGAAAAGCTGTGGCTTGCGCAGTCAAATCATCATCACGCCAGACAATAGAACGGGTCCGGGCGGTGTAGCGCATATGCAGGGCGGCCTCACCCGGGGGACAGGAAAACACCGGCCCGCCTTGTGCCTCGCGAATGACGCCATCGCCTTCGTCATTGGCCGGTATCAGCATCGCCGCCGGGTCCATCAGGGCGCGGATGAAGTCGGGATTTTCCTCACGCATAAGAATGTAGGCGATTTCCGGGTCCATCAGGGCGTTCTCCCCACCCGTCGCCGCAGCACTGATGCAATGTAGAATCATTGCCCTGATTTGCTGTTCCGGTTTGTTGTAATAACCGTCCGTGTGCCAACTGATCGGTTTATTCGTATAGGGAATGTAGCGCCCCCTGCGCCCGCCTTCGGCGACAGAAAGCGGCGTGATTGCATCTTCATCGGCGCAAAGGTTGGCGTCCAGATGGCGAAGCCCAAAGGACCCTGCCAAAGCGACCAGCGCCTTTTTGATCCGTGCCACATCGGTATCGCCATTCAGCCTTGTGCCATAAAGCACCATATTGGATTTAGCGATCCGTTGTTTCATCGCCATCAATTCAGGCCCACTCGGATGCTCTAAATCGGCCACTTCGACGCACAGCGCATCGGCGCTTTCAGGATAGCCGTTCAACTTGTCATCACGCCACCTGGCATAAGCCTCGGCGTTAGCAAGATCGAAAGAATCGGCAAAGGCGGTGGCGTGGTTCACGATAATAAAAACTCTCAATTTTGCCTGGAAAACAATTGTTCGCAGTTGCGGAATAATCCCTATTTGGCCTCAATTTACGCCTAAAAACAAACAAAAAACCCGCGGAAACCTTTGCTTTGAAAGGAAGTTAACGAGAACCGCATTTTTTTGAAAGAAAGCTATAGATTCAACAAACCATATTAGATTATAGTAATATACAAGAGAACAAGCGGCACCGCCACCGATCTGCGGCCCGTCATAATAATAAGATCGGTTAAGAACGTAACTTGGAGTGCTTTTAAGTCTAGGAGGATTGCTGGCTTATAGAATCGACGCCCCCTTACTTCAAGGGAACGTCACACCGTTTTACTTTTTCCAACGTTCAGGCTACCGCCAGGAGTTTCCAGGGTGGCCTGCCAAGCCGGGGCTAGATGTCCCGCAAGGAAATGGTGGGAAAAATGGTTGTTCTATGATCTCGCCCATCCCCAAAGAAAACCGCTTCCACGAGGTGCCTTAATAAAAGAGGTGTCTACGGGGAAGTATAACGTAATCCTGTAGAGGAAATTCACATGGCAAAGCAAATGCCCGTAACGCCGCTTCTCGATCAACTTGAAGACGGCCCATGGCCCAGCTTCGTGACCGGCCTGAAAAGACTGGCCAACGACGAAAGCAAGCAATACGCCCCGATGATGAAATCCCTGCTCGGCCAGCTTGAGCATTCCTATGACACCCGCAAGGGTTATTGGAAGGGCGGCACAGTTGGCGTTCGCGGTTATGGCGGCGGCATTATCCCGCGCTTCTCGGAAGTCGCCGGTGCGTATCCGGAATCCTCTGAATTCCACACCATGCGTGTCATGCCACCCGCCGGCATGCACTACGACACCAAGACCCTGAGGCTGCTTTGCGATATCTGGGAAAAGTATGGTTCCGGTCTTATCGCTTTCCACGGCCAGTCTGGCGACATCATGTTCCAGGGCATTTCGACGGCGAACATCCAGCCCTGCTTTGACGAGCTTAATGAAAACGGCTTCGATCTTGGTGGCGCTGGTGCCGCAATCCGCACATCAATGAGCTGCGTTGGTGCGGCCCGTTGTGAACAGTCCAATTATGATGAAGCCCGCGCTTTGCGCACGGTCATCAACAACCTGCTTGATGATATGCATCGTCCAAGCCTGCCCTATAAAATGAAGTTTAAATTTAGCGGCTGCGCCAACGATTGCGTCAATGCTTCCCACCGCTCCGACGTTGCCTTTATCGGTACATGGCGTGACGACATCAAGGTTGACCAGGATAAGGTCAAAGAATTTGTCGCCGAGAATGGCCGCAAGATGGTCAACGACCAGGTAATCAACATGTGCCCGACGCGGGCCCTGTCACTCAATGACGATGACAGTCTCGACGTTGACAACCGAAGCTGTGTCCGTTGCATGCATTGCATCAACGTCATGACCAAGGCACTTTCAAGCGGCGACGACAAAGGCGTTTCAATCCTTGTTGGCGGCAAACGCACCCTTAAGATCGGCGACCTTATGGGTTCCATGGTGGTGCCGTTCATGAAGCTTGAATCTGATGAAGACTTTGAAAAGCTCACTGAGCTGACAGAAGCAATGGTCGAGTTCTTTGCCGAAAACGCACTGGAGCATGAGCGCACCGGTGAAATGATCGACCGCATTGGCCTTATCAACTACCTCGATGCACTTGGCCTGGAAGTCGATCCCAATATGGTCGCCCATCCGCGCACCAGTTCGTATGTCCGCATGGACGACTGGGACGAGCAGGCTGAAAAATGGAACCGGCGCAAATCGGGTTCAGTGGCCGCCGAGTAAGGCGCGCTCCATAGATAAAAACGAGAAATTGGAGAACAAGATAATGAGTGAGGCTACTGAAAAACCGCGGATGCCAATTGAGTGTGGTGTTCCCGATCCGATGCCGCTGATGCATCCTGTCATGCGCGAAAATTACGGCAAGTGGAGCTGGCATGACCGGCCCCGTCCGGGCGTCCTGCACCATGTCGCCAAAAGCGGCGATGCGATCTGGACCATCAAGGCCGGCACCCAGCGCCAGATGGATCTGGGGACCATTCGCAACCTGTGTGACATCGCCGATGAAATGGCCGACGGCCACGTCCGCTTCACCACCCGCTCGAACGTCGAGTTCATGGTCAGCGACGAGACCCGCGTCGATGCGCTGATCGAAAAGCTGGAAGCCGATGGCTATCCCGTCGGTGGTACCGGCAACTCGATTTCGATGATCTCGCACACCCAAGGTTGGCTGCATTGCGACATTCCCGGCACTGATGCCTCGGGCGTCGTTAAATCGCTGATGGATGAAATCTACCACGATTTCAAACATGAAGAGATGCCCAACCGGGTTAAGATCACCACCTCCTGCTGCCAGATCAACTGTGGCGGACAGGGCGATATCGCCATCAACATCCAGCACACCAAACCGCCGGTTATCAACCACGATCTGGTCTCTAACGTTTGTGAACGCCCTGCCGTTGTCGCGCGTTGTCCGGTCGCCGCTATTCGCCCGGCCCTGGTCGATGGCAAGCCTTCCCTGGAAGTTGACGAAAAGAAATGCATTTGCTGCGGTGCCTGCTATCCGCCGTGCCCGCCGATGCAGATCAATGATCCGGTAAATTCCGTTCTGGCCATTTGGGTTGGCGGCAAGCATTCCTCCACCCGGACCAAGCCGACCTTCCACAAACTGGTCATTTCCGGCCTTCCCAACAACGCCCCGCGTTGGCCGGAAGTCGCCGAAGTGGTCAAGAAAATCCTTAAGGCTTACAAGGAAGATGGTCGCCCCTGGGAGCGGATGTCTGAATGGATTGATCGTATTGGCTGGCCGCGGTTCTTCGAGCTGACCAGCCTGCCGTTCACCAAACACCACATTGAAGATTGGCGTGGCGGGCGTAATGCGCTGAACCAGTCCTCGCACGTCCACTTCTAGAGCAACATTGAACCGATCGAACTGCCTTACGATGGCAGTTCGATCCAAAGGAATGATGGAACAATGAAATTCGGTATCCTTGTCAACGAAGGCCCGTTCACCCATCAGGCTTCCGATTCCGCCTATCACTTCGTCAAGGCGGCGATCGACAAAGGCCATCAGGTGATGCGTGTTTTCTTTTATTACGACGGCGTCAACAACGCCAACAAGCTGAGCGCACCACAGTCCGATGACCGTAATCTGGTCAAACTGTGGGGCGAACTGGGCACGGAACACAACGTCGACCTGGTCGTCTGCATCGCCGCCGCGCTCAGACGTGGCATCGTTGAAGAAAACCTGGCCGATGGTTTCCGTATTTCAGGGCTTGGCCAATTGACCGAAGTCGGCATCGCCGCCGACCGCCTTGTCGTATTCGGGGATTAGAGCAATGAGTGAAGAAATCGAATTCGACACAGCGGGCATCACCAAGAAGTTCATGTACGTCAATCGCAAAGCCCCTTACGGCACGATCTACGCCCTTGAAGTGCTTGAAGCCGTCTTGATCTCTGCCGCCTTTGAGCAGCATGCCTGCATCGTCTTTGTTGATGACGGTGTCTACCAGATCAAAAAAGGTCAGGACACCGACGCCATCAATATGAAAAACTTCTCGAAAACCTACGGCATCATCGCAATGGAAAAAGAAGATGCCGACGAGGACGAGGACATGGACATGGTCTGGCGCATCATCGTCGAGAAGGAATCAATGGAGGCCCGCGGGCTTTCCGCCGATGACTTCGTTATCGATGTTGAAGTCATCGCCAGCGCCGAACTTGCGGTCATTATGGCCGAGCAAGAAATCGTCATTTCCGGATAATAGAAAGGGAGAACGAGACAATGCTTCATACCATCAATAAATCTCCCTTCGAGCGTAACAGCCTGGACAGTTGTCTAAGGCTGAGCGTCAAGGGCTCGCCGATCCTGCTGATCGAGGACGGCGTTTTGGCCGCGACCAAGGGGACATCCGTCTCTGACAAAGTGGCCGCCGCAATGAATGATCACCCAATGTTCGTCATGGGCCCCGACCTTCAGGCACGGGGAATATCCGGTGACAGCGTCGCCGATGGCATCACGGTTGTCGATTACGGCGGCTTTGTCGACCTGGTTGTTGAAAACGGACCCGTACAATCCTGGCTGTAAGCCGGGACGACTATAATCACAGATTTTTATAAAGGAGACAGAAACTATGGCTTACGAAGTGAACGGCAAAAGCTTTGAATCCGACGAAGAAGGCTACCTCATCGATATCGGCTCATGGAACGAAGACCTGGCTGCCCTGATCGCCAAGGACGAAGAAATCGAAATGACCGATGAGCATTGGGAAGTGGTCAACTTCCTGCGTGAATATTACAATGAATACCAGATCGCACCGGCTGTTCGTGTTCTCGTCAAAGCCGTCAAGAAAAAGTTTGGCGTCGACAAGGGCTCCAACAAATACCTTTACGAGCTGTTCCCGTATGGCCCGGCCAAGCAGGCTTGCAAAATCGCCGGTCTCCCCAAACCGACCGGCTGCGTCTAACAGCCTTCCCTGTATTTCTTTGCCCCGGGGGACACCTTCCGGGGCAAAGGGGCTTTTCTTTGTAACCGGAGGGCGTCACGGCAATGTCATCTTTGACACTCGTATACGCATTGGTACTTTATTTCGCAGGTGCCGTTTTAGTCGCTGGAATGGCCTATAAAATTAGGCAATTCTGGACGACTCCGACGCCGCTAAAGATACCCCTGATGCCAGCCCCCCTTACCAAGCAAGGGGTCGTCTTCCGGCTAGCCCGCGAAGTCGTCTATTTTGAGAGCCTGTTCAAATCCAACAAATGGATTTGGATATTCGCCGTCCTGTTCCACGCCGGACTACTGCTCGTCGTCATGCGCCATCTGCGCTATTTCACCGAGCCGGTCTGGTTCTGGGTCGTTTTGGTCCAGCCGTTCGGCATCTACGCCGGTTTCGCCATGGTCGCAGGGCTTTTAGGGCTTTGGGCGCGGCGTTTCCTGGTCGAGCGCGTTCGCTACATATCAAGCCTGTCCGACCATCTGATGCTGGCCTTGCTGGCGATGATCGGGATCAGCGGTCTGGCCATGAAATATGTCGCCCGCACAGACATTATTGCCCTTAAGGCGTTTTGCCTTGGCCTGACTCGCTTTGACTTGCAACCACTGCCAAGCGATCCGGTGCTGCTTGTGCACTTGGGCCTGGTTGCTGTTTTGATGATTATCTTTCCGTTTTCCAAACTGCTGCACGTCGCAGGTGTTTTCTTCAGCCCAAGCCGCAATCAGGTCGATGATGCCCGCGACAAGCGTCATCTGGCACCGTGGGCGGCGAAGCTGGACGCAAAATAAGACTTAAGCGAGCGAGGAACCTTAAAAGTGGCCAAGAAACCAGAATACACAGTCCCGGCGTTCAGGACAGAGCTTGAGAACCCCGCCATTGTCGAAGGCGCGATGGCGCATTCTCAACCCTTTATCGCGGCCCCTGAGCATCAAACCGAACTGGGCTTCCCTGGTGAACTGGTCGAAGGCTGGGAACAGAAGGCAGTCGATAAACTGGGCGATCTTCTGAACAAGAACCGCGCCCTTCGCGTCTATCTGGACAGTTGCGTCAAATGCGGTGCCTGCACCGACAAGTGCCACTACTTCATCGGCACCGGCGATCCCAAAAACATGCCGGTAGCGCGTCAGGACCTGCTGCGTTCAGTCTATCGTCGTTACTTCACCGTAGCCGGCAAAATTGCCCCAGGGCTGGTCGGTGCCAAAGACATGAACAAGGAGATGCTGGACGACTGGTACAAGTACTTCCACCAGTGTTCCCAGTGCCGCCGCTGCGCCGTTTTTTGCCCTTACGGTATCGATACCGCCGAGATTTCCATGGCCGCCCGCGACATCATGGATCACATCGGATTGGGGACCAAATATTCCAACGAAATTCTCGGCAAGGTCCACAAAATTGGCAACAATCTGGGACTGCCCGAAAACGCCCTGATCAACACCATGGAGGGGCTTGAAGAAGACGTCGAGGAAGAAACCGGCATCCCGGTCCGCTTCCCCGTCGATAAAAAGGGTGCCGATGTTTTGCTGGTCACCCCGTCGGCTGACTTCTTCGCCGAACCCCACGTTGATGGCCTGATCGGTTATGCCAAGGTCTTTCATCAGGCTGGCATTAACTGGACGGTCAGCTCCTACGCCTCGGAAGCCGCCAACTTCGCCATGTTCATTGGCTCCTACGAGCAAATGCATAAAGTCGCCCAGCGGATCCGGCAGGCGGCGCTGGACCTGGGCGTCAAGCGCGTCATTTTCGGCGAGTGCGGCCATGCCTGGCGCGTCGCCTACAGCTTCCTCAATTCGCTGGCAGGGCCGTGGGACTTCCTCGATCCTAAATACCCCAGGCCGCAACATATTCTTGAAGTCACCTACGATTTGATCCAGCGCGGCGCGATCAATCTGGACGCCTCGGCCAACGACGACAAGGTTCTCACCTTCCACGATTCATGCAACGTCGCACGGGCAACCCGCATGGGTGATATCGAAGGCGGCCAGTTTATTATCCCGCGTGAAGTGATCAAGGCCAGCGTCAATAAATTCGTCGATATGGACCCTTCGACCATTAACGAAAATACATTCTGTTGTGGCGGCGGCGGCGGCCTGTTGACCGACGACCTGATGGAACTACGCATCAAGGGCGCACTGCCCAGAATGGAAGCATTAAAAGACGTCGTCGATAACCACGGCGTCACCCACATGGCCGCCATCTGCGCCATTTGCAAAAGCCAATTTGCCAAGGTGATGCCGTACTACGGCTTCCCTATGGACATGGTTGTCAGTGTTCACCAGCTCGTCGGCGATGCCATCCAGCTGGGAACCAAAGAGTAAAATAATGAGACCGCAAGAAGGAACGAGAATATGACCGTCACCGCCGAAAAAAATCTTACCTATCGCCGCTACGAAGAAGGCGTTGCGGTCTGGGATGATTTGACCAAAAAGATTTTTGACGCCGATCATTCGAATAAGTGTCCGACTTATGTCCACCGCGCACCGCCGTGCCAGGGGTCATGCCCTTCGGGTCACGACATTCGCGGCTGGTTGGCGATCGCCCGCGGCCAGGACAAACCGACCGACGCCGAAACGCCGTGGCAGCAATATGCCTTCGAGCGCATGACCGAAGCCAACCCGTTCCCCAGCGTCATGGGCAGGGTCTGCCCGGCACCGTGCGAAAGCGGCTGCAACAGAAACGAAGTCGATGACTTCGTCGGCATCAACGCCGTCGAACATTATGTCGGCGACTGGGCCATCGAAAACAATATTGCCTACCCAGGTGCTGGCGCCGACACCGGCAAGAAAGTCGCCATTATCGGCGGCGGGCCGGCCGGTCTTTCTGCGGCCTATCACTTACGCAAGCTGGGCCACGGCGTGACACTTTTCGATGAGCACGAAGAACTCGGCGGCATGATGCGCTACGGCATTCCCGGCTACCGGACGCCACGCGACATGCTCGACGCCGAAATCAAACGCATTATCGACCTTGGTGTTGAAGTCAAAACCGCCACCCGCATCGGCGAAGACATTTCCATGGAACAGATCGACAGCGACTATGACGCCGTGTTCTGGGGCATTGGTGCCCAGTCGGGACGCGCCCTGCCCGTCCCCGGTGCCGATGCTTCAAACTGCATCACCGGCGTCGCTTTCCTGGAAGCCTACAACCAGGGCCGCTTGCAACATGTCAGCGGCCGTGTCGTCGTTGTCGGCGGTGGCGATACCTCGATCGACGTTGCCTCGGTCGCGCGCAGGCTCGGCCATATTTCGACGACCCACGAGCAGGACCGTCCGGAGACCATCGTCGTCGGCCAGACCGCCCATGATGTCGCCGCCACGGCGGTGCGTGAAGGTGCCGACGTGACCCTGACCTCGCTTTTCAAGTTCGCCGATATGATGGCTTCCGCACGGGAGCGCGAAGACGCGCTTTCCGAAGGTGTCGACATCAAAGACGGTATCATGCCGCTGGAAGTCCTGCTTGATGCGGACGGACGGGCGCGCGCCTTAAAAATGTGCAAATGCGACATGGACGGTATGACCCCGGTCCCGCAGGAAGGCACCGAGTTCGAGATTGAATGCGACCTGATCGTTTCGGCCATCGGCCAAAGCGGCAACATGGAAGGCCTCGACGCCATTGACAATGGTCGCGGCTTCATCGACACCGACAAGAACTACCGGGTCGCCAGTAAGGAAAACCACTTCGCCGGTGGCGACATTATCCGCCCGCACCTGCTGACCACGGCCATCGGCCATGCCTCTATTGCCGTCGAGGGGATCCATAAATTCCTGATCGGTCAGGAACTGGCCGAACGACGTCCCCAGGTTGACGTCCATCACTTCAACCTGCTTTCCGAATTGCATCAGCGTCACCTTGACCCCGCTGAATATTCCCACGAACCGACGCGTGGCACCGATGACAACAGCTTCGCTGTTCACAACTACGAAGACCGCTCCGACAAGCAGATCATTCCTCACGATCAGTTGTTCCTTGGCCATTTCGGCTATGAGGAACGCAATCACCGCGAGGAAATCAAGATTGGGGCAGATGCTGTTCTGGGTAACTTCGAAGAGCGCCTAAACAGCATAACCGAAGAACAGGCACAGGCCGAAGGCCATCGTTGCATGAGCTGCGGAATGTGTTTCGAATGCGACAACTGCGTCATCTATTGCCCGCAGGATGCCGTCTTCCGTGTTAAAAAAGACCAACTGGCTATCGGTCGCTATGTCGATACGGATTACAAAAAATGCATCGGCTGTCACATTTGCATGGACGTCTGCCCGACCGGCTACATCCAGATGGGCCTGGGAGAATAAACGCCACTGCTTAAGCAATATTAGGGGGGGGGATGCGATATGGATGAGGTAATGAAGGTGCGGACATTCAGACGCTACAAAGATGGCGATGACGCGCACGTTCCGTGGGACCGGGATGTCGTTACTTCCGGCGAGTCCTACAAATGCCCGACCTATGTTCATCGCACCCCGCCATGCCAGGGAAGCTGTCCGTCCGGGCACGACATTCGTGGCTGGTTGTCCATTGCCCGTGGCATGGATAAGCCTCAGGGCGACAGCCCATGGCAGGAATACGCATTCCGCCGGATGACCGAATCGAACCCCTTCCCCGCCGTTATGGGGCGGGTCTGTCCGGCCCCGTGCCAGGACGGTTGCAACCGCAACGAAGTCGAAGAACACATCGGCATCAACGGCGTCGAACAGTATGTCGGCGACTGGGCCCTTGAAAAAGGTCTCAGCTTCGCCAAACCCGAAAAAGAGTCCGGCAAAAAAGTTGCGATCATCGGCGGCGGACCGGCCGGTCTGGCGGCGGCATATTTCCTGCGTCAGAAAGGCCACGCCTGCACCATATTCGAAGCCTACAAGGAACTCGGCGGGATGATGTCCTTCGGCATCCCCGGCTACCGTACGCCGAACGATGTTTTGCAGGGCGAAGTCAAGCGCATCGTCGATATGGGCGTAACGGTCCGCCTTAATACCCGCGTCGGCATCGATGTCTCTGTTGACGCGCTTGAAGATGACTACGACTCGATTATCTGGGCCATCGGTGCGACGGCGGGCAAAGCGTTGCCGATCCCTGGGGCCGACGCGCCAAATTGCGTCGATGGCATTTCATTCCTGATGGCCTTCAACGAAGGACGCCTTAAGCATCTAACGGGCCGTGTGCTGGTCATCGGTGCCGGCGACACGGCCATGGATGTCGCCGCCGTGGCCAGACGCATCGGTCATATCGATCACGTTTCGGAAAAAGACCATCCGGAAGCCGTCATCCTGGGCCATACAGTCCATGACGTCGCCACCGTCGCCGCCCGTCAGGGTGCCGACGCCTGGGTCGTTTACCGCCGCCCTATATCGAAGGCACCGGCCAGCCAGCATGAACTGGACTCGGTGATCAAGGAAGGCGTCGAAATTCACGAAAGTCTGGCACCACTGGAAGTCATCATCGGCGCGGATGGGCGGGCTACGGCGCTACGCGTCCAGCCAGTCGATTGGACAGATGGCAAAATGACGCCGCAGCTCGGCGAAGAATATAATATTGAGTGCTCGCTGATCGTTAGCGCCACCGGACAGGCCAGCGATTTCACCGGCTTCGAGGCTCTCGACAACGGCTGGGGCCTAATGGATGCCGATAGCCTTTATCGGGTTCCCGGTAAAGGCGGCCATTTCGTCGCCGGTGACGCCATCAAGCCGCATCTGTTGACCACCGCCATCGGTCAGGCTTCCATCGCCGTCGATGGGATCGACCACTACTTAAGCGGTCTGGAACCGGCGGCGCGACCGAAGATCGACGCCCATCGTTTCAGCCTGCTCAATGAATTGCGCAGCCACGACCTGCAACCGAAAGCCTACAGTCACCAGCCCGTCTGGGGTACCGACAGCAGCGATTTTGCCGTCCATAATTACGAGGACCGCTCGTTCGCAGAAGTCGCCACCCATGATTCCCTGTACCTCGGCCATTTCGAAACCCAGGCCATGAAGCGCCGCAAGGAAATCGACATTACGGCCGACGGTGTACTGGGTAATTTTGACGAACGGTTCACCGGTTATTCTGAAGAAGAAGCCAGAGCCGAAGGCCTGCGTTGTATGAGTTGCGGCATGTGCTTCGAGTGCGACAGTTGCGTTATCTACTGCCCGCAAGATGCCATTTCCCGGGTCAAAAAAGATCAAGTTACCGTTGGCCGCTATGTCGAGACGGATTACGGCAAGTGTGTCGGCTGTCATATCTGCATGGATGTCTGCCCGACCGGTTACATTCAAATGGGTATGGGTGAGTAAGGAAAAAAGGATGAACCCTGTGAGAGGCATTTTTGGAATTTTGTTTGCTGCCGTGATGGTCTTCGCCATCAACGCGCCTACTGCCATGGCTGAGAGCACGGTCCCCCTGCCGAGCCCGGCCAAGGCCTTCAAGGGCAAGCAATGTGTCGAGCCCGCCGCTGTCATGCGTCGCGAACACATGAACTTTCTTTCCCACCAGCGCGATGAAACAGTGCGTCAAGGCATCCGCGGCAACAAGTACAGCCTGCAACAATGCATCGACTGCCACGCCACCGCCGATCCTGAAATCCAGAACGGCGAAGTCCGCACCCTGAAACCCTTCTGCGCCGAATGTCATACTTATGCCGCCGTCAACATTGACTGCTTCGCCTGCCATAACCCAACGGCACCGCTGGAAACCTCCGGTGCTTCTAAAAATATTGAATTTGATAAAATGATAGCCGCCCACTTGGGTCAAGGAAATCCCGATCAGGCGACCAAGAACCCGGGAGGCACACAATGACTTTTGACGCCGCCAAACGCCGTCTTTTAACGGGTGCCGCAGCCATCGCCGGTATGGCCATCGCCCCCGGCGTCACCCTGATTGCGCCTGCCCAGTCCCGCACGGCTGGCGCACCGGCTTCCGACAAGGTCCGTTGGGGCTTATTGATCGACGCCAATAAATGTGACGCCGGTTGTGATGATTGCGTCGTCGCTTGCAGGACCGAAAACGGCTGGCAAGGGCACGACCGCCCGACCACCGACCCGCAATGGATTCGCAAGGTCAATCTAAAGGACAACCGGACCGGCGCGACCATGTCGCTTCCGGTGATGTGCCAGCATTGTGAAAACCCACCGTGCGTCGATGTCTGTCCGACCGGGGCCTCCATGCGCCGCGCCGACGGCATTGTCCTGGTCGACAGGCATATCTGCATCGGCTGCCGCTACTGCATGATGGCCTGCCCCTACAAGGCGCGCTCGTTCGTCCACGAGGACGTGAGTGGCCAGAAACCGCACATGCCGCGCGGCAAGGGTACTGTCGAATCATGCACCCTTTGCGCCCACCGCATCGATGTCGGCGGCACCCCGGCTTGCGTCGAGGCGTGCGGGCAAAAGGCCAGCAAGGAGGCAATGATGTTCGGCGATCTGAACGATCCGGACAGTGATATTTCCAAAGAATTGAGCAAACGCGCCGCAACCCGCCTGCGCGCCGATCTGGGCCTTGAGCCCGGTGTTCATTACCGTGGCTTTTAAGAGGTAGATGACAATGAAACCGATCCTCTTTACCCAAATCGAAGGCAACTCCAACGCCTACTGGGCCCTGCTCGGCTGGCTCGCCGCATTCGCCGCCGCCGGTCTCGGGGCAACCTGGTACATGGAACACAACGGCCACTGGGTCACCGGCATGAGCAATCAGGTGGTCTGGGGCACGCCCCATGTGTTTGCCGTGTTCCTGATCGTCGCTGCATCCGGGGCCTTGAACGTCGCCTCTATCGCTTCGGTCTTCGGGCGTACCATGTACAAACCGCTGGCCAGGCTTTCCGTGCTGTTGTCGCTGGCCCTGTTGGCCGGTGGCCTGATGGTGCTGGTGCTTGATCTTGGGCGGCCCGACCGCTTGATCGTGGCCATGACCAAGTACAACTTCAAATCTATTTTTGCCTGGAATATCTACCTTTACACCGGCTTCTTTGTCGTCGTCGGAGTCTATATGTGGATGATGCTGGAACGCCGCATGAACCGCTATACCCGCATCGCCGGGACCGTCGCCTTCATCTGGCGACTGGCGCTGACCACCGGCACCGGCTCCATTTTCGGCTTTTTGGTTGCCCGTCAGGCCTATGACGCGGCGATCATGGCGCCGATGTTCATCATCATGTCGTTTTCCTTCGGCCTGGCTATATTCTTGCTGGTCCTGATGGTCAGCTGCAACGCCAGCAAGCGCCCCCTGGGCGACGCCATCATCGCCAAGCTTAAGAATCTGCTCGGTGTGTTCGTCGCCGCCGTGCTTTATTTCGTCACCGTGCAACATCTGACCAACCTGTACGCCACCGAACATCAAGGCGTCGAAGCCTTTATCCTGCGTGACGGTGGCGTCTTTACGGCGCTGTTCTGGATCGGTCAGATCATTATTGGCGGATTTGCCCCCCTCGCCCTGCTTTACCATCCCGCCACCGGCAAGGATCGCTCGATGATCGCGCTGGCCGCAGGGATGGTCATCGTCGGCGGACTCGCTCAAATTTATGTGATTATCATCGGTGGCCAGGCCTTCCCGCTATCAATCTTCCCAGGCTTTGAAGTCTCCAGCAGTTTCTATGACGGCGTCGTCGCCTCATATAGCCCTAGCCTGCCGGAAGTCGTGTTGGGCCTGGGGGGTGTCGCCACCACATTTTTGATCGTCGCCGTCGCCTTGCGTGCCCTGCCCTTCCTGCCCGCCAGTCTGGCCGACGCAGATGTCGACCCGCACTATGTCGCACCACCGCCAGTGGAAGTCGTCACCGCAGAAGAAGACGAAGGCGAAGAGGTCGCCGAAGTCGCCTAAGCTCTGCCAATTTTACGGTAATTGCGGTATATGAACCTTATATAAGGTTCTGACCAACCCCGGAGACGACTGATGTGCCGATGGATTGCCTATAGTGGAGAGCCGATTTTCCTCGGCGAGTTGATTGCCGACCCGGAAAATTCGTTGTTGAGCCAAAGCCTGCACGCCCGTGAGGCAAAGGCCGAAACCAACGGTGACGGTTTCGGTTTTGGCTGGTATGCCCACCGTGATGAACCCGGCCACTACCGGGAAGTGATGCCTGCCTGGAACGACGAAAATCTGCGCAGCCTGTCCGGTCAAATTCGCTCGCCAATGTTTTTTTCCCATGTCCGCGCCTCGACCGGCACCGCCACCAACCGTTCAAACTGTCACCCCTTCGTGCAAGGCCGCTGGATGTTCATGCATAACGGTCAGGTCGGCTCCTACCCCCTAATTCGCCGCTCTTTGGAAGCGCTGATACCCGACGCGCTTTATTGTCAGCGCATCGGCACCACCGACAGTGAGGCCATGTTCCTGGCGGCCTATGGTCACGGCCTCAACGAAGATCCCTTCGGTGCCATCTGCTCGACCATCGATAACACCCTCGACATTATGGAAGAGGCCGGTATCAGTGAGCCCCTGCGTTTCACCGCCGCCTTCGCCGACGGCGATGATATTTACGCCTTCCGCTACAGCAGCGATGAATTCGCGCCGAGCCTGTATCACTGCAAGGAAGATAACTGCCTGTTGATCGTCTCTGAGCCGCTTGATGAAGGCAAACATCATTGGCAGGCCGTGCCCCAGGGACATGCCATCATCGGCAATGGAAAAAGCGGCGCACCGTTGATTAAAGAAATGACCCTGCGCCCACGCGCTGCACATTAGGAATTGCTATAAATGACTGAAGAACACCCCTTCGCCCAGTACGTCCGGATCATCGGTAAAGGGCCAAACCTGTCGCGCCCCCTGGACGGCGATGAAATGTATCAGGCGGCGAGCATGATTATGAACGGACAGGTCGAACCGTTGCAACTGGGCGCGTTCCTGTGCATCCTGCGGATGCGCACCGAAGTCCCCGAAGAAGGTGCCGGGTTCGTGCGCGCCGTCCGCGACACCCTGGTCCTCCCGGATGATATGCCAGAAGTCGATCTCGATTGGTCCTCCTACTCAGGCAAAAAACGTCAGTTGCCGTGGTTCCTGTTGGCGGCCCAGCTTCTCGCGCAAAATGGTGTGCGTATCTTTATGCAAGGCACGGAAGGCCATACGCCGGACCGGGTTTATTCCAGGCAAGCCCTGCTAGCCCTCGGCGTTCCAATTGCAGGCTCCCTGAACGAAGCCGCAGAGCACATCAGGCAGAGCAATTTCGCCTTTCTGCCACTGGCCCAGTTGTCGCCGAAGCTGCAAGAAATCATCGACCTGAAGTCGGTGCTCGGCCTGCGCTCCCCGGTCAACACCTTCGGACGCATGGTTAATCCGTTTAACGCATCCCATGAAATTCAAACCGTCTTCCACCCCAACTACCGCGACGTTCACCGCGACACCGCCAATCTTCTCGGGCAAAAGCACATGGCCGTGTTCAAAGGCGAGGGCGGCGAAATCGAGCGCCGTCCACAAAAACCGGTCCTCGTGCAAAGCCTGCACAACGGTGTGCTAAGCGAAGAGGAATGGCCCGCCCTGCTTAGTGAGGAAAGCGTCAAGGTTGACGAGGAGATGAATCTTGATCGTCTGAAAACGGTGTGGAGCGGTGATGATCCGGATAGTTACGCCACTGCCGCCATTACCGGAACGATCGCCATCGTGCTGCGCTTACTGGAACGCGCCGACAGCCCGGCCGACGCCACCGCTAGGGCCGAGAAAATGTGGGCGATGCGCAATAAATCCATGTTCGGAAAGTAAAACCATGGCCCACGTCCTGATATCAGCGGCGCACAAGTCATCGGGCAAGACCACAATCTCCATCGGTCTCGCCGCGGCGTTTGCTGGACAGGGTTTGAACGTTCAGACCTTCAAGAAAGGCCCGGACTACATCGACCCCATGTGGTTGTCGCGGGCGACTGGACGCCCGTGCCGGAATCTCGACTACTACACCATGAGCAACGAGGAAATCCTCGCCAGTTTTTCCGACCATGGAGACGACGCCGACATTGCCCTGATCGAAGGCAACAAGGGCCTTTATGACGGGCTTGACCTTGACGGCGGCAATTCCAACGCCGCCCTTGCGACCCTGCTAGGTGCCCCTGTCATCCTGGTTATCGACGCCAGCGGCATGACCCGCGGCATCGCCCCGCTGATCCTTGGTTATCAGGCCTTCGACCCGTCGCTTAATATCGCCGGGATTATCTTGAACAAGGTCGGTGGTCCGCGTCATGAAGGAAAACTACGCGCCATTATCGAGCATTTCACCAACGTCCCCGTGCTCGGAGCCGTCCACCGTGACGAGCGATTGGAAATTGCCGAGAGGCATCTCGGCCTGACGCCAAGCAACGAAGCACCCGAAGCCGATAAGAAAATCGCCACCATTGCGATGCAGATTGCGGCCCAGGTCGATCTGGAAGCAATCAGACGCATTGCCGATAGTGCGCTTGAACACGCGGCACCCGCCAGCGCCCGTAAAAAAGCCAAGACCGCCGATATCACCATCGGCATCGCCCGCGACGCCGCCTTCGGTTTCTACTATCCGGACGACCTGGAAGCGCTGCAAGCTGCCGGGGCGAAGCTTATCAATATCGACATGATCAAGGACTCTACCCTGCCCGATGTCGATGGCCTGTTCATCGGCGGCGGTTTTCCCGAAACCTGCATGGCCGCCCTGGAAGCCAACAAGCCCATGCGCGACGCCGTCGCCCATGCCATTGAGCACGGCCTGCCGACTTACGCCGAATGCGGAGGGCTTATGTATCTGGCCCGCTCTTTAAGTTGGAACGGCAAGCGTCACGCCATGGCCGGTGTCATCAAGGGCGATGTTGTCATGCACAAGGTACCGCAGGGTCGCGGTTACGTGCGCTTGCGCGAAACAGGTCATGGCCCGTGGCCGCTGATGACCGATAACGGCGACTTCGGCGAGATCCCGGCCCATGAATTTCACTACTCATCGATTGAAAACCTTGAAGGTGCGCCCGTCTTCGCTTACGAAGTGCTGCGCGGTCATGGCTTCGACGGCAAACACGACGGATTGATCCACCGCAACCTGTTGGCCAGTTATGCCCATCTTCGCGATGTCGATGCCAATCGCTGGGCCGGACGTTTTACCGACTTCGTCAGGTCATGTAAAAACACCAAGGAACAAACTAAATGGACGCACCCTCTACCGTTTACATCGTCGGCGCCGGACCGGGCGACCCGGAACTTCTGACGCTCAAGGCTGCGCGTCTTCTCAAAGAGGCCGAAGTCATCGTTTATGACCGGCTTGTTTCCGATGCGATCCTTGAAATGGTGCCGCCGCAGGCCACCCGCACCTTCGCCGGTAAGGCCGCCCGCGACCACCATATGCCGCAGGATGAAATCAACGCGCTGTTGGTTTCACTGGCCAAGGGCGGCCAGAAGGTTGTCCGCCTGAAAGGTGGCGACCCGTTTATTTTCGGACGTGGCAGCGAGGAAGCCCTGCACTTGGCCAAGCACGGTGTTCCCTTCGAGATCGTCCCGGGCATCACGGCTTCTGCCGGGTGCGGCTCCTACGCCGGGATCCCCCTGACCCACAGGGGCCTGGCCACGGGTGTGCGTTTCGTTACCGGCCATTGTCGCGAAGGTAAGCATCTGGACCTCAACTGGCAAAGTCTCGCCGATCCCGAGACCACGCTGGTGATCTACATGGGACTGATCAATGTCAGCAAAATCAGGGACGAGTTGATTAACGCCGGGCTTCCCGGCGACACCCCTGCCGGTGCCATTGAACGCGGCACCACCGCCGAACAGCGGACCATTCTGACGACCCTCAACGACCTGCCCGCCTGCATCGAGAAGGCCGACCTTAAAGCCCCGAGCTTGCTGATCATCGGTCGCGTCGTGCAACTGGCCGAAGAACTGAGCTGGCACATCCCGGCCATGGACTGTGACCTTGAATCGTAAGGCCAAAACCCTTCTGCTGGCCGCCCACGGCTCGTCTCGACCCGGCGGCGGAAACCCGGTTTCGGTTTTGGCCCAGCGTCTTAAAGACCAAGGATTGTTTGCCGATGTGTGTTGCGGCTTTCTTAAACAAGCGCCCCTGCTTGCCGATGTTTTGGCCGATATCAAAACGCCGGACCTTGTCGTCGTGCCGATGCTCAGCGGTAATGGCTACATTACCGACACCCTGATTCCTGACGCGCTTGCCACCATCAGCAAAACCGTTAATGTCCGGCTTTGCGAGCCGCTTGGTTGCCATCCCGACATTGCCCGCCTGATGGCGGATCGGGCGCTCAGTGTTATTACCGAACAGAACCTTGAACGCCAACAGGTGTCGATCCTTCTGTGCGCCCATGGCAACGCCAACAATCCGCAAAACGCCCGCCAGACGAAAGCCCTGGCCGCGAACATCGAAATCCTGACCGGTGGGCTGCAAACCAATGCCGCCTTTATCGAGGAGGAACCGTTGATTTCAAGCTGGCCTTCAATGACCAACGCGGAGCACCTGATCGTTCTGCCGTTCCTGATTGGCGGCGGGTTGCACGGTGCGGAAGATATTCCGGTTATGCTCGGCCTCGACGCCCACATAGAAAAATTTTCCGACAACGCCCCCTTCATCGGCCCCTTTAGCACACACGACGCCCAAATCTGGTGCTGCAGGGCGCTTGGTTTTGAGCCCGCGATCAGCGGCCTTATCCTCGATCTGGCAAGTGAGAAATAAATAATGAGTACCGAAGACACCTTACAAACCCGTAGCGAATCCAAGTGTGAGCTGTGTTCCGCACCTGACAATCTGGCAGTTTATGAAGTTCCCCCCAGTTCAGATGGCGAGCCTGATATGTGTGTGTTGATTTGTCAGACCTGCCGTGCGCAGATTGATAATCCCGATAGTGTCGATGTTCATCACTGGCGCTGCCTGAGTGACAGCATGTGGAGCCAGGTCCCGGCGGTGCAGGTGATGGCCTGGCGGATGCTCAAACGTTTAAGTGCCGAGGCCTGGGCCAGCGATCTACTCGACATGCTCTATCTCGACGATGAAACCCTGAGCTGGGCACAAGGCTCAGGGGACACAGGCGACGAGCAGGTCAAGCATCTTGATAGTAACGGCGCTGTGCTAGAGGCCGGTGACACGGTGACGCTGATCAAGGACTTGAATGTCAAGGGTGCAGGCTTTACTGCCAAACGCGGCACGGCGGTACGCAGCATTTCCCTGGTCCCCGACAACGCCGGGCAGATCGAAGGCCGCGTCAATGGTCAGCAGATTGTCATCCTTACCGAGTTCGTCAAGAAATCTGTTTGATTTCCTCCTTGTATAGCGGCAGTGAGATAACAAAACGCGCTCCATCTTCGGTATTACTCGCCGTGATCGTGCCGCCCATGTCGTTAATGATACCATAACTGATAGAAAGCCCCAGGCCGGTGCCCTTGCCGACTTCCTTGGTGGTGTAGAAAGGTTCGAAAATACGCGGCAGAACATCGGGATCAATGCCGCCACCGTTATCCTCCAGGGCGATGTAGACGAATTCACCACTTTCCCCGACGGTGATCGAGATACGCTTATTCTCGCCCTCCGAGTTTTCCAGGCTATCGCGGGCGTTGCCGATCAGGTTAAGCAACACCTGTTCGACCTGCACCTGATGGCCGACAATACAATGACAATCATCGGGGATTTCGCTGACGACTTCGATATTGGCCAAACGTAATTGCTCACCTACCAAGCCCAAGGTGCTTTCGACAATTTGCTTCGGGCCAAGCGGCATCGGTGTGCGACCTGACTTCCGCCCGAAGATACGCATATGATCGATAATCGCGCTGGCGCGAACGATCTGATTGTCGATTTTTTCAAGCTTGTCTGACAAGTATTGGGGACCGGCAGCATTCTTTACAGATTTGCGCTGGATATTGTTGACGGCCATACGGATGATGTTGAGTGGCTGATTCAACTCGTGCGCCACACCCGTTACCATCTCGCCCAGTATCGCCATCTTCGATGACTGAATTAATTGCGCCTGCATGGTTTTAGCCTCGGTAATATCCTGAACAACGCCGAGCATGTTGATCGGTTGACCGTCGGCGTCGCGCACCACATCGCCCCTTTCCAAAAGAATGCGCACAGTGCCGTCGGGCCAGACGACCCGGTGCTCGATATTGTATTCAACGCCATGCTCGACACAGGCGTTAACAGCGTCGGTGACACCTTTTCGATCATCGGGATGGATGGCGGCAACGAAGTTGTCATATGTCGTTTCGAGCTTGCCGGCTTCATAACCAAACAACGTGCCGATGCGCTCCGACCAATACAGTTCACCACTTTGGATGTTCCAGTCCCAGGTGCCGATATTGGCGAAGTTCTGGCTTTTGGTAAAACGCTCCTCGCTTACCCGCAACGACTGTTCAGCCACCCGGCGTGTGGTTACGTTACGGGCGGTGCCCCGGTAACCAAGAAAATCCCCAGCATCATCAAACACCGGAATGCCATTGACACTGATAATAATTTTCCCACCTTCGGAAGTTTCAATGCTGTATTCAAGGTCTCTGAACATCCTGTGATTTGCCAGATCATCGCGATGTGATTTCCATTTTTTATCGTCATGATTATTGGAAATAATATCCCACCGTTGCTTGCCCAATATGTCATCAACGGCACAACCGATCATTTCCGGGCCACGTTTTGATACATAGGTAAAACGATGGTCGGCGTCGCTCTCCCAAAACCAATCCGATGATGATTCTGTTATGTCGCGAAAACGTTGTTCATTAAAACGCAATTCATTAAGAATTTTCTGACGCTCGGTGATATCCATAACAGTCCCTATCATCGAGATTGCCTTGCCAACGCCGTCACGTTCAACTTCCCCATTTGCCCGTACGAAACGAACGTTCCCTTTGGCATCAATAATTCTGAATTCTGTATCGTAAGGATCGTCATTTTTCAAAGCCCTCTCAACCAAATGAGAAACCTTCTCGCGGTCCTGTGGATGCAGGGCATTCATGAACAAATCAAGGGTGGGTTCGACTTCCCCGGGTTGATAGCCGAAAATCCTGAATTGTTCATCGGACCATTCATTTGAATTGTCTGCGATGTTCCAGGTCCAACTGCCAAGGCCAACCAGTTCCTGTGCCTTGGCAAGTTCCTTCTGGCTTTGAGACAGCGTTTTCAGTGCCGCCTCCTTCTCCGCAAAAGGCGACGCAAAATAGCGGGAGGCGAAAATTCCAATAGCCAGCATAAGCGCCGAAAGAACCGCCGCTATAATGCTCGATATAATAAAAGGCCTATGGATTTCAGCCGTGTCGATCTTGGCGACCAAGCCTATATTCAAAATGGAAACCGGCACAAATGATGCTAAAACCTCATGCCCCTTATGATCTGTGGTGACAATCTGACCGCTTTCACCAGACAGTGCCCGTTGCATCGGAAGCGGAGAAAATTCCGCAACCTGGAAGTTGATGTTGCCCTTTAAACGCGGTTCTTGCAAAACGGCAACCCGTCCTTCGATCAACATTCCGATGACGAACTCACCGGTTTCACCAAATTCGCTTTGAGATTTATGGGCGTCAACGATTTGCTCCATGGTCGCCCCGAAGGCACCTAGTGGGTGATCGTCCTGGCTGTTCAAGACGTCGAATCGAGCAATAGATTCCATCAGACGCGCCTGACTGAGAACCATCTGCGTCAATCTTGATTTTTCTTCATCCATCGCCACCCTGAACAAGGTAGTAATTGAGATCGCGGCGGTTGCCGTGCCAATCAGGCAAATCAACAAAGGTATCATCAGTGCCGGACGCCTAAATATATTTTTCCGGGCGGTCATAGTTGTAAATTCCCCTGCGAAGGCTACCCGTAACCGTACAAGTAGGGTTACGACGGATATTCTCGCTATTAATGCGCCGGCTTATCCATCGGTACGACAAGTCTAACTGTCGTGCCTTTTCCCGGAACGCTATCGATGGTTAATTCTCCGCCATGCAGTTCGGCGATACCTTTTGCCAGGGGCAGACCGAGGCCAAGGCCTTCAAATTTACGGCCCAAGGAACCGTCCCCCTGGCGCATTGGTTCAAGGGCAGCGAATATTTTCTCAGCCGTCATGCCAGGGCCATCGTCTGAAATAACGAAGCAAACGTGGTCATCTTGCGGGTTGATACGTAAAGAAATCTGGCCGCCCTGCTTGCCGTATTTAGCAGCGTTTTCGACCAGGTTTCCGACCGCTTTATAGAGCAACAGGAAATCGGCGTTCATGTGGAACGGTCGTTCGGGAAGTTTGCAGCTAAATGTAGTATTCCACTGCTCCAATACGCTTGTATAGTCGGCGGCGATGGAGTCGATGAAACTCTTCACCGTGAAGCGGGAATATGTCAGCACCAGATCACCCGCCGTCATAGATGACAGGGTGAGGATGGATTCGACTGTTTTGGTCAGCCGGATACCGGCTGAATATACATGCTCAGCCCATTTTTCTTCCTTCTCGTCTTTCCTTGTTCTTGCCGATGAAATCAGCAACTGTGAAAAGCCGATAATCGCGTTGAGCGGTGTGTTCAACTCGTGGCTCATCATTTGCAGGAATTCCTCCTTGAGCCGGTTGACGACTGTCAATTCCTTGTTTTGTTTGGCCATGTCATCGGCCAACTTTCGCACTTCTGCGGTTTTCTTTCGCACTTCACTTTCAAGATGGATTTGATAGAAACGTTCGTTGGAACGCAGTTGAACCTTTTCCCTCGCCCGGCGCACTGAATGAAGAAGGTGGTCTGGTGAAATCGGTTTAGTCAAAAAATCATCGGCACCTATCTGCAGTGCCTCGACAGCTTCTTTCATACCGGCGTGGCCAGTTACGACGATAACAGACAGATCGCGTGTTACGCTGTATTCCTTGGACAGTAAGCGGGACATTTGAAGTCCATCCATGCCCGGCATGCGAATGTCGGTGACGACGACGCCAATATTACTATCCGCTCTTATCAATTCAAGGGCCTGTTGGGCACTATAGGCAGATACACATTGCATGCCTTCGTCTTCAAGTTGCTCGACGACTTCCTCTACGATACCGGACTCATCATCGACGATGAGAACTTTGTTAGGAACCACCATGATGGCTCCTAACTCATCTATCCGCATTGACTGTTGCATGACCCTGGCTCCTCCTGTTTAAGCTGTGAGGGGAAGGGTGACATCATGTTGTTGTGTCAATGTGACCGTGATATTGCTAAAATGTTGCTATAAAACAAATCAGGATTGTTAGCATTGGCTTCAAGACCTAACATCCACAAGAAGCTGCATTTGCTGGTCGTCGAAGACGATGAAATGATGCAGTCATTGCTGTGCGCATACCTTGAACAAGAAGGTTATGACATCACCGCCGTGCTTACCGGAAAGGACATGTTTGCCGTTTTAGGCAAGCGGTCGGTCGACCTTATCTTGCTCGACCTCACCCTGCCCGATGAAGACGGCCTGACCCTGGCGCGCCAGATCCGGGCACGCTCAAGCATTCCAATCATTATCATGACCGCCCGCCAAGGCATGGAAGACCGGTTGGCAGGCCTGGATATCGGTGCCGACGACTTCCTGACCAAGCCTTTCGATCCGCGGGAAATGGTTCTCCGGGTCCGCAACGTACTCAATCGCACCGGCGAACGTGCCGAAGAAAGAGCGCAGGTCATCGGTTTCGATGGCTGGCGACTGGACCTGTCCTCACGCACGTTAAGTGCGCCTAACGACACAGACGTAAAACTAACCGGCGGAGAATTCAATCTTCTCGCCGCCCTGATCAAAACGCCGAACCGGGTCCTGTCGCGCGATTTCCTGCTCGACGCCGTCACCCGTAACGATGAACCGCCGTCGGACCGTATGATCGACGTCTACGTCAGCCGCTTGCGCAAAAAGATCGGTGGCTCTCCTGGCGAAGAGAACTATATCGTCACGGTACCGGGACATGGATACAAGTTCACAGGGACTCTGGAATAAATATCCCTGTTAGTCCGCCAACAAGTCGCGGCCCAATGCTTGTGTCAGCACCATGTAGAGTTTGCCCATATCGGACGACAGGAAGATCGTCGACAGCACGCCCTGTTGATCGCGTTTGCGGGCTTCGGAAAGGAAGTTTTTGAATTCGTCCATGTAGCGCGATACATAATTGCGGAATTCCTGATCGTTCTGGTAACGCTGTTTGATCGAAGCCAGGCGGGCCTTCTCGCGGAAGCCCAGCATCTTGCGAACAAACAGACCCTTCTCGCCCTTGTTAAAGCGCTTCCAGTCGTCTTCACTGATCGAGGTTTCCATAAGCCTGCTCATATCAACGGCGAGGGACTGCAGACGTTCTGAAATAAAGGTGGCGCGACGTAGGAAGTCATCGAGACCGGCTTCCTTGGCATGAGCCTTCAGCGCCACGACCAGCTCTGATGCGTCACCTACGGTCAGCTTCATCTCCTCAGTCTGTTGGCTCAAGGCTTCGGTAACCGATGTCGCTTGCTGGCTTACCTTGTCTGCCGTTTGACCAAGGATTTGCGCACTCTCGCGGACCAGCTTGTCCCAATGGTTGATCTGGCCCAGGGCCTTGGCGGTAACCGCGTCGATCTCTCCTGCCCTGACTCCCATGGAACCGGCCAGCGTCGTCATTCCGGTTTCCGCCTTCTCGTAAGCCCCGGACAGTTCCTGCAACTGTTTGCGCAAGGAATCATAAGCTCCGTCCATGGTCGAAGACATCTGTTCGGTACGACTTGAGGCTTCCTTGGAATGACGGCGCATGAGCTCGCCAATTTTTTCAAGCTTCGCGACCCCGGCATTGGATGCCCGGGTCATCTCGTCGGTGCGTTGAGCCATCGACATGCCGACACGCGCCAGCCTTGTGGTGACATCGTCAGATGTCGTGGCCAGTTGGTTGGAATGCTCGCCGAAAGTCTTCGCGGCGGCATCGACATTTTCCACAGCACGCTGCGCGGTTTCGCTCATTCGTTGCGATGTACTATCTAGGGTTTGCCCAATTTCAGTAATTTGATGGTTAACGCGGGCACCGGTTTGATCGATCACCGCGGCCTTTTCATCGAAAACTTCCGCGACGCTGCCAATATCGCTCTTCGCCTTTTCAGAACTAGCCGCAAGGTTGTTGGAATGTCGGCTTAAGGCATTTGTCACCAAATTCATCAGCGTCGCCGCACGATCGACGCTGATCGTTACCTCATGAGCACTGTCGTGAAGAGCATCACCGACTTTACTCATATCGGCCAGCGCATTGCCCGAAGCACCCGACAGGCCGGAAGCCTGCTGGTGAAGCTGATCGCCAAATGATTTCAGGTGCCCGCTGGCCTCATCATAAGCCTTGTTCAAATCCTGGCTGCGGGTGTGGAGCAACTGGCCGACATCGACCAAGCGCTTTCCGGCATTGCTAAGAGAGGCATCCAGATCACCGCCATGTAGCCTTAATGATTCGGCGATACCTTCGAGCCTGCCCGAAGCACGTTCGGTGGCCTCTGTGGCGCTGCTTACCTGCTCGCGCAGAACATCGCCCGCCTTCCTCAAGCCTTCCGACGCCGCATCGGAGGCGATCCCGACATCGGCTTCATTCGCCTTCAAGGACAGACTGACCTGCTCCAGCATTTCAACGGCCTTGCCCTTGATACTATCGAGATCATTTATCTGAACGCCTAAAGAGGTCCCGGCATCAGCCAGGCGCTGGGCGGTTTCTTCACCTATTTTACCAAGTTCAAAGGTCTGCTCGGCAAATTCACCACCGGAACTACGTATACGCTCGGAAGCAAGATCGCTTGCCTGTGTCAAATCATCGAGCTGTCTATTCATGGCACCGGAAACCAGGGCAATTAATTTTGCCGCTTTCTCCGAAGCCAAGGCGATCTCACGCGACCTATCCTGCAGTGCCAAACCGACATGAACAATATCCTCGGTGGCGGCACCTGATACGCTGTCCAACCCGTCGGATTGCTTTTGCAAGGACTCACCCGCTGCCAGCATCCGCGCCGCCGCCTGATCTGAGGCAGCGGTCATATTGATCAAGCCGCGGCGAATTTCCTCGCCAACACCCCTGAGTTTGATTGTCGCCCGGTCGGATAATTTTCCCAGATCATCGGAACGCTCCTGTATCGATGCTCCGGCCTGATCCAGAAGACTTCTCGCCCGCTCCGATACCTGACCCAACTTCTGGCTTTCCATATCCAGCCGGTTCGACGCCATCCCGACCTGTTGCTCGGCAACATCGGAAATCGCGGTGATTTTGTCTGTCGCCATAATTGATGTCTCGGCCATACGACGACTAGCCAGGTCGGCAGTTGTCGCCATGCCGACTTTTGCCAATTCTAACGTCTGCGTTAAATTACTGGCCGCCGTACCGGATGTTTCGACCATCTTCGATATGGCAAGGTCGGCGGACTCGCTCAAGCTGCTTTTCGCCAGTTCAGATGTTTGCGCCAAATTACCGGCCGCCGTGTCGGATGTTTCGGCCATCTTCGATACGGCCAGATCGGCAGACTCGTTCAAGCTGCTTTTCGCCAGTTCCGATGTTTGCGCCAAATTACTGGCCGCCGTGTCGGATGTTTCGACCATCTTCGATACGGCCAGATCGGCGGTCTCGCTCAAGCTGCTTTTCGCCAATTTTGATGTTTGCGTCAAATGGCTGGCCGCCGTATCGGATGTTTCAGCCATCTTCGATAGGGCAAGGTCGGCGGTCTCGCTCATAACGTTTTTCGCCACATTGGTGGTTTCGACCATTGTGTTAGCGGCATGGGATGACTCTTCGAGTATCTTCCGAGTCTGATCGGCGACAATATTTCCAAGCTCTCTTAATCTCGAGCCGGCCGCTTCCGACGATCCTCTAATTTCATCGACACGTTGGGTCAGGGAAGCCGCAATCTGGCCGGTTTTTTCGCTCACCGCATTGACTTCGCCAAAACCATCAAGCAGGGACCGGGTTGTCGTGGCGATAGCGGCGGTGCCACTTTCGGCGGCACTGTCGACGTTGCTGGCGCTCTGCTTCAATATCTGGTTGAGACTACTCAAGTGACCGCTGGATTTTTCCGACGCCTGGGCCAAGGCAACAGTATTCTGGCGGACGCTCTCGCCAGCATTGTTGATACGCAGGACAGTGTGATTGGATATCTTCGACAAGTCGTTTGCCCGTTCATGTATGGCCTCGCCTGCCGCGTTGATGTGATCGACGACATCCTCGGATGCATCGGACAGTTCAAGGGTCCTGAGCCGTAGGCCATCGCCGACCCGCTCAACCTGCTCCAGAACTTTATCGGAAACTTGCGAAAGGTCGTGTGAGGTCTGACGCAGAATTTCACCGATGGTTGAGGTTTTTGTCGTCGTCCGGTCGGCGATAGTGGTCATTTCCTCGGCCTGGTTGCGGAAACTCTCACCACTGCTCTTGATGTTGAGGCTCACCAGATCCGATGTATTGACCAGTTCGCGGGCCTGTTCGGCCAGGATCTCGCCGATGCTACGCACTTCCGCCGATACCTTGTCCGACGTCTCGTTGAGCAAGCGGGTTTGCGAGGAGATTTTGGCCTCGATTTCCGAGGACTGAGCGGCGACCAAACGCCCGGTATTGGCCAGGTCTTCGGTCTGGTGCTTCAACTGGTCGCCAATCAGGCTTGTTTGCGCGCTAATTCTGTCGGAGCGCTGGCTCAAGTCCTGGGCATGGATGTGCAGGGCATCGGCGCCGCTTTGAACTTTGTTTGCGGCTTCATTTGAAGATTTAAGCAGTTCGCTTAATTGACGTTCAAGATGATTACCGACATCACCGGCCATACTGACGGTGTCTTCGGAAAGTCCACGCAAGTCCTCGACCCGCTCGCGGAATGTGTTGGCCGCAGCGCTCGCCATGTCGGCGACCTCGATAGAGGTTTGCATCAGCTCCTCGTTACGGCGACGCAGCAGTTCGCTGGTGTCTTCGGCGCGGGTCGAGGCGCGCTCAGAGGTCGTCACCATTTCATGGGAATTTTTATAAAGCGTATCACCGGCCTTCTCTGCGCGAAGGGCCGCCTTCGCGGTCACCGATTGCAAGTCTTCTGATTGTCGACGCAGCGACTCGGCGATTGCCTGAGCGCGCAAGTCGGCATCTTCTGATACCTTGGAAAGCTCCAGGGTACGCCGCTGAATATCCTTTCCTGCCTTATCAGCCCGCAAGGCCGCCTCATCGGACACCTTGCTCAATTCACGGGATTGGCGGCGCAATGAATCGGTGATTTCGTGCATCCGCTTTTGCGATCCCTCCGACGGATAGGCAAGCTGGCGCATTTGCCAGCTCAGTTGCTTCGCCTGATGAGCGAACTGACGGTTCTTTTCAAAAAAGGCGATGACCATCCACAACAAGGCCAGCGGCGTCAGGGTGCCGGCTGCCATGCCGCCAACCTCATGGGGTAACAAGGCACCAAGATCGGAAAACGGAATCTGTTCGTTGATAAAATTCAGGCTGAACCACAACCATGCGGCACTCAAAGCCACTCCAAGCGCACTGGCCAGGCGGTAACGGATATAAAATGGCGCAATCCAGGGGTCTCCGAGAACCTCCGGCTCAACGGCACCGGCCTTATCGGAGGCTTCGTTTTGCCCGCGTGCCGCCGCTAATCCCTTCTCAAGATCATCATCAAGCCTGCCCGTCGCCTGTGCGCCTTGCTCCTGCGCCGCGCCGCCACCCTGCGTTGTGATCTTTTTAGCCATAGCCAACCCCCTGCCTCTTAAACTTAGCGAGAGACATGATACACCAACCAGATATGGCGGGCAAATGAATGAAGGGCACTAAATGTGGGGATAAGTCCTGTTTCGAGCCTAAAACAGGTGTTGCCCGCCGGTGACCCAGATTTCGCTGCCGGTGACATAGTTGGAATCATCCGAACAGAGGTAATAAATGGTCGTCGCCACTTCGCGAGTCGAACCCATGCGGTCCAAGGGAATGCGTGGGATCAGGGCTTCATACTCTGCTTGAATCATCTCTGTCTCGATTTCCCCCGGCGCTACCGCATTGACCCGCACATCAAGGGCGGCAAATTCGTTTGCCAGTTCGCGCGTCAAGGCCGACAGGGCCGCTTTCGAGATAGAATAGGCAGAACCGGCAAAGGGATGAATTTTATGACCGGCGATGGAGGTTATATTGACGATCGCCCCCTTGCCTTTATGCAACGGCGCGGCGAAACCACGAGCCAGCTTTAACCCGGCGAAGAAATTCAACTCGAAGACCGCGCGCCAGGCATCGATATCGCCGTTCAGACAACCCAGACGCTCCTTGAAGGGGGCCTTCGGTGAAATACCGGCGTTGTTGACCAGGGCGTGCAGCGGCTTGCCGCCCAGCGCCGCTTTCGCCTGCTCGACAAAACTGGCAAGACTGTCGGCATCGGCAAGGTCGGTCGGGATATGGCATGTCCAGTTGGGGTCACGCCCACATTCGGGCGGACTATCGCCTCGCGAACAGGTGATGATATTCCAGCCGCGCTCTAAAAAAAGGGTCGCGGTGGCGTGACCGATGCCACGGCTGGCCCCGGTAATGATAACGGTCTTACGGTCTGCTTCTGGGCGATCACTCATCTGACAAAGCTAGAGCAAGTTGGCGCCGATTGGAAGCCGTCGCGATACGATGTCTTCATTAACAAACAGCAACATTCTGGTCACATCCCTGCAATAAGGTGGCAACAGCCGTGGCGTAGTTTGATCAGGCCCCAGATGACTTTAGGGGCGCGGACCAGGGGCCTCATTTGCCCCCTCCCCATCCCCCCCGGGGTTCCTGGTCCATTTTCACTTTAGAGGCAGGACACTAGTGCGCCATCAGCACCGACAAGTCGGCGCTAGCCAGGACATGTTTGGTGACGCCACCGAGAATCAACTGGCGCATTCTTGAATGGGTATACGCACCCATCACCAACAGGTCGGCACCGACCGCCTTGCAATCTTCCAACAACACCTGGCCAACCTGCGATCCACCAGGCAAGCTGCGGGATTCCGCGCTGACCCCATGCCAGGCGAGATATCCCGCCAGTTCGGCAGCGACTCCGGAGGAGGTTTTGTCATTTTCCGCCGTCATGATGACGACGCTCTGTGCGCGGACGATAAGCGGCATCGCGGCGGCGACGGCGCGTGAAGCCTCGGCACTGCCATTCCATGAAATAGCAATCTTCTTGGCCACGGTTTGCGGCGCGTTCGGCGGGGCGAGCAGGACCGGTCGCCCGGTTTCAAATATCGCCGCATTAATCGTCATGGCCAGCGAAGCATCAGACTTCTCAGTCGGTCGGGCGGCAACAACCAGATCGGTAAGCCTGCCTTTCCCGGCGGTCAAAACGTCCTCGCGGCCAACGGCATGGACCAGGGTCGTCGAACCGCCCTCGCCGGTCGGTGGGATTTTCTGTTCGCTCAATCCGTAACGACTGCGGGCTTCCTCGAACATGGCTGCGGCGCGGGCTGTCCGCTCCGTCGCGTCACGTTCGGCAAGTTGGATCATTTCTTCGATAATCGCCGCCGACATGCCCTCACCCAACAATGGCACCGCGTCCTTGGGATCGGTGGCGACGTGCAAAACATCGACATGTGCCGGCAAGTCCCGCGCCAGCATAAAGGCGACATCGAGGGCTGTGCGTGATGTTTCCGTTCCGTCAATGGGAACCAGAATGGTTTTAATAGACATGATTTTCTCCCTTATTTCTGGCCAATGAGGTTCACTATTATGCGCTCTTTTCCTCCACGATGACAACGTAAAGACCGAGAACTTTCAAGGCCTTCTCCAATGTCGAGAATTTTGTGCCGGCGCTATCGATGCGCGTCCATTCCATTGCCCCCAGATCATAGGAAAGCTGTTGGCGGACGATGGCCGCGTCGGCGTCCGATGCATTGAATTTCCTCGCCGTCACCCGCGCCTCCATTACCTGAGCCGGAGCTTCCAGCCACAGGCCATGGAAAGACAGTCCCATATTGTCGGCCACTGCGGCAATCGCTTTTCGTTCTTCGGGTTTGGCGAAGACCGCATCGGCAATCACCGAATGACCATTTTGTAGGGCGCTTTGGGCCTGATCGTTAAGTTCCAGGTAGGTGCGACGCGTCATTTCCGGCGAATAACCCGATTCATCGAGCCGGGTCAAAGGCGTCACCCCGGCAAGGCCTTTGCGGATAACATCGCTGCGGACAATCCGCGCCCCCGGTGCAAGCCCGATATAACTGGCCAGTTCACGACCCAGACGGGACTTGCCGCTGCCCGACAAGCCGCCGACGGCGATCAGCCTGGGTTTGCCTGTAACCAGATAGTCCCGTGCCAGATCAAGGTAAGAACGGGCTTCCCCGGCAAGCCGTTCGCCGTCCAGTGCGTTTGACTGTTGGCCCGCCGCCGTCGCACTGACATGGGCGCGAATGGCGGCCCGCACCGACAACAGCAAAGGCAGGCACTGCAAGCCGCCCGCATCGCCGGTGATATCGAGATAACGGTTGAGGATGATATTGGCGAGACGCCGCAAGCCCCGGTGATCCAGGTCCATGAGCAAGAAGGCAAGGTCGTAAAACACGTCGATATAGGCGAAGGTGTCGTTGAATTCGATGGCGTCAAAAAGCGTCGGACGATCATCGATCAAACAAATATTACGCAAATGAAGATCGCCGTGACAATGGCGCACCAGCCCGGCCTTGCCACGGGCTTTCAGTTTTTCCCCATAAGGCCCACGCAGAGCCGCCAGTTGCGCCTGGTTGAGCACTTCAACAACGGCGGCATCGACGATATCACCCCCGAACAACGCGAAACTGGCGGCGTTGCCGGTGATTGTCTCCTCCAGGCCCTGGTAGCTATCGAACTGCGGGCGCGGCTTGGCCGCCATGTGGAAGTCGGCAATCGCCTCGGCCAGCTCGCCCATCAGGCGGGGCGTCAGCTTCAGGTGATTAAACAAGGCGTCCTCGTCGAAGCGGACCATTTCGACCAGCCACTCGACGGTTTCCCCGTCTCCAGCGATGCTCAAAGCGCCGCTTTCACTAACGGTGACGGCGACAACGCCTTTGTAAAGGTCGGGCGCGGTGCGGCGGTTGACGGCAACCTCGGCGTCGCACATGCGGCGACGCAATTCCAGGGTCGAGAAATCAAGATAGGGATATTTAACCGCGCGCTTCAACTTGAAGGCCCTTAAGCCGACCAGGAAAACCACAGAAATATGAGTTTCGATCTTCGTGACAGGGCCGTCCCCATCACCGTAGCTATCGGCCCGGCTGAGGAATTCAATAACCCGTGATTGATCGTAATCCTTCATAACATACGCATATTACGGCATTTTTTTGAAACCGGCCATGCGTCAAATCAAGTTATTCATCATCCCTGAGCACGACATAGATGGCCGGGATGACCAGCAGGGTCAGGGCCGTCGAGGAGGCCAGGCCGAAGACCAGCGAGATCGCCAGGCCCTGGAAGATCGGGTCGGCGAGGATGAAGATGCCACCGATCATTGCCGCTACGGCGGTCAAGAAAATTGGCTTGAAGCGAATCGCCCCGGCCTCTAGCAAAACCGTGCGCAAGGGTTCGCCCTTATCTTGTCGTTGCCTGATGAAATCGACCAGCAGGATTGAGTTGCGGACGATAATCCCGGCCAGGGCGATGAAACCAATCATCGAAGTGGCACTGAACGGGGCGGAAAACATCCAGTGGCCGATCATGATACCGATCAACGTCAACGGCACCGGCGTCAGAATCACCAGCGGCAGCTTGAAACTGCCAAACTGACCGACGACCAGAAGATAAATACCGATCAGGGCGAAGATGAAAGCCAGCCCCATATCGCGGAAGGTGACGTAGGTGACTTCCCACTCGCCGTCCCACAGCAGGGTCAGGTTGGATTCGTCCAACGGCTGGCCGTGGTAGGCGATGGCCGGCATACCCGCCGTGCCCCAGTCGATTTCAGCGAGCTTTTCCTCAACCGCGAACATACCGTAAATCGGTGCCTCGAAACGCCCGGCCATTTCCGCCGTGACAACTTCGGCGAAGCGCCCGTTATGACGAAACAGCGGATAAGACGCGCGTTCCCGCTTTAATGTGACCACGTCGCCAAGTTCGACGACGGCACCGCTGTCGGCGGCCTCGCCGGGGGCGGGGATCGGTGTCGAAAGCAGTCTTTCACCCATGCTCAAGGCGCTTTTCGGTAGCCTGATGGCGATCTCGATAGGATTGACACCGGAACCGCGCTGGGAATAACCGATGCTGACGCCACCAATCAGCGCCTCCAGGGTGTCATACAGAGTCTGCTCCTGAACGCCGTGGAATTCCAGGTTCTGCTGATCGATTTCGATGCGCAGACGTTCCGGTGGCTGGCCGAGAGAATCATCGACATCGACGACGAAGTCGACGGCCTCGAATGCCTGGCGCACCTTGCGGGCACCCTGGCGACGGGTTTCCTGATCGGGGCCATAAATTTCGGCCATCAGGGTGGCCAGCACCGGTGGTCCCGGCGGCACTTCGACGACCTTGATCGCGGTCCCTTGCGGCGCGTCCATGCCCTTTAACAACTGCCGGATTTCAAGGGCCACTTCATGGCTTTGCCGCGAGCGTTCATGCTTCGCCAGCAAATTGATCTGAACGTCGCCCATCCATGGTTTGGAGCGTAAATAGTAATGACGGACCAAGCCGTTGAAATTGAACGGCATGGCGGTGCCGCTATAGATCTGCATGTGGGTTATTTCGGCAATATCGGCGATGCGATGGGCCGCTTCGCTCAACACCCGTTCGGTATCCTCCAGCGACGAGCCTTCGGGCAGATCGACGACGATCTGCATTTCCGACTTGTTATCGAAGGGCAGCAGCTTGACGGTAACATCCTTGCTGACAAACAGCCCCATGACCACAACTGTCGCAGCACCAACGACAGCGAGGAACCAGATCGACCGTTTGCGACCAACCAGCAGTGGCGTTGCCAGTTTCAGATAGAGCCGACCGAGGAAACCGGGGTCGTTGTCAGCGGCGTCGTGATGACCGCCCGTGTCAAAACCGTGTTTGCCCTTGAAGGCGATCTTGTAGAGCAGCCACGGCGTAATTATCATGGCGACAAAGAAGGAAAACACCATGGCCGCCGAGGCATTGGCCGGGATCGGGCTCATGTATGGCCCCATCAGGCCGGACACGAACATCATCGGCAAAAGGGCGGCGACGATGGTCAGGGTGGCGATGATCGTCGGGTTGCCGACTTCGGCGACCGCTTCAATGGTCGACTTCAACGGATCTTTGGCACCGCCCTTCGCCCAGTGTCGGACGATATTTTCGATCACCACGATGGCGTCATCGACCATGATGCCGATCGAGAAAATAAGCGCGAACAGGCTGACCCGGTTGATAGTGTAGCCCATCAACCACGAGGCAAACAGGGTCAACAGGATCGTCGTCGGCACCACCACCATGACCACGGCACCCTCGCGCCAGCCCAATGTGATAGCGATCAGCAGTACAATTGACAGCGTCGCAAGGCCTAAATGGAACAGCAGTTCGTCGGATTTTTCCTGGGCCGTCGCCCCGTAATTGCGGGTCACGGCAACATCGACACCGGCGGGAACAAGGCGTTTGCTGACAATTTCGAGGCGCGCCAGAATATCATCGGCGACGACAACGGCGTTCGCCCCCATGCGCTTGGCCAGGGCGATGGTGACGGCGGGAACCTGTTGGATCTCGCCGTTCTCGTCCTTTTGCATATGCCAGACCCGGTGTTCGCTGGGCTTGGCCCCGACAACCACATCGGCAACATCGCGAACATAAACCGGGCGACCGTCGCGGGCGGTGATCAGCAACATGCCAATATCGGGAACCCCCTCAAGCGATTGCCCGGCGACGACGGCAAGGGCACGCGAGTCGTTGCGGGTGTCGCCCAGCAGGAATGAGCGGTTGGCGTTCTTGACCTTTTCAATCAGTTGATTGAGCGTGACGCCGTAAAGCGACAGGCGTTCGGGATCGGGCTCGACCCTGATCTGGCTGGGCCTGCCGCCGACGATGAAGGTCAGGCCGACATCCTTGACCTTGACCAGTTCATATAAAAGTTCCTCGGCGACATCATAAAGGCCGCTATCGTCCCAGCGTTCGGCGACGGCGTTGCTGGGTTTCAGGGTCAGGGTCACCACCGGCACATCGTTGATACCGCGTCCGACAATCAACGGTTCGGGAATACCGACAGGCAGGCGGTTCATGTTGGCACGGATTTCGTCATGCACCCTGACGATGGCGACGTCTTCGTTGGTGCCGACATTAAAGCGCGCGGTGACCACGACCCGGTCATCCTCGCTCAGGGAATAAACGTGTTCAACCTCGCCGATCCCCTTAAGGATATCTTCCAACGGCTCGGTGACCAGCTCGACGGCGTCGGTCGCCTTGTAGCCGTTGGCCTGAATCATGATATCGACCATCGGCACGCTGATCTGCGGTTCTTCCTCGCGCGGCAAAGCCATCAACGCGACGATGCCAAGGGCCAGCGAGGCAAACAGGATAAGCGGCGTCAGCGGCGAGCGGATAAAGGCCTTGGTCAGGGCACCTGAGATTCCGAGTTTCATGATTTATTTCGCTTCCGGGCGGACAACCACGTCGCCAACCCTAAGGCCGGAAAGGACTTCCGTATTGTTGGTCCGGATCAGGCCGGGCTGAATGACAATTTCGGCACCGCCCTTAAGCGTCGCGAAAGTCAGGCCGAAGCGTTGAAACAGGTAATCCTCGGGGATCAGGATCACATCTCTTTTACCGGCCCCAACGCGGACCAGAACGCGCTCACCGACGAAGAAATCGCCGAGGCCGGCAACCGCCACATCGGCGACGACGCGGCCCTGGCGAATTTCGGGGTAGACCAGCTGAACATGGCCGATCCTGAGCGGGGCGCTATCATCACCAACCAGAACCGCGTCGCCGACTTTGATAAAGCGGGCGTGCCGTTCGGGCAGGTTGAGGCGCAAGATATAGCCCTTGGCGGCAATCGTCGCCACTGGTTCACCGGGCAGAATGACACCACCTTGACTGACGTGAACTTTCGTCACCCGGCCCGAAGATGGTGCCTTGACCAGGCCTTCATTGCGGCGTTCGGAAACCACCGCAAGCTCGGCCCGCAACGCCAGCAAGTCGCGCTCAATAACATCCAGGGCGGTCACCGCTTCGTCCAGGCTCTTTTGTGCAATCGTACCGCTTTGTTTCAGTTTACGGGCCCGCTCAAGTGTCGTTTCGGCGAGCTTGCCCTGTGCCTCTAAAGAGAAGATACGAGCCTCCAGGGCTTTCATGCTGAGACTCAGTTTCGGATCGCCAACGACGGCGATGGCTTGTCCTTCCTTAACGACGGCCCCCTCATCGACGCTTAAGCTGGTGAGCGTGCCGCCAATGCGGGCACGCGCGCTGACCACATCGGACGTTTCAACCGTGGCGAACACGGCTTTCATGTCTTCGATCTTGCTCATGGTCACGCTCAGGTCAGATTGAGCCCATGCCGGAACCCATGCCGAAACCCATGCCGGAGTCAGTGTCAGACTCAACAGAACGGCTGTAACCCATTGATTTTTGATCTTTACCATGACGCGCTCTCCGCATTTGAAGGAAGACATTCGCGTTAACATATTAGCACTTGCTAATTTATCAAGGATTTATTATTTATATTGCCAACACCAATCAGAAACCAATGGAGACTATCATGAGTATCGACCGCCTCGTTATGGCATTTGCCGGTTTTGTCATCCTCGCCAGCGTTGCCCTGACACATTACCACAATCCGAACTGGATGTGGCTGACCGTTTTTGTCGGTGCCAACCTGTTGCAGGCCTCGTTCACCAAATTTTGCCCGCTGGCGATGATCCTGAAAAAATTCGGCGCGACTCCGGGTAAAGCGTTTAGCTAATCCAGATCGAGACGCCTTTCCTCGACGCCAAGGGGGTCCTCGTGAATCAGGACGTCGGCGTTGGGGAAGGCTTTTTCAACCTTGTACATCACCGCTTCGGAAATGGCATGGGCCGCGCTCAATGTGATGGCACCGTCCATATCGAGATGAAACTGGATAAACAAATTCATTCCCGAAGAGCGGGTGCGCAAATCGTGCAAACCCAGGACGCCCGCCTCGCCAAGGGCAATATCGACGATCCGTTTGCGGTCTTCTTCCGGCAATTCGCTGTCCATTAATAATTTCAAGGATTGCCTGCCGACCTCCCAGGCACCGTGGAAAATGTACAGCGCAATGGCGATGGCGACGAGCGGGTCGGCGACGAGCCAGCCGAATTGCGAGACCATCAACAACGAGGCGATGACCCCCAGATTGACCAGTATGTCCATCTTATAGTGCATGGAATCGGCCAAGATCGCCACCGATCCGGTTTGCTTGACGACATGACGTTGATAGGCGACCAGGGCCAAGGTCAGCAGGATCGATATTACCATCACCGCCAAACCGATATCGGTCCTGATAATTTCACGCGGATGCAGGAAACGATCAACGGCCTCGAACAAAATAAACACCGCCGAGCCGCTGATAAATGCGGCCTGCGCCAACCCGGCCAGGGGCTCGGCCTTGCCATGGCCGAAACGATGCTCATCATCGGCCGGTTGCAAGGCGTGATAGACGGCGTACAGGTTAATAAGCGAGGCCCCGACATCGAGAAGTGAGTCGATCAGAGTCGACAGCATAGACAGGGATTCGGTCGCGATCCAGGCACCGAACTTTAAGACAACCAGAAACAGCGCCACCGAAACGGCGGCGTAGGTCGCCGTTCTCATCAACCGCGCAACATCCGGCTCTACGTTGGAAGGTTCTGTCGTCATCATCTTTGCCTCTAAGGAAAAAGGCTCTCTGTCGTCCAGCCGTCATCGACTCGGTGGTAGAGAATTCTTTCATGTAAACGAAACGGCCGGTCGGTCCAGAATTCGATGCGCCGGGGAACGACCCGGAAACCGGACCAGAAATCCGGCCTGGGGACGTCGCCGATATGAAATTTGGCGGTATATTTGGCAACCCGTTTTTCCAGCTCGAAACGCCCGGGAAGCGGTTGCGACTGTTTCGACGCCCAGGCACCGATGCGGCTGGCCCGTTCCCGCGATGCGAAATAGGCGTCGGCCTCGGCCTCATCGACCAACTGGGCGGCACCCTCGATACGGACTTGACGTTTCAGGGATTTCCAGTGGAAACACAGCGCCGCATTCTGATTTTCCTTAAGTTGCAATGCCTTACGGCTGCCCAGGTTGGTGTAGAATGTAAAGCCCTGCGGGCTGGCGTCCTTGAGCAAGACCATCCGCGACGATGGCACACCATGTTCGTCTGCCGTCGCAAGGCTCATGGCGTTGGCGTCATTAGGCTCCGTTTCCTCGGCCTCGGCCATCCATTGCAGGAATAGTCTAATGGGGTCCGGCTCTGTGGTGACAGTCATGGCATCCTTGCACTATTATTTAATATAGATTCTAACCTATGATATCGCTCAAGGCTCGAGACATGAACAGAAAAACATTTTTACCCCTGTTGTTATCCTTCGCCCTGCTATCGGCTTGCGCCGGGAACGGCGGAAAGGATGGCGAAAAATTCGGAACCGCCGCTGGTGCGGTGATCGGTGGCGTTGTCGGAGCAAAATCCGGTAGCGGCAGCGGTCGGGCCTTGAGCGCCGGACTGGGGGCAATTTTCGGTGCCTGGCTCGGCAAAATCGTCGGTCAGAATCTCGATGAAATGGACCAGCAACAGGCCAACGAAAAAGCCCAGGAAACCATGGAAACAGCCGACGTCGGCCAAACAACGACCTGGAGCAACCCGGACACCGGCAGCTCCGGCACCTACACACCGACCAGCGCCAGCACCAAGGTAAACGGCGCGGAATGCCGCGATTTCGAATCCACTGTGATGATCGACGGCAGACAAGAAAAGGCCTCTGGCCGCGCCTGCCGACAAGACGATGGTGCCTGGAAGATCGTTGAATGAGAGATCCCTATGACACTCTGGGCGTGCCGCGCAACGCAAGCGCCGAGGATATCAAGAAATCCTACCGCAAACTGGCCCGCCAACATCATCCCGACAGTGCGCCGAACAATTCCAAGTCGGAAGACCGCTTCAAGGAATTATCGATCGCCTATGATATTCTGTCGGATGCCAAAAAACGTGGCAGCTACGACCGCGGCGAAATCGACGCCATGGGCAACCCGGTTGCCGGTCCGCGCATGCATAGGCCCGGTGGCCCCGGTACGCACGGGCGCGCGCGCAGTCCCTTCGATGATTTTTTCAAACGCCGCAATACCCACCGCAGCAGCGGCCTGAAAATTGATGGCTCCGACGTTTCCTATTCCCTGAAAGTAGATTTTCTTGAAGCGGCGCTTGGGGTCAATAAAACCGTCAGCATGACAAACGGCAAACGCCTCGCCGTCAAGGTCCCGCCAGGAACAAAAAATGCCCAGGTTCTGCGCCTGAAAGGCCAGGGTATGGACGGCATCGGCGGCGGCAAGAGCGGCGATGCCCATGTCGAAATCCTCGTCAAAGCCGACGACTTGTATAGCCAGCATGGCGACAACATTCACCTGGAACTGCCCATCAGCCTGCCCGAAGCCGTCCTGGGTGCGCGCATCGAAGTGCCGACCATCCATGGCAGTGTAAAAATGAACATCCCCAAGGGTGCCAACAGCGGCACGGCGCTGCGCCTCAAAGGCAAAGGGATCGAGAACCCTAAAACGAAAACCAAAGGCAATCAGGTCGTCACCCTGAAAGTGGTCTTACCGAAAACAGAGAACAAGGAATTGCTCGACTTCATCGAGAAATGGGCTGAAAAAAACGACTACGATGTGCGCGGCGTCGGCCTCAAGGCAAAAGAGGAGAAAGCCGACTAAGGATTTCTCCCTCGCCAATTGGGGCCGGAAGCGGCGATGACGGCACCGGCCAGCACCACCGACCACGACAAGAACAACCACAACAGGAAAACCGGGACCGCCGACAGCGCCCCGTAGATGGTCTGATAGCTCGGGAAATAGATCAGATAGATGCCGAACAACCAGCGCAAACCGGCAAACACCAATCCCGCGGCAAGGCCGCCGCCAAGGGCGTCACGCCAGGCTACCCGGCAGTAGGGTACAATCTTATAAAATGCCGAGAACCCTAAAATCAACAGCAACGCCGGAACAAAGCGGGTCAGATGTCCAAGCAAGCCGGTAAACGCCTCGACCCCCAACGCCTTGGTCAGCGTCAGAATATAAGTGGCCAGGGAAAAACTGGCGGCAAGGACGATGGGACCGGCGATCAACACCACCAAATAGACGACGATCCGGAGCAAGACCGGACGCGGTTTCTCGACATGGAAAATCAAATTCATTGCCGCGAAGATGGTGTTAATCAGCATAACGGCGGTGAGCGCCAGTCCGACAATGCCGAAACCGGTCATTTTCCCGGCGTTGGCGAGAAAGCCCTGGAAATATTCGGCAAAGGTGTCGCCGGATTCCGGCATCAGATTGGCAAACATGAATAGCTGAAGCTCGACGCGAAACCCTTCAAGGGCCGGAACCGCCGCCAGCACGGCGAAAACAATCGCCATCAACGGCACCAGGGCCAACAGTGACGTATAGCTGAGCGACGCGGCAATCTGACGGCAGCGGACATCATGATAATGGCGAACGATGTGGGCGAGATAGACAGCCAACAGTTTCATTTGTCGCTTCACTTTATGTTTCACTCCCGTATTTTAAGCAGGATATGGATTGTCTTAGATTTCCATATCAGCGACAATCAAATTCCCGATCCCTAAAACCAATGAGGACCCCCCAATGACGTCTCCCGTACCACTGATGCAAGGCAAAAAAGGCCTAATCATGGGGGTCGCCAATGAGCGCTCCATCGCTTGGGGGATTGCCTGTGCGCTAAACGCCCAGGGTGCAGAGCTCGCCTTTACCTATCAGGGCGAGGCGTTGCTTAAGCGGATAACCCCGCTGGCCGAAAAAATCGGCTCCAATATCATCCTCGAATGCGACGTCACAGACATGGCCAGCCTGGACAATACGTTCGAGACCCTTAAGGAACGCTGGGGCGAACTTGATTTCGTCGTTCATGCCATTGCCTATTCCGACAAGGAAGAACTCAAAGGCAAGTACATCGACACCAGCCGCGAAAACTTCAACATGACGATGGATATTTCGTGCTTTTCCTTTACCGCCGTTTGCCAGCGCGCCGCGCCACTGATGAAAAGCGGCGGCTCGCTCATTACCCTGACCTATTACGGTGCCGAAAAAGTGATCCCCCATTACAACGTCATGGGCGTCGCCAAGGCCGCCCTGGAAGCCAGCGTGCGCTACCTGGCCGAGGATCTGGGGACCCGTGGCATTCGCGTTAATGCCCTTTCTGCCGGCCCCATGAAAACGCTGGCGGCCTCAGGCATCGGCGATTTTCGCTATATATTGAAATGGAACGAATACAATTCCCCGCTCAGGCGTAATGTCACCTTGGAAGATGTTGGCGGTGCCGGACTTTATTTGTTGAGCTCGCTTTCCAGCGGCGTCACCGGCGAAACCCATCATGTTGATTGCGGCTACAGTACCGTCGGCATGAAGGCGGTCGACGCCCCCGACATCTCAACGGTATAGGCGGATGTCGGGAAACACCTTCGGCCAGATTTTCACACTCACCAGCTTCGGCGAAAGTCACGGCCCAGCAATCGGCTGCATTATCGATGGCGTGCCGCCGCGCATCGCTTTAAGCACGACCGACATTCAGCCTTTCGTCGACAAGCGCCGTCCCGGTCAGTCGAAATTCACCACCCAGCGGCGCGAACCCGACACCGTCGAAATTCTTTCGGGCGTGTTTGAAGGCATGACCACCGGTTCGCCGATTGCCCTGATGATCACCAACGAAGACCAGCGCTCCAAGGACTACGGCGATATCAAGGACGCGTTCCGCCCCGGCCATGCCGATTACACTTATTTCAAAAAGTACGGCATTCGCGATTACCGTGGCGGTGGTCGCTCCAGCGCCCGCGAGACGGCGATGCGCGTCGCCGCCGGCGCGGTTGCCCGCAAGGTCTTGGACACGCTTCTTGATAGCCCTGTCATCATTCGCGGTGCGATGGTGCAGATGGGCCCCAATCTTATCGACGGCGAACATTGGGATTGGAATGAAATTGATAATAATCCGTTTTTCTGTCCCGACGCGGAAGCCGCGGCTGAGTGGGAAATCTATCTCGAGGAAATCCGCAAACAAGGATCTTCAACGGGCGGCGTCATCGAAGTCACAGCCAGCGGCATTCCCGCAGGCCTGGGTGAGCCGGTGTTCGACCGGTTGGACGCCGATATCGCCAAGGCATTGATGAGCATCCCCGCCGTCAAGGGGGTCGAGATCGGTGCCGGGTTTGCCGCAGCCTCGCTCACCGGTCCGGACAACGCCGATGAAATGCGTATGTCTAGCGATGGCCAGACGGTGTTTCTCTCAAACAATGCCGGTGGCATCCTTGGCGGTATTTCATCGGGTCAGGAAATCACCGCCCGTTTCGCCGTCAAGCCGACAAGCAGCATTTCGATACCGCGTAAATCCGTCAATGAGCATGGCCAGGACGTTGACATCATCACCAAGGGTCGCCACGATCCATGCGTTGGGATTCGCGCCGTGCCGATTGGCGAAGCTATGCTCGCCCTTGTCCTCGTTGATCATCTATTACGTTTCAGAGCCCAGTGCGGAGTTTAATAAATGCCACAACCCGATCATATCGTCCGTGTCGCCCTACCCGATGAAAGTTCTTTAAGCGACGGCCTGAAGAAGTACTTCGCCATTTGCGTCGATAAACTGGGGCTGGTGCCTTATGTGCTGAAATCCTTCATGGGCAACCAGACCAAGCTTTCCAACTTCATCTCCATTTACAACGAATTGATGCTGAACGAAGAGGACTGCGGGCTTAGCAAACTTGAACGCGAAATGATCGCGGTTGTCGTCTCAAGCGCCAACCGTTGTTATTACTGTCTGGTCGCCCACGGACAGGCGGTTCGTGAACTGTCCGGCGATCCGCAGTTGGGCGAAATGATGGCGATGAACTACCGGGTCGCAGAATTGAACTCACGCCAACGCGCCATGCTCGATTTCGCCTGGAAACTGACCAAGACCCCACACGATATTTCGGAAGCCGACCGCCAGGGTCTGCGCGCGGTTGAGTTTTCGGATCAGGATATTTTCGACATCACCGATGTGGTCGGTTTTTTCAACTATACAAACCGTCTGGCCCACGGCCTCGACATGATGCCGAACCCCGACTATCACGCCATGAGCCGTTAGCACCCACAGCTACTCGTAATCGTCCCAGCTTTCGTACTTGTCGTCCGGCTTCTTCTTTTCCAGATCCTCGAAGATGCCGGGTTTGGCTGCTTTGGCTTCCTTCATGGTGTGCATGTCACTGTCCTGCCACTCGGTATCGCCGCCACCATTGTGGACATAGGCACCCTGCTTGAAAAAGGCTTCTTCACCGTCCTTCTTGCCAGCCCCACCCGAAACAAGACCGAAAAGAAAGACCAGAGCGTCGGTGCATATTCTGAAAAAACCGACAATCAGGTTGGGACGTCGATTGTTCTTCTTGTTTGATTTTTTTTGCTTCGTCTTTTTTGCGACGTAAGCGGCGGCCCGTTCAATACGATTTTCTTTAATTTTTCCGAGCAACTCCTTGACGGTGACCTGCATCACCGGGAAGCGGTCTTCGCTGGCATCTTCGGGGATTAGTTTTTCCAGGAACGCGGTAACCTTGCCGAGAACCGGCTGGTCTCGTTTGCGGCTGAACAGGGCGCGGATAATATCTTCCGTTATTTGTTTCAACTGGGCCGGGGTTTGCGTTGCCGAGACAATGGCAAACAATCCATGTTCGTCGTTTTCGAACAAGACTTCCCAGTCCGTCGTCCCGTCAATGGTCGGCGGCCACGCGCCTTTCTCTGGTATCGGACTTATCAAAGCTTTTCCTGATCCGTACTGAAATTGCTGTAACACTCGTATACGCTGAGAACCCCACTGACAGTGATGACAGTCACAGTACGATTACTTATTGTAAATAAAGCGTTGGTGTTAAATTTCATTGAGAGGAGATGCTTGGACAATGTATCAACCACCGCAATTCCAGGAAGACCGGGTCCCGGTCATGCACGACCTGATGCGCACGCATCCGTTTGCCACCCTGATAAGCTATGCCAGCGATGGTATATCGGCCAACCATGTCCCCCTGGTTCTGCACCAGGATGGTTCTGATTTCGGCACCTTACGGGGCCACATCGCCAAAGCAAATGGACTTGCCAATAACTTCGATGCCACAGTCGAGCTGCTTGCCGTCTTTCAGGGCCCCCATCATTACGTGACGCCGGCATGGTACCCATCGAAGAAGCAACACGGCAAAGTCGTTCCAACCTGGAATTACGCCGTCGTTCATGCCTATGGCACCTTGCGGGTGATTGACGATGCGGACTGGTTGCTGGCTCAGGTGCAGTCCCTGACCAACCTGCACGAAGCGGGACGCGACCAGCAATGGGCAGTAAGCGACGCCCCACCCGACTATGTGGAAAAAATGCTCAAGGGCATCACCGGTCTGGAAATTCCCATCAGCCGCCTGCAAGGCAAATGGAAAGTCAGCCAAAACAAAGACGACGCAGACAGAGAAGGCGTTGCCCGAGGACTAAAAAATGAAGCCTCGAGCGCAGCAACGCAGATGTCAGATTTAATTCCTCGATAAAAATTGGCTTATATCAATAACTTAATCATTAACTCTGTTTATAAAACATAAATATAATGTATTAATTTTTTAATTGACATTAAAATTTGTGTATATATAATAGGTTCTAACATATAAATAGTGTATTTAATGGATGTGACACCATGAACACAGAACCTGAACAGATCGAACTGGAAGAAGCCGACGTTGCAACCGTCGCCCATTGGCTTGCGAGCGGCGAGGCTTTGCTGGTCGATGTCCGCGAAACCTCGGAATTTGAGCAGGAACACATCCCTGGTGCCATGCTGGTGCCGCTGTCCATGCTCGACGCCGACACTTTTCCCCGCATCACCATCAAGAAACTGGTTCTCCATTGCGCCATTGGCAAGCGTTCTGCCGCCGCCGCCAGGCAGTTGATCAAGGCCGGCCATGTACCACCGATCAATATGGCCGGTGGTCTTAAGGCCTGGCGCGAGGCCGGTCTTGAGACGGAAATTTTTGATCTGCCCCCTGCCCTGCCCGAGCAAAAGCCGGTCATAGTCAGCGATTGCATCAAACCTTCGGACGTGCCGCCGGGGAGCGTGCTGCTGGAGGAATTCATCAAGCCGTTGGCCCTGACACAGGACGAACTGTCAACCGACATCGGCCTGCCGCTCAGTCATATCGCCGCCATTGTCGAAGGGGACCGCTCCATCGATGCCGATACCGCCTTCAGGCTGGCCCGCTATTTCTCGACCAGCGAGGAATTCTGGCTGAATCTGCAAATGGCTTTTGATCTGGAACAGGCAAAACGACGTTCGGGCGACGAAATCATCCGCACCATCACGCCGCGCAAACACAAAGGTTCGATGACAACTTTATCGATCGCCCTTTAAGAAAGGTCGCCGAACAGCAGGCCATCCAGACCGCGCACCAGCCCCTTGATATCGACCGCCTTTTTCGCCGCAAGCAAGGTCCCCGAAACGTAAGGTTCGGCGCTTTGACCGGCCTCGTGGACGACCTTCAGGCGTTCGCCGCCCATGCCGAAGACCGCCTCGCAGCGCAGCTTATACCCCGGCAGACGAACCGAATGAACCTGCACCCCGTTGATATCGGCACCCCGGGCTTCAGCCGGACCATGCAGGTCTTCGATGGCGCGGGCATGTTTTGGTTTTTGCACGTCGCCGAGTTTTTCCGCAAGCTCGCGGGCCGTACCGCTGGGCACGTCTTCTTTTTCGGCCCAACAAAAATCGAGAACCTCGAACTGCGGAATATGACGTGCCGCGATCAATGCCAGATGTTGCATCAGCGTCGCGCTCACGCTGAAATTGCCGCCACCGATAACACCGACGCCTTTTTCGCGGGCTTTATGGGCGATATCATCATAATCCGCCGCCGTCAGACCCGATGAGCCGATAACGACGTTGACCCCGCGGTCGATGGCGTAGAGGACATGCTCTTTAACCGGTCCGGCACCACTATAATCAATAAAAACATCCGTCGGTGTTCGCAGGGCCTCGGCGACAGTTGCACAAATTGTCACACCGCCGATATCCTGCCCTGCCGAACTGCGCGCCACCGCCCCGACAAGCGCGAAGCTATCATCACGCCTGATACCATTGGTCACCGCGGAACCTGTCCAACCGGTAGCCCCTGCGACACAGACACGTATACTCATTGATTGCTCCCGCAGATGCTTCAAAGATCAGGCTTTGGCCAGCCCGGCTTTTTCTTCGGTCCGTCCGAGCGCCTTGATCGCCGTCGCAACGATGACCGGGGCGGTCAGGCCCGCTTCTTCGTATTGCTTATTCGGGCTGTCGTGATTGATCAATTGGTCAGGCAAGGTCATTGGCCGGACCTTAACGTCACTGTCCAGAAGCCCTTGTTCGGCCATATACGAGAGAACATGCGCGCCGAAACCGCCGGGAGATCCTTCTTCGATGGTCAACAACACCTCATGGCGACTGGCCAAATCCCGGATCAGATCGTAATCCAGCGGCTTGGCGAAACGAGCATCGGCGACGGTTGTCGAATAGCCCTTGGCGGCCAGTGTATCGGCGGCCTTGAGGGCCTCCTGCAAGCGCCCGCCGAGGCTCAAGATGGCAATCTTCGAGCCTTCGCGGATGATCCGGCCCTTGCCAATTTCCAACACCTCACCCTTGCTTGGCATTTCAACGCCAGTACCATTGCCACGCGGATAACGCACCGCCGAAGGGCCGTCATCTATGGCCGCTGCGGTCGCCGTCATATGCATCAGTTCGGCCTCGTCGGACGGTGCCATGACGACGATATCGGGCAGGCAACACAGGTAGGCGAGATCATAAACCCCGGCATGGGTGGCACCATCGGCACCGACCAAGCCGGCCCGGTCAATGGCGAAGCGAACGGGAAGTTTTTGCAACACAACGTCATGAACAAGCTGATCGTATCCGCGTTGCAGGAAGGTCGAATAAATTGCGACAAAGGGCTTGTAGCCCTGACTCGCCATCCCGGCGGCAAACGTCACCGCATGCTGTTCGGCAATGCCGACGTCATAACAGCGCTCGGGGAATTTCTCAGCAAACAAATCGAGCCCGGTCCCCGAAGGCATCGCCGCCGTGATCGCGGTGATTTTGTCGTCGACCTCGGCCTCGGCGATCAGGGCCTTGGCGAAGACCTTGGTATAGGACGGCGTGTTGGCGGTGCTTTTTTCCTGCTCGCCGGTAACCAGATCAAACTTGGAAACACCGTGATACTTGTCGGCGGATTCTTCGGCCGGGCCATAGCCATGGCCTTTGCGGGTGACCACGTGCAACAACACCGGCCCCTTTTGCCTGTCGTCGCGCAGGTTTTTCAAGACCGGCAACAGATGGCTCAGATTATGACCGTCTATGGGACCGACATAAAAGAAGCCCAATTCCTCGAACAGGGTACCGCCGGTGACCATGCCGCGAGCATATTCCTCGGCCCGCCTGGCCGCTTCTTCAATCTGACGCGGGAATTTTTTCGACATTTCCTTGGCGAAATCGCGGATCGAGCGATAAGACTTCGATGAAATCAAGCGTGACAGGTAGGCGCTCATGGCCCCCACCGGGGGGGCGATCGACATATCGTTATCGTTAAGGATGACAATCAGCCGCGAGTCCATGGAACCGGCGTTGTTCATCGCCTCGTAGGCCATACCGGCGCTCATCGCCCCGTCGCCGATAACGGCAATGACATTATTGTCCTGGCCCTTGAAATCTCGCGCCACGGCCATCCCCAGGGCCGCCGAAATAGAGGTCGAGCTGTGACCAGCACCGAACGGGTCGTAGACGCTTTCGCTGCGTTTGGTAAAGCCCGACAGGCCACCGCCCTGGCGCAACGTCAGCATCTGCTGACGCCGTCCGGTGAGAATTTTGTGGGGATAACACTGGTGTCCGACATCCCACAGCAGGAGGTCCTCCGGCGTGTTAAAGACATGGTGCAAGGCCACCGTCAATTCAACGACGCCAAGGCTGGCCCCCAGATGACCACCGGTGATGGAGGCCACACGCACCGTGTCCATGCGCACTTCGTCGGCCAATTGAATCAATTGTTCCGTCGAAAATTTCCTGATATCGGCGGGTTCCGAAACAGTATCCAACAACGGTGTGATATTTTTATTGCCCAAGTTTTTATCCATCAAGCTCGGCGTTTTATAACAAATTCGGCCAGATTTCTTAAAGAGTCTGCTTTTTCGCCGAAAAGATCAAGGTGTTCACACGCCTGAACGATCAGCATTTCAGCCTGCGCACGGGCCCGCTCCAACCCAAGCAGGGAAACGAAGGTCGCCTTACCGGCTTTCTCGTCCTTGCCGGTCTTCTTGCCGACGGTCTTCTCGTCGCCTTCAACATCAAGCAAATCATCGGCAATCTGAAAGGCCAAGCCCAAGTCGTGGGCATAGGCATGCAGGGCATGTGTGGCACCTTCGGTGGCCTTGCCAAGAATGGCACCGGCTTCGCAGGCGACGGCAATCAACATGCCGGTCTTCATTCTTTGCAGGCGGGTGATTTCAGGCATGTTAAGGCTTTGGCTTTCGGCGACAAGGTCAAGCATCTGTCCGCCGACCATGCCTTCAGGCCCGGCGGCTCTGGCCAGTGCCAGCACCAGATTTGAGCGGACATGCGGATCGGGGTGGGTTTCATCGTCGGCCAGAACCTCGAAGGCCTTGGTCAACAGGGCGTCACCAGCGAGGATCGCCGTGGCTTCGCCGAAACGGATATGACAAGTCGGCTGACCGCGCCTAAGGTCGTCGTCATCCATGGCCGGCAAGTCATCGTGAACCAGTGAATAGCAATGGACCATTTCGATGGCCGCGGCGACACGCAAGGCGCGCGCTGGCGCGACATTAAACAGGGCGGCGCTGGCCAGGGTCAGGAACGGGCGGATGCGTTTGCCGCCATCAAGGGCGGCGTAGCGCATGGCCTCTATCAACTCGGCCTCCGGATCGTCATGCATTTCCAGCATCCGTTCCAGGGTAAGATTGACGGCCTCGGCCGAGGCGCTAAGGGTTTTTTGGAAATTGCTCAAATTCTTAATCCAGGTCAGCCGGTTCCAGGCCGGGTTCGCCATCGACCCCGAGAACGACCTTTTCGACTCGCTGCTGGGCTTCCTTCAACTTGGCCTCGCAGTGCTGTTTCAGGTAAGCGCCGCGCTCATAGGCCTTGATCGAGGCATCAAGCGCACCCGAACCAGCTTCGAGCTGGCGGACAATTTCTTCAAGCTGCTCGAGGGCGTCCTCGAAACTCAGCTTGGCAATGTCGGAAGGAATACTGTTTTTTGCCATATCTCGCTCACCTTATATCAACGGCCAATAATTCACCAACATGCAAAGCCACGCCCGCCGCCAGGGCAACGAGGTCATAGCCGCCCTCAAGCACCGAGACAACCCTGTTTTCACAACAATCCGCCGCGACATCCAGCAATTGCCTGCTGACCCAGGCAAAATCGTCATCCGACAATTCAAGTTGCGCCAGCGGATCGCGGGCATGGGCGTCGAAACCGGCTGAAATCATCAACAACTGCGGCTTCCAGTCCCGTAAGGCCGGTAAGATTCGATCACTGTATGCCTTTCGGAAAATCTCCGAGCCACTGCCCGGCGCTAATTCGACATTAATGATATTGTTATTGATGCCGTGTTCCGTCTCAGGCCCGGTGCCCGGATAAGCAGGTGACTGATGCGAGGATACATAGAGGAAATCACGGTAGCGTTCGAACGTCGCCTGGGTGCCGTTGCCATGGTGAACGTCGAAATCGACGACGGCAATGCGCTCGATACCGTGAACCTCTTTGGCCTGCAGGGCCCCGATGGCGATGTTGTTGAACAGACAGAAGCCCATTGCCTGAGTTGGTTCGGCATGGTGGCCGGGTGGCCGCAGGGCGCAAAAGGCGTTGCTGAACGCACCTGTGATGACACCGTCGACGGCGGCGCAGACACCGCCAGCGGCACGCAACGCCGCCTCGCCACTTTTCGGCGACAGGACGGTATCGGGATCAACATTAAAATGAGCGCTTTTGGGGACGGACTCGAAGATTTTCTCGACATACCAGGGCGCATGAACCCGTTCGATCTGCGCCAAAGTAGCCTTCGGTGCCGACAGCCTGATAAGGCCATCGAAGGCCGGCTCCGCAAGGGCTTGCTCTATCGCGCGCAGCCGTTCGGATCGTTCCGGGTGATGCTCGCCGGTATCGTGTTCAAGACAGACGGGATGACTATAGAGGGCTGTGCTCATCCCCTATTGTGGGCGAAAGTATGGGGCCTTGCCAACCATTGACGAAGCCTTGCACGAGAAAAACTTGAAACCGGCATGCATTAGGATAAAACTGTCGCCAGTTTCGTGTATTGCAAGCTTTAAGGAACGACCTTGATCCATTTGAATGTCCCGAAGATTCTTTCCGCCTGGCTGTTGGGCAGCTTCATGCTGGGCTCTGCCGCCCAGGCCGAGGAGGCGACACTTGTCGGCGTTGACGCGGTCAAGACCGAGCCCTTGAAACAGACGGTGCCGGTCATCGGCAGGCTGATCGCCGACAAGGCTGGGGTGATTGCCGCGCGTGCCGCCGGTCCGGTCAGCGAAATGATGGTCAGGGTCGGCGATAGAGTCGAAAAGAATGATATCTTGGCCGTCCTCGTCGATGACACCCTGCAGTGGCGTTTCCAGTTGAGCAAAGCCGAATCGCAGGAAGCCGAGGCCGCCCTGCAAACGGCCAAGGCGGCCTTTGATCTAAGGTCCCAGGAATTGAAACGTCTTAACCGACTGAAAGAATCCGCCGCCTTTTCAGAAGCCCGAATGGCCGACAAAAAGCTTGAGGTGGCCAGCGCCAAAAGCGCCATGGCCGAATCAGAGGCCGCATTGGTGCGTAGTCACGCCAACCAGAAGTTGGCCGAAATAAATCTGTATAACACCAAGGTCAGGGCACCTTATGCCGGTGTCGTCTCCCAGCGACACACCGATGTCGGCGCCTACGTCGACATCGGCAGCCCGGTCGTTGACCTGATCGATGACCGCCACCTTGAGATTGAGGCCAGCGTTCCGGCAATCAGAATCGAGGGCCTTACCCCGGGAACCATTGTGACATTCCATCTGGAAGGAGAATTGAGCGCCAATAAAGTGACCTTACCGGCCACAGTCAGGGCCGTCGTGCCGGACGAAAATCCGTTGACCCGCACCCGCAGGGTGCGCTTCAGCACCAATTTCAGCATTTCAGAACGCAATCTGGCAACCAACCAAAGCGTCCTGTTGGCTTTACCTGCCGGTGAGATCAGCTCGGTTGTCACCGTCCATAAAGACGCGGTCATCAACCGTAAGGGCCAGAACATCGTCTATATCGTCGAAGATGGGGCGGCCAACATCCGCCCGGTTAAGCTGGGCGAGGCTGTCGGTACGCGCTTTGTCGTTCAGGGCGGCCTGAAAGATGGCGACACGGTTGTCGTGCGCGGCAACGAACGCCTGCGCCCAGGTCAGAAAGTTACCTACTGACATGAACCTGATCAAAATTGCCATCGAACGACCGATTGCGGTTATGGCCGCGGTGCTGATGATCATTATGTTCGGATTGGTGGCACTGAAGAACATTCCCATCCAGCTGACGCCCGATGTCCGCAAACCGGTCATCACGGTACAAACCAACTGGGTCGGTGCCGCGCCTGCCGAAATCGAACGCGAAATCGTCAATCGCCAGGAGGAAGTCCTGCGCGGACTTGTCGGCTTGGACGAAATGTCGAGCCGGTCGCGTGACGGCAACGGTTCGATCTCGCTTGAATTCGCCGTCACACAAGACATGGACAAGGCCTTGCTACTGGTCGCCAACCGTCTTGATCGGGTCGGCGATTATCCCGACGAGGCGAGCCAGCCGACCTTGGATACCGCCGGCAGTGAGGACCGACCGATTGCCTGGTTCACCCTGACCCGCACCGGAGACAACAACCGCGACATTCATACCTACGGCGATTTCATCGAAGATGTTATCCAGGACCGCCTGGAACGGGTTCCCGGCGTCGCCCTTGTCAACGTTTATGGCGGCACCAAGCGACAGATGGAGGTCACCGTCGATCCGGCCAAGATGGCCCGCTATGGCTTGACCGTTCCCCAGGTCATCAATTCTTTATCGGCGGCCAATTCATCGGTTTCCGCAGGTGATATTGAAGAAGGCAAACGCCGCTACGTGGTCCGCACCGAAGGCGACCTGACATCCATCGACAAGATCGAGGCAGTGGTTGTCAGAAGCATCGGCGATAAGCTTTCGGGCGGCGTCTCCCGGGTCACCATCGGCGACATCGCCACCGTCGCATTCGGCTATAAAAAAGCAACGGCGACGATCCGCCGCGAAGGACAGCCTGCCATTGCCATGAATACAGTGGGTGAGGCCGGGGCCAACGTCATCGAAACCATGAAAGGCATCCGCAGTGCCGTCGATGAATTAAACACGGTATACCTGCCAAGTGAACAACTTGTGCTGGGACAGGTTTATGATGAAACCGTCTACATCAATTCGGCCATCGATCTGGTTCAGCAGAATATTTATATTGGCGGCAGCCTGGCCGCACTGGTGCTGTTTCTGTTCCTGCGTTCGGGTTCGGCAACGCTGATTATTTCGCTGGCCATTCCGGTTTCCGTGATCGGTTCTTTCGTCGCCATGGCCGCTATGGGACGTTCAATCAACGTCATCTCGCTGGCCGGGATCGCCTTCGCCGTCGGCATGGTCGTCGATGCGGCCATCGTCGTGCTGGAAAATATTTATCGGTTGAGACAAGAGGGAAAATCCGTATCCGTCGCGGCCTACATGGGGGCTCAACAAGTCTGGGGGGCGATCCTGGTATCGGCCCTGACCACGGTCCTGGTGTTTATGCCGATTCTGATCATGAAGCTTGAAATCGGTCAGTTGTTCCGCGATATCGCCGTCGCCATTTCCGTTGCCGTGACGCTGTCGCTCATTGTCGCCATCACCCTTATTCCGGCCCTCGCAAACCGCTTGTTGAAAAAAGACCCGTCGAAAAACACCGCCCGGCGGATACCGCTCATTGACGATGCTGCGCACTGGTTTACCGACAGGGCCGTCGGCTTCACCCACGCCGTCGTCCACAACAGACCCCTGGCAATTGGAACCATCGCCGTTCTTTGCGGTTCGGCCGTCGCTTTTTCGATCTTGTTCCTGCCAAAACTCGAATACCTGCCCGAGGGCAATCGCAATCTGGTTATCGGCGTCCTGCTACCACCACCGGGATACAATCTTCAAACGGCGAGCGCCATCGCCCAGGAAGTCGAGAATGCCGTGCGCCCGTTGTGGTCGTCTGAAACCGGACCACAATCAGAGCCCGGACAACCGCCAAAGATCCAGAACTTCTTCTTCGTAGCCAGATCATCGACAACCTTCGTCGGTGCCAGCAGCGTCGATCCATCACGGGTTGCCGAGCTGATCCCGGTCTTAAGAGAGCCTGTGTTCAAGGAACCCGGTACTTTCGGATTTATTACCCAACCTTCACTGTTCGGCCGTTCTATCGGTGGTGGGCGTTCCATCAATGTCGATATTTCCGGCCCCGACCTTGAAGCCGTTCTGGATATAGCCCTGAAGGGCACCGGGATGATTTCCAAGTTGCTGCCGCGTGAGAACGGCAACCAGTTACGGCCAAAACCCGGACTGGAACTTGGTGCCCCTGAAGTGCGCGTTTATCCCGATCCTGTGCGCCTTGCCGACAACGGCGTTTCCGCCCGCGAGTTCAGCCAGACCCTCGACACCTTCAATGATGATTTGCGCGTCGCCGAAATCACCATCGGTGGCAAGCGTGTCGACCTGGCCCTAAGAGGACCGCAAAACCGGATCACCGAAACCCAAGGCATCGGCAATCTTCCCGTCGTCACCCAGTCGGGTGATATCATTCCGGTCAGTTCGCTTGCCGAAATCCGGGTGACATCGGGACCGACCGAAATTCTCCATAAGGAACGCGAACGCACGGTCACCCTTGAAGTCCGACCGGCACCCGACATCCCCCTTGAGATGGCCATGGACATTTTAAACGAAAAGGTCATTGCCCCGCTTCGCCAGGCGGGACTTCCCCCGGGCATCAAGATCGGGCTTTCAGGAACCGCCGACAAATTGACCGAAGCATGGGACAGCATGGTCCTGAATCTGATCATCGCGGTACTGATCGTCTATCTGGTGATGGCCGTGTTGTTTGAAAGTTTTATCTATCCGCTGATCATCATGTTGTCCGTTCCGCTGGCCACGGCGGGCGGTGTCGGTGGACTCGTCATCCTCAACCTGTTTTCGCCTCACCAGCTTGATATGCTGACGTTGCTGGGCTTCGTCATCCTAGTCGGTATCGTCGTCAACAACGCCATCCTGCTGGTTCATCAGACGCTCTATCACCATCGCAGCGAGGGTCTGAATTTTGAGGAGTCGCTGATTGCCGCGACGCGCAACCGGATCAGGCCGATTTTCATGTCGACTCTGACCAGTGTCTTCGGGATGTTGCCGTTGGTTGTCTTCCCCGGCGCGGGCTCTGAACTTTACAGCGGTCTGGGTTCGGTCGTCATCGGCGGGCTGGCGCTATCGGCCTTGCTGACCCTGGCCATCATCCCGCCGCTGATGTCGTTGGTTTCGGGCTTTGCCGAGAACGGCCGCAACCAGCGGCTCGAAATCGCCAACGCTGAATAAAAGAAGTTCCTAAATGACCTCAAGGCGGATAACGAAAACGTCATCCCGCTTTTCGCAGCCAAGGTATTTGTGGCCCGTATTGGCACAAAAAATCTCGAAGTCTTGAGGTGCATCGGAATCGGTTGCCAGAATCTCGAGCGTGTCGCCGGGGATCATTTCCTTGACGGCCCTGTTGGCCCTGAGAATAGGCACCGGACACCCCAAGCCCTTTACATCCAAAACTGTCGTGTCACCCATTACCGTCCCTATTTTCAAGATATCTTTCTATATGGTCTGTATTCTTCTTAAAGAAAGCAAGCGATATAATCACGCCTTTGCTGGCTACCCGGACAAAGACAATCCCAAAAAACTTATTGTGCAGCGCAGCATATTTTTCAGACGACTGTGAGTCGAAACCAGCGCCCGCAAGCCACCCGGTCCCGCCATCACCCCTCGAAAATTAATGACTTATGAGAGCATGAGTTCTTTGAAAAAAGCTACATGCCATTGACTTACTTGGATTCAATGTTGCTCGCCTTAGGCCATATAACTGGCAGCAGGACAGCCCCCTGGACAGTCAACCGAATGCTGCAGTGCAGCAATTATTCTTGATTTTATTGTGGCTTAACATGCGTATATTATGTAGGCTTAATTTAGTAAATGCTATTCTTAGGCTGCACTGATTTCTTAGCATTTACGCTTAGGCTCATATAATCGAGCCTTAGGGGGAATTAATAATTCAACTGCCAGCTAATGGAGAGGTGCGATGAGCGAGACGGAACAACCTGTGATCGACCTGGAAAGGATTCAGGATAACGCAAGGCGCGCCAGCACCCTGCTTAAAGCGATGAGCAACCAACACCGCCTGATGATTCTATGCCAATTGGTTCCTGGCGAGAAATGCGTCGGTGAGTTGGAACGGATCGTCGGCTTAAGCCAATCTGCCCTGTCTCAACATCTTGCCCGTCTGCGCCGCGACAACCTGGTTGCAACCCGCCGCGAAGCCCAGACCATTCACTATTCATTGGCAGGCGAAGAAGCTAGCGCCGTTATCGAGACCCTGTACGGCCTGTATTGCGGCACCGAGGCGATGCTAACCTATGATGATGAGAACAAAACGGCCATGGCCGTCTGAGGCCGTCTGAGCGTCTTTAATTCCAGGGAATTTCCATAGAACCTGAAAGCGTCGGGCTTTCGCCGGGTCGCCACGGGCGCATTTTCGGTTTGTTAGGGGCAACCACAACGGCTTTTACCTTGGCTTCAACGGCAAAGGCTTTTGCCTTGGGTTCAACGGCAAAGGCTTTTGCCTTGGGTTCAACGGCAAAGGCTTTTGCCTTGGGCTCAACCCTCGCCATTCTTCCTGCCGCAACAAGTACGGGCCTATCTGTTGGCGCGACAGGCTTGTCTTCCTTGGCAACGATCCAGCGCAATTCCTCTTTAATGATTTCCATATGATGGCTGGGGTTTGCCTTCAGCACTTCGCCGAGGATTGCCTGTTGAACGGAGCGTGGAAGACGGTCAAAATTTTCAAGGAACAGAAATTTGATTGACGGGCGGATACTTTCTGAAATCAACAGACTGAGCACCAGCTTCTTCCTGATATCGCTGCGCATATTGCCGGCCTCGGTGAGTTCAAAAAACTCATCGACGAAGTAACGCGGGGCGATAGAGCCTTCAAGCAATGCCTGCATATTGTGGCGCAACGCCAAGGTGTATTCTTTCCGCGTGGTGGCGATGAATTGAGAGGCGTGCTTGCGCACCATACCAATGGCACCGGGGTTGAATGAATTTTCGGTAATCAACGAAACGCACTTGGCAATCAAGGGGTGCTTGGTGGTTTCCCCGACAACCTGAAAGACACCGCTGAGCAATTTTGATTTAGCGCCCTGGGGGCTCAACCGGGCCGCCGCCGCCAAAGCCATGGGCGCTTCGGGGTCGCGCGTCGCGATCATCGACAGCGCCAAAGGATCTTCCATGGTCAACAAATTGATGTGATGGTTCATCAGGTTTTCCGGACTCAGAATGCGGTTTTTTTCGCCGGGAATGCAAATTGGCTCATGGGCCTGATAATTTCCCTTGATGCCGAGCGCCATTTTAAGGCCATCGTGAGTAATGCCGTCGAGTTGGCTCATTCGTATAAACTTTCAATCCTGGTTTCATTGCCGGACATTTTTGTTGCCCTTGCACCTTCTTCAAACCACCACTTGCGAAACAGGTGTGAGCCTTCGCGCACCGTTTCTGGTGGCAGTGTTTGATTGATGACTTCCTGCTGAAAAAGGCACCGCCGCGTGGTGTTGAGTCTGGTCTTAATCTTGGACTTGCCGTGAGAGTCCCGATTGCCCAGCAGGGCCTCCAACTCGTCGATCCAGTGGGCCAGTAGCAACGTCAGAAAGACCAACTTTCGTTCGGGGACGCTAGCCCGACCGGCGCGCCAACGCGAAAAAGTCGGCGGCGTGACCCCGGCTATGGCGGCGATCTCTTTACCCGCAATCGTGACATCGTCAAGACCACGGAAAACCGGCAAGCATTGATTGACAGAAGAAGCCGCGGATATTTTGCAAAGCGCCCCCGCTGATTGTCGTTGCCCGGCTATCGTCATGACTTAACCCTTAAGAAAATCCACAGGCTCGTTAACGTGTAACCCGCGACTCGTTGAAAGTAGGTGATTTATGGTGTCTAAATGGTTAATGGCCACCAGATATTGTTAATTTCCTGTCCATGCCTAGAGGGCAAAGACGACAAGGCCCGGAGGGCAAGCGCGGCAAAAAGCCCGAATCCGCTGCGAATCTACTGGGAAAACCACTGATTCATGCGAGTCTTCAATGACTTAAATGATCGATTTTTGGATAATTTCTATAAAAAATATCTCCGCCCGCAAACGGCGTAAGCGTCAACTTCCAGGCAAAAATGGCTGGCCGCGAAATGATGCGGCAACCCGCGCGAGGATGATTCAAGGCATTGAAAAGAATCTGTTTTTTCAAAATTTATGAATTTTCCCGACCGCCAAACCAAGTGCCTTAAAGTCAAAATTTCGATTCTATACAGAGTCTTTGGGAGTCAATTCTAATGAATAACCGTACCAGATGATGTATTAGAAGTATTGACACTACACCCCATATATAATATCCGGGATATAGATTAGTTTTGAAAAGAGTCGAGCGATTCCAGCGAGTCGCAACAGGGGAAACACAAAGAATTCGTTTCGGTATTACTTGATTGGCAAAATGCGTAGGGGGCGCATTTCGTTGATTACCGAAACCCAAAATAACAAAGACCCCGGCAGGCTTAAGGGAAAACGGAATTATGCCTTCCAAAGACAAGGGTAAACAACAATCGAACCAAAAGGGTAGCGAAGCCCGGCCTTTTACGGTCTTTTTCGTAAACCCGCAAACACCCGAAGAAGTCCACACCGACACCATCATGGCGCGAGACTGCGAAGACGCTTTGATCATTGCCGCGCAAAGACACCGAACGAACACCATTCTTCATGTTCGCGGTATCGGCGATAGCGAACTTGCCAACGACGGAAAACCCACAGACTGTGAAAAACGTTTTCCCTGCGCCCGCTTTATCAATGGAAAATTCCATCCGGCGACATTCAGCGACGACCGATTACTGGAAACCCTGTCTGAGTAAACCCAAGCCACCATTTGAATAGATCATGCGCATTGGCATCGACCTCGGCGGCAGCAAAATCGAAGGTATTGTCCTTGATCAGCACGATCGCGAGCGGGCGCGACTGCGCACCGCCACCCCCGCCGGAGATTATACCGGTACCCTCGATGCGATCACCCGGCTCGTCGATGATCTTGAACGACAAGCCGCCATCGTCGGCCTGAACACCCCCGTCGGCGTTGGCATTCCAGGCTCCTGCTCCACGGCGACGTCACTGATCAAGAACGCCAACTCCATCTGCCTTATCGGCAAGCCATTGGAGGTTGATCTGGCGAGCGCTTTAAAGCGCCCGATCAGGCTCGCCAATGACGCCAACTGTTTTACCGTCTCCGAGGCCAGCGATGGTGCCGGGGCAGGTGCAGACGTAGTCTTCGGGGTTATTCTCGGTACCGGTGTCGGTGGCGGTATCGCCATTAATGGTAAAATCATCGGCGGCATTAACGGCATCGCCGGTGAGTGGGGCCACAACCCCCTGCCCTGGCCAAGCGATGATGAGAGGCCTGGCGCGCCATGCTACTGTGGCTTAAACGGATGCATTGAAACGTTCCTGTCCGGCCCCGCCCTGGCGGCGGATTTTAAGCGTGCAAGCGGCCTCAACCATCCCCCCCATGAAATCGTCAAGCTGACAAGCCAAACCGCCGAGGCGACCCTGAAGCGCTACGAGAAGCGCCTGGCCAAGGCCTTGGCCAGCGTCATTAATATCCTCGACCCGGATGTCATTGTGCTTGGCGGCGGATTGTCGAACATGGCCCGGCTTTATGACGCCGTACCCGAGCTTTGGCAGCAATGGGTTTTCTCGGACCGGGTCGATACCCGCCTGATCGCCAACCAATGGGGCGATTCAAGCGGAGTCCGCGGTGCTGCCTGGTTGTGGGATTAACGACTAAGGCGGAATCTTTTCCCTAGTAAAACCGGACTTCGCCGCCAACCCGGCAATTATTGCCCTGTGAACAAGCACCTAACCTATTGAATCTAAACGAATGACAATCTGGCACGGCCCTTGCGGGTAAAGACGGCAAGCGGTGAAGGATTTGTTAACTATTTCACCGCACAAAAAAATGAAGGGATGTGCCTGTGAACACTTTAGCACCCGCGCACGCGCTGGAAATGCCGGATCGGACCAGCCGGGAAGGTCTGGTCAGCAAGGTCGGTCGCCTCGTCCATAGCCTCGGGCTTTCCTACAACATTCCGGTTTACCGAGCGGGCAGTGAGGAAACCTTAGCAAACAACGCCTTGGAAGCCGCCAAGGAAGCGGAAAAGTTGATCGAGCGCCTGCGCGGCCGCATCACCGAACTGGAACTTCTGGCGGAAACCGATGAGTTGACTGGTCTGCTAAATCGCCGCGGCTTCGACAACCAACTGCACCGGGTTCTCTCAGGCGTCAGCCGCTACGACGAACAGGGCATCCTGATCTACATCGATCTGGACGCCTTCAAAACGATCAACGATAGCTACGGCCATGCCGCCGGTGACGCGGTCTTGCGCCATGTCGCAAACCTGCTGCACGATGGCATTCGCGACAGTGACTTTGTCGGCAGGCTCGGTGGTGATGAATTCGCCGTCTTATTGACCCGGACAAGTTGGGACAATGGTTTAGGCCGTGCCGAACGCATTGAAAAGCAATTGAACAATTCCATCTTCCACTGGCACGGGCAGATGATCTCCATAAGCGCCAGTTTCGGCCTGCAAGGTTATAGCGCCAGAGAAGAAGGCCTGGACCTGTTAGCCCGGGCCGACGCCGCCATGTACAAGACCAAACGTTTACGCAGCGATCTTGGGGATAATACCCGGGACCGACAACGGGCGGCCTTATGAATGTGGGCACGGTAACCGGGGAGAAGCCCTACCCCGCCCCCTCTCACCACCCGGGGCCCTCCTTTACCGTGGCAACCCCGCCCCGCCCGCTTGGACCGCGGGCGGGGCACCCTTCATTGAGACGGCCATGAAAATAGCCGCAAACGCAAACATTTATCCGATGGAGCCCCTGGCATTGGGGCGTTCGCTGGTTCCTGTCAAAGCCAATATGCCGGTGCCCAGCGGCCACCTTGTCGACCGCTCTAACGACCTGCAAGGAATCGTCAGCCGCAAGCCCGCCGTTCCGGCCATGAACGTGCGGCAAATGAGTCCCCGCAAAATGGCCCACTTGAGCATGGATCTTTATGTCGCTGGTATTATTGAATGGAAAGAGCACGAGATGCTGGGCTTCCAGGCGGAACTACATCCGGATTACAACAAGTCTATCGGCGCCTTGACAGGAGAACCCGCCAAGCCCGATCAAGCCAAAGATTTTATTGAAGAATGGGAAAATCGCCTAGCTTTCCAGCGGCGACACAACCCCGACAACGTCCTTCGCATCAGACGAACGGAACATATCAAAAATATACTCCGTCAGATTGACGCCCCAACTCATCTCCTGGTGTGAGGCGGTGGCCGGGGTCTCATTTTTTGAAACCTCATCCTCATCCTGAACTTGAGACGCTGGTGCTTCGGCGATTTCTACGCTCTCGACTTGCTCTGCCTGGTATGGCGCGTCAAGAACATCGGCCAACAGTGTCTCTTTATCCAAAGTGACAGGCTGCAAGCTCAGCGCCCAAACATTGTCGATTCCGGCACCGGCAAGGACGCGACGCACATCAAGGCTTTCAGCCTTGGCGTAAGGTCCTATCACGACCCTGTAACGCCAGCCATCGGCGGTCTCGGCAGACAAGATGCGCGGAGAAAAATCGGCCTTGGATTTGGCAAAATTACGGGCATTTTCGGCTTTCGAGAAGCTGCCGATAACAAGATGGTGTTTGCCACTGTCGATCAATTCCGATGACTGCCCTGACAGATTGCCGGGCGTCACAGGTGTTTCGGCAATTTGATCAGAGACAATCTTGCCCGAAGCGGCCTTGGGTGTCGTCTCTGCGGGCGAACCTTGCGGGATTTTGGCGACCGATTGGGCTGGCACAGTAAGTTCTTTCGGGCTGGCCAATGTCCATTCCCGATGATCAATACGCATGGCCCAGGCGTTGTCGATCCCGGCCTGCTTCAAGCTGAGACGCATTTTCCGCGTCTGATCGGCGGCAAAAGGCCCGACGGCAACCCGGTAAACCTCGACTCCATCGAGGCGCGAGGCCATGACGGCGGGCCCCAAGTCCTGGTATTTGCCAACCATCCTGCGCGCATTGTCGCGGTTGGAATAGCTACCGATAACATAATAATGATCGGCGTCCAGGCGATCCGACCAGACCCGCTTGCCGGCGATCATCAAGCGTTCGCCGTTCTTTGAATTTAATATGGGCTTGGCAACAGCGGCTGGCACGATCTCGGGACTTCCGGCAGCCGTCTCAAAATCGGCGAGAGAAGCCGCGTCAATCTGAGGCTCTTCGGATGCCGAAATTTTCGCCGTTCGCCCACCTTGTTTCGTCGGAGTACCCGTAGAGGCGATAGCGAAGATCGCAGCATCATCATTTTCGCTGCAAATATCATCGCCCTTAAACCCACGCCAAATCGCGCAATCTTTTTGGGTGACCAATGAGAGACTGTGATCGGCAATGGTTTTATCGGTCGCCAGATAGGAAATACCATCGATCGCCCAGGAGGCAATTTGGAAGGGAACAGGCAAGGCACAACCAGACAGAATCACCGTAGAAACAATGACCGCGAAACCCCGCCCAATATATTTTACCCTGACATTCATTCTGTTGAGCTTTTCAGCATTCTTCTATTTTCCCTGCCCGTGGGCCGCATTATGGCGATGATCGGCTTGATTCGCCAGCAATAATCAATATTTTCCGGCATCACACTTTGTTACATTGACGCTATTCCCGCTGGAAAACGTCGGATTTTTGCTCGAATTGCGGACTTTGTCGGGCATATTTCAATTTTTTTAAATGAATCTGCCCGCTTTAAGTCACATGGGGTTTTCCTCCGCCAACTTTCCCTATATACGTTGGCTCATGCCTATGATTACAGATTCAGCGACCCTCGCCGCCTTCTGCGAGAGCCTTTCAGGAACGCCGTTTATCACAGTCGATACGGAATTCATGCGCGAAACAACCTACTGGCCGATTTTGTGCCTGATCCAGGTTGCCGGCCCCGATGATGCCCGGGCTATCGACACCTTGGCCCCCGGCCTTGATTTGGCACCATTGTTCAAACTTTTCGACGACCCTTCGATCCTCAAGGTTTTCCATGCCGCCCGGCAGGATCTGGAAATTTTCTACCATATGATGGGGCATCTGCCGACGCCGCTTTTCGATACCCAGGTCGCCGCCATGGTTTGTGGGTTTGGCGACTCGGTGGGCTATCAGACCCTGATCGCCAAGCTGACCAAAGCCCATATCGACAAATCGTCGCGCTTCACCGACTGGTCGCTGCGGCCCTTGAGTGACCGCCAGATTTCCTATGCCTTGTGCGATGTCACCCACCTGCGTGACGCCTACCGTAAACTGGCCCAGAAACTCGAGGCCAACGGTCGCGAAAAGTGGTTGGACGAAGAGATGGCTATTTTGGAAGCCCCGGAAACCTACGACCCGGACCCCCATCAAACCTTTCGTCGCATCAAATCGCGCGGATCGAGCCCGCGCTTTCTGGCCATTCTACGCGAGCTTGCGGCCTGGCGCGAACTTGAAGCAAGAAACCGCGACCAGCCTCGCAACCGAATCCTAAAGGATGAGGCTCTGTTGGAGATCGCCCATCACACGCCGACGACAGCGTCTAACCTGGAACGAACCCGTGGCCTTGGTCGAAAAATGGCCGAAGGCCCCGCCGGAGCACGTTTGATTGAAGCGGTTAAAAAAGGCCTCGCCATTGCCGATGCCGACTGCCCCAAACCTGAGAACAAGCCAGACATGCCGCGCGGACTGGGCTCGGTCATTGATCTACTCAGGGTCCTGCTAAAAATGAAATGCGATGAAGGCGACGTCGCCCAGAAGTTACTAGCATCGGCAAACGATATCGAACTGATCGCGGCTTTCGGAGAAGACGCCGATGTCCGCGCCATGCACGGTTGGCGCAGGGATTTATTTGGCGAGGATGCCCTGAAACTGCGCAATGGCGAGATTGGTTTCGTCATAAAAAACAAGCGCCTGACCTTAATGAAGCCCGCCGATTAATTTATCGCGCCCTTAAGCCCCAGGGAACGGCCCAGGGTTTTAAGCCGTCGTTCGATGCTTTCACTGACGAACAACTTACTGTCTTCAGGAACCACAAGCGTCAATTTACTATCGCCGACTTTCAAGCGCGTTTGCTCCAAAAGCCCCGGCGCACTGCCCGACAAGGTGTGGGCAAGACGCAACGCCAAGCCAACAACCTGAACCCAGGACTGCTGCGCCGGATCGAGCAAGGATCTGACCGGTGCCACCAGGATCGAATCCGGATCGCCGTTGTAACGAACGTAAACGGCTTCAGCCAGCAGCACCCGGTTGGGGTGGGTCAGTCCGGCAAAAGGAATTCTAAGCACCCGGTGGAAGGCGTGTTCAGCCCGATAGTCCGGATGTTCACTCCAGCCGATATCACTGAGCAAGCAAGCGGCCAGCCGCAAGCGCCTTTCCCCAGGGGCTTCTTGCTCGAACAAGGGGCTCATCCATTCCAGGATTTCATTACCGCGAAGAGCGAAACGTCCAATTCTTTCGGAATAGCTTTTGCACGCGTCAATCAGCGTATCCTGGTGGCGAATTTCATCGGGAAGGATTTTCAACAATTTCCCTTCGCGCATGCCGAAGCCCGAAAACGTCACTGATTGCGGTTCAATAACTTCGATAAGTGCCTGCAAGACCATCGACGCCGCAGGCAAGGATTCCATGCGGCGACTGGCGATGCCGGGAATACGTTGCAGACTGTCCTTGCTTTGGTCGGCGATCAGCCTGCTCAAGTGCAGGGCGTCGCTGCAGCGCAGGGTGAAATTATCGACAACATGCAAGGGATGATCAATCTGACTGATGAAAATACGCGCCAGCGCCCGCCAGGAACCCCCAATGGCGTAGAGTGTCCGGCCCTTCGCCTGTTTGATCCATGGCAGCTCCGCAAGGCTTTCGGCAATCAGTTTGCGCGCCGCCACCTGGCCATTTTCCATCACATCGGCGAGACGCAGATGACCCAGGGGAAGAGTTCCCTGCTCGGCGAAAGCACCCGTATCCAAACCGACCAGATCAAGGCTGCCACCACCCAGATCGCCGACGATCCCATCGGCCTGAGGAACACCACTGAGCAAGCCCATGGCCGCCAGCTTTGCTTCTTCCGAGCCACTCAAAACCTGAACGTCGAGGCCGAAACGACGCTTCACCTCGGCGACAAAATCGGCCCCGTCGCTGGCGTCGCGCACCGCCGCCGTCGCCACCAGTTCCAGATGATCGACACCCATGGCCTGGCTCAGATTGATAAATCTGGACAGGCTGGCATAGGCCAGCTCGACGCCCGCCGGATTAAGCCGCCCGCTTACGGCCTGCCCGCGACCCAGTTCGCACTGGGCCTTCTCATTGAACATCGGGATTGGCAGCCGCATCGGCGCATCGTAGACAACAAGGCGTAACGTGTTCGAACCGATATCGATAATGGCGACCTTACCGGGGCCGTGCCGGCTTGCCTGAATGGAAGGAGACGTCCCGTTCATCAGGTTTTTTTCAGGACCAGATGCGGTAACGCTGCGTTGTCATTTTCCCTGGCACTACCACGACCCGAAAGGCTCGGGTTGATCATGAAGTAGGTATGGGCATTGAACCCCGTGACCTGTTGCTGATCGCCATTTTCCTGGCTGGCAGCGGGATCGATGATCCGTGTATAGCGCCCGTCGGGTCCCAATGCCCAGCTTTGTTCGGTATCGTTCAGGTTGGCGACCATGATTTCATCGAGAATTTGCGCGTGTACCGTTTCATCATTTACCGGCACCAGAACTTCGACCCGCCAGTCCATATTGCGCTGCATCCAGTCGGCCGAAGAAATATAAAGTTTGGCCTTTCTCGATGGCAGTTTGTGGCCGCCGCCAAAGGCTACAATTCGGCTGTGCTCAAGGAAGCGTCCGACGATGCTCTTGACCCGGATATTTTCCGATAGCCCCGGGATGCCCGGTCGCAGACAGCAAATACCGCGCACCACAAGATCAATTTTGACACCGGCGTTAGAGGCCCGGTACAGGGTGTCGATGATTTCGACATCGACGAGGGAATTCATCTTGGCCCAGATGTTGGCCGGTCTTCCGGCCATGGCATGTTCAATTTCCTCTTCAAAATGCCCGCGCAGTGTCTCGCGCATATCGATCGGCGAAGCCGACAGATGCTCAAGGGTTTCGGGTCGCGCCGTCCCGGTCATGAAATTGAACATTTTGGCGGCGTCCCGGCACAAACCCTCATGGCAGGTAAAGAACGACAGGTCGGTATAGACCTTCGCCGTATCGGGATGATAATTGCCGGTGCCGAAATGGACATAGGCACGCATGCCCTTGCCGGAGGTGGAATGACGGACCACCAGACTAACCTTGGCGTGAACCTTTTTGTCAGGCAGGCCGTAAACCACTTGCGCCCCGGCACGTTCCAGATCGCGGGCCCAGCGAATGTTGGCTTCTTCATCGAAGCGGGCCTTCAATTCGACCATGGCGGTCACCGATTTACCGGCCTCGGCGGCTTCGATCAACGCCTTGACGATCGGTGAGTTATCGCTAGTCCTGTACAGGGTTTGCTTGATTGCCACGACCTTCGGGTCCTGTGCCGCCTGCCTTAAGAACTGCACGACAACGTCAAAACTTTCATAGGGGTGGTGAACGACAATATCTTTTTTGCGAATGGCGGCGAAGCAATTGCCGGAAAAGTCCCTGATCCGTTCCGGGAAGCGGGCGTTGAAAGGTTCGAACAGCAGGTCCGGGCGTTCATCGATAATCAACTTGCGGGTTTCGGCAATCCCCAGCATCCTTTCCAGATAGATGATATCGTCGGGGCTGAGGCCTAAACTTTCGGTCACCAGTTGCCGCAATTCCTTCGGCGTATCCAGACTGAACGACAACAAGATGGTGCTTCCCCGGCGACGCCGCTTGAGCGCCGTCTCGAAAGTCCGCACCAAATCCTCGGCTTCCTCATCGACCTCGACAACGCTGTCGCGGATAATCCGGAACGCACCGGACTTGAGCAGGGTGAAATCGGGGAACAGCTTGTCCAGAAACAAGCCGATCAAGTCTTCGATGGGGATAAAGCGGATGTCCGCACCTGGCAGCCTGACGAAGCGCTCCAGCAGCCTGGGAATCGGCAACAAGGCGCGCAGTTCTTCGCCATCGTCATTGCGGTTCATTTTCAGGATCAGCGAAAAACCGAGATTGGGGATGAATGGAAACGGGTGCGCCGGATCAATGGCCAAAGGCGTCAGCACCGGGAACACCTGTTCCATAAAATGCTCTTCAAGCCATTCCATATCGGCATCGGATAATTCATTGGCGGCCAACACCGACAAACCGACTGTGCGTAATTCCCCAAGCAAAGTGTGCAGGCAGGTTTGCTGATCGGTAAACAAGGCAGTGGCGGATTCGTTAATGGCCGTCAATTGTTGCACCGGGGTCAGGCCGTCCTGACTTTGGGTGACCACACCGGCACGCACCTGGCCTTTCAGACCGGCGACACGAACCATGTAGAATTCATCCAGGTTGATCGCCGAAATCGACAAAAAACGTAAGCGTTCAAGCAATGGATGTTTTGGATTATTGGCATCGCCCAGAACCCGACAGTTGAATGCCAGCCAGGAAAGTTCACGGTTGATAAAGCGCTGCCTTGAGTCCGGCTCGATGCTTTTCCAGTCGCCATCTGCGGCGCTATCGACAAGCGTCGCCACCGCCACCGCGTTGCCGGAGGAACCAGTATTTTTATTTGTTTTCAGTGTGTTCTCGCTCATCCCCCGAATTCTACAGATAAACAATCGCTTTGTCATGCCGATCCGAAGGAGGCATCAAAACCCGCGCCGATCGATATCTTACATTTGTTCTAAAAATAACTTGAAAACCGCTCAGCCCTCCCAACTTAACATTAATCAATACGTGCAATTTAATCAGGGATAACCAGGTAAATGCTCAAGAAAAGCCCCGTCGACAGCAAAATGTTCCATCAAATGGTCGAAAACATGCCGGTCAACGTCATCCTTTGCGATTTGAAGGATTTCCGCATCACCTACATGAACAGGACCAGCCTCGAGACGTTGAGGACAATCGAACATCTGTTGCCCAAGAGAGCCGACGACCTGATGGGTGAGAGTATTGATATTTTTCACAAAGCCCCTGCTCACCAGCGCCAGTTGCTGTCAAACCCGGCCAATCTTCCCTTCAACACCATTATTACCTTGGGCGAACATTACCTTGACCTGCTGGTCACTGCCCTCGTCGATAGCAAAGGAAATTACGTTGCCCCGATGCTGACCTGGAGCGTCGTTACCGACAAGATCAAGGCCATGCAGGATTCCGATCGTCAGACCCAAATGCTCGACCAGATGCCGATCAACGTGATGTTCCTGGAACCGGAAAACTTCACCATTACCTATGTCAACAAAACCAGCGAGAAAACCCTTCGTCCGCTTGAGCACCTGTTAGCTTGCAAGGTCGATGATCTCGTCGGCAGTTGCGTCGATATTTTCCACAAAAACCCTGCGCACCAACGCAAAATATTGACCGATCCGGCCAATTTGCCGATGAACGCCAAGATTAAACTGGGCGATGAAACCCTCGACCTTCGTGTCTCGCCAGTGAACTCCAAGGAAGGCGCGTATATCGGTGCCATGCTGTCCTGGTCGGTCATTACCAAGCAGGTGAAAATGGCCGACAACTTTGAATCAAACATCAAGGCAGTCGTCAATTCCGTTTCAGCCGCCTCGACACAAATGCAATCGACATCGGAATCCATGGCCGCGACGGCTGAAGAGACCACCAATCAGGCCAACGCCGTCGCCGCCGCGTCCGAACAATTGTCCGCATCGGTCAATGAAATTTCGCAACAGGTCAACCGCTCGGCGGAAATCGCCACCACTGCCGTGACCGAGGCCGAGCGCTCCAACAAAATGATCCAGGGACTTGCCAATTCGGCCCAAAAAATCGGCGAGGTCGTCGGCCTGATTACCGATATTGCCTCGCAGACCAACCTTTTGGCTCTCAACGCCACCACTGAAGCGGCCCGTGCCGGGGAAGCCGGTAAAGGCTTCGCCGTCGTCGCCTCCGAGGTCAAGAACCTGGCCGCCCAGACGGCCAAGGCGACGGATGAGATTTCCGCCCAGATCAATGAAATCCAAAGCGCGACGACGAACGCCGTGAGCTCCATTCAAGGGATCAGCAAGACGATCAATGAAATCAGTGAAATCACCACCGCTATTTCCTCGGCGGTCGAAGAACAAGGTGCCGCGACCCAGGAAGTCACCGGTAACATCACCGGGGTGACCACCGCCTCGGGCGAAACCGGCCAGGCCGCATCGCAAGTTCTCGATGCCGCCAAAGAATTATCACAGCAAGCCGAGCACCTGGGTGTGCAGGTCGATGACTTCCTCATTGAAATCCGCGAAGAAGGCGACGACTCAAAAAAAAAACTGAGCGATAAATCCGATACGGTGTCGGGAGTCGCCAGCAGGGCGAATACCGACCCGTTCACGGACGACCAAATCGCCATCGTCCGCTCCACCTTCGCCGCAGTCGATAAGATCGCCGACACGGCCGCGGAACTGTTCTACAACAAGCTGTTCGAACTTGATCCCAGTGTCCGTGGCATGTTCAAAGGCGACATGGTTGCCCAGGGCCGCAAACTGATGATCATGATCAAAACGGCGGTGGCCGGACTCGACAGGCTGGAGACCATCGTCCCGGCGGTCGAGAAACTAGGCAAACGCCATGTCGGTTACGGCGTCATCGACAGCCACTACGACACCGTCGGTGCGGCCCTGCTGTGGACTCTTGGACAAGGGCTGGGTGATGCCTTCACTGCCGAGGCCGAAGAAGCCTGGACAAGCGTCTACGGAACCCTGGCGGCAACCATGAAGCACGCGGCCAGATAAAATTTATTATCCGGGGCGATCTGAATAGCGGCGGCTATTTCAGCGTGAAAATAGGTAACTTTTCTGATTATTTGGGAGTTTCTAAAACGTGCCCGGATAGCCGCCGCCGTCGATCAGCAGGTTCTGGCCGGTGATGTAACCGGCCTGGACGCTGCAAATGAAGGCGCATAGTTGGCCAAATTCTGCCGGATCGCCGAAACGACCAGCCGGGTTTGCGGCCCGCCGCTCGCTACGAATTTCGCCCATACTTTTGCCAGACGCCTGGGCCGCCCCTTCAAGGGTTGCGCTCAGGCGATCCGTATCGAACGGCCCCGGCAATATGGCGTTCAGGGTGACGTTGTCGCGGACAGTCTTGCGGGCCAGTCCGGCGCAAAAACCGGTGAGCCCAGAACGCGCACCGTTGGATAGTCCCAGGACCTCGATCGGTGCCTTGACCGCGCCGGAGGTAATATTGACGATACGCCCGAACTTGCGCGCGATCATGCCATCAACAGTCGCCTTGATCATAAAAATAGGGCTCAACATGTTGGCGTCGAGGGCGGCGATCCAGACATCCCGATCCCAATCGCGGAAATCGCCAGGTGGTGGGCCGCCCGCGTTATTGACCAGGATATCCGGGTTTGGGCAGGCAGCTAAAGTCACCGCACGACCTTCTTCTGTGGCGATATCGGCGACCACCGTGCTGACACTTGCCCCGGTTTTTTTACGAATTTCTTCGGCCGTCGCTTCAAGCGGTCCGGCGTTCCTGGCGGTAATGGTGACAGCCACACCCTCTGCCGCAAGCGACATTGCACAGGCCCGACCCAAGCCCTTCGAGGCCGCCGTAATCAGGGCCCTTTTTCCGGCAATTCCCAAGTCCATAATGTGATCCTTATTTCTATCTTAGTTTTCGTTGAGTTCTTGCAACACCCGGCGCACCAATGGCACCGTAATCCGTCTTTTTTCGGTCAACGCCATTTTATCGGTGGCGGCGACAAATTGCCCGAGGGCGACAAACGAGCGTTCGATCCTGAGCTGCACGAAGGCGATCACATCGTCCTCTATCTTCAATTGCCTGTCGGCGAACTGTTTGACCAGAACGGCGGCCATCAGGGCGTCGTCGGGCGGTCCGATTTCGGCGACGCTGACAGTCTTCAGTCTTGAGGACAGGTCCGCCAAGTGCAATGGCCAGCGCGCAGGCGTGCTCTGCCCCGTCATCATCATCGTCGCACCGCCTTCACGAACCGTGTTGTAAAGGTGCAGTAGCGCGACCTCAAGCCCGTCGTGGTCTTTTCCCGCGAAGGCTTGATCCAGGTCGTCGAGCAAACACGCCCCGGCCCCGGCCAGCAAAGTCGGGGGGTCCTTTTCCAGCATTTCCGCAGGCGTGATTGTGACAGCATTCGTCCGCCCCATAAAGACCTGCGCCAGGTGGCTCTTGCCGCAGCCCGCAGGTCCTTGCAGAAAAAGCGCCGGTCCCGGCCAGTCCGGCCAACGGTCAATCCAGGCGACGGCCTCGCGGTTGCAGGGTGCGACGAGAAAATCCTCGCCGCCGAGCGCCGGGCGGTGTTCAAAATTCAGGACAAGCTGCGCAGACATCAGTCGGTTTCGGCCTTGTCGCCGCCGTAAAACGGGCTCGCCAGATAGCTAGCCACCCCAAAGCGTATCAGCACGCCGATGACGGCCGCTAGCGGCACCGCAAGCAGGACGCCGGTAAGGCCGAACAAGGCACCGCCAGCGAGCAACGCAAAAATGATCCAGATCGGGTGCAAGCCGACCCGCCCGCCGACCAACTTCGGCGTCAGGATATAGCTTTCCGCGGTTTGTCCGACGATGAAAATCGCGGCAATCATAAGAACAGATTGCCAATCGGAGAACTGGGCCAGGGCGATACCGACCCCGGTCAACAGACCGATGGAAGCGCCGATATAGGGAATAAAGGCCAGCAAGCCGCTGCCAAGGCCGACCAGTAAGCCGAAATCGAGTCCGGCCAGGGTCAAGCCGATCCCATAGTAAACCGCCAACACCAGGCAAACAGAGGCCTGACCGCGCACGAACGCGGCAATGGTGCTGTCGATGGCTTTGAACTGATCATGAAAGATATCGATAGAGCGTCGCGGCAGCAGGTGGTCGAACTGGCTGACGATCTTGTCCCAGTCGCGCAGCAGATAAAAAGCCACAAGCGGCGTAATGACGACCAACGAGACGATGTTGAAGAACGCCATGCCGCCGCTCCACAGGCCGCGCAGCAAACTGCCGACCCAGGCCAGAACATCGCCGGCAAAGGACTCGGCAGCACTCTTCAGGTTGTCAATTTCGCCACTCGACAAGTTCTCGTTCAAAAGCGCCATGATCGGCTGCAGGCGCTCACGCAGATGCTCGATAAGGCCGGGAACGGTGCGCGCCAGGCCGACCAGTTGGCCCTGCAGTAACGGTAACAAAAGAACCAGAATGACGACGGCAAGACCAAGAAATGCAAGGATCACCAAACCTGCGGAAAGGCCTCTGGAAACGCCGGTCTTTTCCAGACGGTCGGCCACCGGATCAAAAAAGTAGGCAATTGCAAGGCCGGCAACGAACGGCGCCATGATGCTGCTCAAGGCATAAAGCAGGATGGCAAAGGTGACAAAACCGACAATCCAGAAGAATGCCTTGCGATCCGCGCTCATCTGTTTGGTGAAACCTTCACTCATTGATGTGCCTTTCCTGCCCTTGTCATGATTTGGTATCTTCAAGATTCAAGATCATGACAAGATACGATACACCCGAAACCAATGTCGTCACGGCGACTATACCAATCATCAACTCTAAAAACAGGCCCGTATCGAGGCCATAGCCGCTGGAGCCAAGCACCAGAGCGGCCAAGCCGATCTGCGCCACGGTGTTGACCTTGCTGATAAACAACGGCGACATTTCCAGCTTGCGCACCATGGTCTGGTACAAAATCACCGCGCCGACGATCATTGCGTCGCGGAAAACCACCGCAATCACCAGCCAGTTTTCAAGATAACCCTGAACGCCGAGCGTAATGAAGATACTGACCAGCAGGGCTTTGTCGGCCACCGGGTCCAGGTAAGATCCTAATTCAGTGACCTCGTCCCAGCGCTTGGCCAGGTAGCCGTCGACGGCGTCACTGATCCCGGCGGCGACGAACAGCCAAAAGGCGGCAAGGATAAAATCATTAAGGATCAACCACACCGTTACCGGCACGGCTATCAACCGCCCCAGGGTAATCATGTTAGGAATATTCAGGTCCAGATCCTTGCCGTGGAATCGTTGTATTATTTGCCCAACTCCAATACCCAGCCATCGCCTTCCGGGTGGATGACAAGATCCGCTTGCTCTAACGCCAGGGCAAGTTGTCCTGGATCGCCGATGTAGTGCAAGTTGACCCTGACTTCGTCGAGCGACAGGATCACCAGATCGCTTTTGCGAATCACCGCGACCCCGTCCAGCCGGTTACGGATATCGAGCCAGTCGGCAAGGCCGCCAATCCTTATTTTGACGGCAATCACCGCCTCCTGGCCAAACTGCAAAAGGTTGTCGCGTTTCCAGTTATCTTCGACCTGGCTTGTCAATTCGACGGCCGCCCTGGCAAGCAGAAGCTCCAGGGTTTCCTGGTCGCCCGAGGTAAAGCTTTTAACCACCGTCTGCTCTTGCTGGGCCGTCCCGTAACGGGTCACGTAAACTTCCAGATCGGGTCGTCCACGATCCATAATCATGGTTGCATGGGCGACGATGGTATCGCCAGCGCCATACCGCCCGGCAATCGCCGACAGCCGCTGCGCGTCGCCGTCGACCGCCTGTTCGGGACCAATGGTCGCAATATCGGATAAATCCCCGGTCGGTAGAATGACCGGCACCAGAGAAAATTTCTCGGCCCGCTGGATCCAGGCCAAACGCCAGGGATTGGGATCGTCCCATAACAACAAAGTCCCCGCAGCTTGATAGACCGGCAACACCAGCACCGGCTTCGACGTCGTTTCGGCGAAGGCAATTTCCCGGTCGATCAACATGCGACGCACGAGGTCGGCCTTGAATCTGTAGTTCAGTGTCGCCAGATAGCGCACGGCGGAGGCCTTTTCCTCGGCGACTTCAAAGTCGAGCACGAAGGCGGTGATTTCGGCAGAATTGAATTCCGGCAACCGGTCGTGGTCGCGGCGCATGGTCAGGCGTTCAAGAAGCTGGCGAAAGGCCAGGCGCTCGCCCGCCGCCAAGGCCTTGTCGCGGGCTTCGTCGGTCGAGGCGGCGGTGACGTCAACCTTAAGGCTGCGGACGACGAAAACATCGCTCCCGTCAGCCCATGCGGGAGTCCCTATAGCCACAAAAAAGGCCCCGCCAAAGGCAACAAAAAGGACAAATATGCGAATTGACTTAGCCAGCCGTTGATCGATCATTGCAAACGTTTCCAGATCAAGTATCTTCTGCTTTCAGAATTGAGAGCGGAACTTAGCATAGATGAACGATGGAGGAAGCCATTAACGGCCTAAATTACAAGGATGCGGGTGTAGACATTGATGCCGGTGAGGCCCTGGTCGAAGCGATCAAGCCTTTGGCCAAGTCGACGACACGCTCCGGCGTGGCATCGAACCTCGGTGGTTTCGGCGCGATGTTCGACCTCAAAGCCGCCGGTTACCGCGATCCGGTACTGGTCGCCGGTACGGACGGCGTCGGCACCAAGCTTAAAGTCGCCATCGAAGCGGGCAAGCATGACAGCGTCGGCATCGACCTGGTCGCCATGTGCGTCAACGATCTTATCGTTCAGGGTGCCGAACCCTTGTTCTTCCTCGACTACTTCGCCACCGCCAAGCTCGATGTGGTGGCCGGAACGGAAATCGTCTCCGGCATTGCCGAAGGCTGCCGCCGTGCAGGTTGCGCCCTGATCGGTGGCGAGACCGCCGAAATGCCCGGCATGTACGCGGGCGGCGATTACGATCTGGCCGGATTCTCGGTCGGCGCGGTCGAACGAGACGCCATCCTCGATGGCAAGAAGGTCGCCGCCGGTGACGTTATTCTCGGCCTTGCTGCCAGCGGCCTGCATTCAAACGGATTCTCACTGGTCCGCCGCGTCGTCGAACATTCCGGTCTTGATTACACCGCCGACGCGCCCTTCCAACCCGGCAGCACATTGGCCGAGGCGTTGCTGGAACCGACCAGGATTTACGTCAAAAGCTGTCTTGCCGCAATTGCCGCAGGCGGCGTCCATGGCCTTGCCCACATAACCGGTGGCGGCCTGCTGGAAAATATCCCGCGCATCCTGCCCGATGGCCTAGGTGCCGATCTCGACGCGGCGGCGTGGGACTTGCCCGCAGTGTTTGCCTGGTTGGCCAAAGCCGGTAATATCGCCAGCAACGAAATGGCCCGCACCTTCAACTGCGGCATCGGTATGGCCGTCATTGTCGCTGCGGATCGCGCAGATGAACTGTCCAAGGTCTTTAGCGACAATGGCGAGAGCGTAAAAACCATCGGTCGGGTCGTCGAACGCGGCGAAGGCGGCGTCGAAATAGCGAACATTGAAGAGTCATGGGCAAGCTGAAGCCATGGGCAAGCTGAAACTCTGTGTCCTGATATCGGGCCGCGGATCAAACCTGCAATCCCTGATCGACGCCTGCGCCATTGTTGACTACCCGGCGCGAATCGCCCTGGTGGTGTCCAACATCGACGGCGTCCAGGGCCTGGCGCGGGCGCGGGCCGCAGGCATCGAGACCGCCGTCCTCAGCCACAAAGACTTCAACGACCGGGACGGCTTCGATACAGCCCTGAGCGCGCTTATCGCTGGCGCGGATGTCGATCTTCTTTGTCTGGCCGGTTTCATGCGTATCCTCAGCGATGGTTTTGTCAATCGCTGGCAGGACCGCCTGATCAACATTCACCCATCACTGCTGCCCGCCTACAAGGGCCTGCATGTGCATGAGCGGGTGATTGCGGCGGGCGAGGAATTTTCCGGCTGCACGGTCCATTACGTCCGCCCCGCCATGGACTCCGGGCCGATCATCGTGCAGGCCAAGGTGGCCGTCGAGAAAGGCGATAACGCCGACACCCTGGCCGCCCGAGTGCTCGCCCAGGAACACGTCATCTACCCCAAAGCCGTCCGCCTGATCGCCGAAGGCCGCGTCCGTATTGAGGACGAACGGGTGATTATCGATGACGACGCTTAGTTCATTGCATTAAATCCTTCATTATATTAGCATTCGTTAATATCCCAAGGAGAAGTCCGTTGAGCCTTATCGAAGCAATCGACTGGTTGGGAGAGGGCGGCGTGCTGGCTCTCGGCAGTTTGATCATAGGCGTTCTGTTTGGCGCATTGGCGCAGCGTAGTCGCTTCTGCATGCGCGCCGCCGTGCTCGAATTATCCTCGGGTTCCATTGGTTCCAGTGTCAGCATCTGGATGCTCGCCTTTTTCGCCGCCATCGCCGCGACGCAAGGGTTGATCGCGGCCGATTTGCTTGACGTCACCCAGGCCCGTCAACTGGCCGCACGCGGCAGCCTGTCCGGGGCCATTATCGGCGGCCTGTTGTTCGGGGTCGGCATGGTTCTGGCGCGTGGTTGCGCTAGCCGTCTGCTGGTCCTCTCGGCGACCGGGAACTTGCGCTCGCTGGTTGCCGGACTGGTCCTGACGGTGACCGCCCAGGCCTCCCTACGCGGTGCCTTATCGCCAATGCGCGCATACATGAGCAACCTGTGGACGCTTGAGGGGGGCGAGGCCCGCGACTTGATCGCAATCCTTGGATTGAACGGCGATAGCGCCCTGGTTATCGGATTGATCGGCCTCGCCGCTGCCGTCATTTACAGCATCCGCAACAAGATCAGCCCGTGGCGGGCGGCGGGGGCGCTCGGGGTCGGCCTGATGATCGCGTGCGCCTGGTTGTTCACCTATTCTCTTTCCTATCAATCCTTCGAGCCGGTCCCGGTGATGAGCATCAGCTTGATCGGACCGTCGGCCGACACCCTGATGACCCTGATCAACACACCGACCATCCCGCTCAATTTCGACATGGGCCTGGTGCCGGGTATTTTCTTAGGCTCACTGATCGCCGCTCTTTTAAGCCGGACCATGAAAATGGAATGCTTCGACGATCAACGTCGCATGCCCCGCTATATAAGCGGCGCTGTCTTGATGGGTTTCGGTGGCATGCTGGCGGGCGGTTGTGCCGTCGGTGCCGGCGTCTCGGGCAACAGCATATTCTCGTTGACCGCGCTGGCGGCGCTCAGCGCCATGTGGATCGGCGCGGCGCTCACCGACTATCTGGTCGACCGCAAACGCATCCTGATCATCTCGCTTCCGCTCCTGCCCCAAAACGTCAGCAAATAAAAAAGCCCCCCGGCCTGCGCCGGAGGGCTTTTTTAAACTCTTTTTTCTTCGCGCTTTAGCCGACGATGTCGGCGTCGCTGAAGAAGAAGCTGATTTCCTTGGCGGCGGTTTCGACGCTATCGGAACCGTGTACCGAGTTTTCCTGAACGTTGAGCGCGAATTCCTTGCGCACGGTACCCGTCTCGGCGTTGGCCGGGTTGGTGGCACCCATGATTTCCCGGTGGTGGACGATAGCGTTTTCGCCTTCCAGAACCTGGGCCACAACCGGCCCGGAAATCATGTAGTCGACCAGTTCACCGAAGAACGAACGCTCTTTGTGAACTTCGTAGAATGTTTCAGCCTGTTCACGCGACAAGCGAATACGGCGCTGGGCGACGATGCGCAGCCCGGCATCCTCGAACAAGGCATTGATCTTGCCGGTGAGGTTGCGTTCGGTGGCGTCCGGTTTAATGATGGACAGGGTCCGTTCGATAGCCATTGGCCGAGTATCTCCAGTATTTTTTAAAACGAATTCATGCCGCTGCCTGACGCACAATTCTGTGCAAATCCACAAGCCCAGCTTTAAGGCCGCGGTTTATAGCCCCATCCAAGGATATTGGCAAGGGCTTGCAAAATTCGTTGGCAAGGGAGCACAAGCCCGTTTCCATCCGCGCGCTGACATGCTATCTAGCCGCCCATGCTGCATATTAATGACCTTACATACCGCATCGGCGGCCGCGTTTTGTTCGATCAGGCCTCTGTCGCCCTTCCTGTCGGCCACAAGGCCGGGCTGGTCGGTCGCAATGGCACCGGCAAGACGACCTTGTTCAAGTTGATTTTGAACGAGCTTCACGCCGACGATGGCTCGATCAGTCTGCGCAAGAAGGCCCGTATCGGCACCGTCGCCCAGGAAGCCCCTGGCGGCAGCACAAGCCTTGTCGATGCCGTGCTGGCTGCCGACACCGAACGGGCGGCATTGCTGTTAGAGGCCGACAGTGCCGTCAATCCGGATCGCATCGGCCACATCCACACCCGGCTGGCCGATATCGATGCCCATTCTGCACCGTCGCGTGCGGCGGCGATCCTGTCCGGCCTGGGCTTTAACGAAGAAGCTCAAGCCCGGCCCTGTTCCGATTTTTCCGGTGGCTGGCGTATGCGCGTCGCCCTGGCCGCCGTGCTGTTTTCCAATCCCGACATGTTGTTGCTTGATGAACCGACCAACCACCTGGATCTGGAAGCGACCCTGTGGCTGGAAAATTATCTCGCCAACTGGCGCGGCACCATGCTGGTGATCAGCCATGACCGCACACTTTTGAATGCCTCGGTCGATGAAATCATCCACTTGCAGGGTGGCAAGCTGACCCGTTACGCGGGCGGCTATGACCGTTTCGAGCAGACTCGCGCCGAACGACTTGCCAACGAATCCAAGATGCGGACCAAGCAACTGGCCGCCCGCGAGCATATCCAGTCTTTCGTCGATCGCTTCCGGGCCTCGGCGGCCAAGGCCAAGCAGGCCCAGAGCCGCCTTAAAATGCTCTCCCGCATGCAGCCGATTACCTCGATGATGGAAGACCGCACCGTCTCCTTCGATTTCCCCAAGCCTGAACATCTGGCACCACCATTGATCTCCCTTGAAGATACCGAAGTCGGTTACGAGGCGGACAACCCGGTGCTGCGTGGGCTCGACCTGCGCATCGACATGGACGACCGCATCGGCCTTATCGGTGCCAACGGCAACGGCAAATCAACCCTGGTCAAGCTGCTCTCGGAGCGCCTCAAACCGATGGCTGGAAAGCTTCGCAAATCGGGAAAATTGCGGATCGGCTATTTCGCCCAGCACCAGACCGACGAATTGAATGTCGAATCAACCGCCTATCAGATAATGGCGGCGAAAGTTCCCGATTCCACAGAATCCAAGGTCCGTGCCCTGCTCGGTCACTTCGGCTTCGGGGCCGACAAGGTATCGACCCTGGTCGGCGACCTTTCGGGCGGCGAAAAGGCGCGCTTGCTGTTCGCGGTGATGAGTATCGACAAACCCCACGTCCTGCTTCTTGACGAGCCAACCAATCACCTTGATGTCGACGCCCGCGAATCCCTCGTCCATGCCCTGAACGACTTCGAAGGAGCGGTGATCCTGGTCAGCCACGACCCGCATCTGATCGAGCTTGTCTGCGACCGTTTGTGGTTGGTCGCGGACGGTGGTTGCCGGGTCTGGGATGGTGATTTATCCGACTACCGAAATAAACTGCTGACCGAGCAGCGTGGCGGCAACAAAACGGGCAACGCCGGTAAGGGTGAAGGATCGAAGAACCGCAAGCAGGTTCGCCAGGAACGCGCCAAGGCCAGAGCCGCAACGACCGGCTTGAGAGCTGCGGCAAAAGACGCCCTCAAGCACTTCGAAAAACTCGAAAAACAGAAAACGGAAATGGAGGCCAGACTCGCCTCCAGCGATGTTTACGAAGGCTCGACGACGGAATTGATGGCGCTGCAAGTCAAACTTGGCGACATCAAAACAGCTCTTGGTAAGGCCGAAGACACCTGGCTTGCCGCAGAGGCCGCGATCGAAGCGACAAAAACCGATTAACTTTCACTCTCCAGGTATTGCGTCAAATCGCCCACCGATAAGGGGTGGCTGAAATGGAAGCCCTGAATCAAATGGCAGCCACGTGCCCGCAACAGTTCCAATTGCTCCGGCGTCTCCACCCCTTCGGCTATAACCGTTAGGCCAAGGCTGCCGCCCATGACGATAATCGCCTCGACCAAGGCAAGATCGTCGGCATTACTGACAATTTCCGCAATGAACGTTCGGTCGATCTTCAGGGTATTTACCTGGAATTTCTTCAAATATCCCAACGACGAATAGCCGGTTCCGAAATCATCGAGCGCCAGCTTGACGCCCATATCGGCCAGTTCATGGAGCCGCCCCAGTATTTTTTCTGAATCCTCCATCAGCAGGTTTTCGGTTATCTCGATCGTCAACGCCGCCGCCGGCAAGCCACTGTCGGCAAGCACCTTTCTCACAGACTCGACCAGGTCCGGGCTTCTGAAGTGGGCATTGGAAACATTAATGTTGAGTTGCAACGTCGGCGCGGCATCTTTCCGCCATGCGGCAACATGGCGACACGCATTAGCCAGCACCCACTTGTCGATTGGCAGAATAAATCCGGTTTCTTCGGCAACCAAGATCAATTGCTCTGTATCAACCGCTTTAAGAATGGCGTCATCCCAGCGTATCAAGGCCTCGACAGCGCTCACCCGATCACCAATCACATCAACGACGGGTTGGAAGTAAAGTTCTAAATCGCCCCGGTCCAGGGCATGGCGAAGGCGTTCGGCAATACGGCTATGCTGCTCGGCCAGGTCGTTGAGACCGGCGGTAAAAAAGCGGAATGTGTTGCGCCCGTTGCGCTTGGATTTGTACATGGCGGCATCTGCATTTTGCAGAAGAGTTTCCGCATCCTCGCCGTCCTCGGGGAAGATTGAAATCCCAAGACTGGCCGTGACAAAAGTCTCTTGGCCGTCAAGATCGAAGGGATCGACAAAGACCTCGATAATTTTCTTGGCCACAATTTCAGGCCCATTGGGCAGGTCGACGTCATTTAAAAGGATGATGAATTCATCCCCGCCCAGCCGCGCCACCGTGTCTTCGTGACGAATAAGGTTTCTCAACCTCTCTCCCGCCTGCTGCAACAGTTGATCGCCAGCGGTGTGACCGCGCGAGTCGTTGACCTGTTTGAAGTGATCGAGATCGACGAAAATCAGGCCAATATTGCGCTGCTCGCGCTTGGCGTGTTCCATGGCCCGGGCCAACCGGTCGAAAAGCAATGCCCGATTAGGCAGCCCGGTGACCTGATCGATGGTCGCCTGAAGACGTAATTGTTCTTCGGCATTCTTGCGGGCCGTAATGTCTTCATGGCTGGTGATGACCTCGAACCAGTCATTGTCCGGGTTGGTGATGACCCGGCTCGTGCAACTGATTATAATTTCAGAACCATCGACCGTTACATCCTGAACCTCATTGCTATACGTCAACGCACCCGAAGCCAGGGCTGCCAGCTCGCCAATATAAAACGGGCGCCAATTGGCATCTTTCCAAATCTCACTATCGAATGCCTTGTATTGATCAAGGGAGGTGGCACCGAACATCCTGAACTGGCCGTCATTGGCATCAAGAACCTGGATATCCTTAATGGCCCCATGCAGTTCATCTTCATGTTCTGCAAAGTAGCGCTCAAAATCCTTAACGCCTTCGCCGATCAATTTATCAATCCGGCGTTTAACCAGAGAATAATCCTCAAGCGTCACGCCGGCAGGAAATTGATGGAAAAGCGATCGGAACCGTTGCTCGCTCGTACGAAGGTTTATTTCGGCCAGCTTACGCTCGGTGATGTCTCTGCCGGTTCCGAAATATCCCACAAATGACCCGTCGTCGTCGAAGACCGGATTGCCACTAATGGATATGGTCAGGATTTTCCCGTCGGCTATCTTCAAATCATATTCAAAACCGCGAAACTTCCGGTGCGCATCGAGATCCGCCAGATGCTGGTTCCAGCTTTTGTCATCGGGCCCGCCATAGCGGATTTCACGGCGGGTTTTACCTATATAAATGTCAGGATCAAATCCGGTGATCTGCTTATTGCGTGGTGAGAAATATGTGAAACGCAAGTCACCATCCATCTCCCAGAACCAGTCCGATGAAATTTTGGCGAATTCCCTGAATTTAGCCTCGCTTTCCTGCAAGGTTTTTTCACTCCGCTTGCGTTCAGAAATGTCTTCGACGCTTGACCAGATCATATCCTGATCGTTCTCATGGATCAGCACACCCGACAGGCGAACCGGTACCCGGTGGCCATCCTTGTGGATGTACTCCTTCTCAACGGGGCCGTAGCGCCCGGTTTTAATCAATAAAGCCAGTTGCTCCTGTTTAAATTTGGCTCTTCGACGTTGGAAGTGGAATTCAAGAAGTCATGTAGGGCGTAATCAGCTATCCTCCGTCATCATTTTCGACAACGGAGGGACAGGCAATGGATGCTCAGGATGTATTGACTCTTGGCCTCGGGGTTACGCCACCATGGCGGCTGGTGGAACAGCGTCTCGACACGAACAAACAGCCCCATATCCTGGATATCCTGCTGGAGGCGGAGCGTGGTACGGAGTTTCCCTGCCCGGATTGCGGCAAGTTTTGCAAGGCGCATGATTTCAAGGAGTTCACCTGGCGGCATCTGAACTTCTTCCAGCACCATTGCCTGATCACGGCCCGTGTGCCGCGCACGGACTGCCCCGAGCATGGTGTAAAGCGGGCCAATGTTTCGTGGGCCCGCGAGGGCAGTGGCTTTACCCTACTGTTCGAACAGGCGGCGATGATCCTGGTCCGGGAGATGCCGGTGCTTGCTGCGGCCCGGTTCATGAACATCACCGACAAGCGGTTGTGGCGGGTCGTCGAGCACTACGTCACCAAGGCGGTAGAACGCCTTGATCTTTCCGGCCTGGCGGCGTTTGCCTTCGACGAAACGGCATCGAAGCGGGGCCATAACTACGTCACCATATTCATCGACGCGGACCGCAAGAACGAGCCCGTGATCTTCGCCACACCGGGCAAGGGTAAAGAAACAGTCAGTAAATTCAAGGCGTTCCTGAATCTGCGCGGTGGCAAGCCAGAGCGCATCAGGGAGGTGGTCTGCGACATGTCGCCTGCGTTCCTCGCCGCCATCGGCAAGGAGTTTCCCACCGCCGCTGTTACTGTGGACTGGTTCCATGTAGTGCAGTTGTTCACCAGGGCGGTGGACGACGTGCGCAAGGCAGAATACAAGCTGGTGAAAATGCCTGCAGCCACTCGATGGGCAGTGTTAAAGGCTGCTGACGGCAAGTTGACGGACAAGCAGGCGATGGCATTGACCGAACTGGAATCCGGTGATTTTCTGACCGCCGTCGCTTGGCGGATCAAGGAAAAGCTGCGTTGGGTGCGTCGTGCGAGAACCCCACATGCTGCCCGCTGGCGGCTCTCTCACTTTTTGCGCCATGCGCACGAACAAGTTGGGGACAGCCCATTGTTAGAAGCCGTCCGCAAGGCTCTTGATACAGTCAAAAAACATCAGAAACGTATTCTCGAACGTTGGACATCAACCCACAGTAACGCTCGTATGGAAGCAATGAACGGACTGTTCCAGGCCGCCAGGGCACGAGCCAGAGGTTATCGCAACACCGAGACCTTCATCACTATGATCTACTTGATCGCAGCTCCGCTCAGAGATATGTTCAAATCCACTTGAAACGTCGAAGAACCTTAAATTTTTCATCCCCTATCGGGCTTACTTGCCAGTATATCAAGGTCAGGGCCTCTTCAACAGAGTGTCCCGTTATCGATGCATAGGCCGCGTTGACGTACGTCAACCGACCATCCATATGGCAAATAGCCAGGCCGATGGGCAGGGCTTCAAACAACTGACGATTAAAACGGTCTTGGTCACTCAAAACGGCAACACCATTATTTTTATAATTATCGACCTGATTGACTTTAACCGGTCGCTTTTTCTTGCCAGCCGCCACGATCTGTTTGTTGCAGATATTTTAGCTGATATCCAGCATCCCGGTAAGCCTTCCAGCGCTCACGGGCGGCCGTTACCTGGGCCCCGTCATTGCCATCGAAAAGTTCGAAACAGCGCTCGAAAGCAGATAAATCGGCAGGCGAAGCACCGTCGGTCAGAAACACGAAGTCGGCTTCGTTGGCGTTCCCAGCTTCCGCGCTCAACCAGATCGGCTGATCTTCCGCCCGCCCGTCCTTCTTCGTACCGTGGGGCAACCACGAGTCCTTCTGGTAATGCCATAGCGCAGTACTGAGTTGTTCGCTACGCACTTCAGAAACGCTCACAACAAGTGCGCGCTTACCCGCGCCGAGGGTTTTTTCCAGCAACATCGGCAGGGCGTCTTCAAGGCGGGATTTCTGCAAGTGATAGAAAGAAACCTCGGTCATGACGTGGCAAGCCCTTACTTTTCGTAGTGATCGGCGACGAGGCGATCAAGCAGCCGCACGCCGAATGCCGTACCGCCCTTGGGCGCTGTCGAAGTCGCCTTGGACGACCAGGTAACACCGGCGATGTCCAGATGCGCCCACGGCGTTTTATCGACGAAGCGTTTAAGGAATTGTGCGGCGGTGATTGAACCGGCACCGCGTCCGTCCGAAATATTTTTCATGTCGGCGGCATCACTATTGATCTTCTTGTCGTAGTTGTCACCCATTGGCATGCGCCAGACGCTTTCGCCGACGGCTTCCCCGGCCTCGCTCAATTGCGCCGACAACTTGTCATCATTGGAGAACAAACCGGCTTTTTCATTACCCAGACAGATGATGATAGCCCCGGTCAGTGTCGCCAGATCAATCATGAACTTAGGCTTGAAGCGTTCCTTGGTGTACCACAGTGCATCGGCCAGGACGAGCCGCCCTTCGGCGTCCGTATTGAGCACTTCGATGGTCTGCCCCGACATGGAAGTGACGATATCGCCTGGCCGTTGGGCCGAGCCCGAAGGCATGTTTTCGACCAGGCCGACAACACCGACCACATTGACGTTGGCCTTGCGTCCGGCCAGGGCCTTCATCAGGCCGATGACGACGCCAGAACCGCCCATATCCCACTTCATATCTTCCATACCGGCCGACGGCTTGATCGAGATACCCCCGGTATCGAAGGTGACACCCTTACCGACAAAAGCAATGGGAGCATCGGACTTGGTCTTACCCTTGGCACCGTTCCAGTGCATGACGACCATTTTGGATTCCCTGACACTGCCCTGGCCGACACCCAAAAGAGCACCCATGCCAAGCTTACGCATCTGCGCTTCGCCCAGAACCTCGACCTTGACACCAAGTTTGCTTAAGGATTGAGCGTGTTTGGCCAGGGTTTCGGGATACAAAATATTGGCCGGTTCGGAGACCAGGTCGCGGGTCATGAAAACCCCCTGGGCAACCATATCCTTCGGTGCAAATGCGCTGCGCGCCCGGGCCGCACCGGCACAGAAAATTTTCAGAGCCTTGAGGCTTGGTTTATCTTCGGCCTTTTCCTTGGTCCGATACTTATCAAAGCGGTAGGAGCGCAAGCGCGCCCCCAAAGCCAATTCGGCGGCGATCTGATCGGGTCGTAAGGCGCACTTGTCAACGGCGTCGATGATCACTTGCGCGGCGGCATGGCCTTTGGTCGAAAGGGCGGCATAAATATCGCCGCCAAGGTTCTGCATTTCTTTGTCGTCGATAGACTTGGGTTTACCCATACCGACGATAAGGATGCGATCAAGCCCGGTTCCCGCAGGTGCGAACAGCGCCAGAGAACTGTCCTTAGCCCCCTTGAAACGGCTCGCCTTGATGGCGCGAACCAGTCCGCCGCCCATTTTTTTATCCAGCGCCTTGGCGCTATCGGTCAGCTTGCACCCATCAAGGACACCGACAACGACGACGCCCGTTTCGGGCAATGTTGGGTTGGCAAAAGTAATTTTCATGGATCAGGCGTCCTTAAATGTATGAATTATAAATCTTTAATGGCAGCGAGACGGTTCTGCCAGATTTCCAGATCATCGGGATCGGCATCGACGTCGTTGTCAGCGATCATTTTTTTGTGAATGGCGATCTGCTCGTTGATGCAGGCTCTCGCCTCTATCAGTTGATCGCCGGGGATGTCGTTGATCGTCACCTTGCCATCGAACAACATGTCGGCGCGGTCCATCATCGACAGCTTCTCGATCTTGGCTTCGACCGCGCGCCACTGCGGGTACCAGGCGTCATAAATGGCGGACTCGCCCTTGAAGCCGGTTTCTTCCATGTGCTCGTCAAGAGTTCCCATGATTGTCAGGAATTCATGAACTGTCAGCTGTAAATCACTCACTTAACGTTCCCCTTAAAATACTATCTTCGTAAATGTAGCGATGCCCGCATCAAAATTAAAAGGGTTTGTTGTCATTTAGTCGGAATATCGTCAATAGCTTCAATGTTCTTGTCCGAACTCATCAGCCAAACGATGCCACCGGGAAGCCCCGTCAACAATGCCATCAGTCCGAACATGATCGACAAAGCCAGTGCCCCTTCGCCGGGAATTCCGATAAGGCCGAAGGCGGTGACCATGGCCTGCTCGCGCACCCCCCAACCGGCAATCGAAATAGGCAGGGTCATGACCAGCAACACCGGCGGGATCAGTATCATGCAATCGAGCCAGGTGATCGACAAGTCCAGCGACAGGCCAATCAGGTAAACCATCAGGGCGACATTGACGTGCCCGGCCAGCGACCAACTTAAGGCCTTTATGGCGTGTAGGGGGGACAAGAAGACCCTGCGGGTATCGACGGCCAGCATCGCCAAGCCGTGCATAAACCGCCAATGGGAAAACCTTGAAGGCAGCCGGTCGAGAAACATCAGCACGACCAACCCGACAACGCCGCCAAGCCCTAAAATACTGACCGACGGGACGATCCAGGCCGCTTCGGCGGGGCCGACCCGATCAATAAAAAAAGGCGTCGCAATAACGACCAGCAAAATCAGCCCGAGAACCGTCGCCACCCGCTCCAACATCACGCTGTTAATGGCACATTTTAGGCTAAGCCCGCCTTTGTAGGCCTTGTAAACCCGCACCGCGTCGCCACCGACCGAAGACGGCAGCGCCTGATTGAAGAAAAACCCGATCATATAGATGCGCAGGGCCTCGTAAACGGACAGCACTGCATTGATCGCGCCAAGGACGACACGCCAGCGGCTTACACAAATGCCGACCTGAACCACCGAGACAAGCACAGCCAACCCCAGCAAACTCAGATCCGCATCGAGAATCTTATCGCGTGCGGCACCCAGATCAATGCCGCCAACCAGCATCCAGATCAAGCCGCCGGAGACCAGGAATTTCAGCGCCAGGGCAATGTGTTTCTTACTCATTAGATAGTTTTCTTCTTCGCCAGCGTTCGCAAAGAGGCATGGTTTAACAGTATCTGCCGACCCTGTCATCAACCGAGCACGACCTGCAGACGTTTAGGCGACGATTGACCTTGCCTGTACGGCGGGGCATGTTTGGCATCCTTTTTGAAATTTACAGGTGTCTGGATTCGTGCGTGCTCTTGCTCTGTTGCTCGCCGCTATCATAACCGTCACGGCCTTTGCCGTTCAGGCAGGCCCTAAGGAACCAGAACCCCCGGTCTGGTTGCCGCCACTGCTGACCTTGCAGTGGGAGAACGATATGTTCGCCGGCACCGACCGTCACTACACCAACGGCTTGCGTTTGACCGCCCTGTTCAGCCGCGCCAATACTCCCAAAACCCTCGATGATGCCCTGCAAACCTTCTCTCACATCAATCAGCTAAGCGACCGCAACACATGGTTCACCGCCGGCATCGGTCAGGATATGTACACCCCGGGCGACAAGCAGGCGACGACCCTGATTGCCAACGACCGGCCCTACGCGGGCTGGCTCTACCTGTCGGCTTCGGCGCACAAACTGGCGACCTGTTGGACCAGTTCCGACAACGCCCCGGATTGCCTCGATTCGGTCGAGGCCAACATCGGCGTCGTCGGCCCGGCTGCTTACGCCAAACAAGTTCAGGACTTCGTCCATAAAGCCCGCAGCATCAAGCGCTTTGAGGGCTGGCATAACCAGTTAAAAAACGAACCCGGTTTCGTCATGACCTGGGAGCGCAAGAAACGCTGGATTTACCCGCCCGCAAGTGGCTGGGGCTACGATCTGATCCCCAATATAGGGGCCAGCCTGGGCAACGTCCGCAGCCAGGTCAACGCCGGGGCTTCGATGCGCTTTGGCTATAACATCCCGCGCGATTTTGGCGCTCCGGGTGCTATCAAGCCGGTCGCCAATGTGACGATTTTGCAGGAGGATCGCCTCGGCGGCTATTTCTTCATTGGCACGGAAGGACGCTACGTCGGCCAAAATATCTTCCTTGACGGCAACACCTTCGTAGACAGCCACAGCGTCACCCGGAAGCCCTGGGTCTATGACACATCGCAGGGTTTCGCCGTAACCAAAGGCCCCTACCGCCTCAGCATCGCGCGGATTTTTCGCTCCAAGGAATTCGAGGGTCAGGACCAGAACACCTGGTTTTCCTCGATGACCCTGACAGCCAGTTTCTAAAGCCCGCCCTAGAGCACGACGCGCTGACGCTTCGGCCCCCAGGTGCCGGGCGCGCCGTCGAAGACACCGGCGCAGGCGGTGCCGCATTTCTGACAATGGCCGTCACCGCTCAGGTTCCACGTCGAAAGCTGATACCAGTCGCGGCCGATCAGGGTCTCGCCGCAACTGTGGCAGTAGGTGCTTTCGCCCTCGAAGTCGTGAACATTGCCGGTATAGGCATAGCGCACGCCATTTTTAAGGGCGATCTTGCGGGCCATGCTGAGCGTCGCAAACGGCGTCGCCGGGGTCTCCAGCATTTTCCAGTCGGGATGGAAGGCGGAAAAGTGCATGGGTACGTCCGGGCCTAAATGTTCGACCACCCACTGGGTCATCTCTTCCAGCTCGGCCTCGGAGTCATTCTCACCAGGAATAAGCAGCGTCGTGATTTCGAACCACACAGCGGTTTCGTGCTTAAGATACTTCAGGGTCTCCAGCACCGGGGCCAGGCTACCCGAACACAGGCGCTTGTAGAAATCCTCGGTGAAGCATTTCAGATCGATATTGGCGGCGTCCATGTGGGCGTAAAACTCGGCCCTGGGTTCGGGACAAACATAGCCTGCCGACACCGCGACATTCTTGATGCCGCGCGCATGGCAGGCGATCGCCACATCGACCGCGTATTCATGGAAAATAATCGGGTCATTATAGGTATAGGCGACCGAACGACTGCCCGACTTAAGCGCCGCCTCGGCGATCATTTCAGGACTCGCCAAGTCCTGTAACTTATCAAACTGCCGCGACTTGCTGATGTCCCAGTTCTGGCAAAATTTACACGTCAGATTACACCCCGCCGTGCCAAACGACAGCACCGGCGTGCCCGGCAAAAAGTGGCCGAGCGGTTTCTTCTCAATAGGATCAATACAAAAGCCGCTCGAGCGCCCGTAAGTCGTCAGGACGATCTCGCCGCCGGAACAGGCGCGGACGAAACACAGGCCGCGCTGGCCGTCATGCAACTTGCAAAAACGAGGACACAAATCGCACTGCACCCGGCCATCGTCGAGGCCATGCCAGTAGCGGCCCGGAAAGGCCTCGGGGAAACTCTCCACTGGTGCATTTGTCTCCATCTTTCAGAGGTAAGCCCGAACCGCGCTTTCGTCAATGCGCGGGGCCTTTACTTCATGCCTCGGCGGGATTACTTTTTTACCATGACATCCATCAGACAACCCGCCGTTGCTGGAAGTTTTTATCCGGGTCACTCAGGTCAACTGAGCGCCGACGTTGACGGCTTTTTGGCCGCTGCCGAGGCTGAGCTTGAGGCCGGTGCGCCTGTGCCCAAGGCCATCGTCGCGCCCCATGCCGGTTATGTTTATTCCGGGGCGACGGCGGCGCGTGCTTATGTGCGGCTAAAACCGGCGGCGGCGACCATCAGCCGGGTGATTCTCTTGGGGCCGTGCCATAGGGTCGCTTTAAGCGGCTTGGCCTTGAGCAGCGCCGAGGCTTTCTCGACACCATTAGGCAGTGTCCCCATTGACGCCGAGGCTGCCCGCGCCATTGCCGACTTGAGCCAGGTTCAGGTGCTTGATGATACCCACGCCGAGGAGCATTCCCTGGAAGTGCAGTTGCCGTTCCTGCAAGCGGTTCTCGACGATTTCAAACTCTTGCCGCTGGTCGTCGGTGAGGCCAGCAGCGAGGCCGTCGCCGAGGTTCTGGACAGGCTGTGGGGCGGCCCGGAAACGCTGATCGTGATTTCCTCGGACCTTAGCCATTTCCTCGATTACGACAGCGCCCGCGCCCTCGACGCCAGGACCAGTCTGGCCATCGAAAACCTTACCCCCGAGGCCATCGGCAACGATCAGGCCTGCGGCCGCAATCCCCTTAAAGGACTGCTGGCCCTGGCCAAGCGGCGCGGCCTCAGGGTCGAAACCCTGGGGCTTTGCAATTCCGGCGATACCGCTGGCACCAAAGACCGGGTCGTCGGCTACGGGGCCTGGGGATTTTTTGAAACTGATAATAAAGCTGGGGATGAAGCTGGGGATTTCGAGGCCAAGACCCGCGCCCTTCTGGATGAATACGGCCCGGCCCTGCTCAAGCTGGCCAATGAAAGCATCAAACACGGCCTCGCCTCTGGCACCGCCGTGTCGGTCGATCTGACAGATTGCCCCGCCGCCATCACCGCCCCCGGTGCCTGTTTCGTCACCCTGAAACGCGGTGGTAACTTACGCGGCTGCATCGGTTCGGCCCAGGCCTGGCGTCCGCTCGTCGCCGATGTCGCCGACAACGCCTTCGCCGCGGCCTTTCGCGACAGCCGCTTCCCAGCCTTAACCACGGCCGAGCTTGACGGCCTCGATCTTTCCATATCGGTGTTAAGCCCGTCTTCACCAATGGACGTTACAAGCGAGGCAGATTTACTCAAGCAACTGCGCCCGGGAACCGATGGATTGATTATTGAAGACCACGGCATGCGCGCCCTGTTCCTGCCCTCGGTCTGGGAACAGTTGCCAAAGCCCGAACAGTTTCTCAGCCACCTGAAAGCCAAGGCCGGAATGGCTAGTAATCATTGGTCACCGACATTCAAAGCTTGGCGTTTCATCGCCGCCGAAATATCCTGAACTTAAATTCATTCAAACGAAAAGGAAGCATGACAAGTGTCTGAACCGAAAACCCTGCTGTCTATGGCTGGCGCACCGCTGGAACCATCGAAACTGTCCGAGTCCGCCCTGGTGCTGATTGACTGCCAGAACGAATATGTCTCCGGCGTCCTCGCCCTGCCCGGCGTCGCCGCGGCATTAAGCGAGAGCGCAAAAGTTCTGGCCCGGGCGCGCGCCGCAGGAACGCCTGTTATCCACGTCGTCCATCACGGGCGTCCGGGTGGTGGCGTCTTCGACCCTGAGGGACCGTCCTCAGGAATCGCCCCGGAAGTCGCCGCCACGGGTGGCGAGGCGCAGGTCATCAAGGCCCTGCCCAACGCCTTCGCCGGAACCAATCTGGATGAGATCCTTAAAGCAACCGGCAAGAAGGAACTGATCCTTGTCGGTTTCATGACCCATATGTGCATCAGCGCCACGGCGCGTGTGGCAACAGACCTGGGGTACCGCACGACCATCGTCGCAGGCGCCACGGCGACGCGCGACCTGCCCGGACCCGGTGGCGACGGCGTGGTCAAGGCCGAAGACCTGAAGCGGGCCGAACTTGCCGCCCTGGCCGACCGCTTTTCGATTATCGCCAACACAGCCGAAGATTTAGGGGAATAGGGCAATGACACTGAACATCACCATCGGCCTGATGGAGCAGATTGGTAACCTTGCCAAGAGCGCCGGCAAGGAAATCATGAAAATCTACAACACGGATTTCGCCGTCTATACCAAGGACGACGCGTCGCCGGTTACCGAAGCCGACCGCGTCGCCGAGGAGTTGATTATCCGTGGCCTGCGCGAGGGCGTGACCTCCCGCTACCCGGTTATCGGAGAGGAAGCCTTCGCTGCCGGAACCGCGCCGGAAATCGGCAGCGGCCCGTTCTGGCTGGTCGACGCGCTCGACGGAACCAAGAGCTTTATTTCCAAAAGCACGGATTTCACCGTCAACATCGCGCTTATCGATGGCGGCATTCCGGCCCTTGGTGTGGTTCACGCGCCAGCCTTGGGCGACACCTATTGGGGCAGCCGTAGCGGCGCATTTTCCGAACACGTCGGAGAGTCGACCAAAACCATATCGTGTCGCAAGCCCGGTGCCGACGGTCTGGTCGTTGTCGCCAGCCGCAACCATCGCTCGCCGGAACTCGAAGACTATATCGCCGCGCTCGACGTCAAAAGTTCGACCAGCGCCGGAAGCTCCCTGAAATTCTGTCTGGTCGCCGCCGGCCTCGCCGATATCTACCCGCGCCTGGGCAGGACCATGGAATGGGATACCGCCGCCGGACACGCCGTCGTCCTGGCCGCTGGCGGTAGCGTCCGCAAGCTCGATGACAGCCCGCTGGGTTACGCCAAACCCGGCTTCGAAAACCCGCATTTCGTGGTCCGTGGGCTGGACAACTAGGTAAAAAAATCTGATTTTCAAGTCTTGACGATAAATTTCTATAGGCGCACTATAATCATCAGGTAGCCGGGAAACCGGTCCTGAAAAAGCCGCCGTAACCCTTACGGTGACTGCTGACCGGGTCATTACCGCGGATGGTCCAGTCATTAGCAGAACAGAGAGTAAAAGAGCCGTTGGCCAGTCCGGCGGCTCTTTCTTTGATGACCAGTCTTTGATGACCAGTAAAAGGCGGCCTTCTTGCTTCAGGAAAACTCCGAAAATATCGCCAAAGCCGCCCGCATCATCGGCGAAGGCGGGCTTGTCGCCTTTCCCACCGAAACCGTTTACGGCCTGGGTGCCGACGCCACCAACGATAGCGCCATCGCGGCAATTTTCGAGGCCAAGGGGCGGCCCCGCTTCAACCCGTTGATTATTCATTTTGCCAACGCCACGCAAGTCGCCGCCGTCGTCGATTTCAACGAGGCCGCCGAAAAACTGGCGGGTACCTTTTGGCCCGGCGCGCTGACCATGGTGCTCAAACGCAAACCGGATTGCCCGGTCTCGTTGCTCGCCAGTGCCGGGCTCGACACTCTGGCCGTGCGCGTCCCCAATCACCCCCTCGCCCACGCCCTGATCGAAGCCGTGGGAACGCAGGTCGCCGCCCCCAGCGCCAACCGCTCCGGCCACATCAGCCCGACCACCGCCGCCCACGTAGAGGCAAGCCTCGGCGATCACGTCGATGCCATCCTCGACGGTGGGCCATGCGCCATCGGCCTTGAATCGACGGTCGTCGACCTCAGCACCGACACCCCGACCCTGTTGCGCCCCGGCGGCATCACCCGCGAGGCCATCGAGGCGGTGATCGGCCCCCTCGCCCTTTCCGACGGCAGCGAAGACGCGCCGCGCTCGCCGGGTATGTTGAAGCGTCATTACGCGCCGATGATCCCGCTCCGCCTGAACGCCGAGAAACCCGAACCCGGCGAGGCCCTGCTCGCCTTCGGTCCAAGCGTCAGCGCCCGCCACGCCAACCTGAGCCGCAGCGGCGACCTGAACGAGGCCGCAGCCAACCTGTTCGCCATGCTCCACATGCTCGACCAACCGGGCCTCAAAGGGATCGCCGTGATGCCCATCCCCGAAACCGGATTAGGCATCGCCATCAATGATCGGCTGAAGCGGGCAGTGAGTACATCATGACGACACACGCGCAAGCACTGAAAAACATCCGCGAGTTGGTTGGACCGAAGGGGTGGATCGAGGCCGAGGCCGAGATGCAGCCTTATCTGCGCGAAGAGCGCGGGCTTTACCATGGGGTCGCGGCGGCGGTGGTTCGGCCGGGTTCGACAGACGAGGTCGCCAAGGTTCTGGCCATCTGTCACGCCGCCGGGCTTGGCGTCGTTCCTCAGGGCGGCAACACCGGCCTGGTCGGTGGCGGCGTTGCCGACTTTCCCGACGGTGACGGCATTATCCTGAGCACACAACGCCTGAACGCCATCCGCGCCATCGACCCCTTAAACCAGACCATCACCGTCGAGGCTGGGGTTATTCTTAGTCATATACAGCATGCCGCCGATGATGCTGGCGCGCTTTTTCCCCTGAGCCTAGGGGCTGAGGGGACCTGTCAGATCGGCGGCAATCTTTCGACCAACGCCGGGGGCGTGCAGGTCCTGCGCTACGGTAACGCCCGCGATCTGGTGCTTGGCCTTGAGGTGGTGCTGGCCGATGGCCGCATCTGGAACGGCCTGCGCGCTTTGCGCAAAGACAACACCGGCTACGATCTGAAACACCTGTTCATCGGTGCCGAAGGGACGCTCGGCATTATCACCGCCGCCGTGCTGAAGCTGTATCCGCGCCCCCAGGCCTTCGAGACTGCGCTTTGCGCCGCCGCCGACGCACCGTCCCTGTTGAGCCTGCTCGCCCGCCTGCGCAGCAGTGCCGGGGAGTCCTTGAGCGCCTTTGAAATCATCAACCGTTTCGCCATCGAGATCGCCGCCAAACATGTGCCCGCGGCGAGCGATCCGTTCACCGAAGCGCACGCCCAGTACGCCCTGATCGAACTGAGCGGCCCGGCGAGCATCCGCGAAACCCTTGAAGAGGTGTTGAGCGCGGCGTTGGAGGACGGCTTGATCGAAGATGCAATCGTCGCCGAAAGCGGTGCCCAGTCGCAACAACTGTGGGCCATCCGCGAGGCCATCCCGGAAGCCCAGAAGCATGAGGGCGGCTCAATCAAACACGATGTCGCCGTTGCCGTCTCCAAGGTCGGTGAATTTCTTGAGAGGGCGACCGATCTCGCCCTAGCCGCATTACCCGGTGTCCGGGTTTGCGCCTTCGGCCACGCCGGCGACGGCAATATCCACTTCAATCTAAGCCAGCCAGTCGATGCCGATAGCGCCGCCTATCTTGAAAACTGGGGCCGCATCAACCGGCTGATCCATGATCTGGTGATGGATATGGGCGGCAGCTTTAGCGCCGAACACGGCATTGGACAGTTGAAACGCGACGATCTCGTCCGCTATAAATCAGATGTCGAGCTCGACCTGATGCGGGCCATGAAAAAGACCCTCGACCCGACGAATATTATGAACCCCCGAAAGGTCATTTGATGAGCGCTTACACCGCCCCGATCCAGGACATTACCTTCGTTCTCAACGAAATCGCCGGTCTCGCCACTGTCGCCGCCCTGCCGGGTTGTGAAGAGGCGACGCCCGATCTGGTTGAGGCCATCCTGGAGGAAGCCGGCAAGTTGGCGTCCGACGTTCTGGCCCCCCTGAACCATTCAGGCGATATCGAAGGCTGCCGCTTCGAGAACGGCGTCGTGCGCAGCCCCGAAGGATTTAAAGACGCCTACCGGCAATTTGTCGATGGTGGCTGGAACAGCGTCCCCTTCGACCCGGAATTCGGCGGCCAGGGCCTGCCGTGGCTGGTCTCCACGGCGGTATCCGAACTGTGGAATTCGGCCAACATGGCCTTCGCCCTGTGCCCGCTTCTGACCCAAGGCACGGTCGAACTGTTGACCACCCATGGCTCGGACAAACTCAAGGCGACGTATCTTGAAAAACTGATTGCCGGGCAATGGAACGGCACCATGAACCTGACTGAACCGCAAGCCGGTACGGATCTCGCGCGGATCAAGTCGAAGGCCGAACGCGACGGCGATCACTACCGCATCAGCGGCCAGAAAATATTCATTACCTACGGCGAGCATGACCTGACCGACAACATCGTCCACATGGTCCTGGCCCGTCTGCCCGACGCCCCCGACGGGGTGAAGGGTATTTCATTGTTCCTGGTGCCGAAATTCCTGGTCAACGACGACGGCAGCCTGGGCGAACGCAATGACCTCAAGTGCGTTTCCATCGAACATAAGCTGGGCATCAACGCCAGCCCCACCGCCGTCATGTCCTACGGCGATAACGATGGGGCCGTAGGCTTCCTGGTCGGGGCCGAAAACGAGGGCATCAAATGCATGTTCACGATGATGAACAATGCCCGCCTGGCCGTCGGTCTTGAAGGCGTCGCCATCGCCGAGCGGGCCTATCAGCAGGCCCTGGGCTACGCCCTTGAACGAATCCAGAGCCGTGACGCATCAAGCAGGAACCCGGAGCCTGTAACCATTGTCCATCACCCGGATGTCAAACGCATGTTGCTGTCCATGAAATCGCGGACCGAAGCCGCTCGCGCCCTGGCTTACACCGCCGCGGCAACCCTCGACACCGCCAATCGCCATGCCGATGCCAATGAGAGGAGGCGCGCGCAAAGTCTCCTCGACCTGCTCATCCCGGTGGTCAAGGCGTGGAGCACGGACATCGGCATCGACGCCGCCAACATCGGCGTGCAGATCCACGGCGGCATGGGCTACATTGAAGAAACCGGTGCAGCCCAGCACTTGCGCGACGCGCGCATCGCCTCCATTTACGAAGGCACCAACGGCATTCAGGCCATCGATCTGGTCGGCCGCAAGGTGGCCCGCGAGAACGGCGAGACGATAAGCGCCCTGATCGCAGACATCAGGAAATTCTCGCCAGCGACGGGCAACGATGATCTGGCCGTCATTTCAGGGCGCCTTGATACGGCCACAGACGCCCTCGAAAAAGCGACGGCGTGGGTCGTCAAAACTTTTGCAAAAGACCCGGACGCGGTCCTCGCCGGTGCCGCGTCCTATCTTTCCCTGCTTGGTGCCACCCTTGGTGGCTGGATGATGGGGCGGGCAGCCGAAATCGCCCTGGAGAAGATCGCGCACGGACAAGGCGACGTGGTTTTTTACAAGGCGAAAGTTATCTCGGCCCGGTTTTTTGCCGATCAGGTTCTCAGTGAGGCCGAGGGTCATTTGCAAAAAATCGTCTCAGGAGCCTCATCAATCACCAACAGCGATTTTTCCATTACCTAGTCAAAGTTCTGTTAAACCTTGATTTTTTTAAGTTTTTCAGACATTTTACGCTGTACGTTAAGGTGATATTTCAGCAATGAGTGGTCTAAATAAATACATCCTCAAGCAATTGCTTGTGGGCATGATTCTCGTCACGGCGGGACTAACCTGTGTCATCTGGCTGACCCAGTCGCTGAAGTTCGTCGAAATGATCGTCAATCGCGGCCTGACGACCGGCGTATTCATGTACTTTACGATGCTGTTATTGCCGAATTTTCTCTCGATCGTGCTGCCCATCGCCCTGTTCACGGTCATCGTCTTCACTTATTCAAAATTGATTACGGACCGGGAACTCGTGGTCATGCGGGCCGCCGGCTTGAGCCAACATGCGTTGGCCAAACCGGGCCTGATTTTAACCCTCGTCGTCGTCGCCCTGGGCTATCTGATCAATTTTTACCTGTTGCCCCACTCCTACCGAATGTTCAAGGAATTACAGTGGGACATCCGCAACAATTACACCCATATCCTGCTTCAGGAAGGAGCCTTCAACGAGGCCTCCAAGAACATCATCGTCTACATTCGCAAACGCTCGTCCGATGGTCAGTTGCACGGCATTCTGGTTCATGACGGGCGCGATAAGGACAAGCCATACACCCTGCTAGCCGAACGCGGTGCCATGCTGCAAGGTGAGGGAGGCTCTCGTTTCGTCATGTACAACGGCAACCGTCAGGAAGTCGATCCGAAGACTCATCAATTCTCGATCCTCTATTTCGACCGTTATATCTTTGAAATGGCCGCGACCTCCAATAGCGGTGTCGGGCGTTTCCGCGAAGCCCGTGAACGAACGGTTTACGAACTGTTCAACCTTGATAAAGACCCCGACATGGAGGACCAGAACATTGGCAAATTTACCGTCGAAGGACACAAAAGGCTGATCTCGCCGATTTCCGCACTGGGCTATGGCCTTGTCGGCCTGGCGATCCTGATTTCCAGCAGCTTTAGCAGGCGAACCCAGTCGAAACGCATTATTCTGGCGGCGATCATCGTCATCGCCTTGCAAGGGGCGATGCTGGCCTTGGAAAATGCCACCGCGAAGAATCTCTCACTGGTGCCGATACTCTATGTGCTGGGTTTACTACCCGTCGTCGGGGGCTACCTGCTGATGTTGAAAAACCCAAAATCACGGGCCGCCCAGCGGCTTGATGCGGCGGGTTAAAACAGACCATGCGCCTTTCAACAACCATGTCCCTGTATATCGGCAGACAATTTATTGTCAGCTTTATCAGCATATTCACAATCCTTCTGGTGCTGATTTTGCTGGTCGATATGATCGAATTGCTAAGACGGGCCGCGTCGAAGCCGCAAGTCGATTTCGCCATGGTTTTGGAAATGGCCGTCCTGAAACTGCCCCATATGGGACAACAACTTTTCCCCTTTGCCGTGCTGTTTGGCGGCATGTCCGCCTTTTGGCGACTGACCCGCAATCATGAACTTGTCGTCTCGCGCGCTGCCGGTGTTTCTGCCTGGCAATTCCTGCTGCCGGTGCTGGTCCTGGCTTTTGTCTTGGGGGTCATAAAAATCACCCTGCTCAACCCCCTGTCCTCAACGATGTTGACCCGTTTTGAGCGGGTCGAAGCTGCCGCCTTCAAAGGTCAGGACAGTTTTCTGGCGCTTTCCAGTACCGGACTTTGGCTGCGCCAGTCTGATGGCACGGATCAGTCGGTCATCCACGCCAGGAATTTTTTGCAACAAGGCAAAGAAGTCGAATTGGGTGTCGTCAATGTTTTCATATACAAGGGTGTGGCGCAATTCATCCGGCGCATTGATGCCGCTGACGCCAATCTGGAAGACGGATTCTGGCATATGCGTGATGTCTGGATTCACGAACCCGACGTACCCTCCCGCCACGAAGCAGAATTCTGGCTCGAAACAGACCTGACACTGGGTTCCATCCAGGACAATTTTGCCCCGCCTGAGACAATGTCATTCTGGGATTTGCCAGACTTTATCAAGACCCTTGAAGGGTCCGGGTTTTCGGCGGTCCGCCATCGCCTGCATTGGCATTCCCTGCTCGCGGCACCTTTGCTGATGTGCGCCATGGTGCTGATCGCGGCGACGTTTACCCTGCGCCAATCGCGCCGTGGGGGGACGATTTTCGTCGTATCGGGTGGCGTCTTGACCGGTTTTGTCCTTTATTTTTTCTCGGATGTCGTTTTTGCCCTTGGCCTTTCGGACTCCATCCCTGTAACACTGGCCGCCTGGACCCCATCAGGGGTGACATTGCTGCTTGGACTTGCCATGTTACTCCATCTTGAAGATGGTTAGGGTCGAAATGAATCTGGGCACCATGTTGAAACCAATTAAAGCATTTTTGTTGTTACTCCCCGCGTTGATGCTGGTGCCTGCCCTGGCCCACGCCACGCTTTCCGATGCCCCCGCCCAGGTGGCACAGGGAGAAGTAACAGCGCCCGAAGACGGAGAGATCCGCTTCAGCGCCGACGAAATGCAACATGACCGGGGCCTCGACATTATCACCGCTCGCGGCAATGTTCGGGTCGAGCATCAGGAGCGCATCCTCACCGCCGATGTTATCGTTTACAACAAGAAGCAGGATTTCGTCACCGCCTCGGGGAGCGTCACCCTGTTGGAGCCGACTGGTGAGGTTATTTTCGCTGAATTCATGGAACTTTCCGGCGATTTCAGGAACGGCATCATCGCCGATATTAGGTCCATACTGAAGGACGGCGCGTTGGTCGCCGCCAGTAGCGGACGGCGAACCAATGGCAATATACTCGACATGCACAATGCCGTCTATTCACCGTGCCGTCTGTGCGACGACGACCCTTCCCGCCCGCCGTTATGGCAAGTCAAGGCAGTCAGGGTCATTCACGATAAAAAGCGCCAGACCATCGAATATCGCGATGCCTGGCTTGAAGTCGCCGGGATTCCGGTTCTCTACACCCCTTACCTTTCTCACCCCGATCCGACGGTCAAAAGGAAAAGTGGCTTTCTGGCACCCGCCTTCGGCTCCTCGTCAACATTGGGATCATTCATTTCGACCCCATATTTTCTCAATATCGCCAGCAATGCGGATGCCACACTGAGCCCGTCATTTACATCTGATGAAGGGGTTATCATGGCCGGGGAATACCGCCATAAATTCATGGAAGGCGATTTCAAGGCCCTTGCCAGCATCAAGGATAACACATCTTCCTCGGAACTGACCTACTCCACGGAAAACGGTATTTCTGGAATCCGCGGGCACATCGCCGCCAAAGGACGCTTCGATTACGACCAGACATGGCGCTGGGGCTTCGATGTCAATCGACAGTCCGATAAAGCATATATGTCGCGGTTCGGATTTTCCAACGACAATACCCTTCCCGAAGTCACCAATGCGTTGGCTTCGCAAGGGTTTGTCGAGGGCTTTCGCGATCGCAATTACATCAGTGCCAGCGGAATGCTTTTTCAGAACACTTTGACAAATGAAGATGGTAATTCGATTCCCGTCATACTCCCCCTTGTTGATTTCAACCATGTTGGCGAAGTAGACCGCTATGGCGGTTATTCGACAGTGGATCTCAACATGCTGGCTTTGAGCAGATCGAAAGGCAGCGACACCCGCAGGCTATCTGTCCGCGGCGGCTGGAATCTTCCCTATACCGCCCCGGCCGGAGATATTTACACCGTGTCGGCGAAAATGATCGGTGATTTCTACAACACCAGCAGCCTGACCGTCACAGGCCAGGACAATATTTCTAACTATGCTTACCGACTGACCCCACAAGTCGCCCTTGACTGGCGCTATCCGTTCGTTAGCGGTAAAGGCAACGTCTATCAGATGTTCGAGCCCATCGTCTCTGCCGTTGTCAGCCCTTATGGCGGGAATTCTGCCAACATTCCCAATGAGGATTCTCAAAACCTTGAGTTTGACGACACCAATCTGTTCAGCGACAACCGCTTTTCCGGCCTTGACCGCGTCGAAGGCGGCCCCAGACTTAATTACGGTTTCAAATGGGGCGTATTTGGCAAATCTGGCGGCTCGACCAGTTTATTACTCGGCCAGAGTTACAGGTACAGGACGGATGACACTTTCGCCGTCGGTTCAGGACTTGAAGATAACTTTTCCGATATTGTCGGTCGTGTCCATGTCTCGCCGAATCCATTGCTTGATATCTACTACCGAACCCGCATCGACAAAACGAACCTGGAAGCCAGGCGCAACGAGATCTCCCTTGGTGCTGGCGTTCCGGCCATACGTCTAAACACCAATTATGTCTACTTCGACCGTCAACAAGGCAGTGAATTTGCAGGGCGGGAAGAAATCAGCGGGTCTCTTAGCTCTCAATTTACAGAAACCTGGCGAAGCAGCTTTTCTGCGACCCGGGACCTTGCGGAAGAAGACCTGCGTTCAATGAGTTTGAACTTTACTTACGAAGACGAATGTCTGCTTTTTTCGTCTAGCTTGAACCGAACTTTTTTCCAAAATCAGGAATTGCACCCGGAAAACTCCATCATTTTCCGTATCATGTTCAAAACCTTGGGTGAATTTTCTCCTGACGTAAACGTTTTCAACCCCAATCAGGGTAATTAAGCTGGTTATATTCATGTCATATTCGAAAAACAATCGACGCCAAAAGACGGTCAAACCAAAGGCAACCCGTACGGACTGGAAAGCCGCGTGGCGCTCTGTGGTTATATCTTCGCTGGTGGCATTGTTTCTTGCCCTGAACCCAGCCCCTGCCCCCGCCCAGACCCTTGGCATCGCCGCCGTCGTCAATGACGACGTCATCTCGCTCTATGATCTGCAAGCCAGAATGATGATGCTTATCGTCACATCCAATCAAAAAGACTCGCCGGAATTGCGCAGCCGTCTTTCACAACAAGTCCTCAATAATCTCATTGATGAAAAATTGAAAATGCAGGAAGCCAAGCGGCTCGATGTCAATATCTCTCCTCAGGACATAGAACAGGCTTACGAGGATATGGAGGCAAGTAACAATCTACCTAAGGGGGGGCTGAGCACGTTCCTCAACAAAAGTGGTGTCGACAAACTGGTGTTGTTTGAGCAAATCGAGGCCACTATTGCCTGGGCAGATACCATCAACAAGTTGTTCCGATCGCAAACCACTATCGGTGAGGAAGAAATTGACGAAGTCATTAACGAGATAAAAGCCAGCAAGGGAAAACCGGAATATCTAACGGCGGAGATTTTTTTGCCGGTTAACGACCCCCGGCAAGACGGTGAAGTTCTCAATAACGCCGATCGCCTGATCGAGATCCTTAAAGGTGGTGCCGATTTTGCTTCCTTGGCAAGAAACTATTCGCAGAGCGCCTCTGCCGCTATCGGCGGTGATCTCGGCTGGGTGCGCCAGGGCCAGTTACCTCATAATATCGATAAAGCGCTGATTTCATTGAAAAAAGGCACTATATCTCAACCGCTACGTGGGATATCGGGCTATTACATTATCCTTAAAAGAGACGAGCGCACCGGTCAGGGCCTGCCGCCGTCTCAGGAGAAAATCGACCTCCGCCAGGTTTATTTACCGCTTGTCGCGGCCAGCAGTGATCGCGACAAGGCAAGCTTGATGGAAAAAGCAATTGCCATGGGGGCAACGGCGAAAAGTTGCCCCGATATGGAAAAGCTTGAAGCCGAAAGCGGCTCTCCGCTATCAGGCAGCCTGGGCACCGTCGATACCTCGTCCTTACCGCCGGCTATTCAGAAGGTCGTCAAAGACCTCCCACTTGCCACCGCGAGCAAGCCGATCCCGGCCGACGGGGGGATTATCTTTTTGATGGTTTGCCAGCGCACCGGCACCAAGGCGATGGATATTATTCGACCACAAATCAGATCGCGCCTGATGGCCGAACGGCTCGACAACGCAGCCAGGGGGCATCTTCGCGACCTGCGTCACACAGCCTTCCTGGATGTCCGGATATGACCGTTGGCGACTCGGTTCTGCCTTTAGCCCTGAGTATGGGGGAACCGGCCGGAATTGGCGGTGAAATAACGCTTAAAGCCTGGGCCGCGCGTAAAGACACCGCTTTTTTTGTCGTTGATGATTTGGCCCGTCTGCAGCGTCTGGCAAAAAAGCTCGGACTTGATGTCCCGCTTAGTGAAATTAACGACCCGGCCGACGCCACCGAAGTCTTCGCCAAGGCCCTGCCGGTCCTGCACCGCCCCTTAAAGGTCGCGCCAACCCCAGGTCAACCGGACCCTGAGAATACCAACGCCGTCATTGAGTCGATCAAAGTGGCCGTCGAACTGGTGCGCGGCGGCCAGGCTGCAGGCGTCGTCACCAATCCCATTCACAAGAAATCCTTGTATGACGGCGGCTTTAAATTTCCCGGTCATACGGAATTTCTGGCGGTCTTGGCGGGGATCGACACGCCGCCGGTGATGATGCTGGCATCGCCGCAGCTGAAGGTCGTGCCGGTCACTGTTCATGTCGCTATCGCCGAAGCTATCGCCACTCTGAATACGCACGACATCGTCACCTTGTCAGTTATAACCGCCAGGGCACTGGAAAAAGATTTCGCCATTGCCGCCCCCAGACTGGCCATCGCCGGTCTTAACCCGCACGCCGGAGAAGGCGGCGGCATGGGCACGGAAGAAACCACGATCATCGCCCCGGCCATCGCCAAACTGCGGTATCTGGGAATTGACGCCAGCGGCCCCTGGCCACCCGACACCCTGTTCCACGCGGCGGCGCGGGAAAACTATGACGCCGCCATTTGCATGTACCACGATCAAGCGCTGATCCCGATCAAGACCATCGATTTCGACGGCGCCGTCAATGTCACCTTGGGGCTGCCCTTCGTCCGCACCTCGCCCGATCACGGCACCGCCTTCGATATCGCCGGAACCGGCAAGGCCAGTGCGCGCAGCCTGCTTGCGGCAATTGCCATGGCCGCCGACATTGCCGCCCGGCGCGGCCAATGAGCGCCGACCTGCCCCCGGACCTGCCCCCCTTGCGCGATGTCATCAATCGTTTCGGTCTCGACGCCCGCAAGAAACTCGGCCAGCATTTCCTGCTCGATCTGAACCTGACCGCCCGCATTGCCCGCAGTGCCGGCGATCTTTCAAACTGCGCGGTGGTCGAAATCGGCCCCGGCCCCGGCGGCCTGACCCGGGCGCTTTTACAAGCCGGAGCAAAACAAGTGATTGCCGTCGAGCGCGATCCACGCTGCGTCGAGGCTATCGAAGATTTAGGCCGACATTTTGATGGCAGGCTTAAGGTCATCGCCGCCGACGCGCTTAATCTGGACATCGGCGCGCTTGCCGAAGGCCCCATGAAAATTGTCGCCAACCTGCCCTACAACGTGGCGACACCGCTGCTGATCGGCTGGCTGCACCAGATAGAGCGCTATCAAAGCCTGACCCTGATGTTCCAGAAGGAGGTCGCCGACCGGCTGACCGCCAGCCCCGGCGGCAAGACCTATGGTCGCCTGTCCGTGCTGACCCAGTGGCTGTGTCACACCAACCACGATTTCAACATAGCCAGGACCGCCTTCACGCCGCCGCCCAAGGTCGAAAGCACCGTCGTCACCCTGACCCCGCGCCCGGCCCCCTTGGCCGCCTGCGATTGGCAGAAACTTGAAAAAGTCACCGCCGCCGCCTTCGGCCAACGCCGCAAGATGCTGCGCGCCAGCTTGAAGCCGTTAGGGGTTGATCTGGAAAGTTTGGGCATTGAGCCGACAGCCCGGGCCGAGACCCTGAGCCCCGAGCAGTTCTGTGCCATCGCCCGTCTGATTTAAGTAAATAAAGCGCCGACGTCGCCCAGGCCGTCGATGGAAATAACCGCCTCGGCGGGGCCGTTATCGAGCCATTGAACGGGGGTCAGAGAGCCCGTCAGGATAACCTCTCCGGCTTTCAAATCCCGGCCTAACGCGGCCATGCGGCCCGCGATCCAGAGCACGGCTTGCAGGGGATGACCCAGCACTTCCACACCAAGACCGCTGCCAGCGAGCCTGCCGTCGATATAGGTCCTGCCCTCCGTCGCCGCCAGATCGAGGCTCCGCCAGTCGCTGATTTCGGCCCCCAGGACGCAGGCGGACTGGAAGAAATCATCGGCAATCAGAACCGCGCTCGGCTGCGCCAGAAAATCGCCGTAACGGTTATCGACGACTTCAATTGCCGCCATGCAGGTGCCGATGGCCGCTGTGATCTGGGCCAGCTCGTAAGGTGCCCCACTTGCCGGCAGGTCGGCATTGAGCCTGACCGCGATTTCGCATTCGATACCGACACGCTGGAAATCCTTCAGTGCAAACGTCGCCGAATCCTGAAAGACATTGCAATCCAGCAAGCCGCCGAAAACCGGATTTGGTACGCCGACGATTTCTTGCATGACCGCCGTCGTGCAGCCGATTTTGTAGCCGCTGATCCGGCCCAGACCCTCCGCTTCTTGCCATTGGTGCAGGGCCGCTTGCACGCCGTAAGCTTGATCTTCGCTGAGCGGACTTAAGTCATCGGTAAGTGAGACCCCGGTGTTATCACGGCGTGCCTGGCCAAGAATACGGGCGGCTTTATTCATGACCGATATCGTCGACGAAGTCGTGCAGGCCGATCTGACGCGCCGTCTTCAGGCGTTCGGCGGCGAGGATGGCCTCGACCATGTCGACGCTTTCGTCGATATCGATATTAACGACGATGTAATCATATTCCGGATAGTGGCTCATTTCCGCACCCGCTTCTGCCATGCGTTTCCTTACGACCTCTTCACTATCCTGGGCGCGAGCATAGAGCCTGCGTTCCAGTTCGGCCATGCTCGGCGGCAAAATGAACACGCGGACCAGATCCTTCGGCGCATTTTCGGTCAATTGCTGGGTGCCTTGCCAGTCGACATCGAACATCACATCGCGGCCCTGTGACAAGGCTTCCTCGACAGGCTCTTTCGGGGTGCCATAGAAATTGTCGAAAACCCGGGCGTGTTCCAACATCTGGCCCCTGGCGACCATGGCGTCGAAGCGCGCCTTGTCGACGAAATAATAATCCTCACCGTCGACTTCGCCGGGCCGGGGCGGTCTGGTCGTCGCCGAGACCGACATGGTCAGGTTGCTATCGCGGGCTATCAAGGCACGCGATATGGTCGATTTTCCAGCCCCCGAGGGCGAAGACAAGACGACCATCAAGCCGCGGCGTTTAAGGCTGTTTTCTGTTTTCATATTTTCTACTCGATATTCTGCACTTGCTCGCGAAACTGTTCAATCATCGCCTTCAGATCGAGACCGATGCGGGTCAGCTCCACATCGCCGGACTTGGAGCACAGGGTATTGGCCTCGCGGTTGAATTCCTGACACAGGAAATCGAGCTTGCGGCCAATCGCCCCATCGCCCTTCAATAAATCGTCGGCGGCCCCGACATGGGCGCGCAGACGGTCCAGCTCCTCGCTGATATCGGCCTTGGTCATCAGCAGCGCCGCCTCCTGCTCAAGCCGCTCGGCCGATAAAGTCGGCACGTCTTCGAGCAGGGCTTCGACCTGTTGCCTGAGGCGCAGGCGGATGGCTGCGGGCCTGATCGCGGCAGACTGCGCGGCGGCCAGGCAAAGCTCTTCGATGGTCGCTATCTGTTGCGCAAGCACGCTGCCCAGGCGCGCCCCCTCCTCGGCCCGCATGACAAGCAACGCGCTCAAGGTTTCATCAAGGTCACCAAGCAGCAGCGTTTGCAATGCCGCGCGCTCGTCGTCCGAAACATTCTCGTCGCGCGGCTCGATGACGCCTTTCAAGGACAGCAGGCCGTCCAGGCTGGCGGCTTTTAGCCCCGGTACTTTTTCGCTCAGTTGCGGCAGCAACGCGATATAGCCGTCCAGGACCTCTTCATTGATCTCGTAAGCACCGCCCTTGCGGAGCCATTCAATGCTCAGGGATAACTGGATATTGCCGCGCTGCAGGCGTTGCTTGACCCGCTCGCGAACCTCGGGTTCCATGGTATCGAAGCCCGCGGGCAGACGTAAGCGCACATCCAGCCCCTTACCGTTGACGCCGCGCGCCTCCCATACCCAGGAGCACTGTTCGCTGGAACTCTCTATGCGGGCGTATCCGGTCATCGACTGAATGGGCAAAGCGGACTCTCCATCGGCGTTATCGTAGGTGCAACTTATAGCAAGCTTGACTATAACAGAGCCATGAAAAACCCCCGGTCTATTTTGATTACCGGTGCCTCCAGCGGCATCGGCGCGGCCTTGGCCGAATTTTACGCCGGCCCCGGCGTCAGCCTCGCCTTATGTGGCCGCGACCGCGCCCGCCTCGATAAGGTCGCCCAAGCCTGCCTGAACAAAGGGGCAGAGGTTAAGGCGGAAATCGTCGATGTCAGCGAGCGCGACGCCATGGCCGCCTGGATAAGCCGCAGCGATCAGGCCCGTCCGCTCGATCTGGTCATCGCCAACGCCGGGATTTCCGGCGAGGGCGATCTTGATGAGGCCGCCACCCGCGCCATCTTCGCCGTCAACATGGCCGGGGTCCTCAACACCATCTTCCCGGCCTTAAGGCCGATGCGTAAGCGCCGACGCGGCCAACTGGCGCTGGTCAGCTCGATAGCCGGTTTCCGGGGCCTGCCCAGTGCGCCGGCTTATTCCGCCTCGAAAGTCATGGTCAAGGCATACGGCGAAGCCTTGCGCGGGGTGCTGGCGAGCGAGGGCATCGGCGTCTCGGTGATCTGCCCCGGCTTCGTCGAAAGCCGGATCACGGCGAAAAACGATTTCCCCATGCCGCTGATCATGAGCGCTGCCAAGGCGGCCCGCCTTATCGCCAGAGGCCTGGCCCGCAACCGCCTGCTGATCGCCTTCCCCTGGCCGTTTGTCGCTTTTATGTGGTCCCTGAACTTGCTTCCTCCATGCTGGACAAGCAAACTTCTCAGCCGCTTGCCGAAGAAGGGCCGAACCTGAACATTAGTTAAATTGTTCATTCAGCCGAAGTTCATATTAGACATGCATAATGTTCCTCAGCGTCCTCATTGAGGCCGCATGAACTTTACCCCCCCCCCCTTGAGCAAACACTATGAGGATACCTACCATGAAGAAAATTTTCGCCGCCGCCGCCGTTGCCGCACTTTCTCTGGCCGCCATTTCCGGTTCCGCCGTTGCCGGACACGCCAAGAACACGCCTGAATTCACCAACATGCTCAACAACATCAAGGCCAAACAGAGCCAGCAACGCGCCGCCCTTTACGGCAAAAAGAGCGTTCGGGATTCTGCCGAATTTCAGCAAATGATCGAGAAGATCAAGATGAACCAGGCCAAACAGCGCGCCGCCATCTACGGCAAATAAATAAAGTTAGCCCGCTCGAAGATGCGTAACGCATCGAGAGTGTGAACTGTTACGGAAAAGCCGGTCCCTTAAGGGGGCCGGTTTTTTTGTTCAGTTTTGTTCGTCGGGGGGGTTTTGCGCGGGCGACTGCAAAAGGTGGAGAGATCAGGCGTTTTCAGGTTCGCGGATTGGTCACCCATAGCGAATTGCCCGTTGCTGTCTTCACTCACCCATCAGGATTTCCATCAACTCCAATTCCTCATCCTGCAGGACGCCATCGGCCAGAACGAGATTTTTGGCAAATGTGATTATTCGCCGAACGTCTTCCTCACCTTGGAAACGCAATCTTTTGACAGCCTTGTCGAACGTGCTGATATCCGGCCACGACGCCTTGATAAAGGTTCCTACGATGTTCCAATCGGTATCCATAGACACCGCGTTCATATCAACATATCGCAGGATGGTTTCAAACTCATCCGGGTGGAAATGACCGTCACAAATTGCCAGTGACGATAAAATCTGGATGCCGGGAGCACTCCGTTCCAATGCCTCAGCGGTCGGATCGGTCGATGATATACGTTGGAAATAATCAAGTGGCTTGTCGATAAGCTCGCCGGTTGCGCAATTGGCCATCTGATCGATACGCTGAGCCAGAAAACTCCGCGCCGCATCACGCTCGTAACACCAAGCCGAAACCGCCAAATTAGACCCAAAATACCCTAGACTACGAACCAGAATGCGACGCTGACTTTGGACTCCCTTGGCGTCAGTGTAATGAATAACAAAGACGGTCCCAACAATATCCCGGCTGACAGTTTCCAATGGCCCGTCATCATCGTCATCCCCCGGCAAACAAGCGACAAAATCTTTCCAAGCCTTCGGCGACGCTTTCTTTTTAATCTGCCGTCGCAACAAATCAGTAATGCGCTCAATTTCTGACATCGAACAACCACCCCACCCAAAATGTTTTACCATTCACGAGTGCTATTATAAGAATACATCTCTGCCCCACATACAATGAAGTTTAAGGAACACCCTATATAATTCGAGAGCAACCGTGAGGCAGCCCTAATTGTTTGCTGGAAGATCCTCGCCCACCCCAAAATATTATCAACTCAACGGCACACGGGCGTTGTCAGGAAATGCAATTAGTGGGAGATTAAGAGCCTTTCTTTCTCTTCGTCATTCCGGACTTGATCCACTGCTGTCCGGTTTAAATATGTTCACAAAAAATCAATCCTGAACTTATCCCTCTCCCCTTGCGGGGGAGGTTAGGTGGGGGCCTTGCGGGAACAACATTGTTTTGCGCAAATTTGCGCCCTATCGCCCCACCCCCCACCCTAACCCTCCCCCTCGAAGTGGGGAGGGCATTAAGGCGGTGAAGGCGTTTGCCAATGGCGCGTTGTTTGCGCTTATTCGCTGTCACGGATTTTGCGCCAGCGGGCGACGTTGCGGTTGTGCTCTTCGAGGGTTTTGGCAAAGGCGTGACCGCCGTTGCCGTCGGCGACGAAGTAGAGATCGTCTGTGGCGGTCGGTTTAAGCACTGCCCTAATCGCCGCCAGTCCGGGGTTGCAGATCGGCCCAGGCGGCAAGCCGTTGATCAGATAGGTATTATAGGGATTGTCCGCTTTCAGGTCGGCGCGGTTAAGCGCCCGTCCCAGCGGTCCGTCGCCTTCGCTCAGGCCGTAAGCCACCGTCGGGTCCGATTGCAGGCGCATGCCGCGTCGCAAACGGTTGATGAAAACACCGGCAACGCGCCCTCTTTCATCGTTCAGGCCGGTCTCTTTCTCGACGATGGAAGCCAGAATCAGGGCCTCGGTCGGGTTAGTGAACGGCAAGTCATCATCGCGCTCGGCCCACAATCCGAACAGGGCCTGATCCATCGCCTTAACCATGCGCTGGGCCAGATCGGCGCGGCTGTCGCCGTAAGAGTAATGATAGGTCTCCGGCAGTACCGAGCCTTCCAGCGGCACATCGAAAACCTTCTCAAGGCCTTCGGCGGCGACCAGTTGCTCGAACACCTGAACGGCGGTCAGGCCTTCGGCAATGGTCAAGCGGCGCACCACGGTCTTGCCACTGATCAGGACATCGGCGGCGGCCTTGGCGCTGACCCCGTAAGGAAAAACGAATTCACCGGCTTTCAGCGCCTTGTCGACGCGGCTTAGACGCACGCCCAAACGGAAAATCAGCGGATCGTCGATCACCCCCGCCGCGCTCAAAGTATTGGCGATGGCTTTAATTCCCGCCCCTTGGGCAATAACCACCGTCGTCTCGGCGATGGTCGGGCCGGGTTTGGTGTACTGAACGTAACCCCAGACAAGAAAGCCGCCACCGACGAATGCGGTGAGGCTAAAAACAAGCAGGATAAGTAGAATCAAGCGACGCATGCCGCCTATCTTAACTAGATCAAACTGCCATCGCTAGATGGTAGATTATTTGATCGATTTTATACCAGATCAAACTGCCATCGCTAGATGGTAGATCATTTGATCGATCTTATAGTTGCACTAGGAATAGGCCTTGAACACCAGCGATGCGTTGGTGCCGCCGAAACCGAACGAGTTGGTCAGCGCCGCCCTGACCGGGCGTTCCTTGGCCTGATGGGGCACCAGGTCGATATCGCAGCCCTCGTCGGGATTATCGAGATTGAGCGTCGGTGGGACGACGCCGTTCTGAATAGCCAGAATCGAGAAAATCGATTCGACGGCTCCCGCAGCGCCGAGCAAGTGGCCGATGGCCGATTTCGTCGAGGACATGGAAATATTGTTGACGGCGTCGCCGAAGGCACGTTTGACGGCACCGAGTTCGATCACGTCGGCCATGGTCGAGGTCCCGTGGGCGTTGACGTAGTCGATATCTTCCGGGTTCATTTCGGCCCGCTTCATCGCCGCGGTCATGCAGCGGAATGCACCGCTACCGTCGGGGGTCGGGGCGGTAATATGATAAGCGTCACCGGTCAGACCGTAACCGACGATTTCGGCGTAAATTTTGGCCCCGCGCGCCTTCGCATGTTCGAGTTCTTCAAGCACAACGACGCCGGCACCTTCACCCATGACGAAACCGTCACGGTCGCGGTCCCACGGCCTGGAGGCCTGCTGCGGGGTATCGTTGAACAATGTCGATAGTGCCTTGGACTGGGAAAACCCGGCCATGCCGACACGGCAACAGGCGGCTTCGGCACCACCGGCGATCATCACGTCGGCGTCTTCCCACATGATCAGGCGGGCCGCGTCGCCAATGGCGTGGGCCCCGGTCGAACACGCCGTAACGACGGCGTGGTTGGGGCCTTTAAAGCCGTACTTGATGGAAACGTGGCCGGAAATCAGGTTGATCAGGCTGGCCGGGATAAAGAACGGGCTCAAACGCCGAACGCCGCCGCCGGATTCGCAATCGACGGTCAGTGAGCCTCTTGAAATTTCAGGCAGGCCGCCGATTCCTGAACCGATCAGAACGCCGGTGCGGAACTGGTCTTCTTCACCTTCGGGAAGCCAGCCGGAATCCTCGACCGCTTCTATCGCCGCGGCCAGGCCGTAGACGATAAAATCATCGACCCTGCGCCGTTCCTTGGGGGTCAAATAGTCATCGACGTTGAACTGGCCTGGACCTTCGCCTTCTTCGATCTGACCGGCGATTTTTGCCGGCAAGTCGGAGACATCGAACGAGGTGATCGCGGCAATGCCCGACTGAGCATTGATCAGCCGCTGCCACGAAAGATCGACACCGTTGGCAAGCGGCGAGACCATACCCATACCGGTAACAACTACACGTCTCATGGTGAACCAGTCATGATGAACGAGCCCTTAAATGACCGCCAACAGGCGATCATACAAGCACTCAGGTGTTCGCTTCGATGAAAGTGATGGCATCTTTGATGGTCAGGATTTTCTCGGCGGCGTCGTCGGGAATTTCACAACCAAATTCTTCTTCAAAGGCCATCACCAGCTCTACCGTGTCCAGGCTATCGGCGCCCAGGTCGTCAATGAAACTGGCGTTTTCTGAGACTTTAGCCTCGTCTACGCCCAAGTGTTCGAGAACGATCTTTTTTACGCGATCTGCGACATCACTCATATCTACTTATTCCTTGAAAACTATCTGTTGAGATTATTGGTGTAATTCAATTTCTTATGTGCGGTTCGTTGCTTAAAACTGGGCTTGAAACTGGGCAAAACCGCAAAAGCATTCGTTACCTAACATACTTTATTTAACGATACCAGAGGCCAAAATGAAAGCTCCCTGGCGATCATATCATAGCCATGCCGCCATTGATATGCAGGGTCTGTCCGGTTACGTAGGCGGCCTCCTCACTGCTCAGGTAGACGACACCGGCGGCGATGTCTTCGACACTGCCAAGACGGCCACTGGGGATATTGCCCAAAAGTTTCTCTTTTTGCCCCTCATCTAGAGCATCTGTCATTGCCGTGGCGATGAAGCCGGGGGCCAGACAATTGATGGTGATCGAACGGCTGGCGACTTCCTGGGCCATGGATTTCGACATGCCGATAAGCCCGGCCTTGGAAGCCGCATAATTGGCCTGCCCTGGGTTGCCGGTAACGCCAACGATGGAAGTGATCGAGACGATTCGCCCCCAGCGGTTTTTCATCATGCCGCGAAGACACGCCTTGGACAGGCGGAAGGGGGCGCTCAAATTAACGTCCAGCACCTGCTGCCAATCCGCGTCCTGCATGCGCATGGACAGATTATCGCGCGTCAGCCCGGCGTTGTTGACAAGAATATCGACGCCGCCCATGGCTTCCACGGCGTCATTGAACAACGCCGCGGGGCCTTCTTCTGTGCCTAAATCGGCGGCTATTGCGTGCGCATTGGCACCCAGTTCCGCCTTAAGTGCTTCAAGGGCCTCTGTACGGGTTCCCGACAAGACGACTTGCGCCCCCTGGCCATGCAAAGCCTTGGCGATGGCGCCGCCGATGCCGCCAGATGCGCCTGTTACCAGCGCCCGTTTCCCCGATAAATCGAACATAAAGTGTCTCCTTGGAAATCTTCGAATCGCCCTATTGTAGCGTTAAAGCGTGGCGAGAAAAGCCTCGACATCGGCAGGCGTGCCGATGTTGCTGGCGACCAGATCGCCGTCGATTCGCCGGGCTAGGCCACTCAAGACTTTGCCGACGCCAATTTCGACCAGCCCCTGGACGCCTTTTGCCTTCATGAACAGGACACTTTCACGCCAGCGCACCATACCGGTCACCTGTTCGACCAGCAGACGGCGGATCTCCGCCGCATCGGTCACATCACTGGCGGTGACATTGGCGACCAGCGGCACGGCAGGCTGCTGCATCCGCACCCCGGCAAGGGCTTCGGCCATGACTTCCGCCGCCGGGGCCATCAGCGCACAATGGAAAGGGGCGCTGACCGGAAGCAGGATACCGCGCTTGGCACCATTTTCCTTGGCGATCACGATGGCCCGTTCGACCGCTGCCAAGGCACCACTGATGACGACCTGTCCGTTCGCATTATCGTTGGCGGCTGTGCAGATTTCACCCTGGCTTGCTTGCTCGGCGACGCGGCTGGCGACAGCCAGTTCCAGGCCAAGCAGGGCAGCCATAGCGCCTTCACCGACAGGAACCGCTTGCTGCATGGCGCGGCCACGGGTTTTTAACAGCTTCGCCGCGTCGCTTACGGAGAAAGTACCGGCAGCGGCGAGTGCCGAATATTCGCCGAGCGAATGACCGGCAACGAATTTCACTTTCGATTGAGCTGCCCCCAGATCAAGCCCGCCCTCACTTTCCAACACCCGCATCACCGCCAGAGAGACCGCCATCAGCGCCGGTTGCGCGTTTTCGGTCAAGGTCAGGGTGTCTTCGGGTCCTTCGAACATCAGCTTCGAGAGATTCTCCCCAAGCGCCTCGTCGACTTCCTCGAAGACTCGGGCGGCGACACTATATGTCTCAGCCAACGCGCGACCCATGCCAACGCACTGCGAACCCTGGCCCGGAAATATAAAAGCAAGCGTCATGGAGAACCAATCCTGTCAGTATTTAATGAAAACATAAGTAAAGAATAAAGTAAGCGCTTCGCTCACTTGCCTCTAAATGACCGCCAAGCCACCAAAACCAGCCAGATCGGCACGATAACGATGGCACCGATCAGAATGTACTCAACGGCCCAGGCCAGCATCCCAGCGATGATATCGAAGATTTCCAGGGCCGTGTCGCCGAGCCCCTCAAGGAGCTTGCGCGGGCTCACTGAAAAGAATCGCAGCAACAGCCCCAGCAGCAGGGAACCAATGGCCAGTTTGATCAGAGTCGCGGAAATATTCTTGGGCATGGCGCAAATGGAACCTTGTCAAATGGAATTGAACAAGCAAAAACAACGGCCCCTATATAGTGTCAGCAATGGCAATTGTCATGGTGTTTTGTGCGGCATTCGTTTGCAACCGTTAATGATCTGTTGGTTAAACCGTTCTATGGCTTGCAAAGCCACGCTTGAACGACCCCACTGCAGGCAAAAATAAATGACTGACAAAACCCCTTGATCAGCCCTTGCGCGCCAAAGCTTTTCGTGTATATTGCGCGCCTTCGAGACTCCTTGCCGGGTCATGTGACCTGGCTATGTCCTTATCGGTATGACGCCGCTTGGGAATGAGAAAAGCCAGAGGGAGATATAAATTGGCTTATTACGAATGCGTGTTTATTGCACGTCAGGATATTTCTGCGACCCAGGTCGAAGGCCTGTGTGAGACCTTCTCAAAGGTCATCAGCGACAATGGCGGCTCCGTCGTCAAAACCGAAAATTGGGGCCTTCGCACCCTTTCTTACCGGATCAATAAAAACCGTAAGGCTCACTATATTATGTTCAATATAGATGCCCCGGCGGCGGCGGTTCACGAGATGGAACGTCAGATGCGCATTAACGAAGACACCCTTCGTTACCTGACCATCAAACTTGATGCCTTCGAAGAAGGCCCGTCGGTGATGATGCAGTCGCGCCAGCGCGATGATCGTCCGCGCCGCTATGACAATGATAGTCCCAATAGTGATAACGAAACTGTTGCCGCCCCGGCCCCGGCCCCGGCTGCAGACGAAGTCGTAAGTGAAGGAGCAGACGCATGAGCGATGATGATAGCAAAAACGGTGGTGAACGCCGCCCGTTTTTCAAGCGCCGCAAAAGCTGCCCGTTCTCAAGCGCCAAATCGCAGAAGATCGATTACAAAGATGTACGCCTGCTTCAGCGCTATACCTCTGAACGCGGCAAAATTGTGCCAAGCAGAATTTCCTCTGTTTCGGCCAAGAAGCAACGTGAAATGGCCAAGGCGATCAAGCGTGCGCGCTTCCTCGCTTTGATACCTTACGTCGTTAAGTAGGGCTGTTTTAAGCGCCGCCTGATTTTCGGTCTGGCCCCTGGGAGAATTTTATGTCCAAGGACTTGCTGATTGCCATAGGCGGCGGAATGTTAAGCGCCTTTGCCTCGCTGGCTTTTATGTCGGGAATGCCCGGCGCATTGCTGGCGGTTTATCTGGCACCGCTGCCACTGCTACTGGTCGGTCTCGACCATGGCACCAAGGCGGCAAGTCTGGCGGGGCTAAGCGGCATCATTCTTACCGGCCTTGTCGGTGGTGCGATGTCGGGTTTGTTGTTTGCCGTGATTCACGCCCTGCCGGCGTGGATTATCGTCCGTCAAGGGCTGCAGAAACGGTCAGGCGCGGACGGTAAAGTCGAAGAATGGTACCCGGTTGGGTTCATCCTTTGCATCTTGACGGTGTTTTGCACCGCCTTGTATACGGTGGCGACGGTTTGGTCGCTGGGTGAAGACGGGGGACTGCACGCAATTGTGCAATCCTATTTAAGTCAGGTCTTCGCCTTCATGATGCCTACCATGGACGAGGCAGCACGCGGCGATCTTGTCCAGGCGATTTCGCCCTTGTTCCCGGGATACATGGGAATCTCTTGGGTGATGATGGCGGCGGTTAATGCCTCCATCGCCATGGCGATACTGACCCGTGCCAAGCGACTTGCGCGGCCAAAGACTAAATTGGCCGACCTGACGCTACCGGATTGGATGTCCTGGTTCCTGATTGCAGCCGCCGCAGTGGCGCTGCTGGGCCAGGGAGAGTTAGAGTTTTTTGGTCGGAATCTGGCTTTGATTTTGGCCGTGCCGTTTTTCTTTCTCGGCTTGGCGGTGGTCCATAAGGTGGCCGCTCAAGTTCAGTTTCCGGGAACGTTGCTGGCGGCATTTTATTTGGTTTTGTTGCTGTCCGGCTGGATCGCCATGGTGGTTATCGGGGCCGGGTTACTGGAACAATGGGTCGGTTTGCGCCGACGCTTTATTATTACCGGTCCAGGCCGGAACGACGACGACTAGATCAAACGACATTAAAGCGGGCTTATGCTTTAATGTCGATAACGTGATATTTTTTTAAGTGCCCGTTGTTCGGGCTAGGAGCGCAAGATGGACGTCATTCTTTTGGAACGCATCGAGAAACTCGGCCAGATGGGCGATGTGGTCTCGGTTAAACCGGGTTATGCCCGCAACTACCTGCTGCCGCAGACCAAGGCGTTACGCGCCACCGAAGATAATCGCAAGCACTTCGAGACCCAGCGCGCCCAGCTAGAAGCCAACAATCTTGAGCTTCGTGGGGAAGCAGAAAAGGTCGGCGAGAAACTCAGCGGTCTGAGCATCATCCTGGTCCGTCAAGCTGGCGAATCCGGACAGCTTTATGGTTCGGTCAACGCCCGTGACATCGCCGACGAAGTGATTGCCGGTGGTTTCACCATCAGCCGCCAACAGGTTGAACTGGCCCATCCGATCAAGTCGCTTGGCCTTTACGAAGTTCAGGTTCGCCTGCACCCGGAAGTATCCGTCAACGTCGTTGCCAACATCGCGCGTTCGGAAGAAGAAGCCAAGATCCAGGCTAAAATCGGTCATGCCATCCTTAGCATCGACCAGGAAGAAGCGGCCCAGGCCAAGATCGAAGCCGAAAAAATGTTCGAAAAAGCCGAAGACGCTGAAGCCGCCGAAGCCATCGAAGTGGCCGCCGCTGAAGAAGCCATTGAAGAGGAAGCCGCCGCGGAAGCGAAGGCCGCCGCTAAAGCCGCCGCGAAACTCGCCGCTGCCGAAGCCGCCGATGCTGCTGAAGATGAGCCCCTCGAAGCCGAAGAAGAAAAGGCCGACGACTAGTCCGCTCTTTCCTCTGCAAGAAATTAATGGCGCTACGGGAAACCGCAGCGCCATTTTTTTGGACAAAAATTGATTCAATCCCCGCTATCCACATGCATCCACAGAAATACGACAAGACGTAGCCACTCTTTCTTTGTATTTTCTTTGCCATGCCTACAACAGCTTTCCCCCCGCCCCAGACTGACCCCGTAAACGAGAATGGTGAGCCGTCGCGGCCCACCTTTCGCACCCTGCCCCATAACATCGAGGCTGAAAAATCCTTGCTTGGTGCCATCTTCGCCAACAACAAGGCATATGAAAAAGTCTCGGAATTCCTCTTTCCTGACCACTTCGTCATTGCCCAGCACGGCCTCATTTACGATGCCTGCTCGAAACTCATCGAAAAGGGACAACTGGCTAATCCGGTGACCTTGCTTCGTTATTTCGAGCAGAATGAAAGCCTCGCTGAAATCGGCGGCCGCGACTATCTGGTCGAACTGGCTGAAAGCGTTGTCTCGATCATCAACGCCGGTGAGTACGGTCGCATCATCTATGACCTGCACCTGAAGCGTGAGCTGATCGGCCTTGGCGAAGACGTCGTCAACCGGGCCTACGGTGGCGATGTCGAAGACGAGGCAACCAAACAAATCGAGTCCGCCGAGCAGGTTCTTTACGATCTGGCGACGACCGGTAATTACGAAGGCGGTTTCCAGTCCTTTAAAGAGTCTGTGATTGCCGCCCTGCACATGGCCGAAGCCGCCCACAAACGCGACGGTGCGCTGGCCGGGGTGACCACCGGGTTGATTGATATCGACACCATGCTTGGCGGATTGCATCCATCGGATCTATTAATTCTGGCTGGTCGTCCGTCCATGGGCAAAACGGCGCTGGCCACCAACATCGCCTATAACGCCGCCTATACCCATCATCAAACAGGCGGCGAACAGGGTGCCGTCGTTGGCTTCTTTTCACTGGAAATGTCGGCCGAGCAATTGGCCACACGTATCATTTCCGAGCAGACCCAGACCTCGTCGGACAGTATCCGCAAGGGCAAGATCACGACTGCGGAATTCGACCGCCTGGTCGCCATCAGCCAAACCCTGCATGACATGCCGATCTTCATCGACGACACCCCGGCGCTGACCGTCAGCGCGCTTCGGACTCGCGCCCGGCGCTTGAAGCGTCAGCACAATCTGGGGCTTATCGTTGTCGATTATTTACAATTGATTTCAGGCAGTGCGAACTCACGCAACGATGGTCGGGTTCAGGAAGTTTCGGAAATCACCCGTGGCCTTAAGACCCTGGCCAAGGAACTCGAGGTGCCGGTGATCGCCCTGTCGCAGTTGTCACGCGCCGTCGAGCAACGTGAGGACAAGCGACCGATGCTGTCGGATTTGCGTGAATCAGGCTCCATCGAGCAGGACGCCGACGTGGTCATGTTCATCTTCCGCGAGGAATACTATCTGGAACGTAAAGGCTCTTCCCAGGGTGAGCACGAAACCGACGATAAATTCTTCCTGCGCCAGCAGCGCAACGAGGAACGGCTCGAGAAAGTGCGCAACATCGCCGAACTGATCGTCGCCAAGCAACGTCACGGTCCCGTCGGTACGGTCAATCTGCAATTCACCGGCGAATTCACCCGCTTCAGCGACCTAGACACCACCCACCAACCAGATTACTAAAAGCTCATGAGCAACCCGGACACCAGTGGCGGCATCCTGACCATCGATTTAGGAGCCCTCGTCGATAACTGGCGACTGCTGAAAAGTCGCCTCAACGGAGCCGACTGCGCTGCCGCCATCAAGGCCGATGCTTACGGACTGGGGGCGGAACGCGCCGTCATCGCCCTCGCCCAGGCCGGTTGCCACGATTTCTTCATCGCCCAACTCGATGAAGGCATTTTACTGCGCCGGATTCTCAATGGAGCCGGACTGAACGGGGAAATCCATGTCCTTGGCATTCCCCTTGATGGCGCTGAAGGCCGGCAGAGCCTGATCGAACACCGCCTGACCCCGGTGCTTAACGCTCTGGCCGATATCGACATCTGGAAGACCCACCACCGGGACGCCCCTGCCGACATCCACATCGACACCGGCATGCTGCGCTTGGGCTTGCCGCCCAGTGAAGTCGAAACTCTAAAGGACGACCCCAGGCGCTCTCAGGGCTTGAATATTTCCTATGTCATCAGCCATCTGGCCTGCGCCGAAGACCGGCAGACGGCCATGAACGGCGAACAGCTCGCCAGTTTTACCGAAACGCTGACGCTTTTCCCAGCCTGCAAGGCATCGCTGGCCAACTCTGCCGGGATATTTTTAGGGCCGCAGTACCATTTCGATCTGGGCCGTCCGGGGGCCGCGCTTTACGGCGTCAACCCGACTCCGGGGATGGCCAATCCGATGGCGCAAGTGGTTAGATTACAAGGGAAAATCCTGCAAATTCGTGACGTTGACACCCCCCAGAGCGTTGGCTATGGTGCCACTCACCGGATCATTCAGAAAGGCCGGATCGCGACCGTCGGCGTCGGTTATGCCGATGGCTACCTGAGATCGTTGAGCGGGCGCGGTTATGGTTTTCTGGGCGAACATCGGGTGCCACTGGTAGGACGGGTCTCCATGGACTTGATAACTTTCGACGTTAGCGATGTACCCGAACAAGTCGCCCATCCCGGTGCCCTGATCGATCTGATTGGTGTCAACAATCCGGTCGATGACGTCGCCGAGGCCGCATCGAGCATCGGTTATGAAATTTTGACATCGCTGGGGGCCCGTTACCACCGGGCCTATATTTAAGAGAACGCCAATGAATTTCCTGCAACTGATCGGACGTTTTTTCCTGTCCTTCCTGGCCACCGTCGGGCAGTTGACCTTGTTTACCTCGACCGCCGTCTCGCACATCGTCAGGCCGCCGTTCTATTTCCGTATTCTCGGCCGCCAGATGATCGATATCGGCTTTTACTCACTGCCGGTCGTCGGCCTGACGGCGATTTTCGCCGGCATGGTGCTGGCCCTGCAAAGCTTCACCGGATTCTCGCGCTTCTCCGCCGAGGGGGCCATCGCCAACGTCGTCGTCCTGTCGATCACCCGCGAACTGGGGCCGGTGCTCGCCGGTTTGATGGTGGCCGGCCGCATCGGCGCGTCGCTGGCCGCCGAAATCGGCACCATGCGGGTAACCGAACAGATTGACGCCCTGACCACGCTATCGACCAACCCGATGAAATATATGGTCGCACCCCGTCTCGTCGCCGGGTTCATCATGTTTCCGTTTCTCGTGCTGATCGCCGACATCATCGGCGTTTTCGGCGGCTACATCGTCGCCGTCTACAAGCTTGGCTTCAACGCCGCCAACTACCTGCAACAGACCTACGACTTCCTCGACGCCGAGGACGTCACATCGGGCCTGGTCAAGGCCGCCGTATTCGGCTTTATCGTTACCCTGATGGGCTGTTATCATGGCTACAGTTCCAAGGGCGGTGCCCAGGGCGTCGGTCGGGCGACGACCAACGCCGTCGTCTCGGCCTCGATATTGATCCTCTGCTTCGATTACATTCTCACCGAAATGTTCTTCACCAAGTGATGCTCATATGACCGACCGACAACCGAAAATCAGATTGCGCGACGTCCACAAGGCGTTTGGCCGGAAGGTCGTGCTCAACGGCCTCGACCTGGACGTCGGCGTCGGCGAGTCCGTCGTCGTCATCGGCGGTTCGGGAACCGGCAAATCGGTGATGCTGAAATCCATTCTCGGCCTGTTGCGCGCCGACAGTGGCTCGATCAAGGTTGACGGCGAGGAATTAATCGGCTCCAGCAGCAAGACTTACGAGCGCGTCAACCGCAAATTCGGCATGCTCTTCCAAAGCGCCGCCCTGTTCGACAGCCTGCCAGTGTGGGAGAACGTCTCCTTCGGCCTGCTCGCCGAAAAGCGGGTCGACCGGGCAGAGGCCAAAGACATCGCCATCCAGAAACTGGCCCAGGTCGGCCTCGACCCCGACGTTGCCGACTTGTCGCCAGCGGAACTATCGGGCGGCATGCAAAAGCGCGTCGGCCTGGCCCGTGCCATCGCCGCCGACCCGGAAGTGATCTTCTTCGACGAACCGACCACCGGCCTCGATCCGATCATGGCCGATGTCATCAACAACCTGATCGTTAAAACCACCCGCGAAGTCGGCGCGACGGCGCTGTCGATCACCCACGACATGGCCAGCGCCCGCAAAATCGCCGACCGCATCGCCATGTTGTATGAAGGCAAGATCATCTGGGCCGGAGCGGTAGCCGACATCGACAATTCCGGCAACGAATACGTCGATCAATTCATCCACGGCCGCGCCAAGGGCCCGATCCGAATGGCGGTCCGGGCTTAAGTCAAACCGCACTTGAATCAAACAAGGCCCTAACAATGAAAAAGCCCGACATCGCATTATTGATTTTGCTCTGTTTTGGCTTGCTCGGCGTTTCCCCGCACATAACCCGCGCAGGCGCTGCCCCCCTCGATGGCCAGGTCGAAAAAGACGCTCTCGACCACCTGACCCTGTGCGGCATGGGCCGTTCGAAAAAGTGCGACATCGAAGACGCCATCACACTGGGGATGTTCGAGACCGGCCTCAGGCCATCGTTTCCGGCGGGCCTGACATGCCGCGATATCGACGAGCAATGGGCGATTTCCTATACGGCCAAACGCGACCGCGTCAACTACCACGGCGGCATCGACATGCCGGCCCCCACCGGCACCCCGATGATCGCCGCCGCCGACGGTACCGTGGTCGGTAAATACATGGGCAAGCAGACCCCGCGCGGCATTGAAGTCGTGCTCCGCCACAGTCCCGAACAAACCGGCCTGGGATTATGGACCTACACCCAGTACGCCCACTTCTCGAGAATGCCGAAGCTGGAAATCGGCCAACAGGTCAAAATGGGCGAGGCGCTCGGGCCGACGGGCAATACCGGGATCAGCACGAAAACCGGCAAGCAAAGCCAGAAACGCCGCCCGGCCATCCACTTCGCCGTCTTCTACGCACCAACCAATCAATTCGCCGACACCGGCAGGGGAATCATCCCGCTCAAAGGAAAATGGATGGACCCCAACGCCCTGTACCGAAAAAATGGACCGTTCGATTCAGCCGCAATGAAGGCTCTGCCCAAGGCGGAGAAAAAGATAGCCATCCCGGTGATGCTTGAGAACGGAAAGTTCATCCCCGCCGACACAAAAGTGATCTGGCCTTATGCGTGTCAATAACGAGACTATAAACGCAGGGCTACTTCATGAATAAACACTCCTGGATTCCGGCGTTCGCCGGAATGACGCAACAGGGGGGATTATCATTGCGGGTACCCCATCTCCACCGTCATTGCGGGCTTGACCCGCAATCCAGTCTACAGAAGCCCCGGATACAGATCATCCCAATCCGGGTTCACTTCTTCAATCAACTCTAGCTTCCACACCCGTTTCCACTCCTTCAAATTCTTCTCTCGGGAAATGGCGGAAACCATACTTTCATGTTGCTCATACCAGACAAGCGTATGGACGCCATGCTGCTCCGTAAAACCCTTAACGGCATCGCTCTTATGCTCATAAACCCGCTTAATCAAATCGCCGGAAACGCCGATATAGAGCGTCCCGTTACGCGCACTGGCAAGAATGTAAACGCAGGGCTGTTTCATCACTAAACACTCCTGGATTCCGGCGTTCGCCGGAATGACGCAACAGCGGGAATTGTCATTGCGGGCACCTCACCTCTATCGTCATTGCGGGCTTGACCCGCAATCCAGTTCTTTAAATCCGAATGGCGGTCCGGGCCTGACCGAAATTTGGGATAAGTCTTTCTCTGAGCTCAATGTGCTTTTTAAAATTGGACGATGGAAGTGTGGAAACCTAATTAATTTACCGTCCAGGAATTATGAAATTTTGCTCATGAACCATTCAAATCCTGACATGGCGATTCTGTATGGTAGATAACTATCCTGAAAAGCAATAGCGCCAGCACTAAAAACGGAAATAATGCTTATTATAACGCCGGTGGTTGCTCCTGATATAGCGCAACCTTTTACTTTCTCAATATATATACATAGCCATCCATTTTCTATTTTATATAAATTTTCTTTCATTTTATATCCATGAATACTTATAAACATAAGTACAATACATGCTGAAATGATACAAATAATTAAAAACGAAATTACACCCTCACCTAGATTATAAGTCGCTCCACTGTTCGCAATGTTTCCGGCAAAAGATAAAGCCAGAAGAGGCAATATTATCATAAGAATGGGACGAGAAATATTTTTCATAAAATCCATCACATACTCTCCCATTAGTAGAATTTCAAAACTTCAACAAATACAACTAATACCTTTCATTTTCTATAGCAACCATTGAAAGTAGTCTTTCAAAATATTGCCATAACAGCGACAGCACTCCATCCCACTAAACCTCACGCCGCCACTACCCTAACTCCGGCGGCCTTTCTGTTCGCCGGTTTGTGACGGATGACGATTTCCACGTCGCGGTCGAGCACGTTCAATAGATGAAAAAGCCGGTCCGTGGAGAAGCCGGTGAAGCGACCGTTCATCAAGTTGGAGACGTCCGGCTGTGCTAAACCGAGCAATTCTGCGGCGGCTTTTTGGGTCAGCTTTTTCTGCTTGATGATAGAGAATATCTGCCGGGTGATTTCGGCCTTGGCTTGCAGGCCCTCGGCTTCCGGTAGTGCCAAGTCCTTGAATACGTTGCCGCTGCCTTTTGTCATCTTTGTCATGGTTTTTGCTCCTGTTTGAAATGGGCCTCCGCCCGCTTGAGGCGCGATTTCACGAGGTCCATATCGCGTTTAGGTGTGGCAATCCCTTTTTTCGCCTTCTTGCGGAAAGCGTGCAGGACATAAACGGCACTGGCGAACCTAACTGTATACATGGCGCGGTAAGTATCGCCATCGTGATCCTCAACAATTTCAAGAACGCCAGCCCCAATGAATCCTTTCAAAGGTTTTGCCGCCGGGTGTTTTTCGCCTTGCTGGGCAAAATGCAGCACGTAACCCATATTGCGACGGACATCGTCGGGAAAAGCGCATAAATTCCCCAGACTGCTTCCCATCCAATGAACCGTCTTCATGGGTTATCCACCTTTCATGTTTGCAGATTATAGCAAATATACTATAATCTGCAAACAAGGATGTTTGATTTCACGCTCCCCTTACCATCCCCCCCCCCGGATTGATGGGGACAACAAGAACACCTTGACTTCTCCCCTATAATCTGGTATATATTCCTATCAATAATGTGTCCCTGAATGGACAAGCTTTCCGCATTGTGAAATGGCTTCGTTTCTCAATATTTTTTTAGGTGTTTTGTAAAATCTCACCTGTTTATGCGCCGGGAAACCGCCTCATCGCTTGTCTTAAGCAGGCGAATCCCCTACATCAACAGGGGTGCTGAGGACGGGCTGGTTAAGGCCCCGTCGCTTCTTTCCCGAAGGACTGCCGTTGGCTAAGAATTCGACCCAATATGTTTGCCAGGATTGCGCTGGCGTTAGCTCTAAATGGAGCGGGCGTTGCGATCATTGTGGTGCCTGGAATACGCTGGTCGAGGAATCCGGCGGCGAGCAGGCACCCAAGGGTTTGGGCTCAAAACACGGTCACCGTATCGAATTCGTCGGCCTTGAAGGTTCGAGCCCGCCGCCCGCGCGTCTGATTACCGGCATTGCCGAGTTCGACCGGGTCTGCGGCGGCGGCCTGGTTCCCGGTTCGGCCCTGCTGGTCGGCGGCGATCCCGGCATCGGCAAATCGACGGTACTGCTACAGGCCGCGGCGTCGTTATCGGCGCGCGCCCGCATCGCCTATATATCGGGCGAGGAATCCATTGAACAACTGCGCATGCGGGCCGACCGGCTGGGCTTCCGCAAGGCACCTGTGCAACTGGCCGCGGCGACATCCGTGCGCGACATCGTCACCACCTTAAGCGGCGGCGAACCGCCGGACGTGGTGATTATCGATTCGATCCAGACGATGTTCGTCGACAGCCTCGATTCGGCACCGGGTACGGTCAGCCAGGTGCGCTCGTCGGCCCAGGAGCTGATCCGCCTTGCCAAGCGCCGCGGCTTCACGGTGATCCTGGTCGGCCACGTCACCAAGGACGGCCAGATCGCTGGCCCACGGGTGATGGAACACATGGTCGATACGGTGCTTTATTTCGAGGGCGAGCGCAGCCACCAGTTCCGTATTTTACGGGCCGTCAAAAACCGCTTCGGGCCGACCGACGAAATCGGCGTCTTCGAGATGACCGGCATGGGCCTGATGGAGGTCGCTAACCCGTCGGCGCTGTTCCTGTCCGACCATTCCCGCGACATCAACGGGGCCGCCGTGTTTGCCGGTGTCGAAGGGACCCGGCCAATGCTCGTGGAATTGCAGACCCTGATCGCGCCGAGCCCGCTTGGCACCCCGAGACGGGCCGTCGTCGGCTGGGATTCCGGACGCCTGGCCATGGTCCTGGCGGTGCTTGAATCACGATGCGGGCTTGCCATTGGGGCCAACGACGTATACCTAAACGTCGCCGGTGGCCTTAGAGTATCGGAACCGGCGGCTGATCTGGCGGTAGCGGCGGCTTTGGCGTCTTCTTTAAGCGGCATTGCGGTGCCGCCGGAGACCGTGGTTTTCGGTGAAATCGGCCTATCGGGCGAGGTTCGCGCCGTGTCCCATACCGAAGGTCGCCTGAAGGAAGCGGAAAAACTGGGTTTTAGCCGCGCCATCGTGCCGAAAAGCCGCAGCAAAGGTAAAGACAAAGTGATTAAGGGACCAAGCGGCATGGACATCCGCGAGATTGAACACCTGGCCGACCTGCTGGCATTATTCCATGCGCCGGCGAAAGCTATGAAAGAACAGGCCAATGGATAACCTGCCCGTCAACGTTACCGATATCGCCGTTATCGTTGTCGTTCTGATATCGGCCTTCCTGGCCTACGCCCGCGGCTTCGTCCATGAAGTGCTGTCGGTGGCCGGCTGGATCGGTGCCGGTTTCATCACCATCTACGCCTTCCCTTACGTTCAGCCCTACGCCCGCGATTTGATCCCTATTGAACTGGCCGCCGATCTGGCCGCCGGTGTCGTCGTCTTTATCGTCTCGCTGGCCATCCTGTCGCTACTCACCAGGGCCATTTCCAAGCGCGTTCAGGACAGCACCTTAAACGCCCTCGACCGCTCGCTCGGCTTCCTGTTCGGCGTCGCCCGCGGGGCCGTGCTGGTTTGCCTTGTTTACATCGCCATCGAATGGATGATGCCTGCCGCCGACCAACCGGCATGGCTGAGGAACGCCCGCACCATGCCCTTAATCGAGGTCGGTTCCGACTGGCTGCGCACCCTGATCCCGGTTGAAGCCGGTGCCGCTGATACCATCGCCGATAAGACCAACACATTACTGGAAAGCCAGAAAGTCATTGAGGGCTTGATCGCCCCCGAACCGAAGGGCGGCAATATCCAAACCATCGAAGGTTACGGAGAAAAAATCCGCAGCGAAATGGAACGCCTGATCGACAGTCGTTCTCAACCTTAAACGTTAAATAGGCTCCTGATACACATGTCGAATTCCGCCAGCCTCTCGCCTTCCACAGCCTTTGACGGTGATGACCATTTTCACGATGAATGCGGCGTCTTCGGTATCTACCGCCATCTCGACGCCGCCGCCCATACGGCCCTTGGCCTGCATGCCCTGCAACACCGCGGCCAGGAAGCAGCGGGCGTGGTTTCCTACGACGGCGAACAATTTCATTCACACCGGGCGCTCGGTCTCGTCGGCGATAATTTCAACTCCGAAAAAGTCATTCAGACCCTGCCCGGCGAAATGGCCATCGGCCATGTCCGCTATGCGACAACCGGCGGCACGATGCTCAGGAACGTTCAGCCGCTGTTCGCCGACTTCAAGTTCGGCGGCCTGGCAATTGCCCACAACGGCAACCTTACCAACGCCTATACCTTACGCACGGCGCTTGTCGATCGCGGTTGCATTTTTCAATCGACCAGCGACACCGAAACCTTTATCCACCTGATTGCCGTCTCCAAGGGATCCAACGTGATCGAACGGGTGACCGACGCGCTTAGGCAAGTCGAAGGGGCCTATTCCCTGGTCGCCATGACCCGGGAAAAACTGATCGGTGTGCGCGATCCTAAAGGGGTACGGCCCCTGGTCATCGGCAAGATCGGCGAGTCCTGGATTTTATCGTCCGAGACCTGCGCCCTGGACATCATCGGGGCCGAATTCGTCCGCGACGTTGAGCCCGGCGAATTGATCGTCATCGACAAGACGGGCCTGCACAGCTTCAAGCCGTTCATGCCGACGCCCAGTAAATTCTGCATCTTCGAATACATTTACTTCGCCCGCCCCGACAGCAACGTCGAAGGCCGCAACGTCTATCAAATCCGCAAGAACATCGGTGCCGAGCTGGCCCGCGAATGCGGCATTGAGGCCGATGTGGTTGTGCCGGTGCCGGATTCCGGCGTCCCCGCAGCCCTAGGTTACGCCGAACAATCGGGTATCCCTTTCGAGCTTGGGATTATCCGCAATCACTATGTCGGGCGCACCTTTATCGAACCGACCCAGCAGATCCGCAATTTGGGCGTCAAGCTTAAGCACAACGCCAACGGCCAGTACCTGAAGGGCAAAAGGGTGATCCTGATTGACGATTCCATCGTCCGCGGCACGACCTCGGTGAAGATCGTCGATATGGTCCGCCAGGCTGGGGCTTCGGAAGTCCATATGTGTATTTCCAGCCCACCGATCACCCATTCATGTTTCTACGGCATCGACACGCCGGACCGCGATGAACTGTTGGCGGCCCGCCATGAGCTTGAGGAAATGCGCAAGCATGTCGGCGTCGACAGCTTGGCCTTTATTTCCTTCGATGGCCTGTACCGGGCCGTCGGCGACGAAAACCGCAACACCGAAAACCCGCAATTCTGCGACGCCTGTTTCAGCGGCAGCTATCCGATCCGCCTTATCGATCAGGATTCCGGCACCGCTCCAAAGCAGCTTTCCTTGCTGACCACACAGGAATAAAAAAATATGGCTGAGGGACGTTTACAGGGGCGCATCGCGCTGGTTACCGGTGCCTCTCGCGGGATCGGGCGGGCTGTCGCCAAGCGCTTCGCCGAAGAAGGCGCGCATCTGATCCTGACCGCCCGCACACAAGGCGCGCTCGAGGAACTGGACGACGAGATTCTTGAGCTTAGCGGCCAAAGCGCCACCCTGGTGCCCATGGATCTGACCGACTTTGACGCTATCGACAAAATCGGCGCGGCCGTGTTCGACCGCTTCAAGCGGCTTGATGTGCTGGTCGGCAACGCCGCCTTGCTGACGCCGCTTTCGCCCATGGCGCAAATCAAGCCGAGGGACTGGGACCAGGTCATGGCCCTCAACGTGACGGCCAACTTCAGGCTGCTCAGGAGCTTCGACCCCTTGCTCAGAATGTCCGACGCCGGGCGGGCGATCTTTGTCTCATCGACGGTGACCCAGGGCGTCTGGCCGTACTGGGGTGTTTACGGTGTCTCCAAGGCGGCGCTGGAAACCATGGTCAAGACCTACGCTTCGGAAAATATGAAAACAAAGGTCAAGGCCAACATCATCAATCCGGGACCGACCCGCACCTCCATGCGGCCCGTCGCTTATCCCGGCGAAGACCCCGAAAGCGTCAAGCCGCCCGAAGAAGTGACCGAGCAGTTCGTCAGCCTGGCCGAAGCATCGTGTGACCTTAACGGCGAGATCGTTCAGGTCGAAACACCGCGCCAGCCGGACTCCGGTGATTAATCTTCGGGACGGATTTTTTCGGCGAGCTTCTCGCGCGCCTTGACCCGGGCCTCAACCCGCAACCAGTCGCGGTTGGACAGTGCGGCGATCATCGCCTCGACGACCATCAGTGTCGAAACGGCAGAATCCCAACTCGATGGAACGTCAATACGAACCGGGATCACATGTTTGGCGACACTGGAGACCGGCGATAACCATTGATCGGTGAACAGAACCACACTCGCCCCGGCTTCCGACGACAGCCGCGCCAGTTTAAGCAGTTCCGGTTGGTAACGGCGGACATCGAAGATCAGCACAACATCCAGGCGGCCCATATCGACCAAATGTTCCGACCACGCATAGGCATCGTTTTCAATACGCCTGACGTTCGCCCTGAGCATAATCAGATGGCGATAGAAATAATCGGCAATGGTACTGGTCAATTTGCCGCCAACAAGATGAACCGGGCGTTTTGCATCGGCCAGCAATTTGAGAACGGCTTCAAACTCGGCTCGCGGCAGGGCTTTTACCGTTCGCGACAAATTACGCTCGACGGAATCTGAAAATTCCGCCAGGAAATCTTCTTTCCCCGGTATGCTCAGAGGCTCTTCGTGTTTCGTTAAGGGCGTTTGCAGGCGTTCTTCAAGTTCGTCTCTTAAGCGCTGCTGAAATTCCGGATAGCCGGAAAACCCCAACTTCCCGACGAGTCGCAAAATAGTCGGCGCGCTGACTTGCGCACGCTGCGCGAAGGAGGCGACTTTTTCGAGTCCGATAAAGGGATAATTGGAAAGCAAGGCCCGCGCGCACTGACGTTCCGTCCTGGTCAGGGTATCGATATTGCGGTTTATATCCTCGGCAATCGATAGCCTGCGCCTAGTTTTTACGGTTCGATTATCATCTTTAATAGTTGGCGGCATTGCTAATAGATATTCCAAAACTAATTCATTTGCAAATTTTGTAACGTCTATTACAATATCTCCCAACCAATAAGGCAGGGATGGGAAGGGACTAAAACGTGGTTCCGGTTAATGCGGGAAAAATATCTGAAGGAACAACCCAGTCCGGGGTGCATCTGCTGTCGGCGAATGAGCCTTCGCCGACAAATATCGAACGACTTGATGGAACCTCGCCGTTTGTCTTTATCTGCGACCACGCAAGCAGGCGCATCCCGGACACCCTTGGATCACTAGGGCTTTCAAAAGTTGACCTTTGCCGTCACATTGCCTGGGATATTGGTGCCGCCGCCGTCACCGCCCAGCTTTCAGAGACTTTTAATGCGACGGCCATTTATCAAAATTACTCCCGTCTGGTCATCGACTGCAACCGCCGCCCGGAAGTATTTAATTCCATACCCGATATCAGCGAGGAAACGCCGGTTCCCGGCAACGCAAATTTAAGCGCCGCAGAACGGCAGCTTCGCATCGATGAAATTTTCACCCCTTATCACGATTCCATAAACCAGCTTCTCGATAGCAGGGCCGAACAGAACCGCGACACCGTGTTGGTCTCGGTCCACAGTTTCACCCCTGTTTTTAAAGCCCAACAACGGCCATGGGATTTTGCCCTCGTCTACAACCGGGACCCGCGCTTCTCGCACATTATCCGCGACCTGATGAACGCCGAGGGTGATTTACATCTTGGTGACAACGAACCATATTTTTTAAGTGACGAGACTGACTACACCCTGCCCGTTCATGGCGAGCAGCGGCAGCTGCCGCACACGCAATTTGAAATCAGGCAAGACCAGCTACTAACACCGCAACAGCAATCTAAATGGGCCGACAGGTTAAGTGACACACTGAAACGTGCGTTGGAAATATTTAAGACAAACAACAGGTAGAAGATGCCAAACGCCGTCATTTTATATGTTCGATATGTTGAAGCCGTGACCTACCGGGTCGGGCGCTTCGCCATGTATCTGATCTTCGCCATGCTCGGCGTACTGCTTTATTCATCAATCATGAAGACGTTCTTCCTGCCCGCCCTATGGACGTTGGAAACGGCCCAGTTCCTGATGGCGGCTTATTACATGCTCGGCGGCGGCTACTCCATGCAACTGGGTGACCATGTCCGCATGGACCTTCTTTACAGTCCGCTGTCATCGAAGAAAAAGGGCTTCACCGATTCCCTAACTTCAATTTGTCTGGTTACTTACCTGATCTTGCTGCTCTACGGCGGCTTATCGAGCACCCAGTACGCCTTGTTCTACGGCGAAAAAAGCTATTCATCGTGGGCCCCTTACATGGGACCGATCAAGGTCATCATGAGCTTCGGCATCATCCTGATGCTATTGCAGGCTATCGCCACTTTCTTCAGGGATCTTGCACGCGCCAGAGGGCTCGACGTCTTCGGCGCGAACCCGGCGGAAGCTGACGGGGCACCAATATGAGTTACGAATTAATCGCCCTGCTGATGTTCTCCTCGATGATGCTGATGTTGCTGACCGGGCAACGTGTGTTCGGCGCGATCGGTTTTGTCGCCGTCATCGCGGCCCTGTTTTTATGGGGAACAGGGGGATCGCAACTAGGTTTCAGCGCCGCCATGAAGCTGATGAAATGGTATCCGCTGCTGACCCTGCCGCTATTTATCTACATGGGCTATGTTCTTTCAGAATCGAGAATTGCCGACGACCTATACAAAATGTTCCATGTCTGGATGGGCCCTTTGAATGGGGGCCTTGCCATCGGCACGATCATTTTGATGGTGGTCATTTCGGCGATGAACGGTCTCAGCGTCGCCGGTATGGCCATCGGCGCGACCATCGCCCTGCCCGAGCTTTTGAAGCGCGGTTACGACAAGGTCATGGTGACCGGCGTTATTCAGGCGGGCAGTTCGCTTGGCATTCTGGTGCCGCCCAGTGTCGTCCTTGTGCTTTATGGCATGATCGCCCGCCAGCCGATCAGCCAACTGTGGATGGCCGGTGTGTTCCCCGGCCTGATGATGGCCAGCTTGTTCATCATTTACATCATCGTGCGCTGTAAAATTAATCCGGAACTTGGACCCGCCCTGCCGATCGAGGAACGTCAGGTCAGTTGGGGCGAGAAATTTCGTCTGCTCAAGGCCGGAATTATTCCCCTGGCGATTTTCTTTTCCATGACCGGATTGTTCCTGATGGGAGTCACCAGCCTGGTCGAGAGTGCCGCCGTCGGTGCCACCGCTGCCACCATTGCCGCTTTTCTCAAAGGCCGGTTGAACCGCCAGGTGATGGAGAACACCATCCGCAAGACCCTGGGCATCAGTTGCATGTTCATGTGGATCATCCTCGCCGCCCTTTGTTTCGGCGCAGTCTTTGACGGACTTGGCGCGGTCAAGGCGATTGAGGGGTTCTTTATCGGCAAAATGCACCTGAGCCCCTGGGAAGTCCTGATCATGATGCAGTTATCGTACCTCGTCATGGGCATGTTCCTCGACGACACGGCGATGCTGGTCATCGTCGCCCCGCTTTATGTGCCGCTGGTCGGCGAGTTGGGATTCGATCTGGTTTGGTACGGCGTGCTCTACACCATCACCTGCCAGATCGCCTACATGACGCCGCCGTTTGGCTACAACCTGTTCCTGATGCGCGCCATGGCACCGCCGGAGATTACGCTTTCGGATATTTACAGATCGATCATCCCGTTCGTGGCGGTGATGATATTCGGCCTGATCCTGGTGATGATTTATCCTGAGATCGCCATGTGGCTACCCAATAAGTTCTATGGGAATTAATGATGAATAATTTTAAACACAAGAACGTCAAGAAGGCGGCATATACGAAGCAATGATTCACACGCAGGCCGCCGCTGTTTGTTCCGATGGTAAAAATTACCCCGGAACCTGCATCAAGGAATGTGAATCACCGTCAACGAAGCCAACTAAGGGAGACTAACAATGACTAAAAGAAGAGAGTTTCTAAAAAAAGCGGGGGCGGCGTCAGTCGGTGCCGTCGCAGCGACAACACTAAGCGCCCCCAATGTTCACGCTGCCTCGACAATCAAGTGGCGTTTACAGACTTATGCCGGTCCTGCTTTGGCAGAACATGTCATCAAGCCTGCCATCGATGACTTCAACAAGGCCGCAAACGGCCAGATGCACATCGAGCTTTTCCATGGCGACCAGCTTGTTCCCACCGGTGAGCTGTTCCGCGCTATGCAGAACGGCACCATTGACGCCGTGCAAAGCGATGACGATTCCATGGCCTCGCCGACGCCAGTGACCCAGTTCGGCGGCTACTTCCCGTTTGCCACCCGTTATTCGCTCGACGTTCCGGTGCTTTTCCACCAGTACGGCCTGGATAAAATATGGAAAGAAGAGTACGCCAAGGTCGGAGTTCAGCACATCAGCGCCGGTTCGTGGGATCCTTGCCACTTCAACACCAAGACACCGATCAACAGCCTTGCCGATCTTAAAGGCAAACGGGTGTTCACCTTCCCGACAGCCGGTAAGTTCCTTGAACGCTTTGGTGTTGTCCCTGTGACCCTTCCCTGGGAAGACATTGAAGTCGCCGTGCAGACCGGTGAACTCGATGGCATTGCCTGGTCCGGCATCACCGAGGATTACACCGTCGGTTGGGCAGACGTTACCGATTACTTCCTGACCAACAATATCTCTGGCGCGTGGTGTGGTTCGTTCTTCGCCAACCAGGGCCGTTGGAGCGACCTGCCTGACCATCTCAAGACAATGGTCAAGCTGGCCTTTGACAGCTCGCACTACTATCGCCAGCATTGGTATTGGGGCGGCGAAGCGGCCCTGCGCGTCAATGGCACCAAAATGAAGCTGACATCGATCCCCGATGAAGAATGGGCAACGGTGGAAGCCGAGGCGCTTAAGTTCTGGGATGAAGTCGCCGGAACCGGCCCGGTTGCCGAAAAGGTGGTCAACATCTTCAAAAAATACAACGCGGTCATGGCCAAAGCCGGTCGTCCATATCGTTACGGATGATTTGATCGCTAAAAAAATTGAGCTAAGATATTCCCCGGAGGACCGTTCATCCTCCGGGGAATTATCTTCCACGATAATTTAGGAAATTCGATCATGGACCCGAGGAAAGTCAAAACCGCCGCCGATGCGCGCAAAATTGTCAACGAACGCAATCTTGATTACGTCAAAGTCGGGGTCTTCGATGTCGATGGCATCATGCGCGGCAAATACATGTCCAAGTCCAAATTCTTTTCCGCCCTTGATGGTGGTTTTGGATTTTGCGATGTTGTTCTCGGATGGGATTCCAACGACCAACTCTACGACAACGGCGGTTATACCGGCTGGCATACGGGCTATCCAGACGCCCCGGCCCGCATCATCCCCGAAAGTTGCCGCGAAATTCCCTGGGAAGACGGCATGTTGCTGTTCATTGGCGAATTTGCAGGCCGGGCCGAGGAATTTTGCCCGCGCGGCGTCCTGCGCAAGGTTTTAAAAAAAGCCGACAAGATGGGCTACAAAGTATTTTCCGGAATGGAGTTTGAGTTCTTTGTTTTTGAAGAGACTCCTCATTCCGTGCGTGAAAAAAATTACCGCGACCTAAAACTTTTAACACCGGGCTTTTTTGGCTACTCGATGCTTCGCAATTCCGTTCAATCGGACCTGTACACGGATATTCTCGAGACCGCCAAAACCATGGATTTCGAAATCGAAGGCCTGCATGAGGAAACCGGGGCTGGCTGCATGGAAGCGGCGATTGGCGTGTCCGAAGGCATCGCCTCGGCCGACAAGGCGGCCCTGTTCAAAACGATGACCAAGATTCTCTGTCAGAAAGTCGACCTGATGGCCACCTTCATGGCCAAGTGGTCACATGACTGGCCCGGCCAAAGCGGCCATATCCATATGTCGCTTCAGGATAAAAAGGGCAAATCGGTTTTTTACGATGCCAAAAAGCCCGACAACATGAGCGACCGTATGCGCCATTTCGTCGGCGGTCAGCAACAGTTGACGCCTGAACTGCTGGCGATGATTTCCCCTACCGTTAATTCCTATACCCGTCTGATCCCTGGTTTCTGGGCCCCGACGGAAGCCAGTTGGGGCATCGACAACCGGACCTGTGCGCTGCGTGTCATCCTCGGTTCGGCCAAGTCGCAACGGGTCGAATACCGCCTCGCCGCCGCCGACACCAATCCCTACCTGGCGCTGGCGGCGTCCATCGGTGCCGGTTTGTGGGGCATCGAGAACAAGGTCGAGCCGTCAAAGCCGATCGTTGGCAATGCTTACGATCAAACATTCCCGCAGAAACTACGCCTTCCGGCGACCCTTTATGAGGCGGCGGGGCGGCTTAAGGCCTCCAAACCGGCGCGCGAATTGTTTGGCGACCCCTTCGTCGATCATTTCGCCGCGACCCGCGAATGGGAAGAACGCGAATTCCGCAAGCACATCACCGATTGGGAAATGGATCGATACTTCGAAATTATCTGACTCTTTGTCATTTTTTCGATATATGGACGGTACGCCCCCATCTAGTTCGTTTTTAATGGAATCAAAGAAATGGCCCCAACTTTACGTACAATCACTCCCGTAGATGGCTCACTTTATGTCGAGCGTGACTACGCCGATGAAAAAATGATCGCGGACGCCTTAAGCACCGCGAAAGACGCCCAGGCCAAGTGGCAGAAGACCCCGCTTAGTGAGCGCGCCAAAATATGCCTGAAGGCCGTCGATGCCTTCGTCGCCGAAAAGGCAGGCATCGCCGAAGAAATCAGCTGGCAGATGGGTCGCCCCATCGCTTACGCCGCTGGCGAAGTCGGAGGTTTTGAGGAACGCGCCCGTCATATGATCGCCATCGCCGCCGACGCTCTGGCCGATATCGCCATTGAGGAAAAGCAGGGCTTTACCCGCTTTATCCGCCGCCAGCCGTTGGGCGTCGTCTTCGTTATCGCGCCATGGAACTTCCCGTATCTAACGGCGGTCAACGCTTTCATGCCGGCGATCATGGCCGGCAACGCGGTTATTATGAAACATTCCGCACAAACACCCCTGTGCGCCGAACGCATTGCCGCCGCCTTTAAAACCGCCGGATTGCCTGTGGGGGTTTTCCAGTATCTGCACCTGAACCATGCCGATACCGAACGCGTGATCAAGGCCGAGGAAGTCAATTTTGTCGCCTTTACCGGCTCCGTTCCCGGCGGCAAGATGGTCGAAGAAGCGGCCGCCGGTCGCTTTATCGGCGTCGGCCTGGAGCTGGGCGGCAAGGATCCGGGCTACGTGCGCCCCGACGCCGACCTTAAACACGCCATCGAGACACTGGTCGATGGAGCGTTCTTCAATTCCGGCCAGTCCTGCTGCGGCATCGAACGCATTTACGTTCATGCCGATGTCTATGACGCCTTCGTCGAAGGTGCCGTCGCCTTGGTCAAGACCTACAAACTGGGCAACCCGCTCGATCCGGAAACGACACTCGGACCGATGGTTCGCACCGGGGCTGCCGAGTACGTCCGTGGCCAGATCAAGGACGCTATTGCCGCCGGTGCCAAGGCCATGATCGATCCGGCCTTGTTCCCCGCCGACAAGCCCGAAAGCCCATACCTGGCCCCGCAAGTGCTGATCGATGTCGATCATTCCATGGAAGTGATGATGGAAGAAAGCTTCGGCCCCGTCGTCGGCATCATGAAGGTGTCCTCTGACGAAGAAGCCATCAAGCTGATGAACGACAGCCCATATGGGTTGACCGCCAGCGTCTTCACCAGCGACGCCGAGGCCGCAGCGGCCATTGGCGACCAGGTCGATACCGGCACCTGGTTTATGAACCGCTGCGATTATCTGGACCCGGCCCTGGCCTGGACCGGGGTTAAAAATTCCGGCCGTGGCTGCACCCTTTCAGCCCTTGGATATGATCATCTGACCCGGCCCAAATCTTTTCACCTTAAAACCGCCCTCTAAGGAATAATTCGATGACACATGATGCCTCCGCCCTGAAGGGCAACTGGAACTTCCCGACTACCGTTCGTTTTGGTGTCGGTCGCATTACCGAACTTGCCGACGCCTGTAAGGCCTTGGGAATGAAACGCCCGCTATTGATTACCGATCCGGGACTGGCCGCCCTGCCGATGATCCCCGCTGCCCTTAAGGCCAACGAAGACGCAGGAATTCCGACCGGCCTTTACAGCAACGTCAAGCCCAATCCGGTGGCCTCGAACGTTGAGGGCGGTGTTAAGGTCTTTCGCGACGGCAACCACGACGGCGTCATCGCTTTCGGCGGTGGCAGCGCCCTTGACGCGGCCAAGGTCGTCGCTTTCATGGCCGGACAAACCCGCCCGATGTGGGACTTTGAAGATGTCGGCGACAACTGGACCCGTGCCAATGAAGCGGGCATCGCCCCGATCATCGCCGTGCCGACGACATCTGGCACCGGTTCGGAAGTCGGCCGGGCCGGCGTTATCACCAATGAAGAAACCCATATCAAGAAGGTCATTTTCCATCCCAGGATGATGCCCGCCATCGTCATTTCCGACCCGGCCCTGACCGTCGGCCTGCCGCCCCACATTACGGCGGCGACCGGCATGGACGCCTTTATCCATTGCTTCGAGGCCCTGTGCGCACCGGGATATCATCCCATGGCCGAAGGCATTGCCATCGAAGGCATGCGTCTGGTCAAGGACTGGTTGCCTGTCGCTTTTGAGGATGGCTCGAACCTGATTGCCCGGGCCAACATGTTAAGCGCCGCCTCCATGGGTGCCACCGCCTTCCAGAAGGGCCTCGGCGCCATTCATTCCCTGGCCCATCCAGTCGGCGCCGTCTACGACACCCACCACGGCCTCGCCAACGCCGTCTTCATGCCCTACGTCATGGACTTCAATCGCGACGCTATTGCCAAGCGTATGAAGCGTCTGGCGCGTTATCTCGGCCTGAAAAATTCCTCTTTCGATGGCGTCATGGAATGGACCCTGGAATTCCGCAAATCTCTGAACATCCCGCACACTGCGCGCGAACTTGGGGTCGAGGAAAGCCGCCTCGATGAACTCGCTGAAATGGCCGCCAATGATCCGACGGCCGGCGGCAACCCGATCAAGGTCGGGGCTGCGGAAATGAAGCAGATGTATCAGGCGGCACTGGAAGGGCGTATCGGTTGAACCTGGATACGGCATTACTGGCCTTCACCACGTTATTTGCGACGATCGGCCCGGTCGATGTGGCCGGGCTGTTCGCCGCATTAACGACAAAGGCGAGCGCCAGCCAACGCCGCATCTTTGCCCTTAAGGGGACGCTGATTGCCGGGGGTATCCTTCTCGTTTTCGCGACCTTCGGCAACGCTGTCCTGCTTAATCTGGGCATCGGCCTGCCCGCCCTGCGCACGGCTGGCGGCATTTTGCTTTTGCTGATCGCCATCGACATGGTGTTCGCCAGGTCCTCGGGCGGTTCCTCGACCACCGAGGATGAAACCGAGGAAGCCGGGCACAAGGACGATATTTCAGTCTTCCCCCTTGCCACCCCGCTGATCGCCGGTCCCGGCACCATGGGCGCGGTGATCTTGCTGATGGCCCAGGCAGATGGCGACTGGCATCAGGAGATCGCCGTCATCGCCGCCATTATCGCCGTTCTTGTCATTACCCTTGCCTTGCTGCTGATGGCCGGACGCATTCACAAACTACTCGGCGTCACCGGCCTCAACGTCATCACCCGCGTCGTCGGGGTGCTGCTGTCGGCCCTTGCCGTGCAATTTATCTTCGACGGCATTGCGTCGAGCGGACTTCTCGGTTAAACATCCGCTCCATGAACGATATACCTGAAGAAATTGAAGAGACTCCCACCGTCCAGGCCGACGATCCTGTCGTCGTCGCCATTCTTGATGCCGTGGCCGGTGGCGCAACGCCGACGTTCCAGGATGTCGCCCGGGCCATCGCCAAAGGGCGGGCCAAGAAGAAAGACGGCCCCAACCTGTGGCGGCGCTATTTGAACGCGGTCAAGCAGCAATCTGTGCATCTGGCCAAGGCCGGACGCATCGAAATCGTCCGCAAGGGCGAAGCGGTCGACCCCAAGGATTTCAAAGGCATCGTCAAGCTGCGCCTGCCACAATAAAAAACGGCGGCCCTGATTTCAAGGCCGCCGTCTCATTGGATATGCGCTGAAGTTTCTAGTATTTCAGCTTGATCTCGACGCGGCGGTTGCCACGGTTATTGACGTTGTCGCCAGTTTTGACGGCGGTAAAGTCTTCACCGAACATAGCCGTCTGAACCAGCTTCTTGGCCGTCAGCCCCCCATCCTTGAGCGCCATGGCGACAGCCTTTGCGCGGCGATCGGACAGGGCGTTGTTATAGACCTGATCGCCGGTCGTATCGGTGTGACCGCCAACCTGAATCACTTTCGGATTGGTGCTCATAGCCTCTTTAATGACATTGACGATAGCAACGTTAGCCATGTGGCCAAGGGCCGCACTGTCGTGGTCGAAGTAGATTGTGTAGACTCTGGTTTCCGGCTTCATAACCGGTTTCGGGGCCGGAGCTGGTGCCGGGGCCGGGGCCGGAGCGGGCATAGTCTTGGCCATCATAGAGGCCATCGCTTCCTCGAAATCGGAACGGCATTTGGCAATGTCGTCAGGCTGGGTGTTTTCTTCCTGCTCCTGCAACCAGCAATCGAACTTCGCCTGGGCGCGGGCCACGTGGGCCGCGTTGGGACCATTCTTTTCGGTCGCCAGGGCATTGATCACGCTGGAACGGGCAAAGCCCATTTCCTTGCGGTTGGCATCGGGAATTTTCCGCTCTTCAATCATTTGCGGGCCAAAATCGGCACCACCGGCGGCCTGACTTGCCCGGTCGGCGAAGAACGCGGCATCTTCCCAGTCGTCTTCCTTGTCCTCTTCACGGGCAAGGATCAGATATTCCTTGTACAGGGCGTCTTTAAAGGCGTCCCCCGATGTCGCCTGACTTTCGACCATCCCCAGATCATAATCGAAGGCCGCACAGGCTGAAAGCAGTCCGGCGACGGACAGGGCTGTTAAAAGTTTGATGGATTTTATCATGGAGTTTCTCTCGGGTTAACGTTGAATTTTAAACGCGCCACACTCAGCGCCTTCGGTCCCGCTCCAACTATATTTATATTGTGAGCACAAATTACAACTGTTTCATTGTAAAAAAGGCTTGTTTAAGGTGTCTTTTGCCAATCCCTGGCGCGCTGTTCGCCCTTGCCGATCTGGAACTTGTTCATTTTTTCCAGCAGATAACGACGCGCCCGCACGGGGTCGTATATCTTGTTGACGGCAATTGCCTGCTCACGGCCCGGCATCGCCAGGGTGTACCATTTATAGGCCTCTATTAAATCTTTCTCGACGGCCCACCCTTCTTCATACATAGCGCCAAGAAGATGCTGGGCGACAGGGTGGCCCTGACGGGCGGCTTTTTCATACCAATCGAAGGCTTCCTTGTAGTCCTGAAGGACACCTTTGCCCAAGAAGTACAACTGGCCCATGGCAAATTGGGCTTCCGGCAAATGGCCGATGTTTGCCGCCAGAAGATACCATTTGGCGGCGCGACCAAAATTCTGCCTGATGCCCTCGCCGCTCTGATAAATCAGCCCCAATTTGTAGCGGGCACCATTATGGCCCTGTTCAGCGGCGCGTGCGTACCATTTAAAGGCCTGCGGGATATCCTTATCCAGGCCCAGCCCCAGTCGATAGGCTTCGCCAAGCTTATATTCAGCATCGATATCACCGGCCGCAGCGCGCGACAGCAAAGTCCGGGTTTCAAGTGGCATCCGGGCACCGGAAAACTCATCGACCTTGCCGGATATATACCATGACCCGACACCACCGACGGTCATCAGCAAAACAATGAGAAGGATAAAACGAAACATTAATGAGTGTTACTTGGTATTATAGGGCGTTGTCCAGATTATGGTCGTTATCGCCTATCTTGCGCTGGTTGCCCTGATACGGGTCGGGCCTGTCGTAACAGACTGGCTGTCCGAGCGTCCGATAACACCAGATTTTCGGCGTCGGGTTGGCTTCGTTTTCCTCGCAGTAGGTGCGGCCGCTGTTGGAGCGCACGGTCGAACAGTTCTTGCCGCTGGCATAGGAAACGACATGGTCGCTTAATGTCTTGCCCGTACTAACCGCGCTGACCCCCTCGACGGCGGCAACCGGTGGAAACAAAGCGCTACAAGCACTCAGCGATATTAAAATGATTGCCGCGAAAAGTGCGCGCATGGGCCAAACAACTCCACAAGCGGCGTTTCAAATAAACCCCGCGAATACCCTATACTGCGCCGTATCGGGTTAAAACCGGGTTAACAATTGTTTGTATATTTTTTGTTATAAAACAATATGTTAGCATTATTCCCCCGACAATACGCCGGGCTAGACAGGCAAGCGGACGGGCTTTCCTTGATTGATCGCGATTTATTGTCTAATCAAGGGCTCCAATTGTACGAATTTATCAGGATGTTTAAGCGCCATGGTGTCCCTGGAAACCCCGGTTTGTGAGTTTGGCTGGAAGGCCCCAAACTTCGCCCTTACAGGCGTCGATGGCAGGACCTATAACCTGCAAGACGTCAGCGGCGAGAACGGCGTCCTGGTCATGTTCATCTGCAATCATTGCCCCTATGTCAAGGCGATCCTAGATCGTCTTGTCCGTGACGCCCGTACATTGCAAGAGCGTGGGGTCGGCGTTATCGCCATCATGTCGAATGACCCCAGCGACTATCCGGAAGACAGCTTCGAGAACATGAAAATTGTCGCCCAGACAAACGGCTTCAGCTTCCCCTACGTCATTGACCCGAGCCAGCAAACCGCCCGCGCATACGGGGCTGTTTGTACACCTGACTTTTTTGGTTTCGATAAAGACATGGGCCTGCAATACCGGGGCCGACTGGATTCATCGCGCAAGGATCCGGGGCCGACGGACGCCCGTCGCGACCTACTCGAAGCGATGAACCAGATGATTGACACCGGCCACGGGCCGACTGAGCAGATTCCCTCCATGGGCTGTTCGATTAAATGGATCAACGAAAACGAATAAGTCTATTTGCCTTCCTTGTGGTAGGCGGATATTTTGGTCAGTCCAACCTGACAAACTAAATTTTGGAGACAACTGTGGCCGAGCCCATTGAAGAAGGCATATTACGCGAGATCGACGAAGAACTGCGGCAGGACCAGTTCGCCTTGCTATGGAAAAAATATGGCAAATTTTTCCTCGGCGTTGCCGCGATCATCATCGCCACCGTCGCAGGCTACAAGGGCTGGGAAAGTTACGACATTTCCAGTCGTGGCCAGCAGGGCGAACGCTTCGCGACCTCCCTTCGTCTGGCCCAGGAAGGCAATGAACAGGAAGCCCTTGATGCCCTGAAGGCTTTCAGCGCCGAGGCCGGGACTGGTTATCAGATGCTTTCCGGCTTTAAGGCCGCCGCCCTGATGGCGGATCAAGGAGACGCGGCCGGTGCCACCGCCGCCTACGACAAACTGGTTGACGACAATTCCCTGCAATCGGTTTACCGTGATCTGGCTGTGCTTCTTGGTGCCGTCCAACGCCTCAATGCGGGTGAAGACACGGTCGCGTTGACAACCAGGCTGGCACCACTTTCGGCGGACGACAATCCGTGGCGACACAGTGCCCGGGAATTGATGGCCATCCTGGCCGATCAATCCGGCGACAAGACGAAGGCCCGTGAACTGTTCAAGGCATTATCCGAAGACCAGGCGGCACCCCAGGGTATCCGTCAACGCGCCGGGGAAATGTTAGCCGCGTTAAGCCAATAGAGGATACCAGACATGCCTGTTCCAAAAGCCAACAAATTGAGCATCAAAACGGCGAGCCGCGCGGCCTTTGTCGCGGGCCTGCTGATGCTCGGCGGTTGTGAGTACCTGACCGGACCAGGCGGTCTCTTTGGCGATACCATCAAGACGCCGCTTCCCGGTGAACGCATTTCCGTTTTGAAACACCAGCGTTCCTTGAACCCGGACCCGGAATTCGCCGCCAAGGAAATTCTGCTGCCCGCGCCCACGCCGAACGCCGACTGGCCCCAGGCCGGTGGCTACGCCAACCACGCTATGCACCATATACAGGTCAGCGATAATTTAAACTTCGCCTGGTCCAGCGATATCGGCGATGGCGCAAGTGATGACATCAGGCTGATCGGTTCCCCCATTGTCGCAACCGGTCGCGTCTACGCCATGGACACCGGCTCCAACGTCAGCGCCTTCGACGTTAAATCCGGCAAGCAATTGTGGCGGGCTGCACTGACCCCCGATTATGAAGATGACGATCATATCAGCGGCGGGCTGGCTTTCGAGGACGGCAAGATTTACGTCACCACCGGGTTCGCGCAGGTTATCGCACTGGACGCCGGAAACGGCAAAGAATTATGGCGCAAATCCTTACCCGGCCCCATGCACACGGCACCGACGGTGCGTGGCGGGCGGGTCTTTGTGATGACTGTCGACAGCCGCCTGTACGCGCTGAACGGGGCGACCGGTGAGGAATTGTGGAATTACACCGGTATCGCCGAAATCGCCAGTCTTCTGGGTGGAGGCAGCCCCGCCGTCGATGGCGGCGTCGTCGTCGCCCCCTTCTCCTCTGGCGATCTGGTTGCCCTGAAGGTAGAAAACGGCCGCGTGTTGTGGACTCAATCCCTTACCACCACCCGACGCACCGACGTTGTTTCGGCCTTGGCCCATATTCGCGGACGACCGATCATCGACCGCGGACGCGTCTTCGCCATTTCCCACGGCGGCTTGATGATCGCTATCGATCTGCGCAGTGGCAGGCGCATCTGGGACAAGGAAATCGGCGGTTTGTCGAGCCCCTGGGTCGCCGGTGATTATATCTTTTTGTTGACCAATGACGCTGAAATCGCCGCCATTTCGCGCGATAGCGGCGCCATTCACTGGGTCCAGACCCTGCCCCAATTCGAAGACCCTGAAACCAGAGACTTCCCGATCGTCTGGAACGGCCCGATTTTGGCCAGCGACCGGCTCATCGTCGCCAGTTCTGTCGGCGAGGTTTACGCAGTGTCTCCCTATAACGGGCGCATCATGGGCAAGATCGACATGCCGTCGGGAATTTCCGTACCGCCGATCATTGCCGGGGGGCGTGTTTTCTTCCTTGCCGATGACGCTTCCCTTGTGGCCTATCAATAAGTTTCTTTAACGCCCGAAACGAAACAGAATCATGAGCTTTACCATTGCCATTGTCGGCCGACCCAATGTCGGAAAATCGACGCTTTTCAACCGTCTGGTTGGCAAGCGCCTGGCTATTGTCGATGACACGCCGGGTGTCACCCGCGACCGCCGCCAGGCCGAGGGCAGGATTTCCGATTTGAAGTTTTCCATTATCGACACCGCCGGGCTGGAAGACGCCATGGACGACTCGCTGGAAGGCCGCATGCGCAACCAGACGACCCGCGCCCTGGATGATGCCGACGTCGCCTTGATGCTAATCGACGCCCGCGCCGGAGTAACCCCGCTGGACAGCTACTTCGGAAGATGGATACGCCAACAAGGCGTACCGTTGATTTTGATCGCCAACAAATGCGAAGGCAAGGCCGGCATGCCCGGACTGGCCGAGGCACATGGCCTGGGCCTGGGTGAGCCGCTGGCGTTCTCTGCCGAGCACGGGGAAGGCCTGAGCGAGCTTTACGACGCCCTGCTACCCTATGCCGGAGACCGCAGCGACGAAGACATCGAAGAAAACTATGATTTCGGCGACGCAGATGGCGATGATGGAACCCGCCCGATCAATCTTGCCATCGTCGGCCGTCCCAACGTCGGCAAATCGACACTGGTCAACAAACTGCTTGGCGAGGAGCGCATGCTGACCGGGCCGGAAGCCGGCATAACGCGAGATGCCATAACCACAAAATGGGAATTTCAGGGTCGCGAAATCAGGCTCGTCGATACCGCCGGTTTGCGTAGGAAGGCAAAGGTCACAGAAAAGGTCGAGAGCCTGTCGACGAGTGATTCCATTCGCACCATTAAATTCGCCCAGGTCGTCGTGCTGGTTCTCGATTCAGCCGACATGATGGAAAAGCAGGACCTGACCATTGCCCGGCGGGTCATCGACGAAGGCCGGGTTCTGGTCATCGCCGTCAACAAATGGGATCTCGTCAAGGACAGCAAAAAGACATTGGCCAAGCTGACCGACCGCTTGCAGACATCGTTCCCGCAAGCCCGCGGCATTCCGGTCATCACCATGTCGGCGAAGACCGGGCGCGGATTAGACGGCTTGCTTCCCGCCGTCCTCAAAATTTACGAATTGTGGAACAAGCGCATCTCGACAGGCGAGTTGAACCGTTGGTTCGAAGGTATTCTGGCCCATCATCCGCCACCGCTTTCCAGCGGCAGGCGCATCAAATTACGCTACATCACCCAGGCCAAAACCCGGCCGCCGACCTTCGTCGTTTTCGCCAGCAGGCCCGAAGGCCTGCCTGAGTCATACAACCGCTACCTGATCAATGCCCTGCGCGACGACTTCGATCTGCCCGGCATCCCCATCCGCCTGCACACCAAAAAGGGCAAGAACCCGTATGCGGATTAGGCTTGGGAGTTAATCAAACCCGGCTTTATCTTCTTCGTCATTGCGTACTTGATCAGGAATGCAGTTTTTTCAATGACTTAAGCGAAATCACCGCCCGCAGACATAAAAAATATTAAGAAACGAAGCCATTTCACGATGCGGGACGGGGCTCCCAAAAAGACAGATTCCGAAGCCGACGATTGCTGCGCAATGGATTGTGAAATTAATACCCCTGGATATCCTTGCTTACGTTACCTTTTCCCGCCTTGTTCATCGGCTTGCTCAGATATTTGGTCATTTCCTCGGCTGCCAAAGCTTTGCTGAAATAAAAACCCTGGATCAGGCAACACCCACGAGCCTGCAAAAGCTCCAATTGCTCAATCGACTCTACCCCCTCGGCGATAACCGTAAGACCCAGGCTACGGCTCATAGCGATGATCGCCTCGACCAGGGCCAGATCGCCGGGCTCCTCAGCGATGGCGCGCACGAAAGAGCGGTCGATCTTGAGGGTGTTGACGTTGAAGCGCTTCAGATAACCAAGAGACGAATACCCCGTTCCAAAATCATCAAGCGCCAGCTTCACTCCCAGGGCAGTTAGTTTATTGAGCCGTTGAAGGATCTTCGGCGAATCCTCGATAAGAAGATTTTCCGTGATTTCGATCGTCAGAGCCGCAGCAGGCAATCTACTGTCCGTCAAGGCGCGCTGCACGGCATCGACCAAACCGGGACCTCGAAAGTGTGATATCGAAATGTTGACGCTGAGTTCCAGCGATGGTGCGACATCGGTCCGCCATGCGGCAACTTGATGGCATGCTACGCCAAGGACCCACTTGTCGATCGGCAAGATAAACCCGGTTTCTTCTGCCACTGAGACAAGTTGCTCTGGGGCAACAATATTCAAGACGGCGTCGTCCCAGCGAATCAAAGCTTCAACGGCAACGATACGATCATCACGGACATCGACGACTGGCTGAAAGTGGAGTTCGAAATCGTCCCGTTCGAGGGCATGGCGAAGCCGTTCGGCAATGCGCCCATGCAGGGCAGCCTGATCGTTAAGACCGGGAGTGAAAAAACGGAAGGTGTTGCGCCCCTGGTGTTTCGAGTTGTACATGGCCGCATCAGCATGTTGCAGTAATATTTCCGGCTCATGGCCATCGTTGGGGAAAATAGCAATCCCGAGACTGGCCGTGATGAAAGTCTCGCGCCCCTCAAGATCAAATGGTTTGGAGAAAGCGTCGACAATCTTCATTGCGACGACTTCTGGTCCGGTCGGTAATTCCACGTCATTCAGCAGGACAATAAACTCGTCACCGCCCAGGCGCGCCACTGTGTCTTCCTGGCGAACAAGCTGGCTTAGACTCTCTCCAATTTTTTTTAACAGTAGATCACCAGCGGCATGGCCAAGGGAATCGTTGATCTGCTTAAAGCGGTCAAGATCGACGAAAATAAGACCAACATGTCGTTGTTCCCGTCGCGCGTGTTCAATCGCCCGAGCCAGACGATCGAACAGCAGCGCCCGGTTGGGAAGTCCGGTGACTTGATCGATCGTCGCCTGTTGCACTAATTGTTTTTCGACAACTTTCCGGGCCGTAATGTCCTCGTGGGTCGTAATGATTTCGGACCAGTCATCCTCGTGGCCTCGGACGATCCTGGTTATACATTTGAGCTCAATGAGGGTGCCATCGGACTTGAAGTCCTGAACCACTGTGGTATAGGTCAGCTCTCCCATGATCAAGGCTGTCAGTTCTTCAATGTAAAAATTACACCACTTGGCATCCCTCCAGATATCAAGATTTTTCTCGTACTCCTTATATTCCTGGAACGAGAGGACACCAAACATCTCAATCTGAGTGTCATTGGCATCAAGCAGCCGGATATTGAGAATGGCACTCTTTAACTCATTCTCATGTTCCTGCAAGTATTGTTTGAAATCTGTAACGCCCTCACTAACCAACCGGTCAATCTGGCGCTTGACCAGGGAGTAATCCTCCAGCACCACCCCCAAGGGAGACTGATTGTAAAGCGCCCTGAACCTCTCTTCACTGCGGCGCAGCGCGCCCTCGCTCATCCACCGCCGGTAGGCGTGGAACACTAACATCCCCCCCATAGCGGCAAGCACAATCAGCACGATGATGATGCCGTTGCGGAATACCTCAATGCGCACCGACTGCATTTTCAGGATATCGGAGGCGGTTTCGCTGGCTTCCGCAAACAGAACCTTCATGGACTTGAGGGCATCTTTAGAGCGAATCTCCACCATCCTGAGGACAGGCAGAGAGGTAGGTGCGAAGCCATAAACCCCGTCTTTTAGCCAAACCTTGATATCGGCCAGGGCCGGGTTGGCCACCGCGTGCATCGCCGACGCGCCAATTAAGTTATCAAAATTGTAGCTACCGCGAATCCACTTGAGCCGTTCATCGACGACCTGCAACTGCACCAGAACATCGTCGATATGCCGGGGTGACGGCTCAACCCTTGCCAATTGGACGAGGCTTACAAGCTCGGAAGTCTCTTGAATCAAAAGGGCGGCCTCACGCTCCTGCTCAAGCACAGTTACGGGGAGGGTCTGCTCAATATCGAGCAGGGTAGTCTGGGCGTAATAAATAATCCCAACCGTGACAACCAGAAGGCTGACGATCAAGCCGAAGGACATTCCGGCTTGCAGCAGGAACTTCGTCACGCGTGTTTTCATGACGCTTGCGGCCAACGCAATGTGATGAGCATGGGATACCTTCCTGATCTGGCTACTTTATCAGTCCAGATTCCCTGTAGTAGCGCTCCGCCCCTGGGTGTAGCGGGATTCCCAGGCCGGAAAGGGCATTGTCGATGATGATTATTTTCCCCCTGGGATGCCCTTCGTCAAGGAGTTTTCTAGACTGTTTGTTCCACACCGCCTTTGTAATTTCATAGACTAACGTCTCCTCGACGTTTGAGCCAACGACCCATTGAGCGCCGACACTGACTGTCAATGTTTCTCCGATACCTGGATAGCTGTCGGCTGGAATGGTGTCACGAGAGAAGAAGCGGTATTTCATTATCAGGGCATCAGTTTCGGGGCCGTTGACGGGAATCAAATTGGCCCCGACCTGAGTGGCAAGCCGAACGACCGAAGAGACAGGGTATCCTGCGACGATGAAGAAGGCATCGAGTTTATTGGCCTTGATCTTTTCGACCGCCAGGCCCGGTTTGATGAATTCTGCTTTCATATCGCTCTCGGAAAGTCCGTAAGCGTCAAGAATGAGGCGTGCGTCAATCAGTGTGCCGGAACCCGGTTCATCAAGCGAAACCCTTTTGCCCTTAAGGTCGCTGATTGTTTGAATGCCAGATCCCTTACGGGCCACCACATGGACACTCTCCGGGTACAGATTCGCAATGACACGTAAATTATCGGCTGGTTTCTCACCCTTGAAAACGCCAGTTCCTGAATAGGCCCAGTAGACGGTGTCCGATTGGGCAAAGCCCGATTCCAGGGTTCCATTGGCAATCCCCCTGATGTTGGAGACCGATCCGTTGGAAGACTGGGCGATGGCGACCAGGCCTGGCACCCCGCAACTACCACCATTTTCACAAGATAGAGAACCGGGCGGGTTACTAATCGCCTGGGCGATCACACCGCCAACAGGATAATAAGTTCCGACGGTGCCGCCGGTGCCGATGCGAAAGAAGTTTATGTCTTGGGCTGAGGCGGGGCTGATTGTAAGGAACAATTGAGAAATAATGAGGGCGAAGAAGTGGTTTTTTGTGAGATATGTCACAGATATTTTCCTTATCACTCCAAAACTGGAATCAGACAATAAAGGGATTTGTCAAAAGAACCGTAGGGGAAACACCCATCCGGCGCATGAAAGCTTGAGCATACCGTAACCGTCGGAAAATGTCGCCTGTTGGCTCAGGCTGTGTAAAAACGTGATACGTGATATGGTTCTCTCATAGTTTTGTCGGGAGGGTTTTATGAAGCGTTTTGTTCAAGGCGAGGACCGCAGCCAGAGCACATTATTTCCCGAACGACTGGATGATTATGTTGGTGAGGATAATCCTGTTCGCGTAGTCGATTTGTTCGTTGATGAGCTTGATCTCGGTGGTCTGGGCTTTAGCCGAGTTGAGCCTCTGGCGACTGGCAGGCCGAGCTATCATCCTTCTGCTTTGCTAAAGCTTTATATCTACGGCTATCTCAACCGGGTTCAATCGAGCCGCCGTTTGGAACGTGAAGCCGGGCGTAATGTTGAAGTGATACAGACCTGCTCGATGTCGTTGCCGACCGTGGTTACTTCAGCAGCTTGGAGATTTTAGCCTGTGATATGGACAGTATCACGGTCACCCTTCCCAAACCTGTGACCTCAGGCATCAAGGCCAAGGGCCGGTTCGGAAAGCAGGACTTTGTCTATCTGGTCGCAGACGATGTCTATCTTTGCCCTGCCGGCGAACACCTGGCCTATCACTTTACAAACGAAGAAAAGGGCATGACTTTACATCGCTACTGGACCACATCCTGCCAGAACTGCGCCATCAAGGATCAATGTACCACGGGCAAGGAACGCCGTATCACCCGTTGGGAGCACGAACATCTTCTCGAGGCTGTCCAGCAACGGCTCGACGAGCATCCGGAGAAGATGCGACAACGGCGTGAAACGGTTGAGCATCCGTTCGGAACCATTAAATCCTGGATGGGCTATACCCACTTCCAGATGAAAACACTGAAGCATGTCGGCACCGAAATGGCGCTGCATGTGCTGGCCTACAATCTCAAACGCGTCATCAACATCATCGGCATCCGCCCATTGATCGCGGCGATGAGCGCAGCATAGGCGCTCATCCACTTCATTTTGCGCCCGTATCCGGCCACAAACCGTGTATAACCGCTAAATCCTGTCCGCCAGCACCCATCAGACAAACAAACCGACAAAACCGAAAATCCACCCCCATCAGAGTATCAAATCCTGCTGGAACCTTATACAGGATAAACAGCGAACGTTTTGACACAGCCTGGGCTATAAACAGACGTTCCTGCAAGCGCTCAAAAATGTCCACTTTCGGAATGTCGACGTCCTATACGGTCGCTGGTTCGCGTTCACGCGAGGCCGATGGTGGCGATTTTATTCCAACTAAAGCTTAGCCGCCGCCGCGCTGAAAGGCGCGGTCGAATTTTTCCATGCTCGCCGTAACGTCGGTCTGCGCGTAACCTTTGAAGGTCAGGGTGACGTGGGTGACGGGCAGGACGAACAGGGCGATGCGGCGCTCCGACTGTTCCGATATTGAGATTTCCAGACTTTTCTCGCCACCCTCAAGGATCACCCGGTCGGCTTTTTTTTGGTAATCATCGGTGCCCAGGGCGCGTGGAATATTGCGGAAGAATTCCTGATGGGTGATGCCCATTTCTTTTTTAATGATGACATCGGCGGCCATAGTCAGCCGCCCGCTATCGGCGGCCACGCGGCAAGGGCATCGGCTTCGGTGAGGACCTTGTCAGCACGCTCGCTAGGGGCGATATAGACGCCGTTGACGAGGACAAGATGGCAATGTTCCAGCGGCACGCCGTGATTTTTAAGAACATCGTCGAGGGTGGTCCCCGCAGCGATCTCTATTTCCGCCTCGTTACGCACGGCGTGATCCGGCAGGTATTGGCCCAGCGCTGCGTAGAGCTTGAGAGTGATTTTCACGGCCTTAGCCCCGCGTACAATCAATATAGGCTTGCACAAGTAAATTTGGATCGGCCATCAGCCGTTGTTTCCACTTGCCCAAGTCAACACGGGTCTGGATAAGTCCGCGGATGACGCCGATGCCGTCGGTGCGACCGACAAGCACGGCCCCAACCAGCAAGTCGCCATCGAAATTCAGCAAGGTATAACGATAGTTTTCGGAGTCCAGTTTGACCGCACTGTCGCCGCCTTCCACCCCCTGCCAAAGACCGAAGGAGCAGGAAATAAGCCCTAAGGTATCGAGCACGTTCATATTCAGGCTGCCTCGGTAATCGAGGGTCTTTCCGGCCATGTTCAGCGCAGCGACGCGGCCATGTTCGACCCCGGTCGGCTGGACCGCATGGACCGACCATTCGCCAGTCGAGAAATCCGGTCCCTGCGCCACGTCACCGGCTGCATAAATATTATCGACGCTGGTTTTCAGGTGGTTATCGACCTTGATGCCGGTCTCGATCTCGACGCCGCTGCCTTCTAAAAAGTCAGCATTCGGCCGAACCCCGGTGGCGACAACGATCAGGTCGGCAACGATGGCATCGCCGTTATCGACATTGACGAGCAGTCTGCCATCCGCCTCATCGACGGAGGTCACCCGGGACGACGTCAAGACATTGACACCGTGCTCGATGCACCAGTCCTTAATCATATTACCGGCGTTCTGGTCCATCATCCGGGGGACCATGCGATCCTCGGCCTCGACGACGCTTAAATTGGCCCCTGACAGGGCCAGCGCCTCCATGATGATGCAGCCGATGAACCCGGCCCCCATGAGCACCACATCGACACCCTCTCCGGCAATTTTAGCGATGTTGCGGGCATCTTCCAGGGTCCAGCAATGGTGGATGTTTGGTTGGTCCAGTCCCTTGATCGGCGGCTTGATTGGGTGTGACCCGGTGGCCACCAACATTTTATCAAATGCGATGACCTCGCCCGACTCCAGGCTCAGGGTATTGTCCGCAGTGTTGACGTTTTTGGCCCGGTCTTGAATGTACCTGATGCCGAGATTTTCAAAATGATTGTCGGCTTTGCGTAGGTAGACCCCTTCTTCGGGAACCTTGCCGGTCAAAAAATATGGGATCGCCATGCGGCCGTAGGGCGGGTCTTTCTCGCCATCGACCAGGACCACTGAACTGTCCGGGTCGACCTTGCGTAAGGTCTCTGCTGCGGTGACGCCGGAGGGGCCAGCGCCAACAATCACGTATTGCATTTATTATTCCCTAAAAAAGAAAAACCCACACTCCTTCGCATAAAGCTTGGGAGTGTGGGGAACTCTTTTATCAGCCTCTAAAGGTCGAGACGGCTGAGCGTTTCATTGGACGGAACACCTTCGGGTGTCCAGCCGCGCAGCTCATAGTATTCAGGCAACATCTTGCCAAGTTCACTGACTTTGCCTTTCGCCGGGCCGGTCTTGGCCGCTTCTTTGAGCAAGCGTTCGGGCAGTTTATCGTCGGCGGCGGTAAAGCCCGCGTCATTGTTGAACTTGCGTTCCAGGTTCCAGATACGCTCGCCAGCTTCCAGCAAGGTTTCTGCGGTCCAGTCGCCATCCAGATCGGCGTCGACCATGGGCGCGAAATCGTCCAGGGTCAAAGCGAAGGTGGTGAAGACGCAAAGCCCCATGGAGTCGACGGCGGCCGTCGCGTCCTGGAAGGCTTTAACCAGTCCGGCCTTGCCGTCCGAAGTCAGCGGGTCGGTTTTTTCAGGAATACCGAGGATTTCCGAGGCCACGGTGTAGCTGCGCAGATGGCAGGCACCACGGTTGGAGGTCGCATAGGTCAGGCCCATGCCCTGAATGCCGCGCGGGTCGTAAGCCGGGAATTCCTGACTTTTGACCGTCATCGACAGTTCGGGATGACCATACTTTTCGGTCATACGGCGCGAGCCCTGGCCGATTTCCTTACCGAAGCCTTCACCCCGTCCGGTCTGGTCGCAGATTTTGCAAAGCGCTTCGGCGTTACCGAATTCCAGGGCAATGCCGCCGGTGTCGGCGTCGGTGATGGCACCGATTTTATAAAGCTCCATAGCCGCGGCAACGGTCGAGCCCAGTGAAATCGGGTCCATGCCGTATTCGTTGCAGATGTAGTTGCAATAGGTCAGGGCTTCCAGATCGGATACGCCGGTCGCTGCACCCAGGGCCCAGGCGGCTTCATACTCGAGACCGCCTTCCTTGCCATGGTATTTGGGCTGACCCTTAACGGCGAAATGCTCCGGGTCCATCTGCGAAACGCGTTGACATGAAATCGGGCAACCGAAACAGGCGGCGTTAGAAACCAAGTTGGCCTTGCCATCGCTCTCGCGCGGTGCGGCCATAGCCTCGCCGCCGATTTTCGATGCGCCATCGAACTGAACATCGGCACTGTTGTGGGTCGGCAGGGCGCCGGTTTCGTTGATCACGTTCATCAGAACCTGAGTACCGAAAGTCGGCAGGCCTTCGCCGGTGACCGCGTTATCGGCGAGTATCTGGTTACACGCACCGGCTGCCATCATGAACTTCATGGGATCGCCAACCTGAACACCGACGGTGCCGCGACAGGCAATCGCCTTGAGGTTTTTTGAACCCATAACAGCACCGACGCCGGAACGCCCGGCGGCACGGTCTTTGTCGTTGACGACACCGGCGAACAGGACCTGCGCTTCACCGGCCTGACCGATGGAGGCACAACGAATGTCATTGTCGCCACGAATTTCGCGAAGGGCGTCTTCTGTGTCCCACACGGATTTACCCCAAAGGGCGGTTGCGTCTTTGAGTTCAGCCTTGTCGTTATTGATATCCAGATAAACCGGGCCAGCCGATTTGCCTTCAAAGATGATCATGTCCCAACCGGCATTTTTCAGCTCGGCACCAAAAAAGCCACCCGAATTGGAGCACGCAATAGCGCCCGTCAGTGCGCCTTTGGTGATCACCGACCAGCGGCCGGATGTCGGCGCTGCGGTTCCCGTTAAAGGCCCGGTGGCGATGATCAATTTGTTTTCTGGTGATAAAGCATCGACCTTGGGGTCGCATTCTTCGACGTAGTACTTCGTTGCAAGACCGCGTTGACCAATATATTTTTTGGCCCAATCCATATTCAGCGGTTCTTTTGTACAGGTCCCGCTTGTCAGATTCACGCGCAATACATTTTTTGTCCAAGCCATCTTTTTATCCTCCTTGATGAAGCCAATATTTTTTTTATTTTATTATTTAGTTGTCGCCTGATTTCCGGCGTCAGTTTTTTCTGCCCAGTAACGCATCTTTTCCATGCCCGCCTGTTCCGCTTCGATAAACGTCAGGGCCGGGGTTGGGCACACCTTAACACAGTCAGGATCGCCCCCGCACAGATCGCACTTGTCGACCTTTGTCGAAACAGAGTTGTAATTGATGGTGCCGAACGGACAGGCGATGGTGCAGACCTTGCAGCCGACGCAAAGCGTTGGCGAGACCTCTTTGGCACCGGTTGCGGCGTTGACCGAAATGGCATCGACAGGACAGGCCTGCAAACACCAGGCGTCGGCACACTGGGTGCAGACATAGGGCACATTGCGGCCAGTTTCCTTGAAATTGAAAATCTTGATGCGGGATTTAGACGGGTTGAAAACCCCTTCATGATGGTAACTACACGCCATCTCGCACTGATGACAACCGGTACATTGACCGGCATCAATGTGGAGGACTTTAACCATTCGCAACACTCCCCTTCGGGCATTAAGGCAGGCCCGTTACTTTCGGGCATTATAGGCCACATTTAGCACTCTTTACCAACACCGACGCAACCACAAATTCTGTGATGTTATTCACAGCGCGGAAAAGTCTAAAATTGCCAGAGATAGAAAGTCATTGTCTGAGCATAATAAGGGCCTTAATTTCATTGAATTCATTCACCGGAGCGACCTTCATGACAATCAGAGACGCCCACCCCGACGACCTTGTCGAAGTTCTGGCGCTAAACCAGAAGGCGCTGCCCCATGTTAGCTCTGTGGCCCTTGAGGATATGCAGCGTTTTCTTGAACAAGCTGCCTATTTCAAGATTTCCCGCGACCCGGTGGGCGACCTTCAGGGATTCCTGATCGCGCTTATGCCCGGACTTGATTATGCCAGCGACAATTACCGCTGGTTCTCGCAGGCCTTCGACGACTTCTTTTATATTGACCGTATCGTTATCGCCGAAAATTCCCGTGGCCAGGGTTTGGGCAGCCTGCTTTACCAGGACGTTATCGAAACCGCCCGCAGCCACGCGCCGCGCCTTACCTGCGAGGTCAATTCCAAGCCACCTAACCCGCTATCAATGGCTTTCCACGAGCGTTTTGACTTTGCCCCCGTCGGCACCCAGCAAACCGAAGGCGGCACCAAGGAAGTGACCCTGCTGTCGCTTGATCTGGGCTAAGGTTAATGACAGCGCTCGATATGGAAACCCTGAAGTCGTGGATAGGCCGTAGCCAGAGCCGCACCGATATTATGCGCCCTGAGCCTGCGGCGATGATGGCCGCGACGTTGGGGGGCAGTGCCGATCTTCCGGCACAGGGCAGCCCGCTTCCCGCCGCCTGGCACTGGCTGTATTTTCTGGGTGCCACCCCGCGCGGCGATCTGGGCCGCGACGGCCATGCGGGCTTGGGGGAATTCCTGCCACCCGTCGCCCTGCCGCGGCGGATGTGGGCAGGCGGACGTCTCGACTTTCGCAAAGCCATTGTCATTGGCGAGACCATTGAAAAAATATCAACGATCAACAAGGTCGAACGAAAATACGGGTGCAGCGGCGAACTGTGCTTCGTCACCGTGCGACACCAATTGTTCGCAGGCGACGAGCTGTGCCTGATCGAAGACCACGACATCGTCTACCGCGAGGACACGACGCTCGCGCAGGCTACGCCACCGCCGCCGCCAGAAGGGGCCGAGGCGCGCGAGACCGTCACCCCTGACCCGGTTCTGTTGTTCCGCTATTCGGCCCTGACCTTCAACGGCCACAGGATTCACTACGACGCCGATTATTGCCGCGACGTTGAGGGCTATCCGGATCTGGTCTTCCATGGCCCGCTAACGGCGACGCTGCTGCTCGACCTTGCGACACGCCACGCCGAAGGCCGGACGATTACAGAGTTTTCCTACCGGGCACTGGCCCCGCTTTTTGTCGACAAGCCTTTCACCATCGCCGTTCGTTTTGACGCTCAGGACCGCCTGATTTTATGGGCCGAGACGCCCGATGGACGGTTGGCCATGAGTGCGGAGGCACGGTTATGACGCCTGACTTTATGGACTTACTCGAGCTTAAGAAAATCCAGCAGCAACGCTGGCAGGAACAGGCCCGTTATGTCGCCGCCTCCTCGGCATTCTATCAGGCACTCTGGCAAGGGGCCGCACCGCCTGAGCGACTGGACGATCTGGCCCAGCTTCCCTTAAGCGATAAATCCATGCTCAGGACAGCGCAGCAAGACCACCCGCCTTTCGGGGATTATCTGGCGGCACCCGAACACCTGGTCAGCCGTCTGCACAGAACATCGGGAACCACCGGACAGGCCATGAACCTGGCCTTAAGCGCCCGTGACGCCCTGCAAACGGCGGCCATCGGCGGGCGGGCGCAAAGTGCTGCCGGATTAGGTCCGCAAGACCGGGTCGTCCATTGCCTGAACTATCAAATGTGGATGGGTGGCTTTACCGATCACTGTACGCTTGAGGCAACAGGGGCGATGGTCATTCCCTTCGGGGTCGGCGGCAGTGAACGGTTGATCCGGACCATCAAGGAGCTGAAAATCACCGCAATTTCATGCACACCTTCCTACCCCAGGGTGCTCGAACAGGTCATCGCAGACTCCTTCCCCGGCCTTAAGCCCCGCGATCTCGGCCTCAAGCTGGGCCTGTTCGGCGGCGAGGCAGGCCTCGACGATCCTGCCTACCGCAAGCGCCTGGAAGATACTTGGGGTTTTAAAGTGCGTAATGCCAATTACGGCGTTTCAGACGTATTCTGCAATTTCGCAGCTCAATGCGAAGACAATAACGACCTTCATTTTGTTGCCCTTGATGTTCTCTACCCTGAACTGATCGACCCGGACACGGCCGACCCCCTTGACTGGCAGGACGGGGCAAGCGGCGAGTTGGTACTGACCCACCTTGAAAAAGAATGCCAGCCGCTTGTCCGCTTTCGAACCGGCGACATCATCACCTTGACTGCCACAAGTAGCCCCTGCGCCTGCGGTCGAACGGCACCGCGCTTCAGGGTCGTTGGGCGCAACGATGACATGATTGTCGTCAGGGGCCTTAATATTTTCCCGACCGGGCTGGCCGCTACGCTCACCCCGTTCAAGGAACTTTCCGGCGAATACAGGGTCGTCCTTGATGGCCCAGGTCCTTACGATCTATTACCGCTGGAGGCCGAACTGGCCGAAGGCATTGCCGCCAGCCCAGGCCTTGCCGAAGAAATCGAGCGCACCATCAAATCCGATCTAGGTGCGACCGCCCGGGTTACCTTGCTGAAACCCGGCATCCTGCCCATGAGCGATGGCAAAACCCGCCGGGTCATCCGGACTTAAATAGGAATAACGATATGACCGCCACGGTAACGTCACAATGTAATAACGCCATCCGCAGCATCGTCTTGAACAGACCCGAGCGGCTGAACGCCATCAACCCGCAATTGCTCGACGACTTTCTTGCGGCTCTCAGGCAAGGCAACGCCGACCCGCAAACCAGGGTCATGGTCATCAGCGGTGCCGGACGCGCCTTTTGCGCCGGCGACGACTTAAAGGAATTTGACGCCCAAGTCGGCACGCAAGATGAAACTCATGCCTATATAGAGTCCATTCAGGAGATCACCCGGGAAATTGTACTGGGCGACAAAATCGTCCTCGGTGCCATTCACGGCTGGGCCGTCGGTGGCGGCCTTGAATGGCTGATCAATTGCGACTTTGCCATCATGGCCGAAGGGACACGCTGTTTCTTCCCCGAGATTTCCCTCGGCGTCTTCGTCACCGGTGCGGTGACCACGATCCTGCCTAAGTTGGTCGGCCTTCAGAAAGCCAAAGAACTGATTTTATTTGGCGAACACTTCGACGCCGCCCAGGCCCTGGACTGGGGATTGGCCTGGAAGGTGGTGCCGCAGACAGGTCTTATGGAAGAAACAATGGCGGCGGCGGCGCGCATTGCCCAATTGCCCGAACAAGCCGTGCGCGATTTAAAGCACGTGATCAACCGGGCCTGCCACCTTGACGCTGAGGCCGCCATGCAACTTGAGACAGACGCCACTGTGCGCGGCTTCCTCGACCCGGCGACGGCGATACGAATCTCGAAATTCAAAGAATAAGTAGACACCCAACAAAAACAGCCCGCGTAAGAAATTAGTAAGAATTGATTGATAGAACCCTCCATTAACCTTGTTCTTATTAAGGGCTTCGTATGGCAAGTATTTTCCTGGACCAAAATAACCGGCGAGACTCCGAACGACGTGGCGTCACTGCTCCATCTTTCATTAACGAGCGAAGAATGGCCGAACGTCGCGAAGAGTTCGAACGCCGGGATTATTTTGAATGGTCACCCCGTTGGCTGCGCTGGCGGCTGCCCGCGTTTCTGCAGAAATCCGGCCAAACTCACGTCCCACTGTGGATACTGTTAAGTGTTTTCGGCCTGGCCTTGCTATCCCTGAATATCAATTTCGATACGCCCCAACCGCAGCACGAAGCTGGCGAAGTCATTGTCTTCGACCCCAGCGAAGCAATCACATCGGAGATCGTTCGTTCAGGCTACATGATGATCGAAACGATCAATATGGAGGGCCTGAACATCAGGGTTCAACGCCTGCAAATTCCCCACGGAATGAGTGTCCCCGAAGCCCTGGCCGATTTGCATAAGCGCTATCCAGGACTCGAAGTCGACGCCAACACTCAGATCAACCTCTCCGACCCGTCCTGATCAAAAGCTCAAATAAGCGACCGGTCCGGCATAATACTACAAAATCATTTTGGAAGTACTTCCCTAGCACGCCAAACGCTTTGTGATTCAAAGTCCATATACATAAATAATTTAGATTGAACCCGCCATATCTTTCGGTCATTTTTGCGTGCAGTCAACTCACAATCTTACGGAGGTTTCTCATGTTCAAAACTGTCATCACCGCCATTGTAATGGCGGCCTTTGTCGCCGTCGCCGCAGGAAACGCCGACACAGTCAGCAACACTGAGGATCGTGCTGCCAGTAGCCGGGCTGCCGTTAAACAATTCTTCGGAGCACTCAAAGGCGAGTTGGAAGCTGGCATCAAAGCCGGTGGACCGACAAACGCCATAGGCATTTGCAGAAAACAAGCACCGGCTATTGCCCACAAGGTCTCAACCCAGATGGGCTGGAAAGTGGCCCGCACCAGCTTGAAAGTGCGGAACCCTAATAATCAACCCGATGTTTGGGAACGTTCCGTATTGGAAGAGTTCGACGCACGCAAAGCCAAAGGCGAAGATCCTGCCAAGATGGAGCATTTCGCGGTTGTCGAAATGGATAACAAGAAAGTCTTCCGATATATGAAAGCGATCCCGACCGCCCCAAAGCCCTGCCTTGCCTGTCACGGCGACAAGGTCGCGCCCGAAGTTGAGGCTAAGCTGGCCGAGCTTTACCCCGGTGATCTTGCCCGTGGTTACAAGGCTGGCGATATTCGAGGGGCGTTCACGATCATTCAACCGATGGAATAGATCATTTAAAGCCTATCAATCTATTTAACTGCGTTGGGCGGAAGCCACTCAGTGACTTCCGCCCAAACATGACGTGACGAACGACAATTAAATCAGAAGGTCAGGGCCTTTACCTGCACGACCTGTTTAAGCCTGCGGATATCATCCATCACCTGATCGTCGGGGGTGCCGTCGATTTCGATGAGCGCAATGGCGTCGCCACCGGCGGCGGCCCGCCCCAGATGGAAGGTGGCGATGTTGATATTGGCGTCGCCCAGGGTCGTCCCCAGCGAGCCGATAAAGCCCGGCGTGTCCTTATTGGTGATGAACAGCATGTTCGGCCCCAGTTCGGCGTCCATGGGGATGTCCTTGATTTCGACGATGCGCGGATGGGCACCGGCAAACAGGGTGCCGGAGACGGAGCGGCTTTGCTTTTCCGTCTTTACCGTCAGTTTGATTAAAGTCTGATAGGCGCTGGCGCGTTCGTGCTTGACCTCGGTGACATCGATATCACGCTCCTTGGCGATGACCGGCGCGTTGACCATATTGACCGATTCCATCAGCGGCGAAAGCAGCCCCTGCAAAATGATGGCGGTCAGCGGCCTGGTGTTGAGTTCGGCAACGTGGCCTTCATACTCAATAGTGACGCCCTCAAGCCCGCTTTCTGTAAGCTGGCCCGCGAAGCTGCCCAACTGTTCGGCGAGCTTCATATAAGGCTTCAGGCGCGGCGCTTCCTCGGCCGTTACCGAAGGCATGTTCAAGGCATTTGTGACGGCACCGCTAATCAGGAAATCGGCCATCTGCTCGGCCACCTGCAAGGCAACTTTTTCCTGTGCTTCCGTCGTTGAAGCTCCCAGGTGCGGCGTCGCCACGACGTTGTCCATGCCGAAAAGCGGGTTGTCTTTCGCCGGTTCCTGAGCGAAGACGTCAAGGCCGGCAGCGGCAACCTGGCCGCTCTCCAACCCAACTTTCAGGTCTTCCTCGACGATCAGGCCACCGCGGGCACAATTGACGATGCGTACGCCCGGTTTCATTTTGGCGATGGCCGCGGCATCGATGATACCGCGGGTGGCGTCGGTAAGCGGTGTGTGCAGAGAGATAAAGTCGGCGCGGGCGAACAAATCATCGAGTTCGACTTTTTCAACGCCGAGCTCGCCTGCCCGTTCCGGCGACAAATACGGATCGAAGGCAATGACCCGCATTTTCAGGCCCTGGGCCCGGTCGGCGACGACCGCACCGATATTTCCGCAGCCGATAATGCCAAGAATCTTGCCCATGATCTCGACGCCCATGAATTTGGACTTTTCCCACTTTCCGGCGTGGGTCGAGGCATTGGCGTGGGGGATCTGGCGAGACAGGGACATGATCATGGCGATGGCGTGCTCGGCGGTGGTGATGGAATTGCCGAACGGCGTGTTCATAACGCAAACGCCAGCCGCCGTCGCCGCAGCGATATCGACATTGTCGACGCCGATACCGGCACGGCCAATCACTTTCATGTTTGTAGCCGCCGCCAGAACCGCAGCCGTGGCCTTGGTCGCCGAGCGCACGGCAAGGCCGTCATAATCACCAATACAGGCGATCAATTCTTCCGGACTCATGCCCGGCTTAACGTCTACATCGAGCCCGCGGCTGGTAAAAATTTCGGCGGCGAGGGGACTCATTTCATCGGCAATCAAGACTCTTGGCATTGGATCAGTCCTTGTCATTTATCAGGGTGGCTTTGACTTCGGCAAACGCCCAGTCAAGCCACGGAAAAAGTTTTTCAAGATCAGCGGTTTCAACCGTGGCTCCGGCCCATATTCTCAGGCCCGCCGGGGCATCAGGGTAACCACCGATGTCATAGGCGGCACCTTCATCATCGAGCAACTTGATCAATGATTTGATGACCCCGGATTGTCCGGGCCCGTCCAGGTCCTTGAACCAATCATCGACAATCAGCAAACAGACAGAGGTGCGCGAGCGGCTGGCTTTTTCTGCGGCCAGGAACCCGGCCCAGGACGACTCTTCGAGCCACCTCTCAATGGCCGTAAAATTAGCCTGGCAGCGGGCGATCAGCGCCGCCCCGCCGCCGATCTTTTCGGCCCACTTAAGGCCGTCAAGGGCGTCCTCGACGGCGATCATCGAGGGCGTATTGATGGTCACGCCGCGGAAGATACCTTCGTTCAGTTTGCCGCCCTTGGTCAGCCGGAAAATCTTCGGAAGCGGCCACGCCGGGGTGTAGCTTTCAAGGCGTTCGACGGCGCGCGGGCTTAAAATCAACATGCCGTGCGCGCCCTCCCCGCCCATCACCTTCTGCCAGGAATAGGTCGTCACATCGAGCTTGTCCCAAGGCAGGTCGTAAGCGAAGATGCCTGACGTGGCGTCGCAGATGGTCAGGCCATCGCGGTCGCCCGCGATCCAGTCGCCACCGGGGACACAAACACCGGACGTGGTGCCGTTCCAGGTGAAGACAACGTCGCGGTTGAAATCGACGGCGCTTAAATCCGGCAACTGGCCGTAGGCGGCGTCGAGGACACGGACATCATCCAGCTTCAACTGCTTGTTGACATCGGTTACCCAACCGGCACCGAAGCTTTCCCAGGCCAGCATATCGACCCCGCGCGCCCCCAGTAGCGACCACAACGCCATCTCCAGCGCGCCGGTATCGGAGGCCGGAACGATGCCGATCCGGTAATCGTCGGGAACGCCAAGCAGGGCGCGGGTACGGTCGATAACTTCGGCCAGTTTGGCCTTGCCCGGACTCGAGCGGTGCGAGCGACCGCTCAGGGCATTGCTAAGGGCGTCGACGGACCAGCCGGGACGTTTGGCACAGGGGCCAGATGAAAAATTGGGGACTTCCGGACACATGTCCGGTTTCTGAATAGGATTCATATTTACCTCCCTTCCTTACAGAAGAGCTGACGATCGTTGGGGATCGTTGGCCCACGGCGCTTATAGGGGCAATGCTGCAGTGCGTCAATAACAGTTGGGAAATTTTGTTCTAAAGCCCGTAATACCAAGGGGCGAACAGGGAGAAGACGAGCCACAGGATGACGATCAGCGGTGCCCCGGCGCGGAAATAATCGCCGAATCGATAGTGCCCCGGCCCCATCACCAGGATCGAAGTCTGATAGCCAATCGGGGTGGCGATGGCGCAGTTGGCGGCGAAGACGACGGCGATGGCGAAAACCTGCGGATCGATTCCGGCTTCCCGGGCGACGCCGATGGCAATCGGCGTGAACAGCACGGCGGTCGCCTTGGCGCTGATGATGTTGGCCATAATTGCGGTAAAGGCAAAAAACACCGACAGGATCAGCGCCGGACTGGAGCCGTTTAAAACCGCCATCAGGCTTTGCGCCAGATACTGGGCACCGCCGGTTTCCTGCATGGCCGCCCCCATGGCCAGCGCCGCCGGGATCATTGTCAGGATTTTCGAATCAAGGGCGCGGGTCGCCTGATGCAAATTAAGCGCCCCCGACAAGACCATCAAGACCGCCCCCATCAGGGCGGCGGCGACAACCGGCAGCAGGCCCGACGCCGCCATCACGACGATCCCGAGGAAAATCAACCCGGCCCGTTTGGCATGATGGGCGACGGCTATCTCCTCGCTCGACCATTCCATCAGGACGACGTTGCGGTCGGCGCGCAGGGCCTTGATATCGCCCGGTTCGCCCTGCACCAGCAGCACGTCGCCAGCGGCAAGAACCGTGTCGGCGAGCCGCGATCTGATCATCTGCGAGCGCCGCTGCACACCAAGGACGAAACAGCGGGTGCGCAGCTGAAAGCCCGTTTGCCGCAGCCTTAAACCGATCATCGAAGAGGCCGGGGCGACCATGACCTCGGCCATCACCCGTTCGCCCTTGCGCATCGCCTCCTCGCCACCGGGTTCGTTGGCGGCGGCGTGAAGGAAGCCGGGATCGTCGGACATGGCGTCGGACAGCGCCTGACGGGACGCCGCGACAGTGACCGAGTCGCCTGCTTCGATCAATTCATCGTGGAAGGGCGGGGTCAGGACTTTTTCACCACGCACGATCATGCGTACCCGGACATCGGAAAAATTATTAATGACGCCGCCGACGACCATGGCACCGACTAGCCTGGAACCCGGCGTGACGGCGATCTGGGTCATGAAATGGCGCTGCGAGCGGGTCATGATCCGGTGCGCCAGCGAGGTCCTGTCCGGCAATTGCGAGGGCAGGACGAATAGAATGTACAGCAGCCCGGCTGCGGCCAAAACCAACCCCGGAACGGTGAAGTCGAAAAAGCCGAAACCCTGCTCGCCCATTTCCAACAGGGCACTGGAAACCAGCAGATTGGTGCCCGAACCGATCAGCGTCGTCATACCGCCAAGCACGGCGGCGTAGCTCAGGCCCATCATCACTTTGGAAGCCGAACGATCGAACTTTTCGGTCAACACCTGCATGACCGGAATGAAAATAACGACGACGGGAATATTATTGAGGAAGGCACTGATCACCAGCACCACGGTCATGACGATGGCGATGGACAGCCACTCCTTCTCGCGGCCCAGATCGAGCACCATCCTTGAGACCTTGTCGAGGACGCCGGTCCTGACCATGCCCTGACCGACGACCAGCAAGGCCAGCACCGTTATCAGGGCCGGGTTGGCGAAGCCGCGCAACAGGCGCTCGGCGCTAAGCGTGTTCTGGCCATCTGGGGAAACCACCGGGAAGCCTTGAAAAAAAGCGATCATCATGCAGATGACGCCAATCGAAGCGACCTCGATGGAGAGCTTCTCCGACACATACAACGCCAGCGTCGCGATGATCAGGGCGAAGGTCGCCCACATCTGGAAAACATGATCCGATTGGCTTAAAATTTCTGCTGTCATATCATAATACTACAGTCCCCGCCGACAACCGCAATGGCTTGCATGGCCTTGAGCAAAAAATTGCGACTACACAAGCGCAATCTGTTATGTTATGAAGCGTCCCGTCGGCTGGGAAAACAACTGTTTTCGCCCCGCCGCACACCTGATGGGGAATCGTCTAATGGTAGGACGTCGGTCTCTGACACCGTTAATCCTGGTTCGAGTCCAGGTTCCCCAGCCAAATTAAATGGGCCCCGCGTGGGTCCATTTTTTTGCCCGGTCGCACCTTTATGGTTTAGGGCGAAAAAATTATCGATTTGCACTATTATGTATGCACGAAATTAAATTGGCGAGTTGGAAGGCTTGGCAATGGATTCTAATGGCTTCAAAAATCTCCCGCCCTGCCTCACTGCCAATTATACGGAGGGGACGGAATGGTCGGTCCTGTCGGCGGAAGAAATTCAACGCTTCAATGACAATGTTATTTGCAAAACCTACGCTGTCGGCGAAACTATTTTCTATGAGGGCGATGAGTGCAAGGGTCTCTATTTTGTTAAAAGCGGACTAATCGGCGTTAGGAAAATTGACGCTGAGGGAGCCCACGTCCTCTTACGGCTGGCAAATCCAGGAGATACACTTGGCTACCGCCCTTTGCTGGCCGGCGAAAACCACCGGGCCGGGGCTGAAGTCCTGCAGAACGCTAAAGTGTGCTTTCTGCCAAAAATAATCATGCGGCATTTTCTTATCAGCAACCCTGAGCTTGGTGCCGGGTTCCTTAAGCGTACGGCCCGGGCGCTGGGAGCCGCCGATGAACGGTTTTTTGAATCCGTCACCCTGCCCGCGCGGGTCCGCTTCATTCATTTATTGATGGTCATGCGTGAACGCTGTGGACACATCGTCGAAGACGGCAGTCTCTATATGGAACTACCGCTGACCCGCCGTGACATTGCTTCAATGTTGGGGATCAGGGCCGAGTCCCTATCCCGCCTTGTTCACGAAATTGAGGCCGACGGGCTTATTCATTTTTCCGGGAGCCAGGTCACAGTTGCCAATCCGGATTCACTCCTCGATGAGCTCGATGCCAGTCTTCGTACGCTATAATTTCGACAATCCTGGCGGCCCGGTTTTATAAAAAAAATTCGCAAGCGTTAACATAGGTCATCACCCCGTTCGACATTCCGGGCTTAGAATTCTTCCCATCAATCAGTAAAAACTTTCTGTGACGGAGGGTCCTCCATGACGGTTCTAGCGCCCACAGTAACACGCAGAGACATCATCAATAATTTAGGCAAAGGTGCCGCCGTTATCGCGACGGCCAGCGTCTTGCCGGTCTCGGCAAAGGCCGCAGTGGACGGCCATCAATCACAATACGGAATGATCATCGATACCCGGCGCTGCTCGGGCTGTCATGCCTGTAGTGTCGCCTGTAAAAGTGAATTCGATGTTCCCCTCGGCTACACCCGATCATGGGTCGAATACACCGAGAAGGGAACCTATCCGAATGTCAGCCGGGGTTTCTTGCCTCGGCTTTGCAATCAGTGCTCAGAGCCTCAGTGCGTCAGCGTCTGCCCCACCGGGGCGACCTACAAGCGCGCCCAGGACGGCATCGTCGTCGTCGATCCGGACATCTGCATCGGCTGCAAATACTGTATGCAAGCCTGCCCTTACGACGCCCGCTTTATCAATCCGATAACCGGAGCCGCCGACAAATGCGACTTCTGTATACACCGGGTTTCTCAAGGAGTGGTTCCATCCTGCGTCAACACCTGCGTGGGCCGGGCCCGTATCTTCGGCGATTTGAACGATCCAAACAGTGAAATTTCCAGGGTTCTCAACAGCAACCGGGTAACGGTTCTGCGCCCGGAAATGGGCACCAAGCCGAATGTCTTCTACATCGACGCGGACCATTCGGACGAAAGCGACATCCGCTATGCCGGTCAGTACATCGACGTGACCACGCATCGCAAAGAATTGGCAAGGAGATAGTCATGCTTGAACAAACTCATTGGGGACTGCCGATTATCGGTTACTTCTTCCTCGCCGGACTCGGGGCCGGGGCCTACACGGTCAGCAGCTCGGTTCTTCTGCGCGGCGGCGCTGGCGGTTTCGGCCACCAGCATTTCAAACTGGCCCGTTACGGGGCGCTGTTGGCACCGCTTCCGGTCATTATCGGCACCGGCTTGCTGGTCCTGGAACTTGGATCTTTCGAGGTCGGAAACTACTTCAAATTCATCAACCTGTTCCTGACGGTCAACCTGTCGCCGATGTCCATCGGTGCATGGTTGCTCAACGTGTTCATCCTCGCCAGCCTCGTCTACGCCTTTACCTTCTGGGCTGCTGACAGCAAACCGGGCGATCAATGGGATACCCTGCGTCGGCGCCTGGCCTGGATCGGTGTTCCCTTAGGCATCGCCGTTGCCGTCTATACGGGCGTACTGTTAGGCGCAATGCCGGCTCGACCATTCTGGAACTCGCCGGTTTTGGCCATGCTTTTCCTGGTTTCATCGCTGTCCACAGGTGTCGCTGGAATCCTTCTGTTACAGGCCGTCTTCGGCGGTGGTGAGACTGAAGAACCTGCGCAAGGAGAGAGCAGTTATATCCTCGCCGCATCAGATGCCATGCTGATCGGCTTTGAATTATTGGTGATCTTCCTGTTCATCATGTTCGCCCACCTTACCGTCGGCAACGTCAAGGAAGCCGTCTCTGTCATTCTCTTTGGCGGCGATCTGGCGACGTTGTTCTGGTTCGGCGTGGTCGTTGTGGGACTGTTGCTGCCGGTTCTTATCGAACTCAAGTACGTCATCCCCAAGTTGCTTTATCACCGTGAATATTCGGCTCCTCGTGGAGTCGAAATACTGGTGCCTGTGATCGTCCTGATTGGCGGGTTCCTGTTGCGGTATGTCGTAGTCTATGCCGGGCAGATTACCGGCCCTGTCGGAATCTAAGGAGATTGACATGTTAAATCGTCGTAACTTCTTCAAACTGGGCGCCGTCGCCGCCGCGACAAGCGCATTTTCCGGCACCGCCGCCATCACTGCGGCCAAGGATTTGCCGATCAGAGGCGGCAAGGACTTCTCGCCGAAAACCCTTAAAGCACGCACGGCGGTACCAACGGCCTGCTGGCAATGCGTGACCCGCTGTCCGGCGATCGCCTATGTCGAGGATGGCCGTCTGGTCAAAATAGAGCCGCAACCAAACTCCATCCGCACCGAAGGCACCATGTGCGCCAAGGGCCAGGGCGGGGTCAATCAAATGACCGATCCCGACCGTGTCCTTTATCCCATGCGCCGCGTCGGCAAGCGCGGTGAAGGAAAATGGAAGCGCGTCAGCTGGGACGAGGCGTTAACCGAATTGGCCGGGCGCATGCAGACGCTCCGCGATGCCGGTACCCCGGAAAAAGTAATGTTCCACTATGGTCGCATGAAATCCAGTTCCAGCAAGCTGGTAGGCATGTTCCTGGCGAACTACGGAACCGGCACCACTGCCAACCACACCAGCATCTGCGAGGGTGGCAAGTGGGTGGCCCAGGAGTTTACCTGGGGTGGCCACTATGACAACTGGGACTTCGACAACACCCGCTTCGTGCTCAATTTCGGCTCCAACGTGCTGGAAGCCGGTACCAACCATATTCCTACGGCGCATCGACTGCTGTGGGCGATGGCCGAGCGCAACGTCCGCATGGTCACCTTTGATGTACGGCTTTCCAACACCCCTGCCAAATCCAGCGAATGGGTCCCGATCAAACCGGGCACCGATTTGGCTGTCGTTCTGGCCATGTGCAACGTCATCATGAGCGAAGACCTGTACAAGGGCGCTGGCGAAGACTTCCTGAAATACTGCAAAGCCACGGCTGACAATAAGGCGACCTTAGAGGAGAAGGTGACGGCGCTGAAGACCCATCTGGCCCAGTACACACCAGAATGGGCGGAAGAAAAAAGCGGTGTGCCTGCGGACAAGATTGCCTCTATCGCCCGCGAGTTTGCGGCTGCCAATCCTGGCTGCGTCATCAGCTACCGTGGTGCCGTCGCCCACTACAACGGCCACGACACCGAACGGGCAATTCAGATGCTGGCCTCGATCACCGGCAACATCGACAACCCCGGTGGTCGCTGCAAAGCAGTCGGTGCCAAGTGGAAATATTTCTCCGGCCCGAAGGATAAACCAAAGGCCCGTAAGTTGAAAATCTCCGACGGCTTCAAGGGGGCGGCGGTCTTCCCGAACCATCATATGAGCCACAACGTGCTCAAGATGATCAAGGACGGCAGCGCTGGCAGACCCGACATTTATATGTGGTACTGCTACACCCCGGTCTACGCCAACGGCGAGGTTCAGGAGAACATCGACATCCTCAAGGACGAGTCGTTGATCCCCTTCACGGTCTGCTCAAACCCGTTCTATGACGAATCGGCGGCTCTGGCGGACTTGATCCTGCCCGACACCACCTATCTGGAACGCTTTGATACCGAAGACATGGTGTCACCTAATCAAGTTCCTGAATACGGGTTCCGCCAACCGACGGTCAAACCGTTAGGTGAAGCCCGCGATTTCGCCGATGTCACCTGCGAGTTGGCCGAACGCATGGGCTTCCCGCTTGGCGTCGCCAACAAGGAAGAATTCGTCCGCTATGCCTGTGAAAACACACCCGGCGTCAAGGAGGCCGGTGGCTTCGAATACATGAAACAGAACGGCGTCTGGCATGATCCTGACGCCAAACCCAAATACTTCAGCTACAAGAAAGTGCTGAAACCTGACGCCTACGAGAAGGACACGGTGGTGTTCGACGTGGAGACAGGCACGTATTGGGATTGGAAGAAGGCCCATATGGAAAGCGCCGAGGAAGCCTTGGCGAAAGGTTATGTTCATACCAAGGGTTCCTATAAGGCCTATGTCGGGCAACGGATCGGCGATACGGTTTATTCCGGCTTTAAACCCGACAAGGTCAATAAATCCGGCTATATGGAGCTCTATTCCTCGCTGATGGAAGAAAAGGGCCTGCCACCCCTGCCCACTTGGGTACAGGCACCTGAGCATCTTGCCATGGGATCAAAGGATCTGATCATGACGACCTTCAAGGTCAGCACGCAGATTCACTCACGCTCCCAGAACTGCAAGTGGTTGACCGAAATCTTCCACGACAATCCGGGTTGGATTAATCCGGTAACGGCGGCAAATCTTGGCATTGCCAATGGTGACGCAATCAAGGTTACTTCGTCGATCGGCGCGATCACGACGAAGGCCCGGGTGACACCAGCGGTAGTGCCCGGCGTAATCGCCATCTCGCACCATTGCGGCCACTGGGAATACGGGCGCTATGCATCAGCCAACAAGGCACCGATGGGGGCCGAGGACGGCGATGACAAGCGCAAATGGTGGACATCAAATGGCGTCCATCCAAACTGGATCATTCCAAATGCACCAGATCCGATTAACGGACAGATGCGCTTTATGGACACCGTGGTGCAGGTAACCAAGGTCTAGAAGATAATGACAATGCCTGACAATACAGGAATCGAGGCCAGGACGGCCATGGAGCGCAGTGGGCTTTATGGTTTCCTGGCGACGATCCTCCGCTCTGAACCGACCGAAGCACAACTCAAGGGAATGCGGTCGCCCTCCTTTCAGGAAGCCCTCGGCGGCCTTGATTTAGGTTTTCCCGAGACTGATACGAGCGATGAGACAATACTGGCCAAGGATTTGGCGGTCGAATATGCGGCTTTGTTCCTGGGCCCCGGCGGTCATGTCTCGCCACATGAATCCGTGCATGTGGAGGATGGCGGGCAGCTTCTGGGCGAAGCCACGGTCGCAGTCAAACACTACATAGAGGCATGCGGTTTCGAATACGACCCGGACTACCACGAACTTCCCGACCACATCAGCACCGAACTTGAATTCCTCGCCGAGGTCACGCGCCAGGAAGCCGTCGCCTGGCAGGAAAACGAATTAGCCAAGGCCCTGAACTGCCTTGAATATGAGCGTGAGTTTTTCGATCGGCATCTCGGTCGCTGGGCTCCGGTATTTTGCCAAAGAGTCCTGGAACGGGCGGAACTGCCCTTCTATCGTCGGATCATTGAACTGGCCCGCAATTTCCTAGATGATGAGGTCAGTGAAATTAACCGGCGTCTGTCACTGGCAAAATCCGTTCTCGATGGAAGCTTGCAGACGCACGCAACCGAAGGGCACTGTTAAACTGATGAGTCTTCAAGGACGTTACCGGTGGCAGTTCGCCGCCGCTTCCTTTTCCTTCATATTATTGACCCTGACACTACCATCACCGGTGAGCGCCTGCGGGTGGTGGGGGGACGGAGAAGCAACCACCAATGATGATGCGATCGAGATCGATGCACAAGGCAATCCCATCCTTTTAAAACGACAACAGGGATTAGGACCACTGCTGCCCTCGCCCATGAAAGTGCCGCGGGCCATGGGTTACGGGATTGCCATAAAAAGCCCTGATCAGGCCGTTCCCTACCTTGACGCCACAGGCGGCCTTGCGGCAAACAGCATCGGCCAGTTGGCGGGATTGGGATACGCCGCCGTCATCGACCTGGGCACACCGCCAAGCGTCGCCGCCCTGCACAGAGCCGAGACCGAGAACCTGGGCATGCGCTATTTCAACATCCCCGGCGGGGACAAGGTTTTGACGGAAAAGGACGTCGCGCGGTTCGCAGCCATTGTCACCGACAGCGCCAACCTCCCGCTGCTGGTGTTCGGACGTTCCAAACAAACGCTGGGCAGATTGTGGGCCAGATTCCGTCTCGCCCAGGGCGCAGACGAGGGCACGGCCAATCAGGAAGGACGCCTTTTGGGGCTGCCCGAAAACGAAAAGATATCCGCCCCTGCGTTACAGTAAAGCCGCTTCAGCGCGCCTTATTATTCCCACCACGCAACACCAGCGCCACGGCGGTCATGGCGACGAGCATTCCCGATACATCGAAAAGCGTCATGGTTTCGCCGAACAGGAAATAGGCCTCGATGGCGACGACCGGTGGCACCAGATAGAACAGGCTCGCTACTTTTGTCGCAGCCCCCTGCCTGATCAACAGATAAAGCAACGACATGGCGCCGATGGACAACACGACAACAAGCCATGACAGGGCGAAAATAAATTCGCCGGTCCAGACGACGCGGCCTTCCTCAAAAACAACGGTCAGGATCAACATGGCCACGGCGGCGGCGGCAAACTGAACGGCCGAGCCGGTCCGCAGGTCCATAGCGCCGCCATGGCGTTTCTGATAAAGGGTACCCAGCGTGATGCCGCAAAGGGCGACGATGCAGGCTATCACCCCTGCCCCATTACCACTGTCCAGGACCAGGTCATCGCCGACGACCAGGGCGACCCCGGCAAAGCCCAACAGCAACCCGATCCATTGCCGGGCGCTGACCTTCTCGCCCAGATAAGGTCCGGCGGCAACGGCGGTCAGCAATGGTTGAATACCGACGATCAGGGCCGCAACGGCGGCAGAAGTGCCGGCTGAAATAGCCCAGAAAACACTACCTAAATAAAACCCATGCATCAACAGACCGACAACAGCCAGATGTCCGGCCTGAACCCAACTGGTCGGCCAAGGGGCGCGCCACAACATCCCCGCCGCACTCAACAAGGCGGCGAGGATGAAAAAGCGAAAAGCCAGGAAGATGAATGGCTCGGCATGGGGCAAGCCCATCCGGGCACCGATAAAGCCGGTACTCCATAGCAGCACAAAAACAGCCGGAGCCGCCGCCGTCCAGGTACGCCTGAAACTGGTCACCGTTAGTCCTTAATCATCAGTTTGCGGGGAACGTTAGACAAGCATTCCGCCCCCTGCGCCGTGATCACGAAACTTTCGGTGATTTCAAGCCCCCAGGTGTCCATCCACAAGCCCGGCATGAAGTGAAGCGTCATGCCTTCACGCAGTTCGGTCTTGTCGCCGGATCGCAGGCTCATGGTGCGTTCGCCCCAGTCCGGCGGATAACTGAGGCCGATGGAATAGCCGGTGCGGTTATCCTTGACGATGCCGTGGCGTTTCAACACGGCGAAGAAGGCCCCGGCGATGTCTTCGCAGGTATTGCCGACCGCAGCCTTTTGCAGGCCCTCCTCCAGGCCCTCCAGGACCGCCTTTTCGGCATCGAGAATATCGACAGGCGGTTTGCCGAGAAAAATCGTCCGCGATAATGGACAGTGATAGCGCTTATGGACACCGGCAATTTCGAAGAACGTCGCCTCGCCCGAACGCATCGGCTTGTCGTCCCAGGTCAGGTGCGACGCCGAAGCGTCCTCGCCCGACGGCAGCAACGGCACGATGGCCGGATAATCGCCGCCCGCATCGGCCGTACCACGGATGGCGGTGCGGTAAATTTCGGCGACCAGTTCGTTCTTTTTCAGGCCCGGTTCGGTGAGCTCGAAAATTTTCGCGTGCATGGCCTCGACGATACCGCCGGCCTTGCGCATGTAATCCAGTTCGCGGGGCGATTTAACCACCCGCTGCCAGTTGACCAGGCCGGTCGCGTCTTTGATGGTGGCGTTCGGTAAATGCTTGACCAGCGAGACGTAAGCGGCGGCGGAAAAATAATAATTATCCATCTCCACCGCGATCGTCCCATTGGCCATTTTCCGGTCCGTGATCAGGCCGGACAGGTAATCCATGGGATGGCGCTCAGTCGATTGAACATAATGGTCGGGATAATCGAGGATGTTGGCGTGCGGCAGATACGTCGTACGCTTGGCACCGTTGGCATCGATCCCGCGGCCATACCACAAAGGATCGCCATCAAGGGTCACCAGGACGCACTGATGGACATAAAAAGACCAGCCGTCATAACCGGTCAACCAGGCCATGTTAGACGGGTCGGTGACAATCAGAAGATCGATGCCCGCCTTTTCCATGGCGATGCGGGTAGCCTTCACACGCGCATCATATTCGGCGCGCTCGAATTGCAGGGTCGGCGGTGACATTGATAGAATCTCCCATAAGTCAGATTGCACCTTTGCACCGACCCGGATTGTTGACAATGATGTTCTGAAATATCGCCAAATATGTATAATGCACGCATGCAAAACCAATTAATAAAACTCAATACCGCCATGTTGCTGGTCGTGCTCTCAGCCTGCGCTTCACCGCCCGAGGGAATCCCGGCAACCTATGTGCCGATGGAAACATATGCCGGTCTTGACTGTGAACATATCCAGCTGGAACTGGAAAGAAACGCTGAAGAAACCGGCGAATTGCAATATACCCTTCAGGACAAGGCCAATGTTGATGCCGCCCAGATGAGTATTGGTATTTTTTTCTTCCCAACCCTTCTGTTCCTTGAAGGAGGAGATGGAAAGGATGCCAAAAAGTATGCGCGTTTGAAGGGCGAAAGAAGGGCTCTGGCCGGACAGGTTGCTAAAAAAAGCTGCCCCATAGACCTGAACGAAACAGATATGACATTGACCGGGGAAGTTTGTCGCAACAACGCCAAAACCGGCCAGAATGAATGCCTACCCACTATCGGTCGCCGCATTCCCTTGCTGCAATAGCAACCCGGCGGAGCGCCAAAGAACGAGGAAAGCCACAGTGCGATCATGCGACACCTGTCCCGGCACCACCGATTGCGCCGGGATCAATCTGCACCCGATCCTTTTGCAGGTGCACGGGCTTTACGCGGGCGGGGTGACGGACAAATTCGACATCCTGTTTTCCCTGGGCGAGGATAGCGAAGCCCTGCTTGAGCGCTATGACGATCAGGTCTCCAAAGCATGCTGGACCAAGGCGGCGCTGCTGGCCATCGCCGACATTATCACCGCGGCCAAAGACCAGGATAAGGATCAGGACACCAATACCCTGATCAGCACTGCCGTTGCCGCTTTTGAGCGTTTCCCCTGGCAAATCACCGAATTGCTAGAACAGGCCGCCGATCTGTATCAGGCAATTGTCGAGCGAGACCCGGAAAGTCCCTTCGCCACGACCTTGTCGAAACGGGAATTTGTCAAAATTTGCAAAGCAATCGCTTACCCGCATAAAACCTGATAATATCTATGGATTAACAAGCCGGAGGGGGAAGATGGGACAGAAAATCGGCATTTCCAAAGCGGCGCGGCTATTGGGCATCAAGCGCGCAGACTTGAACGATCGACTGAGCGCCGCCGGGATTGAGACCTTCGAAGGCGAGGTCGATTACAAGAAGGTCAAATGCATCGCCCCGACCTTGAATTTTGGCGACCCCATTAGCGAGCGCATCAAGCATATTCGCCAGAACCCGGCGAAAAGGGTCAAGGGCCACGAAACCGTCCTCAGCAAGCAAGATTTACTCGATGAAATCACCCGGCTTTCTTCCGATCTTCGGGTCGAAGCCATGACCGCCAAACAGTATCGCCAGATTATCGAAGACGTCGCCGATAAACTGGGCGTTATGCAAGTATCCGGGACAGAAGCCGAAAAGGAACTAGCCTTTCAATTCTGCAACTGGCTGCGCGAAAGAATTATCGAGGACTGATACCAAGTTACATTAATAATGACTCATAGAGACGGCTTCACAAGATTTTTGGCAAGGAGCGCCCAGTGCAGCGTTGCGGCGCATCGTAAGACGGGCGCGACGCCGTCCAAAAGTCTTGTGAAGTCGCCGGTTCGGTCGCTTATGCAACCCGTCGGAGGGCGTCGGAAAGCCTTGACGATGAACCACATCGACCGCGGCCTTCCTCCTACCCGACGGGCTGCATAAGCGATCTCTATGGGTCAATATTAATGCAATTTGGTATAATTATTTTGTTCGGGTGAAGACCCAGCTATCGGGCTCGGACAGGTGATCCTGGTAGGCATATCCGCCGTCATTGAATTTCTTCAGCTTTTCTGATTGCTCGATGCGCTTCGTGACAATGAAACGCGCCATCATGCCGCGCGCCCGCTTGGCGAACAGGCCGAGCACCTTGGCTTCGCCGTTTTTGACCTCTTTGAACACCGGCGTAATGACCCGCGTCTTCATGTGCTTGGGGCGGGCCGCCTTGAAATATTCATTCGACGCCAGATTGATCACCACCGCTTCCTTATGGCCCGCGACCGCCTGGTCAATAGCCCGGGCTAAATCGTCGCCCCAGAAGTCATACAGATCAGAGCCTTCGGGATTTTGCAGGCGCGAGCCCATTTCCAGCCGGTACGGCTGAACCAAGTCGAGCGGCCTGAGCAAACCGTAAAGGCCGGACAGGATTCGCAAGTGGTCCTGAGCGTAGAGCAAATCGTCGTCGCTGACACTCGCGGCGTCAAAACCGACATAGGTATCGCCACTGAACGCCAACACCGCCTGCTTGGCGTTGGCGGTGGTGAACGGCAAGGTGAAGGCCTTGAAACGCTGGAAATTAAGCTCGGTCAGCTGGTCGCTCAGTTTCATCAAACGGGATAGATCGGCGCGGCTCAGTTTCCTCGCCGCATCGATAAGAACCTGCGAGCGCTCAAGGAAATCCGGCTGCGAATGGGCCATCGGCGCCGCTAGTTCGGTAAAATCGAGCTTTTTGGCCGGCGATACGAGGGCGAGCATTGTCAACTCCATGTTAATAAATCTAAGATTGGAATCGTTTTAACAAACTTAGAAGCATTGTGCCACCAAGATGATCATTGTTTATGGATTAAAGAACTGCGATACCTGCCGCAAAGCGCGAAAATGGTTGGACGCTGAAGGCATTGAGCACACATTCAAAGATGTTCGGGCCGATGGCCTGAGCGGCGAGACCATTGGCGGCTGGATTGCCGCCGTCGGTTGGGAAATCCTGCTCAACCGGCGCGGCACCACCTGGCGGGGTTTAGCCGACGGCGACAAGCACGCCGTCGATGCGAACAAAGCCGCAAGCCTGATGAGCGAACATCCGGCCCTGATCAAACGGCCGGTGTTCGAAGTCGCCGGAACCGTTTTGATCGGTTTCAAGGACGATGTCCAGGCGGCACTTAAAGGAAAAAACCAATGACCGACAAAATCATCAAGAGCAAGGAAGAATGGCTGCAACAACTGACGCCAGAGCAATACGCCATCTGCCGCGAGAAAGGCACGGAGCGGCCTTTCACCGGCAAATACAACGCCACCGATACGCCGGGGACCTACGTTTGCGTCTGTTGCGGTGCCGAACTGTTTACCTCCGACGCCAAGTTCCATTCCAGTTGCGGCTGGCCAAGTTTCAACAAAACCGCGCCGGGCGAGATGGTCGACGAACATGAGGATCAGACGCTCGGCATGTGGCGCACCGAAGTCACCTGCGGGCGTTGCGATTCCCACCTTGGCCACGTCTTCAACGATGGCCCACCACCAACCGGCTTGCGCTACTGCATAAATTCTGTATCGATCAGGCTTGTTGAGAGGGATTAATCCGAATAAATGCCTGCGCACGTTGATAATTTCGCTTATGGTACTATCTTGCCCGCGCCATAGGAGACTGTTTTTGACATTACAATTCCGACATTTGCATATCCTGACTTCAAGACTTCTGCTGGTCGTGCTTGCCCTGACTCTCGGCGCATGCTCCTCAACACCTCCTGAAGGTAAGAATATAAGTGAGATTGCGCCTCAATCTTTTTATGAAGATCAAGCCAAGTTGTCATTCGATGCCGGAAGCAAGGCCATGGATGCGGGAAACCTCAATATCGGCATCGGCTCTTTTGAGAAAGCCATAAGACAATGGCCGCCCCATATAACAGCCTGGGAAAAACTCTTTAAAGCATATGAAATAAAAGGCGATAACCGTGGCATGAATTATTCTGCCTATTTTGGCAAACGTATTGTCTGGGCTAATTCCATGCCGCCAAGAATAGCGGCAAGCGCCTTCGAGAATGTTTTATTGATTAACGAAGAAAGACCATTTGAAGATACCCGTATCCCGGAAACGGCCGAGCGATTGATTACATTTTTCAAACAAAGGCAATCTTATTTATACTCCAGAGATGTAACCCAGTTTAAAAAGCAAGAGAACATGTGGGGCAAATATCTAATTTATCCCGTCGCTATTATCAGCGTTGGGGTGATGGTTTATTCTCTCAAATCAAAGTTACTACCTAGTTCAAACTAAGCCTACTTGTCTCTTAAATTCCATATCCCGGGAAAGGGCAAGTTTAGAGAACGAATTTTTCATGATACTTCACCATTATTGATAATAATTGTTTTAGCGGTTGCTAGCAACTCAACAGAAATCGAGATGTCCTTATGATGGAGCCATACCCTGATCAAATCACTCACGTCATATCCAAACGAGAAACAATCATTGAATGGATAGCGGATGGGGCTGTTCTGGGGGCATGTTTTATTGTCGGATTGATAGGAGTGATTGCATCTAATGGTATTACTGTATTGGTATCATTGACGGGCCTTGCCGGGCTGGCGGCCTGGATTTCCGCTAACCGCCCCCATATGTTCTTGCCTCGTATACCTGCGGCCATTATCGCGGCACTTATTGCTTGGGCAGCAATCACTTCCTTATGGACACTTGACGAAGTCAAAGCGGTGACACTTTGTCTTCGGCTCGCCATTCTTTTCATTGCGGGATTTTTTATGCTGCACATGACTGTTGGATTATCCCGCAAAGCCTCCGAGCGACTGGAAAAAACCTTACTCTCCGGTTACGGGCTCGGCATATTAGCTCTGGTTATCGGATACGCCTACGCCGAGATTACCGGCGATTCCCTATGGGGTTCTTATTATTTTGATCCCCTGACCACTCTAAACAATGGTGCCGTCGTCATAGCCTTACTGTTATGGCCCGTAGCGTCAATTGTATGGCGCCAAAGACATCCGGCGTTGGCATTTTTTCTCGTTTCTGCTGTCATCTGCGGATTACTATTCCTGTCCAGTGGAGCCTCCTTGTTGTCGATAGTCGCAGGACTCTTTACATTCATCGTCGTACTTGCGTTTGGACGTCCGGGTGGACTGGCCATCGCCACTACCACGGTCGGACTTCTTCTCCTGGCGCCGGCGTTGGTAGGAACCGTTTTACAGTTAGAAACCATCAGGACTAACGTCACCAAGGCACCCGCGTCGGTCGAGCACCGGCTTCGAATGTGGGATTTTGTAGACACAAAAATTAGTGAGAAACCCTTTTTCGGTTGGGGGATGGATGCATCTCGAGAACTGCCACAAGATGCTTTCCGCCTAGCCCAGAATATGGAGATTATGCCGCTGCATCCACACAATGCCGCCCTGCAAATCCGACTGGAACTGGGATGGCCGGGGGTCATCATCACCGCAGCCCTGATCCTGGCCACCTTCCAAGCGATCCTCAATGCCAATTTACCAAAATTCCAGATCGCCATTAGGGCCGCAGCGGCCTCAGCCTACTTGTCCGTAGGGGCTGTTTCATATGGTGTCTGGCAGAATTGGTGGATCGCGGTGGCCTGGGCGTTAGCGGCGACTGTCGCCATCGCGACAACACCCAAGGCCCCCTAAAGCGGTTCCCGAAGGCCATAGCCCGGCGAAAACGGCAACGTCAGCGACCAATGATCCTTAAGTGAAGCCGCGTCCGTAACGGTGATGGGTTGAGAGACCTCTCCGCCGGTTCCGTCGAAAATATGGATGCGGCCATTGCCAAGGGTAACCCGCCGGTGCACAGGGTGCCCAAAGCCCACGTGCATCCCTTCAAAACCACCGGCATCAAAACGACGACAGTGAGCCTTGGCCTGATCGCCCAGCCGAAAAAGCCCAAGGTCGAGCCTTCCCGGCTCGCCTTCGCCGATACGCGGAGCGGCGTGAGCATGAACAGAACGGTAGGCGTCACGGTCTTTAACTGACGGTGTATAAAGATAGCTACCGGGATCGGCTGCCCAGTCCTCACCATCGATGTTCAACTCAACGGCCAATTGATCGTTATGGGCATGGCCGCCGTTGCCGTTCTGACCAATAGGCCCGCACCGTAGCGCTAGGAATAACCGTGGTGAGCGCCAGATATAAAGCCCGAAGTCTGGATAGGCGACGGTTTCCAGGCCATCGAAAACGCTCGAATCCGGTGGCACGATAATAGTCTCGGCAGTGACTCGCCAGTCGTCGTTGCCTCCTTCGGCGTGGCTGCCAACGGCCTGCACCCTATGCCCGTCAGATCTATAACTGGCGACGGCTTGCCTGCTCGCAAGGGTCCCGACGACGGCGCTCTCGAAGGCCACATCGGGACCGCTGAAGGCGGCCAGATCGGCGCACCCGAACAAGCCGTTGATCGCCGCGACGGTGGCCCGGTGGTCCAGGTGTTGCTCCACCAAACTCCCTGCACCTTCCTCCATGATCGGGCAGAGTTTGAAAAGGCGCCCGCTGTCGTTGTCGCCGATCTGGGCTATTCGGCCATTGGCCTTCGTTACATCGACAGAAAATTCCGCCATTCTTTCCAACCGTTCAAAATACCAGGGTGGAAATGGCGAGATTTTATCGCTGCCTGGGATGACATGCAGCGTGACCGGCGCTGGCGGCAGCGACGGATGGTGTTGCCATGCGCCGTGGTCATAGTGTTCAAGTGCGGCGCACTTGTCTTCGGACAAGCCCAAAACCAAGGCCGTCCCGTAAATGACCATTTCCGCTGACAGGCGGTGATAACTGGTCGAAGCCTCGAAGTTGGCACCATCAGGCGTGAATTGACGTTCGACCTCGTCGATCAACTGACGCACAGCGAATGCCAACCAGGCGTCGGTCTGCGTTGCCCGCGGCAAGTAGGCAGAAACAAACAACAGGCCGATGATATCCGCTAAATAGTGATTGCCTCGATGCGCCTCATGCCATTCCAAATTTCCGCTGATATGTTTACCGTGCGCTAAAATCAAAGCATGGAATTCGCCTAGAAACGCCTCATCAAATACCGTTCCTCGGGCAGCAAACAAATCATAGGCAACCAATATATTGGCGGCACGAAGAGCGACATCCATCGTACATAGCCAGTTAACCCCGTAACCGGGCGGATTGGCGGCGGCGAAGTCGAGCACCTGGTTGCGGAATTCCCGTGCGGCACGTTCATCGGCTATCAACGCCAGCCATGGCAAATGTTGAAGGCGGGCCAATTCCCAAGGGACCTTGACGTCAACACCGGGCTCGTGACCGTAACGCAGGGTACCGGACAAACGGTCCGCCCGCCAACGGTAGCCCGATTTGAAATCCAGTTGCCAGTCGATGGGACTGTAGCCGGAACCAATCAAGCCCCGGATTACCGCCGAACGCACCCGGTTTCCCGACGATAATTGGCTAACATCAGGGATATAGCTGACGCTTACCCAACCCGAACCCAGCAGGTCAAAACGATGGTCGATGATATTGACCAAAAGCGCCCGCAAATTACTTTCCATGGCATTGCTGAGATCAAGCCTTACCCCACCAAGGGCACCGTCAAGTCGCGCACCCGTCACCGTCTGATATGAGCAGCGCCAGTATTCGCTCACTTGACGCACATGCGACTTGATAATGCGCCCGGCGTAAGCAGCCGACTTGGCCACGGCGATATGGAAAGGCAGGCTCAGGGCGTGACGTGCTAGGTGTTTCAGGCTCATTCAGGACTCGGACGCTGCTTGATAAAGGACATCCAACGTACATTCAGCCGTCTTTTCCCAGGAATAATTTTTTGCCCGGGCCTGGGCCTTAACGCTGAGATCCTGACATAGCTCCCGATCCACCAAAAGTCGGCCGATTACGGCGGCCATATCATCGACATCAAATGGATCGAAGAAGAGTGCCGCATCGCCAGCAATTTCAGGCATGGCGGCAGTATTGGAACAAGCTATAGGGGCGCCCGAAGCCATCGCCTCGATCAAAGGGTTGCCAAAGGTCTCGATAGTGGAGGGGAAAACAAAAACGCTGCAACGGCGGTATAGATCCACCAAGGCATCTTCGTAAACGCCACCGAGAAACTCAACATGATCATGCAGCCCCTTCTCGGCAATAATATCGATCAATTCGCGATGATATACTTCATCAACGAAACGCCCCGCAATCTTCAATTTAATATCCGGATTAGCGGATCGAAGAATATCAAAAGCATACAAAAGATTTTTCAGATTTTTCTGAACATAAATATCCGATACGGCAAGAATATAGCCATCCCTGCTGGAGTCGCAATTACCGACAGAAAACGCACCGCTGACCCCATGGGGAATAATACTGAAACGATTTCGCAGGGGACTATTAAGGGTTCTAAAATTGGAATCCTTGGCGTAATTTGAAACCGCGATCACCCTGCGGCACATGAACATCGAGATGACAGTACCAATGGAAACCAGTAACCAATATACCAGTTTAACCGGTCGTCTTTCGACAAACGCAACGCTCAAGGCATTGCGCAGCATGATCACCGAATTGGGGGCCAGAAACGGACCGTAGTTGGCTGGCGAAAATGTCACATCGGCAGCAATTTTTCGGGCCAGCCTGGGGACTTCTACCTGTTCCCAAAACGGCAGTCGCCAGAACCCCTGTTTAAAATTGAATGTGTGCAATTGAACATTATTATTCAGTTTCGGTAAAATATCCGTCTGGCTCTCATGAATGCAAAGATGAATCTCAAAGTCGGGATTAACCGAAATCAGTGGCAGGATGTTCTTCAGGTATGTCACACCACCACCGGTCTTGGCATGCAGAGCGTTAAGCAGGACCCTTGTGGGCTTTGACTCCTTAGGTTTCTGAAACTCAATTGCCTTATCGAATCCCCGGCATATTTCTTCGGCGTGACGCTCCCAGGTGTATCGTGACAACACCCTTTTCCTGGCATTTTGCCCGGCTTTTCGCCGCCACTCCGGATTTTCAACAAGAAACTGAATGGCAAGGGCAATATCCTTTGCCGATTTCGGTCGCACGAGTACACCACATTGCTCGTCGGTCGGCAGGCAATCAGATGGCGGAAGTTGACGCGCATGGGGTGCCCCCTTAAGGACCTCGCCAATCTGAAAAAGATCACTGGCGATTACCGGACGACCTGCAGCCATATATTCGAATAGTTTCGTTGGAGAACCAAAAAACGGGCTGCCATCTGGGTTAGGGACATGGGGCGACATCAGAATATCGGACGCAGCCATATACAATGGCGTCATGTCCTGAGGTACCATTCCGGGTAATTTTAATCGGTGTTTGAAAGAACATTTATCAATTATTTTTTCTACAGCCTGTCGTTTAACGCCATCGCCGACAAAGCAAACAAAGACATTATGTTCTTCGAACCATTGAGGTGATCTATCAACCAGTTTGGTTATGACTCGAGCGAGAAATTCAACTCCGTGCCAATGCCCAAAGGTGCCGACAAACGTTAATAAAATTGCGTCTTCAGGAACGCCAAGTTCATTCCTGATCTGTTGGACTTCAGATACCGCCATGTTTTCGGAGTTAAATTCCTCAGCATCAACACCATTTGGGTAGCTGACAATCCGATTGGGTTCGACGCCCCGCTCTATCAACTCGTCTTTAAGAACGTCGGAAACAGTAACGATAAGGTGGGCGTGTTTAAGACAAACATTCTCCGCTTTCTCAACATATTCAGCCAAGGACGTGCCGCCGGCCCAATTTTTCGACAACCACATTTCTGATCCATTATATTCAATAATAAGCGGTATTTTTCTAAGTCGGGAAAGAACGACGCCAGAAAAATTACCCGGCGATAGCCTCTGATAAATTGCTCCATATCGCCCTAGTGGTAATGATACCAACGAATTAATAACATCCTTGTTAAACTGACTGTAATTCATAATACGGGGAATTAGATAAGGCAGGGTCGATGCAGAATTGAGAATACGTAAACCATCCAAATTCGGAATCGGGAAGCGACTCTCTAGTGACAGTAAATCTATGGTTCTGCTTTGACTAAGGAGCCCCTTGATCACACCTCTAGCATGCGCAATGGATCCCCCAGCCTGCAAGCCCAGCCATAAAGTTTGTTTAATATACAAAATAGATTTGGGAGATTTCCGCGAAATTGTGATCCGGGGAGCTTTCAATAAATGTATTATTTTGAAATACCCGGTGAGCAGAAAGAAACTACTGATAAACATACCGTACAGGATTTCCACACTAGCAGATAACCCTGAAGCACGGCCCAAGTGAGTGACCGACAAGTCCGGCATCACCAAATAGCTATTGTGCACATTCGATAACATTGCCAAAGTTTTAAAAAGAGGAAACAGAGACTTGTTTTCATCCTCAGGAACCGGGAAATATAAACAATCGACGTCTATCGACCGCAACAGACGAAAAACCTGCCAATACCCCTTAGCCGTTATATTCGAGAGGACAATTTCTGTAGCAGGACCGACGATGACCCCCGAAAGCCGCGCAATTTCCGCCACAGTAAGAGGATATAAAGAGATAATGACGTTTTTCGAGGCCATGGCGTATCAATATCTGATGAGGAAAAAAAATATTAAGGCATATATAAAAGACTGAGAATTTAAGAATACTACTTTTCCAGATAACTACAGCCCTTTAAACGCTTTCAATCACGAGAAGGTGTGAGGTGAGCCCCGTTTTTTCCTCCATTTTAAAGTAGAGTCCATCACCTAAGAAGGAGATGGATATGAAGCGTTCAAGGTTCACGGAAGAGCAGATCATCGGGATATTGCGGGAGCAGGAGGCTGGGCAGAAGACGGCGGATGTTTGCCGCCGTCACGGTATCAGCGAAGCAACATTTTACATCTATGGACTGTTCTCCCTTTGCAAGCTGGAATGTTAAATAGTTTGAGCCTCGTCGATTGCAAACATCTATACGGCGTCATCAATTTTTTGAAGCGCCCAAATGGGGCATCCGCGCGCATACGCCTCAACAAATGGCAGACCTCAAAAGGGCCATTATAAAAGACAGGTTCCGTATGCGCCGGTCCGACCGGTCATTCCATTTATCGTTCCTTTTTGCAATTCTTCGGCGGGTACTCAGATTGAGGCATGATATTCATCACCATGTCTCAGCAAGGCCCATATGATCCTTGCATTCTTATTGGCGACGGCAACCGCTGCACGGTTATAACCACGCCTCTCTCTGAGTTGGTTGACCCATTGGCTTCGGGTATCTTTCTTTTTGACGGCGGTCCGAACGACGGCCCTGCCGCCATGAACAAGCAAAGTCCTCAGGTTCTTATCACCACGTTTGCTAATTCCCATGAGAACTTGCCGGTCACCACTGGAATGCTGTCTTGGCACAAGCCCCATCCAGGCAGCCATATGTCGACCATTCTTAAAATCACACCCATCTCCAACTGCGGCAACGATAGCCGTCGCCGTCTTGGGGCCAATACCGCTGATTTTAGCAATTCTCTGACAGACGGAACTTTCACGGAATATCCGATTGATTTTGACGTCAAAGCCTTTGATCTTCTCGTTAATCTGAAGCAGAAAATCGAAGAGGGTTCCAATGATCTCTCTGGTCATGTCGGTGATATCTACTGTTGGATCACTGATGATTTGAGGGATTAGTCGTTGTGCACGCGAGGCAGACTTGGCTATTGCAACACCGCGTTCCAACAAAAGGCCACGCATCTGGGATATTAGTGCCGTTCGGTGATTGACGAGCCGTTGCCGCGCACGGTGCACGGCTTGAATATCTTGTTGCTCGACACTTTTAGTCGGAACGAACCGCATGTTCGGTTGCTGGACTGCAGTACAGATTGCTTCTGCATCATTGCTATCATTCTTTTGCCCCCGCCCAAAGGGACGGACATATTGCGGCGCGATGACCTTTACAGTGTGTCCGTGTTCCTCAAACCGGCGTTGCCAATAGAATGCACCTGTGCAGGCTTCAATGCCAATTAATGACGGTGGTAATTGGGCAACCACCTGCATCAATTGATCCCGCATGACGCGACGCTTTAAAACACAGTGCCCACCCCGGTTCACACCATGAAGTTGGAATATATTTTTTGCCAGATCGATTCCAATAATAGCTACTTTGGTCATTTTTACCTCCATGAGTTAACATCCTTAAATTAGACGCTGGAGTTGGGAGAACAGTCCATCCCATTAAATGGCGGGCCAAATATGGCGGCATGGACGCGTCTCTGATGGGGCGGATGAAGGAACTTGAAGCCGAGAATAACCGGCTCAAGAAGATGTATGCCGATGTCCAGCTGCAGAATGATGTGATCAAGGAAGCCCTGGTAAAAAAGTGGTGAAGCCGTCCCGGCGTCGTGAGATGGCACAATCTGCTGTCAACACGGGGCGGCTTAACATCCGATCGGCGTGCGCGGCCTTCACAATTAGCGAAGGGTGCTATCGCTATCAGCCGAAGCTGAGCGATGAGAATGCTGAGATTGCAGAATGGTTGGTTTTGTTGACGAACCGTCAGCGTAACTGGGGCTTCAAGCTTTGCTTCTTGTATTTGCGTAACGTCAGGGGCTTCGGCTGGAACCACAAGCGTGCCTATCGGATTTACTACGAACTGGCGCTGAACCTAAGGATCAAGCCGAAGAAACGGCTGTATCGGGAGAAACCGGTGCCGCTTGCCGTGCCAATGACGGTCAATCAAATGTGGTCCATGGACTTCATGCATGACCAACTTGGAGATGGTCGCAGCTTCAGGACTTTCAATGTGATTGATGACTTCAATCGGGAAGGACTTGGGATCGAGGTCGATTTTTCTCTCCCTGCGATCCGTGTTATCCGGGCGTTGGATCAGATCATCGAATGGCGTGGAACGCCCTGTACCATTCGCTGCGATAATGGCCCGGAATATGTCAGTGAGTTACTGGCGACCTGGGCCGAAAAACGTGGCATCGGGTTGCAATTTATCCAGCCCGGCAATCCACAGCAGAATGCCTACGTGGAACGCTATAACAGGACGGTCAGATATGACTGGCTGAACCAATATATTTTTGAAACGATTGAGGAGGTACAGGAAGCAGCCATAGCATGGTTATGGACTTACAACAATGAACGGCCCAACATGGCCAATCCCGCGTTGATGTTAACTATTGTGTCGTATCAGAGTTTCGGCTCCGGTAGCTTGGTCCGGCGGAAGAAGCCGATGCAGCGGCCCGAGAGTGCCGCAGGAGATGTATCCGCGCCATGACAAATTGGCTTTTAGAAATCGGCGAATACCGGTGTGTGCGAAAGGTAAGGAGCCGTTTGCACGAATTGCAAAAATAATCGTAAACGAAATTAATTTCATAAAAGTCGAGAAAAATGAACGCACTAACCAAGCCTTACGGTGGCACGAAGACGTCTTTTCGGTACGCTCCGGACGTCTTCGTGGGGCTCGTGTTCTGCCTGGTTTCGGCCTTCCTGATCATTTCGGGCAATGGCGTTCCCTATGTTTTCGACGGCAATGAAACCTTTTCGTCTATTTTACACGCCAGGAATTTCTTCGATTTCGATTTCAGCCTCGCCGTCGGTTTGGCCGACGAAGCCACCAGCCCCAATCCCAACGCCCATCCAGTCGCCCACACGCACCAGGGCAATTTTCCGCGAATATTCGCCACGCTCATTTATGCGCTGGGGGCAAAATCCGTCGAGGCCCAGGTGATCCTGACGACTTTTACCGTTGGACTGGGGTCGGTGCTTGTGCTGTTCCGCGTCCTGCGGTGGCATTTTGGTGTCGGACTCGCCATGACAGCGATGTTGTTGATGATCACCGATTATATTCTATTCGCCCAATGGCAGGTGGTGACCTACCGGGTTTGGCACCTGGCTTTCCTGAGCCTGACGCTGTTCACCGTATCGCGATATCACGACGGCGGCGACCGTAAGTGGCTGTTTCTCATGGCCCCGGTCTGGTGGGGGCTGTTTTATTATGAATTGGCGTTCGCTGTATTCTTGTCGGTGTCCGTCGGAACTTGGACGTTATGGCTTTTTCGCCATTCAATCGGTGGCGCGGTTAAATCGATTATCGTGACGCTTGTTGGCGCCGTCGGCGCCGTCGCCACCGTTATCGCGCAACTGATTTTCTATCTGGGCTGGCAGGACTTCATCACAGATTTATCCCTGACCTACCAAACACGGAACAATGCCGCCGAAGGTTCCGATTTCTCGTCTCGGCAAAGGGCGTTCTTCGAGGAAAACAACATTGCCTTCTTCTATAATTTCATGGATGGCGATCTTTACCGATCGTTCGGGGCCTATGTCGATGCATTCTTCAAGTGGGGCTTCCAGGTTTACACACCGGCGTTGGCGCTGGCATTTCTGACGATCCTGACGGGTGCGATATTGCGTCACCATGGCGCCGCCCACGGCGTTGTCCGGGCGCCATCGATGACCATTTTATCGATTTTTGTGCTGTATTTTTTGCATTGGGCGTTTCCCGGTTCCTTTTATATTCTGGTCTTGACGCTGGCGCTGGTCGGCTGGTTCTGGATTTATGGCCGCACGTCATCGACGACCCTGCAAATGATCGACAAGCGACCGGCGTCCATGATTCTGTGGGCGGGCGCGACGGTCCTGTTCAGCGCCATCATTTTTGACGAACGGGTTTTGGGCCTGCGCCCCGTCATGACGGAAGGACCTAGAGCCATGCTTGCCATGCTGGTCGCTTCGGTTGTCGTCGCCGGGTGGGTTTGGAGTCAGTTTTTGCTACGCCGCGTTTCCGGCGATTATCGGCAGATCGAATTTATTTCTGTTCTCAGGGTTTCCCTGTTTAACCTGTTGGTTGTCGGGTTCATGGGAATCCAGTTCAAGCTTTACGATCAGTCTTTGTCGGGCGTGTGGTACGACGCATTGACCGACCCCCTGTTGCCTCACTGGGCCCAGAAAATCGGTCTCTTGTTGTGTGTGCTGACCGTTTCGATGTGGCTGATGCCGTCGGCGGCGGTGAAGCGGTTTTATGTTCTGCCACTTTGCGTTCGCAATATGGGCGCACTCGTGGCCTGTTTCATGATCGGTTTCGCGGTGGCCCTTGTGATGTTCCCGGGATATATCTTTTCGGGCTACATGTTTCGTTTCGCGCCGTTTCTGTTCTTCCCCCTCGTCCTGATATGCGCCATGGGCCTTTTTGTCCTTGGTCACGATGTGGTCCGCCGCTACACTGAGCACCGAGACAAAACAAGGTCCGGCTTACGGCCCGCCTATCGCCTTGCCGAGCTCGCGGTGCCGGCCCTTACGCTTGTCTTTATCGTCGTTTTCTGGGGAAATGTTCAGGTCGGCGGCGCCGTTCTGTTTCCGGCAAACAGTTTTTCCGTGATCGAAAATCTGAAAAATCTTAAATCACCAAATCCGACGATTGTTTCCAATACATATACCGCGCCATTTTCTATTGTCACCGGGAACTGGAGCTACCTGGACCACGATATAGGCGACGGGAAAGTGATTCGAACCGAACAGGGCCTCGATCACGCGCGGGATGATCGCTACCGGTGGTTTGCCGACCGGTCTTCCAATCCAGATTACGATCGGCCCACGCATTTCGTTTGCTTCATGCCAAGAACGTATTGGACGGCCGCCTTCGAACGCGCCAAGAACGCTCGACCGGATGCCTGGTGCTCTAACCTTGGCCTGCTGCGATTGGCCAGTCAGGAACCGGACAAAATCTGGCCGGACCACCGGGTCGTGGCGAAAGATTCCACGGGTTCGGATCTTTGGGCGATCGTCGAGCTCGACTGGAATTTTTCGCCCTACATTTACGGCGCTCCGGCTGTTGCCATCGACACGTCGCAAGATGATCGAAATATTGTCGTTTCCTATGAATATCGCCAACAAGACGGGTTGGCGGAAGTCCTCTCCAGATTACGCCTTTATCCGGTCCGGCAGGATGGCCGGTACTGCGAAATCACCGGCGACCCGGTATCGACATCCGAAGGTCACGGCGGTCGGGGCGGACTTAAACTATCTCGGAAAACACCCGACACGCTCATTTTGGGCGTTCGCCCGTCGACCGAGACACGAATTGGGGTGGAAGCCTTTTCAAAACCATTTATCATGCGAGGGGATGACGTTCAGCCCTTCCAGGGTTGTGATTTCGTAAGATTAACAAATGGCGATGTGGTCGATTTGACATGAAACAAACGAGGACTCCCCTGAAATGACCGCCGATGACTACCCGTTGAGCATTTTGCGGCACGGCGACCATTACGTTGTCGAGGCGCCCGCGTTGGGCCTCGTTCGCAAGGGAGCCGATTTAGCGCAAGTGGAGGGTGAAATCAGGACCGATATACAAGAGACCCTTGACGCCTACCAAGGCGCCGGCGTCGCTCCCCCCACCGCGTCCGGTTCAAGCCCGGCATCGGGTGCGGAGCCCGGTTCGGTGAGCACATTTACGGTCAAGACCGCTATCGCGAGCGCGGCCGTGTTGCTGGTATTGCTAGTCGTCGGCATTGCGCTCAAGGCCGCCTACAGTGAAGCCGTTAGGCGCGCGCAAGCGCCGTTCGAGACCTATCAAAGCACCCTTGAATCCGATACGACGGCGCGTATCGTTTCGAACTCGGTCGCCAGGATCGCCGACACCCTGGAAAGCGTAACGCCCGAACGACGGGCCGAGGTGGTCGAGAACTTGCGCAGGATCGCCAAGTCTATCGAACCCTATATTGCGCAAATTAGGCCAATTCTGGAACCAGATCAGTCCGGTGGACCGTCTGCAGCGGCTCCGACGGAATAGAATGAAATCTCCCCAGTCAACCGAAGTCGAGGTTTCCCAACCATCGTCGGAGATGCGTCGGCGATGGGTGGAATCGCGCCAGGCAAAAGAAAGCGCGATAGGCAACATGCCCGGCAACTCTCGCCTGGACAAGGTTTTCGGGAAAATCATTTCGACGACCTTTCTCGCCAGTGGTCTCTATCACTGGGGCAAGCGCAATTCGCTTGCGGTACGACTGAAGGAAATCGAACTCGAACTGCCGACCCTGCCGGAGGCTTTTGACGGCTATCGTATTTTGCACCTAACCGATCTTCACCTCGACGCCCTGCCCGAACTGTTGGAGCCGGTGGCCTGTTACCTGGAAGGACAGGAATTCAACCTTTGTGCAATGACGGGGGATTATCGGGAGTCCCTGTACGCTTCGGAAAGTGAATACATTCCCCACCTTGAGGCCCTGTTGCAAGGCGTCAAAAGCCAGGACGGAATTTTCGCGACGTTGGGGAACCACGATTCCTATACTGTCGAACCGGCCCTCGAGCGCTTGGGCGTGCAGGTTTTGACTAACGCCACCGTAAGGCTTGTTCGTGGCGAAAGCTGTATTGCCGTAACCGGAGTGGATGATCCCAGCTACTTTTCTTCGGATATTGCCCTGGAGGTGATCCGGGCCAACCAACACCCGTGCAACATCCTGCTCGCGCATGCTCCTGAATTGGCCGATGACGCCGCCCGGTCCGGCTACGCATTATATTTAACCGGTCACACCCACGGCGGGCAGATCGCGTACCCGGGGGGGCGCCCCATTATCACCCGGTCGTCCTGCCGTCGGGAAATGGCCGTGGATCTCTGGCGCGAAGGCAATATGGTTGGCTATACAAGCTGCGGTCTGGGTGTCGGAATTCCCCCCGTACGTTTCAATACCAGGGGAGAATTGACGGTATTCGTGCTCCGGCGACAACGTTTGCAGGCCGAATAAGGATTGTTCATAATACGGATTGGAATCGAACCCCGACGACACACCCGGTCCATGCCGTTACGGTCGATGCCATCCATTCAGGTCGATCTATCGCGCTTTCCCGATGTTATTTGATAATAGGAATTACCATGCTGAAACATCACTTTGCCGAACCCACGTTTTCCGGACGCGCCGTCGTCCTTGGCGCCGGAGGATTCGTCGGCTCCTCGACGGTCAGGAAATTGTCCGCGGCCGGTATGGAAGTTCTCCCGCTGACCCGCCAGGAACTTGATCTCGAAACGCCGCAGGCGGCCGACACGCTGGCCGGGATGCTTCGGCCCGACGACGCGCTGATTTTCATTTCGGCCAAGGCGCCGGTAAAAAATGTCTCCATGCTGCTGCCGAATATCCGCATGGCGGAAGCGGTGTGCGGCGCGATCGAGAAGTCACCCGTGGCGCATGTCGTCTATGTCAGCTCTGATGCCGTCTACGCCGACAGTCCCGATCCGTTGTCCGAGATCAGTGTCGCCGAACCGGGGGCCTTGCACGGGGTTATGCACCTGGCCCGTGAACTTGCGCTAAGGCATGTCTGCGACGCACCATTGGCAATCTTGCGGCCGACCCTGATCTACGGGGCCGATGATCCTCATAATGGATACGGCCCCAACAGTTTCCGCAGGCTGGCCGCCGCTGGCGAGGACATTACCCTGTTCGGCGAGGGCGAAGAACGCCGCGACCATGTTTACGTGGAAGACGTGGCCGATTTATTGTGCCGCATGGTAGGCCACCGCAGCGAAGGTGTTTTAAACGCGGCCACGGGCGTCGTCACGTCGTTCAGGGAAATCGCCGAACAGGTCATCGCCTTGGCCCCGCAGACGGTGTCGATCAAGACCACGCCACGTAGCGGGCCGATGCCTCACGACGGTTATCGTCCCTTCGATTCGACCGCAACCCGGACCGCTTTTGCGGATTTTCAGTACTCACCATTGTCCGACGGCCTGGCCATTGCCGTAAAATGACCACAACGGACCGGCTCTTCCTCACCGTCGCGGGATTGATTCTGCCGTTGGGTTTTATCGCTTACAAGGGTGTGGCGGTGCTATATGGCCTGGCTCTCGTGACGATGTTATGGACGGCTTGGAAAGATGATTCGACGGCACGTCCATTGCCGTCGAATATATTATCTGCCGCCGCTTTGTTTATTGCCTGGGCAGGGATCTCTTCATTGTGGAGTCTGATCGGAGCAGATAGCCTAAACAGCGCTGTTCATCTAACGACGCTGCTTATTGGCGGACCTGTTCTGGTCTTCCTGACAATGCGCCTGCGCCCCTCCGCGTTGGCCATTCGCCGGGCGGCGATGGCCTATTGCGTGGCTACCATTTTTGTCCTGGCGCTATTGATTCTTGATCTGATAACAAACGGCCTCGTTCGCACCACTCTGATGACGATTTCCCATGGCGAGAATTCGACTGGTCCCTTACCGACCTTCAATCCGGGGGCCACGATTGCCGCGGTATTCACTCTGCCCGGGGCACTGCTTGTGTATCGGACGATTGGTCCGGTCTTCGCGGCGGTCGTTTTGCTCGTCGGTATCTTGATCGTCTTCGTTTCAAATAGTTTGTCCGCCGGCACCGGTCTGGCCGTGGCGATCTTAGCGACTTTTCTTGTTCGAGTAGCCGGCAGACATGGCGTTGTGCCGATTGCCGTCGCCGTCATATCGATCATCCTTTTAATGCCTGCCGCGAGACTGGTTGACGAGACACCCTTCATGTCGATGCGTCACGCCGTTGAAACCATATCGGAAAGTAATGATGGATTTTTTCTGAATAAACTTAGTCTTATGCATATGCTACGGGACTTCGTGCCATTCATAGAACAAGATTCCAACGTGTCCACGGTCCATCGTGTTTATGTGTACGACTTCGTCCTCGACAGGATATCCGAACGACCATTTCTGGGTTGGGGAATGGATGCCTCGCAGTATCTTCCGGGAGGCGGCGACAAAATAGCAGAACTCGACCGCAAGTACCTGCCACTTCATCCGCATAACCTTGTCCTGCAGACATGGGTGGAACTCGGCGTGATCGGCGCCATCTTGCTGGCGGCGATTATCTGGTTCATTTTTAAGGTGATCATGCGTCATTTGCAGGGCTGGACAATGGCCGTCATGACCGGATCCCTGATCGCCTATTTCGTGATTGCGTTGACGGCCTACAAGGCCTGGGCAAGTTGGTGGATATCCTCTGGAATTCTGGTCGCAGCGGTACTTACACCGATGTTGACCGAAGCCTCGAAGATATCAAGAAACAAGGCGTCTTGACTCGGCGTATCGGTTCAGGGCGTTTCCGCCATTTCCGCCGTTATCTTCTCGAGCAATTCCTTCGTCGCCTGGTGAGTGATCGCGTTCGAATGGTTGTCACGAACCGTCTCCCTCAAGCGGGCTCCCATGGCTTCCCTCTCTTCCGGCGACTCGACCAAACGCGAAACCGCGTCGACGATTGCCTGAACACTTCTCGAGGGAATCAGGATGCCATTGACGCCGTCTTCGATTACATCGTTGCAGCCCGATATGTTCGAGGCAATAACCGGTCGGGCGCAGGCCCCTGCTTCGAGCAACACTTTCGGAATACCTTCGCCGTACCAGGTGGGAACCACGGAAATAGACGTCCGGTTCCAGGTCTCGGCGATATTCGTCTCGAATCCCCACCATTCGATGAGGCTATCGTTATCCCATTTCCGTAACGTTTCAACGGGAATACTCTCTCTGTTGGCTGCGTCCGGCACGCCGACCAGCACCATGCGAATATCGGGATACATCTTTTTCAGAATCTTGGCGGCACCGACAAATTCCCGGATGCCCTTGGACCAGATCATCCGTCCGGCCAGGGTGACGATAAGAGGGGTTTCGGGTTGGTTGACAGGCTTGAACCGGTCCGGATCGACGCCGGAACCGGCGATCAGGGTGAGGCGGCGGTCGTGACCAACAATATCACAGTGGAAAAATTCAAAATTGTCGCGGTTTTGAGTGATCAGGTGAACGTTGCGTCGGCGAAAAATAAACCGCATCACGAATTTTATAAACGGCCCCAGTATGCGTGCGTGTAGTCGATTGCTGGTAAAAAGATAGCCCAATCCGGCGATAAGATTGATGATTTCGGGTCGGTTGCGCGGAAAATTACCGACGGTGGCCAGGACGGCCAGCCGCAGCCCGACGTTGAGGACTAAATCCGGTTTTTCCTTGTTAAGAAATCCGCGCAAGACAAAGGCGAGGCGCAAGGATTTGAGCAATCCTTTGTGCATTCGTGACATAGCGTCGAGCTGAATGTGGCGATAACCCAGCTCCTCGATTTCAGAAACCCGAGGACCTCCACTAGTGACGACGACAACGTCCATTCCCATGGACTTCGCCGCGCTGGCCATCGGCAGGCGATGAGACAGGAAATACCAGTCATCGCTAGTCAGGATAACGAGTTTGGGCATCGAGATTTCCGTAAACTATGCTGTATTCATATGCACTATTGCAACTATAACCATAAGAAATACGAAATCTGTTTCAACACCGGTTCCTGCCTGGCAACATGACGTCGTTACGTTGACATTAGCATAACGAGTATATATTTTTCTACGCATTCCGCAGCCGGGTCAACATTAAGGTGTAAGGTAACTCTCCTATGAATCGGCTAATAGCGTTGCCTGCCAAGGTGCGCCGACAGGGATGCAGGTGGGCAACGAGGCGGCTTTTACAGAAAATATTGTCACCGTATACGATCGTCGGGCGCTGGCTGCGCATATTGCTTTTTCGGGTCGTATTACGTTCCGATTCAAAACGCGATGATTCTGAATTATTTTTCGCCTGTTACGATCTGGACACGTCGGCGGTAACGTTCGATTTTGCCTGGTTCCTGATAGGTGCCGAAATGGCCACGCGACGCGCCAACAAGCAGGGCTTCCATCTTGTTATCATCCCCGGCCGCAAGGAGGGGTTTCGTGACGAAGATGAAGAGTACGAGAAGATCATCGACAAGAAGGAACGCCGCCGTCGAATACACTCCATTATTCAGCCTCTCGCCAAGATGCATCCGTTTTGCCAACGGATAAGTATCTGTTCGACGCGCGAAGAGGCGCAAAAACTTCTCGATGGTTATGGCGGCGGTCCGATCGTCTATCCCGACCTGTATCATACATCCATTGCCGTAGAATTTTCCTATCGACAAATAATGACTGATGGCACTGTTCCAGGTGCATTCGAAGGTTTCCGGGCCAATTCGGATGCCCGGCTTTTTGTCGAAAACTGGATGAAAACGAATGTCCCAGAGGGGTGCCTGCCGGTGGTTATTACCTTACGCCACTATTCCTTCATGCCCTCTCGTAACAGTGACCTGGCGGCGTGGAGCGCCTTTTCCCGCGGCCTCGACAGGAAAAAGTACTGGCCGATTTTTATCCATGACGCCGAAGCAAAGCTTGAGGACTTTTCGAATGACTTCGAGGGAGAATGTTTTTTCCCTGAAGCGGCGCACGACGTGGCCTTGCGAATGGCCGTTTATGAATTGGCCTATCTCAACATGTTCGTCAATAACGGTCCGGCGGCCCTCGCCCAGCTCAACCCGAACTGCCGCTATCTGTATTTCAAGATTATGGTCCCCGACTGTCCGCAAACCACCGAAAAATTCCTGCGGCGGCGCAACTGGATTCCCGGAGAAACACCGCGATTCGCGAAACCATGGCAGAAGTGGGTTTGGAAAGATGATCGAACGGAGGTTATCGTGCAGGAGTTCGAATCCATGTGTTCGCTGATCGAACAATCGTCCACGCCGCGCACATATTAGGAAGGCCACGCCGTGACCAAGATCGCGCACCTGATAACCGGCCTTGATAGTGGCGGCGCTGAGCACATGCTTTGCCGCCTGGTTTGTCAACTGAGTGACGCCGGCGAGGATAAGGCCACCCACCTCGTGGTATCAATGATGGACGAGGGCGGCCGTGGCCCCGAATTGAAACGCGCGGGCATATCCCTTACCTGTCTCGGCATGCGCCGGGGACGACCGTCGCTGGGCGCTTTCTTGCGACTCTGGCGATTGCTCCGAAGGGAAAAGCCCGATGTTCTGCAAACCTGGCTGTATCATGCGGACCTGATGGGATTTTTAGCCGGTCGGTTGGCCGGCGTGCGCAGGATTTCCTGGAACCTGCGGTGTTCCGATATGGATATGAACCGTTATTCCTGGCTTTCCCGCTCGGTTTTGCGGCTGCTCGCATATTTTTCGAACGGCATCGACTCGGTCATTTGCAATTCCGATGCCGGCCGGCGAACACACGAAAATTTAGGCTATCGACCCCGTCGCTGGGACTTGATCCCGAACGGTTTCGACCTGGAAAAATTTCGGCCCGATGCCACCAGCCGTATAGGTTTTCGCGCCGACAACGGCATCGAAGAGCCTGCATTGGTCGTCGGCATGGTCGCGCGTCTCGACCCGATGAAGGATCATCCGGTGTTTCTTGACGCCATGGCCGAGGTCGCGCGTGAATTCCCCGAGGTGGTCACGGTCTTGGCCGGGCAAGGGTGCGAGGAAGGCGGCGCCCTGACGCACCAGATTGCGACGCGCAAACAGTTTGGCCGTGTTCTGCTACTCGGTCGGCGCGACGATATGGCCGAGATTTTTCCGGCTCTCGACGTGCTCGTCCTGCCGTCGGCCTTCGGCGAGGGTTTTCCGAACGTCATCGGCGAGGCCATGGCCTGTGGCGTGCCGGTGGTCGCCACGGAAGTCGGCGCGTGCCGGGAAATCGTCGGTGACACGGGCAGGATCGTGCCGCCCGGCGATGCCAAGGTCTTGGCGAAAGGGCTGAAAGAAATACTGGCGATGTCGCCAGGGGAAAGGGCCGGGATGGGAAGCGAGGCGCGGGCCCGCATCGAACGGCTCTACGCGCTTTCCGATATTGCCGACCGCTATGAGAGTTTTTATCGATCTTTGGTGGAAGGTTAGGCCAATGTGCGGGATCGCGGGGTTCTTCGAGCGGCACGGCGGAAGCAAGGAGATACTCCTTTCCCGGGCCGACGCCATGGCCGACACGCTGGTTCATCGCGGACCCGATGATTCAGGAGCTTGGGCGGATGAGTCGACCGGTGCCGCGTTGGCGCACCGGCGCCTTTCGATCATTGATCTTTCCGAAAAAGGTCGCCAGCCAATGGTCTCGAACAACGGCCGTTTCATCATTGTTTACAATGGCGAGGTCTATAATTTCGGCGACATCAAGGCCGAACTGACTGCTGCGGGGGTTTCCTTCAACGGCCATTCCGATACCGAGGTCATTCTCGAGGCGTGGGCGGCTTGGGGTTGCGAACGCACAGTCAAGCGATTGATAGGCATGTTCGCCTTCGCTGTCTGGGATCGTCATGATCGGTCGCTGACCCTTGTCCGAGACCGCCTCGGCATAAAGCCGCTCTATTGGGGACGTTTCGACGATACTTTCCTGTTCGGATCAGAACTGAAGGCGCTGCGCGCCCACCCCGGATGGCGACCAGAATTAAACCGCGATGTGCTCGCCGCCTATCTGCGCCATTCCTACGTCCCGGGTCCAGACGCCATATATCGGGGTGTCCGGAAACTGGAACCGGGGACCATGCTCGTCGTCAAAGGCGCTGAGGAACCGACGATCCTGCGCTACTGGAATCTTGATGACGCCGTGCGTTCGGGGCGGGATGATCCGCTGAACTTGAGTGATGGTGAGGCGACGGACCGCTTGGAAGCCCTCATCGGAGATGCCGTGGAGCGCCGGATGATTGCCGATGTCCCGCTGGGTGCGTTCCTGTCCGGTGGCGTCGATTCATCATGCGTGGTTGCCCTGATGCGGGCGCGCGCCACGAAACCGGTCAAGACCTTTACTCTGGGATTCAGGGAACACGGCTTCGACGAAGCGGAACACGCGGCCAGGGTGGCACGCCATCTTGGCACCGATCACACCGAGCTTTATGTCGATCCGTCCGATGCCCTTGATATCATCCCGCGCCTGCCGGCGATGTTTGATGAACCATTCGCGGACCCGTCGCAGATTCCGACATTTATGATTTCCGAGCTGACCCGCAGACACGTCACCGTTTCCCTCTCCGGCGATGGCGGTGATGAACTTTTTGGCGGCTATAACCGCTACCTTTTAATGGCGCGATTGTGGCGCTATCTAAGACGGATACCAAAACCAATACGTGGCCTGGCCGCCAAAACGATCACGGCCTTTCCCCCGCGCCTGTGGGACCGGCTGTCGACGCCAATTGCCGCGGCATCCGGCTTCGGTCAAGCCGGCGATAAACTGCACAAGCTCGCTGCCGTGCTCGATTCCGACAACCCGGACGATCTGTATCGCCGCCTGATCAGTCACTGGCAGACCCCCGGTCAGCTCGTTCCAGGAGCAACGGAACCCAAAATCGCCGCCTGGAATCGGGAACTCGCCCAGTTAACGCCATCCGGTATTGATCGCATGCGATATCTGGACACTCGCACATACCTTGCAGAAGGCATTTTGACAAAGCTGGACCGGGCGAGCATGGCCGCCAGCCTGGAGACCAGGGTGCCGATCCTCGACCACCGGGTGGTCGAGTTTTCCTGGCGCTTGGCCGAACATCAACGTATCCGCGAAGGCAAAACCAAGTGGTTATTGCGTCAGGTCCTGTATCGGCACGTACCCGAGGAACTGATCGAGCGGCCCAAAATGGGTTTCGGGGTCCCTCTCGCCGCTTGGTTACGCGGGCCCTTGCGCGATTGGGCGGAAAATTTGCTATTGGCGGAAAAACTCGGTGGCGACGGCATTCTCGATCCCGCCCCAATCCGCGAACGATGGCGGGAACACCTGGACGGACGGCGAAACTGGCAATATTCCTTGTGGAACGTCCTCATGTTTCAAGCATGGCGCGAGCAGAATTTACCGTAATCGCCGGAGACTTTGGCTGATTTGACGGGACCGGAAGCTCGCGTCATGTGACCTTCACTTATCCCTTCGTAAGGGTGGAAATTCAGCAAAATTCGCTTTTTGATCACCGACCGGTTTCCGACCGATGGCCTTGATCGGGAGTCATATACTCCTAAACTACGCCTAAACGTTACAAAAGTAGGGTTTATGGAGGTTTTAATACTTCCCATACCCGCCCTTATCGCGTATATCATTAGTCAATCTGGGATTCTCCAGAAAAGAGTATTTACCACAAAAAAGCGTGTGTAGATGGTTGGCAAGCGAGAATTTCCGGCGGGGGTTCAATGAAGTAGCCCGGGGAAGAAGCAGATTCTTTCGATGGAATCATCTGGGGATCCACGACAGGTGGATTATAGACTTCAAGATAAAAAGGGCGGGTCGACTATTGGCAGATAAATCATCTCACGGGGTATCCTTCGTAGTTCCCGCGTTGAACGAAGAGAATGTTATCGAGGGCGTTGTTCGTGAGATTTGGCATCAAGTCGATTCTCTTCTTCAAACATTTGAAATTATTCTCATCAATGACGGCAGCTCCGATGGGACTGGCGAAATTATGGAAAGTCTGTCGAAAGAGCTCGCCCATGTCAGCGTCATGCACAACAAAAAATGTGCCGGATTGGGCAAGGCCTACAAGAAGGGCCTGGCAGAGGCCAAACAAGCTCACATCATGATGCTGTGTGGCGACGGCGGATTGCCGGCCGCGAGCCTGCCCGCGATTCTCGGGAAACTCGGGGAAGCGGATATAATTGCCCCCTACATGAAAAATTTGCGGCAGATCAAGACCCCTGCACGGCTGCTCCTGTCCTTGAGTTATTCCGGTCTCTTGAATTTGATTTTCGGCTACAAGCTTCAATATTATAATGGTCTTCCCGTGCACAAAACTGAGCTTGTCCGAGCTTTGACCATTAAGAGCGGTGGTTTTGGTTTTCAGGGAGAAATCTTGATCAAGTTATTCAAGGCGGGTTATTCCTGTGTTGAGGTCGGAGTATATGGTGCGGAAGAGACAAATAAATCCTCCGCCTTGCGGGTAAAAAACTTGTTTAGCGTCGGGTTAACGTTTCTGCATCTGATAAAACACTTGCAGACCTACCGCGGCGTGAGAGAATAATTTCAGACACGCCATGCACTCAAAATTGGTTGTAAATACCTGACCGCATAGCCATATCGTTTTGGACTATGTGCTAATTTTGCCTAGAGGAGCAAAACGGGGAACTCATCATGAATAAAAAAATTGCATTTCTTATCCATCACGTTGATTTCATTGAAAATCTCGGCCTACCCTACCTGAGCGCCATTGCCAAGCAATTGGGCTGGGAAACGGAACTTATTATTTATAATAAGGACCAGATCGAGGAAGATTTCAATCGCATCAAACCGGCGATCGTCTGTTACAGCGCGATGTCCGCCGATGCGTCGATCTATCTGTCCATAAATCGGCATCTCAAGAGCATGTTCGAATTTATGTCTCTTATGGGCGGGGCACACCCCACGTATTTCCCCGACGTTCGCTTTGAGAAAGAGATCGACTACATTGTTCGTGGCGAGGGAGAGGGTGTTTTCCAGGAATTTTTGCTGAACCTGGAGAACGGAAAAGATCTAGACGAAATCAAGAACCTGGGCTCGCAGGATTTTCTTAACCCGCTACGCCCCCTGATCGCCAATCTCGACGAATTACCGATGCCTGATCGCGATATGATGTTCGAGAAGACGGAACTGGGCGCCAGCCCGCTGAAAATTTTTATGACCCATCGGGGCTGCCCTTTCAAGTGCACCTATTGTTACAATAATCCGCTGAATGAGATGCAGAAGGGGCTGGGCAAGACCAGTCGGGGTTTCAGCCCGCAAAGAGTCATCGATGAAATCAAGGCGGTGCAAGCGAAATGGCCGCTGACTTTCATCAAGTTCCAGGACGACCTTTTCTCGCCGAAGACATCCTGGCTTCGCGAATTTGCGTCTCTTTATGCCAACCAGGTTGGAATTCCGTTTAACACGCTTGAACGCCTTGACCTGGTAACCGAGGAACGCCTCGATCTTCTCAATCTGGCCGGCTGCCGGTCCCTGACCTTCGCCATTGATTCAGCGAACGAAAGAATCCGGAAAGAAATTCTGAAGCGGGGCATGACGCTGAACAATGAAGAAATCGAGTCGCGATTGCGGATGGTGCACGACAGCGGCATCAACTCGATGATTAACTTCATTCTCGGTGTGCCGACGAGTTCCGTTCAGGACGAACTCGACGCCGTGGAAATATCCGTGGCCGGCAAGGCCAGCCTGGCGATCACATCGACCCTGGTTCCGTATCCGGGAACCGAAGTCTACGACTATATCATGCAACACGGCTATATGGACCAACCGACGACCGTGGAGGAGGGTAAGCGCCCGGTCATTAAGATGATGGAGGATCAGCAGTTCTCCTCGATCCAGAAGCGCTCTATGTTGAATTGCTTCACGGACAAGGAAAAGGACATCCTGCTTAACATCTCGACGGTTTTCTCGGTCATGGTGTCAGTCCCGTGGACGCGCGGCATCTTGTATTTCATGGTTAAGCATATGCCTCCCAATCCGCTTTTTGTTGTTTTTGCCATTCTCGCCAAGGGCTATAAAACCGACAAGTACATCTATACGACCGGGATGCCGATCATCCAGAAATTCGGTTTCCTGTTCAAGGCCCTGAGGATCGAAGGCGGACGCATGCTGGGGATGACAAAGAAAGTAGCGTAGACAAGAATTCCCTAGGTTTTTGTTACCGGAATTATTAATACAAATTTGTCGCCGCCGCCTTATAGTCGTTGTCTAGGATTTTGAAGATTTTGGATGGGACCTGGATCCGACTTGAGCCGGAAGCGTGTATCCGTTTGGCGGCCCCATGTTCCGTGTTTTCGACACGATGACTGGGAAAGGGGGAGCAATTGGGGAAAAGCACTATTAGTAACGCCGTATCATGGCGGACTCTTGGTGCGATCTGTTTCGTCGTCCTTGTAGATGCGATTGTTTTTCGCAACAGCTTTTTCGGTGATTTGCTTTTTCTTGGCGATTCGGATCGCCTGAATACATTTTTGAGCCTGCGCCTGGCTTCGTTTCGGGAAATTCTTGAAGCCGGAAGCGCGGCGACCTGGAACGAAAATATGTTCATGGGGTTCAGCACGGCTGGGCTTCATTGGATATACCCCCCCGCAGACCCTGTTTCATATATTCTGACCTGGTTGCGGCCAGATGATATCTTGCATCTGCTACCGGTTATTTCGGCGCTGCAACTGGTCTTGACGGGCCTGTTTGCGTTCCTCTTCATTTATGATGTCGTGCCGAGCAGGATTCCGTCGGTGATTGGGGCGATCTTATATTCCCTGTCCGTTTTTTCGGTTCAACATGTATCGCAGGCCGACTCCAGCCATCTTGTCATTGCGTTGCTGCCCTTGGCGATGTACTTCGTCAACAAGACGACGCAATCCGATCCCAGGAATGCCTTCGTAGGTTTGACCCTGACCATCGCCGCCATGCTCTGGTTTTCCTTTCTTCAGGATGTGGCATACGCCTTGTTTCTGGTCGGCCTATACGCGGTATTCCGGACGATTGAAAATCGCAATGGGCGCTATTTCTACTTAACCCTGGTTGCCGGATTGGTCGCCAGCCTTGCCGCGTTGCCCCGTATTGTCACCGTATATCAGGAACTCGCGTTGCTCGTGCGTACCGGAGCGTTCGCCACGACGAATTCCATAGAAATTCTTCGCCTGTTTGATGATGGGGCGTTCGGACGCTATTTCGCCGAAGCGCATGCCTATGGAAATGGCCTGAACATTCATGAAGGCCTTCAACTCCTGCATTCATCGGCGGCCGTCATCGTTATCCTGGCCGGACTTTTTTTCGCATCTTCCAGGACTTCGCGGGTTCTGCTGAAAATTATCCTGATCTTCGTTTTTGCATTTGTTTTCCAGGAAGAAATTGTCCAATTACGTCCCGATGGGCAATTATTTGAACGATATCGCATTAGCGATGAACTATTTTCCGGTACCGTCGTAACCTTGGTGGCGCTGTTTGGCGCTATCGCCACACGGTTCTTCAGAGCGCGACGCAAGCCCTCGTCAGGACATCAGGAAAATTACAATATATTCGGCGCCCTGGTGCTTATCTTCGTTTTAGGCATCGTCCTTGTGCCAGAAGTTCGCTACCTGATTTACCGCCTGTTCATGCGGTTCGATTTTTCACATTCCCGAATATCAATGATCGCCATATTGCCATTGTGCGTGATGGTGGCGAATTACCTTCTGATGCTGACAAGCCGGGATCAAACCGACGAAAGTCGCGTACGCTCTGTCGTCGTGATCTCAGCCATTCTTTTAATGGGCGCAATCGCGGTCCTGATTCAATCGGAATTTGTTGGGGAACTGCTTCCCGACGGATCATCCTTGTCCCGTCGCTGGTATCAGATTATTGGCGTCGAAGCCCTTCGAACCGCCCTTTTTATGCTGATTTCTTTTATATTGTTTATCCTGGCGATCAAGGCGTCACACGGCGACACACGCCTCTGGTCGCGGAGCGCGCTGATTGTCCTGATCCTCGCCGAGACCTTGACGAACGCGAGTTTCCGCGTAAACGGCGCCCATACCGAGACCTATCCGGTACCTTTTGACGATAACAACTTTTTCAACGTACCGAAGGCCGCCATCAAGACGCCGACTCGTGACGAGGTTTCCGTTGCACGCTCCGCCCTGGAAACCGAGGCGTATCGGAGCGCCGCAGTGATCAATCCGTTTGAATTCCCGGCCTATGGTGGTGTCGTCCCGCATCTGTCACAGTTTTGGCGGTTGCGGTTCGCCGAAGGGTACAGTACCGGTGTCCCGCAGCGCCTTGCCGCGCTGCCCTGGCCCGACAAAACGACGGCGTTACGCGCTATCGCCTTTCAAAACGATAAAGAACTGCCCGCGGCGTTGCTGGCGGTATTGAATGTCAAATACCTTCTGCCCGTCGATCCCGGCCTTTTCTATAACGCATTTGACGGCGGGATCGGTGCCTCCGGTTTCTCCGCCGCCAAGAACCCCTACCCTGTTCTGCCGCGGGCCTTTTTTGTCAACAAAGTCGAAGCATTACCTTCCGACGTTCAGGGTTTTCCACAGTTTGCCATTCACCTCCGCGCGCTAAAGCGAGCGGGAAAATGGGTTTCGAAAATCGCCCCGGACCCGAAACGGACGATGCTCGATTTGATTTCGGTTCCTGTGCCGGGGTCCGACAACAATCGGCCCATTGCGGTGGCGACGAAAGCTGGCGCGCATTTGACCTGGCCGCTTAGAAACCAAGCGGCAAACATTCGGATCGAGCGGCGCATCGACGGCCCGTCCGACAACGAAGATTTTTTCTATCTCCTGAACCAGCGGCCCTGGAGTTCTGAAATCTCCATTCCAGTCAATCGGGAAGGGCGTTTTGTACGCATACAGGCGAGCAATCTTCGCCATATTCTGCTCGCCGAGATCGAAGTCATCGGCTGCCGGGTAGGCGCCGAATGCGGTAGCGACATGAGCAATCTCGCGCGCGGGAAGCGGGTGCGGCAATCGACGACTCTCGGTGCCGGACAAATCGAAAATGCCGTCGATGGCTCGATCAATACCTATTCGGCGACGGGACCGGACGACCCCTTATCGACGCCGCCCAATGAACAACCCTGGCTGGAAATCGATCTTAGTGATGAATACACCATTAATGAAATCATCATGCGCCGGCATAAAATTAACGCCGAGAAACCTATATACCGTTACTTCAACATTTACGTCAGCTCGGCGCTGCTGCCCATAAAGCGCCCACCGGGTATCGAAGGCAAAAATCTTCCCGGAACCGAATTCGTTCGGGTCAAGGAGGTTCCTGAAGCCGACGGACATTTCCTCGATACCGCATTGCCGACCGGAATGCAGGGGACTTACAGAATTACACGTTGTCTCGCCGAAAACTGCGATCAGCCCGAAATACTGATCGTGCGTGACGATCTGGGCCAGGTATTTGGTGAAGCGGCCAAGATATTTGTCCCGAATATTGCGGAAACCCTTCGCGAAACAAAAAACGGTGCTTTTATCCGGGAACGCATCGACCCGCAAAAATTAATGCGGGTCAGTTATGTTGACGATCCCGGGGTGATCGAAAAGAGCCTGAACGGGCGCACCGAATTTCCCGCCGACGGTCGGATCGATGGACGCTTCGATGGCGACCGGATAGTCTTGGATGTCGAGCCGAGCCCAAACGACAGGGTGATGGTTCTCAACGAGTTGTATCATCCTCGTTGGCGCGCTTACGCCGATGGCTCGCAGACCGCATTGTTCCCCATCAATATCGTCATGCGCGGGGTGCTTGTTCCCGCCGGCGCAAAGACGATCACATTGAAATTCGTACCTCATACGGTGTCGTCGTATGGCTTGGCGACGCTGGCATTCAGCGGCGTCTTGTTCGTAGCGTGCTGGTTTTTTCTGGGTTGGCGCCAGAGACAGCGGGCGGTCGCTTGATGAGGGAAATTACATGAACGCCACATCGTTGACGGGTTATCGAACGGCATTTCTGGTCATTGCGCTGGCCGTTGTCGGCTGGGCTGTCGTCGGTTCGTTTTATCACTTCATACCTTGCCATACGGACTGCGGGGAAACGTTTGTCGCGGAATTGCAGGCACGCAACGCAAGGCTGTTCGGCAATCCTTTTTCCCTGGTTGAAGATCATGCGACATCGCCCGACATCAAGGCGCACCCCTACGCCTATACGCACAACGTCAATATTGCGGGCGTGATTTTTCCGGTTCTTCAGCTTATCGGTGTCGACAGTTTATTCGTCAAACAATTAGTGACCCTGCTTGCCTTCGCGCTGGGCTTGTTTTTTGTCTTTAAGGTAGTCGAAGAACAATCGCGTTCCAAAACCCTGGCGTTGGTTGTCCTGATTCTTTTCAGTACCGAATACAGACATGTTCTAGCCTGGGGACTGGCGGCCTTGCGCGCCTGGCACTGGCTCGGCCTGTTTGGCACGCTGTATTTTGCATTGCGCCTTGTCCAAAAACCGAAGCAAGACCGCACGAGAAATACCGGATTGCTGCTTCTCATGCTCTTCATATCGTTTGGCATCGGATATGATTTTTATGCCCTAACGTTGGCCGTTTCCGTATTTGCGTTGCTTTTTTCGACCGGGTTTAAGGCATTACGTGCGATTGTTCTTCTTGTTGGCCTTTCCTTCACGCCATTCGTCCTGAGGCAAATCCAGGTAGCGCTGGTAATGGGGGGTGATTACTGGTTGAAGGACTTCCAGTATTCAATTCTCATCAAGGTTCCCGGCGCCGCCCGCTTGTTCGGGATGCCCGCCATGGAGCAAATCGAGCAATTTTACGTTCAGGAAAATGTGTTGCGTCCTTACGCCACGCCCGCCCAGTCCCTTGGCGAACTCGTTACATATGCTTTGGGAATTCTTAAAGACTGGACGTTACCGACGACGGGAATCATATCGTTCATTCTGATGTTGATTGTGTTCACCGGTGCATGGACTTTGTTCCTGGCCCAGGGCGGTCGGAATTTGCGCCGTTATCTGTCTCCGATGTTACCGTGGACAGTGCCGCCGGCCCGGAAATGGTTCCTGCCGGGCCTGGCACTCGTTTCCGTGTTCGTCTTGGCGACAGTACCTTTTTTGGGGAAATCCTCGCTCTTGCTGCTGGCCGGACTTGCATGGTTGCTGATGCTTGGTTACGCGCTGTATCGAACGGGCGTTATGCCCGCACAAACATTTGTGGGGCCAGGCACATCGAGCCCGTTGCGGACGATTTTCGAATGGGCTCATAACGGCGGCGCGCGGCTAGGCCTGTTGGGAGTGATAACGTCGATTCCGGTCCTCGCCGTCATCTACTGGTATTTCCATCCCGCCATCGGGTGGCGGGACTTTATCACTGAAATGATTCCAGGTGGTATTGCCGGACAACTGAGTGCTGGGATAGCCATTGGCGCCGTTGGACTCGCGGCGGCCGTTGGACTTATAAATATCGTGCGAAACAATGGTTGGGCCCATTCCCAAAACGCGGAACAGCAGGCAAGCCGGAAGGCGATTATTTGGCTGTTGGCCGCGTTGTCTCTGGGCATACTCGTTGGCATGGCGATATTCATGCCGCTATCCATCATATTTTACATGAAGCACCAATTTCCGTTATTGGCGGCGCCGCTGCTGATCGCGAAGGGTCTCGCGATCTGGTATTTTGCCAACAAAGGCATGGAGGCCAGGAATTCCTTTGTGCGTTATGGGGCCATTGCGCTGGTTGTGCTTTTTGTCGGCGATCATATCGCGGTACAGGTTCACAATTACACCAATCGGCGTGAGATGGATGTCTCCTGGATACCCGAGGTCGCCAAGCGCAAGAATGGCAGTTTCGCCGTTTCCTGGATCGCCCCCTCGGTCGCGGCCTTCACCGAAAACTGGGTGATGGGGATAATCCCCGGATTGCAGGATCAAATTCTCCAGCGTATGCATCGTGGCGCGGCTCCTTTCCTTGAAAAGGATATGTTTTATTTCGGGGAGAAAGATAAGCAGGAACGCCTGAATGAATATCTGCGGCCGGACTATTGGCTTTATTTTCGCATTTACTACGACGCGGGCTATGATTGCCGTAAGTATGACCCCCTGTCCGCACTCGTCCGCTCGTTCTATCGCCGGTTCCTTACACCTTATGGCCCGCCGATAATCAAGGACCGCGCCGGAATTGCCGGGGACAATAAACGAGGTCCAGGTAGTTGGGGGCGGCTTACGGGCGTGTTGCAGAGCAATCCCGAGGCAATTGCGCGCATCGACGCCCTGCACGGGAGCTTTGTGGCAAGTTCGACAGCGGACGAAGATGTGTTTTCGACGATAAAAGGAATGGCTTCTAATCCAAGCCTGTCGCGAGGCAGTATCAATTGCCAGAACGGGGCCTATTCAGCTAATTGGCAAATCCCCGAAACGATCAAGTTCCCGTCCGCCCCCAAGAATTCCCAGTATATCGTGCCCATCAGAGTCACCTATCGGGACGGGCGGGCCTTTGTCGTCGATTTTGTCCGTTTATCCCTCGCCCCAGAGTATCCAGTCTATGCGCCACCGGGAATTCATGATCAACTACCGCAAATTGAAGAGCTCGTTAAAGAATATCCTGATATCAACATTGTCGCGAGGGGCCGTGAGTACATGCTTGTCGATATGCGACCGTATTATCGAAAGTCAGCGCCGTGAGCGTACCGGAAACAAGTATTATATCACTCGGCATTGTCGTCGCCGACGCCATCCTTATCACGGTTCATTTGCTGGTTTTCCTGGCGCTGCTGCGACATAAACAAGGTTTCAGGCAAGAACGGGCGATATTCTTATATCATGCGGCATTTTTTTTCCTTGCCTGCATTGGGGCCACGCTCGCTTCTGTCATTCTGGATCATCGCCTTGACCTGCGCGCCTTGATAATAGTCGCTTCCCTGCACGGCTTATATAGCATGACCTTCCTTGAAAGTTGGTCCCTGTCGGAGGGAAGTTATTCTTATTCGATTCTGGCTCTACTCATCCCAAGAGGGAAAAAACGCCTGGATATGGAAGCCTTAAAAAACATTGGCGGGACGAAAAAGGATGTGCGCAGTTCATCTCTGGTAAAGATTGGGATGTTAGACAGAGAGGATGATTCGCTTGTCATTACTTCGCGGGGGCGCAAGACGGCAATATTCTTCGCGTTCGCGCTGTGGCTCATTAACATAAAATCCAATGGATAAGACATGTCGATCTTAGCGAGCTTTCTGGCATTTGTGTTAGCGGTCACTGTGAACGCTATCGCAACCCGCATATGGACCGAGAGAGCTCCCTTCAGTGTCTTTATCATCGTATCTACCGCAGTATTTTTTGGCCTTTCCGCGTATTCCGTCTATTTCTATTCAGATGACATTCTCGATATCGCCACAATGTTGCTGCTTTACGCCGCCGCCGCGGAATTTTACGTTCTCCTTATTCTTCTTGTTGGCAATAGCGTTTCTGTGTCAATCTTGCTGTATGCATTGGATCGCCCATTATCGTCAGATAAACTGATCGAAATGTATAGCGATCAAAGTATGCTCGACATGAGACTGTCTCGTTTGAACAAGATGGGCCTTATCGCGAGCGAGGGCGGTTGCCAGTTTTCCATCACTCCGTCTGGCTATCGAATGGTCAATTTACTCGACAGGCTGCGTCGGTTCTTTGGTCATGGATCGTTATTGCCGAATGCCCAGAACACTGAAATTCCGATTGACACCGTAGACGAAAACCCACCTTCCAAGACCTCTTCGCGATTATTGCATTGGCTGGCGCTGATCTTAAAGCTCGCTCTTTCAGCCGCCCTGCTCATCTATGTTTACCAAAAATTCGGATCCGATCAGCTGTTTCTGGATCTGGGCCGTATCTCCCTCCCGGTCGTTGCCGTCGTCGTATCGATCCAGGCCTTGCAAATATTTATCGGCGCCTGGCGTATGCGGGTGCTGACGCACGAGTATGGCGATAACCTCGATTGGTTGTTTTCCGTTCGCCTGACGTTCGTCGGTTTTTTCTTTAGCCAGACCTTCGTTTCATTTGTCGGGGGCGACGGAATGCGAATTTGGCAAATGTTTCGCAATGGATATTCATTGCGAGTGGCCGGTCATGTCATTCTGGCGGATCGAATCCTCGGTTTCTTGATGCTTCTCGCCATCATCTTGCTTGGTCTTCCGTATGCTTTGTCCGTAACCGACGGGGTGCTGCGGGCGGGTATGGCGCTAATTTCCCTGGCTTCTGTTATCGGCTGCCTGGCGTTTTTTTACGTCAGTGAGATGCCGCAGTCCTGGCACAAGTTGAATATAATTTCCCGGGTCGATGAACAGTCTCAATTTTGCCGAAGGATATTATCGAAACTCCCCGGTTTTTCTTCTTCTTTTGCGCTGCCTCATGTTCTGAACACGGCCATTCTGTATATTTTTCTGATCGAATATGGCGCGGAAATTAATTTCCTGATTCTGCTGAGCGTTGTCCCGCCGGTATTCTTATTGTCTATGTTGCCCGTTTCCTTCGCCGGTTGGGGGGTGCGAGAGGGAGCGTTGGTCGCCGTTCTGGGCAGCATGGGCCTGGAAACCTCCGTTATCATTACGGCGTCCATTTCACTTGGTATTTCCCATATCCTCGCGAGTTTACCTGGATCCCTGCTGTGGCTCGTCGATGCCCGGCGCGCGGTCGTCAGGGCCGCGCCGTGAAAGAATTGCAAATTCAGAAGGACCGCCCCCCGTCCGAAGCGAGGGTTTCTGACATTCTTGTTCAATTGTCCGAAGGTAGCACCGTCGGCACCGTCGCGGACATACTGACCAAAATGGAGGAAAGGGCCATCGGGGCCTTGCTCTGCATCTTCAGTTTCCCTTGCTCGATACCTTCTCCTCCCGGTGTCCAGACAGTGTTTGGCTGGCCGATTATATTTGTCAGCTTTCAATTGGTGATCGGGCGAAATCAAATCTGGCTTCCGGCCCGCATTATGAATCTAAGCGTCAAGGGAAAGATCTTTTCGACGCTCGCGCGCAAGGGGCATCCTCTCGTGCTGAGGCTGGAACGCATATGCAAGCCGCGCTTGCCCGTGATGACCAGCAAACCCGCCGAACGCGTAATCGGACTGGTGATTTTACTGTTAGGGATAAAGTTATTATTGCCATTACCCTTGACCAACAACCCTGCCGGCATCGCTTCGACAATTACATCATTGGGTTTGCTAGAAAAGGATGGTGTTATTATCATCATGGGACTGTTTGCCGGCATCGCCGTATTAACGGGAACCGTGTGGCTGTATGGTACATTGATCTATTCGACAATGACGTATCTGTTCTAACACCCGTTGGATTAATTAATGCCTAGGGGTTAGGTTTATCTACTTGGGGGGGGATTTCCCTATTTGGTTTAATTCAATGATGTTGGCGGCATTAGAATGATTTTGTCGAACCTAGAAGGCACTTATTCCGGCTACAAGATCGGCCTGGCGATTGTCCTCGCGGCGTTTTTGGCAATTTACATACCGATATTGCTGATCAGCGATTTCCTGCCATATGTCATGGATAACAATGAATCCTTTTCGGTCTTGTGGCATAGCTACAATCTGTACAATTTCGAATTCTTTAAAAGCTATGGCCTTGCCGACGATTCGAATTCGTATTCAGCACAGGCACATCCGTTCGCCCATACTCACCAGGGAAATTTCCCCAGGATCTTTGGCTTTCTAATCTTTGTGCTGGGCGCGCGCACCGTCGAGCTACAGATCACGATCACCCTTTTCGTCGTCGTCCTGCCCTCGATCATTATCGCTTATAATTTCCTGTCCCGCATTTCTTCACCAATGCTTGCCACAGTCACATGCCTCGTACTCTTGACTGATTACGTAAACTTCACGCAATGGCAGGTGGTGACTTACCGCGTGTGGCATACGTTGTTCTTTTTCCTTACGCTGGCGCTCGTGCGCGCATATGCAGACCGCGAAAGACGATCGATTTTGATCGCTGCCGTCGTGACAGGTGCGAGTTTGTTTTATTTTGAAATAAGTTTCGCGTTGTTTATCGCCGTCACAACCGCGTTATATGCGCTTGTCATATTAAGGAAACAGCCGAAGTCCATCATGGCCCTTGGCAGCGCCTTCGCCCTGGGTGGGCTGGTGGCCGGGGTTATATTGATTAGCCAATTGATCCTCTATCTTGGTTGGGACGGGTTCCAACAAGATCTCGCCATTACATATAACGCCAGGAACAACTTTGGTTCGGACGATTATGCCAACTACATGCAGGAGATAAAGAAATTCTACGCGGAACACGATGTTGCATTTTGGTTCAACATGTATGACGCCAGCAAGGATCGCAGCATCTTCATGGTGATCCGCAACATCATCAATGATTTCAATCCCCACACCCCCATTTTTACCGTCATATCCCTTGCGATTTTTCTTGCCTGGCCTTTTCGCCGGCTGGGCGATGTCGCGTTCAAACTTCACGGCCTCAGTGTGCGGCACGGCGCCTTCTGGGCTATCGCCGCGCTGATCAGCATGCCGGTTCTTTTATTCCTGGCCGCCCGTTATTCCTATTTGTGGGGTAGCTCCGAACACATAATTGTAGCCAGTGGCATCGTCATTCTGCTGGGCATAGCGGTAAGCGGGCTGAAATTTGGTGACAAACTGGGCCATCTCACCTCCTGGCTGTATTCAAAGGTGGCCGCTTATCTCCAACAGCATGCGACAACAGCCAATCAGCTGGCCTGGGCTGTCAGTATCATCATGCTGGCCTCTATGCCCGCGCTGTCGGCCTATCTCAACGTAGGACTAAGCGGAATGGCGACCATCACCATTCTGATACTCTTGTCACTCTGGCTATTCGTCTTCGCGCTGAACGTTGAAAAGGCAATGGCTTTCGCCCGCGCCGTTAGCACCCGCCCGCTGCACGCCCTTTTCCTTGTCATA